>Ga0209723_1000009_pt1 | contig 403036 bp, 324 predicted proteins | sample BiotimSIPDNA_2_FD_185750 | JGI IMG/M metagenome (GOLD analysis project Ga0209723, IMG submission 185750) | Anaerobic biogas reactor microbial communites from Washington, USA - Biogas_R2 time_0 SIP DNA (SPAdes) (version 2) | ecosystem: Engineered > Bioreactor > Anaerobic > Unclassified | place... | reverse complement strand
AGCACAATGGCCTGCTCCACAAAGGTAAAACCCGATTTCTTTCTCATAACCAGAAATTTTAAGTTGAAACGATTTCAAATTATGAAAAGAATCGGGTACTTTTAAACAGCTATCCGCGAAAGCGGATTTAGTTCAACACACAATATATAACAGTTGTGTTGTGAAACTTGTTTGTCAACAGCAGTTATGAAATCCATTACCCGTACTGTTTGGATTCTTTCAGCGATAAGTCTGCTTACGGATACAGCAAGCGAAATGCTATACCCGATACTACCAATTTACCTTAAAACAATTGGTTTTTCAGTAGTTTTAATCGGAATGCTTGAAGGTATAGCCGAGGCTACTGCGGGTCTTAGCAAAGGGTATTTCGGAAAGCTATCCGACAATTCAGGTAAAAGGATTCCCTTTGTTCAAATCGGGTATGCTTTTAGTGCGGTTTCAAAACCTATGATGGCACTTTTTATTTATCCGCTTTGGGTTTTTTTTGCACGCACCATTGACCGTTTTGGGAAGGGTATCAGAACAGGTGCACGAGATGCCATATTATCTGATGAGGCAACTCCTGCCACAAAAGGAAAAGTATTCGGGTTTCACCGCTCTATGGACACATTGGGGGCTGTTCTTGGCCCTTCTTTGGCATTGCTTTATCTTTGGTTCAGGCCTGAAGATTACAAAACACTTTTCTTTATCGCATTTATACCCGGTGTTCTAGCCGTGACAACTTCATTCTTCCTGAAAGAGAAAACCCGTCAAATCGAAAAACCAAAAGTAAAAACCGGGTTCTTCTCCTTTTTAGGCTATTGGAAAGAAAGTCCGCTTGAATACAAAAAACTAGTTTTTGGCTTATTGGTTTTCACCATATTCAATAGTTCCGATGTTTTTCTTTTACTGAAAGCGAAAGAAGCCGGATTGAACGATACTTCTGTAATTGGAGTTTACATTTTCTATAACCTTGTTTATGCTTTATTTGCCTTTCCAATTGGGATAATTGCCGATAAAATCGGGCTTAAAACCATATTCATTTCTGGATTGGTGATATTCTCGATTGTTTATTTCGGGATGGCTTTGAATACCAATATTTATCTGTTTTATGGATTGTTTTTCCTTTACGGCATATTTGCAGCAGCCACCGAGGGTATTTCAAAAGCATGGATTTCTAACATTTCCCATAAAAAGGATACAGCAACAGCCATTGGAACATTTACCGGCTTACAAAGTATTTGTACCATGTTGGCGAGTTCACTTACCGGGCTAATTTGGTTTCATTTTGGAGCAAAGGTGGCTTTTCTTATAACTGCAGTTATTTCAGCACTTGTTGCACTTTACTTACTGATTACCATACGAGGGTTTAAACCACAAAGTTAATTTTGAAGCACAATCATTCATTTCTTTGATTAACCGGTTATTATAATATTGATAATTTGCAGAATTACCAAAAGAAAGACAAAACCAAACAGAATACGTTCAAGCCACCCCAACCATCCCATTGAGGCTTTCAGGAACTCTAATTACTACATGAAAACAGGGAACCTGAGGCAAGTGTTAAATAAAAAAAAGCCTATTTTTGAGGTGTTTCAGGCTGATGTGGGTTATTCTCAGTTTTATTCTCCGGTTGTTCTTCGATTTTTCAATTGGTAAATATCAGTACTTCAGGAAGTATAAAAGAGATCGCTTTTTCAGAGGATGCTCCGGTCACAAAAGGAGATGTATACCTGCTCCATGCGACTTCCATGGGCTTGAAGAACAGTTATTGACATTGTCTGAATATGTATTTGAAATACAGATCATTAGTGAACACTTCAAAAATGAATATGAAACACAAAACACTCTTACTGACGCTTGGTGTTGTAATCCTGGCAGGGTCTGGATTACTGGCGCAACCCGTTTCGCCGGGCCGCCCGATCGATGATCCCACAAAACGTGATACGCTGCGAACCATCGCACCCTACTTCATGCAGGCTGAAAAGTCTGGGATGACACCGGATCCGGATGGATTCATACAACGCTGGCTGCTGCTGGAACCCATCCTCAAACCCAACCGCAGCAATACGGTATTTACAGACAGTTACCTCAGGCATGCGTTCGATACCCTCTATTTCCAGAACCAGTTTGCCACGCTTCCCAAAGACGGGGAAATAGTGAAAGTGGGGGAGCAGGAATTGACCTGGCATGCATTGGATAGCAGGAATTTCAATGTGAAATTGTTCCGTTTCGCTTATGGCTTGAATAAACCCGTGTACGGAGTGCTGTTTTGGGCCGTGACCGTAGTTAATTGTCAGGAGGAAATGAAAAACGTGAGAATGGCTGTGGGCTCCAATTCCGCATCCAAGTGGTGGCTCAATGGTAAGGAGGCGGTTTTGCTTTCCGGAGACCGGCGGATGGTCATGGATGATGTGGTATCCTCCCGCCTGACCCTGCACAAAGGAAAGAATATCATCAGGGGAGCAGTGATCAATGGCCCCGGGATGAGCGATTTCTGTGTCCGTTTCCTCGATGAAAATGGAGAACCGGTGAAAAACCTCACGATTACCTGTAAATAAAGTCACTCAGTCATACCGTTAAAGTCTTAAATGTATTTGAATGGAAACTTCTGGTTATATATTAAGAATGATAAAGGCCTTTACATCAGCCCTGTTTATGATTTGTTTTACCTTTAACCTGACCGCGCAGACTGGAAAACCATTTATCCATGATCCTTCCACGATCATGGAATGTGATGGCAAGTATTATACCTTCGGAACACGGGGGGGCGGATTAATTTCCGAAGACGGTTGGATCTGGAACAGCGGTGCGGAAAGACCCGGCGGTGGAGCCGCGCCGGATGCCATCAAAATCGGCGATCGTTATCTTGTGGTTTATGGGGCCACCGGAGGAGGCCTGGGGGGCGGACACAATGGTAAGATTCTGACCATGTGGAACAAAACCCTCGACCCGGGTTCTCCCGATTTTAAATTTTCTGAAGCCATTGTGGTAGCACAATCCGACGGAATTGAAGACAATGACGCCATCGATCCCGGGCTTCTCCTCGATCCAACCGATGGCCGTTTATGGTGTTCCTACGGAACCTATTTCGGTTTCATACGCCTGATAGAACTCGATCCCAAAACAGGCTTGCGTGTGGAAGGAAATCAGGCTATAGATATTGCCATTGACTGTGAGGCCACAGATTTGGAATATCGCGACGGTTGGTATTATCTTCTGGGTACCCACGGAACCTGCTGCGACGGTGCCAACTCAACCTATAATATTGTTGTTGGCCGCTCCAGGAAAGTCACCGGGCCTTACCTCGACAACATGGGAAGAGACATGTTGAAAGGGGGAGGTAAGATGGTCGTTGCAGCTGGCGGAAGAGTGGTCGGTCCGGGCCACTTCGGACGTGTAATCCTTGAAAATGGGGTTGAAAAGATGTCCTGTCATTATGAGGCAGATCTGGATCAGGGGGGACGCAGTGTTCTGGGCATCCGCCCGTTGCTCTGGAAAAACGGATGGCCGGTGGCGGGAGATCTTTTCCGGGAGGGTACCTATGAAATTGAATCAGAGAGAAGGGGTTATGCCCTGGAGTTGGTGGTCGACTTTGTAAGAATGCCCGGCAGAATGCGCGGATTCCCACCCAACAATGACGAACCGGTAAAGCCCATTCCCTCCCAGGAACTGGCCGACGTCATCCACACCTGGCCATCCGGTGACATCGGCGTGAGAATTGGGGATTACATGTTCCGTCCCCATCAGAAATGGACCATTACCGCCGTCCCGGAGGCAGGAGGTTACCTGGGTGGTCCATGGTACAAAATTGTGATCGCAGGAACCGACCGGGCCCTGGCTGCTACAGCCGATGCCGAAGTGGTGACAGTCCCGGCATTTACCGGCGCACCGGAACAATTATGGCGCATCGATCAGCTGACCGACGGAACATTCAGAATAATGCCTAAAACCGTTCCGGGTTCAAACGAAAAACTGGTGCTGGTATCGGTAGGCGACTCCACCCCGTCACTCGCGAAATTTGATATGAACAGTGACAATTCCAAATGGAATTTCAGGGCGCACTGAATAATCCTTTTGAGGGAATTGATGTCTAACCAAAAAACACCGTGTGAGAATCCATATTGATGTTGAATACAACTAACACTAATCAAGCTTAATCTTATGAGACCGATCATTAACTTCATTCTCTTTTTTGTAATTGCATCCGGTTTTTGTTTTACAGGGTGCAACCCCAAATCTGACCTGGGACAAACTCCCGTCGTGAAGACCACCTCCGGTTCGATATCCGGAAGTATTGACGATGGAATCTATACCTTCAAGGGGATTCCCTATGCCAAGGCTGAGAGATTTATGCCTCCGCAGGAGCCTGATGCATGGGAAGGAACTCTTGAATGCAATGAATTCGGGCCGGTAGCCCGTCAGATAGTCCCCTGGTATCCCGATTCCGTCCAGGATGAAAAAAAACTGTTCAGTGTGAATGTCTGGACACAGGGAATTTCGGACGGCAAAAATCGGCCGGTGATGCTCTGGTTGCATGGTGGCGGATTCCATGTGGGCGCCAGCAACGATCCTATGACCTATGGAAAAGCGATGGCTAAAAAAGGGGATGTGGTTTTTGTTTCTGTCAATCACCGGCTGAATATTCTCGGATTTCTTGATTTATCGGCATGTGACCCGCAATATGCCCAGTCGGCTAATGTGGGCATGCTCGACATCGTAAAAGCCATGGAGTGGATCCAAAAAAATATCGAAGCATTCGGAGGAAATCCCGATGATGTCACCATCCTGGGCGAATCGGGAGGTGGCGGCAAGGTAGGCACCTTAATGTGTATGCCTGCAGCCAGGGGATTGTTCCACAAGGCGATCATTCAGAGCGGAACGCTGCTGAATGTGATGACCAAAGAAAAATCACAGGCCCTGGGGTTGGCCGTGCTGGATACCCTGGGACTTACTCCCGGCGAGGTTGCAAAACTCGATACCCTCCCTTACCATGTTCTTGTCAAAGCCGGAAATGATGCCATAGCAAAAATTTCTGGTCCCAGAAAACCCGGATCTCCCACCATGTTTGGGTTCTCTCCTTCTGCCGATGGGGTCGTTTTGCTTCAGCAACCTTTCAGCCCCGGGTTTGCCGATATTTCAAAAGAGATCCCCCTGATGATAGGTTCGACACTCAATGAACTGATGAAAACCTATTATGGTGTAAAGGATATGACATTAGAACAGGCCAAGGATAGCCTGGCAAAAGAATATGGAGACAAAACCGATCAATACATTGAGCTGTTCGCAAAGGCATATCCTGATTATACCCCGCAGGATCTTCTGTCAATAGATAAGAATTTCAGGCCTTATACTATTCGAACCGCCGATGCAAGGGCCATGGAGTCCACTGCTCCTTTGTATGTTTATTTTTTGGCATGGAAGAGTCAGGTAGATAATGCCTCAAAAGGTTCTTTTCATGGTTTGGACATCCCATTGGCATTCAACAATGTGGATCTGAGACCCGACTGGACAGGCAATACCGAAGAAGCCTGGCAGTTGGCTGATAAAATGAGCGATGCCTGGCTGAACTTCGTCAAAACCGGCAATCCTAACGTAAAGGGCAAATTGCCTGATTGGGAAACCTATACAAAGGAGAATGGTGCAACGATGTATTTTGACAATGAATGCAGAATTGTGAATAACCACGACAGGGAACTCATGCAATTCATCAAACCGGTTGAATAGTTGATGACTTTTTCCCATCTTTAAGTTTTGCATCTGTCATATACTTACGTGTAAACTACTGTCAAATCTCTTGTAATATGAAGCGACTGTTTTTCTTATCAGTAATAGGACTGTTGTCTGCTGCAATCCAAAATGCTTCGGGCCAGGATCTGAAAATCAACGACCTTGAGTATTTTGAGACGCAGGGGGTCAACCTTCTCGTTTACAGTAATCTGTTTACAGGAGGTTTTAACGATGAGAAAACCGCCGGAATAGAGCTGATCCACCATGGGGTCAGAACTGCGCAGGGTGGTGCCATAAGGCTGTCCCACACTCCGGAGCAGTGGGATCTGGTGCCCGCCATACCGGCCCGGAAGGTCGACCATGCTTCGAATACCATTGAGGCGACCCTGCGGTATGCCGATTATGATTTTGATTCGAGGGTGGTGGTCACAGCCAAGGGCAAAGGGGTTGAAATATCGGTGTACCTTGACAAGCCGGTCCCTGTCCTTCTGGAAGGAAGCGCCGGATTTAACCTGGAATTTCTGCCCTCGCAGTATTGGGGGAAGACCTATCTGATGGACGGGCGCATCAACCGGTTCCCCCGTTTTGCAGTGGGCAATTCCGTTACGAGACCGAACAGTGAAAAACCAAAGCAATATAAAGGCTACAAGACTTCAGACGACAGGGGGACAGGCAGGTTCATCGATCCGCTTCCGCTCGAAACAGGCCGGAACTTTCTTTTGGCAACGGATGAGCCGGAACGTCTGGTGAAAATTACTTCACCTGATGCCGACCTGATGCTTTTCGACGGCCGTATGCTGGCACAAAATGGCTGGTTTGTGGTCCGCAGTTTGCTTCCGGCAGGGAAAACAGGAAAGGTGTTGACCTGGACCGTTGAGCCCAATGCCATCAAAGGCTGGATCAGAGAACCCAATATCGGTTTCTCGCAAGTAGGCTACCTCCCGTCACAGCCTAAAGTCGCCGTCATAGAACTCGACAAAAAGGATAAACCACTGGCCAAAGCATCGCTCTATAAAGTGGGCAACGACGGCCAGGCCGCCAGGGTTTTCAGCGGCAAAATCACAACCTGGGGAGACTATTATAAATATCATTATGTGAAATTTGATTTCTCCCCGGTCTCCACCCCCGGTGTCTACTATATTCAGTATGGCGAAGTGAAAACAAACAACTTCATCATAGAAAACAACGTCTACGATAAAATCACCGACGCCACCAGCGATATATGGATCCCCATCCATATGAATCATATGGCCGTCAACGAGGCCTACAGGATGTGGCACGGTGAGCCCTTCAAGGAAGGTTATCTCCAGGCTCCGCCCAATACCGATCACTTTGACCTTCATCACCAGGGCCCCACCACTGATACCAAATATAAGCCGCTGGAATTGATCCCCGGACTGAACATCGGCGGCTTTTTTGATGCCGGAGATTTTGATATCGAAACAGGTTCGAACATCAGTGTGGTACAGAATTTCGTTCAGACCTGGGAATATTTCAAACCTTTGAGGGATCAGACTTTCGTGGATCAACAACAGCGTTATGTTGATCTTCACCGGCCTGATGGGGTTCCCGACGTGTTGCAGTTTATCGAACACGGTACATTGAACCTGGTGGCCCAGGCAGAAATTATCGGCCACATGACCCAAACGCTTTCCAACGCGGTACTCGACAATTACCATCACCTGGGTGACGCAGCCTCCATCACCGACGGACTACCTTACAATCCTGAACTCGGCCCTTATGAAATCGCCCCTGACGGCCGCTCGAGCGGTGTGAAAGATGATATGTGGGCCTTTACCAGCCGCAATCCCGGGCTTGATCTCAGGGCGGCCACCATGTTCGCCGCGGCAAGCCGGGCTTTGAAGGGCTATAACGACAACCTTGCCTCAAGAGCCCTGGAGCAATCCAAACGACTCCAGAAAGAGGCCTCGGAACTAATGGCCAATCAGCCCCAAAACCCTTTCTTCCGGGGTGGCAGATCGGCCGATGTGGCGACCCATCTGCAACTTTTCATCTCCACAGGAGAACAACACTATATCGAGAAATTTCAGGAACTTCTTTGGCCCGCTCTCGACCGCAATGTCAGCTTTACCCTTTTAACGGCTTTGGACGCCATTCCGCACATGGACGCTTCCTACAAGGAGAAACTCCGGCCCTATGTGGTGAAGTACAAAGCGTACATTGAAGAATTTGAAAAGGATAATCCCTATGGTGTACCCATTGGACTGGGGAACTGGGCCGGCGGCGGAGCCCTGCTGAACTTTGGAACCACCGTTTGCTTCGCCAGTAAATACTTCCCTGACATTATCGATGTCAGCCACGCGTATAAAACCACCAACTTTCTGTTTGGCTGCCATCCCTATCATAACTATTCCCTGGTGGCCACGGTCGGCGCCGCCCGTCCGAAGGCACTCTTTTATGGGAATAACAGGGCCGACTTCTCTTTTATCCCCGGAAACGTCGCCCCAGGCATACTGTTCAGGCAACCTGACCATTTTGAGAACTATGACGACTGGCCGTTCCTGTGGGGACAAAACGAGGGCACCATTGGCGGAAATACCAGCTACCTGATCTTCGGATCGGTTTTTAAGAACCTCGTAAAATAAAACGTACAAATGCGGACTGTCCATTCGGTGAAACTCCGGAATGTGCACAGTGATAAATCCATCACATTTATCAGTTTGGTTATGCAAAAAACAGACAGTCAGGATGATAGAATTGCCCAGATGAGCTTTGCCACTGTTTATCCGCTTTATCTTGCAAAAATCGTGAGGAAAGGCAGAACGGAGGAAGAGCTGCTTAAGGTCATTGAATGGCTGACCGGTTACAACGGGGATAGGATCCGGGAACTTAAAGATGAAAATGTGACCTTTGAAAGATTTTTCCGGGATGCCACCCTCAATCCGGCTGCCCATCTGATTACCGGCGTCATCTGCGGGTACAGAGTGGAAACCATTAAAAATCCCTTGACACAGCAGGTCAGATACCTCGATAAGCTGGTAGATGAACTGGCGAAGGGGAGGCCAATGGGGAAAATTTTACGTACTCCAGTATAATTCATTAGTATATAAGTTTGTTAATAACTTGTTCTTCAATTATATAACGAGGTGAAGCCAGTTTAGTGCTTCACGCCCATAGAAGTCGCATGGAGCTAATATACATGTCCTTATGTGGTCGAAGCACCATGCGACTTTCATTTGTTTAATTGTTAATGACTTGTAATTCAGTTATGTAAAGAGGCGATACCTGTCAAATCATAAAAGAAGTCGGGCAGACTTGCTGAGAGCAGAAATTTTAAGTTGGACAAGTCAAAATTGTAAATATTTAATAGTCAGTTCATATGAGAAAAATTGCCTTGAACTTTTGTCTATTGGCGTTGGCCGCTCTTTTTGTGGCTCAACCCTGTCTGGCTCAATCCAAAAAGTCCAGGATCATCGAGGACGGGGGCACCGGAAAGTACAGCGCCATCATGGTGGCTGAGCCTTCATTGCTCACACATACCGTTTTTGTTCCGCAGGATCTTACTCCCTTTGGCCGGAAAAACAAGTTGCCCGTTATTGCCTGGGGCAACGGCGCCTGCTTCAACTCTCCCTGGGAACATGTCAATTTTTTGAATGAAGTGGCCTCGCATGGCTTTTTGGTGATTGCCATCGGACTGATGCCTGAGGAGCAGGGGGAAAGGATCAGAGACCGGTCGGAATCAAAACAACTGCTGGATGCCCTCGATTGGGCCATCGCACAGAATAAGGATAAAAAAAGCCCTTACTACGGCAAGCTGGATGTCAAAAAGTTGGCGGTAAGCGGCATGTCGTGTGGCGGATTGCAAACACTGGAAGTGGCCCCAGATCCCCGGATTTCCACAATAGTGGTCTGCAACAGCGGTTTGTTTGAGAACGCTCAGGGCCGGATGCCCGGTATGCCCCAGAACAGTAAGGACCACCTGAATAAAATCCACACCCCTGCACTTTACCTTTTGGGTGGAGAATCAGACATCGCCTATAAAAACGGAATGGACGATTTCCATAGGATCAACCATGTCCCGGTGTTTGTGGGTAACCTGAATGTGGGTCATGGCGGTACCTACAGCCAACCCCACGGAGGTGACTTCGCCCGGGTGGCGGTTCAGTGGTTTTCATGGCAGTTGAAGGGTGACCGCACCGCTGGAAAACTGTTCACCGGAAATCCCTGCGGCCTTTCCGGATGGGAAGGGTGGACAGTCGACAAAAAGAACATCCCTTAAATGGTATTCTTAGCCTGAGATGGTCTTTCGATAAAGAAAAGGTCTTCAGGGAATGAACACACATGGCATAAAAGATAAATCCTTGAGGTAAATAGTGAAGGATTAAAGGAAAATCAATGAGATACCGGGAGATTGAGGATCATAAGGAATTGGTGCACCTTTTGGAAGGGGAGAAGGAGATCTCGTCTGTCGCCTTCCAGAGTCTGGATTTTTCACTGGTCGCAGAACTGGCCTCAGGTAAGGTTTTCAAAGATTGTATCTTTCTGGGATGCAAGATTCCGGAATCCCTGCACCGGCAGATTTCAGAATGCAGTCTGGTCTTCCCGGAGATCACTGTCCCTTTCAATCCTTACGTGAACACACTTTACACCCACCAAACCCTCTTCAGGGGATACCGTTTGGGGGATCCTTCCAGCTACAGTTTAACTCCCGACAAAATCATCTACGATCATTTCATTGCCCACGGCAAGGAGGCTACCGATATCAGGGAGACGCTGGCCCGGCGGCTCCACGATCATGCCATCACCGATGCCCTCCACGATTTTGCCCTTAGGTACGATGAAAGGAGGATCGTGGCGGTCATGGGCGGTCATGGGTTACTCCGGACCGACCCGGGGTACCGGGAGGTGGCCCTGATCAGCAAAGTGCTGACGGAGCGAGGGTATCTGATGGTGTCGGGCGGTGGACCGGGGGCCATGGAGGCCACCCACCTGGGCGCCTGGCTGGCAGACAGGGCTATCCATGACCTGGACGAAGCCCTGGAAATCCTCTCCTGTGCACCCCGCTACGACGATGAATGGTGGCTCGATAAAGCCTTTGCGGTTGTTGACCGGTTCCCGGCGCCCCGTTTCGAAAGCGTGGGCATTCCCACCTGGCTCTATGGGCACGAACTGCCCACCCCCCTGGCCACCCGTATCGCCAAATATTTCGCCAACAGCGTCAGGGAAGACGGCCTCCTCGCCCTGGCCAAGGGAGGGGTCATCTTTTCCCCCGGAAGCGCGGGTACCATCCAGGAGATCTTCCAGGATGCCACCCAGAACCACTACCTCAGTTTCGGCTATGCCAGCCCCATGGTTTTTCTTAACCGGGACTACTGGACCCGTGAAAGGCCTGTCTACCCCTTACTGGAACAACTCTCCCGGGAAAGAAAATACAAAAACCTGATCCTTTCTCTTTGCGACAAATACGGGGAAGCCGTGGAGGCCATCATGGCATTTACCACATGAAAATGCATCTCCAATACCTGCCTGTTATGAGATCCCAAAGTGTCTTTAAAAACCTTTATTTTATCCTTACCCTCTTTCTGTATTCCTGCACTGCTCCGCAGGAACCTGGAAGGGAGTCCATCGACCTTGCCGGACAGTGGCAATTTGCCCTCGATACCCTTCGTACCGGGGAAGCAGAGCACTGGTTTCTGAAAAACCTTGACGATTCCGTGCAATTACCGGGGACCACCGACCAGAACGAAAAGGGATTCCTGAACCGTCATGCCACCACGATGCACCTCAACAGGATTTTCAGGTATGAAGGTGTGGCCTGGTACCGGAAAGAGGTGGAGATTCCGGAAAGTTTCCGCGATAAACATATCGCGCTCATCTTGGAGCGCACACGGTCGACCAGGATTTGGGTCGATTCCATTCCGGCAGGGGAGTCACGGCTCCTCCAGGCACCCCAGGAATTTGATTTGTCAGCGCTGCTGACGCCCGGAAAACACACCCTCACCATCAGTGTCGACAACAGCCGGAGGCTGACCCCATATGGGAATGTCCACATCAATTCCGATGACACCCAGACCAACTGGAACGGTGTTCTGGGGAAGATGCGCCTTGAGGTCTCCCCGCGAACCCGAATCGCCGGGGTGAAGGTCTTTCCCGATATTGACCACCGCCTGATCAGGGTGAGGATAAAACTCGACAATCAGCTTCATTTGGCCGATGCTGAGCTGGAACTGCAGGTGCGTAAGACCGCCGCGGGAAAAACCATCTTGCTGAAACCGTTGAAGTCCACCATCCCATGCCGCGAAACGGTGGAACTGACCTATGAGCTGGGTGACGACTGCAGCCTCTGGGATGAATATGAGCAGCCCCTTTACACTCTGACGGTTATTCTATCCGGCGGGAAAATCCGCGACGTCATGACCGTCCCTTTCGGAATGCGGAAATTCACGGTAAAAGGGAGCCAATTTGACATAAATGGCCGGACGGTATTCCTGAGAGGGAAACACGACGCCGCCGTCTTTCCCCTGACAGGGTATGCCCCGATGGACACGGAAGAGTGGGTACGCCTGTTCAGAATAGCCAAAACCTATGGGATCAATCATTACCGGTTTCACTCCTGGTGTCCTCCGGAAGCGGCCTTCTCCGCTGCCGACCGGGAAGGCATCTATCTGCAGGCAGAACTGCCTTTCTGGGGGGGACTGGAATCCGATACCGTGGCACAGCGGCTCCGGCAGGAGGGAATGGCCATGCTGGATGCCTATGCCAACCATCCCTCACTGGTGATGTTCTCGCATGGAAATGAGATCTGGAGCGGCCATGACCGCGTCGAAGCCAACATCCGCGCCCTGGAGGAATACGACCCGCGGCCTCTATACACCATGGGGTCCAACAACAACATCGGCTATGTACCTCCCCGGAGCTGCTCCGATTTCTTCGTGGGAGCCCGTACCCCCTATGCCCATGATACCACCCTCACCCACGCCCGCCTTACCCAGGCCTTCGCCGACTCCCGCGACGGAGGTATACTCAACACCACTCCTCCTTCTACGGAAATCAACTTCAACTTTGCCGTTGCCAGCCTGGAGATCCCCCTGGTCGGCCATGAAACCGGGCAATACCAGATCTTCCCCGATTACAAGGAGATCCAAAAATACACCGGCGTTTTGCGTGCCACCAATCTGGAAATCTTCCGCAACCGCCTCGAAAAAGCCGGCATGGGACATATGGATTCCCTCTTCTGTAAAGCTTCCGGAGCCTGGGCGGCGCTCTGCTATAAGGCGGAGATGGAGGCCGCCCTGCGCACACAGGGGATGGCCGGGTTCCAATTGCTCGACCTCCAGGATTTTCCCGGACAGGGCACTGCCCTGGTTGGTATCCTCGACGCATTCATGGAGAGTAAAAATGTGATCACCCCCGAAGCCTGGACCGCCTCCTGCAGCGATGTCGTCCTGCTGCCCGGGTTTGCCAAATTCGTGTGGAACACCGGCGAAACCTTCCAGGCGGAAATGAAGGTTGCCAACTACTCCGCCGGGGCAATCCACGCTCCCCTGGAATGGAAGATCCGCCGCCATGACGGCACCCTTCTCGAGGAAGGTACCTTCGCGAATTTGCATATCGCACAGGGAGGACTCACCACTGCCGGGGAGATCTCTGTGGACCTGGCTCCTGTTTCCGGCGCTGAAAAACTGCTGTTTGAATGTTCCCTGCAGGGAACCCGCTACATTAACCGCTATGATCTTTGGGTTTACCCTCCTGCCGGCGATCCCATAGATGCCGGGGAGGTCCTGGTCACTGGCCAACTCGGGAAGCAAGCCCTTGACCAACTCCTCCGGGGCGGCAAAGTGCTCCTCTTTCCCCGCATTGACAAGGGAGACCCCAAAGCGGTCCCCGGGCTCTTCCCTCCGGAGTTCTGGAATTATGGTATGTTCAAGGGAATCAGCGAAAGCAACGGCAAACCGGTCTCCCCGGGAACCCTGAGCCTTTTGACCGACCCGCAACACCCCCTGTTCGTGCATTTTCCCACAGATGCCCATACCAACTGGCAGTGGTTCTCCATCATCAAAAACAGCCACTCCCTGATCCTCGATGCACTGCCCCGCGACTATTTCCCGGTGGTGCAGGTGATCGACAACCTCGAAAGGAACCATAAACTGGGACTGATCTTCGAGTGGAAAGTGGGGGAGGGCCGGCTCCTGGTTTGCATGTCACCCCTTGACCTGATCAGGGATCATCCAGAAGCAGCACAATTGCACCGGTCCATTCTCAATTATATGAATTCTCCCGCTTTTAAGCCGGAACATCAGATCACCGAAAGTGAACTGACCGATTGGTATATGATGTTTATATAGTTCTAAAGACCCTTTCATGGCTTTATCGGCAGACGTATTGCAAAACCATGTATCTTTATGGATGAAACCAAATAGAACCATTCAATTATGAAGAGAAGAATCAGGCGTTTTAGTGTTCTGCAGACCTCATGGGTGGCTGCTGTTATTTTATTCTGCGTAATGCTGGTGTTCATGATTCCCATGGGATTGATTTTCTCCCTCATCGGGAAAAGCGGGTTGGTGCCGGGCCATTTTCCGGGGTTTGGCGCCGCTTTCTTTTTTGTCATGCCTTTTGTGTATGGCGTCATGGGATTTGTCATGACGGCCATCAGCTGCCTGGTGTATAATCTGATCGCGGGATGGACCGGAGGAATCGAACTGGAATTTGAAGAATTTCCTGCTGCGTCTGCTGATTCCGTTTTATGAGCCGCCGTATATTAATTATGCTGGCCGGAGCTTTATTGTTCCCGGCCTGGAAGGTTATTGCCACGGGGAAAGGCGGTGAAGCCATCAATCCTTCGGTTGTTATCCCGTTACTGGCCAATACAGAAACCGTTACCGCGCCACTGGTCCACACGGAAGCCTTCAATGCGGAAGCCGTTACTCCGCTGCTGGTTCATTCGGAAGCTTTCAATGCGGAAGCCGTTACTCCGCTGCTGGTTCATTCGGAAGCTTTCAACGCGGAAGCCGTTACCCCGCTGCTGGTCCACACGGAAGCCTTCAATCCGGTAGCCGTTACCCCGCCGCTGGTCCATACGGAAGCTTTCAACGCCCTGGCCGTCATGGCCTGGGGATCTGTAACTCTCAGATCCACTGCACTCCCTTTCACAGGGAAAGCCGGACAGGACCGCTATCCCGGGTACAACATTTCGCCTGTCGCTCCCGATAAGTCAGGGGTGGAGAGCAGTGCCACGGAGCTGGCCGCAAAAATCAGGCTGGGATGGAATCTGGGTAATGCGCTGGAAGCCACCGGTGGCGAAACGGGATGGGGAAATCCCCGGGTGACGGCTGAAATGATAGACCTGGTACACCGGAGCGGATTCAACGCCATCAGAATCCCCTGTTCCTGGAACCAGCATGTCGAAGACAAAACGACGGCAAAGATCAGTGTTTCCTGGCTCGGAAGGGTCAGGGAGGTGGTGAACTACTGCACCACCAGGGATATGTATGTGGTGCTGAATATCCACTGGGATGGCGGATGGCTCGAAAACAACTGCACCCCTGAACGTCAGGAAGAAAACAACGCCCGCCTGAAGGCTTTCTGGGAACAGATCGCCACCGCATTCCGCAATGTCGATGAACACCTCATTTTCGCCGGAAACAACGAACCCAATGTGGAAAATGAAGTGCAGATGGCTGTCCTGGACAGTTACCACCAAACGTTCGTCGATGCCGTCAGGTCAACGGGCGGGAAGAATCACTACCGGGTGCTGGTGATACAGGGTCCTTCTACCGATATCATGAAAACACGGAAGCTGATGACCAGGATGCCTGACGATATTGTGAAGGACCGCCTGATGGCTGAAATCCATTATTATACTCCCTGGAATTTCTGCGGACTCACACGCGATGAGAGCTGGGGCAAGATGTTTTATTACTGGGGAAAAGATTTCCATTCGGCCACGGATCCCGGACGGAACGCCACCTGGGGGGAGGAGGAGGCCGTGGATACCCTCTTCGCCCATATGAAAGCGCAATTCGTTGACAGGGGGATCCCGGTGATTATGGGAGAGTACTCCGTGTCACGCCGTTCAGGATTGGAGGGGGAGGCCCTGGAGCGTCACCTTGCGTCACGCGCATGGTGGCTCGAATATACCACCCGTAAAGCCATCGAAAACGGAATCATCCCTTTTTACTGGGACAACGGTGGAACCGGCCGTAACGGATGCGCCCTGTTCGACAGAAAAAGCCTGACCCTCTTTGACCAACAGGCCTTGGATGCCATTACCCGGCGTTAAAATATGCTATTGCAGCGTGAAACAAACTATTACAGCATAAAACATACTTATGAAAAAAGGAAAGATTTTGTTCTCACTCATTGGGTTTTCAGCCATCGCCATTTTATTCCTTTCGGCCGGTTGTCAAAAAGGGGAACCGAAGGTTCAGCCTGAAGTCAGAACCATCTGTAATCCGTTGGATATCAGTTACCGGTTTTGCCTTGACAAGCCCTCGCGCAGGGAAGCTGCCGATCCGACTATCGTCTGGTTCAGGGACCGGTATTATCTCTTTGCCTCCAAATCGGGAGGGTATTGGCACTCTCCTGACCTGGCCTCCTGGACCTTTGTGGAGACCAGTCAGATTCCCACGGAAGAGTATGCCCCAACGGCCATTGCCCTGGACGATACTCTCTATTTCCTGGCTTCTTCCACCGAAAAAAGCACCATCTATAAGAGCGGGGATCCCCTCAGCGGGGCATGGCAGACCGCCGTGGAGGAACTGGAGATCCCGGTCTGGGATCCCGCGTTCTTCCTCGACGATGACCAGCGGCTTTTCCTCTATTGGGGATGCTCCAATGAGAAACCCATCTATGGGGTGGAAGTCGATTACCGCAACCATTTTGCATTTCTCGGGGAGCCTCTCGAGCTGATCCATGCCGATCCTGCGCACCACGGCTGGGAAGTCCCCGGTGATTACAATACCTTCACCGACCGGAATCCCTGGATCGAGGGCGCCTGGATGAATAAACTCAACGGGAAATATTACCTCCAGTATTCCGGACCGGGTACCGAATATAAAAGTTACAATGACGGAGTGTATGTGTCGGACCAGCCGCTGGGACCATTTGTTCTGCAGGATCATAATCCCTTTGCATACAGGCCTGAAGGCTTCGCCGCGGGAGCTGGCCATGGCAGTACCTTTGAAGACCGCCATGGAAATCTCTGGCATATCGGCACCATCACCATCTCCCAAAAGCATATGTTTGAACGCAGGCTCGGCCTTTTTCCCGTCTTCCTCGATGAAAGGGGTACCTTATACTCGGAAACCGGGTATGGCGATTACCCGGTGAGGATTTCTGACACAAAAGTGAACAGCTTCGAAGAGATCTTCCCCGGCTGGATGCTCCTTTCATACGGGAAAACCGTGGAAGTCTCCTCTTCGGTTGATTCCTTGCCGGCCAGCCACATGACCGATGAAGACATCAGGACCTACTGGTCGGCTGCCACCGGGAATGCAGGGGAATATGCCCTTCTTGACCTGGGGGCCACCTGCAATGTACACGCCGTTCAACTCAATTTTGCCGAACATCACACTTCAATCTTCGGGCGGCAAGCCGGACTGCGCCACCGCTATACCCTGGAAGGCTCCGTCGACGGAAACACCTGGACCTTACTTGCCGGAGAAACTGATCGGGAAACCGACCAAACCCATGTCTACCACCCGATGCAGGAACAGGTCTCCTGCCGGTTTCTGAAGGTGACCAACATAGAGGTTCCCGGAGGTCATTTCGCGCTCAGCGGATTCAGGGTGTTTGGCCATGGAAAAGGGGAACTGCCAGGCAAAGTCACAGGGTTAACCGCGGTCAGGGATCCCCGGGATCCCCGACAGGTCTCCCTTAGCTGGGATAACCCGGGAAATACCTCCGGTTATGTGATCAGCTACGGCCCCGATTCTGCCCGGCTGTACCTCGACTATATGGTCTATGGTGATACCTCCCTGACCATCCATAGTCTGAATAGCCGCCTGCCTTACTATTTCACCATCGAAGCGTTCAACGATAACGGCATCACCCAAAGCGGACTCCTGATTCCTGCCCCCGTTGCTGCCCCTTGATCCCCTGATCGTCGAGCGTTGATGCCCTGGTTGTCGAGTGTTGATTCCCTGACCGTCAAGCGTCGATACCCTGATCGTCGAGCGTCGATCCCCTGATCGTCGAGCGTCGATGCCCTGGTTGTTGAGCGTTGATTCCCTGACCGTCGAGCTTTGATACCCTGGTTGTCGAGCGTCGATCCCCTGACCGTCGAGCGTTGATACCCTGGTTTTTGAACGTCGATCCCCTGAACGTCGATCCCCTGAATGTCGATCCCCTGGTTGTCGAGTGTTGATTCCCTGACCGTCAAGCGTCGATACCCTGGTTGTCGAACGTTGATACCCTGACCGTCGAGTGTTGATACCCTGGTCGTTGAACGTCGATCCCCTGGCCGTTGAAGGTCGACCCCCCTGACCGTCGAGCGTTGATGCCCTGGTTGTCGATCGTCGATCCCTGGATACAGCATTGACGGCTTGACCTTCCCATCATCCAGGCGGTGATTCCTGACCTGACCGGTGATTATGGACAAAGTGGAGCAGATTGCTTTCCCGGAAATATGTTATAGAGCAGGTTTCGTATGTGGAAATGTTATTTATTTCTAACTTTGTGTTAGAATTAATTAACATGTAAGGCTATGAAACGGACTATTATCTTATTTGTGGTCATCGTACTGGTCCTGGTCTCCATTGCCGTATGGTTATTGGGAACTTCAGGGCGCTTCAATTTCGTCGACATGTTTCAGTTTGGCGTTATACTGGTTGTGGTCGGCTTTGCCTTATTCCTGGGACTGAAGCGAGTGGGAAGCCTGAAACGCGGTGAGCCGGCTGAAGATGAACTGTCAAGGAGAATCCTCCAGAAAACAGCGGCAATTTCTTATTACATCTCTTTGTACATGTGGGTGTTTATGATATACCTCAAAGACAGGGTTACCATGGACACCGAGCAGTTGCTGGGTACCGGTATTCTTGCCATGGCGGTGACTTTTGGGGTGGTATGGCTGGTCATTAGCCGGAGGGGAATCAGGAATGAATAACAGGAATAAGGAATGAATAACAGAATAAAGGAATACAGGGCACGGCATAATATGACGCAGGATGAGTTGGCCCAAAAGGTCAATGTAAGGCGTGAGACGATTCTCTTTCTTGAGAAGAACAAGTACAATCCATCCCTGAAGCTGGCTCATGACCTGGCATCTCTCTTTCAGGTGCCCATCGAGGAGCTGTTTATATTTGAGGAAAAGGGAGAGATAAGTGGCTAACGGTGAGGGGACTTGCCTTTGGTGAGCCGTTTGGGGCCCAGCCAGAGCCAGAAGCCGGTGATGGTGAAAAGCAGCAGTGCCACACCCATCACGGTCACATAGATCAGCTTGAACAGGTCGTTGCCGGTTCTCAGCCAGTGGTCTACCACCGAACCGTCATGAATCTTCTCAATAAGGTCGGAAGTCCGAAGCTCCTTCTTCAGTACCCGGCCCGTGGCGCCATCCACCTGCAGCCCCGTAAAATGCTCTTTAAAGGTAAACTTGACCACCCCTTTCTCAGGGCGGACATCGATCCGGTCGATTTCCAGGGAGAGGGTGGGAGAGACCGAATCGTGAAGAAACAGAACGGCATTCTTTTGCAGGCTGTCTAACGGAAGCCACTCCGCGAGGCGGTCTGAAGTTCCCTGCGCCGTCTCCGCCAGGATCAATCCGCCGCTGTTTTTCTTCCAGCCCAGCAGCAATCCCGTGGAAGCCATGATGAAAAAGCATGCAAAGAGCAGTATCGCCGTCTGCCGGTGAACTTTCCTGAAAAGCCTGATGATCCTGGCCTGCCGCTTCCTTTTTGCCTGTGGAGTGCTGTCTTGGTCCATGCGTTTCTGTTCGGCTCAAAAGTACATAAAGTAACCATTCTTTTTTTTGATATATTTGGAGAAATGATCACCATCCTGATACTTTACCTCCTGCTCGCCATTGCGGTACTCTTCCTGCCGGGAAGGGCCGGACGCTTCCGCGGAGCAGTACTTTCCTTATTCCAGCTGGCCGTTTTCGGATGGTTTGTCATGAAGATCCCCGGCATGGCCGGAACAGGAACTTTGGCAGTGACCATTCCCTGGATTCCGGAAGCCGGGCTCAATGGGGAGTTCCTGCTCGACGGACTGAGCATGGCCTTTGCCCTGCTGGTTACGGGTATCGGCACACTGGTCTTTATGTATGCCCACTCCTACATGAAGGGATATGAAAATACTTCCCGGTTCTTCTTTTACCTGTTTCTCTTCAGCGGAGCTATGTTGGGGCTCGTGCTCTCGGCTAATCTGATTCAGTTGTACATCTTCTGGGAACTTACCACGTTTCTGAGTTATTTTCTGATCAGTTTCTTCCATGAGAAGGAGGCTACCCGTAAGGCGGCTTTTCAATCCCTCTTCATCACGTTTCTGGGAGGGCTGAGTCTTCTGGGCGGGATTCTCCTGCTGGGAAGTGTGGTGGATTCCTATTCCCTTCACGATTGGATTGCGGGTGCGGATACCATCAGGGAAAGTACCCTTTATTTACCGGGGCTGCTTTTAATATTGGGGGGAGTGCTGACCAAGTCCGCGCAGTTCCCCTTTCATTTCTGGCTTCCCGGAGCCATGCAGGCCCCTGCACCCGTCAGTTCTTATCTTCACTCGGCCACCATGGTCAAAGCCGGCATTTTCCTGCTGGCCCGCCTGAGCCCGGTCCTGGGCGGTACCCCCGAATGGACTTTCCTCATCCCCCTCTTCGGAGTACTCACCATGATGACCGGTTCTTATTTCGCCCTCACCCAGAACGACCTGAAAGCCATCCTGGCCTATACCACTATCAACGCCCTGGGCATCCTGGTCCTCCTGATCGGTATCGATACCGAAGTTTCCATCAAGGCCGCCATCATCTTTCTTTTTATCCATGCCTTCTACAAGGCGTCCCTCTTCATGATTGCCGGATTCATCGAAAAAAAGACAGGAACCCGCGACATCACCGAACTGGGAGGCTTGCGGCATGCCTTTCCGGTCACCTTTGTCACGGCTCTGCTGGCCCTCTGGTCAATGGCCGGTTTGCCCCCCATGCTGGGATTCATAGGAAAAGAGCTGATCTATGAAGCCCAGGTCCAATCACCAGGGGTGGGATTTATGATTTTTATTTTCGGAGTCATCTCCAATATCTTCATGTTTGCCGTATCGATGCGGGTCCTCTTTAAAGTATTTCTAGGTCCGGCTCGCGGCCATTATGCCGTTTCGGTGGCAAAATCCGTCAAATTTGTCGTTGGGCCCGCTATCCTGGTGTTGCTGAGCCTTTTCTTCGGAATCTATCCCGGGGTGTTGGGAAAATCATTGATTGAACCCGCCCTGGGCGTCATTTATGCGCAGGCGGCCGATGTGAAGCTCTCCCTTTGGCATGGCTTTAATATGTTGTTGCTGCTCAGTGCTTTCACAATAGCCGCAGGCATCCTGCTCGCCTGGTTGATCCTGACCCGCGAGAAAATCCTCCCCGCATGGCGCCACCTTAACCAGGTAGTCTTCCCTGTGAAACTCCCCTGGCTCTTCGCTAAGACCATTGAAAAATTCGTCTCTCTCTCGGAAAGAAAAACCAGGATGGTACAGCATGGCTACCACCGTTATTATATCCTGACCATTTTCCTGTTTACCGCCGCATTGTTGTGGCTTCAGCTGGGGCTCACCGGCGGCTGGCATGTGGCCACCTCCTTTTCACTGAAGCCTTTTTATATCACGGTGTTGGTCCTGACCATCACCATGGCCACACTTTTCAGTTTGGTGACCCGCTCCCGGATTTCAGCCATTATCGCCATGGGGATCACCGGTTATGGACTCTCGCTGATCTTTCTCTACTACAGCGCCGTGGACCTGGCCATCACCCAGATTGTCGCGGAAACCCTGACTGTGGTGATGTTCATGCTCGTGTTGCAAAGGCTTCCGGTCTTTGCCCGGCTTTCCGGCCGGGCCACCCGATACCGCGATCTGGCTATTGCACTGCTCTTCGGAGGAGCCATGACCCTTTTGACGCTTAAGGCCCTCCATGTCAATTTCAACCATCCCATTTCCGACTACTTCCTCGAGAACAGCTATATCCGGGCTTTTGGACAGAATGTGGTCAATGTCATCCTGGTCGATTTCAGAGCCCTCGACACCTTGGGTGAGGTGACTGTCCTGGTCATTGCCGCCCTGGGAGTATCCATGTTGTTGCAACTAAAGGATAAAAAATCATGAATTCGGCCATCCTGCAAATCGCTTCAAAATATGTCAGGACCCTGATGGTCATCCTGGCGGTTCTTATTCTCCTGCGGGGGCACAACCTGCCTGGCGGTGGTTTCATCGGAGGTTTGCTGGCAGGGCTTTCCATTGCCTTCAAGGGATTTGCCTTTACCCCCGACAAGGTCAGAGAGGAAATCAGGTGGAAACCTCGCGGATACATGGCTTTTGGGCTGTTCCTGATCTTATTGAGTACCCTCCCCGGATGGTTCTCGGGTAAAGGCCTGATGACCGGAATCTGGGTGACTATTCCCCTCACGTCAGGGTTTAAATTCGGTACCCCTTTCCTGTTTGATATCGGGGTTTTCTTTGCCGTGATTGGGGTAACCCTATTGTTTTTACTGTCATTAACGAGAGGAGAAGAATGGAAATAGTACTTGCCCTGTTGGTGGGGATTTTATATACGGCCGGGGTATATATGCTTCTGCGGCGGAGTATTCTGAAATTTATCATCGGCGTGATCTATCTGAGCAATGCCACCAATTTGCTGGTATTTCTCTCAGCCGGGGTGGTGGCCGGAAATCCGCCATTTACAGGCCCCTCAGGACCGCCACCCCCACCTGTAGCCGACCCTTTACCGCAAGCCCTGGTGCTGACCGCCATCGTCATCGGACTGGGGATGACCGTATTTATCCTGGCCCTGAAGTACAAGTTTTTTGATACTACCGGCACCGATGACCTCGACCAGTTACAACAAACTGATAATCCCTGATATGGCCCTGGCAGCTTTTCCCATATTGATCCCTTTTGTGCTGATCGTTCTTCTGCTGATGGTACGCCATCCCCTGGTGAGCCGCATCCTTGGTGTGGCCGGCACCCTTTTGCTGGCTGCCACCGCCCTCACCCTTCTGGTCTCCCTGCAAGATACCGGGATTGTCACCCTCCGTATGGGCGGATGGGAAGCCCCCTTCGGGATTGTCCTGGTGATTGATCACCTGAGTGTGGTCATGCTCCTGGTCGCCTCGCTGATCCTTCTGGCTGTCGCCCTCTATGCCAACCGTTTCCTGCCGGAAGAAATCCCTCACACCAGATTCTATATCTTCTTTTTCTCCCTGGCCATGGGCGTCAATGGCGCTTTCATCACCGGCGATGCCTTTAACCTCTATGTCTGGTTCGAGGTGATGCTGATCTCCTCCTTTGTCCTGATCACCAGCGGCCGGAAAAAGGAACAACTTGAGGGAGGCATCAAATACCTGGCTCTTAATCTGATCGGGTCCATGCTGTTCCTGGCCGGACTGGGGTTGTTGTATGCCAAAACCGGAACCCTTAACATGGCCCATCTGGCCATGATCCTCAGGGACGACCAACAGGCGTTGCTCATGAACACTTCGGCAGTGCTCTTTTTTGTGGCCTTTGGCATTAAGGCGGCCCTTTTCCCGCTTTATTTCTGGCTCCCTTCTTCATACCACACTCCCGATATCACCATCAGTTCCCTTTTTGCCGGTCTGCTCACCAAGGTGGGCGTCTATACCCTTTTCCGCTTTTTCACCCTCTTTTTTGTTCACGATCCTTCATTCTGGCATACCCTTCTGCTGATCGCCGCCGGATTGACCATGGTGGCCGGAGGGATGGCCGCCGCCTCCTATTATGAGACCCGGCGTATACTCTCCTATCATATCATCAGCCAGATCGGCTATATGATCATGGGTCTGGGCATCTTTACCCCGATGGCCATCGCCGGAGCCCTCTATTTCATGGTCCACAACATGGTGGCCAAAACGGGCACCTTCCTCGCCTCGGGCATCATCGCCCGCTTAAAGGGATCGTATGACTTAAAGGAGGTCGGTGGATTGTACCGCCAAAATCCCCTGTTGGCGGTACTTTTTATCATACCTGCCTTTGCCCTGGCCGGCGTTCCCCCCCTTTCGGGCTTCTTCGCCAAGTTCATCCTCATCAAGGCAGGCATTGATGCCGGCCAATACCTTATCACAGCCGTCGCCCTGCTCACCGGAATGCTGACCCTTTACTCGATGATCAAAATCTGGAATGAAGCCTTCCTGAAAAAGGATCCCGGGTCAGGATCCCCGGAAATACATGACCGGTTAAAGCCCGCAGATTATCTCCCCCTGGCCCTCCTTGCCCTCGGAAGCCTCCTCCTGGGCCTTTTGGCTGCTCCCGTCTTCCGGTTTTTCATGGAAATGGCCCGACAACTCACCGACCCTGCCTGTTATATTGAAGCCGTAATGCATAACCCAAATATCCTCCTATGAAAGTCGCATGGTGCTCCGACCATACAAGGGCATGTATATTTGCCAGATGCGAAACGGAGTTCGGCGGAGCAACCCGGAGCCAATTCCATGGGCGTGAAGCACGTTTACTGGCCTCACCGCTCTATGCAACTGAAGTACAAGTCATCAACCAACAAATATCCAAATGAAGCTGTTTTGGTATATTCCGGAGTTTGTCCTTTTCTACCTGGCTGAACTGGTGCGTAGTAACCTTCAGATGACCTTGACCATCCTCTCACCCCGCATGGAGGTCCACCCCGGTTTTTTGGAGGTCCCCCTGACGCTGACCTCATCCGGGGGAATCCTGCTGTTCAGCAACCTCCTTTCCATGACTCCCGGATCCATGAGCACAGGTATCAGCAGCGACCGCAAAACCCTGATGGTCCACCTCCTCGACATCGATGAGGAAGAGAAAGTCCTCCATGAGATCAATAAGATACAGCGAAGAATTGAACGAATAATCAGTCTGTTATGATAGACACTCTCCCTGTCTGGGTGATTTACACCACTTTCCTCTTTCTTTTTGCGGCAATGGGCTTTTCCCTTTACCGCCTGATGGCCGGACCGACGATCAATGACCGTATTGCCGCCATGGACCTGGTGGCCTCCATCGTCATGGGGCTGATCCTGGCCTATGCGGTGCTGATCAGGAATGCCCTGCTCTTTGATGTGCCCGTGATCATCTCGCTGATCTCATTTATCAGTACCGTTGCCGTATCCACCTATTTGAAACAAAAACATGGCTGAAATAGTGATTTCCCTGCTGATCCTCGCCGGAGCATTTTTCATTCTTGTAGCTGCCATCGGAATCGTCCGATTCAGGGATTTGTACGGCCGGCTTCATGCCACCACCAAAGCCACCTCCTTCGGCCTCCTGCTGATGCTCCTGGGAGTCTGCCTGTTCTTCAACCTGGCTGGGGTTTATCTGAAAACCGTTTTGATTCTTCTTTTCATTTATCTGACAGCCCCCCTTGCCGCCCATTCTATTGTCAGTGCCCTTCCTGAAGAGCCTTCGGTACCACCTCCCGGTCTGCCGGAGGAACCTGTTGAAAAGGCCTCATAGCCCGAATTTCTGCCTGATAAAGCGCAGAAGAAATGCGGCGGTCTCTTCTATCCCCAATACTGAGGAGTTGATACAGAGGTGGTAGGACTCGGCGGCACCCCAGGTTTTGTTGCTGTAAAACCGGTAATATTCAGCCCTTTTTTTATCGGTTTTGATGATGATTTCCCGTGCTTTGGTTTCTGATACCTGCCGCAGGGCTGCCGTCCGGCGGATGCGCTCCTCCGGGTCGGCGCTGATGAAAATATTCAGACAGCGGGGAGAGTCCTTCAGGACATAGTCGGCGCACCGGCCCAGGAAGAGACAGGATTCCCTTTCGGCCAGATTACGGATCACATCGCTCTGAATTTTAAAAAGGGTTTCATTGCTCAGGTAGTAATTGGTGTAGAACTCATCGGAGAATGTATTCTGCAGGTTGAGAAGACCTCCGAAGATGCTGTGGCTCTTTTTCTCATCCATCTCTTCAAAGAACTCTTTTCCCAGTCCGCTTTCGCGGGAGGCGATTTGCAGGAGTTCCTTGTCGTAAAAGGCGATGCCGAGTTCTTCGGCTATTTTTTTGCCGATTTCCCGGCCGCCGCTACCCAATTGCCTTCCGATCGTGATGGCGAAATTCCCTGTCATGGCATTTGATGTTGGTGATTCAAAGGTATTTGATTTTGTTTGAATTTCCTGATATGGATGAGCAGCAGGACCAGAGCGTTGGTGGCAGAGAGCAGGTCGGCCGCCGGCAGGCTGTACCACACTCCGTTGATTCCGAAAAAGGAGGGAAGGATCAACAGGAAGGGGAGCAGAAAGATGATCTGCCGTGTCAGCGAAAGGTAGATGGCTTTCGGGGCCATTCCGATGCTCTGGAAGAAGTTGGAGACGACCATCTGGAATCCTGCCAGCGGGGCGAAGATGACGACAATCCGCAGGGCGGGGATGATGATCGCTGTGAGTTCGGGGTCGCGGGTGAAGAGGGAGGAGACGGCTTCCGGCAAAAACTGCCCGATGAGCAGTCCCACCGACATCACCCCCACCGCCAGAAGGATGGTCAGCTGGAGGATCCTGCCGACTCTGTCGTACTGTTTGGCCCCGAAGTTGAATCCGGCAAGGGGTTGCATCCCCTGGTTAAGCCCCATAACGACCATCCCGAAGAGGGCCATAACCCGGTTAACGATGCCATAGGCCCCCACAGCCAGGTCTCCGCCGTGGAAAACCAGACTGCGGTTAATGACGATGATGATCAGGCTTGAAGCGGCATTCATCAGGAAAGGGGCCATTCCGATCGACAGGGAGTCCCTGACGATTTGTCTTTTCAGGCCAAAGATGCCCTTCTGCAGGCGGATGTCATTTTTCTTGCTGCTGAAGAAACGGATTTGCCAGGCCAGCATGGCCGTTTGGGAGATGACCGTAGCCAGCGCGGCACCGCGGATGCCCCAGCCAAAGCCATAGATAAACAGGGGTGTGAGCGCAATGTTGATGACCACCGACCATATAGTGGCCATCATAGAAAGCCGGGGATTCCCCGTGGCCCTCAAAAGGGCGTTCAACCCGAAGTAAAGGTGGGTGACTACATTCCCCAATGTGATGACGACCATGTAATCGCGGGCATAGGGGATGGTTTCGCGGCTGGCTCCGAAAAAATAAAGGATGGGATCCAGAAAAAGCATGATCACCAAGGTGTAAGAGAGCCCGAAGATCAGGTTGAGCATGAAGACATTTCCCAGGATGTCGTTGGCTGTGGAGTAATCCTTCTGGCCGAGCCGCAGCGACATCAGGGTAGCCGCACCGGCCCCCACCAGGGACCCGAACGCCGCCGCCAGGTTGATCAGCGGAAAAGTGATGGCCAGTCCGGATATGGCCAACGGCCCCACACCCTGCCCGATAAAAGCGCTCGCAGTGAGGTGATAGATCGACGTGGCCGTCATCGCAATCACCGAGGGTATGGCATACTGCAGCAACAGCCTGCCCACACTCTCCGTCCCCATGGCCATGGGCGACCTTCTCTGTGACATATTCCGGATATTGGTTTTCAGACAAAGATAATCTCTTCTTTACCGGTATAGCCTATGCCAACAGTAATATTAATTTTGTTATAATGCTCATCATGGATTCGGGGGGACTGGTACGCGGAAAGGAATTTTCCTGAGGAGAGCAGGTATCGCGCCGGTGCCTCCAGGGGCGGATGGAGGATGGACCGTAAGGGACGAATGATTATCTTCGCAGAAAACAGCACGATGATGAAGGAATTGGAAACAAGCTGGAAAAGTGGGGACGGGCTGCGGATACATGCCCGGATCTGGGAACCTGAAGGGGGTGATTGCTGTGGAGTGGTTGTTCTGGTGCATGGCATCGGGGAACATACGGGGCGGTATTTTCATGTGGCGGAAGCTTTCACAGGGAAAGGCCTCGTGTTTTTTGCACCCGACATGAGGGGGCATGGGCTCTCGGAAGGGAAAAGGGGCCACCTCCCGGCGGAAGAAACCATTCTGAGTGACATTGACGGCTATATGGAGAATGCACGGGAGAGGTATTCCGGTTTGCCCGTATTTCTCTATGGCCATAGTTTGGGAGGCATTCTGGTCCTTTACTACGGTTTGATGCGCAGGGAGGGGCTCACGGGGGTGATCTGCACCTCGCCGGGTTTACGCAACGCCTTACAGGAACAGCCTGCAAAGGTGATGGCCGCCAGGGTGCTGGGTACTCTGTTCCCGGGGGTGACCATCTCCTCGGGTTTGGACTCTTCGGCCATCAGCCGTGATCCCGAAGTCGTGGCGCGCTACAGGATGGATTCCCTGGTCCATGACCGGATGTCACTGGGCTTTGGAAAGGTCATGCTGGGGGTGATCGCCCATACGCTGGGCCACATCGGAGAATTCCCCCATCCCTTGCTGGTCATGCACGGCACGGCCGACACCATCGCTTATATGGCAGGAAGTGAACAGGTTGCCGGGGCACTGGGAGGAAAGTGTACCTGGGTGCCCTGGGCAGGCTTTTATCATGAACTGCACAACGAGCCGGCAAAAAAAGAGGTCCTTGAGGTCATGACCGGCTGGGTGAACGACAAGTTGCACCCGCAGGGCTGACGGGGAAGGGGCATGCAGCCTCAGGCTCCGGGTTTGCTGTGGGGCAAAGATGTGGTTTGCCGTGGGGTAAAGATGCAGTTTGCCGTGGGGTAAAGATGCAGTTTGCTGTGGGGCAAAGATGTGGTTTGCCGTGGGGTTAAGGCGCTGGAGTTGTTTCCGGGATACCTTACAGCTAAAAAGGGGTCATCTTCTTTTCCAGATGACCATCATGGCTCCTCCCACCACAATCAGGGCTCCCAGCAGGGAAAGCAGGGTCAGCTGTTCGGGGGCGATCCAGGTGACTTCCAGGGCGGTGAGCAGCGCCATTAAAAGAAAGGTGATGATGGGATTCATGATCAGGATGATGCTGGCTTTTCCGGCTTCCAGGTAACGGAGGCTCAGGGCCAGTGTGGTATAGGCCACCAGGGTGTTCAGTCCCAGAAAGGCCATCAGCAGCCACCAAATCCAGTCGAGGGCGGCCAGTTGCCCGAAATTGACCAGCGGAAGGTAAAGCAATGAGGGCAATCCGAAAAGGAACAGGTTGAGGGAGATGGCCGAGTGCCTGACCACCAGTTTTTTCTGGAGGACAGCATACAGGGTCCAGGCCACCGCCCCGGTCAGGATATAAAGGATCCCCTTGTTGTATACCTCTTCATTTTCGCGGAAGTGCCCCAGTTGCTGGTTATAGAAAAGCAGGAGGCCAGCCATGGCCAGGAAGAATCCGGTGATCTGGCGGGGTGAGAAGCGTTCCCGGAAGAAGAGGACTCCCGATACGGCGAGCAGAATCTGGCCGGTCTGGATGAAAAGCTGTGCGTTCCCGGGGGTGGTGTATTCCACACCAAGGTTGAAGGCCAGGTAGTTCCAGGCCAGGGCCAGGGTGGCGATGACCAGCAGGAGCGGTGGCCGCACCAGCAGACGGAGTTGGCTGGGATTCCGGAAGAAACTCCAGACCAACAGCGGAAGAAAGGCCAGCGTGAAACGAAACCAGACGATGGTCGCCGCATCCACCCTTCGCACCGCCACCTTCAGGGCAACAGCCAACACCCCCCAGAACAGGGCCGTGATGACCGCATACCAAATCCCCTTACTCTGGTCGGACATCAGCACATGTTTAATATTGTATGAAAAAGCAGGTTACCTGAGGCGGGCGCCCGTCTCCTTTTCAAAGGCCTGGAGCAGTTTCTCCATGGTCTTGTCAATGACCTTGTCGTTGAGGGTCTTGTTGTCGTCGCGCAGAATGAAGCTCATGGCGTAGGATTTTTTCCCTTCGGGAACCCCCTTGCCTTCGTAGACGTCGAAGAGGCTGACCGCTTTAAGGAGGTGGCGTTCGGTTTTGAAGGCCAGATCTCTCAGGGCAGAGAAGCGGACCGGCTTATCGAGGACGAGGGCCAGGTCACGGCGCACTTCCGGGTAGCGCGGAAGCTCGGTGTACTTCACGCTGTTTTTCTTCTGTTCGGTCATTACCAGACTCCAGTCAAAGTCGGCATAGAAGACGGGAGCTTCCACACCGGTCTCTTTGAGCAGGGTGGGGGAGACCATTCCCAGTTGCAGGAACAGGAGGCTGCCCAGGTGGTAGCCGATTCCTTCAGAGAAGAGGTCGCCCTGGGTTTCCCTGATCTCCATGGCCTGAGGATCGAATCCCAGGCGGGCCAGGATGTTCTCGGCGTAACTCTTGAGCAGGTAAAAGGTGGAGGGGGATTCCCCGGTCAGCCAGTTGGGGTTCTCGCGATTCCCTGTGAGGAAGAGTGCCAGGTGTTCTTCTTCGCGGTAGTTGGCCACCGGATCTTCCTTATATTGGGTTCCGCGGAGATGGTAGCAATTCCCGAATTCAAAAAGCCGGAGGTCAATGTTCTTGCGGTTGGCATTGCGGGCGATGGCTTCCAGTCCGCCAAAGAGCAGGGTCTGCCGCATACTGTTGAGGTCGTTGCTCAGCGGGTTGAAGATTTTCACCGTATCCTGGGCGGGAAAATCGTTTGTATTCTCGTAATAGGAAGCTTTGGTGAGCGAGTTGGACCAGATTTCGTGGAAGCCCTGGGCTACGAGTTGTTCGGCAATGGTATTTCTCATCAGCTCAGGCCCGGGGTGCTCTGAGTAGTTGAGGGAGGCATTGACGTGGGTGGGGATTTCCACATTGTTATAGCCATAAATCCGGAGGATCTCCTCGATGACGTCGCATTCCCGTTTCACGTCGACCCGGTAGGTGGGGACCATCAGCGACAATCCCCGTTCCGTTTCCTGTTCGATGCTGAATTCCATGGCGGTAAGGATGCTCCTGATGGTTTCCTTTCCCAGTTCCTTGCCAATGAGGCGGGTGATGTTGTGCCAGGTGACTTCGACGGGGAATCCCTTGACCGGTTCGGGGTAAATATCGGCTATGGCGGAGGAGATGGTTCCGCCGGCGATTTCTTTAATCATGAGAGCTGCCCGTTTCAGGGCGTAAAGGGTGCCGTTGATGTCGGTGCCTCTTTCGAACCGGAAGGAGGCGTCGGTATAGAGGCCGTGGCGGCGGGCGGTCTTCCTGATATACACCGGATCGAAGCAGGCGCTCTCCAGAAAGAGGTTGGTCGTGGTATGTTTAACGCCCGACCGGATGCCCCCGAAGACGCCGGCGATGCACATGCCCTCTTCGGCGTTGCAGATCATCAGGTCGGAGCTTTCAAGTGTGCGTTCCGCGCCGTCGAGGGTGGTGAACCTGGTTCCGGCGGGCAGGGTTCGCACGATCACTTCTCCTCCCTTGATTTCATCGGCATCAAAAGCATGCAGGGGCTGGTTGGTTTCGAATTGGACGAAATTGGTAATGTCGACGATGTTGTTGATGGGGGAGAGGCCGATGGCTTTGAGCCGGTTTTGGAGCCATGCCGGGGATTCCTTTACCTCCACTCCGGTGAGGGTAACGCCCGAATAGCGGGGACACGCTTCGGGGTTGGCCACGGTCACCGGAATCTCCAGCTGGTGGTTGTCGGCGGCAAAGGCATCTACGGCAGGTTTGCGGTAGCCTTGTTCCATTCTGAAGAAAGCCGCCAGGTCGCGGGCCACCCCCAGGTGGGATGCGCTGTCGATCCTGTTGGGGGTGATGTCGATTTCGATGACCCAATCCGATTCGATATGGAAATAGTCGCTGGCGTTCATGCCTACTCTGGCATGGGCGGGAAGGACCATAATGCCGTCGCCGTCGCTGCCCAGGCCGGTTTCCACTTCGGAACAGATCATCCCCTCGGAGATTTCTCCCCTGATTTTGGCTTTTTTGATGGTGAGGGTTTCTCCACCCGGGTAGAGGGTGGTGCCCACGGGGGCTACGACCACCTTCTGGCCGGCCGCCACGTTGGGGGCCCCGCAGATAATGGGCAGTGGTGCGCCGCTGCCTACCGAAACCGTGGTCTTGCTCAGATGATCGCTGTTGGGATGAGGCGCACAGGTGAGCACCTCCCCGATGACCAGTCCCGCCAGCCCCCCTCTGATGCTTTCCACCTCTTCCATACCGCCCACTTCCAGACCGATGCCCGTAAGCACCCTGCAGAGTTCCGATGGGGTCATCTCCAGGTCAATGTAGCTCTTCAGCCAGTTATATGACAACTTCATTTTACAGCTATTAAAAACATTTGCCTTCCGGATCCTGATCCGCCGGGACCATGGTTTCGGCCCCGTGAGGGGGACACGGGGGCATAGGCCCTGGACCGGAAAGGGATTCCGGATGGCAAAAATAAGGAAAAATAGCCGGTTATAATTCGATCTTTTTGAATTTGGGTACCAGCAGGTGCATGACGCCCCAGGCAATGAGGTAGGCCAGGGCGCAGAAGGCGAAGACCATAGTGTAGGCGATGGTCATGTTTTGGTGGACCAGGGGCATCTGTAGTTGTTTCAGTTGTTCGAAGAGGGCGGGATCGACGGTTTGGATTTGCTGGGCTACTTCTGCGGGGAGGCTGCCCAGTTCTACTTTGTCGAGGTTGATGAGGTCGCCGTGCGTGTTCACCAGTTCCATGGATTTGATTTTCTGCACGAAATCCCCGAGGTTGGCGGCCTGGGCTTCGACCCATGATTTGGCGATACCGGCGCTGCGGTATCCGTCGAAGAGCCATCCGGCAATTTTGGTGATGACGATCCCTCCGAATCCGCCGGCCATTCCGCCGATGCCGGTGACGCTGGCTACGGCTTTCTTGGGGAACATGTCGGAGACGGTGGTGAAGATGTTGGCCGACCAGGCCTGGTGGGCGGCGGTGCCGATACCGATGATGAAGACAGGGATCCAGTAGCTGGCGGTGCCCAGGTACTGGGCCAGGAGGACCACCAGCGGAATGCAGGCGATCAGGAGCATCGCCCGCATACGGCCGGCGTAGGGTTCATACCCCTTGTTGATGAAGTACATGGGGAACCAGCCGCCGGTGATGCTGCCGATGGTGGAAAGCGTATAGAGGACGGCCAGGGGAAAGGCCACATCCATGCCGGTCATACCGTATTGTGCCTTCAGGTAGGCCGGCAGCCAGAACAAATAGAACCACCATACCCCGTCGGTCATGAACTTCCCGAAGCTGAAGGCCCAGGTCTGTTTAAACTGCAGGAGTTTGAACCACGGCACTTTTTCGGTTTTTTCGGCAACGTGAATGTCGGAGTCGTCGGTGTTGTCGCTGTGGATGTAGTCGTATTCGGCTTTACCGAGGGTTTTTATTTTTGCGGGGACGTCATAGAGCCAGAACCAGAAGATGAGCCAGAGGAATCCGATGGCTCCGATGATGATAAAGGCGGCCTGCCAGCCGAGGTGGCCGGCGATCCAGGGGACGGTGAGCGGGGCGAGGATGGCCCCTACGTTGGCCCCTGAGTTAAAGATGCCGGTAGCCAAAGCACGTTCCTTTTTCGGGAACCATTCGGCTACTGTTTTAATGGCTGCCGGAAAGTTACCCGACTCACCGAAACCCAGGATGCCGCGGGCCACCATGAACCCGCCGGTGCCCTTGGCCAGGGCATGGACGATGGCCCCTATGGACCAGACGATCAGGGCCCAGGCATAACCCTTCTTGGTGCCGAGCCAGTCGATGATGCGGCCGGCAAAAAGCATCGATATGGCGTACACAAACTGGAATACCGACACGATGTTGGCATAATCGGAATCGGTCCAGTTGAATTCCAGTTCCAGCCTGTCTTTAAGGAGGCTCAGCACCTGCCGGTCGAGGTAGTTGACGGTGGTGGCGAAAAACACAAGGGCGCAGATGGTCCACCTGTATTTGCCGATTTTCTGGTTGATTTCGTTAAGTTGACTCATGGATATCTGTTTGATATTGGTTATCGGATAAGTATGACCTACGAGGCTTTGATTTTCCGGACGCTCTCCAGGGCTTCGCGGCATTTGGCTGCAATGTAGTTAAAATCCTCTTTTTTGAGCACCTCGGCGGGGAAAAGCTGGGAGCCCATGCCGACGCAATGGACGCCGGCCTTAAACCATTTGGCCAGGTTTTCCTCATCGGGGGAGACGCCCCCGGTGGGCATGATCGAGGTCCAGGGCATGGGGCCCAGGACGGCCCTTACAAATTCAGGGCCTCCCACCTGCTGCCCGGGGAAGATCTTGACCACTTCGGCACCCAGTTCATGGGCCCTTCCGATTTCGGTCACCGAGCCGCATCCGGGGCTCCAGGCCACCTTCCGTTTGTTGCAGACCGAGGCCATCGCCTCATCGATGAGGGGCGACACGATAAAATTGGCCCCCAGGGCGATATACATCGATGTGGTTCCCGCGTCGATGACCGAACCTACCCCCAGAATCATCTCGGGGCACTCCCTGATGGCCCACTTGTTGACTTCTGCGAAAACCAGACTGGCAAAATCACCCCTGTTGGTGAATTCAAAGACCCGGATTCCCCCGTCGTAACAGGCTTTGATCACTTTCTTGCACAACTCGGGGTCCCCGTGGTAAAAAACAGGGACGATACCGGTCTCCTTCATTTTGAGGGCGACTTCTATTCGACTGAATCTTGCCATAAGATTAAGTTAAAAAGTAAAAAGTAAAAAGTAAAAAGTAAAAAGTAAAAAGTAAAAAGTAAAAAGTAAAAAGTAAAATTTACATCGAGGTGTTTGTTTCAGGCTTGTGCTTTGATTTAAGTACTATACTCCCTAGAATAAGTGCTAACTCGGAAGATTCGTTTATAAGATATTTAAGCTCTTCATGTTTTGTTTGCGGTAATGTTATTGTTTCATCTATGATTCTTAACCAAAAATTACTTTCTCTCATTTCTTTCAGCGAAATATCAACTTTGTAACTAAAATCCGGACGAGAAGAAGCAGCTTGAGCTTCTTCATAATTCGCCCCTGAGGAGGTGGAAGACTTAGACAATTGGTATCTGATATTGTTAAACTCAGGTTTTTCAGGTAATATCCCAAGGAACTTAATTACCAGAACAGCAAATCGGAATAATCTCTTTGATAACTCTTTCTCAGCCATTTTGTTCCCTTTAACCTTTTTCTTTTTACCTTTTCCCTTTCTTATCTCGCCACCCGGCCGCTGGCATCTCCGCTCATGAGTTTGAGGACCTCGCCGGTGGTGACGCGGTTGAAATCCCCGTAGATGGTATGTTTCAGGCAGGAGGCGGCTACGGCGAAATGGAGGGCTTTGGGGTCGTCGTCAGGCCAGGTGAGCAGCCCGTAAATCAGTCCGCCCATGAAGGAGTCGCCACCGCCCACGCGGTCGACGATATGGGTGATCTGGTAGGTAGGGGCTTCATGAAGGGTTTTCCCGTCCCAGAGCACGCCCGACCAGCTGTTGTGGTTGGCATTGACCGATCCGCGCAGGGTGGTGATCACCTTCTTGCAACGGGGGAAGCGGGCCATGATCTGGCGGGAAACCGATTCATAGGCGGCAGCCTCCACATGGCCGGCGGTGACATCCACCCCTTCCGGATGAATCCCCAGCACCATGGCGGCATCCTCCTCATTCCCCAGGATAATGTCGGTGCCGGCGACCATTTCCGGCATCACCTCAGAGGCTTTCTTCCCGTACTTCCAGAGGTTTTTCCGGAAGTTAAGGTCGCAGGAGACGGTGATGCCTTTTTCGTTGGCTTTTTGGATGGCCTGGAGGCAGGTGTCGGCGGCGCTTTGCGATATGGCGGGCGTGATGCCTGTCCAGTGGAACCACCCTGCACCTTCGAAGATCTGGTCCCAGTCGACCATGGAGGGTTCTATCTGGCTTACGGAGGAGTGGGCGCGGTCGTAGATGACCTTGCTGCCACGGCTCACCGCCCCGGTTTCCAGGAAGTAAATTCCCAGGCGTTCTCCACCCCGGAGGATATGGCCCGTACCCACCCCGAACTTCCGCAATTCCATAAGGCAGGCTTCCCCAAGGTCGTTCAGGGGTAAACGGGTCACGTAATCAACGGGGATGCCGAAGTTGGCCAGGGAGACCGCGACGTTGGCTTCGCCGCCGCCGAAGGTGGCCGTCAGGCTCTCCGATTGCCCGAACCGTAAAAAGCCGGGGGTGGCCAGTCGGAGCATGATCTCCCCGAAAGTGACTACTTTCTTGTTCATCGATCTGATTGTTGCAGTTTTATGTTTGTTTCATCACGGGACCAGGCCGGCATCCATGACAGGCAGACCTGGTTGTTTGTGGACTTTTCAGAATCCGAAATAGTTTTTGGCGTTGTTAAAGGCGATGTTTTCCACCATTTGACCGAGCAATTCCATGTCGGCCGGGATTTCCCCCTTCTCGACATCGTGGCCGAGGAGGTTGCAGAGGGTACGCCGGAAATACTCATGGCGGGTATAGGAAAGGAAGCTGCGCGAGTCGGTGAGCATGCCCACGAAGCGGCTGAGCAGGCCGAGGCTGGAGAGGGCCTGCATCTGTTTTTCCATGCCATCTTTCTGGTCGAGGAACCACCATCCCGAGCCGAATTGGATTTTTCCGGGCACAGTACCATCCTGGAAGTTGCCGATCATGGTGCCCATGAGTTCGTTGTCACGGGGATTCAGGTTGTAGAGGATGGTTTTGGCCAGCTGGTTGGTGGTGTCGAGGCGGTCGAGGAGGCGGGAGAGGGGTCTTCCGATCTCGAAGTCGCCGATGGAGTCGAAGCCGGTGTCGGGGCCCAGGGTGCGGAACATACGGCTGTTGTTGTTGCGCAGGGCGCCCAGGTGGTATTGTTGGGTCCATCCCTTGCGGTGGTCCATGATTCCAAATTCGTACAACATGCACGATTTGAATTTCAGGAGTTCTCCTTGGGTAAGCTCCGTGCCGCCGCGCACTTTCAGAAAAAGGGCATTGATTTCAGAGGGGGTATAGGCTTCTGCGTAGGCGGTTTCGAGGCCGTGGTCGGAGAGGCGGCAGCCGTTGTCATGGAAGAACTGGTGGCGTTCTTCGAGGGCTTCCATCAGGTCGGAAAAGGAGGATATATCCCTTCCAGTGACAGCGGCGAGCTGGTCGAGGTAGTGGTTGTAGAGCTGCGGATTCTCGGCAGCCATGGCCTTATCGGGGCGCCATGCCGGCAGAACGTGCACCTCGAAGCCGGAAGCTTTGATGGCCTTGTGGTGTTCCAGGGTGTCGACGGGGTCGTCGGTGGTGCAGATGGTATGGACATTGGCCATGCGGATGATGTTCCGCACCGAATACTCCGGGGTGTTGAGTTTGGCGTTGCAGGTTTCCCAGATTTCACGGGCCGTGGCCGGGCTCAATAACTTGTCGATGCCGAAGAAGCGTTTCAGCTCGAGGTGCGTCCAGTGGTACAGGGGATTCCGGAGGGTATAGGGCACCGTCATCGCCCACTTTTCGAATTTCTCCCAGTCGCTGGCCTTCCCTGTGCAGTATTTTTCATCCACGCCGTTGGTGCGCATCGCCCGCCATTTGTAGTGGTCGCCGTAGAGCCATATCTGGGTGATGTTGGCGAACTGGCGGTCGGTGGCGATATCCTGTGGCGGTATATGGCAATGGTAGTCGAAAATGGGCATTTTCGCCGCATGCCGGTGGTACAGCTCCTGCGCCGTTTTGGTCTGCAGAAGGAAATGATCGTGTATAAATGAAGCCATTTTTGGAAGATTAGAAGGTCTGAATAATCTGGAATCTGGAATCTGGAATTTGGAATCTGGAATCTTGAGTCTGGAATCTGGAATCTTGAGTCTGGAATTTTGAGTTTGGAATCTGGGATGACCGGAACTCAACCTCAACCTTGTTATGGCCGGGCAGAGCGAAGGCCTTAAAGGTTGAAGAGGCGGCAGAGGTGGCGGTCGTAGATGTTCTCCTCCACACACTGGCCGATGATCTTCTTGTGTTCCTTAAGGAGGTTGGTGTAGCGGACACCCATTTCTGCGGCGACTTTATATCCCACGTGGATAAGTTGCCGGAAGTGGGGGTTATAGTCGGGGTGGCCGGGGATGTGGCGGAGGGTATTGGCGAATTTCGCACTCTCCCAGGCGGCGACTTCTCCGGCTGAGGGAAGGCGGCTGTCGTCGATGTCGATGACGTCGGCATAGGGGGCGCAGAGCTCCTCTTTCCGGCCGAGGGCTTTGGTATAGATTTCCTTTGCGGCTTCCAGGGCATCCCCTCCGGCCACGGCCAGTCCGATCACCTCCTCGAGCCAGGTGGTTCCGGCGGTCTTCAGGTGGAGTCCCTTGTCGTATTTGCGGATGATCTCCGCCATAACCGGATAAATGGTGAACTTGTCGCTGCCCGAATGGACACTCAGTTTGAGATTCCCGGGAAGGCCGAAGTTTTTCACGGCATAGTCGATGACCAGTACATCCTGTTCGAACTCACGGGCGAACTGGGTGACGTCACCCACATAGTCCACCCCTTTGTTAAAGCGGCCCGTGAATTTCGGAGCGATGGTCTGCGCAGGGATCCCCAGGTCGGCGATCATCTTGAGGATAAAAAACATGTCAATCGGGGTCTGGGGTGCTTCCACCTCGTCCATGGAGACTTCTGTCACGAAGGTGCCGGGGCCTTTCCCCGATTCGATGTGGCGGTAGATCTTTCCGGCTTCCTGGATGGCGGCCAGGTATTTGGCGGCTACCTTGTCCAGCAATTCTTCTGTAATGACGATGGGGTCGGGGATGCCGGGGATACGGACTTCGGAACCGAAGACGGCGCACGACTGTTTAAATGCGGTGACCGCTTCCTCTGCAGCCGGCTTGTTGATGTACATGGCCACGTCGAGGGTGAAAAAGTCGGAAACGGCAATAAACTGGTCTACATTTCCCAGGTTGATATGGTCGGCATCGACCAGATACTGGCCGGTCCATCCCAGGGCAGCCACGGCTGCATCGGCTTCCCTGCGGGTACCCGTGGGTTCAGAGTGAACGATGTTGTGTTCGCGGTTGCTTTTGTTCCACACCGTGGTGATCTCCACCCCTTTTTCGGCCGCCCGCATGACCGCCCTGAGCTGCGCTTCCCCCTGGTGCTCAAAACGGTCACCCGTTCCGATACTGAATTTCCCGATTTGCATGACTTATCAAATTATGTTAGTAATCAATGAAATCCTGTTTCCGTGTACGAACACGAAAATAGGGATTCTATTTTATTCAGCCAAATAATCGGACGCTATTTTTTTAAGTCAAATGGGGATTTTCAGAAAACAGGACCCTCCGTCTGTTTTTTCGCAGAACTGTTCTATTCCTGCTGAATAAGAGTGGTTCTTACCATTATTTGACTATGTTTGTAACAAAAATGAAACAAACCGACGCGGATAATTTTTCATGAATCTCCTGATGCAACACGATGGTATGGATCTTCCGGGGACCAAAGGGGTATTGGATTGGCCGCTCCAGTTAACTCAAATGGAGTCGATTTCCCTTGGGAGCATGGAAGGGGTCAGGTTAATGCACCGCAGCGACACGAAATTTGTGATGCCGGCAGAGCTGCTACCTGAGGTGTTGGAAAGCGTGAAAGAGCATTATTTTATCCTGGAGATTGGTGGCCGGAGAATAGCCACTTATGAGACCGTTTACTATGACTGGCCCCAGGGGAGGTTTTTCCTTGACCATGTCAATGGCAAGCTGAACCGGCATAAGGTGAGAGTCCGCACGTATCTGGAGAGCCGGCTCCGGTTTTTGGAAGTGAAGAGAAAAACCAATACCGGGAAAACCATAAAGTTACGGATGGGCCTGGAGGAAGGGACGGCAGCTTTGAATGAGGAGGGACTGGCATTTCTCAGCGGAACCCTCTATGGCGATGTCAGGCAACTCCAGGCGATAATGGTCAACCGCTTCAGGAGGGTCACCCTGGTCAACAGGGAAATGACCGAAAGGGTCACCATCGATGTGGACCTCTGTTATTCAGACATGGCCGGGAGCAAAATGACTGTACTGCCGGGGCTTGTCATCGTGGAGGTTAAACAGGACCGGTTCAGCGCCTCGGTCATGAAAAGTGCGCTGAAGGAGATGCGTGTAAAGGCCCGGGGCATCAGTAAATACTGCCTTGGTATCACGCTCCTTGGACTGTCGGCAAAAACAAACAATTATAAACGTAAAATCAGGATCATTCAAAAAATCACCCACAATGGAATTACTGCTTGATATCCTTGACCCGGAAGCGGTCGCCTCTTCCACCACCTTTTCCTACGGCATTTCCGGGTTGTTGCTGCGTTTTCTGGCCAATCTCCTCATTACCGGGGGCATCATCAGGTTTCTTTATTACCCGCGGTCCAAACGAAGAGATTACTTCTTTTCCTTTATCCTGACCAGCACCACAATATTCATGCTTCTGTATCTGCTTGACAATGTGAAGATCCAGGTGGGATTTGCATTGGGGCTGTTCGCTATTTTCGGGATTTTACGTTACCGCACCGATACCCTGCCCATCAGGGAGATGACTTATCTGTTCACGATTATCGGAATTTCGGTCATCAATGCCCTGGCCAAGGAACTGGGATACCTGGAGCTGGGCGTGACCAACGCGATTTTCATCGGGGTGATCTGGTTGCTGGAAAGCTCAAACATACTGAAGCATGTCTCCAGTAAACATATTATTTACGAGAAGATGGAACTGATCAGGCCGGAGCGATCGGCGGAACTGCTTGCCGACCTGAAGGAGAGGACCGGACTGAACATCACCAAGGTGGAGGTCGGAACCATTGATTTCCTCAAGGATACGGCCCTGTTATATGTTTACTATGACAGCCGCGATACCAACCTGGCCGACAGTTTTTTCAGAAGAAGAACAGAAGTGGGGGGAGAATAGCATGGCCCCGTTTACTTTAACCAGATTTCATATGTACAGGATAAAGTCGATCATTTTTACAGGGCTGATCATGGGGTTCCTCTTTGCAGGGGTTAAATCCGGTAACGCCCAGGAAACCGACTTCGGCGCATGGGTAGCCCTGGATATTAAAAAGGATATCACCAGGAAGTTCAGCCTGGAGCTGGAGGAGGAAGTCAGGGTTTTCAGGGATTTTGGGGAATTCGACCGGGTGTCGACCTCACTCTCTGCTGAATACGCCCTTGTCAAATGGCTGAAAGCCGGGGTGGGGTACGCCTGGATATACAACCACAAGGTCAAGAGCGATACCTGGGATCACCGCCACCGTTATTTTCTCTTCCTGCAGGGGAAATATAAACTGGGACGAATGGATGTCTCTCTCCGTGAGCGTTTTCAAAGTACCTTTTATGATGAGGATGTGTCGGGGTTTGAGTATGGTCATAAGAATTACCTCCGGTCGCGGCTTCAGGTGGCGTATGATATTCCTGCCAACAAGACGGAACCCTATGCCTCTGCTGAAATGTACTATTCCCTGAACAAAACAGGGGGGAATGAAGTCAATGCCATGCGGTATACCCTGGGTGTGGAGTTTCCTGTTTCCGGGAAGCTGGATCTGGATACCTATCTGCGTCTTGACCAGGAGCGGAATGTCAAAAACCCCATCTCCCTTTTTGTGGCGGGGGTAAACTTCAAGCTGGACCTGTAGCCGCTCTTTTTGAACCCACCAACATATTGGGAATTGGGGTTTTGCCCTGCATAAAGAGAGCCCCTGCAGGCAAAGAAAAGCGGGTGCTTTCCCGGCCGCAGGGGCTCTCCGCAAAGGCGTCCGGAAAGCTTATTTCCCGAAACGGTACCCGAGGGTCAGACCAAATCCGGTGTTGGTGACTTTGGAGTCTGCCATATCGTTTTCAGCAATGTTGATCAGCCCGGTTGAAGCATTCATTGCGACAGAGACCTGTCCGCCAAATTCAGCTCCGAACATGATTTTTCCGCCCAGATCAAAGGGTTTGTAAGCGTCTTCCTCGAACATCTCGCCACTGATGCCATAGGCCAGGTAAGGGCCGAAGCCGAGCAGGACTTTGCTTTGGCCTAAGGCACCCTTGTAAAGGAAGAGAACCGGGACTTCGAGGTAGGAGAGGCGGATTTCCTCATCGAGGAGGGTCATCCCCAGGGCGTTGAGTTCATAGTTGGCCCCTTTACGTGCAAAGGAAAGCTCAGGGCGTACAAAAAACTCAGGTGCCACCGGGATTTCATAGAAAACTCCGGCATCAAATGTGGGGAACATTTTTGTATCCACTTTGTTGTCATTCACTTTTACTGCGAGGTTGAACAGGTTGAAGGAACCTTTTACCCCGAAACCCTGGGCAAAGGTGTCGGCGGCACCGAAAAGAAGGGCGGCCGCCATCAAGGTGATCATTAATTTCTTCATAGTATTGAATTTTTTGTTTGTTCTGCACAATCATTTACGCGTTCCGGAACAGGGGACGGTGCTTATGTCATTCCGGGAACGGTCGGTTACTCCTGCCCGGCTTCTTTCAGGGCGTCCTCTTTCATTTTTTCATTGGGAACGATCACGAAGGAGACCCGGCGGTTTTCACTGCGCCCTTCCGCGGTGGTATTGTCTGCGACAGGGAGCGTTTCCCCGAATCCCACAGCGGTCAATCTTTCCGTATTGACGCCATTCATCTTCAGGTAGTTGGCCACGCTGGCGGCCCGCTTTTCGGAGAGGGTTTGGTTATACTCCTCCGGTCCGGTGCTGTCGGTATGTCCCTGAATGGTCAGATCGGTGTCGGGATACTTGTTCAGGATCTGGGCCAGATCATCGATGGTTGCTTTTGATTTGTCATTCAGGTCCGATTTGTCGGTTCCGAAGAGCACCTTCGAATTGAAGTTGACCACGATCCCCTGTTCTCCCTCCTGATGGATCACTTCGGCATTGGGGATTTCCCTGGCGATTTCTTCGGCCTGTTTGTCCATCTGGCGGCCGATGATGGCTCCGGCCACACCGCCCACTGTGGCCCCGATGACGGCCCCGGCGGCCGTATTCCCGGCGGTTTTGCCAATAATTGCCCCGGCAGCCGCCCCGGCACCTGCTCCGATGGCTGCTCCCCTCTGTGTGCGCGTGGTTTTGCACCCTGAAAATACCAGCGCTAACGTTACTAAAAGAATAAATGCTTTTCTCATTTGTATAATTTTTAGTTAATAAATTGCATTTCAGTTATATATCGAGATGAAGCCGGTTGTTGTGCTTCACGCCCATGGGATTGGCTCCGCATTGCTCCGCCGAATTCCGTTTCGCATGGGACAGGTTTTCATGTCCTGATGTGGTCTAAACATCAGGTGACTTTTATCTGTGTAACTTATTTTTGTTCAACTAAACTCATTTTGGTGTGGGGAACGTTCACATGACATTATTACTGGTTTAAACAAAATTATGAAACAAATTCCTATGTTCGCCTTTAAAAAAGTTTAAATCGGGCGTAGGATAATAATCCAATGTTATAAATAGTTTCATTTCAGATCGTATTACGTGGAGCCATTTACAAAGGTCATACCATTTTTTGTGGAAAATTTCCCGTCGTGGCCGGTCCTGATGGTGGGGTCGCCACTGTTTCTGGTGTGGACATGGTTTTGCCTGGCGGTGGCCGGCTGGTTGAAGCGTGGGGGAATGCGCACCGGATATACCCGGAAGGTGTTTCATTTTCTCATTTTTGCCACCGTGGTTCTGTTGCAATGGCAATGGGGAACGCCGGTGGTGCTGGTTTTCGGGGCCATGTGTTCGCTGATGGTGTTTTACAGTGTATGGCGGGGCCCCGGGCATTTGTTTTATGAGGCGCTGGCCCGCGAAAAGGATGCTCCCCGGCGGAGCTGGTTTGTGCTTTTACCCTGGCTCACCACTCTGGTGGGGGGTGTGGTCTCCAATGTCTGGTTCGGGCCGCTGGCGATTGCCGGTTACCTGGTGACCGGCATGGGTGACGCCATCGGGGAGCCTGCAGGGACCCGCTTCGGCAGGCACCCCTACCGGGTGTGGTCGCTGTCGGCGGTCAAGGCCACCCGTACCCTGGAAGGATCCCTGGCTGTTTTTTTGGTCTCTTTTCTGGCCCTGTGGCTGACGGTACTCCTCTTTCCAGGGCTGGGTCACACTCCCCTCTGGCTCTTCAGGATTATAGCCATAGCGGTCATTTCGGCGGCCGTGGAAGCTGTAACACCCCATGGCTGGGATAACCTGACCATGCAGGTCATCCCGACTGCCCTGGTAAGCCTCTGGCTGGCTCCCTGATTCACCCTCCCCCAGGGGTGATGGACTCATCTCTTCGGATGCACGAAGACCTCAGGGCGGCAGGCTATTGAGGATTGAACCTGATAAAAGAATTGACCTACCTTTGTAAAATGCAGATGATGGAACAGGAGAAGCTTCCCGAAAACATCAGGGCGGTCTTGTTTGACCTGGACGGCACCCTGATGGAAACCGACGACCATATGGTGGAAAGGTTGGCAAGGGTACTGAGGCGGTTATGCTTCAGAAATCCGGAAGTGTGGGCCAGGCGCATCGTCATGAAAGCCGAAACTCCGGTCAACGGGCTGATTACTTTTTTTGACCAGCTGGGGATGGACCGGGTATTGATGGCACTTTTTCGTCGCCAGGGGCCAAAAGGGTCGTCTACCCGAATCGCGGGCATAAAGTACACCCATCCGATGATGGCGGGTGCTGCGGAAATGATGGAACGCCTCAGCAGGGCATACCGGTTGGGACTGGTGACCACCAACAGCAAGGAGGAAGCGCAGGCGTTCCTGGAAGAAAACGGGATCGCCGGCTATTTTGGGGTTGTGGTTACCCGCCATTCGGTCACACGGCTGAAGCCCCATCCAGAGCCGGTACTTTTTGCGGCTGCCCGTCTGGAGGTCACCCCCGGTGAATGTATCATGGTGGGAGATACAACGCCCGACATGCGGTCGGCAGTGGCTGCCGGGGCTTTTCCGGTGGGGGTCCTCTGCGGGTTCGGCACCCGTGAGGAACTGCTGAAAGCAGGTGCCCGCATGATCTTCGACCGTACCTGCCAGGTGGCCGGATGGCTGCTCCCGGAAACAGATTAATTTTCTGCTCAGGTCATTTTGTTTTTTTTCTTCTTTTATGGCTGAGAGGATCCCCCACCCGGAGGCTTATTTTATCATTTTGAGAAGGGTGAGGTGTTTTTGATAAACACCGGCAGGCCGGGGATAAAGGCCAGGAGTGGCCTGATTCTGCTTTTAGGGCCGGGCCATGGCCATTTTTTTCATGTCGGGTGGCATTTTTTCGATGGCGTAGCGCAGGGCAGTGCGGGGCATCACCTTTTTGTTTTCCATGACGAAGTCCAAAACGGCCGTTTGGGTAGCGGGGCCCGACTGGCTGGCCACCTTGAGCATCCAGCCGTAACCTTTCTGGACCATGTCGTCCGGGTCGGTAAGCATTATCCGGGCGATTTCAAAAATGTCGGGCAGGAATAATCCTTTCCGGGCCGGAACGATCAGGGTCACTGCGGCGGCACGCCGCACCCACCGGTTGCCCGAGCGGGCCCACTTCTTCAGTTCTGCAAGGTAAGCGGGATACATCTCCATGAAAGTGCCGATGGTATGGTTGCACAGGGTGTCGCAGGTTGCCCAGTTGGAGACATTATGGGTGACCCACTTCTCAAACACGGGGAAGTCGTCAGGTTCAAAACTCCTCCTCCGGGCGTAAGCCCATTCGCAGGCAATGGCGGCTTCCTCGAAATATCCGCTTTCCCAGAGATCGTCGCACAAGGCGAATAACTCCCGCTTAGCAAGAGGTTTAATCTCCTGGGAATAGGCTTTGGCGATCTGGATCACCATCCGGGCTTTCATCCCGTATAGCCTGATTTCTTCCCTGAAGAAACGTTCCCCGGAGAGGCGTTCTTTTTCATTGGCGTTTTCACGCAATGCGCGCCTTACCTGTTCCAGAATGTTGTCCATGGCTGATGGTTTAAAATGTGGCCGGTCCGTCAGGTGCGACGGGCGTCTTGAAATTCCGGAAGCCGGCATGAAGCGTTCCGCCGTCCTTGACCAACTTGCCGTGATGGTAAATCCAAATGTACAGATAAAATCGTAATTTTGGATTCCGGAATTGGTCCCGGAATTTAGGGGATCATCAGCCTTTACGGATTCCCCGGGTGATGAAAGGCCAGTTAAGCCTGATCAGGGCAGGTTGAAGTAAGGCGTGAGAATAAAAGGTTACTGAACAATTAGCGAAAAGATGAAGATATCAGTTATAGGAACAGGGTATGTAGGGCTGGTCAGCGGGACCTGTTTTGCCGAAACGGGGATCGATGTGGTGTGTGTAGACGTCGATGCGCGGAAGGTGAAGATGCTTCAGGAGGGCAGGATTCCCATATATGAGCCCGGGCTCCATGATATCTTCCTGAGGAATGTGACCCAGGGGCGGTTGTCTTTTACCACCAGCATCGGGGAGAGCCTGAAGGATACGGAGGTGGTTTTCATTGCAGTGGGGACGCCCCCCGGGGAGGACGGGAGCGCCGACCTGCAGGATGTGCTGGAGGTTGCAAGCGAGATTGGCCGTCAGATGGACCATTACCTGGTGGTGGTCACCAAGAGTACCGTTCCGGTGGGTACATCCCACATGGTAAAGGCCGCCGTCAGGGAGGAGCTGCAGAACAGGGGATCGCAGCTGACCTTTGACGTGGCCTCCAACCCTGAGTTCCTGAAAGAGGGGAGTGCCGTCGACGATTTCCTGAAGCCCGACCGGATCGTGGTGGGCATTGAGTCGCCTGAAGCCGAGAAGAGCATGAAGCGGCTCTATCACCCTTTTGTGCTCAACGGCCATCCGATTCTATTCATGGACATCGCCTCCTCGGAGATGACCAAATATGCTGCCAATGCCATGCTGGCCACGCGCATCTCCTTTATGAACGACATCGCCAACCTCTGTGAGATCGTAGGGGCCGACGTGGGGATGGTTCGCCGCGGCATCGGCGCCGATGCCCGCATCGGGAGCAAGTTTCTCTACGCCGGAACGGGCTACGGCGGCTCCTGCTTTCCCAAGGATGTGCAGGCGCTGATCCGTACGGCCGACGAAAAAGGATATCCTCTGGAAATCCTGAAGGCCGTCGAAAAGGTCAACTACCGGCAGAAAAGTGTTCTTCCGGCGAAGATAAAGGCCCATTTCGGGGAGCCGCTGAAGGGGCGTCATTTTGCCCTGTGGGGGTTGTCATTCAAGCCGAAAACCGACGACATGCGGGAGGCACCCGCGCTGACCGTCGTCCATGATCTGCTGGAAGCCGGGGCTACGGTGACGGCCTACGACCCGGTGGCCATGGAGGAGGCCCGCAAAATCCTGGGTGATGGCATCGGCTATGCCAGTGACGCCTACGACGCCTGCATCGATGCCGATGCCCTGGTCATCGTCACCGAATGGCCCGAATTCAGAACCCCCAACTTCAGGGTGATCGAAAAGTTGCTGAAAAGCAAAACCATTTTTGACGGCAGGAACATTTATGATCCTGAAGAGATGCAGGAACTGAAATTTGACTATTACAGCATAGGAAGGAAACCGGTTGCGCGAAGAGCTGCAGACACCTTACCTGACTTTCCTGCATAAATGAGATTTGCTGGTCCGATTACAAAACCGGGTATTGTGATTGTTTTATTAACCAGCCAGAATATGACAACAGATACCCGAATGATATAAAAGATACTTATGAGGAGGATACTGGTCACCGGGGGCGCCGGTTTTGTAGGATCTCACCTGTGTGAGCGCCTTTTGAAAGAGGGAAACGAGGTCTTCTGCCTTGATAATTTCTTTACCGGCAAGAAGGGAAAGATCATCCATTTGCTGGATCATCCCTACTTTGAGCTGATCAGGCACGATGTGACCATGCCCTATTATATCGAGGTGGATCAGATCTACAACCTGGCCTGTCCGGCCTCGCCTGTCCATTATCAGTACAATCCCATCAAAACCATCAAGACATCGGTGATGGGGGCCATCAACATGCTGGGGCTGGCCAAGCGGGTCAAGGCAAAGATCTTGCAGGCCTCGACCAGTGAGGTGTATGGCGATCCCACGGTACATCCGCAGCCTGAAGGCTACTGGGGGCATGTCAACCCCATTGGGGTGCGGTCCTGTTATGACGAGGGGAAGCGTTGCGCCGAGTCACTCTTCGTGAATTACCATGTACAGAACAACGTCAGGATCAAGATCATCAGAATCTTCAACACCTACGGCCCCCGGATGGAACCCGACGACGGGAGGGTGGTCTCCAATTTTATCGTCCAGGCGCTGCAGAACCGTGATATCACCATTTTCGGCGATGGCACCCAGACCCGGAGTTTTCAGTATGTGACCGATTTACTGGAGGGGATGATCAGGATGATGAATACGCCCGATGACTTTCTGGGGCCGGTAAACATCGGCAACCCCGGAGAGTTCACCATGCTGGAGTTGGCGCAGCACATCCTGGATCTGACGGGTTCCCGGTCAAAGCTGGTTTTCCTGCCCCTGCCGGCCGATGATCCGGTACAGCGGCAACCCGATATTTCCCTGGCACGAGAGAAGCTGGCCGGCTGGGAACCGGTGGTCCCTCTCCGCGAAGGCCTCACCCAAACCATTGGCTACTTCGAACAGCTGCTGTCGGAAAAGTAAATGAAAGTCGCATGGTGCTTCGACCACATTAGGACATGTATAATTGCTCCATGCGAAACGAAGTTCGGCGGAGCACCGCGGAGCCAATTCCATGGGCGTGAAGCACATCAACTGGCTTCATCTTGAAATACAACTGAAGAGCAAGTCATTAACAAACAACTATATTAATGAAAAAGCGCCTAAATCCATGATTTAAGCGCTTTTCGTTTTTATGTGCCCAGAACAAGACTCGAACTTGCACACCGGAACCGGCACCAGCCCCTCAAGCTGGCGTGTCTACCAATTTCACCATCTGGGCTTTTCAGCGGGGCAAAAATAGTAAATTTTCCGAAAAAAAAGCTGTGGCCCCCCAAAATGTAAATTGGCCTCTCAAAATATTCAGCTGTTTGCGGAATCACTCCAGCTCAAAGAGATCTCCCTGGGCAGGGATTTCCACGTTGGTGAAGCCGGCTTTTTCCATCACCCCTTTGTAAAATGTCTGGGCTTCAGCGTCGCCATGCACCAGAAAGACCTTTTTCAATTGTTGCTTGTCCTGGCAACTGAGGTAGTCCAGCATTTCGTTGTAGTCGCCATGTCCCGAGAAGGCCTCAATGCGTTCGATGTCGGCATTGACTTCATGCTGCTCCCCGAAGATGGAGACCGTGCGGTCACCGCGCAGGATCCTGGCGCCCAGGGTAACGGGGGAGCAATACCCCACGGCCAACACGGTATTCCGGGGGTCGTCGATGTTGTTGGCCAGGTGATGCTTGATGCGCCCGGCCTCCATCATCCCCGATGCTGAGATGATTACACACGGCTTTTTTGATTTGTTGAGTTTTTTTGAATCCTGGACTTTGGTGATGTACTTCAGTGATTTGAACCCAAAGGGGTCGGGATCGTCCTCCAGTACCCGCTGCACATCCTCATTCAGGCTGTCGAGGTGCATCCTGAAGATTTCCGTGGCATTCACGGCCAGCGGACTGTCGACAAAAACAGGAACCTTGGGCAGTTCGCCCGAATTGAAGAATTTGTTTAGAGAATAAACCACTTCCTGGGTGCGGCCGATGGCGAAGCTGGGAATGATCAGCTTTCCCTTCTTATCGACGCAGGTGCGGCGCATTACCCTGAGCAGCTCGGTTTCCGCCTCCTGCAGCTGGGGGTGGAGCCTGTTGCCATAGGTCGACTCGGTGATCAGGTAATCGCACTGGGTAAAGGGCTCGGGCGATCTGAGGATGCGGCTTGATGGCCTGCCGATATCACCGGTATAGCCGATCCTGAAGGTCTTCCCGTTTTCCACAATTTCGAGCGACACGGAACTGCTGCCCAGCATATGCCCCGTGTTGTGGAATTTCACCCTGATGGTATTGTCAATATTGAATTTCCGGTGGTAGGGTACCCCGATGAAAAGTTCCATGCTGGCCCGGGCCTCCTTTTCGGTATAGATGGGGTCTATGGGAGCTTCTCCCCGGGCAACCCTCCGCTTGTTGAAAATCTTGACATCACTTTCGTGGATATGGCCGCTGTCGGCCAGCATGATGCTGCAAAGGTCGCGGGTGGCCATGGTGCACACCACCGATCCCCGGAATCCCCGCTTGTAGAGATAGGGTATCAGTCCCGAGTGATCGATATGGGCATGCGAAAGAATCACATGGTCGATCTCCGTGGGCTCAAAGCCCAAATTGCGGTTCATCTCTTCCGTTTCCATCCCTTTCCCCTGAAACATCCCGCAGTCCAGAAGAATCTTCTTCCCGTTCTCAATGGTGATGAGGTGCTTGCTCCCGGTCACTTCACGGGCGGCTCCCAAAAACTGAATCTTCATGTATAAGGTTTTAAAATGAATAACACTTTTGCGGATTCTTCAAAAGTAATCAAAATGTTTTCCCCGGAAAAGGATATTTCCCCGCAGGGGGAGTCTCTTCTGTTTTCTCGCCGGAAAGCGTTATTTTTGGATGATGATGAAAAGGGATTTTCCATATGGCAGGGTGCTGCTGGTGCTTCTGGTTCTGTGGCTGGCATGGCCGGTCACGGGGGGACCCAGGGTATGGTCTGTGCGGAACTTTCCATCTTTTGGCTGGATGGATGCCCTGGCGGATACCCTTCCCCCAAAACCATCCACAGCCGTGCCGGAACTCCCACCCTCCCCTGAGTTGATGGCCGACCCTGAAGGAAAGTATACCCCTGAAATGAAGGCCACGCCTGACCTGACTGCCACCCCTGAAATGATGGCCTCGCCTGACCTGACTGCCACCCCTGAGATGATGGCCTCGCCGGGAGGGCCATTTCTTCCCGGGATTTCTCTGACAGGGACCTTCCCGTCGGAAGGATTCCTATACTCCGGGGCAATCGGGCAAACGCCTGAACTGCCGGCTTTCGACTTTAGGGAGTATCTTGCTTCCCGCTGGAAGGTGGAAACTCCGGGGAGCCTGTTCTCTGGTTTTTACGGAAACGCGCGGCTCTTCCCGGGTGGTATGCCCCTGATTTATGGCGGAACAATGGCGGTTTTCAACCAGGCCGCCTACCAGTTCAGCGACCGTCTCAGGATGGGGGGCAACAGCTTCGGCGTGAATCCCCCCTGGGTTGCTCCCAGTCTGCCGGGTGGCCAAAACCGCTATGACTTCAGGGGGGCTTCCCTCTTCATGGAATACAAGGTTTCCAAAAACTTCCGGATTGAAACCCGCGTCTCGGTCTCGGGAAGCCCTCACTCACCCTGATACAGCAGCGTATGTTAACCATCTACAAAGCCTCTGCCGGTTCCGGAAAAACTTTCCGGCTGGTGGTCGAATACCTCAAGCTCGTGCTGGCTGATCCCCAGGCCTTCCGCCACATTCTGGCCGTGACTTTTACCAACAAGGCCACCGCCGAAATGAAGGAACGGATACTGGAGCACCTGGGCCGGATGGCCAACGACCGCACCTCGGGTTACATGAAGAAGATCATGGAGGAGGTGGGCTACCCCGAGGGGGAAATCAGGGAGCGGGCTTCCAGAGCGTTAGGACAGATACTCTTTGATTACGACCGTTTTGCGGTGAGCACCATTGACAAGTTCACCCAGCGGGTGTTGCGGGCTTTTAACAAGGAACTGGGGATCAATCCGGCCTATCAGATTGAAACCGACAGCGCCCTGCTGGTTGCCGAGGCTGCCGACCGGCTCATTGCAGGGGTGGGAGAGAATAAGGGGCTATTCCATTGGCTGGAAAGCTTCATCAGGGAGAAAATCGGAAACAACCGCAGTTTTGCCATCGAGAAGGATCTTCTAGACCTGGGGGGAGAACTCTTCCGGGAGCGGCTCCAGGGCCGTCTGGGCCTGCTCACCGCCTTCTTCGAAGAGGGGAACGCCCACCGCGACTATCTTCGCATGCTGCAGGGGATTGTCGGTCAATATGAGCATACCCTGAAGAAAATGGCCGGAGAAATGGTCAAAGTTTATGAAACTGCAGGTCTGACTGTAGAGGATTTTGCCTGGAAGGGGAGTGGTGTGGCCGGTTTTCTGGTGAAGACGGCGGCCGGGGTGGTTCCCAGGGAGATTCCGGCCCGCACGCTTCTGGCCGCGGAGCAACCGGAGGCATGGGCCACCCGGTCGCATCCCCGCTCCCGGGAGGTTACGGCCCTGGCCGCGGCCCGCCTCCAGAACGACCTCACCAGCTTACTCGGGTTTTATCATGGCCAGGGGCGCAGCTACCACACCGCCAAAGTGATCCTGGCCGAGTGGTATACCGCTGGCGTCCTGGCCGACCTGAACCGGGAGGTGGCCGCCCTCTCCCGCGAAAAGGGCATCCTTCCCCTGGCAGGCTCCAACCTCCTGCTCCGGGGGGTGATCGACGGAAGCGACACCCCCTTCATTTATGAGAAAACAGGCAACACTTACCGCCATTTCATGCTCGATGAATTCCAGGATACCTCCGAAATGCAGTGGGGAAATTTCCGGCCTCTGGTGGGCAATGCCATGGCGGGTGGCTCCCATAGTCTGGTGGTCGGCGATGTGAAGCAAAGTATCTACCGCTGGAGAAACAGCAACTGGGATATCCTCGACCGCCAGGTGGCTGAAGACCTGCAGGCTTTCCCGCTGGCCGTCAAATCCCTGGCCGTCAATTACCGCAGCCGCCGGGATATCATCCGTTTCAATAATTTCTTCTTCGGAAAGCTGCCCCTGGCTTTTTCCCTACCCCTGGCCGAGGGCGGTTTCCCGGAGGAGTATATCCGCCGCCTGCTGACCATTTACGGGGATGTGCAGCAGCAATATGCCGGCCTCCCCGGGGAACAAGGGGGGTATGTGGCCATAGAACCGGTGGGGATGGAAGAGGACTCCTTTATGGAAAGCTCCCTGGAGCGCCTCCCCGGCCAGATCAGGGAGCTATACCACCATGGATACCGGGCTGGAGACATCGCCATCCTGGTCAGGAAAAAGGAACACGGCGCGCGTATTGTCAGCCATTTCCTCACGATTGCATCTCTTCCCGAATACCGGGACCTTGACCTGAGGGTGATCTCTGCCGACTCCCTGCTGCTGAAATCCTCCCCCGGCGTCCAGTTTATCATCGCCCTCTTCCGGCACCTCCAGGACAGGGAAGATCTCCTGACCAGGGCTGTCCTCCTTCACCTTTGGAAAAACCTCCGTGGTGAGGGCGTTTTTGTCAGCGATGCCCGGGAGGAATTCGACCGGATACTGGCGCCCCGCGTAGCCGAGGTGGAAGCCAAACTCCCTACCAGTGGCCTCGATGAAATGGTCATCCGCATCGCCTCGGTGTTCGGACTGACCCTGATCGCCACAGAGCTTCCCTTTATACGGACGTTGGCCGACAAGGTCTCCTCCCTTCGGCTGACCCTGACGGGCGGCATTCCTGAGTTCCTTACCTGGTGGGAGGAGACCGGCAGCGAGGTGGCCGTCAGTGTCAACGAGGAGACCGATGCCATCAGGCTGCTGACCATTCACAAGGCCAAGGGTTTGGAATTCAAGGTGGTGCTGATTCCCTTTCTCGACTGGAAGGTCATCGATGGCAGTAAGAAAAATATCCTCTGGTGTGTGCCGGGGGAACCCCCTTTTGACCGGGCTCCCCTCGTGCCGGTCAATTTCTCCTCCAAACTGGCGGGGACCCTCTTTGCCGGGGAGTATTACAGGGAGTATTTCAGCTTGCAGGTCGATAACCTTAACCTGGTTTATGTGGCTTTTACGCGGGCTGCCGAGGTGTTATGGGTCAACATTCCCCGGAAGAGTGGCCAGGGCCGTGTCGGAGCTTTTATTGAGCAGGCTGTGTCTGATGTGGCTGCGGAGGCCGGCTTTGAGGGATCTCTGGACCCTGAAACGGGAGTCTTTTCCCTGGGAGCGCTTCCCCGATCGGGGGCTCCGGCGGAGACCCCCCCGGCACCGGAGTCGCGGGGATGGATCTTCCATGATTTTTCAGACCGGCTGCAACTCCGGACCGGCAGCGACGATTTTCTGGCGGTGACCGCCGGGGGCAGCTCGGGCAAGAATCTGGGTAAGCTGGTCCATGGCATCCTGGCGGGTATCCGCCATGCCGGTGACCTGGAACCCGCCTGCCGGAAAGCCCTTGCCGCCGGGGAACTGCAACCTCATGAATACGACTCCGTCAGGAAGGAACTGACCGCCATGCTCAGGCATCCCATCGCAAAGGAATGGTTCAGCGGAGGCTTCCGCATTCTCAACGAAGCCACCCTCCTCACCGCTCATCTCACCCTTCGCCCCGACAGAATCATGGTGACCGGAGACAAGGCCATCGTCGCCGATTACAAATCGGGAGAGGTCAAAAGCCCGGCCCACAGGAAACAGGTTATCCGCTATTGCGAAACCCTCCAAAACGCAGGCTTCCGTGAAGTGACCGGCTACCTCTGGTACATCAGGGAGAATGAGCTCCTGCAGGTCTTTCCGCTTGAAGAAGTGGAGTGATTTTTTCGGCGCCTGCCCGTGCCAAACCCCCGGTGCCGGAACCGCAACCCGAATAAAACGTTACTTTTGCAGAAAAAAAGATGATCCAACGCATTCAGACCCTTTTCCTGCTGGTTTCCATACTGCTGCTCGGTTTGCTGTTATGGCTCCCACTGGCCGACATCACCAGCGGTACCGACCTCTACCAGTTTAACATCAGGGGGATCTTCCGGGGCGAAGAGATGGTGTTTAACGGCAGGCCTTTTATCGTCTTCCTGTTTATCGTGGTGGCCCTCCACCTTTTCGTGATCTTCCAGTATAAAAACCGCATCAGGCAGATCAGGATCCTTGTTTTTTCGATGGTTTTGCTGCTGGGGCTCTTCGGCGTTTTTTTCTATTTCGCCTATGCCGGTTTTGATGGTGCGAAAGCCAGCTTCCGGATTCCCGTGGCGTTTCCCCTGGTTGCCATTATCCTCGACTACCTGGCCATCAGGGCGATTGGTAAGGATGAGGCGCTGATCAGGAGTCTCAACAGAATCAGGTAACGCGTGTTCCCATGAAGGCGATGGTTTTCGCGGCCGGACTGGGCACCAGGCTCTATCCCCTGACCAAAGAGGTGCCCAAGGCCATGGTGGAGGTCGGTGGCAGGCCCCTGCTCCGCCTGGTCCTCGAGAAGCTGGTGGCCGCAGGCATCAGGGAAATCGTCATCAACGTGCACCACTTTCCGGAGATGATCCGCAGTTACCTCCACGACCATCCCCTTCCCGGAGTAACCCTCCATATTTCCGACGAAAGCGGTGAACTTCTCGACACCGGGGGAGGATTGATGAAAGCCGCCCCCTGGCTCATGGGCGGTGAACCCGTGGTGGTTCACAATGTCGACGTGATCAGCGACCTGGATATCGGGGCATTGCTTGCCTTCCACCGCAAAATGGGGGGCGTGGCCACCCTGGCGGTAAGGGAACGGGAAACCCGCCGATATCTTCTCTTTGACAGGGAGATGCGTCTTACCGGCTGGATGGACCGCCAGACAGGCGAAATCCGCCGCCCGGAACCGGCAGCAATGCACGACCAGCCCTCACTTCCATCCACCTCTCCCGCTTCACCCGAAATCCCTTCACATCCTTTACCTGAAACCACCACTCCCGCTTCACATGAAATCCCTTCACATCCTTTACCTGAGACCACCTCTCCCGGTTCACCTGAAATCCCTTCACAGCCTTCACCCGAATCGACCTCTCCACCCTTAAATGAGTTTCCTTGTCAGACTACCCCACATCTCAAATCAGATATTCCCCTGGCGTTCAGTGGAATTCATGTAGTGGACCCCGTCGTTTTCAGTCTGATTTCCCGCAGGGGAAGGTTCTCGCTCATTGACGCTTACCTGGAACTGGCCGCCCGCTGCCCTGTCTATGGTTACCACGACCGCTCACCCCACTGGATGGACGTGGGAAAACCGGAACAACTCGCGCAGGCCAGGGAAGATTTTGGAAAAGTACGTTGAGCGCGTTACCGGAACTGGTGGAGGAGGGTGAAGCGAATCTTTGAAGCATGCCATGTTCAAAGCAGGAGGCGTCCTTCCATGAAGCAAATCCACCCGGGGTGATCCTGTCAGGGGCAGGGCTGTTCTGCGACATGGAGGTCATCTCCTGGTTACTTTCTTTTGAGCAGGGTATAGTTCCGGAATTCAAAAGGCCTGATGCCTGTTAGTTTTTCAAAATAGTAGAGCATCAGGTAGCGGAGGTTCATTCTTTTTTTAGTGATGTCGACTCCTGCCTCCCAGTTAAGACGTTTGATTCTCTCCTCCATCACCCGGGGGTGGCTTCCATTGAAGCGGGCCAGCGCGTCATAGTGGCCGCCGTAGTCGAACTCCTGGTCAATGGCTTTTCTTTCAGCCTCCTCTGCGGAGATGCCGCTGTAAAACCGACTGACGGCATCGACTTTACGCTGCATGTAAAGGGGGTGGCGGACCCACCCATAATGGTAGATGGCGGCATCGGCGGGAACCGCTTTGATCTTGCGCCCTTCCCTGCGGAATCCCTGGGCGTCGCGGTACGACCTGATGCTCTTGTCGTTGCGGATCACCCGCACCTCTCTGCGGTACCAGTGGCGCGAATCGCCCACATGGTCGAAATTGCCGTAGAAATGAAGATAGTCAAAGAGCAACCCCTCCACTTCCCGGTCATCGGCCCAGCGCTCCATGGCCGCCTTCACCCTGGGGAGGTCATTCTCATGGAGTACCTCATCCCCCTGGATGTAAAAACACCAGTCGAACTCCACGGGAATGGCATCAAAGGCTTTGTTGGTTTCACAGGCATACACTTCTCCCCCGTGGGTCAGGGTCTCATCCCATTCGGTGGGAATGATCCGGATCTTGTCCCCGCTGATGCCCCTGAGGAGTTCTTCCGTCTGGTCCTCCGACCGCCCCAGAGCCACCACAAAAAGATCGCACAGCGGCAATACCGACGTGATGGCTTCCACCACAGGAAAGTCATATTTCACCGCATTGCGGATAAAGGTGAATCCGGCCACCTTCATCATTCAGGAATTGAGGGGATTGTTCTTTTCACCGGCAGGCACTTTTTCTGCAGGGTTCTTTCCGGCAAGTTCTCTTCGGATCCTGTTTCTCCGGAAATAGACCACCATTTCGATGCCGGCTATAAACAGCAGGGTGTACCCCAGGAGTTCGATACCTTCCTCGCCGGCATTTTTGGCCCAGCGGTGGTAATGCGCTTCGAGGAGGGTGGTCCAGAAACTGGTTTTACCAAAGAGGCGGCTGAAGATGAAGGTGACCAGGAAGCCGGTCACAAACCAGGCGATGAAGGGCAGTTCTACGAAGGCATGGGTGGCCTCCGCAAGTTTTTTCCGGTCGCGGAAAGCCAGCCAGAAAAAGAGGAGAATCAGGGGCAGCACCAGGTAAAACCAGAAGTCGATCTGGTTGTTGAATTCCCTGATGAAGGCCATGAAAAAGAAAATGGCGGCCAGCCGGGTGAAGGGGGTGGTGCCCGGGTTCAGCCGGCCGGCATAAAGAAACATCACCCCCAACAGGAAAAGAAAGAGTTCCTGCATGATCTCGGTGAGGGAGTTCTCCCCGAACTTGCCGGTGGAGGTGGCTGTGGCGGCATCGTGCATAAAGACCAAATAGAGGAGCACCATGACGGCAGCGTAGGCCAGGACCCTCCCGGAGAAGCGGAGCAGATATTTGACGGAATCATTCATGGCATGGGTCAAATGATCTGCAAATATGGGCATTTTCTCCGTGAGCCCTATGATAGAACCGATATTTCCTCACCAGGAGGGAGGATGTGTCATCCAGAGGCATTAAAGTGCTGGTTTTCGGGGTGAGCCCGGTTTGGTGGAATTTCAGGTCAAGATGAGGAAGTCCCTGGTTCGGTGCTGATCAGGCGCCCGGTAGCCGTGTGGGTGCGTTCGCTGGTCAGAGCAGGGGGGCTACGGCATGGGCAAAGGCATCTTCTTCGTTGGTGGGAACCAGCCTGAAGCCCGCTTTGAGACTTTCAGGGGCGTTGTCGGTCAGAAAGGAGTGTTCCGTGAATTCCAGCAGGTCAATGTCGTTATAGTCGTTGCCGATGCCCAGGGTGTGTGCAGGATCGATACCCAGCAGGTTGCACAGGAAAAGCACACCGTTCCCCTTCGACACGGTATGGTGGAAGATCTCCATCCAGATGTATCCTGTGTTGAGGGGTGAACTGGAGCGGATCACGCGAATGGCGGGGCTGATGGCTTCCACTTTTTGCTTCATGGCCAGGAACCGTGTCTCATCATTGGGGATCACCACCAGAAACTGGCAGAGGTCAGATCCGACTTCCCCCGAAGGGGGCAAAGGAAAGGCAAAGGAGCGGTGGAACTCAAAATAGCGCTCGAATTCTTCGCAGGGTTCGCTGCCCCGGTGGTACCAGAGGTGATGGTTCTCGGGGGCAGCCATGAAAGCGTGGAAATTGACATCTTCCCTGAGAAAATAGCGGATCAGGCGCGTGGCGGTCTCCTCCGGAATGTTGCACGTGTAGAGATGGCGCTTTTCACTGGCATGGTAAACGCCGGCTCCCGAAGAGTATATGAAATAGTCGAAGGGGATCTCGTCGGGGATCACCTCGTGGACCTTTTTGAGGTTCCGGCCAGTGGCGGCCACACGCACAATATCCTTGCGGCCCAGGGCGAGCAGCGCCTCCAGGTTGGACCTGCTGATGCTTTTGTTGTCCCTGAGGAAAGTTCCGTCCAGATCGGTGGCGACCAGTCTGATGTTCTCCATTTTATGCAAATTGCCGCAAAAATAGTAATTGTCACCGTCAAAAATCAGCCATTTGCCGAAAAATGAAGCCGGTCCCGGAGCGATCTCCCTACTTTTCGGCTGTTAATACTATCTTTGTGGCCTGCCGGAAAAGGGCTTATGGCTGAGCGGTCAGAGCTAATGGTAATGCGGCACCCTTTGTGGCCTGATGGCCCGGAGCCGCATACCGTTGCCGGGAAAACCGGGATGCCGGGAGAGTAAAAAGGAGAATTCAGATACATCACCGGAAGAGGAATGAAGATTGGACTGATCGGTTACGGAAGAATGGGCAGGGAAATTGAGCAGATGGCCCTGGAACGGGGGCACGCGGTGCCGTTGATCATCGATATGCACAATATGGCGGAGCGGACTCCCGAAAACCTGGCGCAGTGCGATGCCGTCATCGAGTTTACCGTACCCGCGTCGGCGGTCGGCAATTACCTGGCCTGTTTTGAGGCGGGGGTTCCCGTGGTCAGTGGTACCACCGGCTGGCTCAGCCACAAGGAGAGGGTGTACGAAGCTTGTGCCCGCCATAAGGGTACCTTTTTCTATGCCAGCAACTTCTCGGTGGGGGTCAATCTTTTTTTTCTCCTCAACCGGAAACTGGCCGAAATGATGGCTTCCCATCCCGCATATCAAGCAGAGGTGAGCGAGGTGCACCACACCCGTAAGCTGGATGCTCCCAGCGGAACGGCCATCACCCTGGCCGAGGATCTGGTCAGGCTGATTCCCGGAAAGAGGGGGTGGACCATTGCCGGAGAGGCCCTGCCCGAGGAGGTGAAAATCGTTCCGGAGCGGCGAGGGGAAGTCCCAGGCATCCATACCATCACCTGGGAGTCGGAAGATGACCTCATTTCTGTCACCCACAGCGCCAAAAACAGGAGGGGTTTTGCCCTGGGGGCCGTCCTGGCTGCCGAATTCTGCCTCACCCACCACGGTATCCTTTCCATGAATGACATGTTGAAATTTTAATACATATTCCTGTTATGAAGGAGATTCTGACCAACAAATGGTTTAAATTCGGAGTGGTCGCCACCCTCTACCTGCTTTGGGTGATCTGGCTGAAAAATTACTGGTGGCTGGCCGGAGTGGCCGTGATTTTTGATATTTACATCACCCAGAAGGTGCACTGGGCATTCTGGAAAAAGAAAAATCCGCCTGATGGCAGGCAGACCAAACTGGTCGAATGGATCGACGCGATCATATTCGCCGTTATTGCCGCCTCCTTTATCAGGATGTTCTTCATTGAGGCCTACACCATCCCCACCTCCTCCATGGAAAAATCCCTGCTGGTGGGCGATTACCTCTTCGTCAGCAAAACAGCCTACGGTCCCAAGACCCCGAACACCCCCCTGAGTTTTCCCTTCGTCCACAATACCCTTCCCCTTTCCACAAGCAAATCGTATGTGGAGTGGATCAAACGCCCCTATAAGCGGTTGACCGGATGGGGAAAAATCAAAAACGACGATGTGGTGGTCTTCCATTTTCCCGAAGGGGATACCGTCGCCTTCAAGGTGCAGAACCAGAGCTATTACCAGCTGATCCGCTCGTACGGGAGAGAGCGGCTATGGAATGACGAGGTCAACTTTGGGAAGATTGTAGCCCGGCCCGTCGACAAGCGCGAAAACTATATCAAGCGGTGTGTGGCCATCCCCGGCGATGAACTGGAGATCAGGGAAGGCCATCTTCTGGTCAACGGAAAACCGCAGACGTCACGTGAGGGCTTTCAGTACAACTACATGGTGAACACAACCAGCTCCATCAATCCGAGGGCGCTGGACCGGCTGGGTATCGCCAATGACGACCGGCAGGAATACAACAGCCTCCAGTACATTCTTCCTCTCACCGATAAAATGGTGGAAGAGCTGAAGGGATTCACCAATGTGACCGAAGTGCAAAAACTTCTTGACGCTCCCGGAAGATGGGATCCCAACATTTTCCCTGCCGACAGCCGCTTCCCCTGGAATGTGGACAATTTCGGCCCCCTGAAGGTTCCCGCCCGAGGCGAAACCGTGCAGCTGACCACGGACAACCTCCCTCTCTACCACAGAATCATCGATATCTATGAGGAGAATGACCTGGTGGTGAAGGACAGCACCATCATGATCAACGGCCAGCCCGCCACCAGCTATACCTTCAAGATGGATTATTACTGGATGATGGGCGACAACCGCCATAACTCCGCCGACTCGCGCTACTGGGGATTTGTCCCTGAAGACCATGTCGTCGGAAAAGCCTCCTTTATCTGGCTTTCCCTTGACAAGGACAAAAGCTTCCTGAAGAAAATCAGGTTCAACAGGCTCTTCCGGGGTATTCACAACGACTGAAAAACTTAGACCGGGTACAGATGGAGAGGAACCTCAACGACGGGAACCGCAGTTATGGGGCTAGTCCCCGGTTGGTGGTGATCCTGGTGCTGGCTGTTCTGCTGGTGGTCTTTACCCTCCAGAACCAGGAGAAGGTCTCTCTGCGTCTTTTTTTCTGGACCGTTGGTCCGTTCCCGGTGGCTCTGCTGATTGTAGTCAGTTTGCTCCTCGGATACCTGATTCCCTTCTTCACGGGCCTTTCACGGTGGTGGCGGAGCCGTTGGAACTCCTCGCCCGGGGGGGATATTTCCGGGGGAGGCCGGTCGCGGCAGGATGCCTCAGAAGCCGGGGAGGAAGATGATCAGGAAGATCCGGATGAGGAGGAGGGACAGGAGGAGGATGACGGGGAGCGGGATTCCGTTCGCCGGCCGTCACCCAAACCTCATCCCGAGGGTATCGCCTTTGACGATGACCCCGGAAAGGAGGAACCCTCTTTCACCAGGAGATTTTTCAGAGAGTGAAAGTCGCATGGTGCCCCGATCACAAAAGGAGATGAATAATTGCCCCATGCGACTTCCATGGGCGTGAAGCACACAAATTGGCTTAACTTCGATATATAAATGAAGAGCAAGTCATTAACAAACAAATACTAATGAGATGTGCCGTCTCTCCCGCCGTTTTGCTGGCCACCACCTACTGCGGGCCGGTACCCTGGTTTGCCGTCCTGGCACACTTTGACCGGGTGTACCTGGAACATCACGAGAGCTATCACAAACAAACCTACCGGAACCGCTGCGTGATCCTGGGTTCCAACGGCCCCCTGACGCTGGTCATTCCTGTGGAGCAGGGCCGCAAACCGGGCCTTCCCCTCCGCGACGTGCGCATTGCCTGGTATGAACGGTGGCAAACCAACCACTGGAGGGCCATTACTTCTGCCTATCGCAACTCCCCCTTCTTCGACCATTATGCCGGTGAAATCCATCCCTTCTTCGAGAAGAGATGGACCTTCCTCTTTGATTATAATCTTGAACTTATGGCGACCCTGATAGAGCTAACGGGATTAGACCGGCAGGTGTTGCCCACTGCGGCATTTGAAGAGCTGCCCGAATCCTTTCTCAACCTGCGGGAGGTATTGTCTCCCAAAGTGCAGGCCAGTGCCGTCCTGCCGGAATATAGGGAAGTGCCTTACACACAGGTTTTTGAGGATAAATTTTCTTTTGTGCCTGGGTTGTCGGTGCTCGACTTGCTCTTTAATGCGGGCCCAGGTGCGGAGGAGATCCTCCGCCGAAGCTGGACCTGATCCCCACTGTCAGACGGTAGCCCCGAAGACCCGCTTCAGCAATTCTGTGACCCGTGCCACCGGATCGGTGCGGATCTTTTTCTCCTCCTCTCCGACCTTCAGAAACAATCCGTCAAGGGCTTTCCCGGTCAGATAGCTGTCGAGCTGAACGTTGACCGGCTTGAACCCCGCCATCTGCCCCACCAGCGAGTTGGCAATTTTGTTCCATTCCGTGGTGAGTTTGTTCCAGCTCTCCGCCGTGGAGATATTGCCGATCAGTTTCTTGTCGATCGAGTTTTTGATTTTAGGCTGGTAAAGGGCGAACAATTGGTCATAGGTATTGTTCCGCAGGTAGTCGGTGGCTGCGGTGGGGTGCCCCTTGAGGATGGCGAGCCCATCCTGTATGGTCATGCCCGTGACCGCGGAAGCAAAAATGGGCAGTGCTTCCCTTGCGGCGTCTTCCGCTGCCCTGTTGATTCTGAGCACCACATCCTCCACCAGTTTCTCTCCACCGGGAATGCGCGCAAGGTTGTCGGTGATGGTTTTGGCTTCCGGGGGTAAAAGAATTTTAATCAGTTCATCGCGGTAGTAACCGTCGGTTTTGGAAATTCTTTTCAGGGAGGAGTCGGCGCCGATGGTCAGGGCCTGCTTGAGGCCGGCGATGATTTCGGTTGTAGTCAGCGGCTGCCCCGCCATCATGGTGCCCATGATCTGCTGCAGTTCAACACATCCGGTCAGTGAAACCGCCAGCACCAGGATCATCCATTTTGTGGTTAACTTTTTCATAAAGAGTTATTTAGTAATTAATTTCCTGATTGTTATTTCGGGTTTTCCCTGCCAAAGAGCCTCGGGATGAGGTCACTGCGTCCTATCTTCTTTAGCTCCAGAGTGATGGCCTGGCGATACTCTTTTTTATACCAGAAGAAGAATTGCCGTTGTTTTTTCCTTTCATCGGCCGAACGGGCGGTGAAGACTTTCTCGAGGGTGTAGGGATGATATCCCGAATAGTAAATTTCTGTGGCCAGGGTCATGGGGGTAGGGGTGAAATCCTGTACCTGTTCCAGCTGGAAGTCGAGTTCTTTGGTTTTGACGGCCAGGTCGGCCATGTCGCCCGGGTGACAGGCCGGATGACTGGAGATGAAGTAAGGGATAAGCTGTTGTTTGAGGTTTTCCTCCCTGTTGATTTTCCGGAATTCGTGGTTCAGGGCGTTGAAAAGCTGGAAAGAGGGTTTGCGCATCAGTTTAAGGACGTCAGCGGAGGTGTGTTCGGGGGCTACTTTAAGCCGCCCCGACACATGATGGCGGATCACCTCGCGGAGATACTCCCGGTTGGCGCGGTCGGTTTCGGGCCTGCCCGTGGGGTGGAGGAACAGGTCGTAACGTATACCGCTGCCTATGAAGGCTTTTTTAACGCCGGGGTGGGTTCTCACCTGCCGGTAGAGGTCGATCAGGGGCTGGTGGTTGGTGTCGAGGTTTTTGCACACCGCCGGCCATATGCAGGAAGGGCGGGTACATCGGGTGCAGAGGTCCAGGTTGAGGCCCTGCATCTGGTACATGTTGGCTGAAGGCCCGCCGATGTCGGAGATATAGCCCTTGAAATCATCCATGCGGGTGACGGTTTCCACCTCGCGCATCACCGACGCGGGCGACCGGCTGGAAACGAATTTCCCCTGATGGGCCGAAATGGTGCAGAAGGCGCATCCCCCGAAGCATCCCCTGTGAATGTTGATGGAGTGACGGATCATCTCATAGGCGGGAATAGGCCCCTTGCCCTGGTATCGCGGGTGGGGCATCCGCGTGTAGGGGAGGTCCCAGATCCGGTCCATCTCCTTCTCATTCAGGGGGGGCCAGGGAGGATTGATCACCACCATCTCTTCTCCGATGGCCTGGGTCAGCTTCCGGGCTTTCATCTTATTGGATTCCTCCTCGATATGCCTGAAGTTGCGGGCGTAGGTTTTTTTGTCGGCCAGGCATTCCTCATGGGAAGCCAGTTCCAGCACCTCCCATCCGGGTTGTGTGGCAAAGGCGCTGCCCTGGGGCACCATGAAGGCGGTCTGCGGCAGATTGGTAATTTTTGGAATGGGGACACCCCGTTGGACCAGCCTCACAAATTCGGAGAGCGATTTCTCGGCCATGCCGTAAAAGAGGAGGTCGGCACCCGAATCGGCCAGGATGGAGGGCATCAGCCGGTCGGACCAGTAGTCGTAGTGGGTAACGCGGCGCAGGGAAGCTTCAATGCCACCGAGGATGACGGGTACTTCAGGGTAGAGGGATTTGAGAATCCGGGTATAAACGGTGGTGGCATAATCGGGGCGGAATCCCGCCTTGGCGCCGGCGGTGTAGGCATCATCAGAGCGGCGCCGCTTGCCGGCGGTATAATGGTTGACCATGGAGTCCATATTTCCGCCGGTCACCCCGAAGAAAAGACGGGGCAGACCCATTTTTTTGAAATCCCGCAGGTCATCCTGCCAGTTGGGCTGGGCCACCAGGGCTACCCTGAGTCCCGCGGCCTCCAGAAGACGCCCGATCACTGCTACCCCAAAGGAGGGATGGTCCACATAGGCATCCCCGGAAACAAGAATCACATCGGCCTCCTCCCAGCCCCGGAGTTCCATCTCCCGGCGTGTGGCCGGCAACCAGCTCACTATGTCGGGTCCCTTGTTCATGGCATTGAAATGTCAAAGTAACAAATAAATATTATTTTTGATCGGGAAATGAACGATATTGCCTATTTTTAACACATATCCTGAGGCTGATCTGACATGGATTTAATTAAACCCAAAGACCTCATCAAAGCCAACCCCGCACTCCATTATTTCGGAGGAGAGTTCTTCGCCCGTTTCCTGATGCACATCCTTCGTTTTCGTAAACTCAACAAACTCTACTCCCGGATTGAGGATAAGCAGGGTTTGGAGTTTATTCGTGAAATGATTAATGTGCTGGAGTTGAAGCTTCAGGTGGAAGAGCAGGAGCTGAAGCGTATTCCCGCCACGGGACCGGCGATGGTCATCGCCAACCATCCTTTGGGTGGGCTTGACGGGTTGCTGCTGATCCACCTTATTGCGCAACTCCGGAATGACATCCGGATTCTTGCCAGTCCCCTGCTGAAGAAGATAGAACCTGTGTCGGAGTTTTTTGTGGACGCCAATCCATTTGAGAGCTCTCCCGATGCGGAGGAGAGTGCCTTTTCAGGATTGAAGGAGGCGGTGGCCCATGTGAGGGGGGGAGGCATCCTTTGTGTTTTCCCGGCAGGTGAAACCAGCACCTATGACGCGTCAAGCCTGGTCATCGACAAGATCTGGCGGATCCCGGTGATCAAATTCATTAAAAAGATGGAAGTCCCGGTGATCCCGGTGCTCTTTCAGACCAGTCACAGCAGGCTGTTCCGTGTCATGGGACAGATTCATCCGGCTCTTAAGGAGGCACGCCTTCCGTCGGAACTCTTCCGGAAGCGGTACAAAAAGATCCGCATCAGGATCGGCAATCCCATCAAGCCCGCTGATCAGGAGCGGTTTTGCGACATCTACCAGTTCAGCCGTTATCTTCGGGCCAAGACCTATGGCATGGCCACCCCTATCGAGGTCAGAAAGTTTTTCAATTACTCGCTGAAACCCCCGGTGAAGGTGAGTCCCGTCATCGATGCGGTACCAAAGGAGCGGATCCTCAAGGAAATCCAGGAGATCAAACATGACTACCTGCTTTTCAAACTTAAGGAGTATAATATTTTTGCCGTCCCCAGCAGGGAAATCCCCGATATTCTGACCGAGATCGGCCGCCTCCGGGAAATCACCTTCCGCGAGGTGGGGGAGGGAACCAACCAAAGTATCGATATCGACGAATTTGACTTGTATTACCACCAGCTCTTCATCTGGGATGAGAAGGAGGAGAAGATCGTGGGGGCCTACCGGGTGGGAATTGGCAAGGAGATCATGGAACAATACGGGAAAAGGGGTTTTTATATCAACACCCTTTTCCGCATCGACGACTCGGTGTCGGGAATTCTTTACCAGTGTCTTGAATTGGGGCGCTCCTTCGTGGTGAAGGAGTACCAGCGAAAACCGATGCCCCTTTTCCTTTTGTGGAAAGGAATCCTCTATTTTCTGCTCAGGAGTCCCGAATACCGGTATCTGCTCGGCCCGGTAAGCATCAGCAACAACTATTCCCGGATCAGCAAGGATCTGATCATCAGGTTTATCATGGAAAACCATTACGACAGCCACCTGGCCCAGTTCATCAAACCCAGGAACAGCTATAAGTTCCGGAGTGAGGACCCCAATATCAACGTGCTGATGGAGAGTGCAGGAAAGGACATCAACAAGCTGGACAAGACCATCGGTGATGTGGATGCCCTCAATTCGGGGTTGCCCGTGCTGCTTAAAAAGTACATCAAACTGAATGCACGGATTGTCAGTTTTAATGTGGATCCCAAGTTCAACAACTGTCTCGACGGGCTGATCGTCCTCGATGTGTTTGATGTGCCGCAGGCTACCGTGGAGTCCCTTTTCAAGGAGGTGAACGACGGCTCCATCCTGGAAAGGTTCTATTCGAACCGCGAGTAATTCATGCGCGGAAAAAGCTCTGTTTTGTTGTTTCAGAGGAAGTTGCGGTCGAGGAACTCCTGGAATTTCTCTTTGTACTGGTCGCTGACGGGGATGTAGGTTTTCCCGAAGACGATGCGGCTTCTTTCTACGGTGTGGACCTGTCGGAGGTTGACGATAAAGGAGCGGTGCACCCGCATGAATTGCTCCTCCGGAAGTTTTTCGGTGATGGCCTTCATGGAACTGAGGGAGAGGAGTGGTTTTTCGTCGGAGCGCAGGTACACCTTGATGTAATCCTTTAATCCTTCGATATAAAGGATGTCCTCGAAGTTGATTCTGCGGATACGGTATTCCGATTTCAGGAAGAGGTAATGGTCGCTGGCTTCGAGGCGGGTTTCGCGGGCCGGGGCCGGTTCTGCGGGGATTTGGCGTGCTGCCCGGGCTTCGGCGATACGCTTCCGGGCCTTTAGCGCCGCCTCCAGGAATTCCTCGTAACTGAAGGGCTTCAGCAGATAATCGACCACGTTGAGTTTATAGCCCTGCAGGGCATACTGGGAGTAAGCTGTAGTGAAGATGACCCGTGTATTCTCATCCACCAAACGGGCGAATTCGGTGCCCATGAGGTTGGGCATTTGGATGTCAAGAAAAAGGAGGTCGACCATTTCTTCTTCCAGAAAGGCGGCAGCCTCCAGGGGATTTCCGAAGGCCCCTGCCAGCTCCAGGAAGGGGGTCTTCCCGATGTAGTCTGTGATCAGCTTCAGGGCCAGCGGTTCGTCGTCGACGGCTACGGTACGGAGGTTCATGGGGGTTAAGTCTCCAGGGTGATATCCAGAAATATATTGAATTCTCCCTCTTTTTCAGAGATTTGCAGGTGGTGCCGGTGAGGGAAGAGCAGATTCAGCCGTTTGCGGACATTCTCCAGTCCGATGCCCGAATACTGACCATCGCCGGGCTGACTGCTTTCGCCCACACTGTTGAGGCATGTGAAGAGGATTTTTCCGGAGGTGATCTTCAGTGCGATGTGGATAAAGGAATGGTTCCGGAAACTCAGGCTGTGCTTGAAGGCATTTTCAATAAAGGGGATAAAGAGCAGCGGCGGTACCTCAAAATCCTCGAACTTCTGAGGGAAATCGATGGCCAGGTCGACGCCTGGGCTGAGCCTCAGTTTCATGAGTTCAATATAGTTCTGCATAAAGCCGATTTCATGGGAGAGGCGTGTTGTGCCTTGTTCAGACTCGTAGAGGAGGTAGCGCATCAGTTTGGCGAGGTTCAGAACCGACTGTTGGGCCAGGGGGGCATCCATGCCGATAAGGGCATAAATGTTATTCAGGGTGTTGAAGAAGAAGTGGGGACTCACCTGGTTTTTAAGGAAAGCCAGTTCAGAGTTGAGTTTTTCCTTTTCCAGCTCTTTTCGTTTCTGCTCATTCTCATTCAAACGGGTCAGCACACGCAATCCGAACGAGAAACCGGTAATAAGCACCGACATGGAGAAAAAATTAATCAGCATCAGGAGCTGGAATGGAGGGCGGGGCAGGGGATTGGGTTGACTGGGACCGGGGATACCGGGGCCCCTGCCGGGACGGGGCATTTCATTAAAGGCGAAATAATTGACCAGGGCATAAAGGGCGAACATGACCAGAATAAGCCCAACGGCCGCCAGCAGGTAAGCGCTCTTTTTCTCGTGGAAATAGAGGCGGGGGATCAGCAGGGCGTAATTTACATAAAATATGATGCCGTAAATACTGAGGAAAAGGTAGATGTGGGAGAGGTGGCGCAGGCTTCCCAGTCCGTACAGGGTGTGGATGATGTAGGGAATCAGCAGGATCAGGATCCAAGCTGTCACATGAAGCAGGGTGTTTAGCCGTTTTCCGGAAAATAGCGTTGGTCTCATCTTTTCTTTTTTTTTCCGCTGAGGTTCAAATATAAGGAACATTCAGCATAATGTTACCTTCATGTGGAAGGGGTCATGGTGCTTGGTTTTGTGTTTCATTCTTTATGAAGGGCAGGCGGTTATTCATAGCGGAGGGCGTCGATGGGGTTGAGGCTGGAGGCTTTACGGGCGGGATACCAGCCGAAGAAGATGCCGATGATGGAGCAGACGACGAAAGCCAGAACCACTGACTGGGTCATGACCACCACGGGCCAGCCCATTATGGAGCCGATGGCCGCGCTGGCGCCGTACCCCAGGAGGATGCCGATAAGGCCTCCCGTAACGCTGAGCATCGTCGACTCGATGAGGAACTGGAGCAGGATATCGCGGCCCTTTCCTCCGATCGACATGCGCAGGCCTATTTCCCGCGTGCGCTCCGTCACCGACACATACATGATGTTCATGATGCCGATGCCGCCTACCAGGAGAGAAATGCCCGCAATAGCCCCCAGCAGGGTGGTGAGGATGTCGCTCACGCTGGTGAAGGTGCTCACCAGTTCGGCCTGGGCCATCACCCTGAAGTCGTCGTTCTGGGGATCGGTGATCTTATGCTGCCTGCGCATGATGGTCTCCACCTCGAGAATGGCGTCGTTGCTTTTCTCCTCGCTGACGGCCGACATCAGGATCCCCTGGATATGGTCGATGGCCAGGATTCTCTTCTGGACCGTCGTGTAGGGGGCGATGATCAGGTCGTCCTGGTCCTGGCCCATGGCATTCTGTCCCTTCTCGCCAAGGACCCCGATGATTTTCAACGGGATGTTCTTAAAGCGGATGGTTTGCCCGATGGGATCTGATCCCTCACCAAAAAGGTTTTCCGCCACCGTGGGCCCTACCAGGCAAACCTTGGCCAGGCTTTCAATTTCGGTCGGAGTGAAAAGACGGCCGCTGGCCAGGTCGATCTTTTTGATGGCCAGATAATCGGTGTTTCCTCCATAGATGGTGGTGGGGGTATTCTTGTTGCTGAACACCGCCTGCCCCGATGAGCGGAGTTCAGGGGAGAAAGCCACCAGAAAACGGCTTTCATTGCGCAGGGCTTCCAGGTCGGCCATTTTCAGCGATTGCTGGCTGGAGTTGTCGAACCTCACACCTCCTCTCTCCTGGCTCCCGGGCACGACAAATACCAGGTTGGAGCCCATGCCGGCCATCTGGTCCTGGATGCTCTTCTTGGAACCCTGACCTATGGCCAGCATGGCGATCACCGAAGCTACCCCGATGATGATCCCCAGCATCGTGAGAAATGCCCTGAACTTGTTGCGCATCAATGCCTTCCGGGCTATCCTGATTAAATTGGCGTAATTCATTTTTTCAGTAAGTTAATGATCATGTACCAAAAGGTTACTTTAAAACATTCCCACATTCAAGACTCAAGACTCAAGATTCCCTCATTCCAGATTCCAGACTCCAGACTCCAGACTCCAGATTCCCGATTCCCACATTCAAGACTCAAGATTCAAGATTCCTCATTGGGCAGGGAGGCCAGCATGTCAGAGGCCATAACGCGGTTGCTGACTACCGTTTCGGTGATGATATGTCCGTCGCGGAAGACGATGTTCCGTTTCATACAGCGGGCGATATCGGGTTCGTGGGTGACGAAAACGATGGTTTTGCCCTGGTTGTTGAGGCGTTGGAAGAGGTCCATGATTTCGTAGGAGGTGCGGGTGTCGAGGTTTCCTGTGGCCTCGTCGGCCAGGATCACCACCGGATCGTTGACCAGGGAGCGGGCGATGGCTACTCTCTGCTGTTGCCCCCCCGAGAGCTGGTTGGGGGTATGGTGCATCCTGTCGGCCAGTCCGACCGCCTCCAGGGCCGCCTTAGCCCGTTCCTGCCGCTCCCGCGACTTGATCTTGCCGTTGTAAAAAAGCGGGAGCTCCACATTCTCCAGGGCGGTAGTCCGCGCCAGCAGATTGTACGACTGGAAAACAAATCCCAGTTTGTGGTTGCGCAATTCTGCCAACTGGTTCTTCGTAAGTCCCGATATGTCCACCCCATCGAGTTGATACACCCCGGAGGAGGGTTTGTCGAGGCATCCCAGGATGTTGAGCATCGTGGATTTTCCGGAACCACTCGCCCCCATGATCGCCACGAAATCACCTTCGCTGATCTCCAGGTTAATGCCTTTCAGGGCATGGACCGCCACATCACCAACCTGGAAATCTTTTTTGAGGTTGCTCACCTCTATCAGTTTCTTTTTCATTTTGTTCTGTTTGCACCGGGACGCTGCGGCATAAAGGGACTGCTGGCGGTGGGTTCCTCTTTTTTAGCAGTGGCCTGGCTGTTGAGTTCCTGCAAGGAGACTACAAGCTGATCCCCCTCCTGTGCCCCGGAGAGCAGTTCGTAGTTGATCCCGTCGGTAGCTCCCAAGACCACTTTTATCCGGCGGAGTTCTTTCCCGTTTTGTATCCAGAGGTAACTCACTTCCCCTTTGACGGGTTCTGCGAGGCTCTGGCCTGCGGTGAGCGTCTTGTCACCCGAAGGCGATGAAAGGTTTCCCGGGGCAGGAGTACTTCCGGATACCGGAGCACCCGAGGCAGGTGGATTTCCGGAGGAGAGAGCCGGACCTGGGTTAGATGCATTTCCGGAGGATGGAGCATTTCCTGTCGTTAAGTCGGCGGCTTCTGCCCCTATGGAAGCATCACTTCCGGAGGTAGGGAGGTTATGGGCGGCATTGTAGGCCTCCAGGAGGTTCTGGTCGGGCGTGAAACGGGTGGCCTTTCCAGGAACCACCAGGATGTTGGATTTCTCCTCGGTGTAGATGGTGATGTCGGCGGTCATACCGGGCATCAGTTCCTTGTCGGGGTTGGGAGCGTCGACGACCACGGTATAGGTGACCACATTGTTGGTGGTTACCGGCTGGAGCCTGATTTCGGTGACCGTTCCGTTAAAGATACGGCTGGGATAGGCGCTGACCTTGAATTCGGTGCGCTGACCCATTTTCACCTGGCCGATGTCGGCCTCGTCGACACTGGCTTCCACGCGCATGCGGGTGAGGTCGTTGGCAATGGTGAAGAGGGTAGGGGTGTTGAAGCTGGCGGCTACCGTTTGTCCTTCATCGACAGCCCTGTCGAGGATGATCCCGTCAATGGGGGAGTAAATGGTGGCATAGGCCAGGTTAATCCGGTTTTTCTCGTAAACCGAACGGGCATTCTTCAGACTGGCCACTGCTTTCTCGTAGTTGTACACCACCAGGTCGAAATCCGACTGGGCGATCAGTTTCTTATCGGCAAGCACTTTGTTGCGTTCGAAGTTGGCCTTCTGGTAGTTGACTTCTGCCTGAGCCTGGTCCACACTGGCCTTGCTTTGCTCGAGCTGGGCGATTAGCGGCGTCTGGTCCAGTTTGGCCAGCACCTGCCCTTTTTTTACTTCACTATTGAAGTCGACCAGAAGCTTTTCGATCACCCCCGAAACCTGCGTACCCACTTCGACGGTGGTGATGGCCTCCAGGGTACCGGTCGCCGTCACCGTGTTGCTGATGGTTCCCCGGGTCAGCGTGACCGTTTCCACCGTAACATTTCTATTATCACCCTTCAGTCCCCGCAGGAGGAAAAAGGCCGCCAGCAACAGTACGGTTACAGTCGCGGCGATGATATAATTTTTCTTCTTCATCTGAATAATTTTTACGTCGTTATGTTTTATGCTTTTCTTTTATCAATTCCTTATTGTTGAAGGGTTCTCTTATTTCCCGGAAGGATTTCAGAGGCTGATGGGGATTCCCTTGTAAAAATCAACCACTTTCCAGGCGAAGATGAGGGCATATTTCGACTGGAGGAGTTGGCTTTCTGATTGGATCAGGTTGGTTTTTTCGAAGAGGAAGTCGACCGAGTTAAGGAGTCCGAGTTCATATTTTTCCGTGGCCACCTGGTTGGATTCCGACTGGGCCTGGTACTGGTCGAGGCTGGCAGCATACTCTGAACGGGCAGCCGCTAAGTCGGTGCACGCCTGTTCGACTGCTTTACGCAGTTGGTTTTTGGTGTTGATTTCCGAGAGTTCCGCATCGGCCACGGAGATTTGGGCCAGGCTGATGTTTGTTTTGGCCTGTTTTTTCTGAAAAACAGGGATGGAGAGGGTAACTCCGGCCGTGGGGGTGATTTTGTTCGTGAGTTGGTTAGTGAAGGCTGCCCCTGGCAGAGTATTGGTGTAGCCCGTGCTGAGGCCGGCGTCGAGGGATAGGGTGGGCAGCAGGTCGGCTTGGGCCAGTTCTATATCGACGCGGGCCGCTTCGGTATTGAGTTCCGCATTTTTCACCTGGGGTTTCACGGCCAGCGCCTGACGGTAGACTTCGGTAGACTGAGGGATCTCCCCGTTGGTAAGCAGGCTCGACAGGTTGGGCGCTACTACTTCAAAATCAGGGACCACCGGAAGTTCCATCAATTGCATCAGGCTGACCTTGGCCATGGTGAGCTGGTTTTCGGCATTGGCCAGCGTAAGCTTCTCAGCGGCCAGTTGTGATTTGATCTGGAGGTAATCTGAGGTGGAGATGGCACTCAGGTCAAGTCTTTCCTGTGCCAGGGCCAGCTCCTGGGTGGTAGCTTCCATCTGCTTCTGGCTGTTCTTAACATTCTCAGTGGCGTAAAGGACCTGAAGGAAGGCATCCAGGATGTTCAGCGATACCGACTCTCTGACGCTCTGATCATAATAGCGGCTTCCCTCCAGGTCAAGCGTGGCCTGGCGGATCCGGTTGTTCAGCTGGTTGCCGTTATAAAGGAGCAATGAGCCGTTCATGGCTACCGAGGTGTTGCCTGCACCTTCATAGCTGTTCCAGTTTCCTGTGGAGGCTGTAAAGCTCTTGCTCCAGCTGAAGTTTTGCCTTACCGAACTGTTGACCGAGGGCAACCGGTTGTTCACAGCCTGTTGTGCGTTGAGTTGGCTGCGGTCGGTGTTCAGTCCCGCCTTGCGGATGTCGACATTCTGTTCCAGGGCATACCCAATGCAGTCGTTGAGACTCCAGCGCTTTGCCTGTGCGTTGACATTTGTCCCTGCCAGGAGCAGCAGGAGAACCATGAGTGAGATATTTCTTGCCATAATCGGATTTGTTTTACTTAACCTTCCGGTATGGCCACAAAAATATCCCCGGGGGTAGGGGCGGGCAAATGATTTAGACGTTTGCCCTCTTTTTGACGACAAACAGCCTGATTTTATCCCTTTCCCGGCCTGGGTTCACCTCCCGGGCCGGTTTCAGAGTCTCTTATTTTTTCTGGATATCCAGTTCTCCGTGCATCGCCTTCTTAAAGAATTCGCCGCTTTCGGTGAGCGGGTAGTTCTCCCATGATTTCAGCAATTGGGGGCCCCATTCGGGGTCAAAGACCCAACAAACCCAGCTGATGCCTTTTCCTTCGAGGTAGCCAATGATTTTATTTCCATAATGCTCTTCCCCGATGCTCTGACCAGGTCTCACCCCGAAGCCGAATTCCGTAGCCACGATGGGGTATTGGGCAGCGGCGAACCCGAAATTCTCTTCCCATTTGGGTTCCCACGGTTGTTTTCTCTTATGCTCGTAAGGGTGGGTGACGTACCCGATCCCTTCGGCCCTGACGGGATCCTCAAGGAGCGGGGTGAGATCGTATGCCCAGTCAAATCCTGCCACCAGGGGAATGGTCTCCGTATCAAACGACCTGATCAGATGGATGATTTTCTCGTTGATCTCCCGCCACTCGGGCCAGGTCATGGTGCCCAGTTGCCCCCTGTAAGTGGTCGGCTCATTGAAGATTTCATAGAAAGCCACGGTATTATGACCCCGGAAATGCTGGGCGATGCTCCTCCAGAACTGGTAGGTCTCCTGTTTGGTGGTGTTGTACATCGGATTCTGGAAGAGTTCCATTCCCAGGTTCCCGATAGAATGCCAGTCGATCATCACATACATCCCCAGATCGGTGCACCATTCCACCGCCTGATCGAGCAACTCCAGATATTTCTCAGGGGTTCGCTCGCGCCACGCCACGGGGTGCACGGGAATGCGGACTACCATAGCACCGGTTTCTTTCACCTTTTCAAAATGGGTCCTGTTCCAGTGCCCCTGCCTTTCTACCTTGTCGGGATCAGAAATGGAAACTCCCCTGAAAAGCACGGTTTTACCTTCCGGGTCCACGAATTTATTTCCTTCTACCCTGATCAGAGGAAGAACTTTAGCTTTGGGATTGGGCGTGGGGAAACGCCAGGGGCCATCCTGATACCAGGGCCTGGTTTCCTGAGCCGAAAGCATTTGTAAGGTCATGGCCATGAATGCCACTGCCGCAAGAAGATTTCTCTTAAACATAATAAATAGGTTTGATTTGATATAGTGCATGCTAAGTTATACAAAAAAGGCATATTTTAGACCCATGATCAGCACTTCCCATGCCACCGGACAAATCTATTCGTATCTGGCCCTGCGGAATACCGTGGGGTGGATTGGTATTTTACTTCCTTTCGTACTGATGAGCGGAAGTCATTTTATTTTTGGAGAGGAGGTGCCTCTCTTCGATATCAGCATGTATTACTATTCAGGGATGCGAGATGTCTTTGTCGGAGCCATGTGTGCAGTGGGGCTTTTCCTCTTTTTCTACCGGGGGTATGATATGCTGGACAACCTGGCGGGCGATGTGGCCGGTTTTTGCGCTATTCTGATCGCCTGGTTCCCCACCTCCAAAGTGGGGCCGCAGGATCTGGCCGGACAAATACACTTCGTGGCAGCCGGCATTTTCTTCGCCGTACTGGCCCTCTTCTCCCTTTTTCTGTTCACCCGTACCGGTGACGCCCCCACACCCCGCAAAATCCAGCGCAACCTCATTTACATCACCTGCGGAATAGTCCTGACGATGGCCTCCCTGGGGATTTTTATCTATTTTCTTTTTTTGCAGGATCGTTTTCCGGACACCCGCTTTGTCTTCTGGGCAGAAACCGTGGCCCTGATCGCCTTCGGGATCTCCTGGCTCACCAAAGGAGGGACCCTGCTGCCCGACAAGAAACTCCTGATGTCGGACGATGAAATCGAAGCCATCTGACTCCTTGGAAACTGCATGATAACGCCTCCCATTGGGGGTGTACTTAATGGCCATTTTATGAAAATTTCACTTATATCGCTTGCGATATAAAAAATTGGTGTATCTTTGTGTCGTGAACGATATAATCTAAAGCGATAAAAAAATGAAAAACAATTTTTATGATTTTTCGGCCGTCACCCTGCAGGGGAAAGAGGTCGGTATGGATACTTACAAGGGAAAGATGGTATTGGTAGTCAACACGGCGAGCAAATGCGGGCTGACACCCCAGTTTGAAGGGTTGGAAAACCTGTATCAGAAATATAAGGAGAAAGGGCTGGTCATTCTGGGGTTTCCGTCCAACCAATTTGCCAACCAGGAGCCGGGCGATGAAAAGTCGATTGCCGAGGGGTGTGTGATCAATTACGGGGTGACTTTCCCGATGTTTGCCAAGGTGGACGTGAACGGGGAGGGAGCGCATCCGCTCTTTCAATATCTCCGGAAGTCGCTGGGAGGTTTTTTTGGTGACAAGATCAAGTGGAATTTCACGAAGTTTCTGGTCGATGCTACTGGTAAGCCCATAAAGCGTTTTTCTCCCTTTACGAAACCCGAGAAGATCGACAGGTATCTCGCTGGTATCCTTAAATAAGAAAAATTCCAGATCAAAGGTTAACTATCGCCTGACCGCTTCCTGTCAGGAAACCTGAAGTAGGGTTGTCCTGTTAAATGGGTATCTTTGAAAAGGCTGGCGGGGTTGTTTTGACCGGGAGCCCATGAATGGATATAAAATGCCGGAGGAGAAAGCCAGCGTGCAGGTCGCCTTCCGGCAGGAAAAAGAGTAATAATGGCTAAAACCCGTGTTTTATGGATTATGAACAGTTAAAGCTCGGCAACCAGTTTTGTTTTCCGGTGTATGCCGCATCACGGCTGATCATCAGGGAGTATCAGCCTTACCTTGATGAGCTGGGGATCACTTATCCCCAGTACCTGGTATTGCTGGTGTTGTGGGAGAGTGACGGGATGACGGTCAACGAGATTGCGCACAAGCTGATTCTCAACACCAACACGGTGACGCCGTTGCTGAAGAGGATGGAATCGGCGGGATTGTTGCAGCGGAGCCGGTCGGGCGAGGATGAGCGAAAGGTGGAGGTTCGTCTGACGCCCAAAGGCATCAGGATGCGGGAGGCGGCCGCCTCTATTCCGGAGCGGTTGGTCAGGGGAATCCATACCGGGGACATCGGCCTGGAAGAGATGGTGGCCATGCGGGATCAGCTCAACCGGCTGATTGCCCACCTTTCAGCCCGGGAGGATACCGGTAAGGCATCCCCCGGTGATGCACTGCTTTAATCTCCGATCTCTCCGGAATGGGGATTATTCCGATCCATCCTGTTTTTGATCACCTTCCAGGTGGGAGTGATCAGAAAGCTCTCCTCCATGTGTTCCACCATGGTTTCGAAACGCTTCATGGGTACGGCAAAGGTCAGGACATTTCCGGGTACAAAGGGCCGGGCTGAAGGGTCGAACATCCCGATCACCGCCCGGGGTTGTTCCCTGAATCCCTCCTGATACGGGTACTGGATGATGGAGGTACATCCTGCCCCGAAAGGGGTGATGACCCCGTCGAGTCCGGGAAAGTCGTAGTTGGCCAGGGTGAACAAACCAGAAATCACATCGGGACTGGCAAAGAAAATGACCACCTCCGGAGTATCCTGCTCTTCCAGGGTGTCCCATCGCCTGAACACCAGTTTCTCCCCTTTTTTGCTGAATTCCGGCTGATGGCGAAGGTATTCCGTGACCAGTTGCGGAGTTTGTTTATAGCGTTCCCCCTCGATGGTCTCGTTTCCGCAGGAGAGGAAATATTCAAAACCGGGTCGCAGCCGGTCGGCAAAACCGGTGTATTTACGTCCGCCGCCGCAGGAAATGGTCTCCCCGGTGAAATAGAGGGAAGCCCCTTTTCTGACTTTGGCAAGGTTGCCAATCAGGCAATTTTTTCCTTTGGGTGTGTTTGCCGCAGGGACATCAGTCTCCCCACTGGTATAGTAAAATGTGATGGGCAGTTCGGCATAGCCGAAATATTTCGCCCATAACTGGAGAAATTTTTCCTTGAATGTGAGGTCCATGGATAAAATATGACGATGTTGTTAAATGTGGTTGGTTCTTGATTTACCAGGATATTTAAGTCAACCCCAAACAAGCCAACCAACGGCATTGTGTTGACAAAATGGTTGTTTATTCCACCTTCAGCGTTAACTCTGCCGGTTCGAGCCAGGGGGCAGAGAAGCGTACAGTAGCGTTGCCTTTTTCTCCTGTGGCCTGAACATAAACCATCATTTTCCCCTGAAAGACCCTTTGGCGGTTGTCGGAATAGTCGGTCATGTCGGTGGGGTTGGAGGCTTCCATTCCCAGCAGCCTGACCGGTCCCGTGGTGGTGCAGGTGATCTCGTCGTCGGAGAAGAAGACGTCGCGTTGCTGATCATCAACGATGGTGATGGCGATCAGTGCGGTGCCCCGGTTGGCAGAAAGGGTGCCGTTGACCAGGGTGGCCTTGATGGCATGGGAGCGGTTGCTGCTTTCCAGGGCATGGCGGGCTCTCTCCGTTCCGCCGTTATAGCCCACCGTCTCCAGTTTCCCGGGTTGCCAGGCCACATCCCAGGTGACGTATCCTCTGTCGTCATCGCGCTTCTGCAGGGCACCTATCTCCTTGCCATTCAGGAAGAGGCGGGTCTGTTCGCAATTGGTATAGCAGACGACGGTCACAGAATCTCCCTCGCGGTAGTTCCACAGGGGAGGGGCGTCGATGGCGGAGTAGCGGGGCGAACGGGTTTTGCGGAAGGTACCGCTGTAGACCATGGGTGTTTCTGACCAGAGGCTTTCCCGGAAGTAAGCCCTGGGCTTTTTATTCCCTGCCAGGTCGATGAGTCCCGAGGTGAACCCCCGTGAAGGCCAGCGGTGCGCCTCACCGAGGTAGTCGATGCCGGTCCAGAGGAATTGCCCGAAGATATAATCGTTATCGCGGACGGCCTTCCAGGCCTCCATAGCGTGGCCGTTTTCGCTGCCGTAGAGCACACGTGACGGGTACCGGGCGTGGTCCTGGGCATACCTGTTTTCGGTATAGTTGTACCCTGCCACGTCGAGGGCTCCGGGATATTCGGTCTCATTCGACATCACCGGCCCTGCCAGTCCGGCCGTTACCGGCCGCGAAGGGTCGACCTGGCGGACGACAGTGGCCAGCCGTTTGGCAATGCCTCCCAGCCGGTCGGCATGGGGTTGCTTGGGGAGGAATCCCTTGGTGTGCTGCTGGCCGATACCCTCCTGGTCCAGAATGGGATGCGAGTAAGGATCGTTGGGGTAGTCCACTTCGTTGCCGATGCTCCACATGAAGACAGAGGGGTGGTTGCGGTCGCGCAGGATCATGTCGCGCAGGTCCTTTTCCCCCCATTGCTGGAAAAAGGAGGCAGGTCCCTGGAATCCGGGGGTTCCCACATTCCAGCCTTCCAGCCATTTTTTCTTGGGAAACTCCCATTCGTCGAAGGCTTCGTTGAGGACCAGAAAGCCCATTTCGTCGCACAGGTCATAGAGGAGGGGGGCCTGGGGGTTGTGGCTGGTGCGGATGGCATTGCATCCCAGCGATTTAAGGTTCTTCAGGCGGTGAGCCCATACCTCACGGGGCACGGCGGAGCCCAGGCATCCGGCATCATGGTGGAGGCAAACCCCTTTGACCTTCAAATTCTGGCCATTCAGGGCGAATCCTTTATTGGCGTCAAAAGTGAAGGTGCGCAACCCCACGCGGGTGGCGGACTGGTCCAGCAGAACAGTGCCGTCCATAACCGTGGTTTTCAGGGTGTAAAGATAGGGGTCGTCGAGCGACCAAAGGTGCGGACGGTTGATTTTCAGCTCCTGGGTGAGGCTCTCACTTCCCTGCGCGGGAAGGGTGATTTTCGAAGAGTGCCTTGATATGACGGTCTGGTCTTTGCCAGTAACCTCCTGGAGGATAGTCACCGTGCGGGCAATGCCCGTGGAATTGGTGAGGGTGCTCTTCACCGTGAGGGCCGACTGTTTGTCGCTGAGGCTGCGCGAAGTGGCGTAGACCCCCCAGGGCGCAATGTGAATGGGATGGGCGTAGACCAGCCACACATCGCGGTAAATGCCCGATCCGGTATACCAGCGGGAGTCGGCTGACTCGGAGTGGTCGACGCGCACGGCCAGCGTGTTGGTTTCACCGGGCTTCACATAAGCGGTGACATCATGTAACACCGGCATATATCCGTTGGGGCGCATCCCCAGGGAGGTGCCATTGACAAAAAACTCCCCGTTGCGGTAAATCCCCTCGAAGTAGACAAAGACCTTCTCTCCTTTCTTTTCTTCCGGAATCTCCAGTTTTTTCCGGTACCAGGCGATCCCTCCCGGGAGATAACCTGTAGCGCTGGCCAATGTGGGGGAATAAGGCCCCTCGGCACTCCAGTCGTGGGGCAGATCGACCGTGCGCCAGCGCGAATCGTCAAAACCAGGGGCAGAGGCCTCTTTAATATCCCCTTTTTGGAATTTCCAGCCTTCATTGATTTTTTGGGGTTCTCCGAAGGAAACCTGCCCCGAAAGGGAGGAGAAGGTTAAAAAGGTGGCAACCAGCAAGGTAAATAATGTCTTCATAAGTTTTCCTGATTTGTTTTATTACACGGTTTTCTGCAAGGTCTATTTAAGGTAGAGGTTGGAATCGCCGTAGCTGAGGAAGCGGAAGCCATGGTGGAGGGCGAAGTCGTAGACCTCTCTCCAGCCGGGCCCCAGGAAGGCGGCGATCAGAAGGAGCAGGGTGCTGCGAGGCTGATGGAAATTGGTGAACATGCCGCTGATCATCCTGAAGCGATACCCCGGAACGATGATGATGGAGGTGGTAAAGGCGATGCGTGACGCGTGATGCTCCTCCATCCATTGGAGCAGGCGGGCCATCGATTCCGCGGGGGAGAGAACCGGGGCGGATGTATAGGGTTGCCACTGGCCTACATGAAACACCTGCTCTTTTGAGAGTGTACCGGGGATTCCGGAGGTGTCTGTAGTTTCAGACAGGGCGGCCCCCAGCCAGTAGAGGCTTTCGAGGGAGCGCACCGAGGTGGTTCCCACGGCGATCACCCTTCCTTCGTGGAGCAACAGTTGGTTCAGGAACTCCCGGGTGACGTAGACCGTTTCGGTGTGCATGTCGTGTTCGGCTACCCGTTCCGATTTCACGGGCTGGAAGGTGCCTGCACCTACGTGGAGGGTCAGTTCCGCCGTGGTGATGTGGTGGCTTTTCATCTTTCGCAGGACCTCCTCCGTGAAATGGAGCCCGGCCGTTGGAGCCGCCACCGATCCGTCGATGCGGGCGTAGGTGGTCTGGTAACGGTCATCATCGATGGCTTCGGCCTCGCGGTTGAGGTAAGGGGGAATGGGCATTTTTCCGGCAGCTTCAATGAGGGTGGCAAAGGAGACGTTCCGGTCCCAGGTGAACCTGATCAGAAAGGCATTTCCGCTGCGGCCGGTCATTTCAGCCTGAAGCGTCACCATTTCCTGGCCCGTCGGAACTTCCATCGTCAGGGCTCCCCGTTTCCACTTCCGGGCATTCCCCACCAGACATTTCCACTCACTTGTGGTCGTCGACTGGAAAGAGAGGTTGTAATCGGTGGGGTCATGGGGTTCCAGACAGAAGATTTCGATCCGGGCCCCCGTGGTGGTGTGGAATATCAGCCGGGCATGGATCACCCGGGTGTTGTTGAAAACCAGCAGACTGCCGGCCGGAACCATCCTGTCGGCCTGGCTGAAAAGCGTTTCCGTAATGGTCCCCCCTCTCCAGACCAATAGTCTCGACTGGTCCCTCTCCGAAAGGGGATAAACGGCAATCCGCTCTTCGGGAAGGTCGTAGGTATAATCGCTGATGCGTATTTCTGAAACTTGTGTCATAGTATTTTCCGGAGGTAAAAATAGGGATTAAAGACTATTTTTGCAGAAAAAAGATGTTTAAGATAGGTGAAAGGGTACGGTTCCTGAATGCCGTGGGAGGAGGAAAAATCACGGGGTTTGTCTCCCCGAAGGTGGTGACGGTGGAAGATGAGCAGGGCTTCGAGGTTCCTGTGCTGATTACGGAACTGGTGAAAGATGCGCGGTTTGAAGAGATTCTGGAGCGGCCGAGAACCGTGGAACGGAAGGCGGCCAAAGAAAAGGTGGAAGTTCCGAAGCCCAAAAAGGAGGCGGTACCTCTGTTTGCTTCTTCTGCCGGAAATCCGGCTACGGCAGAACCTGCCTATTTTCTGGCTTTTGTGCCCGAGGTGCCCACCATGCCCCTCTCGGGGGAAATTAAAGCCTGGCTGGTGAATGATTCCCGTTACACCCTTCTTTTTCATTTTTCGCTGTTGAAGGAAGGACTTTACCATTCTGAAAAATCGGGGCGGCTGGCTCCTTTCTCGCGGGTGCCCCTGATGGGCTTCGGCCATGAGGATCTGAGCACCTTCCCTGATTTAGGGATCCAGTTGTTGCCCTTCGAGGGCAAGGGAAGCCGGTTGCTGCCGTCGGTGATGAAAACCCTGAAGGTCAACCCGGTCAGGTTTTATAAGGAGACCTCCTTCTCCGAGAACCCTTATTTTGAGAAGCGCTCCATGCTTCTGGATATCAAGGAGAAGGATCTGAGTGCTGACCTGGAGAAACTGCGGCAGCATGATTTCAGCGCCCCGGAGGTGGCAGCAGAGAACGGAGATGCTCCCCGTGTTAAACCGCAGAAGGCGGAAGCGCCCGACACCAGGGAGGTGGATCTTCATATCGGGGAATTGGTCGATACGGCTTCCGGATTGTCCAACAAAGAGATGCTGGACCTGCAGATGGAACGGTTCCGGTCGGAGATGGAAAAGGCCATCAGACTGGGCATTCGCAGGATCGTTTTTATTCACGGGGTGGGACAGGGGACCCTTAAGAATGAACTCAGGCGGGAGTTGTCGACCAGGTATAAGAAATATGACGTGCAGGATGCCTCTTTCCGGGAATATGGCTATGGGGCCACGATGGTGATCCTGAAAAGGGGATGAGAAAAGGGGTCTGGAGTCTGGAATGCAGGAATCTGGAATCTTGAGTCTTGAGTCTTCTCGACTGAGTCGAGACTCTGATTCGCTACGGGAGTCTGGAGTCTGGAATATCAGAATGTCAGAAGGTCAAAATATCTGAATATTGGGTCTCTTCGTCTCTTCGTCTCAAGAGCTTGGAGCAGAAATGGAATAAGATATTACCTTTGTGGTGGCTGACCGCTCTGTCGTGCCGGCAATAGCCGGTAAGGAAAGTCCGGGCAACAAAGGGTGCCATGCTTCCTAACGGGAAGTCGGGTGTAAGCCTGAAGGAGCGTAACAGAAAACAACCACCGGGGTGGTTCGCCATCCGGGAAAGGGTGAAAAGGTGCGGTAAGAGCGCACCGGTTTCCGGGGTGACCCGGGGAGCCGTACGCCTCATGGGTTGCAAGGCCAAATATATCCCGGTCGCAAGGCAGGACGACCCGTTCTGCTTCCCGACTCTCCGGAGGAAAGGATGCCGGGAGGGGTAGGCCGCAAGATCGTACCAGCAATGGTGCGGCCAGATAAATGACAGGGGCCTGATGCCGGAAACGGCCGCAGGAACAGAACCCGGCTTACAGGTCAGCCTTTTTCTTTTAAGTCTGAGGTTAACGCAGCTACCAGTCCATCGCCCGCGGGTGATGGGCAGAACTTTTCAAAGGAGGTGAAGATCATCTGAACCTCTTCAGTAATGGTTCAGCCGTTGACCTCAGATTTTTTATACCTTGAATTTCACGCCTGTGGTGGTATACCACTCCACAAATCGCCTGACGCCCTCACTGACCGGGGTGGCGGGGTGGTAGTTGAGTTTTTCTTCCAGGTCTGAAACGTCGGCGAAGGTCTTGTATACATCTCCGGGCTGCATGGGCAGATACGTTTTGACCGCCTTTTTACCCAGGGCATTTTCGATGGCTTCGATATAGTCCATAAGTCTGACCGGACTGGAATTGCCTATGTTGAAGAGTTCCGCGGGAGGGGTATTGCCTTCCGGGGTATGGTCGATGACACGGACCACCCCTTCAATGATGTCGTCGATATAAGTGAAGTCGCGGTACATGTCTCCATTGTTAAAGAGCTGGACGGGTTTTCCATCGAGGATGGCGCGGGTAAAGAGGAACGCAGCCATATCGGGGCGCCCCCAGGGACCATACACCGTGAAAAACCGGAGACCGGTGGTGGGGATTCCGAAGAGGTGGCTGTAAGCGTGGGCCATCAGTTCATTGCTCTTCTTAGAGGCGGCATAGAGGCTGACCGGATGGTCGGTGCGGTCGGCCGTGGAGAGGGGCATCTTGGTGTTGCTGCCATATACACTCGAGGAACTGGCATAGACCAGGTGCCGGACGGGGTGTTGGCGGCACGCCTCCAGAATGTTGATGAATCCTGTGATGTTGCTGTCGACATAGGCCCGGGGGTTGATCAGGCTGTAGCGGACCCCCGCCTGGGCTGCCAGGTTGCAGACCGCATCAAACTTCTGGGCAGCGAATAGCGCGTTGAGCGTAGCGGCATCTTCGAGGGAAGCCTTCAGAAAACGGTAACCCGGTAGGGTGGCACTGGAAACCAGTTGCCCGCAGTCGGCCGCTTCACGCGAAATGCCACATTCAGCCAAACGGGCATATTTCAGTTCTGTATCGTAGTAATCGTTGATGTTATCGAGTCCGACCACCTCATCGCCCCGCGACAAGAGCTTTTGGGCCAGGTGGAAGCCAATGAATCCGGCAGTGCCTGTAACCAGTATCTTCATATTGTTTTAAGAATAACGGTGCAAAGGTATAAAAAACAGGGGAGTAAACGGCACTTCCCCGATGAGCCGGGCAAACCTGCACTCTTCTTTTGTATGGTGCAGGTCAGGGATCAGGCATGCAGGGTGGTAATACTTTTCATTGCGTTTCAGCCCGTTTCCTTGGCAGTCAGAACCGATCTGCCAACCAATTTTTTACAATAGGGCTGAAATTTGTTTGGATGAATAGAAAAAACAGTTATTTTTGCACCCGCCTTTGAGCAACAAGGGTACATTAAGGATGACTCAGTAGCTCAGCTGGTAGAGCACATCCCTTTTAAGGATGGGGTCCTGGGTCCGAATCCCAGCTGGGTCACAAAATTTCTTATAACGCGTTGATATTCAGCGCGTTTTTTATTTTCCAGAGAGAACGAAAGAGAGAACGGTGTATTTGCAAAAAAGAGAGTTATTTATACGGATCAATTCAACATTAGGGTGGATGATAAATTTTAAGCATAAATTTTAGCTACTCTGAAAAGGAAAAAGGTAATATCCCTTACCCCTCTTAAGCTTGTTCTAAAAGCCTTTAGTTTTGCATTAAAAGATTCAGCAGAAGCATTGGTTGATCGATTGTCAAAGAAGTTCAGGATTTCTTTGTAATGAGTATAGATTGTGGCAGATATCGTATTGAATGCTTTAAAACCGGAATCAGTTACATCGTTGTACCATTTGGCTAGTTTGGTATAAGCAACACCTTTATCCTTTGTCAGAGAGAAGATCATCCGAAGAGAGTGAGTCAGACAAAAAGCTTTATGGATGTCGGGATACTGTGCAAACAGGATTTTAGCTCTTGCTTTTTGTGTATCCGACCATTTTTCGGCTGATTTGAACAGCAAGTAACGGCTTCGGGCAAGAAGTTGCTTTTTTGTGTCGCCATTATCATAACGAAAAGGCACATATTCTGTCTTTTCCCAGCGGGCATTGTCAATGGCGTTGGTTTCTTCATTGATCGCATCCCATCGGTGTTTGATGCGCATTTCCTGCAGGGCATCGTAAGCCAGTTTCTGTACATGAAACCGGTCAATAACCTTTGTGGCTTTACCAAAACAATGTTTTACAATCAGGTTCATTGAACTGGCCATATCAAGTGTAATTTCTTGGACCTTATCGCGTATTCTTTTGGGAATAAGAGTCAGTATCTCAATAACCGTTTCTGCTTTTGTTCCCTTAATCAGAGCAACCAATACGCCTTTCTGTCCTTTGGCCGATTTATTGGTCAGAATCGTGTAAAGCTCACCGTTTGAAAGAGCCGTCTCATCAAGGCTTAATCGTGCCCCTATATTATCAGGAAACAATATCCAGTCTTCTGCATGACTTTTCTGTTCCCAATTGTGGTAATCGCTCAAATGATCCTTGTATTGTTGCCCGAAATGGTCACCATTGATATGATAGTGCTTTTCAAGGCTTTTGCTGCTGATGGGGTAATTGTCCAAATAACTCTTTTAAAAAAGCAGCAAACTCTTTAGAGTAGCTGGTGCCAGTTGCCGTTAAATCCCATGTCCTGCTGTAAATCTTTCCCGTTAATTTATCTTTCCATTTGCGTCGCCTTACTACAAGATAAACACATTTCTGACGCAAGGGGAAATCCTGGATGGAGACTGGCTCATCAAAACCATGGGATACTAACTGTTTGTCGCTATGCTCTGGAGGAATAACACTTTTCTCATCCAAATAAAAGGATAAGACATTCTCTTGGGATTCCCTAACTTCAACTAACTCAAAATACTCAAGTAGTTCCTTGGGCAGAAGATATTTCAGCAATGATTCAATTTCCATGCCCTAAAAATACAGAGAATTATATTTTATCCACCCGATTTATAAATTGATCCATTTATACCCAATTACCGGCCGGTAATTATTTACACACATTTGATCCGGAAAACGGGCATATTACACGCAAAATAATTACCAAATTACCAAAATCCACACAGGGCGGGGCGGTATCTTTCTGATGACAAATGCGAAAATTTTCTCCTTTGAACCTCTTTTTTCATTGATAATCAAGGCTATTTTAAAAAATAAATGCAAATCGCCCGATAGTGGATTTTGTCGGTTTACCCCCGCTTTTTCTTTCATAAGAAAAAGCGGACAAAAAGAAACTTTCGCGGTAAATTTCCAGGTAAATTTAGTTTCCCGGGGCCCTTTTCAACCCGGAAAACATGCGACTTCTTTTCTCTGTCACCGCAGACAAAAGAAACAAAAGAGAACGGCCCGATTTGATCGGGGTACCGTCCAGCCATATATTAAAGCTGTCCGCGATTCTTATATAAACCTTCGGGTATCGTCCCTCTGGTTTAGAGATTCCATTTAAACCATCGAGGATCAGGCTCTCTGGTTTAGATTATTATGTTGCTCCCAAAAGCCCGTTTCCGGCTCCTTTACAGCGGAAGTTGATTTCCCCTTACTTTTTCGGTGATTTGGTTTTTTATTTCCGGGTCTCCCTGTTTGCCAGCGAATAGTGAGTTTTGTTCCCTGCTGTCAGGTTACTTTTTTTCCACCGGTTACAGCCAATCCATCGCTTTGCGCTTTTCTGTTTCCACCATCATGCTTTACCGATTTTATTCTGCACATGATTCCCCCGCCGACATTTTTTCGCCCTGATATTAAATAAGTGTGTCGAAATTCCATGCTAAGCAAGCTCCTGAAATTTCAACGTCCGGTGTCCGCATTCTATGAAAACAAGGATTTTCCCGGCATATACTCGTTTCATTCCGTTATTCCAGTTCCTCCTTGTTTTTCTTATTTCTATCCGCTGATTTGCTGCATATAATTTTTTAACACTTTAAAATTCAATATCATGGCTTACGAAAAAATTTACATCGGCAAAGGAACCCAGGTTCCGAATCTTCAGATCGCAAAAGTTACCCTGAAACTGGAAGAAGTTCAGAAAATCGCTTATCAGCGCGACGGAGTCACCTACGTCACCTTCGAAGTGGCAAAGTTGAAAGAACCTGACAAATTCGGCAGGGCATATACTTGCTACTATTCGCAAAAGGTAAACACGGCCAATGAGCCCGCCCCGGAAAAACCGAAATCCAAAAAGAAACCGAAAAAGGAAACAGGGGATCAAAATTTCCCGTTCTAAAGTAAAGAAGCCTGGAAACGGGCTTTTTTTAAAGTCGCATTTATTAAATTTGTATTTTTGATTCCATTGTTCCTATAAATTTTCATTTGTAAATACTTATGGACGTTTACAAATGGTAATATTGATAAATAATAAAATTGCATCAAACGAAAAACCTCAAAAGGGAATAATTATGGAAAATATTAAGTTATTTGAAAGTAATGATAACAAGGTGTTTATTGGTAATAATGATAAACTTACTGAATGGTTGAAAACCGATGACGATAACCAAGAGAAAACACTCGAAAGAATTAAACTACTAATCAAAAATTATCTTGAACTTGATAATGTTAGTTTTCTTTTTGGTTCCGGTTCATCTATACATCTCGGTGCTGTTTCCATAAGAAATTTTCCAGTCGAAGTCGAGGAATATATCAAAATTAAGGAAGAAAATATATCAACAGAATTTGTAAAAACTATCAAGAATCTTCAAAATATTGTAAATGAAGATGATATTATTCGGGAAGGGAAAGATATAAAAATTGAATATGAGAAAGTTTTAAACTATTTGATTGCAAAGGATTTTACGCTTGATGAAGAAAATTCTGAGAGAAAAGATAAAATAAAAGAATTAATCATTGCAATAAAAGAAGGGCTTTTTTCTGTGTGTAATATTGATACAAGAAAAATTCCAACAACTGTTTTAAGAAAAATAGTCAAACAGAATAAGAAAGATATATTTAAACCGGCTTTATTAAATAAATATCATTTCCATGAGAAATTTATTAAAGCACTACTGCAAAGACCTTTAAACCTGAAAAGAGCAAACATTTTTACCTTAAACTATGATTTAGCTTTTGAATATTCTTTTGATAAGTTAGGAGTTTTCTACATTGATGGTTTTGCCGGTTTTCACAAAAGATATTTCAAGCCAGAAACTTTTGAATATGATATGTTCTATCCCGGTTCCACTACGGCCGGTAAAGTTCAAAGAATAGAGAAAGTAGTCAGATACTTTAAACTTCACGGTTCGATTTCATGGATAAATTCAGAAAAAAGAAATGCAAACAATTTATATGGCATTGAAGAATTACCAATACCTTTAATTGAAAAATCTGAAAAAAAAGGTGATACGATAATTTATCCATCTGCTGTAAAAAAGTCATATACATTAGATTTTCCCTATTCTGAATTATTCAGACAATTTGCATCAACAATATCATACTCTCAATCAGTATTAGTTACTGTAGGATATTCATTTGCAGATGAGCATATTAATGACATTATTTTCCAAGCTTTATCAAATCCTTCATTTACGTTAATAATTTTGGCTTACAGCAGTAATCCCGAATTCGAACGAATAAAGAATCTTAACGACTCGAGGATAATAATTTTGGAAGGGAATTATATCAGCGATTTCATTGTATTCGCTGATAAAATAATGCCTGACTTCTATGATATAAAAACCAAAGAGAAAATTGCGAAAACACTTAACGACTATTTTGAAAACAGCAAAGCAAAAAAAGAAAACAAAATTGAAGAACTATGAGTGAAAGAAAAATAGGAAAAGTAATTTCAGTAGATAGTTTTCGCGTTTTTATTAAACTGGATGAAGACCTTAAAAGTCTTTACAAAAGCGGATATGAGGATATTTACGAGGTCGCGAGAATAAATTCTTACTTAATAATCCCCATTGGTTCTGACAAGATCGTTGCAATGGTTACAAGGATAAAAGCCATTGATGAAACTGAATTATCAAAAGACAAGGAAGCAATATTTCTTACAGATTCTGCAAGATATTTAGTAGCCACAATGGTTGGTACTATTGAAGGAGACAAAAAGTATATTCAGGGAGTTTATAATTATCCTGTATTAGATAATCCTGTTTGGTATGTCACAAAAAGAGACTTGGATAACATTTTTGATCAGAAAGAAAAAACAACTATTGATTTTGAAAATGATTATTATTTACCTGTTGGATCATCACCTTCGTTTTCAGATTACAAAATTAAAATTAATCCTGATAAATTCTTCGGTAAACATGCGGCCATCCTTGGTAATACAGGCTCTGGGAAATCATGTACATTAACTTCAATTGTACACAGCTTATTTGAGTTTTCATATAACGGCAAGAATCTTAAAAATGCTCACATAATAATTTTTGATACAAACGGTGAATACAAACAAGCGTTTCAAGGTAATCCGGAAAAAGGTACCTCTCCTTTCAAGAAACTCGAACTAATAAATCCCTTTCATATTGACAAAAAGGGTATGAAAGTGCCCTATTGGTTTATGAATTTTGATGATTTCGATTATCTATTTGATCCTACCGCAGGTACTCAAGCGCCTATATTAAAGCGAGCACTTGGACTGGCAAAAAGTAATACAGAAACTGAAGGGAAACCTGTATTAGATAGTTTTACTCAAAAAGGGATAATAGACTTAGTTCAATCTTCACCGGATGATATTAAAAAGAAAAAGAAAAGGCAAAATTACGGTAATTGGGATTATAGAGCTGATAATGAAATCTTAGGACTGGCAAATGCCATCAACCCAAATGATGATGAAATAATTGAAAACATAAAAACTATTCTGGAAACTTTAGGAAGTAACAATTCAATAAAAGATGAACAAACTGCTATTGCACAATTAGAAGAAAAATATCAAGAATATATCAGTTCTCAACAAATCCAACAGATTACTGTAGACCGAAATATTGATTTACCAGTTTGGTTTAATTTCACAGAGTTAATTTCATCATTTTTTGATCAAGCTATAAATGAACAAGAGACATCCAGTAATAGAATCAGAGAGTTTGTTTCTACTTTACGATTAAGACTACAATCATACGTAAATGATGAACGTATTGCAGAGCCTTTACTATTAAAAAAGAAAGACAATATAACTGATTCATTAGCAAAATTTTTAGCTTTTATTCTTGGTGATTTTTGCAAGGTCTATCAAGATGAAGATAGTGATCCATTTACTTTTTATTACAAAGAAAACATAAGCAAAGCGGATAACGATAAAATTCAAGAAGATAAGGTCAGTCAGATAACAATAATAGATATGTCCTTGCTTCCTTACGAAGTCTTAGAAACAATTACTGGCTTAGTTGGCAGACTTATTCTTGATTTTGTTTCAAGATTTCCTGAAAAGGATAGGGGAAAAATGCCAATAGTATTAGCATTAGAAGAAGCACAGAACTATATTCCGGAAATAAATAAAAAGGATAAGGATTCTATTTCTAAAAAGGTATTTGAACGAATTGCACGGGAAGGTAGAAAATATGGTATATCACTTTTAATTTCCAGCCAACGACCATTTGAACTTTCAAAAACCGTGTTATCTCAATGTAATTCGTTTATTATCCATAGACTGCAAAATCCCGAAGATCAAAAGTATGTACGTCAGTTAGTTTCTTCAGCAAATGAAGATATTTTACAACAACTGCCAATATTGCCACAACAACATGCAATAATTATGGGTGATGCAGTAAGAACACCTGTTCAAGTAAAAATTCGTACAGTGTCTCCAACTCCAAACAGTAATGATCCAAAGTTCATAGAAAACTGGTTATATGAAAATATAGAAGGATTTCCCAATTATATTGCTGTTTCAGAAGCATGGCAAAAGGGAGAAAAGTATGAAGGTGAAAATCCAGAAGAACAGGTACGAACGTACAACAAAGATTGTTTCGAATAAGGATCAAAAAGTAAATTGTATGAAAATGAACGCATTTAATTTTGTTGAAAAGTGAGTGCTATGAAGTCCATAACTGCGTATATACGGTGACTGTTAGTCCTCCTGCTTAAATTTTCTGCAAAGGTATTTCGCTCCCCGGAACGGTCAAGGGGATGCGTTCAGTTTTTTGCCTTGTTCATTGTTAATGAACATTAGTAAAATATAAACGGCAGCAAAAAACAGACATGCACCCCAAACTTTGCCAAAATTCCTTATCATTTGCCCTAATCCGGGGCAGCTTCAATGGTCGGTCCGCCGAAAATTTAACCGGCGTGCCAGAAGCCAAAATAAAGCCTCAGGGCAGAGGTAAAATCCATGTTTACAGAAGAAGATATTGTCTTCAGCTACACAACCAAAATGGCCGTGGAAGACGGCGTACTGATCCCCATCCCGGGAATCATTTCCGGAACTCTCGGAATTGCATTTCCTGTTTATTTTAACGATTCTGTCTGGAACCAGTATGTGGATGCCAGTGGAAAACGTGCCCAATGTGCAGATAAAACCGCGGAAATTTCACGGATTTTGGAGGCTTTTGTTCCTGCCGCCCGGAAATGCTCTTCCTCCATCTGCCACTTCAATTTCACCCTTCCTGCTCCTATCTTCCTGACCAATCCCCGGAATGAAATACTGAATCCGGATGGTTCCATTACAGCTTCCCTGAAATCGGTAATCTCAGCCGAAGATATTGACAAGCCATCACCGGCCATTTTCTTTATGTTACCCTGGGAGGATTAAGCCATGACACGATACAAGAACGATCCCTATCCGCTTACAATCCGGTATAAGTGTAAATGTTCCAAGTGCAACTGCTCATTAGCCAGAGGTACCCAGGCTTATTACTGGCCACTGGAACACACAATTCTCTGTCTTTCCTGCGGGGAAGAAGATTTCCGGCAGTTTCTGCTGTCTGCCCAGGATGAAGATTTCTACAATCGTCAATATTGAATCTCATGGCAACCGTTGAAATTCCTCAGTCCGATATTATCCATGCATTGGAGGCCATGTCCTGGACTTTCAATCCTTACCTGGATGATCCCTTTCAGATTCACGATTACCCTTACATCGTAGAACTGATCGATTCCTATAACTCAATAGCCAATTTACTTCCTGATGACATCCGGGATCAGTATCCGCTGGTATCAATAGATTGATCAAAGGCTCTGCTTCGGCGGAGCTTTTTTTTTGGCACTTACTGAGAATTTCCCTCATTCCAACGCCCCCGGCATCGCCATCATGTTCCCCTATCATATTCATTCAGCACTATTATCGGAATTTCTCCTTTCCGGTTCACTGCTTCAATACTGTGAACTCTTCTTGGTTTTCCCGGTTTGAACGCCTTTTCCTGTAAGTTTTGAATTTCCATGCTAAGCAAGCTACTGAGCTTTCAACTTTCTGGCACTCTGTGAAAGCAAGGATTTTCCCGGCATATCCTCATTCACTTCTTTCTTTCCGGTATTCCAGTTCCTCTTTGCTTTTCTCATCTCATCCGCTGAACTGCTGCATATAAATTCTTAAAACTTACTACAATGAAAAAGCATTCTTCAAAAACCGAAAAAACCTTCATCGACGAATTCACCGATTACATTGAATCAGTATATGAACCGGAAGGAGATTATGATTCCCTTTCTGAGGAGCTGCTTAAATGGGAATACGAAAGGTTCCTGGAAATGATAGCAAAGTAAACGCCTTCGGGCGTTTTTTTTTGGTCAATTCTTCCTTCACACCTCTGAGATGGTGCCTATTAAATTTTCTTGCAAGTTATTGATCGCTCCACTGAACAGTCAAGGGGATAGTTCATTTTCCTTCTTTTCATTTCTACCTGGCCGGAAAATGACATTACCTCCGGTTTGGTCTCAGTGGCTTGTGGTTTACTGACACGCAAACAAAATTCAAAATTGACCTTATCCGTGGCAGCTCAATGGTATGGTTCGCCGAAAATTTAACCGGCGTGCCTGATGCCAATACAAATCCCCAAGGCAGGGGTGAAATTCAATGAACATTTTTGATCAATCAGTGGCAGAGATCGAAGTATCGTATTCCCAGCGTATCCCTGCAAAAGACCGCATTAAGGTCTGTGGTGCCAATGATGCTTTCGAAGCGACCAAACTCTTCTGGCCTTCCACCGATCATGTGGAGTTTTTCTATGTCCTGTATCTGAACCGTAACAACCAGGTTCTGGGATGTCATCAGATTTCAAAAGGTGGCTTTACCGGAACAGTTATCGATGTCAGGGTAATCTTCCAAATCGCCCTGAAAGCATGCGCCACATCCATCTTGGCAATCCACAATCACCCCTCAGGGAATCTTTCTCCCAGTGATGCAGACCAGCAGATCACCCAAAAGATCAAAGAAGCTGGCAGATTACTGGATATTCAGCTTCTGGATCATCTGATCATTACTTCGGAAAAATACTTCTCATTCGCTGATGAAGGATTGCTTTAACCTCAAAATCCCAGCCTTATGAAATGGTTTACCAACGTCAAAACACTGGATGAGCTTCGCTCGATGTACCGCAAGCTTGCCTTCCTTCATCATCCCGACCGGGGTGGTTCAACTGTTGCCATGCAGGAAATCAATGCTGAATACGAAATCCTCAGTAAACGGCTGATCCATTCCAATACTGACTTCTCCGAGGGCCGTAAATCCTGGGAAGAATTCGTATCCTCTGAAATCCGGGATAAACTCAACGAGATCATTTTCCTGGAAGATATCGTCATCGAGATCATCGGATCATGGATCTGGGTGACCGGCAATACCCGGGCAGTCAAAGATCAGCTAAAGATTCATGGATTCAAGTTCTCCCACAATAAGCTGGCCTGGTATTGGCAGACAGGTGATTACCGGAAGCTGAGCAAGAAACAGTTCACCCTGGATGATCTTCGCCTGCTTTACGGATCGGATGAAGTGGAACCACGGCAGATGAAAACGCAAATCGCCTGACAATGGAAAAGAGATCATTCACTCAAAATATGCTTCGACTGAGCTCCACAATGGGGCTCAGTCAGGCTTTTTCCCGTTTTCTGGATACAGCTATTGCTCTGAATTCAGATAATGATGATCCGATGTACCTTCGAAATATCCTGATCGATTTCAGCAAGGAAGAGCGATATCTTTTTATTGAAACCTATTTTTCCCTGTTGGAAGAGATGGCTGGAACCGGCTCAGGATTGGTTGATGTGCTTGGCGAATTCTTCATCCAGAATCTTGAAAGTCCGGTTTGGATTGCCAGTCAGGCGTATCATGATATGCTTCCCGGACTTTTGAACTGCAAAGAACCTGCGACACGGGTAACCGATTTTGACTGCAATACCGGACGTAGATTTCTCGCTGCTGCAAGGTTCAATCCAAATCTCCGGTTTTATGGAATTGATACTTTTTATCCCTTTGTCCGGATTGCCCTGCTGAATCTCTGCCTGAACGGACTTTACGGAGAAATTGCCCTGGCAAATGCTTTCAACAGTTCGCTGATTTCAGTGTATTCAGTGGACCTGAACTATAAAAGCAAACCGGTCATCCGCAACTTAATCCTTGGTGACAGCTTGTTGTATCAAAAGACAGAAGGCCGGTTCCCGGACGCGAAAAAACTCGTTTTCAACTTTTAAATAGACCGTCCGGGCTGAAAAGTTCGGACGGTTTTTTTGTGCTGATGCCTGAGAAACCCTTATTCTATAATTACGCCGCTAAGTTATTTACGCTCCCCGGAACTGTCAAGAGGATAGTTCACCCCGCCTAAGGCGGGATGACATTACCTCCGGTTTGGTCTCAGTGACTTGTGGTTTACCGAAGACGCAAACAAAAATCAGAGTTGACATTATCCGGGTCAGCTCAATATGGGTTGCAGCGAAATTATTGAATAACCGGCGAGCCAGACCTGTCCCGAGCGTAGTCGAGGGATGCCAAAAAAAGTCCGAAGGGCATCGGCAGAAAATTATGCCAAGTGCAAATGGTAAAAAATTGGAGACCATTTTAGATGATGCCGCCACTTTGACGGTAGTGAAAAACCCGGAACCGGAAGTTGCTCCGCAAGCAGCTCCAGTGATCGTTCCACCAGCGCCTTCTGCGGAACCGGAACTTACCCTGGAGCAGAAGATCAGCAAAGTCGAGGACCTGAATATGGTAATCGACCGGTGGCGCAAACTGATTGAATCCCGTCGGAACCTGCAAACCTTCAAGCTCTCCACCGATGGGATGAGTAATCACCTCAGACTGGTGGACACTGCTTCCGGCCATGAGTTCAAGACCTACAACACTTCCGTGATTTCATCGGTGTTGGAAGTCATCCGGAAAACACTGGATGAAAAGATCACAGAGGTGGAATCACAGATCAGGTTCTGAAAATTTCCCGTCGGTTCGAAAGGATCGGCGGGATTTTTTTGGTCGACGTCTGAAATTTCCATGAACGTTTTTATTTGAGATAATCTCATTACGTCATTTTAATGCCCACAAAAACAATTTAATTTATTCTTATTAAGCGATTAACTTCTTTATCAATTCTTTGTAGTTTGAAAAATCTGCAAATGCCAAATCATAATAACCATTATACCCCTTTCTTAATCCTCCTCTGAAAAATGCTAATACAGGTCTATCAATTTCATTATCGCTAAATATGACAGCATCTTTATAAATCTGACTTTTCTTATTTGTATAAATCTCTGCCCCAGGTACAATTACTTTCAGAGGTTTCCATGCAGTGACTAAAACTGGAATGGTTGATTTAAAAAAAGAATCCAATTCTTGTTTCAATACTGATAACCAATGTTTTTGAGCAATCTCAATATAAAACTCATTCACATCGGTTACATCCAGAAAATAGTTTGGGCAAAGATTCTGCACATATATATTATTCAGGTCAAGGCCTACTTTGCTAAGATTTTTTAAAATAGGTCTGAAATAAGGCGAATCATACTCTTTCTCCAAACCAAAGACCTTTTTGAATTTTAAGTTCTGGGGATTTGTTGGATCAGCGCCTAAAACAATTGCTTTTACATCGTTTGTATTCTTACAGTAATAACCTGGAAATTCAGGTTCCCTTCTGCAAAATCTGCCTAATCGGGGATCATTTATAAGTTCTGAAAATATCTGCTGTTTCTTTTCATAAATAGGGTTCATACACTACTTTTTTAATATTTCCGGTATTTTTGAGCTAATCTGGCATCTTGTTCAGCACTCAATTCTTCACGGGTTTTAACTTTCCCCTTATTTATCCATTGATCAATTTCCTCTTTTCTGAAATATGCCTTTCTTCCGACTTTATAGTGTGGGATTTGATGTTCCATTGTAAACTTGTAAACAGTTGATTTACTAATTTTTAAATACTCGGCAACTTCTTTTATCCCTAATACGTTATTGTTTATTGGTTCATCAAACCTGAGTTCATTAATGTACTTGTTCATTGCCCTTGTGATGCATTCATCAATTATAGGTTCCAAATTTTCCTTAAAAATTGCTTGAATATCAACCTTTTGTTCCATGATTATCAAAAAAATATTACAATAAAAATATAAAACAATGAAAAAATTTCAATTGAATTGACATAATTTTATTGACTTATATTTAATTCTTTATAAGTAATTGTATTTGAGCTATTTGTAAATCTAATTTGTGAACAGAATCTATGAAAGAAGTAAAACTGACACGTGAAGAATTATACAATTTGGTATGGTCCGAATCATTATTGTCACTTTAGTGCTGATGCGTTAATTTTTAAAAACTAAATAGATCATATTGTTCTTTGACATCTTGGATGACCTGTGGTTCTGTTAACAGTTCTTTTATCGGCGATTTGTCGAAGGAAGATATTCCCAGAATCTGCATTATTTCATATATTGTCAATGAGCTCTTAAGGGCATGTTTGACATGAGCAACAATGAGATAAGTACAGATGGCAACCCAGATATGGATGTTCACTGCATTCTCTGAGTGTCCCCATAGTTTTTTGATCGTAAGGTTCTGTTTTATCCATTTGAAAAAATTATGGAAAGCTTTGCATAACTTTTTTTATGGGAAGCCTATCGTTATGCAAAGTATACAAAATTTTCGGTTGTCAGCAGCTTAACAGTCAACATCTTCAATAAGTCTCTTCACATAATCTCTTCACATAATATTTTTGACATGGCAATATTGCCAGGTTTTAAAGTATCTATTATGGAAAGAGAGATTAACCAATTGATTCAGGATTGTATGTTGTTTTTCAGTAACAACTGTTACACTCAACACCGCATTGAAAGATACCGATCATTGTGGAGAAACGGAATCCTTCAGTATATGAAGGAAAATAACCTATCCTTTTACAGTCCATCCTTGGGACAGGAATATGTTATGGATTGTATTCCCTATGACAATCTGAGACATGAAGATCGTGAAAAGATCAGAAGCATACAGGTTTTGGATGATAACCTGAATCTTGGTTATATCAGAAAAAGGACCATTGCTCCTGTGAAGCATCCGTTATATGGTGAAATCGGATTGCAGATGGAAAAATTAATCAATCATCTACACTCTCTGCGTAAGAGTTCGACAACCATCAAGAACTATGAACTTTATCTCAACCGGTTTCTCGTTTATCTCAACCGGTCTGGGGTTTACTCTCTTAATGAAATTAGAGAAAGGCATATACTGGCGTTTATATCAACATCAGAGAATAACAAAGTCAATGTAGTCAGCAGCTTACGAGTACTATTCCGATTCTGGACTGAGAATAAAATAATGGACATGGCCTTCTTTGAAGACGTACTGAAAAGCTACAAATGGGTGAAACGTGAAAAAATCCCGTCGTTTTTTGCCGCTAATGATGTTCAAACCATCGAAAAATCTGTTGACAGATGTAGCCGTGTTGGAAAACGAAATTATGCCATGCTCTTGCTGGCAAGCCGTTTAGGACTCCGTGCTTCCGACATTGCACAACTTAAATTCTCCAATCTTGATTGGGAGAAAAACGAAATCCGACTTACCCAATATAAGACTGGTAATCCAATATCTCTGCCTCTTTTGAGTGATGTAGGGAATGCAATTGTAGATTATCTCAAATATGGTCGTTTCAAATCCGAATCTCAACATGTTTTTATCTCCAGCCGTGCACCATATATCCCCGCCACTAAAAGTGTTGTGTGCTCTGCCATCCAGGAAATCATATCAAAATCAAAGGTCGATACCGAAGGGCGACATCATGGAGCTCATTCCTTACGTCATAGTCTTGCCAGTTGTTTGCTAAAAAACGAAGTGCCGATACCCATAATATCGGAGACATTGGGCCATGTTAAAACAGACACAACAATGATATACCTCCGTATAGACCTATCCTCCTTGACAAAGTGTACTCTTCCGGTTCCATGTATACCTGACGATTTTTATACTCAGAAAGGAGGAGCGTTTTATGCATAAGAATTTTGAATACAGTAGCGTTCTGGCTCCATATATAAAAGACTTCATCTATCTGAAAGAGGCATCCGGCTGCAATTTTCTTCGAGGGAAATGGATTCTTTTTGAAATAGATCGTTTCTTCCAGGAAAACGATGTTCTTGATCCGGTCATAACTCGAGAACTTGTGAATCAATGGCGGAAAACCAGGATCAATGACAGCTCATCAACCATATATAGCAAATACTCGATCATAGCTCAGCTTGCCAGATTCATGACCAGACAAGGACAAGAATGTTTTATACCCAGGTTGCCGGTAAATAGTCTTTCCAAATGCGACTTCACTCCATACATATTCACTCGCAATCAGATGGAACGGATATTACGAGCAGGTGACAGGTTGAGAATATATGACCACCACATGAATATTACAATGTTTTGCGTGCCTGCTGTTCTGCGGTTATTATACAGTACTGGTCTGAGAATCTCTGAAGCGCTTTCCATTAAAAATGAAGATGTAAAGTTCAATAAGGGATATATCCTAATCCGGAAGACTAAAAACGGCTCCGAAAGAATCGCTCCCATCAATGGCAGTTTATATAAAGTTTTGCAACAATATACTTCATATCGGGACAGAATACCGGTCAAGCATGTCGTTTCACCAAGTAGCTTTTTCTTCGTAAAAAGCGACGGTACTTATTGTAATGCACAGTCTATTTATTGCTGGTTCCGTAAGCTTCTGGCTGAATGTGGCATACCTTATACCGGCAATCATCATGGACCCCGAGTTCACGATCTTCGTCATACATTTGCTGTTCATTCCATGGTTAAAATGGCACATGAAGACCAGGATCTTTACAGTAGTCTTCCGATAATATCTGCTTGCTTGGGGCATAAATCCCTGTCTTCCACTGAACAATATGTGAGGCTTACCGGTGAAATGTATCCCGAACTAATCAGCCAGTGTTCACCCATCAACGCGTTTGTGTATCCAATGATATAAGCTGACAGGACATGAACACAGGTACTGACTTTGCCAAATACCTCAGTAAGTTCCTGTCTGAATACCTTCCCTATGAAAGAAACATGAGTCCAAATACAGTAGCCTCTTATCGCGATACTTTTGTGCAGTTTATCAACTATATGAAAGATGTACAAAACATTAAGGTAGAACGACTCACTTTGGATATCCTTACCCGACACCGGGTAGTTGATTTTCTTTCCTGGGTTCAGAAAGAACGATGCTGCGGAATAGCTACGCGCAACCAAAGGTTGGCATCCATACACTCCTTTATCTCTTACCTTCAGTATGAAGATATATACCATCTGGATGAATGGCAAAAAATACACTCGATAAAGGCCATCAAGGATGAAAAGAAAAGCATCAGATATCTTACGACAGAAGGGATAAAACTGCTGCTGGAGCAGCCTGATTGTACGACCAGAAACGGCCTCAGAAACCTTGCTCTTTTGGCTCTTATGTACGATACAGGCGCTCGGGTACAGGAAATGATAGATCTGACACCAGAATCGCTGAAGATTGAAAGCAAGCCTTACACAATCAGGCTTTTCGGAAAGGGCAGAAAAACCCGCATAATCCCGCTCGTGGAGGAGCAGATCGTTATATTGAAACGGTATATGGAAGAGAATCATCTGTTTGAAAACCATAAGCAGAAACATCCATTGTTTTTCAACAGTCGGAATGAAAAACTAACCAGAGCCGGTGTTACATACATACTTAAAACTTATGCTGACATGGCAAGGCGGGTTAACCCAGAATTAATCCCCTCTTCCATTAGCTGCCATTCTTTACGACATTCTAAAGCAATGCACCTGTTGCAATCCGGAGTAAATATTGTGTACATCCGAGATATATTGGGACATGTATCGACGCAAACGACTGACATTTATGCAAGAGCTGATTCTAAGCAGAAGCGTGAAGCGCTTGAAAAAGCGTATTTAGACCTTGTTCCTGAAAATGCCAAGAAACGTGATTGGGAAAAGAATCAGGATCTTCTAAACTGGTTGAAAAGCCTTCAACAGTGATCTTCTTATGCAAAGTTGTAGTGTAAAGTATCCTTTTAAGGTATTGATCTACTGTATGCCTTATACTCCAACTTTGCATAACCATATGCTTCGCATAAAAAAAAGTCTCGATTTGCCAGCGATTCCGGTAAAGACGGGCTACTTCAAATGCTGAGACTTCGAAGTTGTTGGTCATAAAAACAAGCAACTCGTCTTTTTCATCATCGTAATATTCCACCAGGCGAAGTTCCTCTGGGTATAACTTTCTAGACTTTTGGCCATTAAGTTTGATGGTGTAATCTTTTCTTAATCCGGTTGTTTCGTCAATGTTATAATTGCGTTGACAGATATGATAATCCAGGGTTACTTTTGCTCTTGTAACGAAAAAGGCACCTACTTGATGAATCCTATTCAGGGCAGCAAAATCGACATACGCTTTGTCCATCAGGTATATAGCCTCAGGATTTGGTACGATAATATCAAGAATATTGCTGTCATGGTATTTGCCGTCAGAGATAAAGATGAAAGTTGGTATACTTCCTCGCAAGTCAAGCATTGTATGGATTTTTACAGCACCTCTGGAGTATTTCCCCTTTGCCCAGGCAAAGAGTGTTAGACTTAAAGATATTGTGGTAGAATCCAATGCAAATACTTCGTTTTTAATGTCAACATTAGGAACTGGTTCGTTGGCATACAGTGGTCTGACAGTCTTGATCAGATAATCTCCGAAATCAGAGAAGATTCTCCAGTCTCTTTTCTCGTTTGCACGGGAAAGAGTCGATTGATTGACATTCTGTTTTAGACCTAAGTGATACAGCTTTTTCTTATGAGCTTTAAGGCATACACAAATATCTCTCAAAGAGTTACGCGCTGTAAGTTGGCCAAAAAAGAGCTGAAGAAATTGATTCCAGCAATTCAATTCACGAATGTGATAATCGCCGTTATAACTATCAACACATTTGTCAAACTCGTACCGGTTTATTAACTGAACCACCTGAGCAAAAACGTACTTACCTGAATTCATACCTGCACCCAAAAGGTGCAAACCTACAGGTCAATTCAAATCAAAAAATCAAAGAACGTTTATATATTATTATATTTCAATTATTTACGAACAATTTTATAAAATTAACGCATCACTAGTATTGTCACTTTCTAAAAAGTATGTCATTTCCGATAATGGCCTCAGAAAAAAATGTAATAAAATGGCAATTCCTTTGCCAGATTTAGGTTATTGGTCCTGTGTCCAATTTGGTAAAAAACTACCCTCCAGAAAACCTTTACCTGAATTCAAAGGTGATAATTATGTTGATCTTAAATTACGGGAAGAGGGTGATAGCACTGACATCGACCCATATTTAAGTAAACGTGCAACTTTAATAGAACAGATAGAGAAAGACTCGCGGATTAATTTAAAGGTTCCAGAAAGGTTGACAAATCCTGATCAAATAATCATTTCTGTAAAAGATAACCTTTATAAAAAAGATGTTTGGAGAAAAGATGATGTTGTTACCAGTTCTTCTGGATTTTTATCCATCTCTGTCGCTCCCAAAAATGTCGCACGGGCTTTACGCTTGCTTGATACTTTGATTAAAGCCTTTAGATTCAGAGGACATAATTTTATTAACAAAAACGGTAATGTTTATATTGTTGTAGGTCAGGAAGAAATGATGCTTTCATGCAGAGAGAAACATTCAAAGGAAATCATCAAAGAAAAATACGGAGATAGGACAATAACAAAACCAAACGGAATCCTCTCCATAAGAATAGAAGAATCCTATAACGTGAAAGAATGGCTTGATGGTAAAATTCTGTTAGAAGAACAGATGTCAAAGATAATTGCCTCCATTGAATTGAGAGGATTAAAATTGAAGGAGGAAAGGTTAGCAAGGGAAAAATACTGGGCAGAACAAAAAGAAAAAGACAGAATTGCCAAAGAATTACAAGATAGAAAAGAAAAAGAGCTTAATGATTTTAAGGACATTTTCAGAATGGCCCAACGTCATGAAAAAGCTGAAGCAATTCGCAGATATGCCCAAAAATTTGAAAATTGGATTATCTCAGAAAATACCCTGACTGAAGAACTGAAAAATAAAATCGAATGGATGAGAAACAAAGCAGACTGGTATGATCCGTTTGTAGAAGCATATGATGAACTTTTAAATGATATTGACCGGGATGAACTCAAATTAACGAAGCAGCTGTTTCCATGGCTGAAATAGTGAATAAAGGGTGTGTAAACTGAACTCTGTCTGGATAAAGGATTTTAATCACTCCACCAAAGCCTTTAACAAACAATCCTTTAAATCAGTGTAGTATTGAATATTGATTTTGGCGATCATTTCATCCGACAGATCGTTCAATTGCTTCCTGGCATTTACCGGGATGAGCAGGGTCTTGGCTCCTTTTTCGATGGACAACTCAGCCAGGTTTACGGCATTATATACCAAATCCAAAGAGCCACCTAGGTTCAGGGTGCCAACGACTGCCAGGCCCCCTTTGATGTTCTTGTTGATCAAAGCGCTGCAAAGGGTTATCAAAACACCCATTCCCAAGCCAGCCCCACTTCGGGCAGTATCGAAAGCACGCAGTTGAACCGAAAATTCATGAGCCCTCGGATCCCGGTCCCCTACCAGCTCTTTATATTTGGAATAAAGGTTTTGTTCAGCATATTTGACACTTTCTGCAAAAGGCTGCGGTGCCGGCTTATTTAAAATCTTAACTCCGCTTCCGGGACCGACATTTACCTCTATTTTGTATAAACCGGCATTTTCATCCAATCCTCCGGCACCCAACGTCCATATTTGACCGGCAGGCAGGGGTTCATCGTTGATGGTATGTTCACTGTGTAATTCCGGAGTTGTAACAAAAGATTCCACGCCGTTTTCACCTATCCGGTAACTGAAATGAGTATTCCGGAATTCTGCCGATCCAATCCGCTTCTGTTGCTCTTTAACCCTGCGCCTAAATTCCAAAGCAACTTTAACGGCCCATTCCAACAATTCATCCGAAATGGGTGCATCAGGATCTGGCTGCATCAACTTTATCAAACCGTTGACGGTTTTCAATGTTGCTGAAGTATCCCGGCCACTGAGAGCACCGCCAAAATCAACCCTTGGCAAAAACTGAGAAATACGGCTGGTACCCCGCAAACGTGTCCAACACTCTGCCAGGAAATCACTGACCAATCCAAAATGATCCGTGAAATAACTTTTATCCAGTTTCGGGAAATCCCATCCGGGAACATAAGCATGTATCCTGTCCATAAACGCGGTATCATCCCGCATTTCTGTGGGCATAGGTCCAAATAAATGACTGATTCGTTGCTGATGCTCCACATCCACATCAAAATTACCCACCATCACCATGCTTCCATCAGCCCTGATAGGTTCCTTTCCCCGGCTGAATTCGCCACTTTCCATGTACCCTTTCATGATGTTGACCCCATCTTTCTGATCGAACGAAACGCCCGAGATTTCATCAAAACAGACCACATCGTATTTGCACACCAGTCCCCGTGCACCTGATCCCATGTTCACGAACATCCTTGCTACAGTGGTTTTTCCTCCGCTTACCAGGTGAGAGTATGGTGATATTTGCTGGTACAAATGACTTTTGCCGGTACCTCTGGGACCCAATTCAACCATGTTGTAATTGCGTTCAACAAAAGGAACCATCCTGACAAATGCCACATTTTTCGCTTTTTCAGACAATGTTGATGGCTCCAGGCCAATGCTCCTTAACAGAAAATCCTGCCACTCAGATAAGGTGAAATTTTCTCTTCCTTTGAAAAGTAATTCCAGAACATTTCTTTTTGATAGCTGAATCGGTCTGACGGTCACCACTCCAAACGGCCGTCCCTGCTTTTGCTTGGCAATTACGGCATCGTATTCCACCTCAATTTCAGCATAAAAACCTCCGGTCAACATGCGATCATTTTCATTGATGATCTCTTCACTGATCCGGGCATCATTCAACATCAGACTGGGTAAATTCGCAAAATAGGAATCCGATTTCGAATCCAGCCGGACCGTAATGATATCAATTATTTTTATGTTCCCTTTTTCTCGTGCCCGCGATTTGAAATACTCTTCTTCTCCCGATTTTACGGTCCGGTCAGCCAATTGCCTTTTCACTATTTCCAACCCTTCAGCAATTTCATCGGGATCGGTAGTAGCACAATACCTTCCCAATAAAAACTCGATGACATACGTTGGTACAGGAAATTGCTTCCGGAATTGATCCAGCAGGTCTTTTTTTACTACAAAACCTTCAAAAGCCTTTGCTGCAATCTGGTCTATTTTGTCAAGTCTCATCGCTCAGCCTCCTATGGTCGTTAATTTTTTATCTATGATTCTTCCGGTCTCATCCAATAAAACGACAAAAGCAGCTTTCCCTTCCGCTTCATCAGAAACCATCAGAACGCCTTTGTTTTCTTCAATGTATTTCTTCTTCGATTCAACTACCGAAGTGTTTTCATCGTTGTATTTAGTCCGGATATCCACCGTAAAATCATTGGTTGTCTCTTTGGTCAGAATAGTGCATTTCAGGTTCACCCATTTTACTTCAGAAATTTTCGCTGCGGAAATCTTCATTTGGGGATTTTCAATGATCAATGTGGGAACAAGGCACTCTTGTAAAGAAATACCCCCATGTGCATATTCCTGGTTTGCCTTGAAAAAGGAAATTCCCGGAGCATAGGCAATAAATATGGATGGATTCCATTGCCAGGGAAGGTGCAACAAGTCGGTGGGAACACCCTCCTTTATCAAAGCGCACCTGCCCCAGCGCGTTTCAGTCAATCCTGCATTCAAAGGTGTTTTGGGCAACCCACCGGGAAGCAGCAGCCATCCATGATCGGTGACAATTTTAAGAAGTTTAATGCCCTTCATGAAAGCCACATCAATGGTTTCCCGGACGGTTTCAAACAATTCCCCGATACGTTTAACCATAGTTGATTGTTCTTCATGTCCCTGGCTGTCAATCTTTCCGACTTCAATCCAATATCTTTTTCCAGGTTCAATATCATCGGCATGCGAAACAAATTCATACCCTAAGGTCAAAAGTGCCTCTTTAAAAGCGGCGGAATCCAGTTTTTTCCCGCTGTTGGTTTGAGGCTTAAACTCACTGATTTCACTATTCTCAGATACCAAGTGGGATATGGGAGATACTTGGGGTTTGGCCGTAGGAGTCAGAGAGGGGATGGCGGTCCATCCTGATTCTATTTTAACTTTATACTGGTTGTCTGTCAACAGTCTGGAAAATTCTTCTGCCAGTTCGAAACGGAAAGCATCAACGAATAAAACAGCGGTTTCAGTTGTTTCAGATGATTTTTGTTTTGTGAAAATTGAAGGATCACTTTCCACCATCTTTTGAAATTTTGTTGCAAGCGTTTCAAGCCAGGGACTGTAAAACAGTTGAATCAAAGAAGTAACCAGCGATTTGTCTTTAACGCTTTTTGCAGCCGCCAGCGCTTTACGCATATCTTGATCGACCGAAAATCCGACAGTGGTATAGTAGTCTTTCAGATCTTTGATACTTGCTGAAGGGAATGTTTCGCTGGCCTTTACAGCCATTTTCAACAAATATTGCAATGAATCAGCTAAAGGCGATTTCCCCAGTTCATACCATACCCAGTTTCTTCTTGCTCCATGAGCTTTTTCCAGCTCTTTTAATTGGCTTAAAGCTTTCTGTTTTTCCTGTTTTGAAGCTTTAGCCAAACCCTGTGCGAGCAATTCTTCTTCCTGTTCATTAATCTGGGGCCAACTCTCCCTGGGTAAAGCAAAAATGCCGGTACCCAAATCATCTGGTTTGGCTGATCTAAGGAGGTTCTCTATTTCAGGATATTTATGCGGAGCAGTGACAAATAATTGCCACACCTGTTTCCAGGCATTTTTCTGAGATCCCAGTTTCTCAGTTATTGCTTTAATGTTCTTATAATCAGGTTCAAAGTCATACCTTGAGATGCATAAGTTTGAAAACACCTCACTTTTATCTGGTTCAAGGGTACGCAAATAAGTATCTCCTTTGCACATCCATTTCAAGATGGAAGGAACTATATCAGGGAATAGCTGGCTGTTCAAGAAATCAGCATCAATAATTGTTTTCCCGTAAAGCACTTCCGGATCTTCGAAAATCACCGGTAAGGTCTGTTTCAGTGCATATTTGGTAGCGCCGTCCTTTGCTATTCTTAAACCTAATCCATCGTTAGTGTTTTCCACAAAGGCAGAAATACTCCATTCCCGACCGTTTTCCTGAAGAAATATTGTTCCAGTATATTGGTATTCCAACAACGGCTGAAAATTGAATACCGCATTTTCAACATTCCGCAAATCTGCCTTAGCTACTTTGGGTAAATATATAATCGGAACAGCATCCTGATTCCAATCCACCCCGGGAAGTATTCCTGAAATCATGCACTTCAGCCATATGGCAGGGCCTTGTTTTTTATCCGGATCATATTCGCCGTAAATAAGAAGTTGGGGCAGTCTTTTCTGCAGAACAGTTATAACACTTTCCCATTGGTTTTCCGGATCAGGCCAAAGGATTACTTCAGGCTTTACCATAAGGCTGCTGTTGTGGCTTTCAGCCTGTTGTAGTGATTGTATGACTTTATCGAATAAACTTTGTTTCATTTGAATATTTCATCATTCAAGAATTCATTAATTCTCTTTCCAATCGTATTGTCTAATTTGGTGTGGTTTTTATCCAATACTGAAACTTTCATCAATCCGCAGTTGTGTGTTGTTAAGAGTGCTTCCTTCTTTGAAAAGGACCCTCCAAAAAATTCGGGAATGTCAGTATAATCAGCGGTTGGATAAACCAGCAATGCATTTTTGCCACTCCAGTATTCATTGTAAACAAACATTTGTTTTAAATCCGAATCAGCGGGCACATTGTTTTCCGGAATTTTCCATTTTGTATCCAATATAATTCTGGAATCATTTGTTTTGTTGTAAATGACAATATCCGGACGAATAACTTTGGAAGAAGTTGAATTGGCAGATTGCCAGAATTTTTTCGTGTTTTGTGCCCCGATAAGCCAGTCTTGTGGTTTGAATTTATTCAGTTGACGGAAAATATATTCTTCCCATAAGTCATTCATGTCAAAAAGGATAGCCAGAACATGATTGTGACCAGTACTTATATCCGGCCTGTAATTTAACAGCAACATAGCTGCAATCTCAATGGCTTCCTGATACCTTATCGTTTTTCTGTCATAAATCAAATCTTCAAAGGTTGAATAATTGACCAGAATATCTTCCAGTTCAGGAAACAACAGACGCAGATTTGCTACCCTGTCTGAAAGAACGGGGCTTTGACATATGGATGGAATTAACTTTAAAGCTTTTAATAAGATTTGGTTGAAAATATTTTCGCGGTCGTACGTCTGATGTCTGACGTAAAATCTTTCTTGGTGTATCAGGTTGATATGCAGTTGTTTGTTTAAAAGAAGTTTTCCTTTCAACGCTCCGCAATTGTCATCCGTTGTTCTGTATTTCTTTACCAAACCCTGTCTGATTATCTCCTCACAGTGCTGCAGAAATAATTCCAGGTATGCTTCCAGAATGCTGTTTGGCTTAAAACGCAAAGCTGCCTTTTCATTAGCATAAACTTTCATCCACCTGCATTCCCGGAGCATATCAATCAATACCTTCTGCCATTTCGTTTTGTCAGCTTCCCCGACGACCTTCCCAATTTTTGGTAAAACTTCAATATTCAGATTACCAACCTGAATGACCCCGACATAATTACAGAATCTGATACCTTTTGGTGTCAATGTGAAGTACCTGCCGCCATGATTTTCATTGTAATATCCTAACGTCTCCCAGTGCGATTTTTCAAATCCATTATCACCCACCTGAATATGTTGGTGTTCAAATATTTGTATGGTTTTGGTTTTAATCACCTTCAAATGGATTTATTTTCCTGCCAATGATTGAAAATCCGGGATGGTCAAATCCTCTTTTGATTTTAGCCTGTACTTCCAGGATTGTTCATACTGCCCAGCCAGTCCGTTACCTCCGGAGAAGTTTGCAAATACATCACTGTTTACCTGCTCATGAGGCATAAAAAAGGCATCACCCAATACGAGTCCCAGTTTTTCATAATCATTGTAAAAGTACTCCTTCAGGAGCGGTAGTATCTTATTACCGAAGACATTTTTCAACTGTTCCAAATTGGATATCCCCATCAGCCAGGCATGACCGATGGTATGATCATGATCTTTCAGGATTAAAAGACGGTTGTTTAAATTACGCAGGATTTTAGGTAAGTCTATCCCGTCGGAAGTTACATCCAACTTTTCAGGTTGTGGAACCATTTCGATGAATGAAAACCTTCTTCTTAATGCTGAATCCAGGGCTTCCACGCTCCGGTCAGCAGTGTTCATAGTGCCGATTATATACAGATTGGGAGGTATGGCAAATGAATGTTTTGAGTAAGGCAATTCAGCGAAAAGAGTTTCCTGTTTTCCCATACGCTTGTCATCCTCGATCAGGGTTATCAGTTCTCCAAAGATTTGAGCCACATTACCCCGGTTAATTTCATCAATTATAAATACATAAGGGCTGGACTGATCAACAGGCACAACCGTGTAATCTTTCTTTTCCCAATAATTTTTTACAACCTTTCTTTTATCCTCATAAGCAATATCAACAGAAGCTGGCACTATAACTTCTTTTTTTCCAGCAGTTTTACCAAGTTTTACGATTTCATTCAGAACACTCCAGTAGGCTGTGGAATTGCTCCCTCCGATTGTTTTCCTGAATGAATCATTTATGTTGGAAATTTCATCCGGAGAGGGAAATTTCTCATACAATTTTGAAAGCCGTTCCCTGGATACGGTATAGGGTTTATCACGACCTTCGTGTTTTATGGATATGTTCCCCTGCGATGTAATGGTTGCGATAATCTTACTTCCTGTTTTTGTATTGATTTTTTCAGAACCGGTTTTTGAGATTCTGTCTATCAGTTTATCAAACAATCCGTTAAAATCCAATAGTTCTTCAACCGCTTTATCCTGTCCGAAGTTAGACCGGATGAAGTTGAAAGTTGCCTCCACACAGGCACGCATAAAAAGACCATCCTGGATTTCATACCTTAAAAATTCATCATCTTCCAAAGGTTCCACCGGTTTGATCCCTTCGATAAAATCCTCATAAGCCATATTTTGATGAAAGGTGGTAAAAAATACCCTGTTGCTCTTCTGGAAACCAGCGAATTTTTGTTTGATTACCTCACGTTTAATCCCACTTGTCGTTTCTCCAAATATTTTAAGCGCTTCGTTAATGGTACCATAAGTTTTCCCTGTACCAGGAGGGCCAAAAAGAATTGAATTTAAAGGGATATTTATTTTCGTTGGGACTGCTTCAGGGATAAATTCATCATTGCCTTCTTCTTCATCTTCTTTAGTTTTATCTTTTTTATTTTCAAGCATTTGAAAAAGAATATCCTGCGCTAATAAAAGATGATGTTCATCAGAGAAACAATCATTATCCATACATCCCTGAATTTGGCTGATCAATTCTGCATCAGGTATGATATAATTTTCAATGAAGTCGGAAACCAGTTCCAGATAATGCGTGTATTTTTCTCCTTTTGACTTAGCCTCTGTCCCAATCAATTTGCAATATTCCTGATAATAAGAATCTTTATAAAATGTGTATTTATCCGGATTATGATAGGTAAGATAAGTTGATATTGTTCTTTCATCATGGTGATGGAAATGACTCCCTTCGGACTTCTTATAAATATTGTCAATATCAATCATGAAATTATTGACTCTCAATGTAAGATTTTCATCTTCATCAAATAATTTGATAAGGCATTTTCGAAAATCTTCTGGGTATGTTTTGGCGATTAAATTTTTAACTGGTTTTGCCATTCGATAAATAAGGTTGCTAAAATCTGTGTTTTGTACCTCATCTGAAAAGTCTTGTACATTTACATCTGGTCTTCCTCTATATTTCCTAAGCAATTTCCACTTATATAACTCCCCTTTTAGTTGTGTTTCCTTGATAATTTCTTTGTACTTTTTGATTATTACTTTGACTGGATCAGAAATTTGGTTACCCAGAAGTTCATCAATTTTTTTACTACCTTCAGGAATCGCTGTTCCGTAATGCATCAGGTGGTTAATTGTGTAGAAATCATGACCATTTGATAATCCTGATAGCACAGTAAAAGCCTCTGAAAGTATTCTGTACTTCTCTGCGATTGATAATTTTGAAGTTGAAATTTTGACTCCCAATTTCTTTAGAAATTGTTCTGTTTTATTATTCCAGTTTGGTAAGACATTGGGAAACTGAGCCTGAAGAATCGGACTCCAGAATGCTTTGGCGAAAACATCAATTTTATAATCTCCCTCAAGAATTTTACTGGCCACCATATATGGTGATTCATCAGATTGCATGATGTACATTAAATTACGCCGGATTTCCGGAAGGTCGTCTTTTATTCTTTTTTCACCCAAATTTATCTGGACGGGGCCTTCTAAACTTCTGGAATAACTGAATATTTTATTGTACAAATCTACTTCACTCATATTTGACAATAAATCTATGTCAAGAAAATTTTCTTTTATTTTCTTGGATTTATCTCTTTCTACCTGAGGGTAAATCGCCTCTTTGGCATTCGATTTAAGCCATGTTTCATAGCCGTCTATCAAAACTTTCAGTTTTTCAATTGAGATATTAAACGGATTTTCCATATTGATAGTTAATAGTAGGTTAATACCAAAAACTGTAATGCTATTTAATTTTCAGTCGTGATGCTCTTTTCTCTTCTAGTCTCAAATGTTTATCATTGTCCCGTATCTCTCCCCAAGGACTGCCTGGAGGATTCTTCCCTCTGTCGATTCCCAATTTAATATTGGGATTTTTGCGGAGCACTCCGGCTTCCATAAATGGGCGGATATTCAACCGGACACCATCGTTCAAGTCAGGATCCCAGCCAAGAGGTTGTAGTTCCAGTGGCTTCCAACGAACGAAAATATCATAGGGAGCTTCTCCTTCCAGGATTAGTTCCAGTTTTTCTTTGAGTTTCTGGGCAGCGCTTAATAATCCTTCAGCCCCGCTTTCCCCGGCTTTCTTTTTGGCTTCGCACATACGTATCCAGTCACCCAAGTATGTATAAATGAGTTTGGAAAGGTTTTCCTTGTTTAACTTATGGTAATTGACCAAAGCTGAAAATCCGTCATTACGCCCGTCCCATATGTGCCAGATAAAAGGCCGGTTTTGAAATACTTTACAGTGCTGAATAAAAAACTCTTTGCGGAGCCATTCTTCTAGATTCATTGATAAAGCGCCCTCTTTGTTTAATAATTTTCCGATGGTCAGGTTATCCCAATCTTCTGTGAAGACTTCCATTAAATACTCCCTGAGTCTTTCTGCACCGGCTGGTTCCGCATTAACAGAAGGAATACAAAAGATGCCATCTTCATCCGACAAATGATCATAGGCTTTAATTGAGCCAATTAATTCCCTGGCTTGCTCTGCTAATTCCATTTCAGGATCATTCTCAGCCGGCCACCGATAACCTAATATTCTAGCAATTACAACTTGAAGAGGATTATCCGTTTTTATCGGGTGACCGTGAAATAACCATTGTGTAGGATCATCAGAGTAAGGTTTTGGCAAGCCGTTAGGATATTCATCGGCTGCAATTTTTTGCCAATATGATAAGTCAAAGTTTATTCTTGGGAAAGTTGCTTCAGATATGCTTAACTTTTGATTTAGCTTTCTAAGATTTTTTCTAAATTCTGAACTTTGGGAATATTCCCATATTGGTGTAAGATACTCTTCATTCAAGGGTATGAGCATTGCTCCATTACGATCCCAGGCTTCACCAAAGGATATTGTTGATGGAGCGTTTGACATTCTTAAAACATAAACTCCTTTTTGCCCCCAAAACTTGACATTTCTTATACTAGCACCAGGTACTTCAAGCAGTTTTCCATTGCCATCCTCCCATAAAAGAATATGTTCTCTTCCGGTATATTTTTTTGTTGCTTCAAAAGAATTAAGTTGGAAAATCCATTCTCGCGTAATGAAGGGTAGCTCAAAAAACTTGAACTTAAATCTGTTGCTATCTCCTGTATCAATTCCAGAAAGAGAATTACAATAGTTTCCCAAAAGGTATAGTTGTTCTATTTTCTCAATTGAAACCACTGAATCAGGATTACTTAATTGTTCTTTTTGATTAGCCTTGTTAATTTCTTTTGTTTTAAGCATCGAATCTTTTGCAACAGCATTTAATGCTTCAGATACATCCAGTCCAGTGAAGAAATGTTCGGGATCTGGTTTTTGATTAGAAATTGATATAAGGATAGCTTTAACCACTTCACCTGAAATTTGGCTAAAAGCACCTGACCCCAAACGAGCAATAAAATTCCAGGATTTTGATCTAAGTAAGTTTTCACGATGTTTTTTATAGGAAGTAAGAAATAACCAATTTTGGGGTATTACACAGCTGATTATTCCGCTCTGTATTGATGTTTTAAACAACCTTTCTAAGAAAATATTTGCAAGGTCAGCTTTGGCATCAATAAAATTTCTCTGTGCATATTCTATGAGTACTTCGCTTTGCTTTCCACTTCCTAAATAAGGCACATTTGTAATCTGCAAAGTATATTTTTTTGCCAGTAATTGCCCAGCTTTGGCTATTCCTGCAGCCATCACACCACGTTCTACCTGTTCAACACTGGCTTCATTTTCCAGCGCTTGTTTCAAAACTGACTGTAATTGTTCAAAACTGGCACTAAATACATCCGCCTTGATAGTTGTCGGATCAAGAAGACTGCCCAATTCCGGAGCCAGCTGAAAGTGGTCATATAGGGCACGCATCCCGTTCTCCATTCTTTGCCTGTCATCGGCTCTTTCCACTTTACCCACCAACTTAGCCCAGTCTTCTACCTTCCCTTTTGGAGCAATGCCACTGCACGCCAGGTTCATTTCCGGCAATTCCCTATAGTAGCCACAGAATTTCCAGGCTGTTAATGCCAAGTTAAATGCGGCAATCTGCGTACAGCGTGGATCGATTTCCAATCCGTGCAGGTTTTCAGCGATTACCCGGTCGGAGGCTTCTTCTTTAGAAAGGCCTTCTTCAAACATCCGGAGAAGTACCATAACCGAGAATAGGGAAATAACAAAATGACCGGAACCCATACAGGGATCTAAAGCTGTTACCTGGGCAGTTTTGTCTGGCCAGCCTTCAAATTTCCCTGCTGCCGGGGTGCCATCTTCCAATAATCTCAAATACTCGAATTTTACAGGAGGTTTTACGCCCGGATTACGACTTACCCACCAGGCGCCGAGCGTATTGTCAATCAGGAAATGCACCATGTAAGGTTCGGTAAACAACTGGGTCACCGCCGGTAATTTAGCTCCGTCAATTTTATCTCCACTGGCATTGATCACAGCTTTGGCTTCGCTTTGCCAGAATTGGTAAACCCATCCCAATGCATCGTCAGCCGTGAAAATAGCATTGTCCAGACCGGCAATGATCTCTTCCAGTTTGATCCGGTAGTTGGGTGCAAAACGGACTTTCATCAAAGGATCTTCAGGTCGAAAAATAGCCGGCAACATTTTGGAGGCATACTCAGCAGCTGCATCCCATTTGTCGGCAAAATGCTCTTCTTTCGACAACTCCTCACAATCTTCCAGGGTAATTGCTACTCCATCGGGATGCATCAGCAGTCCATTTGCTTCGAGAAACTTCGCAAACAACATTTTGTGCCAGGTCTCATAAGCCAGCTCATAAGCCAGATGATCAACTTTTTGCACTCCGGTTGCCAGTAATTCATCCCCCAGCAACCTGGCTTTACTGCGTAGAATATTGCGTAACGCCCGCTGATTACTATCCATGTGGGCAAAAGGTTCATGATGGTCCACCGCAAGTGTGTGCAAGGCATCGGATGCACCGGTTTCAGAAATTTTCCTGGCTGATTTTACAGCCGCTTCAAGCTTACTGCGTTGTTGAGAAGTTAGTACTGGCATTATTCTGTTGGTTTGTTCAGTTCATTTTCAAATTCTTCCACTGTGGGCAGATTATTAACGAGTTCATCCGGAAGCATCCTGGTAACCGTAAACTCACTTACACCGATAGGTTTAGTAATCCCACGCAGCGCATACTCTACTTCCAGCTTATTTTTGCGCTTACAAAGGATGATACCAATAGAGGGTTGATCATGATTTGTTTTCATTTGATCATCTACCACAGACAGATAGAAGTTCATTTTACCTGCAAATTCGGGTTCAAATTCACCGGTTTTCAGGTCGATTACCACAAAACAACGAAGGTAGATGTGGTAAAACAGCAGATCAAGCCGGAATTCTTTTTCGCCAATTTCCAGAGGATACTGACGACCAATAAATGCAAAGCCTTTGCCGAGTTCCAGCAGAAATTTGGTGATATGTTCGGTCAATTGTCTTTCAATTTCCAGTTCCTGTGCTTGCGGTTCCAGGGTAAGAAATCCGAAATTATACGGATCTTTCAGTATCTGACTTGCCATCTGAGCCTGCTGTTCCGGAAGTGTGTTTTTAAAGTTGGTTATGGCTTTCCCTTGTCTGGCATATAGATTTTGTTCAATTTGCAGGGTAAGCATTGCCCGGCTCCAGTTAAATTCTATGGTTTGCCTGACATAAAACAAAGCCTCTTCCGTTATTTTTATCTTGTTGATAATGACAACATGATGACCCCAGGGAACAGAAAGTAAAGCTGATAAAAGTCTAACAGGTTGTTCGACTGAATTATCAACATTGGCTACAACAAGTTGTTGGACTGAAATGGATTCAGAGCTACTTTCGGTCAGTCCAACAAGTTGTTGGACTGAAGCATCAGCATAGAATTGATAAAACTTACGGATGTAAAACAGATTGGAACGGGAAAATCCCTTAATATCAGGGAACTCAATACGAAGATCCTTTTCCAATTTTGCTACATAATTGTTTCTACCTTCGAACAGAGCCTGGTTATCCGCTATCATTTTACCAAGGTTCCAATAAAGCTGTATCAAAGAAGTGTTGATTGCCAGCGCTGCTTTAGCCTGAGTGGAACGTATTCGCAGTTTGATTTCTTTCAATAGCTCGTTATACTGCGTCTCTTTGGCAATCTGTTTACCCATGGGATTTATTTTAAAATGATTGAACTTGAATCTTTTAAAAGATTTTCCAATTCAAGTTTTAATTCAGTTATATACGCCTCGATATCTGCCTGACTGTTGATGGTCCTGCGGGGAAGATTAAAAGTCTTAGCCTGCGGGGCTGAAAGTGCAATGGCATCTTCCAGGGCAGACTGAAACTGACCTGATAAAGCGGCGATTTTGGTATCCCAGTTGTACAAGGATACTTTATTGAGCTGATTTAACAGCGCAAAAGCATCGGCGTGACGGATTTCCTGCTTCATCAGCAATTGGTGCCTGACCAGGATGGTGTGTTTTTGTTCCGGAGTGAGTTTTTTAAAATACTCATTTCCCTGCAGGAATGCCATTTTCTGATCGTACAGTTGATTGTATTTTTCTTTTTTCGAATTAAGTATGGCCAGTAATTTCTCTGCTAACGCATCTAGTACCGGCTGTACCGGATCGGGTTCATATAGAAGCAGACGATTGTCCCTGATGGCAATCACTTCTGTTTTAAGCTTTTCAAACGCTGAATCATCCGGAGCATGGTTAGTTAAATCAACCAGCAACCGCCATTGTGGTTCACGTTTATTCATCATTTCGGATTGAGCACTCCACTCATTGAATTTTTCCTGCAATTCCAGTTTACTTTGAAGGATATCCAAAAGGCGTTCATTTCCCTCCTTGTTTTCAATGTCCTTAATAAAAGCGATACTGATGGGTTCAGGTTTTGGAGCATCTCCGCTTACCTTCTCCGCCAAATCTTTCAGCTTGTCAAGATATTCATTGGAATAAGGGAAAATTTCATGGTTGGGAGGACACACAATTCCCCCGTCCTGGAATAATTTTCGAATGGCAATTTTGTCTTTTGCAGAAAGAATATGGGCTTCTCTTTTGAATGTAGTCTGATTGATTTTAGCCACCTTTAGATCCGATTCCGGGGAAGAAATCCACTGTGCATTTTTAAGCATGATCAGAATGGTATCCACGGCATCCTGGCTCCAACCATAGGGCGATTTCATAAACTGGTTGCGGATATCCTTTCCAAATTTGGTCGAATTACCGATAAACCGCAGTATCTCTGCTGCCACCGGATGTTTATCCACATCTCCGCTGTAATTGATGGCATTCAGCGCATCAGGATTTCCGGAAAGCGCTTTTGTAAGTGCCTGCCCCCAGCCTGAATGATCCGCTTTCCCTTTGAAATCGGGAAATTGTCGGTCGGCAATACTCTTTAAAGCATCATCAATATTTTCTTTCAGCGTTCCAGACTGAATAGTATTTCCTCCTGCCAGGTATACAACCGCTTCGTTGCATATTTTTTCCACCAAATCCTGTATGGAGGTTTTAGCCTGAGATTGGCGGGTCTCCATACTTTTCTTCGCCTGCTCGGCTTCAGGTGTAGTTGTCAGACCTCTGGCCTGGATGGCCAATCCTGATGCCAGGTATTTAATGATTTCAGTCCGAAGCTCCGGATCTCTGAATTTCTTAACAAAAACATAGGCTAATGGAGCATGATTTCCGGCTGCCCTGATTTCATTGATCACGGAAGTCTCATTTTCAAACCAACCGTCACGGACCCAAACGTTCAACTTATGTTCCAGGTTGGGCATGGCATCCTTATCCCAAATTTCAAATTCACGTACCATTTTGGAGTTGCCCTGCATTACACTTACTGATTTTGTTTTCTCTTTTATGAGGGCAATTATCTTTTCCCGTCTGACACGCTGAATTTCATCATCCCCGGAGTTATTGAGTTTAATGTATTGTTTGGTGAATTCCTGTTCCCATTCAGCGCCTACTTTTGTTTGCAATTTGTATTCATCATTTATGGGCATAAGGACCTTATCGTCGACCAGCTTTTTAACCAACCCCTTTATCTTGTTTCTGAAAGTATCGGAATTGTTGTTTAAATTATCAATCAACAGGTCGGCAATGGTAGTTTCATTTGATTTCAACCCTGTATCGGGCAGGTTGGACGTTATCTGATCAAGCAGGAAAACTGCACTCAGGATACGTCCTTCCAGTTCAGTATCTCCCCCTTTTGATTTCCTTTCCTGGATCATGTTGCTAGTATCGTTCAGAAGTAATCCGGATTGAATGAGCTGCGTCTGGTTCTGATTGAAAATGAAGTCAGCAGGAATTATGTACCCGACATCATGGTTGGCAATTGATTTCAGGCTGTCGTCAATGATTCTCAACTGGTTTCTGAGTTGCCCGGATGTACCCGCCACGTCAATCACCTGCAGGATTTTATTCCAAAGCTTCCGGGTGGAGGGCATCAGCGGATAGTCGGCAACCAGGGTATGTTTATCTTCTGTGAGGTATCCGAATATTGATCCTTCCAGATTCCGGCTTATTTCCCCTAACGATGCATCCAGTTTGGCGTTTAATTCAGCAATGGCGGAAGGTTTCTTATCCAGGATTGTTTTCCGTATTACGGTTTGGATATCAGTATTGGTCAATTGGATGGGGACCATGAACCTGGCCATTAATTTCTGAAGGCTGGGAGTATCGGTCAGTGCATTCTGGCCGGTTCCCACTAAAACAAATTTACCATCGAACCGTGAACAAAGATCTTCGGCAAGGAGCTGTACATCAAATGCGAGGTTACTATCCTGCCCGATAAACTGTTGCACTTCGTCAAGGACAATAATGGTACATGGTATCTTATTGCCAAATGAAAGAGGCAGTATTTCGTCTTTGATCGTGTGCACAAAATCCTGACGGTTAATGGTTTCAATCTTGGTAAACTGAGCTTTGAACAGATCCCGCAGTTTCATTTCATTTTCTGCCAGATCAGGTTTCATCTCCAGCACTGCTTTTGCCAGAGCCGAAGAGACAAAAAGATTCTCTACCTCTTTTTTGAGTTCTTTGCCGGCTGATTCGATCAGAGCTTTGACTCCGTCATAAATACCCTCGTTTTTCAGCCAGTAGACAAACTTGAAATGGTGATATTGCTGCGGAAGGCCTAGAGCACTCAGCATTAACTGTAAGAAAGAGTAACGGATGTCTTTCGAGGGAAAATCACGCAATGTTCCGGCAATCGAGAGGGTGCCATTTATTTTTTGTTTACGACCCAATTCAACAAATAAATCCCTGATGTCCTGAGGTAAAGGTTTGATAATTCTTGCAGAATTCCCTGAGGGAAACCAGAAGTCATCCCATAAATAACTGGCCATCTTCACCAGGTGGGATTTACCACTGCCATAAAAACCGCTTACCCAGAATGCAGGCTGTTCTGTAGTGTCGAAGTGTTGCAAGTAAAACTCCAGTATTTTCTTCAATCCATCATGGTATTCACCTTCACAAACAAAGGTTTTCAGTTCATACTCCACAACGGCGAGGTCTTCAGTTTCATTGATGGTTCTGATTTTGGCTACTCCCTCGTTTTTAAGGTTAACCAGTTCAGGATTCAATGTAAAAAGTTCTTTGTTCTTCATCAATCAGGTTTTATTGGGTTATTGGTCTGGCTAAGTAATCCCAGCCATCTCTGGCATCAAGTAGGCGGTACTGGTTATTTTCAAATTCTCCAGGGAAAAAGACCATCATCCGGCCTTTAAAGTCTTTGTCACAACTTTTCAGAATTTCAGACAAGCGGCCAAATCCGAAAAGTGCAGAGACATCCCTTAATGCAATTAAGGTATCCTGATCCTGGTCAATCCGGGACAATTCTCCCTTAAGAAATTGTATGGCAAATGGTATGAACTCCGCTTCCAGTTGATCAACAATATATTCAGGTTCCCTGAAGTATTCTTCCCTGTACTCATGATTTGCCATCCACTGAGGGAAACATGATTTTACTGAAATACTTCTCCACTTTTTGTGTGCCTTGACAGTCATTGTTTCAAAGTCACCCATCCTAAGATCAATCTTTCGCTGATCAGCCGGATCATAAACCAGGAACCATATTCTCTCTTGCCCTGACAATGAGGAAGACCATGGTTCATTTACCACTTTTTCAAAAGCGTTCAGCAGTTGATCAATTTTAGATTGCATCGGTTTCCAGTTTTCTCAATAAGTTTTCAAATGAAAAGGCAGTTACGCCACCGGCATAATGATATTGCAGCATATCTTTTCTTGAACATTCAATGGCCAGTTCGCGAAGTCTGGTTTCACTCAGGCACAAAGCTTTTACACCGTGGCTTTCCCACGTAAAATCACCGCTTTCCCCTTTCATCCAGGCAAGCATAAAAGCGAAACAGGCAGCTACATAATGGATATCCGGTTGTTTCCGGATATTTTTCACTTTCCCTTCGATAAATCCTGCCTGTTTCCAGGAGCTGGCAATATTCTGAGCAACTGATTTTCTGGTATTTGGAGAAAATTTGTTGGGATGATAATTTTCAAGGTTATCTTCAAAAGACTCGATGGATACCCTGTTTCCTGGCCTGGTATTATTCACTACATCAATGCTTTCCGCCAGGAGGTAATCATGGTTTATTGCATATATGAAAGCAAGCAAAGGTTTAATATGTGTTTCTGAGTTGTTCCAGAAATATCGGAATGCCTTAAATGGAGGATATTTGATATCAAATCTGTACAAGGTTTTCAGGAAACCTGCTGTTTTCTCTGCTCCTGAACTGGATTTTTTACCTGTAATATTTTGGCGCAATGATTCAATGAAATTGTCATTTCCGATGGAATAGTCCATTACTTTTTCCAGTTCGGCAAACATCATGGTTCGGCTTGTATGAACGGTAAAGTATCTTTTTTCAGGCTTTAACATGTTTCAAAGCTTCAATAAGTCCGGTAATTCAATTAAACCTATAAAATTAGATGGATAAAAGGAAAAAACAATGAATTCAGAGCAAACTGTTAATAATGTTTACACTATCTTGCTAACAATCTATGAGCGTAAAATAAATTCTGTGGTTTTGAAATTCGGGATAAAATTTCAGTATTATATTAATTAACTTAGCTTTACATCGAAAATATATAAATATGGCAAGCCGTTTTGAAAAGAATTTTACGGAGCACGGCTATACGATGAAGTACCTTAATTTACCCGGTTCCGCTTATATTAAAAATCAAGTTTTACAATTCTTGATTGAACTTGATGGAATCTCTCCTCTCATATGGAGAAGAATCCAGGTTCCTTCCAATTATAATTTCTGGGACCTGCATGTGGCTATTCAGGATGCCATGGGGTGGACGGATTCTCATTTACATCACTTTGAGATCAAAGGAAAGGGAAAAAGGAAAGCTGAAAGAATTGGCATCCCTGATTTTGAAAGGTGGAGTGAATTACCTGAAGTTTTTCCGGGTTGGGAAATCTGGATTTCTGCATATTTCAACGACCTGGGTGTTCAGGCTACTTATGAATATGATTATGGTGACGGCTGGATTCACCATATTCGGCTTGAGGGTTATATTTACAGGGACCCGAAAATCAAATATCCGGTTTGCATTGGCGGGGAAAGGGCTTGCCCTCCGGAAGACTGTGGAGGAGTCGGTGGTTACGGAAATCTCCTGGCTGTCTTGTCCAATCCTGAACATGAAGAACATGATGAAATGAAGGTTTGGGTCGGGGAAGACTGGGACCCTGAGAAATTCAATCCTAATAATGTGAAGTTTGATGATCCTTACAAAAGATGGGTCACTGCATTCTTGGAAGATTAGATTCTAACAAAATTCGATATAGATTCCCGCCGATTTTTTAAAGGTATGTATCATTTTTAGTTTATTCTGTCGTGTCATTTTTAGTATTTCATGTTGAAATCCGTTAAGTGCACCAGCCAAGACACAAAAATAATCCCAGCCAGCCGCGCCTGCCTGCCAGTCAAACAAGGATTCCTTCTTGATTGAATCGGGGGCTCAGCCGAGAATAAGCGCATTGTCAGATGGTCGGAAATATTTATCAACAGAAAGAATCTTATTACTGCCGCCCTTTTGCCCACTTTAGTGGCTTTAGAGTGTCTAAGTCAGTGTCTAAGTCAGTGTCTAAGTCAATTGATACTATATCTTATGCCCGGGTAAACCCGTTTCTTTTAGGAATTTTCATTCCCGCCATTTTCGCCAGATAAAAGAAGGTTCTGATGGTTCTGCCTGAACGTTTTCCGCGGAGGCACCTGTCATATTGCCGGTCACATTCCCGATAATCATATTTGGGATAGAAACGGCTGATCCGGTGGTAGTAATTCCGGCCTGATTCCCCAAATCCATGGACAAGCGAAAATCCCAAAGCCATCCAGTCCTTGTAATTACTGGTAATATCACATTGATAGGTTTCAATCTGACGAATGACAAATTCAACATCTTCTTCACGGCTATTAAATTCTGATGGCTTGCGAACCGATAACATTCTTGTGAAAAATCTCTGGTCTAGTATAGATTGAGGGGAAACCGGCTTCCATTTTTGAATGAACGGATGTGTCATGATTTCAGGTATTTCGGATTTATATAACATTCCGGATCGTATGGTAAAAAACAAGGCCTGGAGACATCAGAACCTGACGGATCGGGTTTGATGTGCCATATCATTTCAAAGTAATTACTGAGAGCCTCAAACCATTCCTGATGGGTGTTGTTTTGAAGGTCAATCTCTACGACGATCTTCAGACCATCGCCTCTGGGTGAAACAAAACACAGAGCTGTTTCAATCTCCTGGCTTTGCAGAATTTCTTTTTTCAGGGATTCCGGGGAATGATCAGGTATCACCTCCGGAATGTGATCCAGATCGATTGTCATCAGTCCGGAATGGGTAATAAGATTCTGGATATTCCGGTAGGAGAAGAGCCCGGAAAAAGTAACGAAATCAAAGGCTATTGATTTGAACCGCTTTGTTTCTTTGGGATCCTGAATAGACCTTAAACGATTGGTCCTGTACTTGAAATACCGGCCTGTAATAAACTGATGTACTTTTTCCACCGTCACCGGTTGATGGTGCGGAGTGCAATTGGTGATGGGATGATAATAGAAACTGAAATATGGTTTTTCCATGGTAATTATTCTTACAGCTAGTTTTTATTCAATTTTTATTTCAGATATATTCAACTTTACTGTAACCCCTGTAAACTCTGTAAACCTCAATCTTAAATATTTGATAATCAGAAAGGAATTGTTTCGTTTTGGTAAGTACCCGGTTTACAATGTTCATTGTTTATTGTTGCTATATTTCTCGACACTGTAAACCGTGTAAACCGACTGTAAACCTTCAAATAGTTGTTATTCTTTGATTTAACTGATATGGTTTACATTGTTTACAATGTTTACAGATTAATTTCAACATCATTGATCTCGATCCCATTTTCAATAGATTGGGCAATAAACTGGTAACAGAATCCGAATTTTTTATCGGTGTATCCCTGGCTTCTCCCTTTCTGATGATTGGGGATAAAGGTCTTATTTGTCTTTGCGGTCAAAATCATCTTCAGGCTGCTTTTGTCCAGAAAACGGAGATTGTTTTCCTTGCAATACCTCACATAATTGGGGTAAATATCAGTTAGCTTAATTTGCAGAACTTTTTTATTTTCTTCTTCTTTAAGCCGGTAATGGGATCTTTGTGCTCCGTCGATTCCGTCGCTGTACCCGGTTAAAAATCCTCTCTTTATTCCGTAGGCAAATGATTCCCAGAAAATATGAATGGCGCTGCTTTCTTCCAGCAGGTGTTTCTGATTCTCTGCATTTTCAATGATGATCCGTTTGAATTCGTTAATTTCAAATGGTAGCTCAAGCCGCTGCCCAACGATCTCCATAACGGATACCAATAATGCCAGGTGATTTATCGTACGATCCGGGAAATCAAGACCGGAGTTCTTAATCTTCCTTGCTGTTTCCAGGAAAGTGGTCCGGAAATATTCCTCAATCAATGACCGTAACTGTAATATTTCCAGCAGGACATTCCCGAATCCTTCATCAGCCAGCACCTTGAGTTGATTAAATGCCTCTGTTTCTTTCCCTGTAAAAGTGGAAGACTCAAAATTCAAGAGAATCATTCTGGAAAGAATGGCTGACTTTTGAGTAGGAAGGTGATTCCCGTCAAAAATAATAGCTGATCGGACGGGGTAATCTTTGGTCTTGTTGTCTGTAGTTTTTAAACCGGTTTTTCTTCCCGCGCCGTCATAAGAAGTCAGAATAAAATCACCGGCACTTTCATCCGTTTCATTGGTGTATTCCTTGAAATAAAACATACTGTTGATCCGGGATGATACGATCCGGGAAAGTGCAACGGTTGTGGCATTATTCAATGGAATGCCTATGACATCTTTGCCGAACAAAGAGAGTAACTTTTCAGTGTAGCTTGTTTTCCCGGTCCCGAAATCGCCAAAAAGAAACAGAAAGGGGAAAAATCCGACCTGATCGAAAACCACATCCCTGAAGATAGAGAGAATAGTAAAAACGATCCCGATAGCTCCGTTTGATCCGTAAGCATCATAAAACAGTCTGGCCCAGTTTCTGAAATCGGTTTTCCCTTCCCTAAACATATAAAGGCGTTCTGATTTCCAATCCTCGTTATGAATATTGGCGAATCCGAAGGCCGGTAGATAAAACTTCCTTGCAGCGGTTTCAATGATCCCCAGTGAGTTTATCATTTTTAGTGATCCGTCAAAAATGGCATCCGCAAATACGTAAAGTCGGTGCTCCGCATTCCATCCGATCATATGCAGGATTGTAGCTTCATCTTCCAGATCCATTAGCCTTGAAAATATTCTCTTAAGGGTATAAGAGGATCCGAAAAAGGTACACCGGTTAGATTTCAGCACGGTTTCAAAAGATTCGGGTTTTAATTCACTGGAATAGACTTCAATCAGTTGTTTCTCTCCGGTGTTTCGTTGAAGGTAAATGATTCTCTGACTGTTATTGGAGCCGTTTGCCAGATGGTAAATACTCTTCATGACAAAATTGGATTGTTCTACGTCATGCGAACTCTCTTTTTCCCGTTTAATGATATAGTATTTCCCATCCCTGATGAAAAAACCGAATTCTTCCTGATCCCGGTTTTTATCCTCACTATCCGCTATAAATAAACTATTTAGATCCATACTTCAATATCTGATTTTTATACTCTTCTTCAAGAGCGGCATAGTACTCAATAGTATTAATAGCTTCATACATAAATTCCTCCAGGGAAATCCTGTTACAAAGGCAGTATTCACAAATGGAATCCATTTCTTCCCGAGTCAGGTTAATTTTCAATTTTCTTATGTCGTTTGTTGAAAGTTTTATTGCCATTTCCTTAATTTTTTTAATTCAGCCTGAATTCCTGGAAACGATTCAGTGCAGTTATCATATTAAAGCTCTGTTATGCCTTTTATCTTAAATCTTTATTCTGTTATCTTGACCATATTGATGCCATTAAATGAACATCTGAACAGAATATAGATTCATCTTAAGTTTTTATAGTGTTCAATGAACTCAGACCTTAATAAAAATCGTTTGCGACCAATCCCATGCACGGGTATCCTGCCTTCATTGATCCATTTGCAGAGCGTTTGATAAGAAGTCTGGATGTACAAAGCGCCCTGACTGACGGTCATTTTTTCACTGTCAAATTCATCCGAAACTTTCTTCTGGGATGCCTTTGTTTCATTTATTGCCTCGATAATGAGATCTTTAAGCGTTTGCTTGTCTGTGACTAAAAGAATTGAATTATTCATAATCATTAAAATTTAATTTAAAACTTAGGCAAATATAGATATAACTTTATTATATGCAAGATAAATCTTATTTATTTTATCAACAATCTTTGTTTATTATTTGTTTTTGTGAAGAATTGTCTATATATTTGTTCCCATGGAAGAATTAAAAGACAAATTAATCAGGCTCCGGCTTGAAAAAGGGCTGAAGCAAGCACAGGTTGCTAAGGCAGCGGGAATCAAACAGCCATCCTATGCCAGCATTGAAAAAGGGGATACAAAAAATGTTTCTTTAAATGTGGCGATTGGAATTGCAAAAGCGCTGGATGTTCCTTTTAATGAACTTTTTGACATAGATCAACCTTCAGATTTTAATAGTACTTTTAAATCTGTCAAGGGTGATTTAGCGCGCATGGACAAAAAGGATCGGGACGAACTGGATTTTTATCGTTCTTTATTTAAGGTCTTGAGTTATTTTGAAGTTTTGGATGCGGATCTGTTTACAAAATACAATCCTGATTTTTCGGTTCCTTTTATTACCACAATAAGTTCCAATTTAGTCCTGGCTGGTCAATTTCTGATGAAGTTCAAAGAAAACTCTGTGGATGAAATCCAGAAATACGTTGATGTTGAAAAATATCAGCAAAGTGCTATTGATTCCGGTTATCCCCTGAAATTTAAAATCATTGAATACATTAAAATGGCGCAGGCTAAGTTATAACCTGCGATTTCAACGAATATTTTGATTGAAGGCCGAATGACGGCCTTTTTTTTTATTACACATTACAGTACAAAATCCTCACGCTCTGGTCCCGATTTTGCCGGTTTTATATTTTCCCAGGCTTTTGACATTGCTGCTTTTTCTGTCTCCTGGTCGGTTCCTATATACCTCTTGATGGTTTTATCCAGGCTTATCCCTGCATTTTTCTTGGTCAGGACATAGTCCTTTGTTTTCTTGTAAAAGTTGGTGATAAAAGTCTTCCGTGCCGTATGGGTGCTGACTAGTTCATGTTTCGGTGCCACCAATTCCGTGATATGCCCTCCAGTAAAATCTTTATAGTGGACAGGAGCATCAATTCCGGCAGCTTTGCAACATTCTTTAATGTATTTGTTCATTTTATGCTGACTGAGCTTTGGCAAGGCTTTATACGAACCCTTGTAGCGCTGGATTATTTTTAATGCCGGTTCCGATAATTCAATCTGTAATGCCGCTTTTGTCTTTTGTCTGTATTTGGTCAAGGTAGAGTTCTGAATATGCTCATGAGTCAGATTGTCAAGATCGGCAAAGGCCAGTCCTGTAAGACATCCGAAACAAAATTTATCCCTGGTATGATTTAACCGGTCGTTTTTAAAGTCATGGTTATACAATTTGATTAATTCAGCTTCTGTCAGAAAGATAATAGTCGGTTCTTCTTCTTTGACCCTGATTTTCTTAAATGCCAGTTCCGAATGATATTCCCTTTCCAGTGCCCAGTTCATAAAGAACTTAAGACGCTTAAGCGCTGTCATATAATAATTCCAGCCCAACTCTTTCTCGTGAAGGAAATACATTTGGTATAAGTCAGCAAAGGTCCGGTTAATGGTTGAATAATCGATTCTGTAATCTTTGGCTTTTTCAAACCTTTTCAAATTGTTATAGTGCAGAAAATATATTCTGTAAGTACCCTTCTCAATTTTTGTTTTCGTAATCTGCAGGTATTCATCATAAGCTTCCCAAAACGGTTTTACTTCTTTGAATTTGATTTTTTGGTCCTTTAAATATCCCTTAACAATTTCAATTGTAATGGGGATATTGTTCAAGGCACATTCCCGGCAATACGTTTTAAAATCGCTTTGGAATTTCTCCAGTTTTGCATTGATGATTTCATAGTCATTGGTTTTTCCGGGCCGGGGAGGTTTAACCCTTTGTTTATTTTCATTCCAATCGGAAGCTAAAACATTATCTATGGTTTTTGTTTGATTTACGCTGTTAATGCATATATTTGCTTTGATGGGTACCAGTCCCTTCTTATTCGGGTTGGATTTGTCGATGTAGTATGTGACATTTGCCATAAGTTCAATTTTCCCCAAAGATAATAAAAGAGAGAAAAAAGAGAGAACAATGAATCAATTTAAACTTATTAACATAAAGATATATACAAATATCCGATTTAAGTTAAAGTATGATAGATAGTTGCGAAGAGATTACTGTAGACAAAATGACACTTCTTAGGGGCAAAATAATCCCAGCTGGGTCACAAAAGGTAAAGTACGTTTACCGACAAATTAGAAAAAGAGGCTGCCTGAAAAGTGCAGCCTCTTTTTCTAGGTTGTTGCATTGGTGGGCAAAAACCTGGTCTTACCTTCGATTCGGGACTAAAAGGGCACTAAAAAATCGTCTTTGCCACCGTTCAAATACCGTACGATGCACAATGCGATAGTGTGGATGGTATTTTTCTTCATACTGTTTGGAATGGTGTGCCACCACATCCCCTTTTGAAAGGGCTTTATGAATGCGCTTTTCATCAGCTTTCATTTCTGGTAACTGAAGGTGCATCTTTTTGATGACTGACAAAACCTCCGCCCATTCTTTTTTCCAGGAAGTGATATCCGGGTTACGTGCCAGTTTAACGCTTTCGACCATGCCAAGCAATAACGTATCGCGCGGAATCACTTTGTTTTTTACCAGAACCAGGTTGATGCGGTAAAAATCGTGATGAATTCCGAGTGGCTGAAAAAGCAATGTGTCAGTCCATTCGGATTGTTGGAGTTCCCAGCTCAGGTATCTGCCTGCACTGGTGGTATCGGGAATAAGATGCCCTGGTCCATATGCATCCTGGAAATAGTTTTTATACAGATCGGTCAAACGCGCTTCAGGATAATGTGTCAATTCGTTACCGACGAATTGACGGATTTGTTTTTCACGTTCGGAACCAAAGGTGATCACGGCTGCAAAAAGAGCTGCAACCAGGAGCAGAAGTCTTAGATTGAAGTGCATTGTTGTTGAATGTTCACCTTCCCAAATATCGGAACTTTTTTAATCATTGCGGGTCTCCCTGTTCTTTCACATAGCTGTCCCGTCAGATCTGATAAAAGTTACATATATCAACCCTTCCGGGCAGCTTTGTGCACCCGGGTGCGATGGCCAGGAGAGGAAGCGTTTTTACGGAATTGTTACCTCATCCGGAACATAAGCCTTCATGTCAATGCCCCTTTTTTGCAGTTCAGCAAAGAAGGTTTTTCTGATTTGGGCAAGTCGGGAATCAGGCCTTTTCCTTGTTGGGAGCCACGTATTTGTATACCAGTCCGGCCAGTATAGCGCCGATGATGGGTGCGACCCAGAAGAGCCAGAGCTGGCCCAGGGCCCAGTCACCCACGAAGAGGGCCTGGCTAGTGGATCTTGCAGGATTCACAGAGGTGTTGGTCACCGGAATGCTGATGAGGTGGATCAGGGTCAGCGCCAACCCAATGGCCAGTCCGGCAAATTTCTGCGGGGCTTTGGGATGGGTGGCGCCCAGGATGACGATCAGAAAGAAGAAGGTCATGACGATTTCACTTACCAGGGCGGCCAGCATGCCGTAGCCTCCGGGGGAGTGCTCGCCGTAGCCGTTGGCGGCAAAACCACCCAGTTCAAAACCCGGTTTTCCACTGGCAATGAGATAAAGAATGGCTGCGCCAGCGATTCCTCCTAGGACTTGGGCAACGATATAGGGTAAAAGTTCTTTTTTGTCGAATCTTCCGCCCATCCACAGGCCTACCGAGACGGCGGGATTAAGATGACATCCCGAGACATGGCCGATGGCGTAGGCCATGGTGACCACCGTTAACCCGAAAGCCAGTGCCACTCCGGCAAATCCGATACCCAGTTCCGGAAAGGCAGCCGCCAACACGGCACTGCCACAACCTCCCAGCACCAGCCAGGCGGTCCCGATAAATTCAGCTACCAGTTTCTTCATAGTTTTAAGCATTTTAGAGTAAGATGTTCAAATTTATCCTTTTTACTTCTAAATACCGATCATTCGTGAAAAAAAAGTTTTTCAGAGTGCCCGGTTTCATGAAGTAGTGCCCGGCATTGTAATCCCGGGATCATGGAGGATAAAAGGATACGGGGTTTCCGTGGTGAACCCTTCTGAAATTTTCTACCGGTTTTCGAAAAATCGGGGATTTCAGTCATTTGGTCTGATGAAATGGGGAAGTTTTATGCAGAATGACAATTTATTGCCTTAAATTAGAACTGAAATCCAACTGGAGGGTTTTGGAGATATAGATATAGATAAAAATTTGAATTATGAACACTAAGGTTTTGATTGCGGCGCTGGCAGGAGGAGTGGCGGCGTTTTTCCTGGGTTGGGTGATCTGGGGAATGGTGTTGATGGGCTTTATGGAGGCCAACACGACGGTTTACCAGGGATTGGTCAAACCGGAAATGAACCTGTTGGCCATGTTTGTGAGCTGTTTGCTGTGGGGTTTCCTGCTCGCGTGGGTATATTCCCGGTTTTCGGGAAAGAAAAACCTGGCCGGCGGGGCGGTTACCGGGGGGATCATCGGCTTGCTGGTGGCTGCCGGTCTCGATCTGAACTTTTTGGCCAACTGGAATTTGTATACTCCTGCGGCCCTGGTGGCCGATACCCTGGCCAATGGAGTTTATTCAGCGGGGGTAGGAGCCGTGGTGGGATGGGTCCTTCGGGATAAACCCCCGGTGGCAGCCTAAGGGATATGTGGGGAACATCTGTTCCCCGGCCCGACGCAGGGAGATTCTCCTTTTTCTTCAGGGTTCCACTCCCATCAGTAACAGGGGAACAGGAGGATCGCCTGCCCCATGGCGCATCAGGAGATAGGCTTCCGCCTCAAAAAAGGTGGCCGTGGGACTCATCTCCCGCTGCATTTTTCGTGTGGCCAGGATCTCAATGCCTGCTATACTCATGCCGGCGGTGACAAAGAGGGCGTGTTTGGCATACAGGTCGGTCACCGCCCGGGTATGGTGCCCCAGTTGGACTTCCACCGTCACACGCTCTTTTTTGTAGTCGGTTTCGCCGTAACGGTACAGAGGCTCCTTTACCCCTTGCCGGATCAGGATTTCTTTCTGCTGAGCGGCGGGAAGCCCCATGATTTCCTGCATCATTTTTTTGTCGGCGGTGAGATAATAGCTGCAACGTGCGGAGGTCCATCCCCGTTGCGCGAACTGCCTGTCAAAGAGTTTACCCAGAATCAGGCGGTCATAGAGCAGTCTCTGTGGATTTTGGTGATCTACCCTGGTCTGCGCTTCTTCGGCGATGACGGCCGCCACCGATGCCATCACCTCCGCCAGCAGTCCGGGATACTGCCCCTTCAGAAGCTCTTCGGCCTGTTGGTGTGCGTAAGTACTTACAATTCTCATGTGCATGGATTTAGATTAACATTCAGGTCAGGTGCACTCGCGCCGGCAGGGCACTTCTCCCCGCAGATGGGGTGCAGGTCAAGCAATTTAAGGATTTTTCAGGAGATGATCAAGTGCTTTCTTTAGGAGGTGAACCCTTTTCCCGATGTGTCATGTTTCTTTTTCCCAAAAGATTTTATATTTGCCTGTCTTTGTGGAAAATCATCATTAAAAACTGGAATTATATGTTTAAAGATCATCCAAAAGGTTTATTTGTGGCGTTTTTCTCCAATATGGGGGAGCGCTTTGGTTTCTACACCATGATGGCCATCCTGGTGCTTTTTCTGCAGGCGCGTTATGGGCTGACGGAGGCACAGGCGGGCGAAACCTACAGCTGGTTTTATTTCGGGATTTATGCCCTTGCGCTGATCGGTGGTATCCTGGCCGATGCCACCAGGAAGTATAAGCTGGTCATTCTGGCCGGGATCATTGTGATGTTTGCCGGGTATCTTATCATGGCCATTCCCGGAAATCCCCTTGCTCTGACCCTCGTCGGACTCTTCACGATTGCTTTCGGAAACGGCCTCTTCAAGGGGAACCTTCAGGCGGTTGTGGGGCAGCTCTATGACGATCCGAAGTATTCGAAGGTGCGTGACTCGGCCTTTATGATCTTCTACATGGGGATTAATGTCGGCGCATTCTTTGCTCCGTTTGTAGCAAACGGTGTACGTAACTGGTTCCTCCGTTCACAGGGTTTCGAACATGACGGCAGTCTGCCCGCCATGTGCCATGCCTTCAACAACGGCACCCTGGAAGACATGAGCAAGTTTCAGGAGCTGGCCGACAAGGTATCGGGTACCGCGGTGACCGATCTGGCCGCCTTTGCCAACCAGTATCTTGAGGTGTTTGCCAAAGGGTATAACTATGCCTTTGGAATCGCCGCCGTGGCCATGATCATTTCGCTGTCGGTATACATTATTTTCAACAGACTTCTTCCCACGGTGCAGAAAGTCAAAGCTGCTGAAACCGGTAAGCCGAAGGCGAACACCAACCTGATCAGTTTCCTGCTGGCAGGCGGACTGATGATTACCACGTCTGTGATCTTCTACCTGGCTATGGATGACCTGGCTCTGGGCGCCGCCGTGGGGCTTTTTATCGGATTTGTGGCCATGATGTTCCAGATTTCCACCAAGGAAGAGCGCCCCAGGGTCACCTCCCTGCTGCTGGTCTTTTTCGTGGTCATCTTCTTCTGGATGTCGTTCCACCAGAACGGACTGACCCTTACCTTCTTTGCACGTGACTATACGGTCAAGGAGGTTGGCCCCTTCACCAATATCTTCTTTGATCTGGGGTCCATCCTTGCTTTCATCGGCACCGTGGCAGGTGTAGTGCTGCTCTTCAACAGAAAAAGAACCATGAAATTCATCGGTCTGGCCATGTTCCTGGTACTGGGGGCCATTACCTGGTGGCTGGTTTCAGGCTGGGGAGCGAAGAATCCGATTGCCCCGGAAGTCTTCCAATCGTTTAATCCGCTCTTCATTGTGTCGCTGACTTTCCCGGTGATGGGTGTATTTACCTGGCTGCGCAACCGCAACCAGGAACCTTCCACTCCCCGGAAGATCGGTATCGGGATGGTCATCGCCGCCCTGGGGTTCCTGGTGATCCTGGTTGCCTCGGTCGGACTGGTATCGCCGCATGAGCTCCAGTATGTCGATGCTGCCGGTGCCACCAAGTATAACCCGGTGCCCGACACGTCACGTGTGGTGCCCTACTGGCTGATCAGCAGCTACCTGATTCTTACCATCGCCGAGCTGTTCCTCAGCCCCATGGGACTCTCCTTTGTCTCGAAAGTGGCGCCCGCCCGTTTCCAGGGTCTGATGCAGGGAGGATGGCTCCTGGCTACCGCCGTGGGCAATAAATTCCTCTTCATCGGAAGCGACTTCTGGGGGAAACTTGACCTGTGGCAGCTCTGGCTTATCTTCATCGTCTGTTGCCTCCTGTCGGCCCTCTTTATTTTCAGTATCCTGAAAAGACTCGAGGCCGCCACCAAATAGACCGCCCGGAGAACCGATCTTCTCTACATGGTGAAGTTACTTGCTGCTCAACCCCGGGAATGATCTGGCCGGGCAGGGAACCTGCCCGGCCCCGGATGATCACCGTTCCCGCCAGGCGATGTGCATAGCAAAGTTTACGACTTAGGTTTTCTGCTTTTTCTTTTTTGCGGAAGGGAAGAGGACATTGTTAAGGATCAGCCGGTAGCCGGGAGAGGTGGGATAGAGACTGAGGTCGGTGGCAGGATCACCCACAAGGTGGCGGTAGTCTTCGGGGTCGTGGCCCCCGTAAAAAGTCCAGAACCCCTTGCCCAGTTCTCCGTGGATGTAACGGGCTTCCCCGGCGGCTTTGTTTTCGCCCATGATCACCACCTCAGGCTTGACCAGCTCCTTTTTAAAGGCGGTGGTCTGTCCCATGAATCCCTTAATCAGGTTGTTGTGGTTCTGGCACAGCATGGTGGGGATGGGATCCCATTTCGCGGAGAAGTCAAAAAGGGTGAAATAGTCGTTTTCACGGATCACCTTTCGGCTTTCGGTCACGTCAATGTCGGAGAATTCATATTCATAGGGATTGGTGACCAATTGGAAATTCCGGAAGGCAAAGGTGCGGGAATAGTCTAGTTTACTGTTCATGTCCTTATCAGCAGGGTCTCCGTCAAACATAGGCTCACAGATATCGATTCCCGCGGCGGAGAGGGCGATGTCGTAGGTGTCGGTGGCTGCGCACATGGCAAAGAGGAAGCCGCCGTTCATGACATAATTGCGGATTTCGCGTGAAACGACTGCTTTCATTTCCGACACCTTGAGGAAGCCCAGTTTCCGGGCCATCTCCTGGTTGATTTCCACGTCCTGCTGATACCAGGGCATGTGCTGGTAAGTGCGCCAGAATTTCCCGAACTGGCCGGTGAAATCTTCGTGGTGGAGGTGGAGCCAGTCGTAATCGGCCAGCTTCCCTGAAATGACTTCTTCGTCATACAGGAGGTCGTAATCGATTTCGGCGTAGGTCAGGACCAGGGTAACGGCATCATCCCAGGGTTGTTTGTTGGGGGGGGAATAGACGGCAATCCGGGGGGCTTTTTGCATGCTAACGGCATCCTGGTTCACCCCGGGTGAAGCGATTTCCGCCAGAAGTCCTGCCACGCGGGAGTCGCCCGGAGTTTCAAAGGTGACACCCCGGATCACGCATTCGGCCTGGATTTCGGGTTGGAGATCCATCAGGAAGCTTCCACCTCGATAGTTGAGGAGCCATTTGACCTCCATCCCTTTTTTCAGGGATAGAAAGGCGATTCCATAGGCCTTGAGGTGGTTTTTCTGGGCTGCATCCATGGGGATCATCAGCCAGGCGGCGCCAGACTGCAGGGACCACAGCAGAAGCATTACGCCGGTCAGGAAAACCCTGAGGCGTGGGCTGAAAACCTTCGGGCCTGGTCTGTTATCTCTTGTTTTTTCTTTCATGTGTTTCGATTATGCCACGGGTGACGGATCAGAAGGGGTCGGGGCCTTCGGCGCGGTAATCCCTGCTGTCGTCTTCACTGCGGCGCCCTGCACCGGAGAATTCACCGTCTTCATTCATCTTCGAGGAGTAAGTCTGACCCTTCATGCCGAAGGTGGTGTTGATATGGGTTTCCATATCGGTGAATTTGGCCAGGTCCTTTCGGAAGGAGAGGTTGATGTCGCCCGTTGCCCCGTTACGGTGTTTGGCGATGATGATTTCGGCCACACCCTTGGTGGAGTTCTGGTGGTCGTCTTCGGTAATTCCGTAATATTCGGGCCGGTGGATGAAAATGACGATGTCGGCGTCCTGTTCGATGGCCCCTGATTCCCTCAGGTCAGAGAGCTGGGGTCTCTTGCCTTCGCGTGATTCTACCGAGCGGTTAAGCTGCGACAGGGCAAGAATGGGGATGTCGAGTTCCTTGGCGATGGCTTTCAGGGAGCGGGAGATGGTGCTCACCTCCTGTTCGCGGCTGCCGCGGTTGTCCATCCCGGCGGTCATCAACTGCAGGTAGTCGACGATGACTCCCTGGATGTTGTGCTGCATTTTGAGGCGGCGGCATTTGGCGCGCAGTTCGAAGATGGAGAGGGCCGGGGTGTCGTCGATAAAGAGAGGGGCATTGCTGAGTCTGCCGATTTTATTGTGGAGCAGGGTCCATTCCCAGTCCTCCAGTTTACCGCTTTTGATTTTCTGGGAGCCGAGTTCGGTTTCCGAGGCGATAAGCCTGTTGACCAGCTGTAATCCCGACATTTCCAGGGAGAAGATGGCTACGGGGCGGTTGTGGTCGACGGCCATGTTTCTGGCCATGGAGAGTACGAAGGCGGTCTTTCCCATGGAAGGGCGGGCGGCGATGATGATCAGGTCGGTTTTCTGCCATCCCAGGGTGATGCGGTCGAGGGCCGTGAAGCCCGAGGGTACTCCATGGAGGCCGTCTTCGCGCAGGCGGGCCTCCTCGATCAGGTCCAGGGCAGCCTTGAGAACCGGCCTGATGGGTACCGTCTCCTTTTTAATATTTCCTTCGGCCACCTTGAAAAGCGACGATTCCGAGAAATCGATGAGGTCGTCGACATCGATGGTATCGTCGTAGGCTTTGGTCTGGATCTCTCCCGAAACCCTGATCAGCTCCCGCTGGATATATTTCTGGGCGATGATGCGTGCGTGGAACTCGATGTGTGCGGCAGAGGCCACCCTGCGGGTGAGCTGTGCGAGATAGGCGGGGCCGCCTACTTCCTCCAGCTGGTTGCGGTCTTTCAGTTCCTGGGTAACCATGAGCAGGTCCACGGGCTTTTCATTCAGCGATAAGGCCTTGATGGCCTCGAAGATCTTCTGGTGCTCATCCTTATAGAAACTGCCCGTGTCGATGATGTCGGCCACGGTGACATAGGCGTCCCTTTCCAGCATCAGGGCTCCCAGTACCGCTTCTTCCACTTCAGGGGCTTGCGGAGGTACTTTCCCGAACTGGGCGTTGAGTTGTTCCAGGGTGGTGGAGGTCCTGCCCTGCCAGGAGCTGTTTTCTTTTTTTGCCATAGATTTCAAAATTAGCGAAAACCGCCGTAGAAAGAAAAGCTCTTCCCTGAATTCAGGAGGGTTTCTCAGATTTTTCCCTGATGACCAGGGTCAGGATTTCGGTGAGGGTTCTCCCCATGGCTCTGATCTGCTGTGGTATGAAACTGGTGGCCGTCATGCCGGGGGTAGTGTTGACTTCCAGAAAATAAAAGGTATCGCCATGGAGGATGTAATCCATCCTGACGATTCCGGAGCAGCCACAGAGGTCATAGATGCGGCAGCTGAGCTGACGGCAGGCTTCGGCCAGTTCTCCGGGGAGGCGTGCCGGGGTAATTTCATCGGTGGCTCCCGGGGTGTATTTGGCTTCGAAATCGAAGAACTCGTTTTTGGGGAGTACCTCCGTCAGGGGAAAGACCAGGTGGCGGCCTGTGGTTTTCACCAATCCGCAGGTATATTCGGTGCCGGCGATGAACTCGTCGACGAGGGCTTCGGGGCTCTCTTTCCAGGCGGCCTCAATAGCTGCTCTGAGTTCCTCCGCCCGTTTGACCTTGGTGACCCCGAAGCTGGATCCCCCCGCGTTGGGCTTCACAAACAGAGGAAGCCCCAGTTCCGCGGCGATCGCTTCCGGGTCAAAGGAATCGCCCCGCGTGAGCAACCGCGTGCGCGCCATGGGAATCCCGAAATTCCGGAGGAAATTATTGCAGTGCCATTTGTTGAAGGTGAGCGCCGATGAGGGCAGATCGCAGGTTGAATAGGGAATGCCCATCATGTCAAAATAGCCCTGGAGAATGCCGTCTTCTCCCGGCGTGCCATGGATAGTAATATACGCAAATCCGATTTTGATCTTTTCACCGCGGATCACAAAGGAGAAGTCGGACTTGTCGACCGTGGCCACGGGCACGCCGTTTTCGATCACCTGCCAGTTCTGTTCCTTCATGTGAATCAGCCAGGGAACGAAAAGTGTGCGGTCGATGGCTTCCCAGACGTTTTGTCCGCTTTTGACCGAGATGATGCTTTCGGAGGAGTTGCCTCCGGCAATGACCGCCACATGCGGTTTTGAAGTGCTATTCATAGGATTCTTGTTTATCGCGGTGGGCAATGTAGTTTCTCCATCGGTCGATGACCTGGGCCATATCGGCGGGAAGGGGTGTCTCAAAGCGCATCATTTTCCCGGTGACGGGGTGGAGGAAGCCCAGGCTTTGGGCATGCAGCGCCTGACGGGGGAGGAGTTCAAAGCAATTTCTGACGAACTGGCTGTATTTGGTAAAGGTGGTTCCCCTCAGGATCTGGTCTCCACCGTAGGTGGCGTCGTTGAAGAGCGGGTGACCGATGTATTTCATGTGTACCCTGATCTGGTGGGTCCGGCCGGTTTCCAGGCGGCATTCGATGAGGTTCACATACCCCAGCCGTTCCAGGACCCGGTAGTGGGTCACGGCATTCTTGCCGTGTTCCCCGCCGGGAAATACGGTGAAGATTTGCCGGTTGCTGAGACTGCGGCCGATGTGCCCGGTGATGGTCCCCCCCTCCTGTTTGAGGTCGCCCCAAACCAGGGCCAGGTAACGGCGGTAGGTGGTCTTTTCGAAGAACTGGTTGGCCAGGTTCAACTTGGCCTGGTCGGTTTTAGCCACCACCAGCAGTCCCGACGTGTCTTTGTCAATCCGGTGGACCAGCCCCGGCCGGGGATCTTCTTCCCTGAAGAGGGGGAGTTCCCTGAAATGGTAAAGCAGGGCGTTGACCAGGGTTCCGCTGTAGTTGCCGTGTCCCGGATGGACCACCATGCCCGCGGGCTTGTTGATCACGGCCAATTCCGCATCCTCATATACAATCTCCAGGGGGATGTTTTCGGGAGTGATCTTTAGTTCCCGTTTGGGATATTCGAGGAGAAGGGTGACCACGTCGCCGGGTTTGACCTTGTAATTGGATTTTACGGGCAGGTCGTTTACGCGGACGCTGCCTGCCGTGGTGGCTGCCTGGACCCTGCTCCGTGAAGCATGCGGCAGCAGGTTGGCCAGGAACTTGTCAATCCTGAGCGATGCCTGCCCGGGATCCACCACCAGCCTGAAATGCTCGTAGAGGTCATTCTCGTCACTCCCGTCCAGCTCCTCTTCGAAGGGTTCCATCCTTGTCAAAAGTCTAATTCCTCGATACTGCTTTTGGTCCCCTTTTCTACTCTGGCGGCATCGGTGGTCAGCCACAGGTCGATGGAGGAGCCGATGGCCGTCTGAAAGGCGAAATCGGTGCTGGGATGCTGCCGGAAGATGAGGGCTGAGAGGGAGTCGTCGCTGCTGACGACGGTTTCATCATAGAAGAGGCTTCCCACGGTAAGCGAGGCGTTGCTGAGGAGTCCCCGGGCTTCGTTCAGGGTAAGGCCCCTCAGGTCGGGCAATGTGGTGGTGCCACTTCCTTCTCCTGATCCAAGTACCAGATCGATCACCGTCCCCCGGGGCAGGGCTTCTCCCTCGAAGATATCGCGGTTATCCAGGCGGGCTTTTAACACCAGATTGTGGAATTCCGAGGGTTCATAGGTGACCTTCCCTGCGACCAGTCCGGCCGATTCAAGCTGTACCACCGCCTGGCGGTAGCTGATATCGGTCACCCTGGGCAGAAGAACTTCCTCGGGGCCCATGGCGTTAAGGGTCAGGTAGATGACCCTGTTCTTCTTGACATGATGGCCGGCCTCGGGGATCTGATCCACCACGCCTCCCGGCTGGATCTCCTCGTTGTAGGTCGAGTCCACCACCTGGTATTTCAGGTCGGCTTTGTCCAGAACCTTCTCAAACTCCTCTTCGGTAAGGCCATAGACGTTGGGCACGGGAAAGGACTGGCCGTGGCGGGTATAGCCTTTCAGGGCCATCAGCACCAGGATGATGGTGGCCAGGGTGATGCCCACTGACCACAGAAAATGTTTCAGAAACAGCCTGCTGGTAATGAAATCTTTAAAGCTCATGACAGCTGCGGTAAAAAGGTTCTGTAAAATGACACCCGGGACGGTTCACCGTCTCCTGCGTGGAAGGCTCAAAGATAATCAATAACTCCGGATGATATCATAGAGGGTGTTGCGTTCTGCGGGGATGAATCCGGCCTGCCGGATCATGGCAGTCAGTTCCGTGGTGGTGGCTGAAGGATTCTGGTCTTCGGCGCCGGCCATGGCGTAGATCCGGGTGGAGTCGTCGATGGTGCCGTCCAGGTCATCCACCCCGAAATAGAGTGAAAGTCCGGCCACTTGCTTGCCGATCATGGGCCAGTATGCCTTCAGGTGGGGGATGTTGTCGAGGAAAATGCGGCTGACAGCGAAATTTTTAAGGTCTTCGACGACTGTGGTTTCGTGGCGCGAGGAGTAGAGGTTGTTGGCCTTCCGGAATTTGAGGGGAATGAAGGCATTGAATCCACCTGTTTTGTCCTGGAGTTCCCTGAGACGGAGGAGGTGGTCCACCCTGTGGTGATAATTCTCCTTCAGGCCATAGAGCATGGTGGCATTGGTGGGGATTCCCAACCGGTGGGCTGTTTCGTGGATGCGGAGCCATTCGCGGGAGGAGGTTTTGTCGGGGCAGATTTCGGCGCGCAGGGTTTCGTCGAAGATCTCGGCGCCTCCGCCAGGCATCGAACCGAGGCCTGCTTCCCTGAGAATGGAGAGTCCCTCTTCCACGGAAAGGTTTGCCATCCTGCACATCTGGTCGATTTCCACGGCGGTGAAAGCCTTGATATGCAACTGCGGGGCTTCCCTGCGGACCGCCCTGAGCAGGTCGGCATAAAACCAGACATTCCGGTCGGGATGGACTCCTCCGACTATGTGTACTTCCGTAGCCGGTAAGGCTGCGTTATTCCTGACGGTCTCCACCATCTCCTCTATGGTGCACTCCCAGGCGCCCTTCTGCCCCGGGTTGCGCCGGTATGAACAGAATTTGCAGTGGTTGATGCACACATTGGTGGGCTCCATGTGGAAATTGATGTTGAAGTAGACATAATCTCCGCTGTGCCGCTTTTTCGCTGCCGAGGCCCATAATCCGAGCAGGGGAAGTTGCGGGGATTCGTAAAGGGCGAGGGCCTCTTCCGGGGTGATCCGGGTGCCATTCTTTATTTTGGCGGCAACGGGGGCCAGCTGCGGCGGAATGGTCATCATATCCGTGAGGGTGTCGTCGGTCATGGCGGTTGTTGGTGAATGTGTGGCGGGCCCCCGGAATCCTGAAGGATATGTGGCTTCAGGGCAGGGGCATACGGCTCAGTCGATGGTTAATGGGTGACGTATAAACACGGAAAGGTAAGGATGGACACATCCCTACCTTCCCCGGAAATAAAAACCAACAAAAAACTATCTTTTGTGCCGTGGTTCGTCTGACACGGTCAGCTTCTTTCTCCCCTTGGCACGGCGGGCTTTCAGCACTTTGCGGCCGTTGGCGGTCGACATTCTTTCCCTGAAACCGTGTTTGTTTTTCCTTTTCCTGTTCGATGGCTGAAATGTCCTTTTCATTTTCTTATTCTTATCGTTGTTTCCTCAAATTTCGGACTGCAAAAGTAGTTTTTTTTTTGGTACTTCCAACGGATGACTCATCTTTTGTGAGGGAAACTTCTTTTTCGGCCTCTCACGGAAAGGGGGGAGGCTGACGGGAGGCGGAGTGCGGTGCGACGGGAGTGCGCAGTCCCTTACTCCTGGCCTGGGGTTTTTATGGAAAACCTAAAGCCTATGCCGTGCAGGTTGACGATCCGGATGGCCGGATCTTGACTGAAGTATTTCCGGAGGCGGGATATGAAGACGTCAAGGCTGCGCCCCAGGAAATAGTCGTTGCTTCCCCACACCTCCCTGAGGATTTCGTCGCGGCTGAGCACTTTATTGACATGGGCGGCGAAGAATTTCACCAGTTCGGCTTCCTTGAGGGTGAGCCGGCGGCGAAAATCCCCGCAGCTCAGCATAAGTTCCTCTTCCTGGAAAAGGTACCGGCCGATGGAGACTCCTTTTTCCGCGTTACGGGATGATCCCGAGGGAACAATGGCACTTCTGCGCAGGAATATCTTGATTTTGAGCAGCAGCTCCTCCATGCTGAAAGGTTTGGTGATGTAGTCGTCGCCTCCCAGGGTGAGGCCTGCGATTTTGTCTTCATTCATAGACCTGGCGGTGAGGAAAATCACCGGCACCTGCTCGTTGGTTTTTCTGATTTCGCGGGCCACTGTAAATCCGTCTACTTTGGGGAGCATCACGTCGAGGATGATCAGCGCGTAGGGTCTGGTGTGGATGAGCTCCAGGGCTGTTTCCCCGTCTTCTGCCACATCCACCTCAAAATGGTGTTGTTCCAGGTTATCCCTGACGATGAAGCGCAGGGCGGAGTCGTCTTCCACCAGGAGTATTCTGGGAGTCGGTTCATTCATGGGCAACAGGTATTGTGAGGACAAATATACTGCCTCCTTCCGGGTTTTCATCCACCCTGATCTTCCATCGGTGGGCTTTTATGATGCGGCTGACGTAATCGAGCCCCAGTCCAAATCCCTTCACATCATGGATGTTCCCGGTGGGGACCCTGTAAAATTTGTTAAAGATCTTTCTTCTGGCAGCGGGTGGAATGCCAATGCCATTGTCTTTGATCGCCAGCTGTATGGAATGCCTTTTCTGCATCAGGGAGATGCCGATGACGGGGGAGGTCTTACAGTATTTGACGGCATTCTCCAGGATATTCTGCAGGACATTCCCCAGGTGAAAGGGGTCGGCCCAGACCGTTCCTGAGCAGGCGGTCGCGGAAACGGAAATCCGGGCTTTTTGTCCCAGTTCCGATTGCCGGAACCGGGCCACGGTTTTTTCAGTGAATTCCTTTAAGGGTATTTGTTCGTGGACGAGCTGGAGCTTGTTTTTCTCGAGGGCCGCCAGGTTCAGTACCTTCTCGACGTTTTTGGCCAGACGGGTGCTCTGTTCGTTGATAATCCGCACGTATTCAAAAAGGCGTGCAGGCTGATCCAGGATCTTTTCATCGCTCAGGACCTGTGCCGACAGGCCTATGGAGGAGATGGGGGTTTTCAGTTCATGCGTGAGGTTGTTGATGAATACCTTCTGGATGTCGGTGAGCTGTCTTTGCCTGATGATCAGCCATAGTGCGTATCCAAAGAAAACCAATACGATAAAGAGCAGAGCTGTAATGAAATACCATCCCTGCAGCCTGAAGTGGATATAGGGACTTGCATTGGGGAAATGGACGCCGAAGTAGTAGGAGTAACTGGTACTCCTGGGGAAGCTGTCGAGGGGGGTATGGTCGCAGGAATCCCCGTGGGCACAGACATACTCCCGGTACACCATTTGCCCTGAGACCGGATCAGAAACCGCATATTCATAATCGAGCCTGATCGAGTGGCGTTTAAACTGCTCGGCAAGCTGTTGCCTGAGAATCTCCTGGTCAATGACGTCGTTGACATTCACCAGGTAAAGGTTATGGGCCACCTTTTCCACCGGGTCAATGTTGTCAAATTTTGCAGTTTGCCCGGCAGCTGCAAGGATCTGCCAGGCTACTTCCCGCAAGGCAATGGTGGTTGTCTCTTCGAACTCCTTTTCGGTAATTTCCCGGATGTTTTTCAGAAACGCAAACTGAAGAAGAAAGATTCCGGTCACGGAAAGAATGGCCAGAACAATGAAATATTTCAGGGCATTTCGGTTCACTACAGGACAAAAAAGGTAATATTGCCGGGCGTAAGAGGCCCGGAATTACTTGTTTAACAATTCATTAACAATAACTCAAATTTACTTAACAATTAAGACCAAAAGGTGCATTAATTTTGTTGGCAGTAGAAATCGAAAAGTACTAAATAAAATTTAAATCGCATGAAAAAGGTGGCAACATTACTGCTTGTGCTTTTAATGACAGGCGTTGCAGGTTGGGTCAGTGCCCAGCCTAAGATCGTTTTTGACAAGACCGATCAGAATTTGGGGACATTTAAGGAAGCCGACGGGATACAGACGGCCACGTTTGATTTTACCAATAAGGGGACGACACCCTTGATATTGAACGCGGTGAATGCCTCCTGCGGATGCACTACGCCGGAATGGACACGTCAGCCTGTGGCTCCCGGAGCCCGTGGTTATGTCAAGGTGAGTTACAACCCTGCCGGCCGTCCGGGTGCTTTCTCCAAGACGGTATCGGTACAGAGCAATGCCGAGAATTCGAGCGTGGTTCTGATCATCAGCGGGAAGGTGGAAGAGCGTGAGCGGACCCTGGCCGAACTTTATCCCCGTGAGATTGGTCCGCTGCGTGCGCAGATCAACCATATCTCTTTCCCGACCATCAAAAACAATGAGGTACGCACTGAAAAGCTGGAGCTGGTCAATGATACCGACAAGCCGGTGGCGGTGGGATTCAGAACAGTACCTTCCCATCTGAAGGTTACCGTCGAACCCGAGACCATTCCTGCAAAGGGCCGGGGGCTGCTTACGGTGGTATATGATGCCAAAGCTGCCAATACCTATGGCTTCGCCTCCCACCGGATTTACCTTTCCATTGACGGGAGCACCGATTACAAGTATTCTGTCGGGGTCAGCGCCACCATCGAGGAGGATTTCTCCGCACTTTCGGCTGCCGATCTGGCCAGCGCACCTGTCGTGGCCTTCAATACGTTGTCTTATGATTTCGGAAATATCAAGCAGGGAGAGAAAAAAGAATACACCTTTGAATTGACCAACAAGGGTAAACGTGAATTGGTCATCAGGAACATCCGCTCTTCTTGTGGTTGTACGGCCGTTTCTCCCTCCAAGAATGTCATCGCTCCCGGAGAAATGGCACCTGTCAAGGTGGTTTTTGATTCCACTGGTAAAAAGGGACGTCAGAGCAAGAGCGTGACCGTCATTACCAATGATCCGAAGAATTCTACTTCCACGCTGAGGATCTCCACCAATATCCTCTAGGGGAAGAAAACAGTGAGGTCGCCGGTGCATCATGGTCCATGGTGGGCCGGCGGGCCCGGCCGGGACACAGTGAAAGGTTCGCCCTTTCGCTGTGTCTCTGTTTTCAGGGGTCTTCGGACCCTGCTAAATTCATGGTCATCCTTTCCTGATCACAGAAAATGACTATACCTTTGGAACGCAAATACAGGCTATGAAAGAGAAGCATCATCATATTGAAAACCATTCCGGCTTCAGGGGATTAAAGGTAAATGAAGGCATCCTTCAGCCGCCTCCGGTGAGTGAGGATTCGGTGCAGCGGTTTTTACAGAAAAGAAGGAAACGGTTCTCCGCAGAGGAATATGCCCGGGGGATTCTGGAAGGGAACATTCCGATGCTGAGCCAGGCGGTCACCATGGTGGAGAGCAGCCGTTCCGACCATCAGGAGGTTGCCCGTGAGATCATCAGGCTCTGTTTGCCCCACAGCGGGAATTCGGTAAGGGTGGGGATCACCGGGGTTCCCGGAGCGGGTAAGAGTACTTTCATTGAGGCAATGGGGAGGATGCTGACCGGGGAGGGCCACAAGCTGGCTGTTCTGGCCATTGATCCGAGCAGTGAGCGTACCCGGGGCAGCATTCTGGGCGATAAAACCAGAATGGAAGAGCTCTCGGGGGATCCCCGGGCCTACATCCGGCCCAGTCCTTCGGCCGGCTCCCTGGGAGGTGTCGCCCGTAAAACCCGTGAAACCGTCGTCCTCTGCGAAGCGGCAGGTTTCGATACCATATTTATTGAGACGGTGGGGGTAGGGCAGAGCGAAACCGCCGTACATTCCATGACCGACTTTTTTCTGCTGATCATGATTGCCGGAGCCGGTGATGAACTGCAGGGGATCAAACGGGGCATCATGGAAATGGCCGATCTGGTCGCCATCAACAAATCTGATGGGGGAAACCTCAGCAGGGCCCAATTGGCCGCCACCCAGTATAAAAACGCCCTTCACCTATTTCCTGCAAAGGCTTCGGGCTGGGACCCGCGGGTCCTGACCTGTTCGGCCCTGGAGAAATCCGGGATCAGGGAGATCTGGGAAACCATCGACCAATACCGCCTGATGACCACTACCAACGGATGGTTCGCCAGCAACCGCAGCCGGCAGTCCGCCTGGTGGATGTATGAAACCATCCACGAGCGTCTTGAACAGGCCTTTTTTCAGCGGCCGGGAATGAAACAAATGATCGCTGACATGGAAGAACGGGTGAAAAAATCAGAACTCACCTCCTTCGAAGCCGCCAACCTGCTGATGGAGGCCTTTAAAAAGGAGTAAACTGTCTGATATTCAAGGTTAATTGAATGTTAACAAATTGTTAAATTCTCCCGGTATATAGAAGGGAGACGGGTATAATGATGAGATTTGGTGCGATTTACAATCGCATGGGTCTCAGAAAATTTGCAGTATTTTTTTTCGTATGGGTTTTGTTTGCGGAGTCAGCCGCAGGGTCTGACACGGGCAATTACAATCCATTTGTGGCGCAGGGGGTAGTGACGCCTGCGCCGCTTCCTCCCGTAGAGTTTGGGGGGAAGGGTGTGGTCTCTTTTAAAGTGGGCAATACGGGGAGTGATGCACTTGACGTGTGGTCAGCGCTTCCGGGAGAGGGGGTGGAACTGGTCATATCCCTGGCCTTGTGTGTGCCCGATGTGGAGCCTCTGACGGCAGAAACGGCCCTGGCGGCCCTGGATGGGGAATACAGCAGCAAGTTTTCCTGGAGTTACGATACGGCAACGGCGGTTTTCACGGGCCGGCAGATCGCTTCCATCCCCGCTTCCGGGGTGGGGTTGGTCACCCTGGCAATACGTGTAACCCGGAATTCCGCATCCACCCAGGTCGGCTTCAGTACGACCCTTACACCCCCCGAATATGCCAGCACGAGCAACTCCATTAATGACGATAAGGTCAGTTCCTATACCTGGACCGAATACCGTGACTACGGGGATGCGCCGGCAGTTTACGGTGTGGCCTACCACCGCATACAGGAGAATCCTGATTTCAGGGTGATGCTGGGCCGCCGCGTCGACGGTGAGTTCGGGGCTCTTCATTCCGCGGGAGCCGATGGCGACGATTTTGACGGGGACGATGACGAGGATGGCATTGCCCTGCCTTTTCTGATCCGGGGAACGACTGTGACGGTTCCCGTGGAGGTCAGGTTGTCCTCCTACCTGAACGGGTGGGTGGATTGGAACCAGGATGGAGATTTTCTGGACGAAGGAGAAAAGGTGGTGAGTGACCGGTTGATCACGGCCCCGGGCGGAAGTTTCGGGATTGCCGTTCCCAAGGGAGTTCCCGAGATGATGCACAGTTATGCCCGCTTCAGGCTGGGGCCCAGAGGGCTGGGGCCCTCAGGGGGGGCCACCAGCGGTGAAGTGGAGGACTATCAGGTCCATATTCTCCCCTCACCCCCCTTTATCGCTGGTAATGTCTACGACGACCACGACCAGATGGACGACAACCTGGTCGATGGCACGGGCACGAATTTCATGGGGAGTCTCTTTGTCAACCTGCTCAACAGCGATAGTCTGGTGGTGGCTTCCACCGAAGTGAGCGAAGACGGCACCTATTTCTTTGCGGAGGTGACCACAGGTTCCTATTGCCTTCAGCTGACCACTGTCAAAGGAATTCCAGGCGAACCCTGTCCGCCAACCCTCCTTCCGCGTGACGCCAAATTCGTGGCCGAAACCCTCGGCGATGGACCCGGGTGCGACGGAGATCCTGATGGAAGATTATATGTGGTTGTTCAAAGCCAGCAGGAAATCGTCTATGCCAATTTCGGGGTGGCCCGGCTTCCTGACCTGACCGTCAATGTCACTGCCACACCCAATATCATGGGAGGAATCACTCACTTCAGTCTGGTGGTCAGGGTCTCAGAACTCAACCAGATGCCTACCCGCGGAACGGTGACCGTGGTCATCCCCAGGGATTCGCGCTGGAACCTCCCCGGAGGCTTCGACCCAAACCTGGGCCAAATCGATCAGGTGGAGCTGCAGAATGGACTCTGGACTTACCTGGACAGCGACCCGAATTATCTTGTTTTTTCCACGGAATCAGAAATCCCGGCGGGCGGATCCCTCATCTTCGGATTAAAGGGGCTGTTTAATCCTGCCAACTCCAGGGGCGTATGTACGCTTACCGGACAGATTTATTCGGGAAGCGGGGGGGAATACCTCCTGAACAACAATGTTGACTCCGAAAAACTCGAATACTTCCCCGACTGATTCCATTCGCAGCTTTTACGCTTCCCTTTTGACATAATTTTAACGAGCGCCTCCGCAGGAGAGATTGGATCCTGCGGAGGCGCTCGTTTTGTGCATAGGCCATTATGTATGAGTTAATTCACCATAAGACACCCCCCCCTCGCAGAAGGGGCTGAGTTCTCCTTCCAGGATTATAACATAATGCACAAAAGGTATAATAAATACGAAAATATGTTTGATAAAATAAGTAAATATGTGATTTATAGGTTAATAGAATACGAAAAAGTCTTATTATCAATATTAAATAATTGTTAAGAAATGGTTAAAAAAATGGTCGCAGGTGTAATAACGAATCATATAATTCATGAGATTTAGTTCCGATTACAAACCGCTAAATTATTATGGACGCAAAAAAATGGATGGTTTTTTTGTGCTTGATGGGTATTGTCTTTACAGTACCGGCACAAAGTATTGAGGGTAATTGTAACCCTTTTGTGGCTCAGGGGACGATCAGTCCCGCACCGATACCCCCGGTGGAGCACAACGGCACAGGCATCATCTCCTTCAAAATCGGTAATACCGGGGATGATGATTTGGTATGGACGGCAGGCGACCCAGGGAACGAGCTGGTCATTACGATCAAGCTCGCCCGGGGCGTGCCTGATGTAGAGCCGCTGACGGCAGAGAGTGCTCTGACGGCAATTGGCGGAGATTACGCCGGGAAATTTTCCTGGAATTATGACCCCGCAACGAACACCTTCACCGGAAGGCAGAAGGAGACCATTCCCGGACTCGGAGTGGATTACATTACGATTGCCTACAAGGTGACGCAGAATTCTGACCAGCCTGAAAATGGCTTTCAGGTATCGCTGACCCCGCCGGCTTACACCTGTGTCAGCAACACCATTTATGATGACCAGGTCAGTTCCTACACCTGGACGGAGTCGAGGGATTACGGCGATGCACCTGCGAGTTACGGTGTGGCCTATCACAAGATCCAGACAAATCAGGATTTTCTGATTATGCTGGGTGGTTCTGTGGCAGGTGAAAACCAAGCCCTGGTGGCGGCTCTGGTGGCAGCCGAAGGGGATGAGGCTCCTCTCTTTGAGGATCCTGACGATGACGGCGTGGTGATTCCTGATCTTTACCGTGGCACTACTGCCTCCATTGGGGTGACGGTGACCGGGCAGGGCTATCTCAACGCCTGGATCGACTGGAACGGAGACGGGGATTTCCTGGATGCCGGAGAACAGGTGGCCACTAACCTGCTGGTCAACAGTGGGCTGACTACCCTACAGGTGCCTGTTCCCATGGGAACACCCGCCGAGATGTATACCTATGCCCGTTTCCGCCTGGGTGCCCGCAACCTGACACCTACGGGTGGTGCCCAGACCGGGGAGGTCGAGGATTATCGCGTGCATATCATGGAAGCCCTGCCTTCCCTTGCCGGAACCATCTTCCTGGATGGCGACCTGCCTGATGACGGCGTGGTCGATGGCACCGGGACCAATGAGGGAGGCAAGCTCTTTGTCAACCTGATCAACCAGGCCCAAAGCGTGGTCGCTTCGGTGGCTGTGGGGAGCGACGGAACTTACCTCTTCACCGGGGTCTCCAACGCGGCGTATCAACTCCAGCTGACCATCAACCGTGGTGTACCGGGTGAAGCGATGCCGGTCACCAAGCTTCCTGCGGGATTGCTCTATTCCGGGGAATCCCTGGGAGAAGGAACCGACGGTACGCCCGATGGCTTGCTCAGCGTGGTCGTTGAGGGAAATGCCGACGTGACCGGGGCCAACTTCGGGATCGTCAGGCTTCCTGACCTGACCGTTAATGTGACTTCCACCCCCAATATCATGGTGGGTGGCACTTCCTTCTCCGTGTTCATCAAGGTTTCAGAACTGAACAAGGTCGCCAGCAACGGCCAGATCAAGGTGATTGTTCCCCGGGACAGCCGCTGGACCCTTGAAGGGGCTTTCAATGCCGGACTTACCCAACTGGATAACACGGCTTTGAACAACCCGGATTGGACCATGGATACGACCAATGCGAACTACTACATCCTTTCCACGGACGCCGGCATACCGGCCGGAGGCGCCCATACGGTTGGCTTTAAAGCTGTGTTTAATCCGGGCCAGGCCATGGGGATTTATTCCCTCACCTCACAGATTCTGCCCGGAAGCGGCAGCGAAGTCAACAAGGCCAACAACTCCGATTCGGAAAGGATCAACTATTTCAACAAATAATCTGCAGGGGTAATACCGTTCAGGCTTTTTGAAGGTGTGACCTGAACGTGGTTACCCCCCATCCCGGCACACCAAGGCAACAGGCCGGTGAAGAGGGCAGGGATTTGCATCCCGCTTCTTCCCGGCCTGTTCTATGGCTGCCCTGATATTCCTCCCGGGAGGCTTTGCAGAATGGAAAATTGATTCTATATTTGCACGCGTTTCCACCCGGAAGCTACGCAGGCCAGAGCTCTGGCTCTACTTCCGCCAGTTGGAAAACCCCGGGAAACCGGCCAAAGGGAGCTTAGCTCAGTTGGTTCAGAGCACCTGCCTTACAAGCAGGGGGTCACTGGTTCAAATCCAGTAGTTCCCACACTGATAATGAGAGAGTTAGACAAAGGTCTGACTCTTTTTTTTTTGTGCGACATATGTGCAATACTTCCCGTTTTTCTCTTCTGGTCACACAAATTAAAATTACAATAAACAACGGGTCGGTCTCTGTGAAACACCCTTCCGGAAATCCCCGGCAGCCGGTGGAGTGGTTCAACCCAGTGGTGAACAAGCATGTGCCCCCTCAAAGAGATCTCTCTACCCTTTGCTGAACCCATTTTGAATTGCAATTCTAATGCAACCAGGAAAGGTGTATCCGCAAAGGAATAAAAAGTGCTTTCTATCCAGCCAATTACAAATCAGCTGGTTTAACAAGCACAAAAACCTCCAGTACTTCAAAGAATGCTTATTATTAAATCCTTTTATGATTCATCAAAAAATGGCACTAAGTGCATAGCATTTGGATGTAGTTCAACATGGAATAATCGCTGGGTCTTGCAGACCGCTCATATTTCTATTTATTGTGCGCATTTGTTATTTATTCAATAATATCTTCATTATTATTGTTTATCCATTCCGGATATTTTTCAGCACTAACAATCTTATGAGCATTCTCTAATAAATACTCATTGATGGTCCCAGGTGATTCAGATTCCGAAATTAATATCTCTTCTGCTGTTTTTTTTGCTAATATTTTCAAATTAGGATGTCCCATCGCTATTTTAATATTATCACCATGATGGGGAGTTCCATAAATTTGATTAATCGGTTTAACAATCTCAGTTTTCCAATTTGTTAATATTGTTTCACAAATATTTCTTATTTTTTCGGGGTGAGAACGATGTGAAAACAGCACACAGTTAATTAAACTCGCATTACTGGCGTGGCTATAGTTGTGAATTAGATTATAGCATTCTTTATCCCAAATATCTATACCTTGAAATGGAATCTTAAGTAATTGTGTATACCTAAAATAAGATCCTCCACCTTCTGATTTGGAAGTAATGATTGTATTCACGATGTCATGTATAAACTGAGGGTAATTTGTGCTTCCTGTAAAACAAAAAAGTGATTGGTAAACAATACCCCAGTTTGTCTTTTCCCATTTACTTAAAAAGTATTCTGCTTTAGAGATATCCTTGCAAATCTTCATTGCCGTGGATACAATCTGGTGAGGCAATTTAAACAAATCAGGTTGAGAAAGGATTGCTGTGGCTGCTTTTTGTTGTTCAGCCTCATCCTTGCAAATTTTCATAGCCGTGGATACTATCTGGTAAGGCAATTTAAAGAAATCAGGTTGAGAAAGGATTGCTTTGGTTGCTTTTTGTTGTTCAGCCTCATCCTTGCAAATGTTCATTGCTGTGGATACAATTTCAAAAGGCAATTTAAAGAAATCAGGTTGAAATAGGATTGCTGTGGTTACTTTTTGTTGTTCAGTCTCATCCTTGCAAATGTTTATTGCCGTGGATACAATCTGGTAAGGCAATTTAAATATATCAGGTTGAGAAAGGATCGCTGTAGCTGCTTTTTGTTGTTCAGCCTCATCCTTGCAAATTTTCAATGCTATGGATACAATTTCTTTTGGCAATTTAAAGAAATCAGGTTGAGAAAGGATTGCTGTGGTTGCTTTTTGTTGTTCAGCCTCATCCTTGCAAATGTTTATTGCCGTGGATACAATATGGTAAGGCAATTTGAAGAAATCAGGTTGAGAAAGGATTGCTGCGGTTGCATTTTGTTGTTCAGCCTCATCCTTGCAAATTTTCATTGCCGTGGATACAATCTGGTAGGGCAATTTAAAGAAATCAGGTTGAGAAAGGATTGCTGTGGTTGCTTTTTGTTGTTCAGCCTCATCCTTGCAAATGTTCATTGCTGTGGATACAATTTCTAAAGGTAATTTATAGAAATCAGGTTGAGAAAGGATTGCAGTAGCTGCTTTTTGTTGTTCAGCCTCATCCTTGCAAATTTTCATTGCCGTGGATACAATTTCTTTTGGCAATTTATAGAAATCAGGTTGAGAAAGGATTGCTGTGGCTGCTCTCTGTGCAGCAGGGTGATTTTTAATATGATTTAAGCAATTGCAAATTGCACGGGTAGAAAAATCAAAATATAAAAAATCATTTAGGATTGTAGTGATGTAGCTAACTTTGTCATTTTCACTAATAATGATTGTTCCATTTATAAGAGAGTTTAAATAATAGCCTCGGTTTTTTTTATCAAAAATTAAAGCATTGAGATGTTTCAGTCTATCTTCGTTGGGAAAATCTTCAAAGCTAATTTTATTTAAGGTTGTATAAAAATATGTAGAAGCTGAAAAACTGTCTCCATTATTTATGATAATTGGAAGAATTCGTAGTAAAATACTTTCATCAAATCTATGCCAACCTGCAACTTGCGATTTAAACAAGCCTTCGTCTGTTAATATATCGTGGTTAAAAGCAACAAGTGATAAATTTCCAGCTGATTTAAATAGTCCTTTTGTTATATTAATATAAATGTTCAGAATTGGTTTAATTTCTTTTGAAGTAAATGCTAACCTGTTATCAATTGCTTTTTCACTAAATTCATCAGCAATATTTAAGAATGTATCAAGCCCAAAATAAATCCTATTTTGAGAATAAATTGAACCATAGTAGTAAAGTGCTTTAGCAAAGCCGGGGTAATGTTTCTCAATATTTCTTAAATCACTTTCGACTATCGTCTGAAAATGTCCTGATAGTCCTTCTTTTCTAATCGTATTTTTCTCAATAATTCCATTTTTATCTTGGTAAGATCGGGCAATAACCCATAGAATTAAGTATAAAGTACTATTATAATCATTTTCACGTGTTAGAAGTGATTCTGCTGTTTCTTTCCAGTGGGTGACTTTCTTTATAATTTCCGTGATAGTTTTTTTATTTTCATTTACTTTCAATTCAATAATATTCTCATCAGGATTGAAAATGTGTTCCTTTGAAATGGAATTATCTAATGTGCGATCTCCAATTATAATGCGTACGTTTGAGTAATTGCATAAACTGTCAATTATTTCTTTTGCATGTGCCGTATTCTGTTTAATTCTGTACCAATCTTCAATAAGTATTAAAAACTTGGTTTTTGAATAGTTTGCAATGTAATTTATACCACTTTTATAAAATATAGAAATTTCTTTGTCATTTAACCATAATGTACAAAAGTCGTTTTGAACTGAATCAACTGCAACTCTCCTCATCAATGTTGATTTTCCACTGCCTCCTCTTCCAAGTATTAAAGCAATAATTTTAGGTTGTCTAAATTCATCAGCAAACGAATTTTTTAATTCTTCTTTTATTGTTTTATATGCATCTCTTTCAATATCCCAATTGTTTAATATTCCATACCATTGACAGTTCTCATATTGTTTGGCTAAGTAGAAGTCTTCTGCTTTATATTTTTGTTTTAGACCTATTCGTTTGATCTTTCTCAAAAATTGTCTATTTACCACCGTTGCACCTTCGATGTGAATGGATTCAAGTCTTTGTCTTTTTGTTTTAAAAACATCCGAGAAAAGAAATAAAATACCATACTTAATCTTCTTAAAAAAGTAAATTATAAAAGTTGTAAGAATGCCACCCAATATGCCACCATAAATAATTTCATCCAAATGTTTTTTGATTAGATCAAAAAAAATCATGAATACTTCTGTAGTATATTTGAATAACTCTGCCATTTATTACGGATGCTAGATATTCATTTCAATTGAGCATAACATTATATGTCCAGAAAAGCTGTTTTTTAGCTGTCATATAGCTGTGTATTGTGTGGTTTTGCCCATTATTACCTCTTTATTTCTTGCTAATTGAATAATATGGTTTGTCTTTTATTTATGATTTAGTCTTATACAAAATTTTATACATTGTTCACCTAGATTCAAATCTTAAGCGGTATAAAAATGAATACTCCAATTGAGATTATTGAGACTTTTCGAAAACAATCATTTGAAATACTTTCATGATACAGTTGCTTTGGGTAATTACTCTTGAATGAACTACTGCTAAAATATTATGTTTTGTTTTCTTGACCAAATTCTCTTACAGCTAATTCTTTCCTTTTGGCCTGCTGTTTAGCATGTTGTTTTGGGTGAAAATGCATGGCCACGACCTACACCAGGCGCATCAACCTATACCTTAACAGGCTGGAGGTCCCTAATGATATTGCTTCGATCAGTGCGGACCTTTCGAAGCTCACGGCAAGCAGGCGCACATGATCCGGGGGAGTGCGGAGTACAACGCCAATATGGCCAGGATCCTGGAACTGCGGGGGATCATCAGTCGGCACAACCCGGACCTTTAATACACTTCCCGTACCTGAGCTGGAACAACGGCAACTCCTCTCTTCCCGTACCTGAACTGGAGCAACGTCAACTCCTCTCTTCCCGGCTGATCGTTGATTATCGGGTCAAATCCATGGCCCCAAGCCATTTACGCCCTGGGAACTTACGTGGGGCAAATTAATCATCCCCTATTGTGATCGGAGCACCATGCGACTTTCATTAGGATATTTGTTTGTTAATGACTTGCTCTTCATTTATATATCGAAGTTAAGCCGCTTTGTGTGCTTCACGCCCATGGAAGTCGCATAGAGCAAATATTCATGTCCTTATGTGGTCAAAGCACCATGCGACTTTAATATGAATATTTCACAGTTCACGGTTGTAAGCCGGGAGCGGTGATTCATTACTTCATCTCGCGGGGGTCTTTTCGTATTTCAGCATTTTGGAGGCCCAGGGGATAAAGTGTCTGAAGTTGGGGGCATCGGTATGTCCGCCGTCGTGCTGACGCCACGCCAGTTGTCCATCTAGGAGACCGGTGTTTACCGGAGGCATTATTTCGGCCATGTAGTTATTGGACAATCCGAGGTCTTTGGCCCCGAGGAGTTTGTAGGCGGCACCCGCACCAATGGTGGCCATCCAGCTTCCCTGTTGGTCGAGCCATTTGGCGTCTCCTTTTTCGGGTATGCCATAGCTTATGAAGGCCAGCCGGGGGGCGCATAAGGCCAGCAACTGGTGGGAGTCAACCGGCAGGTCGCAGCCGGTTTTCCGGCCGAAGGAGGCTTTCTCGGCGCCGTATTTCATGTAGTTCCCAGCCATCCAGTAATATTCGCCGCCGGTAAGGCTTTCGACGGCTTCGCCGAATACGCGGCGGTGAAGGGTAACGCCTCCCTTTCCGGAAGAACCTATCAGGCCCAGGGCAAATCGGGATTCGAAGGCCAGGGTGACCAGAGCGGCCTTACCATAACGTGAAACGCCTTCGATGCCCACTTTGGCGGCGTCGACCAGCGGGTCGGTCTCCAGGTAATCGAGTCCGCGTGCGGCGCCCCAGGCCCAGGCCCGGAGGGCTCCCCAATCGTCGGGTTTACGGGGCTGCCCCTTGTTGACCAGCCCGATGATCCCCTGGGTCAGTCCGGCCCCGTTGTCGGCCTGTATGGAATTGGGATCGATGGTGGCATAACCCCATCCTGCGGCCAGCAACTGTTCTGTGGGGGAAGGCTCCCCTTCGCCACGGGGCGCAAAAGGATTCGGGCCTGTGGTACGGGTAATGGGCGTATAGGCCGGATAACGGTCATAAATCTCCTTCATCTCCGGGTTGTGGGCGATCATCATCGCCTTGAAGGATTCGTTTAGTTTCTCCAGATCTTCGGTGGAAGGTTGTGCCGGTGCCGGCAGCGAGGGGCGCCCGAACATCATCAGCACGGGTACCGGGCCTTTTACATTGGCGGGAACCACCAGAACCATCTTGATATCCACGCTGATCAGCGGATATCCGCTGTTGTCGACACGGCCCACCAGCTGTTTGGCGATGACAGGCGTCCATCCCACAAATTCCCTTTCACTGATCTTCACACTCCATTTTACCTCGGGAATACCAGCGGGCAGCCGCCCGTAGACCTCCCTTTCAAAATCCTCCACGATCTCAGGGCGCCGCTCGTTCCACCAGATTTCCGGGGTGGTCACCTTTTTCCCTTTTTTGGTCAAAAGTAGTTCAGGAAGCTGCGGGCAGGGATTGGCCAGCGCTTCGTCGTAGTTGGCGTGGTTGGGATCGGATTCGTTGCCGCTGGGCCCGGGGCGCAGCACCGTGATGCCCAGTTGCTTCATCATGTTCTCCTGGTCCTGTTGAGCCGTCAGCCGCATGGGTGGCGGAAATTCACCTGGGGCGGATTTGATCTCCTGGGTCGCAGCCGACCAGGCCATCATCACAACCAATAGCAACAAAAAGAATCGTTTCATATGCAATTATTGTATTATGCCGTTTTTACTTTGACACTGATTTGATATCCATGTGATTAATCATTGCACCAGGTGTATTTTCAGAGCACGGATAATTCAATGCATCCGCTTGTGGAATTTTATGATCAGTAACAAAAATAGGGGAAAATTCCGGAATAGGGCGGGTGTGGTTCCTTATTTTCCGGTCAGGGGCAATACCTCGGCTACCACGAAATTACTTCCCCCGGCGAAGACCATGTCATTTGGGCCTGCTGCGGCCAGGGCTGCCCGGAAGGCTTCCTCCACCGTAGGCCACACCTCTCCGCGGAGGCCGAAACGGGAGGCTTCCTCCCTGAGTTTGCTGGCGTCAAGAGCCCGCGGTATGTTCGCCCGCGTGAAATAATAAACCGCATCCCCGGGCAAAAGAGCCAGGATGGCTGAGGCATCCTTGTCGGCCACCACCCCTAAGATGAAATGCAGCTTCTTAAAGGCAGTCTGTTTGATTTGTTCAGTGACCTGCCTGATGCCGTCCTCGTTGTGCCCTGTGTCGCAAACCACCAGAGGGTTGCGGCCGATGACCTGCCACCGCCCCTGTAATCCCGTGAGCCCCGCCACGTCAGCCACTCCCCGGTATACCGCTTCCCGCGGAATATTCCACCCTTTCTCCCGGAGCAGGTCAATGGTGGTCAGCACCGCCGGGATGTTATATCGCTGGTAAATCCCGGCAAGGTCAGTCTTCAGTCCCGGGTATCCACTTTCACCCGCCCTGCGCTTTCCGCCTTTAGCAGGGGTTTCAAACGCATGAGGTGTCCTGATTTGCGCTGTGGGAAGCTCGCGGTCAGATCCACTTTCATTCTCCTGGCCCGGCTCATGGGGTATACCGGAAGGGTAAAAGTTGAAAATCTGGTGGCCGGAGAGGTCCAGCATGCCATATGCGGCACTGTACCTTTTATCGGCCCGGAACAGGGGAGCACCCCTTTCTGCCGCCTTCGTCTCAAAAATGCCGGCCACCTCCTCCTGCCACTGGCTGATGACCACCGGGACCCCCGGCTTGATGATCCCCGCTTTCTCGGCGGCAATCTCCTGCAGGGTATGGCCCAACAGGGGTACATGGTCGTAGCTGATGTTGGTAATAATGCTCACTTCCGGAGTGATGATGTTGGTGGAGTCGAGCCGTCCGCCTAATCCCACCTCCACCACCGCAATGTCAACCTTTTCCCGGGAAAAATAGTCGAAAGCAAGGGCGGCCGTTAGCTCAAAGAAGGAGGGGGCCACCTCTTTCCCCTGATTTCTGCGGTGAAAATCATCGACCATTCTGATGATTTCTGCCCTGGGAATCATCTTCCCGCTGATGCGGATTCTTTCGCGGAAGTCGACCAGGTGAGGTGACGTGTAGAGACCGGTCCGGTATCCTGCCGACTGCAGCACTGCAGCAAGCATATGCGAGACCGACCCCTTGCCGTTGGTGCCGGCTACGTGCAGGGTGGGGTAATTCCGGTGGGGATGGCCGTACATCTCATCGAGCAGCAGGGTGTTCCCCAGAGAATGTTTATAAGCTGCCGGACCCGTGCGCTGAAACATGGGCAACCGGTTATAGAGATAGTCAAGAATAGCCTGGTACCGGTCCATTACAGAAACTTATTAACCGGTGCAAGTTTATTAATTTATATGAGGGAATCGGGATTATGACCCCGATTTATTTACATTTACGAAAACCAAAAATCGGGAAATGCCTAAGAAAAAAGTGACGAGCAAGATTTTTATTCTTGACACTAATGTGATCCTTCATGACCACACCTGTATTTACCAGTTTGAGGAAAACGACATTGTTCTGCCCATTGTGGTGCTGGAGGAGCTCGACAAATTCAAACGGGGGAATGATCTGATCAATTACCAGGCGCGGGAATTTGTCAGGTTACTGGATGAGATCGTGGGTGATGAGCTTTTCAACGGGGGAAAACCGTTGGGGCCTACCCTGGGGAAGCTGCGTATTGAGACGGGGAAACCCTATTCCCAGGAGTTGAAGAACTCGTTTCACGAGGACATTCCCGACCATCAGATTCTATCTATTGCCGAATATATTTCCAAGGCGAACCCCGACAGGAAGACGATTCTGGTCAGCAAGGATATCAATTTGCGGATGAAGGCAAAGTCACTTGGTATTCAGGCTGAGGATTACAAATCGGACCAGGTCAGGGATGTGCATATACTGGAGAAGTCGGTAGCGGTTTTTGACAACTTCAGTCCCGAGCTTATTGACAAGCTATACCATGAAGGCTCATTCAGCATGCTTGCGGTGGACTGGAGTTACAAGCCTGAGGCCAACGAGTGTTTTATCCTGAAGGGAGGAAATTCGAGTGTGTTGGCCCGGTATGATGCTCCCAACAAACTGGTGCGGCGGCTGGAAAAGAAAAGCGTCTATGGGATCAAGCCCAGGAATGCGGAGCAGACCTTCAGCATTGACGTGCTTACTGATCCGGAGATCAAGCTGATTGCCCTGACGGGGAAGGCGGGTACCGGGAAAACCCTGCTGGCCCTGGCGGCTGCCCTCGAGCAGCACCGCCAGTTTGAGCAGATCCTCCTGGCACGCCCCATCGTGGCCCTGAGCAACCGCGATCTGGGTTTCCTGCCTGGCGATGCCATGGAGAAAATCAACCCCTATATGCAGCCCCTTTATGATAACCTGGGGGTCATCAAACATGTCTTTAATGCCCGCAGTCCGGAATACCAGCGGATCGAGGAACTTCAGAAAGACGACCGCCTGGTGATTACCCCCTTGGCCTACATCAGGGGCCGCAGCCTCTCCAATGTCTTTTTTATCATCGACGAAGCCCAGAACCTCACCCCTCACGAAATAAAAACCATTATCACCCGTGCCGGGGAAGGTACCAAAATGATTTTCACGGGTGACCTCCAGCAGATCGATTCCCCCTATCTCGACATCAAGTCGAACGGACTGGCTTACCTGACCGAGCGGATGAAAGGACAGGACATCTTCGCCCATATCAACCTGCTCAAGGGTGAACGCAGTTTTCTGGCCGAACTGGCCAGCAACCTGTTGTAACGCCAAAAAATCATACCTTTGTGCCTTTAATTGAAAGGTATGAACTATCAGGGGAAGAAAGCGGCCTTCCAGACCCTGGGCTGCAAACTCAATTTCTCGGAGACCTCGGCGATTGCCCGCTCCCTGGAGGAGGTGGGGTTTGCGCGCGTGGACTTTGAAGAGAAGGCCGATTTATATGTCATCAATACCTGTTCTGTCACCCATGCCGGCGACAAGAGCAGCCGGAATGCCATACGCAGGGCTCTCCGCACCAATCCTTCGGCATTCGTGGTGGTGATCGGTTGTTATGCCCAGCTCAACCCCGAAGAGATTGCTGCCCTCGAAGGGGTCGATCTTGTTCTGGGAACCAGAGAAAAGTTTAATATCCCCGCTTACCTGGGTGATCTGACGAAACGTGGAAAGGCCGTTGTCACGACGACCCGTCTGCAGCAGGTCAGGGAATACCATCCTGCCTTTTCGCAGGGTGACCGTACGCGCAGTTTTCTGAAGATCCAGGATGGGTGTGACTATTACTGCACCTACTGTACGATTCCCTATGCACGCGGGCGCAGCCGCAACGCTTCCGTGGCCGATACCGTCAGGGAAGCGGAAGCTGCCGTGGCCAAAGGCTTCAGGGAAATTGTCCTGACCGGTGTCAACATCGGTGATTTCGGAAAATCGACAGGCGAGACATTCCTGCAGCTGCTGGCGGCCCTGGAAAAGGTGAAAGGCCTTCACCGCCTGCGGATGGGGTCCGTGGAACCCAACCTGCTCACCGACGAAGTGATCGGTATGGCGGCCGCATCCAGGGTCATCACCCCTCATTTTCACATTCCTTTGCAGGCCGGAACCGATGAGGTGCTGGCCCTTATGCGGCGGAAGTATACCACTGAACTCTTTGCAGGCAGGGTGGCCCGCATCAGGGAAACCCTCCCTTATGCCTTCATAGGGGTAGATGTCATTGCGGGCACCAACGGGGAAACAGATGCCCTCTTCAGGGCTTCCTACGATTTTCTCAACGGACTGGAGGTCTCGCAGCTGCACGCCTTTCCTTATTCGGAGCGGAGGGGAACGCGTGCCCTTGAGATTCCCGGCAAAGTGGCCGTGGCATTACGTAAAACCAGGACCCAGCAATATATCAACCTCTCAGAGAAGAAACTTCACGCTTTCTATTCGAAAAACATGGGGCGGACAGTTCAGGTTCTTTTTGAAGAAACCCTTCCTGGAGGGGTGATCACCGGTTTCTCGGAGAATTATATCCGAACCGTGCTTCCCTTCAGGCCAGGAATTACAGGGGAGATAGCCCCGGTGCGTTTTGCATCGGTTCTCCCCGACGGAACCATGCAGGGAGCCTGGACGGACTGATTTGTGAGCGGAACGGCGGGATCAAAACAGGCTGGTCAGTGACTCTCCGCACCGTTGCGCTTGGTTTTGAAAAGGGGAGAAGGGTATTGGTTCCCGGCTTCAGGTTGAAGATTTAATAGTGAGAAGATATGGATTACAGGAGTATCGCTGATCAAATGGAAAAAGTGGCCCGGGAGGCGGGCCGGTTTATTGTCGAGGAGCGCCGGAAGCTTACCCGTGACGATGTGGAAACCAAAAGCCAGGCCAGCTTCGTGACTTATGTAGACAAGAGTGCCGAGCAAAGGATTGTGGAGCGGTTGCGGATGTTGCTTCCCGATGCGGGCTTCGTGACCGAGGAGGGAACGGCAGGGGCTTCCGGAGAAAACCTGCAGTGGATCATTGATCCACTCGACGGGACGACCAACTACATTCATGGTCTCTACCCCTGTTCGGTGAGTATCGGCCTTCTGGAGGGGGAAGAGGTGGTAGCCGGGGTGGTTTATGAACTGGGGTATGACGAAATGTTCAAGGCCTGGAAGGGAAGCCCCGCTTTTCTCAACGGCAGGGAGATCAAGGTGGCCACTTCCGTGTATTCGGTCGATACCCTGATTGGTACGGGATTTCCCTATTATGATTTTGACCGGATCGACAGTTATATTGCGGCCCTGAAGGAGCTGATGCGGACCACCCGCGGGCTGCGCCGCATGGGTTCCGCGGCGGTGGATCTCTGTTACGTGGCGGCAGGCCGCTTCGACGCTTTCTTTGAGCACGCCCTTCATGCCTGGGATGTCGCCGCGGGGGCCTTCATCCTCAGGCAGGCCGGCGGAAAAGTCTCCGATTTCAACGGCGGTACCAACTGGCTCTTCGGCGGAGAAATCATCGCCGCCAGCAACGCATACTACCCTGAGTTCTTCGCCATCATTCATCAACACCTTGGCACCAAAGCATAAAAGGGTATCTTTGTCTAAACCTTTCCGGCAGAAGGGTGTTATTGGAAGTGAAAATTCAAATGAACCGTATTAACGCAATAAAATCACAAGATGAATTATGATGTTTTGGTAATCGGAAGTGGCCCGGGCGGATATGTGGCTGCCATCAGGGCTTCCCAGCTGGGATTCAGCGTGGGTGTCGTCGAGAAGGAAAACCTGGGTGGCATCTGTCTGAACTGGGGTTGCATACCCACCAAGTCCCTCCTGAAGAGTGCTCAGGCCTATGAATATGCCCTTCATGCCGCCGAATACGGGGTGAGTATAACGGGAGAGATCAAGCCCGATTTTGAGGCCATGGTGAAACGCAGTCGTGGCGTGGCCGAGGGCATGAGCAAGGGGATCCAGTTTCTTTTCAAGAAAAATAAAATTGAGACCATCTCCGGTTTCGGAAAACTGGCGGGGAAAGGCCAGGTGGAAGTAACCGATGAGGCAGGAACCAAGACCATGGTCACGGCTAAACACATCATTCTGGCCACAGGGGCGCGTACCCGGCAGCTGCCCAATCTGCCCCTCGATTATAAAAAGGTCTTTGGTTACCGCAAAGCCATGACCCTGCCCAGCCAACCCAAATCGATGGTGGTGGTGGGTTCCGGTGCCATCGGAAGCGAGTTCGCTTACTTTTATCAGTCGGTAGGCACTGCGGTTACTCTGGTGGAGTTTATGCCTAACGTCGTCCCCCTGGAGGACGAAGAGGTCTCCAAACAACTGGAGCGCTCCTTCAAGAAGATGGGAATGAAAGTGATGACCTCCTCCACTGTCGAAAAGGTGGATACCTCAGGTGAACTCTGTAAAGTGACCATCAAAACCAAAAAGGGAGAGGAAGTGGTTGAAGCCGATGTGGTTCTTTCGGCGGTGGGGATTACCCCCAACACCGAAGGCATTGGTTTGGAGGAGATGGGAATCGTGGTGGAGAACGGCCGCATTAAAGTGGATGAGTACTATCGTACCAATGTGGAGGGCGTTTACGCCATCGGCGACATCATCGCCACACCGGCGCTGGCCCATGTGGCCTCGGCTGAGGGCATCACCTGCGTTGAAAAGATTGCCGGACTGAATCCCGAACCTATCGATTATAAAAATATTCCCGGATGCACCTATACCCATCCCGAAATCTCCTCTGTGGGCCTTACCGAAGCCAAAGCCAAAGAGGCTGGTTATGAGGTGAAGGTGGGTAAATTTCCTTATTCGGCAAGTGGAAAGGCCAGCGCTGCCGGACAGAAAGAGGGTTTTGTCAAGCTGGTCTTCGATGCAAAGTACGGTGAATTGCTTGGCGCACACATGATCGGGGGAAATGTGACCGAAATGATCGCCGAACTGGTAGTGGCCAAAAAACTGGAAGCCACCGGCCACGAACTGATCAAGGCGATCCACCCGCACCCCACCATGAGCGAAGCCATCATGGAAGCCGCTGCCGCCGCTTACGGCGAGGTTATCCACATCTGACACTTGCCTGTGATGCGTCAGGGGAATCCGGTGACCGGGTTCCCCTGACGCTTTTTTATTATCTTCCCTTTTTTCACTTCCTTTTCGAAAATTTTGAATTATTGTTCGAAAGTTTTATAAGGCATTGAAAATCAAGGCAAAAATTTTGTTTAATCATATTTAATTTTACTTTTGCAAAGTTTTAATATAATCGATTGACTATGAAGAAATCAATTCTTGTGACCATGATGGTCGTCGCTCTGGCGCTGACCACTTTTGCCGGAGGTTTGGTGACCAATACCAACCAGAGTGCGCAGTATGTGCGTATGCTCAGCAGGAATGCCTCCACGCAGATCGATGCGGTTTATTTCAATCCGGCTGGTTTGACCAACCTGAAGGACGGATGGCATTTTGCCTTGAACAACCAGACGATTTTTCAGGACAAGACGGTCAACAGTATGTTTCCTCTTCTGAATGACGGGGAGTATTTAGGGAAGGTGAAAGCGCCTTTGTTCCCTGATGTGTACGCCGTTTATAAAATGGACCGGCTGGCGCTTTCCTTCGGGTTTGGCCCGGTGGGTGGTGGTGGTTCTGCCGAGTTTGAACGTGGGCTTCCATCCTTCGAGATTCCGCTGACCAAGCTGGTGCCCGGACTGGCAGGGCTCAAGCAACTTCCGGCTCCTTACAATTATAATGTGTCGGGTTACGATGCCGAACTTTACTTCAATGGGAGTTCCGTTTATTACGGGATCCAGGTGGGAGCCACTTACAAATTCAACGATATGGTTTCGGGTTTTGCCGGAGTCAGGTATACGCCCGCGAAGAATACCTATGAGGGGTATATTAAAAATATCCAGCTGATGGTCAACAACAATGCCGTGAATGCCAAGGATTGGCTGACCGGCACGGCGGCGCCTGCGGTGACCGGAATTGCCGGTCAGGCTGCCGGAGCCGTCACCACCTATAATGGTGCGGCCACAAATGTACAGGCCCTGATTACAGGTGGTGCGGGGAATTTTACCCTCACACAGGTGCAGACGGCAGGTTACATTACCTCCACACAGAAAGCGCAGTTTGAAGCTGCCCTGGCAAACCTTGGTCTCAACGGTGCACAGATCGCGGCCATGAACATGAATCAGATTAAGACCTCTTTCACCACGGCGGCGGCCACCTATCAGGCCACGGCCAACCAATTGACAGCCACTGCCGCTACCCTGTCCGCCACCGGAAACGGACTGGCAGATAAAAAGGTGGAAACAACCCAGACGGGTGCCGGCTGGACCCCTATCGTGGGCCTCAACCTCAACCTGGGCGAACAGCTCAATGTCGGTATCAAATATGAATTCCAGACGGCCCTCGCCCTCACCAATGAAACCCCTGTCGATGACCTGGGCGTGTTTCCCGACGGAAAGAAAGACGACTACGATATACCCGCCATCCTGGGCGTGGGTGTGGGCTACAAACCCATTGACTGGCTCGAAGCCCAGCTCTCCTACAATCTGTTCTTTGACAAGAATGTGGGTTGGGGCAATAATGTACGGAGTGGCGTCACAAGGGAAATCGACAAGAATTATTATGAGCTGGCCCTGGGTCTTCAGTTCAATCTCAGCGACCAGTTTGCCCTCAGCGTGGGCGGTCTCACCTCCCAGCCGGGAATCGCCGACAGCTACCAGAGCGATTTCAGCTACAGCAATCCCTCCTATACCCTGGGTGGCGGCCTTCAGTGGAAATTCGCCGAACGCTTCATCCTTGACGCCGGAGTTCTGAATACCTTCTACAAGGATCAGACGGTCACCTTCAACGATCCTGATGTGGGCAGTTACGAAGAGACCCTCGGAAAAACAACCCTTGTTTTTGCTTTTGGCCTGACCTACTCCATTTTTTAAGGAACAGGGACTGGAACAACCATGGGCTTAAAGGCTTTCACATCGTGAAGTGCCTTGCAGAGCCTTCAGGTTGAGTGCAAGCTCCCGAAGCCGTTAAATAAAAGAGTCCATCCCTATACGACGGGGTGGACTCTTTTGCTTTGCAAACCGGCGGTTATCAACTATTCCAGCCGGTAGACCTCGCTGGCTTCGTGGCGGCTGGTCAGTTTAACCTCCATTCTTGAATGCAGGGGTTCGAAAGCCGACCAGGCCATGGCGGGGGTGTTGTTTTCCTGGCTCAGGTGACTCAGAAACAAGCACTCAAGGTGAGGATGGGCATATTCCTGCACCAGCTGCAGGGCCTGAAGATTGGAGAGATGCCCCACGTCTGAGGCCACCCTCTGTTTCAGCGGCCAGGGATAGGGCCCTTCCCACAGCATCTTCTCATCGTAATTACTTTCCATGAAAGCAGCCTGACACTCCTGGAGTGCGTTCTTCACCCTGTCACACGGGGCGCCAATGTCGGTGAAAACGCCGACACTCTTATCACCGTGGCTGATGCGGAAGGAACAGGGCTCTGCTGCATCATGGTTCTTCAGGAAGGTATGGACCCTGAAGGTGCCAATGGTCACCGTTTCCCCCGGTGTAAAGAATTTTACATAGGGCGGCCTGAAATAAACGGGCAGCGAACCCCAGGTGCGTTTCGACATCCAGATGTTCACTGCCTGCCGTTTGCTCAGTACCTGTATGCCCCGTGCATGGTCGGAATGCTCATGCGACAGGAAAACCGCACGGATCCTCCCCGGATCCAGTCCTCTGCTCTTCATCCGCAGCAACAACTGCTTCGTGGAAATGCCGGCATCCACCAGGATGGCCTCCTCCCCGTTGCCGACATAATAGCTGTTCCCGTTACTCCCCGAGGCCAGGGCACAAATTTCTATCACACCTTTAAATTCTAGAATATCAGAATAGTTAATGAAGCCGAAAGTCCTTGGTCATAAATAGGGGGTTATTTCACCAACCGGGAGATATCCTTAAACTCCGGTGCTGCGGAACTCCTCAGGATTTCGAAGAGGATGGCTTCGGCCGAGGTCATCATGATGCCTTCATGGCGGAATCTCTCCCTGGCCAGGTCCAGGCTGTTCAGGGAGCGGGAGGTGATGGCGTCGGCCACCACGATGGGGACCATTCCTGCCTCTTTCAGGTCGAGGGCGGTCTGCAGGACGCATACGTGCGATTCGATACCGAAAAGAATCACCTGTTCAGTGCGCAGCCGGGCCAGATTCTCGAGTACGGCAGGCTCATCGCAACAGCTGAAATCCCTTTTTTCCAGAAAGCTGAAACCGGCAATGGCCTCTCTGATCTCAGGCAGGGTTTCCCCCAGTCCACGGGTATACTGCTGAGTCACCACCAGGGGGATTCCCAGCACCTGTAATCCCTTTATCAGGATCAGCGTGTTCCTCAGGAATTCCTCTTTCCCGGCCATGGCGGGGAACAGCCGCTCCTGGATGTCCACCACGAGTCCCGTGGTATGCTCTTTTCCTATTCTCATCTTATCCTTTCTCTAAACTCAAATCACCATTCCTGTGTGGCCGGAGGTTTGCGACGGCCCCGTCTCCTTCTCCCAACCGCCCCTTCACCCATTCTTCAGTCTCAGTCTCTTCTCACTCCCCCGGCCTGGGCTCTTGACTTATCACCCAGGTAGCCGCCGTGGTGTCTTTTGGCGTACTCTTCGCTGGTGAAACCGATTTTTTTCATCATCAGGACCATTAAGATGTCGCCGATGACGGTCATCGTGGTAGTGGAGGTGCTGGGGGTGAGCCCCAGGGGGCACACTTCGGCGGGGGCTCCCGTGTAGAGGATGGCATCGGCCATGGCGGCCAGCTGGCTTTCACGGTTGCCGGTGATGACGATGAGCGGCAATCCGGGGTGGAGCCTTCCGGCCAACTCAACCAATTCCAGGATTTCACGTGTCTTCCCTGAGTTGGATACCAGCAGGAGCAGGTCGTTTTCCTGGATCACCCCCAGATCGCCATGCTGGGAATCGCTTGGATGCAGGAACACCGATGGCGTGCCGGTGGAACTGAGCGTCGTGGCAATGTTCAGTGCGATCTGGCCTGCCTTCCCCATCCCACTGGCCACTACTTTGCCCTTCCTGACATGAACCCTTTCATATATGAGTTCCACACTTTTTTCGTAGTCACCGGTAACCGGAATGTTTTTGATGGCTCCGGCCTCTTCCATGATGACCCTGCTGATATACGCTCTCATGAGTATTTTTTGTTAGTTCATGACTTGTACTTCATTTGCAAATTGTCAGTTAATGACTTGCTCTTCAGTTATATGTCGCGGTGAAGCCGGCTTAAGTGCTTCATGCCCATGGAATTGGCTCCGCGGTGCTCTGCCGAACTTCGTTTCACATGGGGCAAATATACATGTCCTTATGTGGCCGGAGCACCATGCGACTTTCACTTGCATATAGAGGTGATGCCCGTAAAAGTACTTCCTGCCTGTTTTATTCCCCCTTTGGCATCTGTTGGAAGAGGTCTCAGCCGGTTCTCCGGCCTGTCGACAATTCCCGCCTGCCTGAAACGGGCATCCCGCAAAAATATGAAATTTTATGGCAGGCTTACCCGGGGCCGGTGTTACTGCCCATTTTATCCTTGCGATTTTTAACCGTCTATATGGTTATTATGGAATTATTCCTAATTTTAACAGCCTTCGGGGACGGGCATGAACCGGGGAAGCCTCTTTTTCCGCGGGGAGCCGGTGTTTTATTCCCTCCGGATGACCTGAGAGAGATTAACAATAACCAATAATAGACACAGACTATGAAGATTCATGAATACCAGGCCAGGGATTTGTTCCGGCAATATGGGATCCCTGTGCCCGATGCTGTATTGTGCCACACGGTGGAAGAGGTGGAAGCCCGGGTCCCTGATGATGGTCAGCTGAGGGTGGTCAAGGCGCAGGTGCATGCCGGGGGCAGAGGCAAGGCCGGTGGGGTGAAACTCGCCCGCTCGAAAGCCGAAGCGGTGGAGAATGCCCGCAGGATCCTGGGCATGGACATCAAGGGCTATACCGTGGAGAAGGTGCTCATCGGCAACGCCGTCGACATTGACAAGGAGTTTTATGTGGGTCTGATCAATGACCGTAACAGCAAAAGCGTGGTGTTGATGGTCAGTGCCGAGGGCGGCGTGGAAATTGAAGAAGTAGCCCGCGTATCACCTGAAAAGATACTGAAGGTGCCGATCGATCCGCTGACTGGACTGATGGAGTGGGAAGCCCGGGAAATTGCCCTAAAACTGTTCCCCGACATCCGGCATGCCCGCGTGGCAGCCTCCATTTTTCTGAAACTTTATCGGCTTTATCTTGACACCGACTCCTCCCTGGCTGAAATTAATCCCCTGGTGGTGACCCAACAGGGAGAGATCATGGCCATTGACGGAAAGATGAATTTCGATGACAATGCCCTCTACCGGCAGTCTGGAATTCTGTCCATGCGGGAAGTCACCGAGGATGAGCAGAAAGAGATTGACGCCCACGCCCGGGGACTGAGTTACATCAAGCTGGATGGGAGCATTGGCTGCATGGTTAATGGGGCCGGACTGGCGATGGCCACGATGGACATGATCAAGCTATATGGGGGTGAACCTGCCAATTTCCTTGATATCGGGGGCTCTTCCAACCCCCAGAAGGTCATCGATGCCATGGAAATTCTGCTGAGTGATAAAAATGTGAAAGCGGTGATGATCAATATTTTCGGGGGTATTACGCGTTGCGATGATGTGGCGCGTGGGCTGATCTCTGCCCTGGACCAGATCAGGACCGGTATTCCCATTGTGGTCAGGCTTTCAGGGACCAATGCCCGGGAAGGACTCGAGCTGCTCAGGTCGACAGGGCTGCCCACCGTGGCCACCATGGGAGAAGCCGCAAGGATGGCCATTGAACTGAGCAGAAAGTGACCCTGATCCGGACAAAGGTCAGCTCTCCCGTCGGCAGAGCTTCATTCATGAGAGTTTAACATTCCACACCATTCAAATAAATAACGAGAAAGGAACATACCATGAGCATATTGGTCAACAAGAATACCCGATTGGTCGTTCAGGGGATCACCGGACGAGACGGTGCTTTTCATGCGCAAAAGATGAAGGCTTACGGCACCCAGGTGGTGGCGGGGGTATCCCCGGGCAAGGGCGGCCAGGTATTTGAGGGGATTCCCATTTTCAATACGGTCAGGGAGGCGCGTGAAGCCACAGGCGCCAATGCCTCCGTGATTTTCGTGCCGGCGCCTTTTGCCGCCGATGCCATTCTGGAAGCCAGTTTTGCCGGCGTTGAGCTGGTGGTTACCATCACCGAAGGGGTTCCCGTACGCGACATGATCAGGGTTATGCCCCTGGCCCGACAAAACGGCACCCGGCTGATCGGGCCCAACTGCCCCGGGCTCATTACCCCCGGGGAATGCCTGATCGGAATCCTCCCCGGCAACATCTTTAAACAGGGGCCGGTAGGCCTGATGTCTCGCAGCGGCACCCTCACCTATGAAGTGGTCAACATGCTGACCGAAAATAACCTGGGGCAGACCACTTGCATCGGCATCGGGGGCGACCCGGTGGCTGGTCTCTATTACCGCGATTTGTTGCAGATGTTTGAAGAAGACCCTGAAACCAAAGGAGTGGTGCTCATCGGTGAAATCGGGGGTGATGCCGAAGAACAGGCCGCCCGGTTTATAAAAGAGAATTTGACCAAACCCGTAGTCGCTTTCATTGCGGGACAGACCGCCCCCCCCGGGAAAAGAATGGGCCACGCGGGAGCCATCATCTCCAGCGGTTCGGGAACCGCCGAAGAGAAAATCAAAGCCTTTAATGCCGCCGGCGTGCCGGTTGCCGGGGAACCCTCCCAGATTCCCGGACTTCTCAGGTCCCTGCTCTGATTGAGGACCTCCCCGGGAAATGAAAGGTCTCCTCTTATATGGATAAAGGGAGACCTTTTTTATGCCTGCAGGAGCAATGTGGCCGGGGAATCAGGTTTTGGGGCGGATCTTAAGCTTCTGGCCGGCCCTGAGACTCTTTACATCGGTAATGTTGTTAAGCCGCATCAGGTCATTGTTGGATATCCCCGGATACTTACGGGCAATGGTCCAGAGGTTGTCTCCCTTTTTTACGGTATAGTATTCATAATCCCCCTCTATGGAAGAGGCTGAGGCCAGTTGCCGGTTATCGGCCGCTGTGGAGGATGCTGTGGTCTGCGGCTTGTGTTCTTCTTCGGAACGGGTCGTGGCAACCTGATTGACCGGGGCAGCTTTGCCGGCCTGCGCCTGCTTGGCGCTGAAAGACATGTTGTTGATCCGCTTATAGTGATCGGTTTTGTCTTCAGGAACGTAAATGGTGAGCTTCTGACCAACCCTGATCATGTTCCTTCGGATATTGTTCCAACTCCTCAGATCATTCAAGCTCACATTAAACCAGTTGGCGATATACCCTGGGTTGTCTCCGCTTTTTACCGTATAGGTGATTCTGCTTTTTCCTTCGATGGAATGGCTGGCCTGTGAGGAATTTCTGCCGGGCCCCGTCTGGGGGGTGACGATCCTGTTGTCGGGGAAGTGATTCTGGCGGTCATGGCGGAAGATGGTATCGGCGTTAAGGATGTAATCAGAGAGCAGTTCCACGGGAATCCGCAGCGGGTAGTTTTTTTCGGCGCTGCCGGGGATGATGTCCATCCGGTACATCGGGTTGAGGTCGCGCAGGGCTTCCAGTTCAATGTCAAGGTTGGCGGCGATCTGCTGCAGGTTGATGAGCTGGTTGACCATGATGGTATCGGTATTCAGTGTCATGGCCGGGAACCGCGGCGACATCTGGTGTTCGCGGTAATAGTTCATCACATAGGTGGCGGCGATATATGCCGGTACATAACCGCGGGTTTCCCTTGGAAGGGCATAATAGATCTGCCAATAGTCGGTTTTTCCGCCGGCACGGGTGATGGCCTTGTTGACATTTCCAGGGCCGCAGTTGTAGGCGGCAATCACCAGGTGCCAGTCCTGGTAAACATTGTAGAGTTGTTTGAGATAGCGCGCGGCGGCATCGGTGGCCTTCACCACGTCGCGCCGCTCGTCAATATAGGTAGAGACTTCCAGGTTTAACCCCTTGGCAGTGCCCAGCATAAACTGCCACAAACCGACCGCTCCCACCCGCGACACCGCACGGGGATTGAGAGCCGACTCTATGATGGCCAGATACTTCAGTTCATGCGGCAATTCATATCTGTCAAAAATCTCCTCGAAAAAGGGAAAATAATAGGCTGACAACCCCAGCATAATCTCCACCTGTGACGGACGGCGCGTCGTGTACATCTCGATGTAGTCACGCACCACCGAATTGTAGGAGAGCTTCACGGCGGCCTCCACCTTCGCCAGCCTTTCCATCAGCTCCTCATCGGAAAGATTCATGTGGCGCTGCAGGGTGAAATCCCTGTCCACCTTGTCGGAGAGAAAGATGTTGTTGACATACCAGCTGCTGACCAGGTCATCGAGTTTCTGACTGAATACGGCCCTGCCGATTTCATCGGGCTCCAGGTACAGGGTCTGGACTTCGGCGGTGTCCAGAGATACCACCACGTATTGCCCTATTTTTCTGATATTGTCGCCTTTGTAACCATAGGCGGAAGTGAGAAGTGAGGCGGTGAGAAGAAGGGGGGTCAGAAGCAAGGCTCTTGGGTTCATACTCATTTGTAAGCTCGTCTGTTTTGTTTCATTGGAATGTTCAAAATCTCAAGGTGCAATTTAAGCAAAAAATATTCTGATTCTTTGCCTGGCGCATGACGGGTTCCCAGTTCAGGGAGAGATCGTCGCTGATATCGAAATTAAAGAAATGGGCGTCGACACTGGCATCGATGATATTGAGTCCGTAGAAGGCGGCGGTGACGATGATGAGCAGGTCGCGGTTTCTTCTGTAGTAATCCTGGCTTGAGGTCAGCCCTTGTTTCAGGCTGGCCACGTCGGAGGGTTTGGACAGATCATAGTAGATGATCTGTTTCAGCTTCATATAGGAGTCGGTCGACGGGATGGTATCGGTCAGATCGCTGTATGCCTGCCGGGCGGTCTTGAAGTTGCGGTTGTTCCAGCCGATGAAGTAGCCGAAGGCCGCAAAACCTCCGTAGATAATGGGGATTTTCCAGTATTTTTTATTGTAGGCCTGTCCGAGCCCCGGCAGCAAGGCCGAATAGATGGAGGCTTTTCTGGGAGAGTGGAGTTCTTTTTCAGGGATTTTTCTGGCAGGAGGCAGGGCTGCCGTATCGGAACGAAGCGTGTCGGCAGAGACCCGGGGGGCCATAAGGAGGGTGTCGGGGGAGGCGGAAGATGCCGCAGGAAGGGTGTCGGCTGAAACCCGGGGAGCCCTAAGGAGGGTATCGGGGGATACCGGTGGTGGTGTGGAAGAGTTACCGGCCGTGACCTGCAAAGCAATGACGTGGGTGCAGGCTGTGAAGGAGGGTGCCTGGGTACGGGGACCGGTTGTGGCGGGTGACATCGCCTGCGACTGAAAGACTCCGGCCAGCAGACATAGACAACAAACGACAAACCCTATTTTAACCTCCCTGACAGTTATGGTCACAATACCTTGTTTTCTGGCAAATTTAGCAGATTGCCGCTAAAAGGAACGGCCTCCCTTTTTACTTATTCTGGTTTTCAAGAATTTTAACAATTTTCTGCAAGTCGGATTCATTCCGGAAGGAAATCACGATTTTTCCCCTGCCGACGGTGTCGGCCGTGAATTTCACCGGGAGGGGAATGGCCTGGTGGATGAGATCCCTGACGGTCTGCAGGTGTTCGGGGTAGGGGACCTTATTCTTTTTTTCGGGGTGTTCACCGGTCTCTTGCTCATTCATTTCCCTGACGATCTCCTCAATTTTTCTCACGGAGAAGTCATGGCGGATGATCTGGTTGAAGAGGGCCACCTGGGTATCGCTTTCTTCGATATTGATCAGGGCTTTGGCGTGGCCCATGGTGATCTGTTTTTCTTTGAGGCCTTTCTGGATGAGGGCGGGGAGCCTGAGCAACCGCAGGTAGTTGGCCACCGTCGACCTTTTCTTGCCTACGCGGGTGCTGAGGGTTTCCTGGGTGAGGTTACATTCGTCGATGAGCCGTTGGTAGCTCAGGGAGATTTCGATGGGGTCGAGGTCTTCTCTCTGGATATTTTCGACCAGGGCCATTTCGAGCATAGCGTCGTTGCCGGCTTCCCTGATAAAGGCCGGAATCTTGTAGAGCCCGGCGAGTTGTGCCGCCCTGAAGCGACGCTCACCCGTGATGATCTGGTATCTGTCGTCGACACTTTTGCGCAGCGTGATGGGCTGGATCAACCCGATCTCCCTGATGGATGCCGATAACTCCTCCAGTTTTTCCTGGTCAAAGGTGGTCCTGGGCTGGTAGGGATTGGCGTCAATTTTCGACAGTTCGATTTCCGCCACGCCGGATATCTGTTCCTTGATGATGTCGGCATCATCGATCAGGGCTCCCAGCCCTCTTCCCAATACATTTCTTTTCACCATGGTCCGGGTTTGTTAATGAATGGTTATATCTCCCTGGCGGAGGCTGGTCATATCGTTACGCTGCAGAATCTCCCTGGCCAGGTTCATGTGGTTGATGGCTCCCCGGGAACTGGCGTCGTAGAAAACCACCGGTTTCCCGTAACTCGGGGCTTCAACCAGCTTGACATTCCGCTGAATGACCGTCTCAAAGACCATGTCCTGGAAATGGCGCTTGACCTCCTCATATACCTGGTTGGAGATGTTGAGGCGCGAATCGAACATGGTCAGCAGGAACCCTTCGATTTCGAGCTGAGGGTTGAGCCGGTTTTGGATGATCTTGATGGTGTTGAGCAGTTTCCCGAGTCCCTCGAGGGCGAAGTATTCTCCCTGCACGGGAATGATGACCGAGTCGGCCGCCGTCAGCACATTGACGGTAATCAGCCCCAGGGAGGGGGAACAATCGATGAGGATGAAGTCGTAATCCTCCTTGATTCCTTCGATGGTATGTTTGAGCACCTTTTCCCGGTTGGGCAGGTTGAGCATTTCGATTTCAGCGCCCACAAGGTCGATATGGGAAGGGATCAGGTCGAGGTTGGCCACCCCTGTGGTGAGGATAATCTTGCGGATGTCGGTCTCATCGATGATCGCCTCATAGATGCTGGTCTTGATGTTTTTCAGGTCAAAACCGAGGCCTGAAGTGGCGTTGGCCTGCGGATCGGCGTCGATGACCAGCACTTTTTTTTCCAGGACAGCCAGACTGGCGGCAAGGTTGATGGTGGTGGTGGTTTTACCGACGCCTCCCTTTTGGTTGGCCAATGCAATTATTTTACCCATGTCTGAATTTGAATTAAGGCGTCAAAGTTAATATTTTCTATGTGCAGGGTTCAGAAGGCCGATCTTTCCATCTCTTTCTTGAAGCGGTCGCGGTTGATGGGCACCACACCCACCTGCTCGCATACCAGTCCGCCCGCCATGTTGGAGAGATGGGCCATCATCTGGGGCGGAACATTGGAGGCCAGGCAGAGACTGGCCACCGACAAAACGGTATCGCCGGCTCCTGAAACATCGGCGATGTACCTGATTTCCGCGGGATAATAAGTCTGGCTCACCCCGTTACTGATAAACACCCCCAGTTCTGAAAGGGTGATGAAGATCAGTTTGAAGGACTTCTCCTTTTTATATTCCTCCGCGGTTTTTTTAAGAATTTCCAGGTCTCCTTTTCTGATGGGGCGGCCTGTGCCCTCCACAAACTCCTTGAAGTTGGGTTTGAAGAGGTCCACTTCATGATAGAGGTGGAAGTTTCTCCGTTTGGGATCGACCGCTACGAAAATCTTTTTTTCGCGGGCCAGGGCGTGGACCTTTTCAAAAAGGGTAGGGGTGATCATTCCTTTGTCGTAATCCACGAAGATGATCACATCTATTTTACGGCTTTCGATGGTGCGGTGGATTGCATTGAAGATCATCATTTCGAGGGCCGAGTCGATGTATTCGGTCGATTCTTCGTCGATGCGGGCGATATGCTGGCCGTTGCAGATGATCCGGCTCTTGACGGTGGTGATTCGCTGTGGGTCCACGAAAATGCCGCTGGCCGCCAGGTTGTTCTTTTCCATCAGTTTGCGGAAGCGGCGTCCTTTTTCGTCGTCGCCGGTGACGGAAAAAAGAAGGGGGGTAGCCCCCAGGGCCTGGAGGTTCAGGGAGACGTTGGCGGCTCCGCCCAGCCGGCTCTCCTTGTTGGTGACCGAAACAATCGGGATCGGGGCCTCAGGGGAAACCCGTTCCACTTTGCCCCACAGGTAGCTGTCGACCATGGCATCACCGATAACCAGGGCGGTGATGTTCTTGAAGTGATCGAATAGCTTATCAATTTCCTGCAAATTCACATGCGCATGATTTTGTTGGGGCAAATTTACACTTTTACGCCGATTAAAGGCAAAAAAAGGTGTGGAAAGCGGGTCATTGTGGTATGTCAGCCGGCATCGACGTCGACCTGGATGACCAGGGTGCTGAATCCCGGCTGGCGGAGCGTGTGTTCCATCGCCCGGGTCATGGTAGTCCGGAGGTGCGCAGGGGAGAATTCGCGGGGAACCTTCAGCCAGATTTCCGAGAGGTGCCAGAGGTTGATACGCCCCACCACCGGGCTCCCGGGTCCCAGAATCCTGATTTTTTCTTCCTGGCGGAGCATCCCGGCCAGGAATCCTGCAGCCCTGGTGACCCGTTCCTGGTCTCTGTGTTTCAGGGAGATTCTGACCAGCCTGACCCAGGGGGGGTACCCGAAAAGTTTTCTTTCGGGCATGAGGGAGTTAAAAAGGCCGTGGTAATTGATTTCCCTGGCAAACCCGATGACGGGGTGACCGGGTTGGGTGGTCTGAAGGACCACTTTCCCGGGGAAGGAACTGCGGCCGGGGCGGCCGCTGACCTGCACCAGAAGCTGGAAGGCCCGCTCGTGGGCCCGGAAATCGGGGTAGCTCAGCAGGTTGTCGGCATTGAGGATACCCACTACGCTGACCCTGGCCAGGTCCAGACCCTTGGTCACCATTTGTGTGCCGATGAGGATATCTGTTTTTCCCGATTCCAGCTGGCCGATGAGGTGATCAAGGGCGTGCCGTGACCGCGTGGTGTCCAGGTCCATGCGTGATATGCGTGCTCCCGGGAAGAGAAGGCCGATTTCCTCTTCCACTTTTTCCGTGCCGAAGCCGCGGGTTCGTATCCCGGGGGAGCCACAACGGCCGCAATGGGCAGGCAGGGGCTCGCGATACCCGCAGTAATGGCATACCAACTGGTTGCCCTTCCGGTGGTAGGTAAGGCTGACATCGCAATGACGGCATTCGGGGATCCATCCGCAGTCGTGGCATTCCACCCAGGGCGCATATCCCCTGCGGTTCTGAAACAGGATGACCTGTTCTCCGTTTTGGAGGGCGGCAGTCATCAGCTGGTAGAGTTCCGGGGTAAGCAGGGATTTCATCTCTCTGCGTTTGCGTGCCCTGAGCAGGTCGGCGACGATGATTTCAGGAAGGCCTGCGTGGCCGAACCGGTGGGGAAGGGTGACCAGTCCGTATTTCCCGGTTTTGGCGTTCCGGTAGGATTCAAAGGAGGGGGTGGCCGATCCCAGGAGGACCGGGGCCTGGTGTTGAATGCCGGCGACTACCGCCATGTCGCGGGCGTGGTAGCGCGGAGCCGGGTCGTTTTGCTTGTAGGAGGGTTCGTGTTCCTCATCGACGATGATCAGTCCCAGGCGGGAAAAGGGCAGCAGCAGGGCGCTGCGGGCCCCCAGGACCACCTGGCAGGAGGAGTCCCCGGAGGTGCCGAAAGCCAGTACTTTCTGCCATACTTCCACCCTTTCGGGGCCACTCATGCGGGAGTGGTAAACGGTTGTTTTCCCGCCGAAAGCCTTTTGGAGGCGGGCGATGATCTGGGGAGTGAGCGAGATCTCCGGCACCAGGTAAAGGACCTGTCGGCCTGTGGCCAGGGCTTCCCCGATCAGGTGGATGTAAATCTCGGTTTTCCCGCTGGCCGTGATGCCATGGAGCAGTACCACCTGTTTTTTTGCAAAGAGATTCCTGATTTCAGTCAGGGCTTTCTGTTGGTTTCCGGTGAGGGGGTTTATCCCGGTGGGCCCGCCGGGGGGCTGGGGCAGGCGGGAGACTTCCCGCTGGGCAGCGACCAGGTATCCCTTTGCCACCAATTGCCGCAGGAGGTTTTCCCCGGAAGTTTCTTCTCCGAGAAACTCCTTCCTGGGGATTTCGCCCGGGCTGCCGGGGGAGATGAGGGAGGTCAGGTGAGCCAACCGGGTCATCATCTCCTTTTGGCGCGGGGCGTTTCTCAGGTGATGCAGGGCTTCTTCCCATCGTGCGGGATCCTGCAACGACGGATGGAGGGAAACCACTGTTTCGTGGCGGGGCTTATATTTTTCGCGCAGTTCCTCTTCCGTGATCAGGGTTCCTTTTTCGATGAGTTTTCTGACGATTCCGAAGGAGAAGAGGCCGGGGAGCCTGTTCTGGAGGTCGCCGACGCTGATTTTTCCTGCAGCCAGGCGGGCATGTGCCTCTTCTGCGGGGGGGAGGGTCGCGGGATCGGTTCCGGGGGCCAGGGAGACCACCGTTTCGCTTTCAAGGCGTAATCCGGCAGGCAGGGCGGCTTTCATGACCTCCCCCTGGGTGCAGATGTAATAGTCTGCCATCCATTTCCACAGTTCCAGGTTCTTCGGGGTCACCACCGGCAGGTCGTCGAGCAGGGCGGTGATGTCCCTGATTTCTCCCTCTTCAGGGGGGAGGCGGTGAATGGCGGCGACGATGCCGGCGAAGCTTTTTTTGCGCCCAAAGGGAACAATGACCCTCATTCCGGGGGAGATCCGGGACGCGAATTCCGCAGGGACCCTGTAGGTATAGGTTTCCTTCAGCGGCAGGGGCAGGAGAATGTCAGCAAACGTGGAATCCATGGGATATGGCCTGGTTCCGTAAAGGTAACAATTATCGTGGCAACGGGAGGGGTGGCCAGGTCAAAGGAGGCTTTCGATGGTTCCGGCGACTTTTTCCATAAGCCAGCGGGGGGTGGAGGTTGCCCCGCAGATTCCCGTGGAGGAGACCCCGGTGAACCATTCTGCTTCCAGGTCGGCAGGTCCCTCGACCAAGTAGGTGTGCGGGTTGACGGCCTGGCAGATCTGGAAGAGGGCGGCGCCGTTGCTGCTTTTACGGCCTGCAACGAAAATGACCACGTCAAAGCGGGCCGCGAATTCCTGAAGATGGGGGCCGCGGTTGGCGACCTGACGGCAGATGGTATCCCTGAAGGTCACCTTTTGGTTGTCTCCGGCGCGCTCCCTGATGATCGCGGTGAGGGCGTTGAAGGCCCCGATGGGCATCGTGGTCTGGGAAAAGAGCTCGATGGGCCGGGAATAGTCTATTTTGTCGAGGTCTTCCTCGGAGGTGACGATGATGGCCTGGTTACCGGTCTGGCCGTTGATGCCCACGGTTTCGGCATGGCCGGGTTTGCCGAAAATCACCAGCTGACCCCTGACCTTGGAGAGTTCCCTGTGGGCGGTTTTTACCCTTCGCTGGAGCTGCAGGACCACGGGACAGGTGGCGTCGATCAGCTCGATGTGGTTATTTTCGGCGTATGTGTAGGTCTCCGGGGGTTCTCCGTGTGCCCTGATGAGCACCTTGCAGTGACTCATGGTAAAGTATTCCTCCCTGGAAATGGTCACCATGCCCTTTCCCCTGAGCCGTTCGATTTCCCCTTCGTTGTGGACGATATCGCCCAGGCAGTAAAGGGTGCCCTGTTGGGAGAGTTCCTGGTCGGCTTTGGCGATGGCGTTGACCACGCCGAAGCAGAATCCCGATTTCCGGTCGATCTCAATTTTCATGGTGGCCGATCTTATTTCTGGCTATCCGGAGGGCCCAGGCGAGTTGTTCTTCGGGGGAGAGGAAGCTGTTGTCGAGGAGAATGGCGTCGTGGGCCCGGCGAAGAGGGCTCTCTTCCCGGTTCTGGTCCATATGGTCGCGGTTGGCGATGTTTTGCCTGATCTCGTCCATGGAGACCCGGGTGCCCTTGGCGGTGAGTTCGAGGTAGCGGCGTTTGGCCCTGATTTCAGGGTCGGCGGTCATGAAAATCTTAAGCTCGGCTTCCGGAAAAACCACGGTGCCGATGTCGCGCCCATCCATCACGATTCCCTTGTCGCGGCCCATCTCCTGCTGCAAAAGGACCATGGCCCTGCGGACATCTCCGATGGCGCTGACAGGGCTTACCCACTCCGACACCCGGAGCTGTCTGATTTCCTCCTCGATGTTTTCGCCATTGAGAAAGGTGGTGTTGTTCCCCGTGACCGGGTCGATGGCAAAAGTCACCCTGAAATGGGTCAGGCCTCCGAGGATGGCTTGCTCGTCGGGTTGGCCGTCAATGAACCAGCGGTTCCGGAGGGCAAAAAGCGTCACCGCCCTGTACATGGCCCCGCTGTCGATGTACACATACCCCAGGGCACGGGCCAGGGCTTTGGCCAGTGTGCTTTTTCCGCAGGAGGAAAATCCGTCGATGGCAATGATGATCTTTCGCGTATCCATGGATGGCTTCATAGGGGCGCTAAGATAAGACATTAAGGAGAATTTTCTCCGGAATCAGAAAAATCTGTTGAGGTTGATGCCCAGGGAGAGGTGGTTTGAAGTGCCGGCCAGGTGATAGCGGGTGGTGGCATAATCGAGTCTGAAGCGTTTCACTTTCACGCCGAATCCGAGAGATAAACCGACGGTGGAGAGTCTCTGGTCGAGTTTGAGTTCCTGGCGGAGATGGTAGTTGTAGCCTGCCCTGAGGGTGAAATGGCGGGAGGGCATGACTTCGATGCCGGCCAGGAGGTGACGCATGATTTGTTTGCCGAAGCTTTCCTGGGGTTTGACCACGAACTCCCCGCCACTCTCCTCTTCAGAGGGGGTGGCCAGGGTCCAGTCGCTGAGGTGGTTGGCGGTCACCGAGAAGACCACAGGGGCGTGGCGCAGTTTCCGGGAGAAGCCGACCATGAGGTCAAAGGGGAGGGGTTCTTTTTCGCCGTTTTCGTAATAGGTGGTGATCTGGCTGCCGAAGTTGCGGGCCACCACACCCAGGATGCTGTTTCCGGAAGGGGAGAACCAGGCCAGTCCGGCATCTCCGGCGATTCCGAAGGAGCGGTAGCTCTCGAAGGCTGAGAAAACCGGTTTCAGGTTCACTCCATACCGCCAGTTCCGGTATTGGCCCGACCAGATCAGGTTAAGGGCATACTCTCCGGCGCGGAATTGGTTTCCGGTGAGGTTGCCTTCTTCGTCGGCTTCGGTGAAACTTCCGTAGTTAATATAGTGTACTCCGAGGGCGGCGATGCCATAACGCCCGGCAGCAAAGGCCGTGGAGGCATACCCGTAATGGATGTCGGCCATATAGCGGACATAATTGACCAGGACCTGGCGGGTCATGGATTCCTGCAGGAGGGCCGGATTGTGAAAGGGGAGGTTGAGGTCGGCCGAGTCGGTCAGTGCGGCATGGCTTCCGCCCAGGGCTGCAAAACGCGCTGAATTGGTGAGGGAGAGAAAACGGTAGGTATCCTCACCCCCTATCTGGGCGAACCCTTCCAGCGAAAGGAGCATCAACCAAAGTAGCACTGTTTTTTTCTGAAGCATTCCGGCCTGCATTTTTTCAAGAACGTCAAATATATCTAATTATTTCATAGAATTTTTTCGTCGGGGGGTGATATGATCGCTGGTTGTTTCCCTGTTTTGACCTGTGCCAGGAAAAGACCGGCGATGACCACGGCGATTCCGATGAATTTGCGGGAGGTGAGCTGGTCACCCAGGATGAGCCAGGCCAGGAGGGCCACAAAGACGGGGATGAGGTTGATATAGGAGTTGGAACGGTTGATGCCCATGCTTCGTACGCTGGAGGTGAAGAGGATGAAGGCCAGGGAGGAGGCAAAGACAGCCAGCAGAAGAATAGCCCTGAAGGCCCCGGGGTGAAACGGGGTGGCCAGGAACCCGCGCATCTCAAAAACCATCCAGAAGGGTATGAACATGAAGATGCCGATAAGGTTCTGAAAGGTGATGATGGTGAAGGTGTTGTAGCGGAAGGCCAGTTTCCGGAGTACCGTGGAGTAGGCAATGGCCGAAAAGACGGCCATGAATTCTAGGAACACCCCTTTGGGGGAGGCGGCGAAGCTGAAATCCTGGTTGGTAACCACGATGGTCACTCCCGCAAAGGAAGCCGCCAATCCGGCAATGTTCATTTTACTCAGCTTCTCGCGGTAGAAATACCAGGCAAAAAGGGGCGCAAAAAGCGGAATGGTGGCTACGATGACGGCGGCGACGGTTGAGGAGACATATTTGAGGCCGTAACTCTCCCCCATGAAATAGAGAAATGGTTCGAAGAGGGCCAGCAGTAAAAAGATGCCGGCATCTTTGCGGTCTGGAATCTGTAGTCTTCTGATTGACAGAGAGAAAACAAAAAGCAGAACCACCGAGATGACCAGTCTCAGCAAAACAACAGTAAGGGGCTCATAGGCCTGATAGGCCACCTTGACCCAAACGAAGGAAAAACTCCAGAAGAGCATGGCTCCCAGTGCGGCCAGGATGGGACGTGTAGACCTGTGGTTGTTCATTTTCGGGTATGAAGCGGCAAAATTAAAAAAGGTTTTTCTATTTTTGAGGTACGCTATCCGGGCTGATCATTTATGTTTAATAATAAACCTGATTAAAATGAAAAAAAGAGCTTTACTGAGTGTTTTGGTGATTCCGTTGGTATTAATGGGGGTGGTGACCATGTTTGTTTCGTGTGAGAAGCCGGCACCCAAAAAGAACATCGGGTTGCAGTTGTATTCCCTGCGTGATTCCATAGGCCAGAATGTGGCGGGGACATTGGAGAAGGTGGGGAAGATGGGATACACCTTTGTAGAGGCAGCAGGGTACCGTGATGGTAAGTTTTACGGGATGGATCCTGTGGAATTCAAGAATTTGTGTGAGGCCAACGGGATGGCTTTCCTGGGTTCCCATACCGGCAGGGACGTTCCCGACAGTGCAAGTTATGAGGAGACGATGGCCTGGTGGGACCAGTGCATCGATGCCCACGCCGCGGCAGGGGTCAAGTGGATCGTCCAGCCCTGGATGGGCCGCACCGGCTATGAAAGCCTCGAAGGCCTGAAGAAATATTGCGACTATTTCAACGTCGTGGGTGAGAAGTGTCTGGCCAAAGGAATCCTCTTCGGATATCACAACCACGACAAGGAGTTTTCCACCACCCTTGACAGTATGGTGGTTTACGATTTCATGCTCCAGAACACCGATCCGGCCAAGGTCATGTTCCAGCTCGACCTTTACTGGTGTGTGATAGGGGGCAAGAATCCCGTCGACTATTTCACCAACTATCCCGGGAGGTTCTATCTCTGGCACATTAAGGATGAGGCCGAGGTGGGCACCAGCGGCAAGGTGGACTTTGCCGCCATTTGGCCGTCGCTGGAGCTTTCGGGGATGAAGTATGGCATTGTAGAAGTGGAGCGCTATAATTTCGAGCCTTTCGAGAGCTGCAAGATGAGTCTTGATTATCTCAACAATGCCGATTTTGTAGTATTGCCGTAGGAGCCATGATCCGGATCTTTCGGTCCGGAAAGGGAGGAAGAGGTTGTTTCCGTGCGGGAGCAGCCTCTTTTTTTATGAGGCCGGGGATTCTTCAGCGGTGATTTCCCTTTCGAGGGCTGTTTCAAGCCCGGAGAGTTCTGCCAGTCCGCGCAGCCGTCCGATGAGGGGGTATCCGGGGTGGGTGGCAAGGTGGAAGTCGCCCAGGATTTTAATGCCATGGTCGGGGCGCAGGGGCATCCGTGCGTCGGGTCTTCCCGTCAGGCGGCGGCGCCTTTGTTCCCTGAGCAGGACTTTCATCAGGGCGACCATGTCGACATCGCCGGTGAGGTGGCCCGATTCGTAGAAGGTGTCGTCGTCGTTCCAGTGGGTATTGCGCAGGTGGAGGAACTGGATGTATGGGGCCAGCTGTGCGGCCATGGCCGGCAGGTCGTTGTCACGGCGTGCCGAAAGGCTTCCGGCGCAGAAGGTAAAGCCATGGCTCTCTGAAGGATGGAGGCGCATTACTTCCATGATATCTTCCAGTGTGCCCACGATCCGGGGCAGCCCCAGCACCGGATAGGGGGGGTCATCGGGGTGGATGGCCATCCGGATCCCGGCTTTTTCAGCTTCGGGAATCACGGCATCGAGGAAATAGCGCAGGTTCTCCCTGAGTTGTTCCGGGCCGATGTGGCGGTACTGTTCCAGGTAGCGGAGAAACATCTCTTTGTAGTTGCCTGTTTCCCCTTTCACCACGCCGTCGATGAATCCCTGGGAGACCACGATGATGTGATGGGCCAGGGCTTCTTGTTCTGTGGGGGTCATGGCCCGGAACACCGCTTCGGCTTTGGCGATCATGGCCGGGGAGTAATCGCGGTCGGCACCGGGCCTTTTGAGGATGAACACGTCGAAGGCCACAAAGGTGGGGAAGTGAAAAAGCATGGATTCCCCGCCGGTGGGGGTGATGAATTTCAGGTTGGTGCGGATCCAGTCGAGAACGGGCATGAAGTTATACACCACGGTGTCGATACCGCAGGCGCCCAGGTTCCGCAGTGATGTGCGATAGTTGGCAATAAGCCGGTCGCGGTCGGGGCCTCCCGTCTTAATTCCTTCGGAAACAGGAAGGCTTTCGACCACGCTCCAGCGCATCCCGTAGCTTTCAATTTCCCTTTTCACCCTGCGGATCTCCTCCTGGGGCCACACTTCTCCGTTGGGAATGTGGTGAAGCGCGGTGACCACGCCCATGATGCCCATTTGCCGGAGGTCAGAGAGGGTGATGGCGTCATCGGGGCCGAACCAGCGCCATGTTTTTTCGAATCCCATGTCAAACGCCGCTGTAGGATGAAAATCCCCCGTCGATGGGGATGACCGCTCCGGTGATGAAACTGGCTGCCTCTGAGGAGAGAAATATGACGGCCCCGTTGAGTTCCTCCATCCTGCCGAACCGTTTCATGGGGGTTTTGGCTATGACCTGAAGGCTTCGCTGGGTATAGGAACCATCGGGATGGAGGAGGACGCCAGAATTCTGTTTGCTGATGAAAAAGCCGGGGGCAATGCAGTTCACCCTCACTTTTTCGCTGAATTTCACGGCCAGTTCCATGGCCAGCCATTTGGTAAAGATCTCGATGCCCGATTTGGCCACCGAATAGCCCATCACGCGGGTCAGGGCTGAGAAGGTGGCCATGGAGGAGAGGTTGATGATGCTTCCGCTTCCCGAGAGGGCCATGCTTTTACCGAAGACAAGGCTGGGGAATATGGTGCCGTTAAGGTTGAGATCCACCACTTTACGGTAGTCGTCGATGTTCATGTCAAAGACCGACTGGTCGACAGGGATGGTGGCCCCGGGGATGTTTCCTCCGGCAGCGTTGACCAGGATGTCTATTTTTCCCCACTGGTCAAGGATCACTTCGCTGGCGCTGCGAAGCTGCTCCATTTCCATCACGTCGGCCACCACGGCCAGGGATTCGCCCCCCATGACGGTGAGTTTTTCCGCTTGCTGTTTCACATTCACGGGGTCGCGACCCAGAATGACTACTCTGGCACCATGCCTGGTCAGGGCTTCGGAAATGCTGCTGCCCAGGGTGCCGGCGCCACCCGTCACCACGGCCACCTTGCCGCCGATATCAAAGAGAGATTCCATAGGCTTTGCCTTTTTGATTTAAAAATAGTGAAAGTCGCATGGTGCTACGACCACATAAGGACATGTATATTTGGTACATGCGACTTCCATGGGCGTGAAGCACATCAACTGGCTTCATCTGGAAATACAACTGAAGCGCAAGTCATTAACAAACAAATATACTGATGAAAAGGGTGGTTCCCCCGAAGAGAAGCTCTTTTTTTTTGAAGGAGGAAGAATGAGCGGGCGTTTGGAATATCTTTGAGGGAAAAATGGCCCGGTATAAACTGACCATAGAGTATGACGGCAGCCGTTATTATGGCTGGCAGGCCCAGAAGGGGCACCGCACGGTCCAGGGGGAGTTTCTGACGGCTTTCGACCGGATGTTTCCGGGGATGAAGGTGGATTTTTACGGAGCTGGCCGTACCGACAGCGGGGTGCATGCCCTGGCGCAGGTGGCCCACCTTGAGGTCAGGGAGGAGATGCCCCCGCGCAAGTTGCAGTTCCGGATCAACGATCTGCTTCCCCCTGACATCCATGTGCTCGGGGCGGAGAAGACCCCACCCCGCTTCCATGCCCGTCATGATGCGGTGGCCCGCAGTTACGTCTATCTGGTATCCAAACGGAGGACGGCCTTCAACAAGCCTTACTGCTGGTGGGTCAAAGACGACCTCGACACCGGCCGGATGGCGGAGGTGGCCGGGCTGATGGCCGGACGACACGACTTCCGCTCCTTTACCGATCAGCTTCCCTCTGAAGGATCCACGCTGGTAGAGGTGCTATTTGCCGACATCCATGAAAATGAAGACCTTATCGCCCTACATATCACGGGTTCCCATTTTCTGTGGAAAATGGTGCGTCGCATCACCGGCGTGGTGGTGGAGGCCGGAAGAAGAAAACTGGATGCCGGGCAGGTGGTGGGTTTCCTGGAGAAGTCGTCTCCGGTGCCGGCACAGCTCACGGCGCCCCCCTCGGGGCTTTTCCTCCATAAGGTATTCTATCAGGGAGATCCCCTCCTCAGAGGAGCCGAAGTTCTGCCCCGCATTCTGAATTTTGCTGCATTTCAGCCCAACATCTGAGATCCATCCTGATTTCCTGAAAAAAAAGAGGCGGGATGGAATTCCGGCGAGCGCATTCCCCGCCCGCACCACAGCGGGGTAAGCGGGCTAGGCACTATAAAAGTCCTTAACGGAATCGGATTGACTACATCCGTTCTTTGTGCCAGGGAAGCATCAATGCCTGGTCTCTGCTAATGGCTGATCCGGTGCTGAAACCCGTCGAACTCATCCCAGTTTCACGGGATTCGTTTCCCCGCTGCTCTGAAGTGGGGAGTTTCAACTGTGGCCTGGCCTGGGTCGGGGAGTATGACCGCAGGGTTGCCACCGGCTTGAGCGGCCAGGGATCCCGCCGGAGCCGTCAGGAAAAGTACACCCTAAGGGTTACCCTCAGGGTCATTCAAACCATCAGATGATCTCTTTTCCGGCTTCTTCCAGGAGGCGGGTGCTCATCTGGGTCAGTTTGTATTTCTGGATTTTCCCGCTGGCTGTCATGGGAAATTCCGACACAAAGAAGATGTATTTCGGTACTTTGTAGCGGGCGATCTGGCCGCGGCAGAAGTCGGTGACCTCCTCCTCGGTGAGGGTAAACCCTTTCTTCACCCTGATGAAGGCGCCCACCTGCTCCCCGTATTTGGGGCTGGGGACGGCCGCCACCTCCACGGCCTCGATCTGCTCCATTTTATAGAGGTAGTTCTCAATTTCACGGGGGTAGATGTTCTCTCCTCCACGGATGATCATGTCCTTGATTCTTCCGGTGATGCGGTAAAATCCTTCTTCGGTTTTCACGGCCAGATCGCCCGAGTGAAGGAATCCGTCGGCGTCTATGGCCTTACGGGTGGCTTCATCGTTTTTGTAGTATCCTTTCATGACGTTATAGCCGCGACAGCAGATTTCGCCCTGTTCGCCGGCAGCGCATTCCCTGCCTGTTTCGGGGTGGACGATTTTCACCTCCACATTGGGAAGTTCGAAGCCCACGGTGGTGGCCCTCACTTCAGGGGGGTTGTGGGTACGGGTGGCCGTCATCCCCGGAGAGGTTTCCGTGAGGCCATATACGATGATGATGTCTTTGGCGTGCATCTTGGTCATCACCTGGTTCATGGTTTCGATGGGGCAGAGCGAACCCGCCATGATGCCGGTGCGGAGGCTGCTCAGGTCGAACATGTCAAACATGGGGTGGTGCAGCTCGGCGATGAACATTGTGGGGACACCATAGAGGGCGGTGCATTTTTCGCGTTGTACCGAAGCCAGGACCATCAGGGGGTCGAACTCCTCTACCAGGACCATGGTGGCTCCGTGGGTGATCACGGCGCACAGGGAGAGGACACATCCGAAGCAGTGGAAGAGCGGCACCGGGGTCATCACCCTCTCGGCGGAGGTGAACTTCATGCATTCGCCCACAGAAAAACCGTTGTTGAGGATATTATGATGGGAAAGCATGACCCCTTTGGGGAAGCCGGTGGTTCCCGATGTGTATTGCATATTGACCACATCGTGGCAGCTGAGGCTTCCGCGGATGGTTTCCACTTCGAAGTCGTCGACATGGCTCCCCATCAGAAGCAGTTCCTGGGTATTGTACATTCCCCGGTGTTTCTGCTGGCCAATGAAAACCACATTCCGCAGTTCAGGGAAACGGGGGCTACGGAGTTCCCCCCGGGGTTGTTCCCGGAGTTCGGGCACCAGATCAAAGATCATTTGCAGGTAATCGCTCTCCTTGTATCCATCGACCATGCAGAGGGTATGGATATCGGCGTTGTGGAGGATGTATTCGAGCTCCGCTTTTTTATAACTGGTATTGATGGTCACCAGGATGGCTCCGATTTTGGCGGTAGCAAACATGAAGGTGAGCCAGTCGGGCACATTCTTAGCCCAAATGCCGACCTTGTCGCCGGGCTGAAGGCCGATGTACAGCAGCCCCTTGGCCAACCTGTCGACGCGGTCGTTGAACCCGGCATAGGTGAAGCGGAGGTTGCGGTCGGGGTAAACGATGAATTCCTGGTCAGGGGTTTCCAGGGCCCATTTTTCCAGGATTTCGCCCAGTGTGTAATCGATGAGCTGCATGGTACGGGAATTTGCGGAGTACGGATGGTAACCGGAAATCAGTAAGGGGTGTAAACGACAGCCAGAATCTTGGCGGGCCGGGAGCACCCTGCATGGACGTTATGAAGAACGATGGAATCGTAATAGATGGAGTCGCCCTGTTCGAGTCGGTAGGTTTCACGGCCGTAGTTGATTTCTACGCAGCCCTCCATGACATAAATGAACTCTTCCCCCTCGTGGGAGGAGAGTTTATAGTCGGAGGCCTGTGCCGGTTCGATGTCGACGATGAACGGTTCCATGTGGCGACCGGTTTTGTCGGCGGCCAGGGAGAAAAAGTTGAGGTGCTGGCGTGAGGAGGGGTCGCTTGACGAGAAGCTGACGCTGCTTTTCTCGGCGCCGGCCCTGACCATAACGGGCCCTACCTGGTCGGCATCATCAAGGAATGTGCCGATGCGCACGCCCAGGGCACGGGCAATTCTGATCAGGGGCCCCAGGGAGGGAACCACCCCTTCTTCCTCAATGACCCTGAGCTGCTCCACACTGAGGTTGGCGTTCAGGGCCAGCTCTTCACGGGCAATCATCCGCATTTCACGGAATTGCTTTATTTTCTCTCCGATGTTGCTCTTTTGCATGCGGATATGGTTTTATGGTTATGCAAAAACAAAGGCATGGCGGGGCTGCCTCGCCATGGCAGCCGCAGCTGTGTCAACGGATCAGAGCCATTTCACGTACCTGAAATCCTGACGGTGGCCGAGGTTTTCGTTTTTCGGGAAGAGGCGCAGCCCGTAGCTGTAAGTTCCTGATTTCTGGATATGGACGTCGAGGAAGAAGGTGGCGATGCTTCCTTCGCATTTCTCGACCGTGAATTCATGTTTTTCCACCATTTTCAGGGGCTGGTTGTTGCCATTGAGGGCAATGACCAGTTCAAGGCCCACATCCTTGCTGGTAAGACCTTTGAGATCGACGGTGACCCTGGCAGGGTAATACTGGCCAATCTTCATCAGGTTGGTGATGCCGTGGGCCATTTGTACCTCTTTGACCTCGATCTGGTCCCAGACCGAGCTGACCCAGAATTTCCAGGCGGCCAGATCCCTGGCCACGCGGAAGTTGTCGGCGGTGAGCCTTTGGGTTCTCTGGTGCTGGGGCAGGTAGAAGCGGTCCTGGTAGTCGCGGATCATCCTGCTGGTGGTGAAGTTGGAAGCCACCTTGGCGATGGTATTCTTGATATAGCCTACCCATTTTTCGGGCACGCCATTCTGGTTGCGTTCATAAAAGGCGGGGACGATCTCATCTTCGAGGGTGTTGTAGATGGTGCCGGCGTCGAGTTCATCCTGGAAGTCCTGTACGTCATAGGATCTTTCCATGGGCAGGGCCCATCCGGCGTCTTTTTTGTAACCTTCAACCCACCAGCCGTCGAGGACCGAGAAGTGGAGGGTGCCGTTCATGACGCCCTTTTCACCGGAGGTACCTGAGGCTTCCAGGGGGCGGGTAGGGGTGTTAAGCCATATGTCGACGCCCTGGAGGAGCATCTTGGCCAGGTTCATGTCGTAATTCTGCACGAAAAGGATCTTTCCCTTGAACTGGGGCATCTTGGAGATCTCCACGATGTGCTTGATGAGATCCTGTCCCATTTTGTCGGCGGGATGGGCTTTCCCGGCGAAGATAAACTGTACGGGCCGGTGCGGGTTGTTGACGATCCGGTCGAGCCGTTCCAGGTCGCGGAAGATGAGGTGCGCTCTCTTATAGGTGGCGAACCGGCGGGCGAAGCCGATGGTCAGGGCATTCGGGTCGAGGATGTCGATCAGGTCGGTGATGTAGCGCGGGTTTTCATTCCGCTGGATCCACATGTCGGAGAAGCGCTGTTTGATGTAGGTGAACAATTTGAAGCGCAGTTCCTGGCGCAGCGACCATATCCTCTCGTCGGGTACCTGGTAGATGCGGTCCCAGCGGTCGGGATCCAGTTGGTTTTCCACGAAATCGGCCCCCATAAATTCATTGTGGATGTCTTTCCATTCTCTGGCGGTCCAGGTAGAGTAATGGACCCCATTGGTGACATACCCCACCTCGATTTCCTCTTCCATGTACCCGGGATAAAGGCCTTTGAGGATTTGCTTGCTGACCTTTCCGTGGAGCCAGCTGACCCCGTTGATGCCATGAGAGAGGCTGCAGGCCAGGTAACTCATGTTGAAGTGGTCTTCTTCGGGGCGGGCTTTCCCGAGCAATATGAATTCGTCCCAGGTGAGACCCACCTTTTCGGGGTAATGGTTCATGTAGGCCCTGAAGAGGTCGTTGTGGAAGGCGTCGTGCCCTGCCGGGACCGGGGTGTGGGTAGTGAACAGGGTGGAAGCCCTGACCACCTCGCGGGCTTCGGCATAGGTGAGTTTCTGCTCCTCTACCAGGTTCACCAGCCTTTCAATGCCGATGAGTGCGGCGTGCCCTTCGTTGCAATGATAGATGTCGGGCTGGTAACCCAGGGCGCGCAGCAGCCTGATGCCCCCGATGCCCAGGAGGATTTCCTGTTTAAGCCTGTTTTCGTTGTCGCCGCCATAGAGATTGTGGGTCACCGAACGGTCAAAATCCTGGTTGAGGTCGGTGTCGGCATCGAGCAGATAAAGCTTGACAGCCCCTACGTTGACTTCCCATACATGCGCCTTCAGGTTTCTCCCCGGATACTCCACTTCTATGGTCAGCCACTCGCCGTGGGCATTATAGGTGGGCTGTACCGGAATCTTGGAAAAATGCTCGGGGATGTAATTGGCCATCTGCTCTCCGTACATGTTGATGGTCTGCCGGAAATATCCGAAACGGTAGAGCAGGCCGATGCCCACCAAACTCACTTTGGAGTCGCTGGCTTCCTTGAGGTAGTCTCCTGCCAGAACACCCAGTCCGCCTGAGAAAATCTTCAGGCTGTCGTGAAGGCCGTATTCCATGCTGAAATAGGCCACCAGCGGCTGACTCAGCGTCTCCCTCTCCTTCAGGTACCGGGTGAACTTCCCGTAGGTGGCGTCCATCATCCTGGTGAACACCGGATCTTTCTCCAGTTCTCTGAAACGCTGGAAGGTCACCTGCTCAAGAAGCATAATGGGATTGTGTTCCACCACTTCCCACATTTTCGCATCGATGTACTGAAAAAGTTCCCTGGCTTCGTGGTTCCATACCCACCAGAGGTTTCTTGAAAGCTCCCGCAGGGGGGTAAGCCTGGCCGGGAGATCCGATTCCACGATGAATTTTCTCCATTGGGGCATTTCGACCTGTGTGGGTTTTATGTATCTGATTCCTTGATTGTTATCCATAATTCACTCCTCGCTTTAATATCGGTGTCACCCCTGTGCGGGGTGGCTTGCAATAATAGTCATTTTAACAATTAATTCAGGCTGCAAAAATAAGGTCTATCTCCATACGAACATTGTTTTATGCACAATAACTACTCTGCAAGGGGTGATTCTTAATATATAAGGCGTGGGGAGCGCAGGAATCAGTGGCCTTTTTTGCGTTTCCGGAGGCGATGGATTTCCTCTTTTGATTTTTCAATTTCTTTTTCGAGGTCATTCACCCTGTTTTTAAGGTTTCTGATGATTTCTTCGGGAGAAGGGCCGGAAAAGTGTGATTTTACTCTGATGGTCAGGTCGTTTAGAATGTTCATGTAGTTAAGGAAGGCCTCGTAGGGGGAGTTGTAGGGTGATTTGCGGTGGTGGAGGGGTGGGGCGGGGGTGTTTTCCGACATAAACCGGAAGTGGTCGCTATCCTGGAGTTGGTGCCAGTCGCAGAGGATGCGGGGGTCTTGTGTGGCGGTGACCATGTCTGCGATTCCATAGAGCAGGTTGAGGGCTTCATTCTGGAGGTCGTTGCCGATCCAGAGGGAAGCGTCTCTTTCCTCTCCGGCCTGGGAGAGGGGATTGGGGACGTTGATCATGGAGACGGGCTGGAGGCTGTTCAGAATTTCGGAGGGGGTGGAGAGGCTGATTTCACCTGAGTGGTTGATCAGGTAGAGGAGGTGGTCTAAGAAGCGGAAGATTCCGGAGGATGCCGGGTGGTAATGGCCGAAGGTTTCCAGGTCGAGGCAGAGGTGGATGGATTCAGCGGGTTGGCCGCCATTGAGGAGCCATCCGAAGTATTTATCGGCGGTCAGGGGGAATCCTTCCCAATGGGGGTCTGAAAAGCGGCATTCGAGGTCTTCGCTGAGTTTGTAATGGCGCATGAGGACCTTCAGCCGGGGTTGCAGGGGGTTGCAGTAAAGGAATCCGGGGCTTTTCCAGCCCAGGATATGGCGGGCTCCTTCGGTGATGATGCCTTTGTAGCCCAGGTTGGCGGCCATTTGGCCGATCTCGTCGGAATAGAGGAGGCCGGGATTGAGGAAGACTTCGGTGGTTTGCCCTGTAAGATCCCTGATGGCGGCCTGGTGGTTTCCGGCCTGGAGAGCCAGGGCTTGTTCGCTGGCCAGGCAGGCCAGGGAGTGGGACCAGGTGCCCCCGAGGAACTCGATCTGGCCGGTGGAAGCCAGTTCCCGGAAGCGTGCGGTGACCCCAGGCGTGTAACGGTTGAAGAGTTCCAGCGTCGATCCTGAAAGGTAGATGGCGGCTTTCATGGCCCCGCCGTAACGGCTGACCTGGTTCAGCAACAGGTCGGTTGCCGGCAGGTAACACTCCACGGCCAGCTTTTTCATGTGGTTTTCCAGGGTATAGTCGTCATAATAGCCGTGATCGGCACCGATGTCAAAGAACCGGTATTTCCGGAGGGGCAACGGCTGATGCACGCGGAATATCAGACAGAGGGACTTCATGTGCGGTCAGTTTTTGTAAAGGTTTCTTCCAGGAGGCTCCGGTAAACTTTAAGAACCTCTTCTGCGGCGTTTTTCCATTTGAGGTTCCCGGCTTCTACCTTGCCCCTTTCGGTGAAGAGGTGGGCCAGAACCGGGTAGTTCAGCAGGCCGTAGATGGCGTCGGCCAGGGCGTAGGTATCCCAGAAGTCGGTTTTGATGGCATAGCGGAGTACCTCTGCCACGCCCGACTGGCGGGAGATGATGACCGGCACATTGGCGAGCATGGCTTCCAGGGGAACGATGCCGAAGGGTTCCGAGACGGAGGGCATCACAAACACGTCGCTCATGCGGAGCATCCTGTAGGCGTCGTCGCCCCTGAGGAAGCCGGTGAAGTGAAAATGACCGGTGATTCCCAGACGGGCGGCATGCCCGATCATGGCCTCCATCATGTCACCGCTGCCGGCCATGACAAACCTGACATTTTCCATCCGGGAGAGAACCAGTGCGGCTGCCTCCACGAAGTACTCAGGGCCCTTCTGGTAGGTGATCCTTCCCATGAAGGTGACGATCTTCTCGGTGATCCCCTTTTTTATGCCCTTTTTTTCTTCTTCGGTCAGGGGTTCTGCGGCGTTGTAGACAGTGACCACCTTCCGGGGAGGGATTCTGTATTTTTCGATAATGGTGTGCCGGGTGAGGTTGCTCACGGCGATGATTCTGCCGGCGGCTTCCATCCCTTCCCGTTCAATGTTGTAGACGATCGAGTTGATGTTTCCGCCGCTGCGGTCGAATTCGGTGGCATGGACATGGATGACCAGCGGTTTTCCGGAGCGGCGGCTGGCTTCGATTCCCGCGGGGTAAGCCATCCAGTCGTGGGCGTGGATCACTTCAAAGTCGTTGCTGATGGCGATCTGGCCGGCGACGAGGGCATACCTGCGGATCTCCTCGAAAAGGGTCGGGCCATAGGAACCGGTAAAGGGTATGGTTCCCGCTTCGGTGACTTCCACAAACCGGGTTCCTTTCGGGTAGGAGCGGCTTTTAAGTGCCCAGAACTCCTCAGGGGACTGGTAGGGAAGGAGGGGGGAGTTGACCCTGATCTGTTCCGTGACTGTTTCCCATGTCTCTTTTTCGACACTCCGGGTATAGACCACGGGAATCTGGTTGGCGCCCATCAGGCTGATGCCGGCGGTTTCCTCGTCGCCCCAGGCGCGGGGCACCACGAAGAGGAGGCTCACACCGCCCACCTCCGTCAGCCCCCGGGTCAGCCCGCAACAGGCCGTACCGAGTCCACCGGAAATGTGCGGGGGAAATTCCCATCCAAACATGAGTACCCTCATACCTAAAAGTCTTGAATCTTAAATCTTAAATCTTAAATCTTGGGTCTTGAATCTTGAGTCTTGAGTCTTGAATATTGAGTCTTGAGTCGGGAATCTTGAATCTGGAGTCTTGAATCCTGAATCTTGAATGATGGAAGATCAGGATGTCGGAATATCAGAAGATTAAATATATTATGACTGATTCATTCGTTTTCCGTATCGTAGACCAGGTGTTGGATATAGAGCAGGGCGGCCACGTTCCAGGCCTGGGAGATGGCACCCTTGCCGGTGTGGGGCGGGGTGCCGTTATACATTTCAGAGAGGGTGCCGATGCAGTTTTCGCTCATTTCTCCTTCAAAGCCCTGGAGGATTTTCCGGATTACGGGGAGGCCTCCTTTCCCATAGATGGAGAGCCAGGCCTCGGCGAAGAACTGGAGCAGCCAGGGGAAGGCTGCGCCATTGTAAGCGGCCTCTTCCCGCTGGTGGGTGTCTCCTTCCACCCTTTCGCGGTAGGCGGGGTCGTCGGGGGAGAGTGTGCGCAAACCCCTGGGTGTGAGTAGTTGCTGGCGGGCTGCCTCCAGGATGTGGCGGATTTCCTCTTTTTCAAGGGGAGTGAAGGGCATCGCGGCGGCGATGACCATATTGGGGCGCACCGACCAATCGGTATACAGGCCGTTCTCGACATCGGCCAGGTACCCTTTCTCTTCGTTCCAGTAGGCCCTGCGGAAAGCCTCGGCGATATCTTCCGGCAGGTTTTTCCAGGCATCCAGGAATTCGGTGTCTTTTTCGCTGCGGGCCATTTCGAGTCCGAAGCAGACGGCGTTATACCAGAGGGCGTTGAGTTCAACGGGTTTGCCATAGCGGGGGGTTACGGGCCGCCCGTAGGCGGTGCCGTTCATCCAGGTCAGGGCCATGCCCTGTTCCGCAGCAAAAAGGAGGCCGTCTTCCATCATGGTGACCACTGAGGTTCCCCGTCTGTAGCTCTCCAGGATCTCTTTGATGGCCTGGTAGAAAGGAGTACCGAACTCTTTGAAGCGCGATCCCTGTCTTTTGAGTTGCTGGAGGGTCCAGATGAACCAGAGGGAGGCGTCGGCATTGTTATAGACAGGTTGCGGGTCGGCGATAGAGCCGGGGAACAACCCGTTTTTGAGGTGCGGAAGGTAGGTGGAGAGGACTTCCAGGGCGAGTCGCCTTTCGCTCTGGGCGTGGCGCAATCCCGGAAGGGCCACGAAAGTCTGTCTGCTGAGGCTGTTGTACCAGGGATAGCCGGCGATGATGTCTACGGCGGTATCCTCCTGGTACTGGATAAACTGGTTGGCGGCGTTCTTCAGGCATCCCGCAAAGGAGTCACGGCTGATTCTCTTGCTCACCTCACGGCTGAAGCGTTGCTTGAAGGTGGAAGGCGTTCCCTGAGAAGTCGCTGCCGAAAAGACCAGCGATTCCCCCTCTTTCAGGGTAAACTCGAAATACCCCGGCGTGTACAGATCCTCGTGGCAGTCATAGCCCCTGTTCATCTCCTTCACATACTCGATATTGTAATGCCAGTCGGGTGCGGGAATGAATTCGGGATCCCTGCTGAACTGCATGTAAAGGGAGGGATATCCGTCATAAAGGGCCAGGCTGATCCCATGGGGTTCATTGTTGTAGCGGGTGTGGGCATACAGATTGCATTTGCTGAGTTCGTGGATATTTCTGAAGGCCAGGAAAGGCCTGAACTGCATGGTCACAGGTGCGGAGGCCTCCTCCAGGGTGTACCTGACCAGCAACTGCTGCTCTTTTTCCACCAGGAGCCTCTCCTTGGTGAGAATGACATTTCCCACGCGGAAGGTAAACTTCGGAATCTTCTCGAAATCGAATTTCTGAAGGTATTTATGGCCTTTGGGTTCCATGTAACCTCCCATGTATCTTCTCACAGCCAGGTTAAAAACAGAGCCTTTCATGATGAGGCTTTCATCGAGGGCCGAAAGCAGGAGATGTTTGGTTCCCCCCAAACCCGCCACCGGGCAGATGAGCAATCCGTGGTATTTGCGTGTGTTGCAGCCGTTTAGGGTTGTGGAGATATAGGATCCTGCATGGTTGGAACGGATGATTTCCCTGCGGGAGGTAAACTCCGGATTGGTCAGTTTTGCCGGATTGAAATTGATATAACTCATGGTCAGGTATTTTTCAGTGTAGAGAACGGGGGCAGGCAAGTCGACCTCCGTGCCGGGGTGGTCAGCCGGTTAGTCCCCTATTTGTTTTGAAAAATAGTCAATTTCGGCGGAAAAATCAAGTCCCGGGTGGTTTTTTGCCAGGCGGGTGGCATTTTCGAGAGCCCTGGTGAGGAAGAGGCGGTAGGCTTTGGTGGCGGGGTGGAGTGGCCGGTGGTCCACAGCCTGGCGGAGGCGGGCAATTTCACGCGCGAGGCGGAGGGCCTCCGGGGTGAAGAAGGATGTGCTGAACTTCTCCCAGATGACCTCCACCGCCAGGGGGGAAGGATGGACCATATCGGGCTGGTAGAAGCGGTAATCACGGAGTTCGTCCATCATGATTTCGTAGGCGGGGAAGTAAGCGCACCGCTCACTCCCGTAGCCGCTGACCAGGGCGTCGGCGGCCAGTAAAAGGACCGCCTTGCTCAGTTGGTTTTCGGTGGGGCCATCCTGGTTGTGTCTGACGGGGCTGACGGTGAGGATGACCTTCAGGGAGGGATTGGCCTGCCAGCATGCCTCCAGGGCTTCCCTCAGGGAAGCCACGGCGTGGGCCACAGTCAGCCGGTAGGGGCGGAATTCGCGTGCCGGCACTTTGTGACAGTTGGCGACGGTTTCTCCTGTGGCGCGGTGCTCATAGACCCGGGCTGTGCCCAGGGTGATCAGCAGGAAACCTGCATTCCGGAGGGAAACTGCACCCAGGGTAAGGGCTCTGTTGATGTTTTCCAGGGCCTCCCCGGCATCGGGTGCCGAGAAACGGCCGTGATGGCTGTAACTGTGCCATAAACCGTCATGTTCAAATAGCTCATCCCGTGTGAAGGGCTGCCCCGATACCAACCTGCGCAGACAACTGGCTACCGATACCGGGTTGTACAGGATCCCGGAGGGATTGACGGTGACCGGAAACTTGAGTTCTGTCATCAGGGTTCCCACATGTTCCGTGAAACAGGATCCGATCAGGACATGGTGCCTCGCATGGTCTGATCTCCAGGGAAAGGGCGTGACCTCTACCGGTGTGGTGAAAAGGCTCATAAATTTACTTCGGCAAGCGGTTCTTTTTCAAACTCTTCTATTCCGGGCGACTCCTTTATGCCAGGTTCTTTTCAATTGTTCTTTCGTGTCAACTTTGCGTGTCATTCTTTCCGGGGCAGTTCTTCGCGGAGCAGTACCACGGCGGTGCGTGCCGGCAGGTAAAGACGCAGGAAATGCTGGCTTTCTTTCCCGCCTGCGGGGAGGGTGTAGTAGGTGAGTGCCTCATCGATGCGGTCCTGGCCGCCATAGCGGCCGTTGTCGGTACTCAGGGCCACCCTGTACTTTCCGGCTCCCAGGGGGATGCCGTAGTCGGTGAACGACTTCACCGGGTTGAAGTTGAATACGAAGAGCCACGGGCCGCGATGGTAGGCGAGCACCTGGTCGTCGTTTTTTTCCCAGACCAGGTGGACCGGGGGGATATCGAGGATGCGGTGGTTTCTGACCAGGCCTACCAGGTCATAGTCAAAATCGAGGAGCCAGTGGAATCTGAGTTCCGGGTCGGTGGCGATGCTCCAGATACGGCGGGCATGGCGGTAGGACCAGCTGTTACCTTCGCGGGGGAAGTCGATCCATTCGGGGTGGCCGAATTCATTCCCCATGAAGTTAAGATAGGACCCCCCTGCACAGGAGAGCGTCGCCAGGCGGATCATTTTATGCAGGGCGATGCCCCGGTCGACGATCAGGTTGGGCTGGTCTTTCCGCATGCTGAAGTACATCTCCTTGTCGATGAGCCTGAAAATGATGGTTTTGTCACCCACCAGGGCCTGGTCGTGCGATTCGGCGTAGCTGACCACCTTTTCGTCCATCCGCTTGGAGGTCAGCTGGTAAAAGATGTCGCCCATCTGCCACTCGTCGTCTTTTTTCTCCTTGATGATTTTGATCCAGTAGTCGGGGACGCCCATGGCCAGGCGGAAGTCAAATCCCATGCCGCCCTCGGCCACCGGCACGGCCAGTCCGGGCATGCCGCTCATGTCTTCTGCAATGGATATGGAATGGGGGTCGATCTCCTTCATGAGTTGATTGGCCAGGATGAAGTAAGTGACCGCCTCCTCGTCGCAATTGGCATCGAAATAGTCGCTGTAGCTGGTGAAAGCCTTGCCCAGGCCATGGTCGAAGTAGAGCATGCTGGTGACTCCGTCGAAGCGGAATCCGTCGAATTTGAAAACATCGAGCCAGTACTTGATGTTGGAAAGGAGGAAATGGAGTACCTCGTTTTTGTTGTAGTTAAAGCAATAGGAGTCCCAGGCGGGATGTTCGCCGCGTCCGCCGTCGTGGAAAAACTGGTACCGGGAGCCGTCGTATTTGCCCAGGCCTTCGGTTTCATTGCGCACGGCGTGAGAGTGGACCAGGTCCATAATCACCGAGAGACCCAAGCCATGTGCTTCATCGATGAGCTGTTTCAGCTCGTCGGGGGTGCCGAAGCGGGAAGAGGGGGCAAAGAAACTGGAGACGTGGTATCCGAAACTGCCATAGTAGGGGTGTTCGGGAATGGCCATCAGCTGGATGGTGTTGTAGCCGTTGGCTTTGATGCGGGGGAGCATCTGCTCCCGGAACTCATTGTAGGTATGTACCCGTTCCTCTTCGCCGGCCATGCCCACGTGGGCTTCATAAATCAAAGGGGGTTCCTGTTCACGGCGGAAAGCAGGGTGCTTCCAAAGGTAGGGGTTTTCCGGAGCCCACACCTGGGCGTTAAAAATATACGTCTTCTCGTCCTGGACAGTCCGGAAGGCCCAGGCGGGAATCCGTTTTCCCGATCCCCCCGGCCAGTGCATCATCAGCGCATACAGGTCACCGTGGTGAAGCTTCCCGGGCGGAAGCCGCAACTCCCACACCCCATGGGCCAGCGGAACAAATTCATAACTCTCGTCGATCTTCCAGTCATTGAAGGTGCCCATCAGGTAAATCATGGAGGCATGGGGAGCCCATTCCCTGATGACCCACCCGTCATCGGTGCGGTGGAGTCCGAAATAGAGATAGCCGGTGGCAAAATCAGACAGACTCCCCTTCCGGGTCAGGGTCTCCTTCTTTTGGGCGGCCTGTTCCTGCCGGCGCATAATCGTCTCGGCAAAAGGCTCCAGCCAGGGATCGTTCTTTATCAGCAGAGGGTATTTCATAGGTCTTGGGTATTGTTTTTAAATGGACTGTTCCGGTTTTCCGATAAAGGTAAAAAATCCCCTGACATCTTAAGGAAGAATAAAATTTTTTACCGTTGGCAGGTGATAATTACTGGTTGAGTCTGATCAGAACCCTCCGTTCTGGCTGGTCAGCATGAGCCCCCGGGTAAATCAGATCCGGCCGTTCAATCGGGGCCGGAAATGGCTTCGGACTGAGGTGGATGTGGTTGTGACAAGAGTTCCTTTGTCAGCCGCGGTGCCGGTAAAAGTATTTACGCCCAGCAGGATACCCGGGAATTCCGGAGGGGTGGTCTGAAAAATGAAAAAAAAGGTTTGGTGAAAAGATTTTTTCCTTAATTTTGCGCCGCTTTCTCTTCGTAGCTCAGTTGGTAGAGCAGCTGACTCTTAATCAGCGGGTCGTGAGTTCGAGTCTCACCGAGGAGACAAAGGAAAATCAAGCAAATACAGGGGTTTCAGAGTTGAGACCCCTTCTTTATTTCTTGCACTTGAGCCTTTCTGTCGCCTGCTTTTTAACCTGATTGTGCAAAGATGGTTTAATGCAAATGGCAATCGGTCATATTCTCCTCTTAGAAACTACTTGCCATGTGCCTTTTTGTAATATTCTGCGCAGCTTAAAAGATTATAAAAAGACCATAATATCATTATATATTTTTATATCTTTGCAGAACACAAAAATAAAACCAATATGTCCATATCATTAGATACCAGGGTAGGGGAGGTGGTGAAGCTGAATTTCAAGACGGCTCCCCTTTTTCAGTCGAACCATATTGATTACTGCTGTGGCGGGAACAGAACCCTGTTGCAGGCATGTCAGGAGGCGGGGGTGGAGCCTGAACAGCTCATTGCGCAACTCGAGGAAATTACCGGGAGCAGTGATCCGGATTCGGAATACATCATGAGTCTCTCCCTCGATGAATTGTGCGATTACATTGTCAGGAGGCACCATTCCTATGTGAGGAAGAATATTCCTTTCCTGACGGCGAGTCTGGAGAAGTTGTGTGATGTCCATGGGGCGAATCATCCGGAGCTTTTCGGGATGAGGCAGTTGTTCGGAGCCTCGGCAGGTGATCTGACCATGCACATGCAGAAGGAGGAATTGATGCTGTTCCCATACATTCAGAAGATGGCCAGGGCAAAAAAAGAGGGGACAGGAGTGACTCCGGCGATGTTCGGACCGGTCACCAATCCCATTGGGGCGATGATTGCTGAACATGAAACCGAGGGGGGAAGGTTTGACCGGATGGCCACCATTTCGGGGAATTACAGGATCCCTTCCGATGCCTGCACGACTTACAGGACCACCCTTCAGGTGCTGCAGGAGTTTGAGAACGATCTGCACCGGCATATTCACCTTGAAAACAACATTCTGTTTCCGAAGGCTATAGAGCTGGAGGCCGCACTTTCGGTCTGAATCGGGCCCGGGTATGCATTTAAATGGCGTAAGATCTGCCGGCTATTTGGAAAAAAACATTTTGATGGCCACCAACAGCAGGAACACGCTGAAGATTTTGCGCAGGGTGACTTCCGGGATTTTTGTGGCCCATTGGGAGGTGAAGTAGCTCCCTATCATGAAGGCCACGGCCAGGATCAGGGCGTATTTGAGGTTGGCATGGCCGGCCTTGTAGTAGTTCCAGGCGGCGAAAAGCCCGATGGGAGGGAGCATGACGGCCAGACTGGTTCCGTTGGCCTGGTGCTGTGAGAACCCAAATATAAAGATCAGGGCGGGGATCAGGATGATTCCTCCCCCCAGACCCATGATTCCGGCAAAGGCACCCGTCATCAGTCCGACGAGTATCAGCAGCAGAAGCGTATAAATGTTCATGTTGTACCGTTTTTTTCTGCAGTGTCGCCTGCTCATATGAACGGAGATCACCGCTTTTCCATAGCGTAAAGATAACAATTGGCCTGTTTCACGGAATAATTACTTTCCGGAAGCTTCCTCTTTCTATATTTGCCTGTCACTTGCCTTTTTCCATGCTGACGAATCTGGCAACACCGGGAATGCGGACTGCGGGCACCGGGAATGCGGACTGCGGGCACCGGGAATGCGGACTGCGGGCAGCGGGTATGAAAGACGGGCAGCGGGCACCGGGAATGCGGACAGCGGGCAGCGGGAATGAAAGGCGACAGCGGGCACCGGGAATGCGGACTGCGGGCAGCGGGAATGAAAGACGGGCAGCGGGCACCGGGAATGAAAGGCGACAGCGGGCACCAGGAATGAAAGGCGACAGCGGGCATCGGGAATGCGGACTGCGGGCAGTGTAACGGAGTTATGTGAGACCGGGCAGGAGTGGAATGGATGGGAAAAGGAATACTTGGAGTTTGAAGAGAAATCCGGAAATTGAGAAACATGATGCAGGTAACCGGTAAGAAGAGGGCGCTCTTTTCCTTCAGCAGATGGATGCGCAAGGGATATGCGGTATTCCGGTCGCTGGGGAGGGAGGTCAGGATTGCTGTTCTCTCGGTGGTGTATTCCATTGTGGTTGTTCCGGGAGCTGTATGGGCGCAGACGTCTGCCGACACCCTCCGGATGAGGGAGGTAGACCTGGAGGAGGTGGTGGTGACGGCGGGGAGGACGCCGGTGGGGGCGCAGCAGGTCGCCCGGATGGTGACGACGCTCTCCCGTGTGGAAGTAGAGCGGGTTCCGGCCCAGAGTATTTCCGAACTGTTGCGGGTTCTCCCGTCGGCCGACATCAGGCAGCGGGGACCCCTGGGGGCGCAGGCCGACATCTCCGTCCGCGGAGGCTCCTTTGACCAGACCCTCGTTCTGCTCAATGGCATCAACGTCAGTGATCCCCAGACCGGCCATCATCACCTGAATCTTCCGGTAGATCCTGAAAGCATCTCGCGGGTGGAGTTCCTTACCGGGCCGGCAGCGCGCGCCTTCGGTCCCAATGCCTTCAACGGGGTGATCAACCTGATCACCGGGCCTCCCTCCAAAAACCACCTCCGCCTGTCGGCATCGGCCGGGGCCTACGGCCTTTTCAGGGTCAGCGGCCACCTTGCCCTGGGCACACGTAAAACAAGCCATTTCCTCTCCCCGGGGTACACCACTTCTGCAGGATACCTCCCTAACACGGATTTCAGGGGCACCACCCTTTTCTATCGTGCAGAAAGCCTCTTTCGCGCGGGGACCCTCTCTTTCCAGGCAGGTGTGGGAGACCGCCGCTTCGGGGCCAACAGTTTTTATTCCCTCCGTTATCCCGACCAGTTTGAGGCTACAAAAACACGCTTCCTCAGTGCGGGATTCGTAAGCCGATCGCCGGAAGGATTTTCCGCTTCGGCTTATGTGAGGCGTCACCATGACCGGTTTGAACTGATCAGGGACAATCCGGCAATTCCTTTCAATGTTCATCGTTCTACCACTTCAGGGGTGAACCTGAATTATATTCTGGGGGGGATCGCCGGGAAGAGTTCCTTAGGGGTAGATATAAGGGGGGAACATATTCTGAGCACTGTATTGGGGGAACCTTTGGCCTCTCCTGTGGCGGTGCGTGGCGGGGAAGCCCTTTACTTCACACGGTCGGCGGGGCGTTTGAACACGGCATTATACGGTGAGCACCGCATGGAGCGACGCCGGCTGATTCTTGCCGCGGGGGCCATGGCCCATCTGGTTTCGGGCAGCAGGAAAATCGGGTTTTACCCCGGAGCCGACGCAGCTTTCAGGATCCACCCTGCATTTTCCCTTTACGGATCCCTCAACAAGACCCTGCGCATGCCCACCTTCACCGATCTGTACTACACGAGCCCCATTCAGCAGGCCAATCCGCGGTTGAAGCCTGAAAAAGCTGTTTCGGCGGAGGGGGGGCTCCGGTTGCACAGCCCCGGAGTCAGGGGTACTCTTGCCGTATTCAGCCGGAAAGGCCGGGAAATGATCGACTGGGTGAAGGATCCCCATCCCGATTCCCTGATATGGAGGAGTATGAACCATTCTCAGGTTGATTTCAGAGGGGTGGAGGGATCTTTGCGATATCGTCCGGGGGAGTTGCGCCCCTGGACCCGCCGATTTATATGGCTGGAGAGCGGCTCCCTGGCCTGGACGGCCCTCCGTGGCCGGTCGACGGCCGGAGAACTCCTTTCACGCTATACCGCCGACTATCTCCGCCATCAGATTATGGCCTCGGCCGATATAGGCCTCGGCCCCAAAACGGTGCTTTCCCTGCGCTGGACCTGGCGCGACAGAAACGGCGCCTGGCCAGGCCCCGCAGGTGAAGTGGTTTCCTACCGTCCCATCTCCCTCACCGATGCCAAAATCACCCGCAAAGGACGCCTGCTGAACCTTTTCGTATCGGCCTCCAACCTCTTCGATGAGGAATGGATGGACTTCGGAGGCCTCCGCCAGCCCGGCTTCTGGCTCAGTGGCGGGATCTCCTTTGAACAGGATTGGCCTTCCTTGTGAAATCACCTCCCACCACCTCTTAGCCGAAATCCGATAATTATTTATCTTTAACCCACTAAAAAAAACGATCATGGGAAAACAAGCGATTAAAGTCGCATCGGTCGATGTGGACAAGTTATTGGAAATGCTCAACGCCGCGTTGTCGGAGGAATGGCTGGCCTATTACCAGTATTGGATTGGTGCCCGGCTGATGGAAGGGCCTATGCGGAGCGAGGTGGAACCTGAGTTGCTGCTGCATGCCGACCAGGAGCTCAACCATGCGGTCATGGTGGTGGACAGGATTATCCAGCTCGGAGGCACCCCTGTCATCAATCCGAAGGAGTGGACCAATTGGGCACGGTGTGCATATGATGAGCCCGCTGATCCCTATATTGAGGTGATCCTCGAACAAAATCTCAAAGGGGAGCGGTGTGCCATTGAGCGCTACAAGGAGATTGCCGATTTCACCTCGGGCAAGGACCATACCACCCATCAGATGGCGGTGCAGATCCTCAATGAGGAGGTGGAGCACGAGAACGACATCGAAGACTGGCTGGCCGATCTGGAACGGATGAAGGAGGAGTGGAAAAAGATCAGGTTCTGACCCTTTCTTTCATCTGCGTCCATCTGCAGGGATGGGCACCAACGGAAATGCAAAAGGCGGGCAGAAGGTGAAATCACCGGCTGCCCGCCTTTTTGCAGGTAGTGGGTTCCAGGTAGAATCAGAATCCTCCGGGGCTGCCCACGCGGGTCATGGCGCAACGGAAGCCCAGGTCCCGCTGTGATTTTGTTTCCTGGAGATAGCGGCGCGTACCCGGGGTCAGCCAGTAGGGGCGGTCTATCCAGGATCCTCCCTTGTATACGCGTACATCGTCGCCCACCAGCGAGGAGAAGGCTCCCGGGCGGTCATCCTGGATGTACATGTTTTGGGTGGTGTTATTCTGTGCGGCGGTCCACTGGTCCCCGTCGATAATCTGGGAATTGGGATCTCCGTCCTTGAAATTGCGGTAGTCGGCCAGGGTGTCGAGGCGCATGACGCCGTATTCATCGCGCATGATGTTGCCGTCAGCATCTTTTTTGGGAACGGTGAAAATGTTCCCACGGAAGGGCTGGAATTCGGCGACATCCCGGTTGGAGAGGGGGCGGTAGACATCATAGACCCATTCGTTGACATTTCCGGCCATGCAGTAAAGGCCATAGTCGTTGGGCTGATAGGACTTGATGGTGGAAGCAATATCGGCGCGGTCGTTGAGGGCGCCGGCCATCCCCATCAGGTCACCGCGGCCGCGGGTGAAGTTGGCTTGCATCCTGCCTTTGTTTTTCTTGTCGGCTTCACGCATATAGGTGCCGTTCCAGGGGTACATCTTGCGGTCGGAAAGGAGTTCGTTGTCGGCATTTCCGATCAGGCCCAGGGCGGCATATTCCCATTCGGCTTCGGTAGGCAACCGGTAGGTGGGCAGCAGAATCCCATCTTCCCACCTGACCCTGCGGGCCGTGCCGTCGGTGTTCTCCTGCGGCCTGCGGCCTGAAGTCCCTTCATACATCCCCGCCAGATAGGTGTCGGTGGTGAAAATGTTCTGCCCGTTCTGTGCAGGATCGTGTGTCAGAATACCCTTGTCGACCAGAATCTGCTCGTTCACCCGGTCGGTGCGCCACTGGCAGTAAGCATTGGCCTGAACCCAGGAAACCCCTACCACAGGATAATCGGAATAGGCAGGATGCCGGAAATAGTTCTGGATATAAGGCTCATTGTAGGCCAGCTCCTCCCGCCAGGTCAGGGTGTCGGGAAGAACCGACTCCTTCTTGTCCCGGTCACCCGGATATACCCGCTCTACCCAGTAGACAAACTCGCGGTAATCCTGGTTGGAGACTTCTGTCTCATCCATATAGAAAGAGGCCACGGTCACCCTGCGGGGAACATTGTCCCACTTCGACATCACATCTTCTTCTACCCGGCCCATTGTGAAAGTACCCCCTTCTATAAAAATCAGACCAGGCCCGGCTTCCTGTTCATACCCTGATAAATAGGGAATATTTCCCGTCTCCGGATCGTTGTATTTCCACCCGGTCGTCCTGGAACTGTTTTGTTTCCTGGTGGTGCACCCCACCACGGTCAGAACGATGAGTATGAATACCAGTAATTTGCGATTCATGTTCAGCATTGATTTAAATATGGAAATTTAAACGTCACAAATATAACTAATTCGGCCGATCATTATTGTTCAGGATATTCATATTTTAATGCGTTCCATTCCAATTCCTTTTAAATTTGCAGGGATGGTGGGCACGCTCCGGGGGCTTTCAGCAGGCTGCAATATTCCGGGGATCTTACCGTTTGTTATTCATCAGAACACGCGCATGTACAGGATTATACTTCTCATTTTGCTTTTTATCCCCTTTCCGGGGAAGGCCCCGCAGGCCCGGACTGCGCCGCAGGGGTTGGCCTGGAAGGAGAGTTCCGTGTTGAACAGCGGGAAATGGGTGAAGATAAAAACCACCCAAAGGGGCATCCACAAGATCACTTTTGAAAAGCTCAGGAGCTGGGGGTTTTCTTCTCCCGAGCAGGTGAGTGTTTATGGTAACGGGGGATTTAAAATCACCGAATATCTGGGTGAGACCCCACCCGACGACCTGACGCGGAACCGTATCTGGCGTGGCAAGGACTCTTCGGGCAGGGACTGCCTTTTTTTCTTCAGCACAGGAACGGTTAAGTGGAGTTACGATCTTGGGGCGGGATTGTTCCGTCATACCGTGAATCCCTATTCCGACGACTGTTTTTATTTTCTGACGCAGGAGAGCACTTCCTTTCAGGTGGAACCGGGTGCTCCCGGGGCGGGAGAGGTGACCCATACGGTGACCGCCTTTGATGATGTGGTGCGCTATGAAAGCGAAAAGGTCAATCTGATCAGGTCGGGTCAGCAGTGGTTTGGGGAGAAGTTTGGACCGGGGGCTACCCGGAGTTTTACCCTGACCCTGGATCAACCCGTTGCGGGCGAACAGGCCAGGGTGCTGGTCAGGGGCGTCGGGCGCAGTCCGCTGGTCTCCTCTTTTGAGGTGACCCTGAATCAGGTCAGGCAGGAATCGCTGGCTTTCAACGCCGTCAGCCTGGAAAATGAAACTTCCCTGTATGCCGACGAGCGGCAAAAGGTCTATACCCTGGTTCCGGGCTCTGCCTCGCTGGTGGTTTCCCTGACCTATAGCGCCACCAACGCCCTTTCGGAGGGCTACCTCGATCACATCACCGTCAACTGGCGCAGGCAGCTCAGGATGACGGGCGATGAGCTCCTGTTCAGAGATACCCAAAGCATGGGCGCCGGTCGGGTGGCCCGGTTTGTCGTCGAGAATGCCCCGGCCTCTGCCCGGATTTTTGACATCACCGATCCCCTGCAGCCGTTTGAAATTCCCGCGACACTGCAGGGTTCCCAGCTCTCCTTTACCCGCCCGGCAGGAAGCCTTCGCGAATACCTGGCTTTCAAGCCCGACGGGAATTTTCCCGAGCCCGTACTGGCCGGGGAAATCCCCAACCAGAACCTCCATGGCCTGGCGGTGCCCGATTTTGTGATCATCACCCACCCCGATTTTCTCAGTGATGCCACCAAAGTGGCCGATTTCCACCGCACCACCGACGGCATGCAGGTGGAAGTGGTCACCACTTCCCAGGTGTATCATGAATTCGGGTCGGGAAACCCCGACGCATCGGCTATCCGGAACTTCATCAGAATGTTCTACGACCGGAGCAAAAAGATAAAATACGTCCTTCTTTTCGGCGACGGATGCTATGACAACCGGAACATCACCGGGGCCAATAAAGCCTTTATACCCACATTTCAGTCCGACAACTCCCTGGTGCCTACCGCCTCTTTTGTGTCGGATGATTATTTTGTGATCCTTGACGAGGGGGAGAGTGTGTATAATGGTTTGGTCGACATCGGCATCGGGCGGCTTCCGGTTTCGTCGGTATACGAGGCGGGTATTGTGACCGGGAAGATCCTCGGATACAACTCCCCGGAATCGCTGGGTATCTGGCGTACCAACCTCTGCTTTATCGGGGATGATGAGGACGGGAACCTGCACATGTCAGACTCGGAAGCGCTGGCCAACCAGGTCAACGCCTTTCACCGCGAGTTTCAGACCGAGAAGGTTTATTTTGATGCCTGGCCCCAACAGGCCACCACCGGTGGAGAGCGGTATCCTGGCGTGGTGGAGGCCATCAACCGGCAGGTCAAAAACGGTGTGCTGATCCTCAACTATGTGGGGCACGCCAACGCCCGGTTTCTGGCCGATGAAAGGGTCATTGACGTGTCGGCGATCAATTCCTGGTCCAATGCCAATAATCTGCCGATTTTTGTGACAGCCACCTGTGAGTTCAGCCGGTTTGACGATACCGAAACCTCGGCGGGGGAGTATATTCTTCTGAATCCCAACGGGGGCGGCATCGGCTTATTCTCCACCACACGGGTGGTGTACGCCTACTCCAATTTTCTGCTGAGCCGGAGTTTTTATCAGTATGTGTTTCAGAAGGATCAGCAGGGGGAGAATTTCAGGATGGGGGATATCATGCGTCTTGCCAAAATCAACACCCTGAACACCCTGAACAAGCGTAACTTTTCCCTGTTGGCTGATCCGGCCCTGCGGTTAAGTTACCCTAAGTACAAGGTAGTGACCACAGCCCTCAATGGGAAAACCGCGGGAGCGGTGACCGATACGCTGAAGGCCCTGAGCCGGGTGACCGTCAGGGGGGAGGTCAGTGACCACCAGGGCAGGAAACTCACCGGCTTCAACGGGGTGGTGACCGCCGTAGTCTATGACAAGGCGGTGAGCCAGCAGACCCTGGGCAATGGGGGAGCCTCCCCTTTCAGCTATAAGGTTCAGAACAGCATCATTTACAAGGGGGAGGCCACGGTGACCGCCGGAGAGTTTTCCTTCGGTTTTGTGGTGCCCAAGGATATCTCCTACAACCTGGGGGCAGGAAAGATCCTTTATTATGCCCAGAACGGAGAAAGTGACGCCCACGGGGCATTTGAGGATTTTGTCATCGGAGGGTCACAGGCCACCCAGGTCGACGACAGGAAAGGGCCGGAAGTCAGGCTTTATATGGATGATCCCGGGTTTGCCGACGGCGGGGAAACCAGCCAGAACCCCCTGATGATTGCCGAGATTTCCGATGAGAACGGCATTAATACCGTGGGCACCGGCGTCGGCCATGATATCACGGCCATCCTCGACGGCGATTTCTCCAACGTGATCATCCTTAACGATTATTACCAGGCGGCAAAGGATGACTTCACAAAGGGGATCATCCGTTATCCCTTCCGGAACCTTTCCGTAGGCGAACATACCCTTCAGCTCAGGGTGTGGGATGTGGCCAACAACGCCACTGCCGCAGAAATCAAATTTGTCGTTTCCGGTGACTTCTATATCGGCACCCTCAGTAATTTCCCCAATCCGGTTTACGATCATACCAATTTCATCTTTACCCATAACCAACCCGACGGGGTTTTCAAGACACTTGTTGAGGTGTTTGACGTGACCGGTACGCGGGTCGACAGTTACCAGACCTCGGTATCCTCGGTGGGTACCAGCAGCAATCCCCTGCGGTGGAATCCCCGGGAAAGGGGTCTCTCCCTGCGCAGCGGCATTTATCTCTACCGGATTACGATCCGTTCCTCCGCGGGGCAGCTCGCTTCCAGGGCCGGAAAGATGTTTCTTTCCCGGTAATTTGGCGCCGGAAGATAATTTTTCTCCGGCCGGTCCGTTTAGTCAGTATTTAAAACGGAAATAAATAAAGTTTATCTTTGCACCCTTTGAAATTTCGGAATATGACCAGATTATTGAGATTCGCCGCACTGTTGGCAGTGTGGGTTGCCGTAAGTGCCGGAAGCCTGAATGCCCAGCAGTATACCTATACCGGGGCCAATGTGATCACCACGGGGGTTCCTTTTCTGACCATCGCCCCTGATTCCCGGGCTGCCGGACTGGGTGATGCAGGGGTGGCCACCTCCCCTGACGTGAACGCACAGCACTGGAACCCCGCCAAGTATGCCTTTATTGAAAGCGATATGGGGGTCGCCCTTTCTTACTCCCCCTGGCTCAGGTCACTGGTCAACGACATCAACCTGGCCTACCTGGTGGGCTATAAGAAGCTTGACGAGTACCAGACCGTCAGCGCCTCCCTCCGTTATTTCGCTCTGGGCGACATCGTCTTTACCGATGAATACGCCACCTATATCGGTCAGCAGAGTCCCAATGAGTTTGCCTTTGACCTGGGGTACACCAGGCTGCTCTCCGACCGATGGGCAGGCGCCGTGGCCATCCGCTACATCCGTTCTGACCTGACCGGCGGACAACTTATCAACGGTGTGGAATCTCATGCCGGAAACTCCTATGCCGCCGACGTTTCTTTTTATTACCGGAATGAATTCCAGATGAACCGGTCAGAAAACATCTTCTCGGCAGGGATCAACATCCAGAATATCGGGGCCAAGATCTCCTATACCGACGGGGAAATCAAGGATTTCATTCCCACCAACATGAAGCTGGGGATCGCCTATACCACTGAACTTGACGATTACAACACGTTTACCTTTGCGGCCGATATCAACAAGTTGCTCGTACCCACGCCACCCCACGATTCAGCGACCTACTACGATCCTGACGCCATCCTTTTCCCCGGGGGCATTAACTCCGACAAATCGGTGGTGGGGGGAATGTTCTCCTCATTCACTGACGCTCCCGGCGGCTTTAAGGAAGAGCTGCAGGAGGTGACCCTTTCTGCCGGTGTCGAGTACTGGTACAACAAGCAGTTTGCGTTGCGTGCCGGCTATTTTTATGAGCATGAGAACAAGGGTAACCGTAAGTTCATGACGGCCGGCGCCGGATTGAAACTGAACGTTTTTTCCCTTGATTTTGCCTATCTCTTACCTATTGTGAGAAACCATCCGCTTGAGAATACGCTCAGGTTTACGCTCTCATTTGATGTGGATGCCTTCAGCGGACAGAAATAGGATGGGACAGCGGATTGGTTTTGGAGTGGATGTGCACCGGCTGGCTCCGGGGGAGACCCTCTGGCTGGGAGGGATCCTGATCCCTTCCGATCTGGGAACGGTTGCCCACTCCGATGGCGATGTGTTGTTGCACGCCCTGTGCGATGCCCTTTTGGGGGCAGCCAAGCTGGGCGACATCGGTTCCAATTTTCCCGATACCTCAGGTGAATTCAAGGATATTGACTCGAAGGAACTTCTAGGTCGCTGTGGCCGGCTGATTGCCGGACAGGGGTGGTCGGTGGTCAATGCGGACATGACCCTATGTCTTCAGCAACCCAGGATAAGACCTTACATTGCCCGGATGGAGGAGGTGATGGCGGGCATCCTGGGCATTTCTGCCGACCGGGTGTCGGTGAAGGCCACCACCACGGAAAAACTGGGGTATGAGGGGCGCCGCGAAGGGGTGACCGCCTATGCCGTGGTCCTTCTTGAAAATAGGTAAAGGATGAAGAAAAAGACCCTGGTCATCGGGGCTTCCCCCAATCCCGAGCGGTATGCCCACAAGGCCGTGCTGGCGCTCAGCCACCATGGGCATCCTGTTACCGCCCTCGGCCTGAGGCCGGGTAAGGCCGGCGATACCCCGATTGTCACAGAACGGCCCGGAGACCATGATTTTGACACGGTGACCTTCTATGTCGGATCCCGGCACCAGCCCGGTTATTACGACTATGTTGCGACGTTGAAGCCCCGGCGGGTCATCTTCAACCCGGGCACCGAAAATCCTGAATTTGCCCGTTTGCTGAACCATGCGGGAATAATGACCGAAGAAGCATGCACCCTGGTGCTGCTGGCAACAAACCAGTACTAAGATGTTCAGAACCATCACCTCCCACGAGGCATTCGACGCCCTCCTTGAGCAGAAGCCTGCCCTGCTGGCCTATTTCAGCACGGAGGAGTGTCAGGTATGCAAGGTGCTGAAGCCCAGGGTGGGAGAGATGGCGGCCGCGCACTTCCCGCAGATGGAACGGGTGTTTGTGGAGATCAATGCCCATCCTGCTCTGGCCGCACGTTACCGGGTGTTTACGGTGCCCACCCTTCTTGTTTTTTTTGAAGGGAGGGAATATATCCGAAAAAGCCGCAGCTTTGGACTGGATGAGTTGCAGTCGGAAATCGCGAGGCTCTGCGCAATGCTGCCATGATCAGTAAATGGAGGTCGTTTTCTCCTTTAACAGAATAATCCTTCCAGCTGCAGGGGGACCCTGGGATGGGCGTCAGGTTTGACTCCATCGAAGCAGGGAATGACACTCCGGGAAGTTAACCTCCGTAGAATCCTTCCACCTTTTCGCCCTCCCCTGGCGGGTGATTCAGAATCCGGTCCTTATCGCTCAGCCCATGGGTGATCACCACCATTTCGTCGTTCTCGGGGCCTGTGGTGACCCTTTTCTTCCAGATCTTCCCTTCGCTTTTCAGATAAACGATCGTTTGGCCCTCTTCGAGGAAGAGGCATTTCCTGGGGATGAGGAGCTGGTCGGGGACCTGTTCGACGATGATCTGGTTGTTGCTGGTCATGCCGGGGAGCAGTTTCTTATCACTGTGGGAGAGGTCGATGGTCACGGCAAAAACCTTTGAATCGGCGCCCTGGAGTTCCTGCCCGATGTTGGCGATGGTACTGACTGTTCCGGGGAAGGTAAGACCCGGCAGGGCGTCAACGGTGATGCGGGCGCTGTCGCCAGGTTTTACCTTGGCAATGTCTATTTCCGCGACAAAGGTTTCCGAAATCAGTACAGAGAGGTCAGGAAGGGTGGCGATCACCGGCCTCCAGGGACCCACTTCGTCGCCGATGCGGATCTTGCGGTTTCCGCGAACCCGGGCATAGATGACCATTCCCGCCTCGGGGGCGGTGATGTTGGTGGCCTCCAGCGCCTTCTGCAACTTGACATCGGTGTCGCGGTGATAATTATACCGGTCTTCGTTCCTGCGTGTGCGTGCTTCCAAATCCATCTTCCTGAGTTCATAATCCCGTTTCTGCCTTTCAATCTGCCGCAGGGTCTGGTTGTACGCGGTTTGCATCTTCCGCTGGTAGGCGGGGGATTCGTATTTGGATTGCTGCAGGTCGAGATCCCGGTAACGGAGGTCGAATTCGAGCTGGGCGATCCGCTGTCTGATCTGTGAAAGGGTAAGTGCCGAGTCGATTCGGGCATCATTGAGCTGGGCCTGCCTCACATCCATCTGTTCCCTGTTGATCTGTATCCGCTGGTTGAGGTTCACCTGGTCGAGGGTGGCCACCCAATCCCCCTTTTTTACGATGGTCCCCTCAGGGACCATATCCTTGATTCTGAATTCCCATACCTGGAGGTCGGAATCCTTGAAGATATCGTCAAGGACGATGTTGATGGCCTTCTTCCCGTGAATCTCCCCTTTGGTTTCGATGATTTTTTCAAAATTCCCCTTTTTGACCACGTAAACCGACTGCATGATCCGGGAGCGGTGGATGAACCAGCCGGTTCCCGCCACCAGGAGCAGAAGGGCCACCCCGAAGACCCACCTGTATTTATGTAGAATATGCTTCATGCCTTAGTCGTTGATCAGTTTGTCAAAATCTTCGGCCAGGGTGATTCTTTTTTCAAAGTCGAAGAGGGTGAGTTGCCGCAGGGTGTAGAAATAGGACCAGTAGGAGCGCAGGGCATTGATATATGCGCGGCGGGCCTGTTCCTGGTCGTTGCGGGCCAGGTTGAGTTTGGTCACGTCGAGTTTGCCGATGAGAAACCGCTGTTTGGTCACCTCGAATCCCATTTTGGCGATGGTGTCGGCTTTGGCGGTATTCTTGACCTGTTCTCCCTGAAGGTTGAACTCCATGACGTTCATGATGATGTTCTGCTCGAAATCGATCCGTTCCTGGTTGATGCTGATACGGACCACCTCGCGGTTGGATCTGGCCATGGAGAGTTGTCCCTTGCGTCTTCCCCAGTCGAGGATGGGGATGTTCACGCCGACCCTGAGGCGTTGCCTTTCGAGGGGGTCGAGGTATACTTCGCTGAATTTCTCGGCGTTCTGGTTCAGGCCATAGAGGGCGTAAAGGTCGGCGTTGAAGCCGCTTTGGGCTTCGGCCTGCTTGACTCTGCGGTCTTCCTCGAGGAGCCGCTGGGTATGGTTGATGATGTCGGGGTTGTTGGCGATGGCCATGCCCAGGGCTTCCGGGGCGTCGATGCGGAGTTCGGGCAGGGAGGCCGGTACGATGCATTCGATGCGGGCGTTTTTCTCGAATCCCAGAAAGGAGTTGAGGTCGGCGCGGGCCCGTTCCAGGCCGAGGTTGGAGCGGTTCAGGGCCAGCTTGGCATTCATAAAGCCCAGTTCCAGGTTGAGCAACTCATCCTGGGTGACCGTTCCCGCCTGGAACCGCCCCTGCCCAATGCGGTAAAGGGTATCGGCATTGGCCAGATTGGTGGTGGCAATGGTCACTTCTATCTGGGCGTCGACCAGGTCGAAAAAGCGGCGCGTGGCTTTCAGGGCCAGCTCCTCCCGGGCCTGGATAAACTCCTTTTTGGCCTTTTCAAACTTGACGGGCTCGATGCGGGCCAGCCATTTCTGCGCGTTGTAGCCGTTCAATGACTGGCTGTACCCGATGCTCACCGGCGTGGAACTGAAGGAGGTGATGTCATCACCACCCCAGTTGCGGGTGAAGTTCAGCTCCGACTGGGCAAATATACGCCCCCCCGTGAATCCCACATTCTGGGAAAGGGCCAGCGCCATGTCCGAGTTGAAAAACTCCCTGGGCTTGTACTCATCGCGGTTCAGGTCATAATTGTAAACCTTCTGCATCGACCGGTTGAAGTCGAAGGGAGTGGCTTCGAAGCTGAGCGAGGGCAGCCTGTCGGCCTTGAAATTCCTGAATTCCCAGTAATTATAGAGGAACATGTTTTTGTTTCTGAAGGCGTCGAGCGACTGGCGGGAAGCGATGTCGATCACTTCCTGCAGGGTCAGGGCCCTGGTCTCCTGCTGGGCAAAACCAGATAGGACGGCCAGCAGAGGGATCATGAACAATATTCTGGATGCTTTCATGTCGGGTAGTTCAAACGGTTATTGCCGCAGTGATTCCACGGGATCCTGGTCGGAAGCTCTCTTTGCGGGCAGGTATCCGAATGTGATGCCCACCAGCGCCGACACCCCGAAGGCAATGACGATGGAAAACAGGGAAACGATGGTTTTGATGTCAAATACGACGGTGATGATCATGGAGAGAGCGACTCCCAGGATGATTCCCGCGATGCCCCCCACCACACTGATCAGGGTAGATTCAGCCAGAAACTGGACGATAATATCCTTGCGGGAAGCGCCGATGGCCTGGCGCAGCCCGATCTCGCGGATACGCTCCATCACGCTCGAAAGCATGATGTTCATGATGCCGATCCCTCCGACGATCAGCGAAATCCCGGCAATCACCCCCAGCACAATGTTGAAGATATTCTTGGTCCGTTGTTGCTGCTTGAGCAACAGCTCGGGAATGGTGACCTCGAAGTCGTAGAGGTTATTGTGGCGGCGGAGCATCAGCCGGCTCAAGATCTGGGAGGTGACCGTCAGCTGTTCGGTTTCCTTCACCTGGACGATGATTTTGTCGAGTTGCTGCCGGTTTTCGTTGCCAGTGGCGGAGCTCTGGCTGCTCTGCCTTTCGATCTCATCGGCCCTGACCAGGGAGCGGTTTCTGAAACGCAGCAACATGGTCTTTACGGGAATGAAGATTTTGTTGTCGGTACTGCTGATGCCCATCTCATCGCTTGCCGAGGCGGTAAAATCGCGTCTCTCCACAACGCCGATGACCTGCAGCCATACCTCGCCTGCCTTGATGTATTTCCCTACGGGGTCGTCCTGCCCGAAAAAGAGGGTTTTGATGTTGTCGCCGATGATGCACACCGGGTATCCCTTTTCCTGCTGTCTTTCATTGAAGACCTGCCCGGCCTGAAGCGAAATGTTGAAGAGGTCAAAATAATGGTTGTTGGTGCCCTCGAGGGTAACGGGCTTGCTCCGGCCGTTGAGGATCGCCGAGTAATTGATGGAGATGACAGGGCAGACCCTGGCCACGGTGGGCACTACTTCGGCAATGGCCTCGGCGTCGAGCAGGGTGAGCCCCCGTGAGAACTTCTTTTTCCCGGCGGCGGTTTCTTCACCGGCAGGCTGGCTGGTGTCGCCATCCCCTTCCACGGTGGTGGTCGATGGTGAGATGATGATGTTGTTCACCCCAACCATCTTTATCTGCTCCAGGATCTCATGTTCGGCCCCGTTGCCGATGGCCAGCATACTGATCACGGCAGCCACCCCGAAAATGATCCCCAGGGCGGTGAGCAGGGATTTGATTTTATTGGTTTGAATCGCTTCAATCCCAATGTGGATGTCGTGCAGGTAACGTTGGATGAGTCTCTTCATCGGCTACCTCCGGTTTTGGTCCTGGGATCCTGATTGCCGGGGATTTCCCGATGGCCCTGGAGAGGAAGCCGTGCCCGGGGTCGTTCCGGGCTGGCCCTGCACTTCCGGGAGCGGGGTTTCCCCGGCTTCCGCGGCTGCTTCCCCTTCTGCCGGAGAGGAAGCTCCCCCCGTACCGCTTCTTTGAGCGGCTTCACGGGCCCTGATCTCCTCGTAGATCTCCATGCCCCGCAGGGGCAGATCCTTCTCATTCTCAGGAGGGGCCATCAGCACCCGGTCTCCGGCCTTCAATCCCTTTTTGATGATGGTGAAGTTCTCGTTCTCGTCGCCGGCTTCCACTACCTGCCTGAAGGGGGACTTCCCATACATGTAAACATAGCGCAGCGAATCGTTGCCGAAAATGGCATCGGTGGGGATGTACACCTCCTCGGTGTAAACGCCGGTCTGGATGACGTTACTGGTGGTCATGGCCGGGCGCAGGTCAGGGTCGCTTCCGAACACCCGGATCCTTACCTCAAATACCTTGGCGTCACTCCGCGGCATCGGCTGCCCGATGTTGGCCACGGTGATCACTTCCCCTTCCAGTTGTTTCTCCGGAAAGGCATCGGTTCCCAGGGTGACTTTCTGACCCGCTTTCACCTTTGAGATGTCGATTTCATTGACCCAGGTCACCGAGATCATCCTGGAGAGGTCGGGGAGGGTGGCGATCACAGGCATCCAGCGGCTGACCGTGGACCCCGATTTGATCTTGTCCCCGAAGCGGTCCTTGGCATAGATCACCATGCCCGGTTTGGGTGCGTGGATATTCAGTACCCGGTAGGCCTCTTCCAGTTCCTTTACCCTGTTTTCATGCTGGTTGAGGATGACCACCCTGCGGTTCACACGTGCGGCTGCCTGCTGAACCCTCAGTGTATAGGCCGAGAGTTCCTGCTCCAGGGTGCGGTGCGCCTTTTCCAGGTCCATCTCCGCTTTTCTGATGACCGACGGCGATTCATACACCGATTCGTCCAGGATGATTTTCATCTGTTCGACCTGTTCGCGGGCGTTGATGATCTGGTCGCGGTTGTTGCTCAGGTTGAGGTTGGAGTCCATTTTGGCGTCCTCGAAATCGCTCAGGGCTTGCTCCATCTCTTCCCGGGCCTGCACCAGCACCTCCTCCACGGCCTTGTGGTCAAGCGAAGCCACATAATCCCCCTCCTGCACCACGGTGCCCTCCTCCACAATGTCGGTGATTTTGATTTCGTAGATGCGCACATTGCGGCCTCCCAGTTCCTCCGGAATCACGATTTTCTCCGAATTCTCGGCTTCGAGGGTTCCACTGGTATATACCAGCACTTCAAAGGTGCCCTGCCTGGCCTCTGCTGTGACAGGAGGTTCTTTCTCCCGGGTGCCGGTCAGCAGAATCACCAACACAAGAAGGGCAGCCACGGCTGCACCGATGTAGATATATTTTTTTTTCATATGTCCGCTTCAGGCTGCCGGCCGGTTTCCCGACCCGGCAAAAAATATCCGGCAAAAGTACCATTTTTCAGCCGGATATGAAAACCGCCAGAGCGGTTTGTCGGTAAAACCCGCTTATTCCGTGAGGATTCCGGGAAGTTTCATCTCCTTGTCAAGGTAAAGGTTCCGCTTCAGGGGATCGAAGCGGGAGGAGGCTCTGTCGACCACCTCATACCTGAAGGGCAGTCCGGCGCGCTTCAGGGCGGCGATGGGCACACCGGTGATGTCTTCAACGGCCTTTTTCAACAGGGGTTCAGAAAGGTCACCCAAGGGAAAGGCGGGAAGGAGTTCATCGGCCACCCGGTAATTGGGGGCAAATCCATTCTTGAAATTGGTCAATCCCTGGGCGTTGGCAAACCTGAAAACAATGGGCTGGATCCCCCAGTTTTTGTAATCGGCATAGGCCGTGGGATTTTCATAATAGTCTTCCGGTTTGAGGGTGATGGACCCCGTATATTTTCCATAGGTGGTGTCGCCCACCATCACCACATTCATGTAAGGCTGCAATCCGCAGATGGTGAGTTCCGAAGCACTGGCGCTGCCACTTCCCGTCAGGATGTGCACCTTGTTCAGGTTAAGCTTCACCGGCACGGTCGACTGGAAGTTGATTCCTTTCCAGCCGGCATACGCGGGATTGGTGTTGATGACCGCCTGGTATTTGTCGTTCCACTGGTAAGTTACCAGCGGACTGTTCACCTCCACAATGGAGGCCGGGGCGATGGAACTGCACAGGTACTGGGCGGCTGTAGTCTGACCCCCGGGATTGTAACGCAGGTCAAGCACCAGATCGGTGATCTGCTGATCCCGGAAAAATTGCATGGCTTCGGCCAGACTGGTGGTGTTGTAGTTGGCGATGTACTGGGTGTATAAGAGGTATCCTATCTTATGGCCTTCCTTTTCGATCACCTTTTTGATCAGGACCGGATCGAGTTCGAGTTCCTCGGCCACCATGCTGATGCTGGTGCCGGTGGCGATGCCCGTGGTGGTGAGGATCCCCTTGGTGACGCTGATCTGATTGCCTGACAACAGATCCATGTAGTTGGTGGCGGTGATGTTGCCGTCATTGATTTTGATCAGCAGGTCACCGCGCTGGAACCCAGCTCTCGCCGCCGGCGTGTTGGGATAGACATACTCCACGATGCCGAAATAGTTGCCCGTGGGAGCACCGGTACCATCGACAAACCTGCCAAAGGTCAGAGAGTAACCATAGGCTTTTTCTTTCCCTTCCAGACTGTTCTCAAAGGCGGTGATGTCGTCGGTGATGTAGGACCATTTGTCTTCGGCATTCAGCAGTTTCTTGAAATAGGCCTTGGAATCGGTCTCATACCTGATGTCGATCGTGGGAAGGGTGCTGTACCAGAGATAGATGTCCGTCATGGCCGCCTTAATGAACCCGTTGATTTTCTGGGTCAGCACAGGAGCTTCGTTGGGATCGGGACCCTCGGGCTCAGGTTCAGGTTCCGGATCATCCTTGCCGCATCCCGAAAGCACTGCTCCTGCCAGCATGATGGCGAAAAGCCAGTATTTGAATAACTTCATATTGTAAAAATATTTAAGAGGTTTCGACTCCAAAGAGGTATTCTTTCAATAACCATGCAAAAATAACGGAATTTTACATTAATTGTTTTATCATCGGGGCCACGGTGACAGAAGGTAAGGGCCCAGGTGGTCGTTGGTCCTCTCTACCCCTTTTTCTCCTGAGGATATTCGATTCTTACATGGTAGATGTTAACCAGTTTCCGCAGGAGGATATCCTTGATTTTGTCGATGTCGGCGAAGGTCAGGTCGGAGTTGTCGAGCTGGCGGTCATGCATCTTCTGGTCGATCATGTCGGAGATCAGGTTCCTGAGGTTGTCATAGGTTTTTTCCTTCATACTGCGTGAGGCGGCTTCAATGCCGTCGATGAGCATGACCACGGTGGCTTCGCGGGAGCGGGGGAGGGGGCCCGGATAGGCGAAATTTTTCTCGTTAAAAGATTCGCCGGGGTTTTCCTGTTGCTGCTTCAGAAAAAAGTACTTGGCCTTGGAGGTGCCGTGATGGGTGGCGATGAATTCAACGATGCTTTCGGGGAGTTTGTATTTTCTGGCGGTTTTAATGCCGTTCCTCACATGGTCGATGATGATCTCAGCGCTTTTAAGATAACTCATCTGGTCGTGGGGGTTCATGCCGATCTCCTGGTTTTCGATGAAGAAAGTGGGTTGCGCTGCCTTGCCGATATCGTGGTATAGGGCGCCGGCCCTGACCAGAAAGGGATTGCCCCCGATTTTAAGGATGACCTCTTCGGCCAGGTTGGCGATCTGCATGGAGTGTTGGAAAGTGCCGGGCGCTTCCTCCGCCAGTTTGCGCAACAGGGGCTGGTTGGTGTTCGAGAGTTCAATCAGGGTCACATCGGAGACAAAACCGAAGATTTTCTCAAAAATGAAGATCAGCGGGTAGACCACCAGCACCAGAAGGCTGCTCCAGGCGAACCACTGGAGCATTCTCACATTGTAGGTGGCCAGGGTTCCCTCCTGGATGAGGGTGACCGCCGTGTACACCACCCCATAGGTGAGTCCCACCAGGAGCGAGGCCACCACCACATGAACCCTGCGGTGCATTTTGTTGAGGCTGAATACGGCAATCATCCCCGCGGAAACCTCCAGAAGCACAAACTCGTAGTTGTTGGGGGCATAAAAGCCGATGAGCAGTGATGTGACGATCAGCGTGAAGATGGCTGTCCGCGGATCGTAAAAAGTTCTGATCACCACCGGAAGTATGGCCAGCGGAAACATGTAGATGTGCAACCCCTCAAACGAGTTGATGGTGAGGGCCAGAAAAACAATGAGAATAAGAAAGGAGAGCAGGAAAAGCAGTTTACGCGCATCGTGGAGGATAAACCTCTTGTAGGTGTACATATAGCTGAACAACAGGGTGAGGAACACGGTGATCAGCAACATCTTCCCGAAAGCGACCAAACGGCTGTTGATCCCTTCGCCCTTGCGGATTTCGTAGTTTTGTTTCAGGGATTCCAGGACCTGGAATTTTTGGTCATCTACGATCTCCCCTTCCAGGATGATCCTTTCCCCCTCCTGCATCATGCCTCTCGATGGGGAAACGCTGGCTTCGAGCTGGTGGATTTCCTCCTGGGTGTATTTCTCGTCGAATTTCAGGTTGCTGTGGATGTATTTCCCCGGGTCGATGTTGCTCAGTCTGAGGGCAGCCCCGGGGTAGGTCCTTCTGATTTCGGTCACTCTTCCGGTAAAGAGGTTGTAGGCTGATTTTTCAGACAGAAGGGTGTCAATGGGAATTTTTTCCACCTCATTGCCGGTGATCTGGGCGATTTCCGTTTTGTTTTCAAGGATACCCAGAGACCGGGGGGCAGAGGTCAGGATGCCTGGAGCGTACACTTCATCCAGGGCCCGCATGAAGTCGGCGATGATCTGTTCCCTGCGGGGGATATCCTCCTCCAGCGCTTGCAGAAGGTCATTCCTCAGTTGCTCCTTCTCGGTGGCCACCACCGAGGTGTCCCTGACGAAGTAGGGGGCGAAGCCTTGGGTGACCTCCCTCTTCTCGGCCTCGATTTCCGAGGGGGACTTCAATACGGCAAAATCAAAAGGAGCAACCAGGTTGTTGTGTTTCCAGGGGGCTCCCCGCTGGTATTCATATTTGAAGCGGGCATCGGATGGAAGGATCTGGTGTAATAAAAGCGCGGCTGCGATAAAGACCAGCGCCCTGAAAATGATTTGCGAATAGGCTGAAACCTTTTGTAGAAAAGTTTTCATATTTTTCCGTTTGAATTAGGCGTGCAAGGATGCCGGAATCTTTGCAGGAAACCCTATATTTGGTTTCCTAAAGTAACTAAATTTTTGTGAATTGAGCATGTCTGGTGAAATACCGGCAGGGGCATCCCCGTCCGGAGTGTTGTTCCGTGGGCGTGAGGAGTCCTCCCCGGCACGGGCGGAATATGACCTTCCCAGAAGGGATCTCCAAAAACCCCTGAACTACGGTATTGCCGGGTTGAGTCTGATCCCGGTACGCAGGGAACCCTCAGAAAGAAGTGAGATGGTCACGCAGATTCTCTACGGAGAAACCTATGAAGTGACGGGATTCCTGCCCGGGTGGTTGCAGGTGCGTCTTGATTTTGACGGGTATGAGGGGTGGATAGACCAGAAGATGTCGACGCCACTTGCGCAGCGCCGGTATGAAAGGATCAGGAAGAGCACTCCGGCGGTGACCACCGACATCTTCTCGCTGATTCCCATCGACCAGGATCAAAACCTGATGCTGGTGGCGGGCAGTTCCCTGCCCTTGTGGCGCCCTTATAAAAAGCAGTTCTCCCTGGATGGCCCGCCGGTCAGGTTTGAAGGCCACGTGCAGTGCGGCGCCCCCGCCGACGTCAGAACTTTTATGGTCACCCAGGCCCTGAAATATTTCAACGCCCCCTATCTCTGGGGGGGACGAAGCCCCTTCGGGATCGATTGCAGCGGATTCACCCAGATTATTTACAAAATGGCCGGCCTTCCCATCCCCCGTGATGCCTCTCTCCAGGTCAAAATGGGTACCTCCCTGAGCTTCGTTGAGGAGACCTCCCCGGGAGACCTGGCCTTCTTTGACGACGAGGAGGGAAATATTGTACATGTGGGACTCCTCTGGAAAAGAAACAAAATCATCCATGCCTCCGGAAAAGTGCGCATCGACAATGTCGACCAATATGGTATCTTTAATGTGGATACCAGGCGCTATACCCATAAGATGAGGGTCATGAAAAAGCTGCTGCCATGATTGAAAGAACTGAACTGCTCATATCCCTGCTGATCATTCTGGCTGTGGTGGTCATCATGCTGCGCTACTGGCGTAAAAAGCAGGAGTAGGACCCACACCCTGTACACGCCAGCGGAGCCTTTGCCCTGACCGCGGCAGGCAAAGAGAGTGGTTTAGGTAGGCCTTATGTGGAGACTTCATACTATTCATAGCAATCTGATTACTGATATTTTTTGTTTTGGCTTACACATATGCATACCCACGGCCGGCGCTGACTGTTGACGCTTTGGTGCTGGCAGGAGCGGGGGAGGAGTGGAAAATCCTGCTGATCCGCAGGGGCCGGGAGCCCTTTGCCGGCATGTGGGCTTTCCCGGGAGGATTTGTGGACATGGAGGAGACCCTGGAGCGGGCCTCTCTTCGGGAACTGGAAGAGGAGACCGGTCTGAAGCTGACCGCCATGGAGCAGTTCCGGGTTTTTGATGCCCCGGGCAGAGATCCCCGTCACCGGACCATCTCCGTGGTTTTTTATGCTTTCCTGCCTGAGGTTGGTGCGGTGAAAGGCGGCGATGACGCTTCCGCTGCCGGGTGGTTCCCCCTGAATGACCTGCCCCCGCTCGCCTTCGACCACGCCCATATCCTCTCTCAATTCCTGAAGTGGAAGTTGCCCTGAACCTTTACCCTGAATCCTTCACAAAGCGATCAGACCTTCAATCATATCAAGACCTGCGGTATTTCCGCCCTTTATGGTTTTCTGTTGTATTTGGCGGTGATTTCCCTGAGGAACCGGCGGTGTTTGCCCCGGATCTGGTCCCAGCGGAAGCGCCAGCTCCAGTTGCCATGGGCGATGCCGGGGATGTTCATGCGGGCTTCGGCGCCCAGTTCCAGGAGGTCTTGCAGGGGCGCCACCGCCTTGGCGGCTACCGATGCCCAGGCCATTTCAATGAGTCCCCATACCGGTTGCCACTGGTAGTGCTGCAGGTATTTCATGGCAAACTTCTTCTCCTTTTCGGGGGCGGCGTGGAGCCAGGCCCAGGCGGTGTCGTTGTCGTGGGTACCCGTATAAACCACTGAGTTGACGGTGTAATTATGGGGAAGATGTTCGTTGGCTTCGTCTCCGGAGAAGGCGAACTGCAGGACTTTCATTCCCGGCATGTGAAAGAGGTCGCGCAGGTTTTCCACTTCGGGGGTAATGATGCCGAGGTCTTCGGCGATCAGGGGGAATCTGCCCAGTTGTTTACGGAGGATGTCGAGCATTTCGGCCCCCCGTGCGGGAACCCATTCGCCATGGATGGCGGTCTCCTCCCCGGCAGGCACCGACCAGAAAGCCTCCAGTCCGCGAAAATGGTCGATTCTGACCTGGTCGAACATCCGCAGGTTGAAATGGATCCGGGCGAGCCACCAATGGTATTCCTGCTTCCGGAGGCTTTCCCAGTCGTAAACCGGTGATCCCCATAACTGACCGGTGGCACTGAAATAATCGGGGGGCACGCCGGCCACTTTAATCGGTTTCAGCTCCTCGTCGAGCATGAAAATGTCTGTGTTGGCCCATACATCTACGCTGTCACCCGCCACATAGAGCGGGGCATCGCCGATGATGCTGACTCCTTTGCTGCGGGCGTAATCGTGAAGGGCGTTCCACTGCCTGAAAAAGAAAAATTGCTGAAACTCCTCAAAGGAGATCTCCCCGGCCAGCTTTTCCCTGGTTCCGGCCAGTGCGGAAGGATCTCTTCTCATGATATCTCCGGGCCACTGTTGCCAGGGGATCTCTCCGAACTCCCTGCGGGCCGCCATGAAAAGGGCATAGTCTGACAGCCACCAGCCATGTTCCTCCCTGAAACGGTTATATTCTGCCTGATAGCGATGATGCGCACCGGCAACGAACTTTCCGAATGCCTTTCTCAGTTGTCCTGTTTTCCATTCGGTAACCCTGTTGAATTCCACCTGGCGGATATCAAAGCGGGGAATGTTGCGCAGTGCCTGCTCCTCCAGGAGTCCCTCCTCCATAAGCTGATGGAGATCAATCATCATGGGGTTGCCTGCAAAGGCCGAAAAACACTGGTAAGGGCAATTGCCCAGGCTTACCGGTCCCAGGGGAAGGATCTGCCACAATTGTTGCCCCGTTTCATGCAGGAAGTCGATCCATGCCCGTGCGGGGCTTCCCAGGGTCCCCGATCCTTCCTTTCCCGGAAGGGAGGTGATGTGCAGGAGAATGCCGCTGCTTCTTTTATTCATCTGTTCAGAAAATTACTTCGCGATGGGTTATTGCCGGAAATAAGTTGAGATATGTTTGGTATGGTGGGGAGGCTTGCCGGGCCTCTATTCAGGGATGATTTTTCTTTATCTGCAGGATCTGTTCCCTGTACCGGGTGAGGTGGAAGGCGGTTTCCCTGACCAGGCGCTGCACTTCGAGTCCATGTGTGAGGGTGGGAACAAAAGCTGCGGGGTCGCTGCCTCCCAGGAAGAGGTAATGGGCGTGGACCATGGATCGGAGCCATCCTGCGGGGACGTGCCCCGAGGGGAAGGCGGTGATGCCGCGGTAGTGGCTTCCCACGGGTTGTCGCACCCAATGTTCCTGTTCTTCCAGGAAGTATTCGAAATAGTCGGGGTTTTGGGAAGAGAAGCGCAGAGCCCCCTTTTCGGCGAAGATCTCGAGGAGGACGAGGTCACCCGAGCCGGCGGTGATGCGGCTTGCCGAGAGGTGGCCTGCGGCTCCGGTCATGGGGTCGGTCAGGGCTACGGAAGAGAAGAGGTCGGAGCCTGCGGGCACATCGGGGAATGTGCCTGCCTGGAGGGCGTGGACCATCTGCAGCCCGTTGCCCAGGAAAGCGATGAGCAGGCTGAGGCCATGGGAACCCAGGTCGGCCATGGCCCCTCCGTCGGGGGCAGGGGTGAGCCGTGTCACCCGTTTCTCCCGGTAACTCTTCCGGAGGTAGTCGCCGTGGTAGTATTTCAGGTCAAAATGGACAGGCTTTCCCAGGATACCCGATTTCCAGAAAGCCAGAGCCTCCCTGACCGCCGGCGTCTGCAGATACTGAAACCCCACCTGGATGTCTACCCTCCCTCTTGCGGAAGCCGCCAGCCCGACCATCGCCACTTCTTCTTCCTGCGAGGAACATACCGGTTTTTCCAGATAAATGCGCCTTATGCCTTTCATGGCAAGGGCCGCCCGGAAATGACCGAAATGGGTGTGGTTGGGCCCCATAATGAAAACCGTGTCTATATCAGTCCGGCTGGTCAGCGCCTCCGGCGATTCGGCATGAGAGAATCCAAAGCGGGTGGCGAAAGCTTCGCGGCTTTCCGGCCGGGCCGAGGCAACGGAAACCAGACCGATGGCAGGTGTTTCAGGGTAATAAAAGGCCAGGGCTTTTAACGCATATGCATGGGCCCGGGCGATGCCCCCCGCACCCAGAAAACCTATGTTCACTTGATCCATGCTCGGATAATATGTGGTTTTGAATATCGAATCTCTCCCCGGAGGTGTGCCAGAGCCCTGACCCTCCTCAGAATGACCGGAAGGGGATCACTTTACCTTTTCCAGGATGTCGACCAGATGCTTCCAGAATTTCTCCGTGGTTTCAATGTTGATGCGTTCTCCGGGGGAGTGGGCTCCCTTGATGGTAGGACCGATACTGATCATGTCGAGCCCGGGGTACTTCTCCAGAAAAAGGCCGCATTCGAGCCCGGCATGGATGGAGCGGACGACAGGTTCTGTATGGAATAGCTGCCGGTAGGAGGCAACAGCCACTTTCAGGATCTGTGAATCGGGATCGGGAGCCCAGCCGGGGTAGCCGTCGGAGTGGGTGACCGTGGCACCTGCCAGTTCGAATACCGATTCGATCATGGCGGCGGCCATGTTTTTACGGCTGTCGATTTCGCTGCGCTGGCTGGTGGTGACCACGATGAGGCCGTTGCCGGGGCATTTCACGGAGGCCAGGTTGGTGGAGGTCTCCACCATGCCGGGCATGCGGGTGCTCCATTCGAGGACCCCGTGAGGGGCAGCCACCAGGGCATGGAGAAGGCGTGATTGCGTGCTTTTGTCAATGACCGCCGCCGGGGTCGGAATGGTTTCCACACCCAGGGTGAGCCCGGGCTCTGTCTTTTCAAATTCGAATTTCACCAGGGCCGTATAGGCTTCAAAATCAGCAGTCAGCAAGGATTTCAGGCGAGCCGGAACGGTGATGTCCACCCGGGCTTCACGGGCGATGGCGTTACGCAGGTTGCCCCCGTCGAAGCGGGCCAGGGATATTCCGTACCGGGCCTGGGCACTGCGCAGGAAACGGGCCAGGATTTTGTTGGCATTGCCGAGCCCCTTGTGGATATCGTCGCCCGAATGCCCGCCTGTCAATCCCGATACCGATAGCTGCAGCCCCAGATCTCCGGCAGGGACGGCCTCCTCCTGATACTTGAATTCGGCAACCGTATCGATGCCGCCGGCACAACCGATGAAAATCTCCCCTTCATCTTCCGAATCGAGGTTGAGGAGGATTTTACCGCTGAAGAAACCGGGTTGGAGGGCGTTGGCACCGGTCAGTCCGGTCTCCTCGTCGACCGTAAAGAGACACTCTACAGGCCCGTGGGCGATGTCACGGGCAGTGAGCACCGCAAGCTGAGCAGCAATTCCGATGCCGTCGTCAGCCCCCAGGGTAGTCCCGTTGGCCGAAACCCACTCCTCGCCAATCACTCCCTCAATGGGATCTGTGGTGAAATCAAATACCTTGTCGCTGTTTTTCTCGCATACCATGTCGAGGTGGGTCTGCAGAACCACCACCGGAACCTTCTCCTTTCCGGGAAAGGCAGGCTTGGCGATCAGCACGTTGCCGGCTTCATCCTTCCTGGCTGCGAGACCCTGGCGGGCCGCAAAATCCAGCAACCAGGCAATGATCTTTCCTTCGTCTTTCGAAGGCCGCGGAATTTTCAAAATGTCGGAGAAATAGCTCCACAGGGGCTGGGGTTTTAAATCAGAAAATGAACGCATAGGATATTCTTCGTAATGATTGGAAATATGAATCTAAAATTTTTCTATTGTCCAAACCGGCATTCCATGATACCGGAAATGGACAGATCTTCGTCCAGATCAGGCCATGTCATCCTGTTCCAGTGCAAATAATCTGCATCTTTTCAAATAACAATCTTTACAAAATTAGTATATTTTTACGGACATGGAATCGATCAGGGAGATATATAGGGTAGGGCAGGGGCCTTCGAGCAGCCATACCATGGGGCCTGCCAAGGCTTCCCGGATGTTTCTGGAGAAGTATCCTGCGGCGGATCATTACCGGGTTACTCTTTACGGGAGTTTGGCGGCCACAGGAAAAGGACACCTCACCGATGAGGCGGTGCTGAGGGCTTTTCACGGCCGGAAAACGGAGCTGGCGTGGGAGCCTGCGGTCTTCCTGCCACGGCATCCCAATGCCCTGAAGTTTGAGGCATTCGGTGCTTCCGGAGAACCGGCAGGGGAGTGGACGGCCTACAGTGTAGGCGGTGGGTCGGTCGTTGATGACCAGACCGTTTCAGAAACGGTGCATGTATATCCCCATTCGACGATGGAGGCCATCCTGGACTATTGCCATGAGAACGGACTCCGTTTTTGGGAGTATATCGAGCGGCATGAGGGCGCCGGCATCTGGGAGTTTCTGGAGGAGATCTGGAAGGTGATGCAGCAGTCCATCAGGCGGGGACTTGAATCGGAGGGGACCCTTCCAGGGGTGCTGAAGCTGCCGCGGAAGGCCGGGGAGATCAAGGCCAAAGCCCGCAGCTATTCAGGTCCTTTCAAGCGGAGGGCTCAGATCTTTGCCTATGCCCTGGCGGTTTCCGAGGAAAACGCCTCCGGAGGGATCATCGTGACGGCTCCCACCTGCGGGGCCAGCGGGGTGCTGCCGGCTGTCCTCTATTACCACAAAAGGGTGTATAAAATCACCGACGATCAGATCATCAGGGCATTGGCCACAGCGGGGCTGATCGGGACACTGGTGAAAACCAACGCTTCCATCTCCGGGGCGGAAGTGGGATGCCAGGGCGAGGTGGGCACCGCCTGTGCCATGGCTTCGGCCGCTGCCAGCCAGATGATGGGCGGCACCATCAACCAGATCGAATATTCCGCAGAAATGGGACTGGAACACCACCTGGGGCTCACCTGCGACCCGGTGGCCGGACTGGTGCAGATTCCCTGCATCGAGCGGAACGCCTTCGGGGCCCAGCGGGCCCTGGCCCATAATACCTATGCCCTGATGTCGGATGGCCGCCACCGCATCAGCTTCGACGAAGTGGTGCAAACCATGTACGAAACCGGCGTCAACATCCAGAGCCCCTACCGGGAAACCTCCCTGGGCGGACTGGCACTGCGCGACGCTATGCCCTGATCCGGAACGCAGGGACTTAGGGACTTGGAGACTTAGGGACTTAGGGACTTAGAGACTAAGAGACTTAGGGACTAAGAGACTAAGAGAATTAGGGACTTAGAAATCGTAATCGACATACTGATCTTCTGATCTTCTGATCTTCTGGCCTTCTGTCCTTCTGACCTTCTAGCCTTCTAGCCTTCTGACCTTCTGATCTTCTAGAATAGGTAGTTCAGGCCGATATACATGCCTGACTTGCCATCCTGATCGTTAAGGGCGCGGCCGTAGTCGACGGCAATCACGAAATTCTCATTCATGGCGATACGCAACCCGGCCCCCACGGAAGTATGGAATTTCTCGGCGTCGTCCTTGAAGAAATCGGCTTTGCTGTAGGTCCCGAGATTTGCAGGCAAGGTAAAATCTATCTTTTTGGTGACGCGGCCAAAGTCGGCGAAACCGTTAAGACCCAGGTAGAAGTTGTTTTTAATGAAGTTGAAGCGGACGAATTTCCAGCGGGCTTCCAGGTTTCCGTAAAAGAAACCGTCGCCCACGACGCGGTTGCGGAGCACTCCGCGCAGGGTTTTGGCGCCGCCCAGCCCTTCAGAGAGGGCCCCCGTCAGAATCGAGGTAATCACCTGTGATTGGTAATAGAAGGGCACGTCTCCGGCGAGGGTAGTCTGGTATGCCAGCCGGTATACCAGGGAGAGGTTGCGGGGCACCAGTGTGAAATACTGCCGGTGGATCAGGCTCAGCTTGGCGAAGGAACTCTCGGCCCCGAGAATTTTCGGGGAGGCTTCCACCACGGCTTCGGTCCACATTCCCTTCATGGGATTGGGCCGGTTGTCACGGGTGTCAAAAACGAGTCCCCCCTTGAAGGTGGGTACAAAACCGCCGTCAACCTCGTCACCGCTGATCAGGCCCCAGTCCTGGTAAAGCTGATACAAGCCGTCGACTTCAGGTAAAACCTCGTCACCCTCCTTGTTCTTATTGAGTTTGTCCAGATTGACTTCCGCGATTTTGAAATTCTGGAAATTCCAGCCGGTGATCCAGCGGAAATGGTCTCCGGCCAGTTTCCCCTGGAGGTCGACCTTGAAGCGGAATAATTTCCGGTCATACTTATAAAACATCCTTGTTTTGTAAGGAGGTGTTTCCAACTCATCGTCGATCCAGTCGGGTTGGTAGACGGCATCGTACCCGTTGAAGCCGAAGAAGTCATAAGCCTGGTCGGAGAGAAAACTCACATCGACTGAGGTTTGCAACCCCTTGATCAACCTGTCGGAATCGTAGTAGAAACGGTTGATGCCGCTTCCCTTGGTGAACCGGGAAACTTCAAAATAGAGGGAGTGGTTGTAAGACGGGAACCGGCTTCCATCTCCATAATTGTACAGATTGACCAGGGCACCGTACTGGAACCCCAGGTCGGTGTCGAAGGTGATGGTCGGAAGGGCGCCGAAATTCCACCCTGTCTTGGTCACCATCTCCTTCTCCTGGGCACCCACCCCAAAGAATATCAGCATGAGCATCGAAAAAACGACTGTTTTCTTCATAATTTTAAAGAATTAGTGGCTTTTTACAGGCCGTTTGTGAAAGAATTGCCTTTGGTTTTATTGCTTCCGAAGATAGAAAAAAAACAATCCATTGGAACATGCCGCACTTTTCAACCCTTAAAAGGGAATCCTACCCAAGGTTCATCATTCTGCGAAGGGCGAAAGCGATTACCTTTGTGGGGTGAAACGCAGATGATAAAATACCATGGCCATTTTTGAGACCCGCCAGCGGGTAACCTATGCCGAGACCGACCAGATGGGTCTGATGCACCATTCCAACTATCTGAGGTGGTATGAGAATGCACGCTGGGAACTCTTCCGTCATCTGGGTATACCTTACGTCGAAGTGGAGCGGGAAGGGTTTATCTTCCCGGTCACGGAGGCTACGCTCCGTTATCTTCATCCGTTGCGTTATGATCAGGAGGTGGTGGTGGTCATCCGGATCAAAATGGTGACCGGTGCACGCATCACCTTTGAGGGGGAGATGAGGGAGGAGAAGGGGCTGACGGTCAACCGTGCAGTCATCAGGGTAGGGTGTGCCCGGAAAGAGGATGGAAAGGCGTCACTACTGTCGGTGCGGGTCAGAGAGATCCTCTCCGCATGGATGGAATCCCCTGAGTGACGCCCCACAGGGCCACAGTTCTTCCCGGGCTGAAAGCAATCTCCAGCCTGCGTTAGTATTCTCCTGTCAGGAGGCCCGAGATGCACCAGGCGCTGAAGCTGCCTCCTTCGGGGGCACCCTGAGGGATGGCCACTTTCAGGGTGTGCCGCCCGGGGCTCAGGTTTTCCAACGGCACGAAATAGGGATCGGTGGCGCTGCCGGGGCACCACCCTGACCGGCTGTAATCGCTGGAGGTGATTCCGTTCCAGAAATTGCCCGAAGCAGGATTGTACTTCCTCCAGGTTCCACAGTCGGTGCGCCAGGGGGTGATCTGAAATACCTGCTTCCCGTCGATGAAGATGCGGTTTTCCTTCTGGTTGAATTCATCGCCGCCGCCCCAGCCGCCATGACCCGTAGTGAGATAGCGCAGTTTCAGGCTTTTGACCCCCTCCGGAACTTCAAATTCTACAGTGAGGGAGTCGGTGTCAAAGAGCGTGCCGTAGTTCTGGCCTGCCATCTCCATGATATTCAAGGTGTTGAAAAGGGGCTTCACCCAGAGGGCGGGACCCCGGTTTTCCCGTTCCTCCCGGGGTTGCGGCGACCCGGGGTAATACTTCAGCCTCAGGCTGACCTTATGCCCTCCTTTGTCATAGTTGCCGATGAAGACACCCATCCACACCTCTCCCTTCAGAAGGGGTTGCAGGTCGGTGACCTCCTGCTTATACCAGGCGGCTTCCTCCCATACCTGGCCGTAGACCTTCACCTGCTCATTGAAATGGCTGACTCCGAAGGGTGTGAAAAACCGGACCAGCTCCACCGGGGGAAGGTAATCCCCGGTGGCGGTCATCCCCTGGTAGCTCTTGCCGTTGCGCGCCGTGAAGTAGGGGACCATGTCAATGCCGTCACGCAGAGCCTCCAGGAAGGAGGTTTTTCCCCCCTCCGGAATCATGAAAACTGTCCCGGTGCGGTCATAGGCATCTCCGTTGGAGTACTGAAGGAGTTCGGCGAAAACCTGGTCCCACGGGGCGGCTTCGGGAAGCGCCACCTTTTTGAGAATGACCGTTCCTCCGGCATATTTATAGGTCTCATTCAGCACCTCCCCCTCCGGATTGCGGATCTCGTTGCCCCAGCTGATCTGTTCATCCTGGAAGATGTCGATGGTGGTGATCAGGTTCTCGGTGATGAGATGGCGGTAAAGGGCCTGATCGACTTCCCTCCCCGGATCTTCGGGCAGCACGGGAACATCCTCCTCGCCGGTAAAAACCAGCGTGTCGGCCTCCAGGGCAAAATTCCGGTTACGGACGATCTTCAGGACCAGTCCGTCGGGGATCCCATAAGCCATCTGGGGAGTTCCCCGGAAAGGAAGGTCACGCGTAAACCAGATTTCAATGCTGTTGCTCCGCAGGGTAGTGGTCGCCTTTTCACAGGCATAGCCCAGAATGGTCTCTTTCTCCCCGGTGAGGGTGAGCTCAGGAAAACCGCTGAAAGGGGTTTTGATGTGGAAACGGGTAGCGCCCCTCTGGCCACCCCCATTCGCGGCGGTTTCCAGATCATTTGCTCCTGATGATGCGCTGGCTTCAGCCGCTATGGTGGCCATCTGATAGGCCATTTTGTTGCGGTGGTCGAGAATTTCCTTCTCTTCCGGGGGGCGCCCCGATCCCGGCTGCCCCTGACGGCCACTGCGCACTTCCGAGATCTCCCTGCCGGCCAGCAGCACTGCACTAGCCCCGCGACGCCCATCCTGGCCATTGACCACCTGCCGGTAGGTCACCCTTACGGCGTCCCCTTTGACCCGGGACTGACCGGCTCCCGTATATCCGTATACCCACAGCACCACAAGGAGCACCGTTTTCACCACGCTTGTTCTCATAAGATTCATTTGTATAGTTGTTTGTTTATGACCTGCTCTTCAATTGTATTTCAAGATGAAGCCAGTTGATGTGCTTCACGCCCATGGAATTGGCTCCGCGGTGCTCCGCCGAACTTCGTTTCGCATGGAGCAAATATGCATGTCCTTATGTGGTCGAAGCACCATGCGACTTTCCATTGTTTTGTATCGCCTTTGGTGCCGTTAATTCGTTTTCCCACATCATCGAAGCCGTAAGATCCCCCGCATACTTCTTTCCTGAAAAATCCTCCTGCAGGATGGAGCCGCTGAGGACCACCCTGCGCTCTCCGGTGACGCACACGCGCTCCCTGCGGCCCGGAACGGAGGGCCAAGATACTCATTTTCCAGGCCACAGGGAAGGAGCCTGGTCATTGCCTGATCCTTTTAATTTTCCTACATTTAGCCACTGCTCTTTGATGTGCGGGACGCTGGCCAGAAATACGGTTGAGCCAGGCTTAACACGGTGACGGTGGACTGACATGAGCGGGACGCGGGCCTGCCATAAGGGTGAGCCAGGCTTAACACTGTGACGCTGGCCTGCCATAAGTATACGTTTGGTTTGATTCCTGATACGCTGGCTTGAGACAAATGACGCTTGGCTGATATGAGCGGCACGATGGCTTGAAACATGTGGTCCTGGCCTGACAAGATTGTACATGAGAAATACCTTCCCGGAACCTGGGGCGTCTGGAAGCTTAAGATTCGCGGAGGGACCGATGTGATAAAGGATAAGGAATTTTTCAACTAAAAAAATACATACCATGAAATTCCGATTGTTATTCTGGATAATAGGGCTTCTCATCATGGGTGGTCCGTTGATGGCAGGACCGTTTGATCTGGTTCCCCTGCCTGCGTCGGTGGTCAGAGGGGAAGGGCAGTTTTCCCTCAGCCGGAAAACGGTTATCCGATATGATGGTGCCCTGGCACAGGAAGCCGTGATGGCGGTGAAAATGCTGGAACCGGTGTTGGGGTTTGCCCTGGAGACGGAGGTGTCGGGTTCCGCTCCCGAGAACGGTGTGATCAGGTTGCAGCTCAACCAGCCTAATGACCGGTTGACCGGAACCGAGGGGTATCTTCTGAAGATTACTCCCCAGAAGATACTCATATCGGCCAATACCGCTGCCGGGATCTTCTATGGGGTGCAGACCCTGCGGCAGATGGCCGGGGAGAGCCCCGCAGCAGTACCTGCGGCTGTGATCATCGACTATCCCCGGTTTCCTTACCGCGGTGTTCATGTGGATGTGTCACGCCATTTTATGCCCTTTGCATCCCTTTTTCCGCTGATTGACCAGATGGCCGCCCATAAGATCAATGTCTTCCATTGGCATCTCGTCGACGACCAGGGGTGGCGGCTCGAAATTAAAAAGTACCCCAGGCTCACCGAAGTGGGAGCCTGGCGCGTTGATCGTGAAGATCTCCACTGGAACAGCCGGCCTTTGCAGAAGCCGGGGGAGAAAGCCACTTACGGTGGTTTTTACACCCAGGAACAGGTGCGTGAGCTGGTGAAATATGCGCAGGAGCGCCATGTGACCATCATCCCCGAAATTGAAATGCCTGCTCATGCGATGGCTGCCCTGGCCGCCTATCCCGCGCTTTCCTGCACAGGTGAAAACCTGGGGGTATCCCCTGGCGGCGTATGGCCCATCACCCATATTTTCTGTGCCGGGAAAGAGGAGACTTTTCATTTTCTCGAAGATGTCCTGACCGAAACCATGGAACTTTTCCCTTCCACTTTTATTCATGTGGGCGGGGATGAGGCCGATAAAACCGAATGGAAGCGATGCCCGCTTTGTCAAAATAGAATAAAAGAGGAGGGTTTAAAGGACGAACATGAACTCCAGAGCTATTTCATCACGCGGATGGAGAAGTTCCTGAACAAGCATAACCGGAAGCTTTTAGGGTGGGATGAGATCCTGGAGGGCGGACTGGCCCCGGAGGCGTCGGTGATGTCGTGGCGGGGTGAGGATGGGGCCATTGCAGCCGCCAGATCGGGGCATTACGCGGTGATGACCCCGACTTCACACTGCTATTTTGATTACTACCAGGGGGATCCCTCCCTGGAGCCACCGGCATTCGGCGGGAACATCACCCTGAAGAAGGTGTATGATTTTGAGCCCGTGCCGGCGGCATTGACCGGGGAGGAAGCCCAATATATCCTGGGGGCACAGGCCAACCACTGGAGCGAGTTCATCTCCACGCCCGAACACCTTCAATACATGATGTTCCCGCGGCTGGCGGCCCTGGCTGAGGTGGTCTGGTCTCCGAAGGAGAGCCGCGATTGGGACGATTTCTCCTCCCGGATGAAAACCCAGTATGCCCGCTATGCGCTAGCCGGCATTCCCTATGCCCGCAGCGCCTTCCAGGTGAAAGCCCATCCCCGGCTGATCCCTGAGACCAAAAGCCTGGAGGTCGAATTCACCACTGAGGTGAGCCATCCCGAGATCCGCTATACCCTTGACGGATCCGTTCCGGGCCCCGTATCACCTCTTTACACCGGGCCTGTGGCCGTGACCCGGAGCGTTACCGCCCGGGCGGCCGTTTTTGTCGATGGGAAAAGTGTGACTACCCCCCTCAGCAGACCGTTTTTTCTCCATAAGGCTGTAGCCTGCCCGGTGAACACCCGCTATCCCAACAGCAGCCGCTACGACGGCAGCGGAGCCTATACCCTCGTCGACGGCGTGAAAGGATCCACCAATTTCAACGACGGCAACTGGAAAGGCTATTATAAGGACGACCTGGTGGCCACCATTGACCTGGGGCAACCCACCTCCGTCAGAGCGGTGGAAACCCATGCGATACAGGATATCGGATCCTGGATCTTCATGCCTGCCGGGGTAGTGGTCGAGGTGTCACCCGACGGGGAGCATTTCCGGCGGCTGGGATCGGCTACCCATGCCATTCCCGTCACCGCGGCCGAAAGAATCCTCTACGATTTCAGGGTTAAAAAGAGAGCTGAAAATGTGAGGTACGTCAGGGTTACGGCCCGCAATCTGGGTACCTGCCCCGAAGGACACGCAGGCGCAGGCCAGGGCGCTCACCTCTTCGTGAGCGAGATTGTCGTGAACTAAGCAGGAGGAACCCGGCTCCTGCGGGTCATACCACAGATCATCACCACCTGGTTCTGGCATTTCTGGTTTCCGTGAAACCAGATTGGAAATAATTGGTGATTATTTGCAATCATTTGGTGGAATTTTACTACCCACCGGGGGCCGGCGGAGGTTACCTTTATATCAGAAAAATTGAGAACATGTTCAAAAAGCATTGTAAGCGTGCTTTTATCGGGACAATGGCAAGCCCCCCGACTATCTGGTGCTCTCTGTGATAAGGAAAGGGATAAGCATTGAAATAGGTGCTCAGTAATCCCTTTGATTTCTGAAGAATGAAGTGTAATTCTCAAAACAAAAGTTATGTTCAGAAAACATTTGATTTGTCTGTGGTATGTTTTGCCTCTGGCATTGTTGTTTGCGTGGGTATTGCCTTTTTCCCTCGAGGCCGGAGAGAAAAAGGGTGAAATCCCGGTGACGACTTCTTCACAAGAGGCTTACCTGGCTTTTACGGAAGGCCGGGAGGCCTATGAAATGGGCAGGGTCGATGATGCCCGTAGCCTGATGGATAAGGCACTTAAAGCCGATCCCGGTTTTGCTCTGGGTTATCTTTACAAGGCGTATCTGGCCGGTTCTGCCGCTGAATGGAAAAGCAACCTGGAACTGGCCTTTCAGCGCCGTTCCAGCGTCAGTGAAGGTGAAAACCTGCTGATTGAGATTGAACAGGCTTGGCTGACCAAAAATCCTGAAACGCGGTTTGAACTGGTGAAAACCCTGGCCGGCCTGTATCCCGGGGATGTCAGGGCACTGTTGCTCCTGGCGGGGGAATACCAGCTCCGGAAACAGGTTAATCTCTACCGGGAGATGGCACACCGTGCTATTCTGACCGATCCCCGTTCACCTCTGGGATACCGGGCTTTGGCTGTTTCCTGGCTCTTCAACCTGCCCATTGACTTTGACCTGGCTGAGAGTAACATGCAGGAGTTTGCAAAGCTGCGGCCCGGTGAAGCCATCGCCTTGCTCTCCGTGGGAGATGTATGCCGTGCAAAAATTGATTTTCATAAAGCCCTGAAGGCTTACACGGCTGCAATTCATCTGGATCCACTCTCGGGTATTGGATTTTCCAAAAGAGGGTATATCAATTCCTATCTGGGACAATTTGACGATGCCCTCAGCGATTTTGAAACGGCCAGGAGCTTTAACGGCGGCGGATCACTCATCGGGTCGCCCAACAACAACCTGGTCTCCTTCTTTTTCTCTGGTAATGTGAAACTGGCCGCGGAAGAACTTCAGGAAATGCATGCTTCTCTCCCGAGTGGCCTGGATGCCCAAAATGCGGCGTCAAAGGGGAAGAACGGCAACCACCGCTTCTGCTGCTCCATGATTGCACATAGCCATGGTTTATATACCGCTCCCTTTGCCGGAGAGGATGAATGCTGCTGCCTGCAGAAGGATTTTACCCTGGAATCCTTTCCCCCTGACCCGGAAACGGTCGACGCCATGTTTGCCTTTGTGAAAAGCATTAGGGCCATCAATTCTGAAAATTTCCCGCTGGCCTCCCAAATGGCAGAGGAACACGCCCTATTGCTTCAACCCGGTGTGAAGCCGGGAAAGTCACAGGTTTACCACTACCTGATGGGCGTCATCAGCTACCGGCAAAAACAGTATCAGCGTGCAGTTAACCATTTTCAGAAGTCGGATCTCTCCAATCAATGCGTAAAGTTCGACCTGGCCCTGGCGTATGATCAGATCGGGGAATTTGAAAAGGCCGAGGAACTGATGAAGGATGTGTCGGTTTGTGCGTTTACCTCCAATTACCTTCCTGATTTTGTGAAAATGTCACAAAGCTACCTGAAAAGAATGGCCGTGCTGCCCGAAGAGTAACGACGGTAGTTTGTCAGGAGCAAACCGCCTTTCAGGACAGGGAAGCCGGAAGGGAGGATGACCCCAAGTGAGAAAAGAGGCTGTTTCAGAATTCCGGAACAGCCTCTTTCCTTTACAGAATAATTCGGGAACTCTTATAGGCTTATTTCACCGTAAAGGCGAAGGTCCATGCTTCCCTGCAAGGGAGGTTGTTCCGCAGGGACGCAGGAATGGAGATGCGGCATCCTTCTGAGGTTTTCTTCCATTTCAGGGATTCTTTGGCTCCCAGCAAGGAGACCCTGGCGCCCTCAGCAGGGGTGAACCCCTCAATGGACACTTCCTCCGGAAGGGCGTTCTCTTCTTTCCCGGGAAGGTAAAAGGCAAATACCGTTTTGGAATCCTTGGTGCGGGTGAAGCAGATGTTTCCTGACTTGTACGGGGCCATAGCCCGGGTAGCGTAGATGGCTTTCCCATTTACCTGTATCCAGTTGCCCATGGCTTCCAGAAGGGTATAGGCCCCTTCGGGCCATTTGCCGTCGGGCCCGGGGGCGATGTTATAGAGGAGGTTGCCCCCCTTGGCCACGATGTCGATGAGCAGGTGGATGGCTTGCCGGGGTGTCATGAAACGGGCATCGGGAACCCATGACCAGCCGCCTCCGGCGATGATGCATGATTCCCAGGGGTAGGGGAGCATCTTCTCCGGAACGGTATTTTCCGGAGTCAGGTAGTTTTGATTGGGGCCTTCCACTGCCCGGTCGACCACAATCAACCCCGGCTGCTTCTCCCGGGCTTTCGCCGCCAACTCATCCATACGGATGTCCTGGTTAACCGTCCGGCTCCGGAGAAACCCCCCCCTGGCTTCCCCGGCTTTGCCTGCATAACTGTTCCTGACCTGCTCAGGTGACTTTTTGCTCACCCACCCCCCGTCAAGCCATAAAATGTCGATTTTCCCATAATCCGTCATGAGTTCCAGGATCTGATTATGGGTGAACTCCACAAATTTCTCCCATTTTTCGGGATAGGTCTCCGGATCATAGTTGACATTGCGGTCGAGCGGAGGGAACACAGGATCCCAATAGTACTCCGAATGCCAGTCGGGCTTGGAGAAATAAGCCCCGGCCCAGAGGCCTTTGGCGCGAAAGGCATTGAAGATCTCCAGGGCGAGGTTTGCCCTGGGATTCACATGAAAGGGACAGGCAGGACTGGTGACCTTATAGGAGGTGTATTTGGAGTCGAACATACAGAATCCATCGTGGTGTTTGGTGGTAAACACGACATATTTCATGCCTGCATTCCGGGCGGCATTGGCCCACCGCTCCGGTTCGAATCCCACCGGATTGAAGGTGAGCTGCAAATTCTCATACTCCTTTTTATAGGTGAAGTAATTGCCCGGATCAGAGCCCTTTTTTCGCTCGCACCAGCCGTAATCTTCGGGGCAAATGGACCATGATTCGACGATGCCCCACTGGCTGTAAGCTCCCCAGTGCATGAGCAGTCCGAATTTCAGATCCTGCCACTCCTCCAGTTTCTGCAAGACTTTTTCATCGGCAGGCCAGGTGTAAGGGGTCATTTCATGTTCCAACTGGGCCTGGACCCCCAGAGAGAACAGCAGCAGGAGCAGGGTGAGTCTTTTTTTAATCATCATTGGGTATGGTATAAATAGTGGAAACAGATGTGTGATTTACGCATGTGACAAACCGGAAAGCCATTGAGATGGCGCAGGCCCTGCGGGCCGGCCGGGAAGGACTCCTCCCGGCGGGGAACAGGGATGCCGGCTCTCCGGGAGTAAAAATAAAAAAAATGGCGGCTTGCGGCCGCCATTTTTAACGATGATTCGGTGTTTAGTTGCCCTGGCCGTAATCGGGGGCGTTTTTGTCCCACCATACGCGCTGGCTGTTGAGTACGGTCCCGTAGTTGTCGTCGGCTTTGAAGCCCTGGGCGGCCGTGGCGGCGTCCCAGTTGGCTTTGTTGCTTTCGATGGAAGGGGTGCCCCAGGGGAAACGGCGCGGGAGCTTAAGCTCCTGATTGCCGGCCATGTAGGGTTCCCAGGCCCAGATCGTGCTGGTTTTCTTGGGATACCCTGTGCGGCGGGCAACGGCCACCATTTCGTAGGGGTTGTCAAAGAGGTTCACCATCTGCTGGAGAATGATTTTCTCTTTATTTTTGGCATCGCCGGCGATGTATTTCACATCATCTTTGGCCATGAGGGCTTCCGTTTCACCAGCTTTGAGTCCGCGGGTGCTGTAATCGGGGATCTGTGCCAGGGAGGCTTTCTTATCCATGTTCTTGAGGGAAAGGGTCACCCCCTTTTCATACCACTCTTTCGCAGTGCCGGCGCCGGAGACATATCCTTTTTCGATGAATTCGGCCAGATAGAGGCACACTTCAGGAGCTCCCAGCACGACATTGCGGTATTCACCCACGCGGCCGTCCTGTTTAGGTTTGATGAAATTGTACTCGACTCTGGGGAGGCGGCTGTACTGGGTGTTGGTCGCGTCTACCAGAGTGGGTCCGAAAAAGTCCTCAATGCCCATGCTGTCGGGGGCTACCGGCCCACCTACCAAACGGTCCCACGGTTCGTTGACCGGGGTCTTGGCAAATTTCGGGATCTTAACCCCCGGGGTGGCCTGCAGCGCAGCAATGGCGGCATCACTCAGCGAATTGACCCTGAAGTATAACCTCAACCGGGGATCCTGGTTCCGGCGCATGAAGGCCGAGAAGTTCTTGGAGGGGGCATAGTTCTCTACCCACAGCGAGTTGGTGCCGCCGGGTCCCATTTCGCTGGCTCCCGGGGCCCAGATGGCCTGGTGGGCTTCTTCGGTGATCAGCAACGGTTTGCCATCACTCCCTTTTTTGTTTACAATGGATGTGAGCACGGTCTTCATCTTCGCATTGTCGGCCACTTCAAGCCTGGCAGCAATACGCAGCTTCAGACTGTTGGCATAACGGGCCCAGAGTTCCCAGTCGCCCTTGAACATGAAATCCTGGTTGCCCAGTTTCACCTGATCGGAGCTGGCCGTGGTCAGCACGTTGATGGCTTCGTCAAGTTGCTGGATCCAGAGATCGTACAGCTCCTGCTGGGTGTCAAATTTCGGGGTCAGGTTGCCTCCGTAGCGGGCATCGATCGCCTCGGAATAGACCATACTCCCCTGCCAGTCGGCAGCCCTGATGGCCAGCTCAATCACCGGAATGACGGTCACCGCCCTGAAGGCCTGGTAAACCGCCTTGTCTTCGGGTTTCATGTTGTCGATCCGGTTCTGGATCTCCTTCATGTCAATCATCACCTTGTAAAGCGGAATGCCTCCCAGGGCGCCGGTGTTGTTGAAGTCGGCCGAGGTCCCGGAACGGGAAACCGTCATCTGGGCAAACCTCCAGAAATAGACGCTGTTGTTGTAAAACCATTGCAGATACTCGTCACCGGCGGTATTGTAGAGCGCGTTGGTGAAGAGATGGGAAAGGTCGGGATCATTGATGTCGTTCGGATTGAGGTTCTTCTCAGCGAACCGGTCGGTACAGTTAACCAGTAACAATGCGGTTAAGGTGAATACCGTGCATATTTTAAACAATCTGTTTTTCATATTTCTCATATTATTTATCTAGGGTTTTGCCACATGTTACAAGGAAAGGTTGACGCTGAAACCCAGTGTGCGGGTGTAGGGAATCTGGTTCCATTCGTGGGCAGAACCGGCTTCGTTGCTTCTGACGCTGAAGGGGTGCAGGTTGTTTTCCAGCGTTTTGTAGACGAATCCCAGGTCACGGCCAAAGAGGGAGACGTCGGCACCGGTCAGTTTCAGTTTGGAGCAGAATTTCTGGGGTACCCTGTAGGTGAGGGACATCTGGCGGATGCCGATGTAGGAGTTTTCCTGGAGAACATGCTCATTGATCACGCCACCACCCCAGGAGTTGTTCTTGAAATGCCACCAGGCGCCGTGTGCCGGGTCTACCAGTCCTTTGCTGTAAGCTTCCTGGTAGGTCATCCCGCTGATGTCGTTGGTGACAATATTGCCGTTGGCGTCTTTCATCTGCACTTTGGTCCCCTTTTCAAAGATCCCTTCGGGAAGGAAACCGTCGTCATAGGTTTTGCCGTTCCAGTTGGTGGTCCATTCGAAACCGCCATGTTCCTTGTCGCGGTTGTCGAGGGTCGATTCCAGCAAACCATAGGCAACGCCGTAACGGCCGGTGTAGGTTGAGATGTCGCCACCGATTTTCACATCGAAGAGGGTTTCAAAGCGGAAGTTTTTCCATTCGAAACCAGTCAGCACGCTGCCGGTGAAGTCGGCGTTCATGTCACCCACTTTCTCCTTCACATTGCTGCGGATGTAATATCCACCCCTCTGTGAGGCATTCCAGCGGAGAATGGGCTGCCCGTTACGCGGATCGTTGGGATCATCGGTGTTGTTCCATTTGGCCGGGGCAGAGTCGGAATAGAGTTCTCCCCAGTTGCCTCCTACGATGGCCAGGGTTCCAATACGGGTGTTCCCGTAGTTCCAGCTTTCATAGAGGTTGTACTCGGTGATCCCCTCATAGAGGTCAATGATGGTGTTGCGGTTGCGGGCGAAATTCACATTGAAGAACCAGCTGAAGTTGTTGACCTTCACGGGCACCGTGTTCAGCATGATTTCGATCCCCTGGTTCTGGATGTTCCCGGCATTGATCAGCTGGCTGGAAACCCCCGTGTAGTAGTTCTCGGGAATGCCCAGGATCTGGTTGTAGGTGTTGTCCTTGTAATAGGCAAAGTCAAGGCCCAGACGGTTCTTGAAGAACTTGGTCTCGAAGCCCACCTCGATTGATTTTTTGTCTTCGGGACGGATGTTGAGGTTGGGCATCTGCTCGTTCTTGAAGCTGTAACGTGGCAGGTCGCCGTTGTAGCTCTGGACGGTTCCCGTGCGGCTGAATCCGGGGTTGATGGCATAGGGCGCATAGTCGTTACCCACATGGGCCCAGGAGGCACGCACCTTGCCATAGTCGAACCACTCGGGCATTTCGAAGGTTTCGGTGAAGAGCCACGACAGGGAGACCGAAGGATAGAAGTAGCTGAAGTTTCCGCTGCCATTGGCATAGGTGAGCGTCGACGACCAGTCGTTACGGCCGGTGATGCTTAAAAAGAGCTGGTCCTTCCAGGAGATGTCAGAGAAGAACATCAGCGACTGGAGGATGCGGGTATTGCTGATGGAAGCGCTCTGGCCGGGTTCGTTTTTGCTGTTGGACAGCGAATACTGGCCGGGAACAATCAGCCCGCCACTGGTCCAGGCACTGGTGTAGCTGTCGCCCGACTCCCAGTGTTCGGCCACCGTGGAAAAGGTGACATCCAGTCCGTTGTCGAAGTTCTTGAAGAAGTTGAGCCACAGTTTCCCGTCATACTGCTGTTTGCGGGTATGGCCCAGGGAGTAATATCCGCCGGCATTGCGGTAGCCGTTCCCCAGTTCCTTGGTTTCTGACTTGATGTAATAGTTGTTGACATAACCGTCGAGGACGGCATTGAACCAGGGGGTGATCTTAAAGGTCATCTTGCCGGTGAGGCGGAGCGACTCTTCGATCTGGGTGTAGCTGTTCTCATAAATGCTGAACCAGATATTGGCCCCCGGGATGTTGACGCCGGGATCGTTGTAGTTGCTTTGCGGGATCCCGCCGTGGGCTGCCTTGTAGCGGGTGCGCCAGTAAGAGGTGTTGTAGTTCCGGGGCCACGGGTCGAGGAAATATTTGAGCAGGTCCTGTGGCGGGTTCTTCGGGGCCGAATTGGCATAGCTGATCCCCAGTTCGGTGGTCAGGAAATTGCCGAAGTCACGGGTGACCTTCGAATAAACCGACTCACGGGTGAAGTTGTTCCCGGGGTAGGTCCCTTTTTCCCCGAAATGGGAGAGGGAAATGATAAAGGTGGAGTTGTCGCCACCCCCGTCGAGGGTGACGTTCGTGTTGGACTGATACCCGGTCTCATAGGCGTCGATGGCGTTGTTGGGCTGGGGATCGTAGCTGATCCAGTTGCCTTCCCAGTCGCGCACCTGGCTGCCGTCCATCTTATGGCCATAACTGTACGGGGCCCAGCCGTCGTAATACCCGAGCAGGATATTCTCACCCTGGGCATTCTTGACAAAGTCGCGCTGGGGTGCAAAGACGTCGGGCATGCTGGTGTCATACCCCGGCATGGGACCTTCCCCGTAGACATTCTGGAAAGCGGGACCGTCATACACGCTTTTTACGTTGAAACGCTGGCTGATTTTAATTCCCAGGTCCTTGCGGGCTTTCCCTTTCTTGGTGGTGATGACGATGGCCCCGTTGAGGGCGCGTGATCCGTAAAGCGCAGTAGCGGCAGCTCCTTTGAGCACCGACACCGATTCAAATTCGTCGGCATTCAGGTTCTTGAGTTCATTGCCCCAGTCGACACCACCCCACTGGGAACCCCCGGAGGTGTTGTTGTCCATGATGACCCCGTCTACCACAAAAATGGGCATGTTGTTGCCTTTCAGGGTAGAATTACCACGGATGGTGATCTTGGAACCTGAGAAGGCCCCCCCTTCACTGGGGGCGATTTCCACCCCAGCGGCACGCCCCTGGAGGGCATTCACGGGATTGACCACCGTCGACTCGGCCAGCTTCTCCCCATCGACCTGGGTCACAGCATAACCTAGCTTCTTGGCTTCCTTGGTCACCCCCATGGCGGTCACCACTACCTCTCCCAGGCCAATGGCGCTGGTCTTGAGGGTGACATCGATCGAAGGCCGGCCGGCAACGGCCACCTCCTGGGTTTCCATGCCCACAAAGGAGAAAACCAGCGTGGCGTTGGCTGAAGAGATCCGAAGGGTGTAATCCCCATCCACACTCGTAATAGTGCCGTTGGTGGTCCCCTTCTCAAGGATGGAGGCTCCCGGAATCCCCATCCCGTCAGAATCCGTAACCTTTCCCGTTACGGTAAACTGCGCCATGGCACTCACTGAGAAGGCCAGGCACAAGGTCAGCATAAATAAAACCTTTCGCATAGAAAATTAATAATTAGTGATTGATTAGAGTTGAATGTCTGTATTCATATAAGATATCGCCTCTTTATGCTCCTCCGGAACCGCCAGGGGCGCACCGGGGAGGTTGTACGGGGTTTCCGAAGGAGGCGGCAGGGACATTCCTTCAGGCAACCCCTGAGGAGCCGCCGTTTGGAAGTCACAGAAGAGGAACTGGTAAAGCATGGAAGCCGTTCCCAGAAGACCCGAGTCCTCGTCCATGTCGGAGGTGACTACGGTGGTGTTTCCCAGGATATGTTCCAGGCAATACCGGTTTAGGGCCTGCTGAATGGGGGTGAGCACAAATTGGTTGGCCTTGGAAACGGGGCCGCCCAGTACGATCACCTCGGGATTGAGGAGCTGGATAAGGTAGGAGAGGCCTTTCCCGAAGGCGAGGCCTGTTTCCGAGAGTACAGAGATGGAAAATTCATCGCCAAGGCGGGCAGCGGCGATCACCTGTTCCACGGTGAGTTCCCCTGGCCGGCCTGCAAACTGACGGGTGAGCTGCGAGATTCTTCCTTCGGCAATGCCTTTGCGGGCCAGACGCAGAATCGCATTGGAAGAGGCCAGGGTTTCGAGGCACCCCCTTTTGCCACAAATGCACAACTCTCCGTCGTCAGCCATTCTGATGTGGGACAACTCTCCGGCAAAACCCGTAGTCCCGCCGTAGAGCCTCCCGTTTAGTATCATTCCCAGACCGAGACCCCAGCTCCAGTTGACAATCAGTGCATTCCGGCATCCGCGTGCCTTTCCGAAAGTGTATTCCCCGAAGGCCTGCATCCGGGCATCGTTGTCAACATAGACCAGTTTCTGAAACCTCCTGCCCAACAGATCCCTGACCGGCTGCCTGGCCTGGTCCTTAATGGTGAAGTTGATGCCCTGGTGTGCGTCGACCAACCCCGGCATGTCTACCCCCACCCCGGCAATCTTCTCTGCGGGAATCCCCGTCTCTGCCACCAGCGCTTCGGCCGCCCGGTAGAGCTTCTCAACCAGCTCCGGATCATCAATGTGCGTGTCGACTGACCTCAGGGCACTCACCCTTTGGTTATGGACATTGAAAAGGGCCATCTTGGCCGAATAACGCCCCATGTCGCAGGCAATCACATAGAGGGAATCACCCGAAAGCCCGTACATCGAGGGTTTCCGTCCACCCGTCGAAACCCCGGCTCCCCGCGGAACCACCAATTTTTCCCCGATCAGATCGTTCACCAATATCAGGGCCGTGGGTAAACTTATCCCCAACTGCTTGCCCAACTCAGGCCCCGAGCAGGAACCCTCCTCGTACAAAAGCCTGAGTATCTTCTTCTTTAGCCGGTACTTCTTCAGTTCATTCACCGTCATCTTCGGCTCACCGGCCAACGCTGCTGGTATCATCCCGTAAGGCTTGATTTATAACGCTAAGTTATCGATAAATTTTCGACAACTCCAAATATAAATTAAAAAATTTTAAGAAGTGTGAAAAGTTTGTGTGGGATTTCTTTAAGAGTAAAATTGACTTCTATTCACGTCAATTGATTAATTTTGTCGGGAGGAGCATGGCGATACCTCCGGATCGAGCCTGTCAGTACTTTTAAATTGTACTATTAATATGTTTAAATCATAGGATAATGAGTCATTCAAGAAGAGTTTTTTTAGGCCGGGCGGCAACGATGGCGGCAGCGGCAGCCCTGGTACCGGGGGTGGTGGAGGCGGTGTCGTCTGCTCCGAAGAAGAAACGGGTTTATGCGATTCCCGCGAAGGGGGTGGTGCTGTTTCAGGGTGATTCGATCACCGATGCGGGCAGGGAAAAGAGCAGGGAGTTGCCCAATAACGGGAGTTCCCTGGGAGGGGGGTATGCCTTTCTGGCGGCCACGGCGCTCCTTGACCATTTTGCTGCCCTGGAGCCGGTGGTGTACAACCGGGGGATCAGCGGTAACAAGGTATATCAGCTGGCGGCCCGCTGGCAGAAGGATTGCCTGGAGCTTAAACCCGATGTGCTGAGCATTCTGATCGGGATCAACGACTATTGGCATATGCGCAACGGCCAGTATGACGGTACCCTTGAAAAGTATGAAGCCGATTACCGGGCGTTGCTTGACCAGACGCGCCAGGCCTTGCCAGGGGTGAGGCTGGTGGTATGTGAGCCTTTTGCCCTGCCGGGGACCACGGCGGTGGATGAAAGCTGGGTGGAGCCTGTCGGGGGATACCGGGAGGTGGCCCTGAAGCTGAGCCGCGAGTTCGGGGCTGTGTGGGTTCCCTTCCAGCGGTTCTTTGATGAAGCCATCCTGCACGCCCCCGCTTCGTGGTGGTCGGCCGATGGGGTGCATCCCTCGCTGGCCGGAAGCCATCTCATGGCGGCCGCATGGCTCAGAACCGTCTTCGGCATTTAGGAGCTGCTGAGCCCATCCTGCGGATATTCTGCCCGCCACCTGAGGTGGCCTGCTCTTCCCTTTCTTTTCAGATTTCCACCACTGCCAGCGTGCCGTCGGCTGTAATTCTGAAACAGGGATACTTTCCCTTTTCTGCAGTCAGACAATAAATGAGGTCGAGGGTGTCGCCCCCGGAAACAAATCCGGTTTCCAGATGGAGGGCCTCCGGTTTGAGGTCAGGATGCCCCGGGAGCTCTTCCCCATTGAGGCGGCAGACCTTGATCCCCTCCTGCGGGTGGGCAATGATGTGCAACTGGCCGTGCCGGATCGTGTCCTGCCAGTAAAAGCCGCCCGTGGCGGCGCTCTCCTGCGGGTGGCCTTCCCTGAGCGGCAGGAGGCTGGTCCTGCGGCAGGCGGCGTATATCAACACCCCCCCGAGAAACACCATGATGACAATATCTTTGTACTTTAATCTCATTGGGATTGCCGGCCCACTGACCGGCCCACATTTTTTTTCTGCTATGGTTTTCTGAACAAACTATAAAAAAAGCAGCCGCTTTTTTCAAAACGGCTGCAAATCTATACATTCTTTCAAACCGGGGTCTGATTCCCCGCTCCGAATTAAGATTGCATTAACATACAGGTTTCCCTGCTCCGGCTGCTTCCGGTGCCCCGGGTCACCTTTTCAGCAGTTTGAGCACCTGGGTACAGACATTTTCCCCGTTGAAGCCCATTTTTTCGTCGAGGACTTTATAGGGGGCGGAATAGCCGAAGGAATTCATGCCCCAGATGGCTCCGTTTTCACCCACCAGTTGGGCCAGTGTGACCGGTAGTCCGGCCGTCATCCCGAAACGGGGGATACCCGGAGGCAGGATTTCCTGCTGGTATGAGGCGGATTGATTGCGGAAGCGTCCTTCGGAGGGTACGGAGACCACCCTGACACGCAGGTTTTCCCTTTGGCGCAGGAGGTTTGCTCCCTCGACCAGGGTCGCCACTTCGGAGCCGCTGGCCAGCAGGACCACATCGGGGGTGCCGTCGTCGTCCTGAACGATATACGCGCCGCGGGCCGACCGGAGGGCTGAGAAATAGGCGTCGCCTGTGACCGGGAGGTTGGTGATGTTCTGCCGCGAGAGGATCAGCGCCGTGGGGGTGGCGGTATTTTCCATGGCCAGCTGCCAGGCGACGGTGGTCTCATGGACGTCGGCAGGCCGGAGCACCAGCATGCTGTTGTCTCCCTTGTGGTTCTGTAGTTTTTCCATCAGCCTGATCTGGGCTTCCTGTTCCACGGGCTGGTGGGTGGGACCGTCTTCACCCACGCGGAAGGCGTCGTGTGTCCAGACGTACTTCACCGGGAGTTCCATGAGGGCGGCCAGTCTCACTGCCGGCTTCATGTAGTCGGAGAAGACAAAAAAGGTGCCGCCGGCGACGATGACGCCTCCGTGGAGGGCCATTCCGTTCATCAGGCAGGCCATGGTCAGTTCGGCCACTCCGGCTTGCAGGAATGATCCCGAGAAGTCTCCCTTTCTGAAGGCCTTGGTTTTCTTCAGGAATCCATCGGTTTTATCGGAATTGGAGAGGTCGGCCGAAGCCACGATGAGGTTGCCGATCTGGCCGGCGAAACTGGCCAGGACGGTGCTGGAGGCGGCGCGGGTAGCCTGGTGGTCTTTCTGGGTGACTCCGGCATAGTCGAAGGCAGGAGCCTTCCCTGAGAAAAAGGTCTCCAGTTGTGAGGCCAGCTCCGGATGGGCGGCGGCCCAACGGGCTTCCTCTGCCTTTGCGGCGGCGGCCAGGGTTTTCAGCTCCCTGCGCCTGCTGGCATAAAGCTCTGCCACCTCATCGAAAATCACAAAGGGATTCTCAGGATCCCCGCCCAGGTGGCGGATCGACTTTTGAAAAGAGGCGCCTGCTTCACCCAGGGGCATCCCATGGGTGGCCGTCTGCCTTTCATAGCTGCTGCCGTCTTCCTTCAGTGCCCCCTTGCCCATGATGGTCTTCCCGATGATCAGCGTGGGTTTCTCCTTCTCCTCCTGTGCGGCCTTCAGGGCACCCCTGATCTGGTCCGTATCATGGCCGTCAATGACGGTCACCCGCCATCCCCAGGCTTCATACTTGCGGGCCGTATCCTCGGTGGTGACCTCCGAGGTGGTCGTCGACAACTGAATGTCGTTGGAATCATAAAACATGATGAGGTTGCTCAATCCCAGGTGGCCGGCGATACGCCCCGCGCCCTGGGAAACCTCCTCCTGGATGCCCCCGTCGGAAATAAAGGTGTAGGTTTTATGTGCCATCCACTCGCCGAAGCGGGAAGCCAGGAACCTCTCGGCAATGGCGGCCCCTACGGCCATGGTATGCCCCTGCCCCAGGGGACCCGAGGTGTTTTCCACCCCACGGCTCACATCTGCCTCCGGATGCCCCGGCGTATTGCTCCCCCATTGGCGGAAGGCTTTCAGGTCATCCATGCTATAATACCCCGCGCACGCCAGTACCCCATACAACATGGGCGACATATGCCCCGGATCAAGGAAAAAACGGTCCCGGTTCTTCCAGCCCATATCCTCCGGATCATAACGCAGAAACTCACTGTATAAAATGTGAATGAAATCGGCGCCTCCCATGGCACCCCCCGGATGGCCCGAACGGGCTTTCTCCACCATGGCCGCAGCCAGAATCCGGATGTTGTCGGCAGCTTTTACCGCTAAACTCTTCATTGTTAATATATATAATTGGTTAATAATCAATTCGGGATGCCCCTTCGGGTGGCTCAGCCCAGGATCCTGGCCATGAATACCCCTTCAATGGTCCGGAGATCCTCCTCTATCCCGGGTCGCAGGTCTGTTTTGTCGATGTCGATGATGTTATAGGCAATATCTTTCTTGTTTTTGTTGAGCATGTTCAGGATGTTCACCCCTTCACGTGAAAGGACAGAGGCGATCTGGTTGACCATGTTGGGGATATTCCGGTTGGCGACCACGATACGGGTGCCCCCGGTGCGATCCATCTCTACATTCGGGAAATTCACCGAGTTGATGATGTTGCCCCGTTCGAAGTACTCCCTCAGCTGGTCGACCGCCATGATGGCGCAGTTGGTCTCCGACTCTTCGGTGGAGGCACCCAGATGGGGAATGCAGATGGCGTTTTTCATCCTCAGGGTTTCCTCGTTGGGGAAGTCGGTGACATAACGGAACACCTTTCCGTATTCGAGGGCTTCGGCCATGTCGGCATTATTGACCAGTTCTCCACGTGCGAAATTGAGCACCCTGACCCCGTTTTTCATGCCTTTAATGATCTCCTTGCTGATATACCCTTTGGTGTCGGGAGTCAGGGGAATATTCAGGGTGACAAAGTCGGCACTGGCGATGGCCGATTCCAGGGTGCGGGCGAGCTGGATCTTGTCGCTCAGTTTCTGGGCCTGGGCCACCGAAATATACGGGTCATAGCCTGTGACGTTCATTCCCAGCATCTGCGCGGCGTTGGCCACCAGCACACCTACGGCGCCCAGGCCAATCACCGCCAGCGATTTCCCCAGGATCTCGGTTCCGGCATAGTTCTTTTTACCCTTTTCCACCAGCGCAGGAACCTGATCCCCCTCTTCCATGAGGCCTTTGGCCCAGGCGATCCCGCCGCTGATATCCCTGGAGGCCAGCAACAGCCCCGCCAACACCAGTTCCTTCACGCCATTGGCATTGGCCCCCGGCGTGTTGAAAACCACAATACCCTGTTCCGTGCACCGGTCAATCGGAATGTTGTTCACTCCGGCCCCGGCCCGGGCCACCGCTTTCACACTCTCCGGAAGCTCCATGCTGTGCATGTTAAAACTCCTCAGAATAATCGCATCGGGAGAGGTAAAACTGTTCCCGGTTTCGTATTTCTCATGGGGGAAGTGACCGAGACCCTGCGGGTCAATCTTGTCGAGTGTCAGAACCTTGTACATGACGTGCAGTTTTTTGTTAAGTAAGTTGCGTTCATTTTTACAAAGATTGGAATTATTTTTAATTTTTTCTCCCGTGAATATTTTCTATATTGAGTCGTTATTTACACAAACAGGATGATTGACCTATGAAACCGATGCTTTTCACCGTGCCGGGGCACACTCTCCGTTTTTCCGTCATCAGGCTGCTGACCTGGTTTTTTCTGGTTTTGATGGTCTGGGGTTGTAGGGGGCCCCGGGGCGATAAGGAACCTGATCCCGCTTTCAGCAAGTATGTCACTTCATTTACGTCGGGGGTGGTTTCCGTGGAAGCTCCGGTGGTGGTTCAGCTGTCTGAGGTACCTCCCGGCATGCAGCCGGGGCAGGTGCTTCCGGAGGAGGTGTTCAGGCTGGAGCCGCCGGCTCCGGGGGAGGTAGTGGCCGGAACCGGCGGGCTGGTGCAGTTTCGCCCGAAGGAGCCCCTGAAAAGGGATACCCGGTACCGGGTGACCTTTGACCTGGGGCGCCTCATGGATGTCGACGCCTCTTTCAGGCGGTTCCGTTTTGGGTTTTCCACCCTGGCCCAGGATTTCACCCTGGAGGAGGAGGGGTTGCAGGCGGGGCCGGCCCTTGGCTTCCGGGGGTTCTCCCATGCCGGGAAGGTGACCACTGCCGACGTGGAAGATCCCTTGCGGGTGGAAGCCCTGGTCAATGCGACCTTCGATGGCCACAAAATTCCCCTCCGCTGGGTTCATGCCCCCGACCGGAAAACCCATACCTTTATGGCCGACAGCCTCATGCGTCATGATACTTCCCCGAGGGAACTCCTCCTGGAATGGGACGGCAAACCCCTCGGCGTGAAAAAGAAGGGAAGCCTTACCCTGGCCATTCCTGCTGCCGGCGAATTTACCGTACTCGCCGCCCGGGCTCACACCTCCCCTGAACAACGCGTGGAAGTGGTCTTCTCGGATCCCCTTTCCACCGCCGATTCCCCCGAGGGATGGGTGACCCTGGGCGATAACCTCCCCTTTACATGGCAGGTAGATGGCAACCACCTCCTGCTCTGGCCTGCCGGCAAAATCACAGGGGAAAGCCGGCTCTCCCTCTACCGCGGCCTCCGGAGCGCCGAAGGAAAAGCCCTCCCGGAAACCCTTGAATTCCCCCTATTTTTTAAAAATCTCAAACCGGAAGTCCGCCTCCTGGGAAAAGGTGTCATCGTCCCCGAGGAGGGCGTCCTTTCCCTTCCCTTTGAGGCGGTCAGCCTTTCGGCCATTGACCTGCGGATTATCAAGATTTATGCCTCCAACATGCGGCAATTCTTGCAGGACAACCAGGTGGACGGCGGCAGTGACCTCATGTCGGTGGGCAGGCTCGTTTACAGTGGCAGGGTCCCCCTGGAATCCGCGAATCCAGAACAACTGCACCGGTGGAACACCTATAAGATCGACCTTAACCGGTTCCTGACGCCCGAACAGGGCGCCCTTTACCGCGTGGAACTCCGCTTCCGCAGGGCATATGCTCTCACCGATTGCGGGGAACCCCTTCCCGCCGCGGAGATGGAGGAGGAGACCACCGAAAACTGGGATGCCCCTGACTGGTACAGCCTTTACCACTGGCCCCGCGATTTTGACTGGGATGAAAAAGATAACCCCTGTCACAACTCCTATTACAACTCCGAGCGTTTCGTTTGGCGCAATATTTTCGCCTCCGACCTGGGGATCATCGCCAAGGAGGGCAGTGGTTTCCGCTACACCTTTGTGGTGAGCAGCCTCAGGACCGCCCTTCCCCTCGATGAGACGGAGATTTCGGTATATGATCTCCAGCACCAGTTGCTGGGAAAGAGCCATACGGGAGCGACCGGGATGGCCACCCTCACCCTTCCCCGGAAACCTTTCGTGGCCGTGGCCCGTAAGGGCACCCAAACCGGTTACCTCCGGCTTGACGACGCTTCCTCCCTTTCCCTCAGTAATTTTGATGTATCCGGTGCGGAAGTCGTCGACGGCATCAAGGGATTCCTCTACGGAGAAAGGGGGGTTTGGCGCCCTGGGGACCAGATCTTCCTCACCTTTATCCTCGATGATCCCGGGAAGCGGCTCCCCGCCGGGGCTCCGGTGGTGTTCCGGCTGATCAATGCCCGCGGACAGGAGGTGGAGAAAAGAGTGGCCACAGCAGGGGAAAACGGGTTTTACCACTTCCCGGTGGCTACCCGCCCCGATGATCCCACCGGAAACTGGTATGCCCGGGTGCAGGTCGGAGGGGCCACCTTCGAGAAACGGCTCAAGGTAGAAATGGTCAAGCCCAACCGGCTGAAAATCGATCTGGGGCTGCCGCCGCTCCTCACCGCCGGCAGGGAGACCCGGGCCTCCCTTTCGGCTGCCTGGCTCCACGGAACTCTCGCCTCCTCCATGCGTGCGGTCGTAGAGGCCGAAATGTTCCCCATGAAAACCACCTTCAGGGGATATGAAAAATTCTCCTTTGATGACCCCGGAGCGGTGTGGTTCCCCACGAAAAGTGTGGTGTTCGAGGGTGCTCTCAACGAAGCCGGAAAAACAGAGATCCCCCTGCGATTCCCTGAGAAAGGGGCGGCCCCGGGGAAAATGAGGGTCTGGTTCACCACCCGTGTCTTTGAGGAGGGCGGCGATTTCAGCATCAGGGTGCAGGAGACGGAATACTCCCCATATGCCAGGTATCTGGGGCTTCGCATGCCCGAGGAAGAGGACGGTTGGTATCAGACCGGGAAGGTGTATCAGCCCGAGCTGGTGGCGCTTTCACCCGAGGGGAGGCCTCTCCCGCTGGGCAGGGTGGAGGTCAGCCTTTACAAGATCGACTGGCGGTGGTGGTGGGAATCGGGTGAGGACCACCTGGCCCATTATGTCAGCGGCCGCCATTATAAGCCGGTGCGCAGCTGGTCACTGAACAGTGCTGCCCTCCGGGAACAGCTGGAACTGAAAGTAGACTACAGCGACTGGCGCGATAACGGGAGGTACCTGCTCTACGCCAGGGATCCTGAGAGCGGCCATGGAACGGGGATCACCTTTTACATGTCGGAATGGGGGGACTGGCGGACCGACGCCATGCCCGACGGGGCGACCATGCTGGCCCTCCGCACCGATAAGGAGAAGTATGCCCCGGGAGAAAAAATAAAGGTCACCCTTCCTTCGGTGGCAGGGGCCAGGGCATTGGTCAGCCTCGAAGACGGACGGCAGGTCAGGGAGATCTTCTGGGTGAAGACCACCGACCAGGAGACTTCTTTTGAGGTGGAAGTGAAGCCGGGTATGGCTCCGACACTTTATCTGCATGTGACCCTGCTCCAGCCATACGGATCGACGCGCAACGACGCCCCCATCCGGCTTTACGGGGTGCGGGCCGTGGCCGTCGAAGACCCCTCCACACTCCTGGAACCGGTGATTACAGCCGACCCGGAACTCCGGCCTGAAAAAGAGTTCACGCTGACGGTCAGGGAGAAAACGGGCCGGGGGATGACTTACACGGTCGCCATCGTAGACGAGGGATTGCTGGACCTCACCGGGTTCCGCACCCCTGATCCGCACGCCCATTTCTATGCCCGGGAAGCCCTGGGTGTAAAGAGTTACGACCTCTATGATTATGTGGCCGGGGCTTACGGGGCGCAACTTGAGAAGGCCTTTGCCGTGGGTGGGGACCAGGAGATGAGGGCTGCCGGCCATCGGCAGGCCAACCGTTTTTCGCCGGTGGTGCTTTTTGCGGGGCCCTTTACCCTGCGGAGTGGCAGCCGGGGCCATACCTTCAGGATGCCCAACTATGTGGGGGCGGTCAGGGCCATGGTGGTCGCAGGCCAGGACGGGGCTTACGGCACCGCGGAGAAAAGCCTCCCGGTCAGAACGGCGGTGATGGTGCTGGCCACGCTGCCGCGCGTGGCCGGCCCGGGAGAGGAGATTTCCCTGGCAGCGGAAATCTTCGCCCTCAGGGAGAATGCCCATGAGGTCACGGTCAGGGTGGAAACCAGCGACCTGCTCACTCCCGTGGGAGAGAAAAGCCGCATGCTCACCTTTGCCCGCCCGGGGGAACAGACCACATGGTTTAAGCTGAAAGCCGCACCCGCCACGGGAACGGCCACGGTAAAGGTGACGGCTACCGCAGGCGGGGAGAGCGCCGTGGCACTGGTCACCCTTGACATCAGGAACCCCCATCCGGCGGTCACCACCGAAAAGAGCGCCCTCCTCGAGGCTGGGGCTTCCCGGCAGGAAAGCCTTCCACTGCCCGGAATGGCCGGTACCAACGAGGCCTACCTCGAACTGTCGGCGATCCCCGGTATGAACCTCTCTCGTCATCTCCACACGCTTACCCGTTATCCGCACGGATGCGCCGAGCAAATCACTTCGGTGGCTTTCGGGCAGCTGTTCCTGGAGGATCTCCTCGAGCTGAAGGCCACGGAAAAGGAGGCCGCCGCAGCACATGTCAGGGAGGCTCTGCTCAAACTCCGGGGCTTTCAGTCAGGACAGGGAGGTTTCGCCACCTGGCCGGGGCAGAACAGTGCCGACCTGTGGACGACCAGTTATGCCGGACATTTCATGCTGATGGCTGCCCAGAAGGGGTATGCGGTCCCCCCGGAGATGAAAAGCCGGTGGATCGCTTTTCAGCAGGCACGGGCCCGCGAGTGGAGGGTCCCCGCAGTGGCGGAGGAACCCATTCGCCGCCAGGAGGCGCTGATCCAGGCCTACCGTCTCTATACCCTGGCCCTGGCGCGCACCCCTGAAACAGGAGTCATGAACCGTTTCAGGGAGGAGGTGACCTCCTGGCCGGAGGCCCGCTGGCGGCTGGCCGCCGCTTACCTGCTGGCGGGGCAGCCGGCAGCCGCCGGACAACTCCTGGCACGGCTGACGCCCACCGCTGAAAACCCGGTAGGCCCTAACCTGACCTTCGGCAGCCAGCTCCGCGACAAAGCCATGATCCTGGAAACCCTCCTCCTTCAGAATGAGCGTACCGCCGCCTTTGCCCTGGTCAGGGAGATGGCCGAAGAAATCGGCAGGTCGGAATGGCTCAGTACCCAAACGGCGGCATGGAGTTTTTACGCCCTGGCGCGCTATTTTGGGTCCCGCCCGGGGGGGGGAGGGCTTGACGCCGTGGTGACCTCCGGCGGGAAGAAACAAACGGTGAAAAGCGGGCTTCCCCTGGTGCGATGGCCCCTGCCTGCGGAAGGCACCGGCGAGGTGACAGCCCTCGTGACCAACCAGGGGCGTGAACCCCTTTACATGCGTCTTGCGGCCCGGGGAATCCCCCTGGAAGACCGCACCGGTGAACAACAAAACAGCCTGCGTATCACCCACCTCTTCCTGGGACGCGACGGAAAACCCACCGACCCTGCGGCCCTGCCCCAGGGGAGTGACCTGACCCTGGTGGTGACCGTAACACACCCGGGAATACGCGGCCCCTACCACAACCTGGCCCTGACCACCATCTTCCCCTCGGGATGGGAAATCCTCCATGGCAGGGTCTTCGATCTGCCTGCGGGAACCTCCCCGGGTTACGATTATCAGGATGTCAGGGACGACAGGGTGTACACCTATTTCAGCCTCCGCACCGGAGAAAGCAAAACGTTCCGTTTCTCCCTGAATGCGGCCTATGAGGGGCGCTTTTATCTCCCGGCCCTCCTCTGTGAAGCGATGTATGACCATTCGGTTTATGCCCGCCAGCCTGGTGGCTGGGTGTCAGTGGTCAGAAAATGAGACTGAAGGGTCCAGGGTTGAAGTGTTTTCTCACCGGGCAGAAGGGGACTGGTTTTCTGGTCAGGGGCCTGGCGGGGGGAATCCTGGTGTTGTTTTTGGTTTTGGTGAGTGCTCCCCGGCGGCTTTTCCCGGAGCGTTACTCCACGCTGCTTGTGAGCAGCGATGGCCGGTTGCTGGGGGCCCGCACCGCTTCCGACGGGCAATGGCGCTTCCCGCCTCCCGACACGGTACCCCTCAGGTTTGAGAAATGCCTGCTTACCTTCGAGGACCGCCATTTTTATCATCATCCCGGCATCAACCCGGTGAGCCTGGCCCGTGCCCTGGTCTGGAACCTGCGCCGCGGAAGGATCGTCAGCGGGGGAAGCACCCTGACCATGCAGGTAGCACGGCTCGCCCGCCCCGGAAAGAAGAGATCCCTGCTGAACAAAGGGGTGGAGATGGTGTGGGCCCTGAACCTGGAGCTTCGTTATTCCAAGGGGGAAATTCTGAGGATGTATGCGGCCCATGCGCCCTTCGGCGGCAATACGGTGGGCATGGAGGCCGCGGCGCAGCGTTATTTTCAGCGGCCCCCCCACCTCCTCTCGTGGGCGGAATCCGCCACCCTCGCCGTCTTGCCCAATGCCCCGGCGCTGATCTTCCCGGGGAAAAACGACGCTCTGTTGCTGGCCAAGCGCAACCGTCTGCTGGAAACCCTTTTCCGCAGGGGCGTTATCGACACCCTGACGCTGTCCCTCTCCCTGGAGGAGCCCCTCCCGGGAAAGGTCTATCCCATGCCAGACCTGGCTCCCCATCTCACGGCGCTGGCCCTGAAAACCGAAACAGGCCACCGGGTGGTGACGACTCTTGATTTCGGGCTTCAGGAACAGGTGAATGCGGCGGTGGCCGCCCATGCCCGGTTACTGGCCGCCAACCATGTTTACAACTGTGCCGCCCTCGTGGCCGACGTGGCCACCGGCAGGGTGGCCGCCTATACCGGGAATGTTCCCGGCCGCACGGAAGGGGCGCACGGGGAACAGGTCGATGTGATCAGGGCTCCCCGCAGCAGCGGATCCATCCTCAAACCCTTTCTGTATGCGGCGATGACAGCCCGGGGCATGGTCGCCCCGCGGCAGCTGATTCCCGATATTCCCCTGCGTTTCGAAGGATTTACCCCCCTGAACTTCAGCGGCAGCTACGACGGGGCCGTTCCTGCCGCCGAAGCCCTGGCCCGCTCCCTGAACGTCCCGGCAGTTACCATGCTCCGCACCTATGGCGTGGAACCTTTTCACTATTTCCTGCGGGAAACGGGAATGACTACCCTTTCAAAGCCTCCCGGCCACTATGGGTTGTCGCTGGTCCTGGGGGGGGCTGAGGCCACCCTGTGGGACCTGGGGGGGATGTATGCCTCCCTGGCGCGCACCGTCACCCGCTATGCCGAAGAGGATGGCTTTTATCCTGTGCAACAGTTCTGCCCGTTGGTATGGAAAGAGGAGTATACCCCCTGCTCCCGGGAGGAAGCAGCTGCCCCCGTACTGCCGGCTGCGGCGGCCTACCTCACCCTGGAGGCCCTCCGTGAGGTCAACCGCCCCGGAGAGGAGACCGGTTGGGAAGCCTTTGCCGGCACCCGCCAGATCGCCTGGAAAACAGGCACCAGTTTTGGTTTCCGCGACGGATGGGCCGTGGGGATGACGCCCCGATGGATGGTAGCCGTCTGGGCCGGCAATGGCGACGGCGAAGGACGTCCCGGCCTCACAGGCACCTTGGCAGCTGCCCCCCTCATGTTCGAAATCTTCGGTATGCTCCCCGCCGGAGGATGGTTCCCTCCTCCCGCCGGGGAACTGACGCCCGTGGCTTTCTGCCGCCAGAGCGGATTCCTCCCCTCCCCATGGTGCCCCGACACCGACACCCTGCTGGTGCCCGGCGCCATTTCCATCGGCCAGTGCCCCTACCATACCCTCCTCCATCTCAACAGGGAGGGAGATTACCAGGTGTCGGAAGATTGTTATCCGGTGTCGGAAATGCGCCACGCCTCCTGGTTTTTACTCCCCCCGGCCATGGAGCACTACTACCGCCGTATCCACCCCGGGTACCACCCGGCCCCGCCCGTAAAACCGGGCTGCGGTGTGCCCCTGCAGGTCATGGAACTGATCTACCCCCGGGAAATGGAGCGCCTCTTCATACCCCGTCAACTCGACGGATCCCCGGGAACCCTCCTTTTCGAAGTGGCCCACCGTCATCCCCAAACCACGCTATATTGGTATGTGGACCGCGATTTTGTGGGGGAGACCAGGGATTTCCACCAGATGAGCCTGTATCCCTCCCCCGGAAGCCATACCCTCACCATTACCGATGCCGACGGTTACCAGCTCACAAAGAAATTCCGGGTCATGAGGGGGGAAGACGGGAATTTTGGTAATTTTGGTCAGCAGGGAAAGGATTCCGGACAATAAAAGTGAAAGATATGTCTGTGGCAGATAAGATCAGGGAGGTGAAAGGGCAGCTTCCTGCCCATGTGGAGCTGGTGGCGGTATCCAAGACCAAGCCCCCGGAGGTGATCATGGAGGCTTATCATGCGGGGCAGCGGGTTTTCGGGGAGAACAAGGCCCAGGAACTGGCAGCCAAGGCGGCCTGCCTGCCCGCCGATATCCGGTGGCATTTCATTGGTCATCTGCAGACCAACAAGGTGAGAATGGTCGTTCCCCTGGTTGCGGTGATCCAGTCGGTCGATTCCCTGAAGCTTCTGAAGACCATAGATCGGGAAGCCCGTGAGGCGGGAAGGGTAATACCCTGTCTCCTGGAATTCCGGATTGCCGCAGAAGAGACCAAATACGGCCTTACCCCGGAAGAGGGGGAAAGCCTTCTGCACTCGGAAGAATTCCGGCAAATGCGGCATGTGCAGATCGCCGGAGTGATGGGGATGGCTACCTTTACCGGCGATATGGAACAGGTGCGTGGCGAATTCCGGGCCCTGCGGAACATCTTTACGCATCTGAAAACCCGCTTCTTCCCCAGTGATCCCCGCTTCAGGGAAATCTCCATGGGGATGTCGGCCGATTACCCCATCGCCATGGAGGAGGGAAGTACCATGATCAGGCTGGGCACCACCCTCTTCAGCGAGAGGATAGACACAAACAGATGATTTTGTGGAGCGGCCATTTGCCCTTTTGGCTGAAACTCCTACCTTTAGAGCCTTGAAGAATCGGGAGCACACTAACATACACGATATGGCAAATCTGGAAACCACCTATCTGGGAATAAAACTGAAGAATCCGCTGGTTGCGGCGAGTTCCGGGCTTACGGGCACCGAAGGAAAGATCATGGAGCTGGCAGAAGCGGGGATTGGGGCGATCGTGCTCAAGTCGATCTTTGAGGAGCAGATCAACGGCGAGATCGGGGAGATGCTGGATCAGAGCGGCAGGGGCAATGATTATCCCGAGGCGGAATACTATATCCAGAATTACATCCGCAGCAACTCCCTGGGCAAGCACACCGCGCTGTTGAGCAAGGTGAAGCAGGCGACCGGTCTCCCGGTGATCGCCAGTGTCAACTGCGTGTCGGTATCGGAGTGGTTTTCGTTTGCGCGGGACCTGGAGTCGGCCGGCGCCGATGCCATAGAACTCAATGTATTTTACCTTCCGGTACGGCGGAACCAGGAGCCTGCGGAGGTGGAAAGAATTTATACCGACGTGGTGCGGGCCGTGAAAGCCGAAGTGAAGATTCCGGTGTCGGTGAAGATCGGGAGTCATTTCACCCACATCGTGGGCATGGCCGAGAAACTGAAAGCCAACGGGGCGTCGGGGGTGGTGATGTTCAACCGCTTCTATGAGCCTGACATAGATCTGGATGCTCTGGAAATCAGGGCCTCGGAAGTCTTCAGTTCACCTGCGGAGTTGCGTCACACCCTGCGGTGGATCGGTCTGGTGTCGTCGCAGGTCTCCTCACTCGACATTGCCGCCACCACGGGGATCCACGATAGCCAAGCCGTGATCAAACTGCTCCTGGCGGGAGCCACGGTCACCCAACTCTGCTCGGCCCTTTACCTCCACGGAACCGCAGTGATCCCTTCCATCCTGGAGGGACTCACAGCCTTCATGAAAAAATGGAATTTCCGGTCCATCGCCGATTTCAGAGGGCGGCTTTCCTATGCCAAAATCGGAGATCCCATGGTGTATGAGCGCTCCCAGTTTATGAAATATTATTCCAGCCGGAAGTAATCCTTATTTGCCGGAAGTTATCCTTTCCGACCGGAAGTCATTCTTTTCTGCCGGCCCGTCTCCCAAAAAAGGTGTTTTGTTCCCGCGAATTTATTGGTAATTTTGCGGCGTGATGAGTATTGGTTTTCTTTCCCGATGAGTGCGGGCAGGATCATGGCCATTGATTATGGCCGGAAACGTACGGGATTGGCGGTGACCGATCCTGCACAGATGATCGCCACGCGGCTGACGACTGTGGAATCGGCGCACATCTGGGCTTTTCTGGAGGAGTATTTCAGCAGGGAAAAAGTGGTCCTGGTCGTGGTGGGTTATCCGCTGACCATGAACAATGAGGCTTCCGAAGCCGTTAAATATATTAATCCTTTCATCAGGAGTTTTTTGAAGAAATTTCCGGGGGTCAGACTTGAACAGGTGGATGAGCGGTTTACGTCGCGGCTGGCCATGCGGGCGATGATCGACGGTGGCGTAAGTAAATCGGGCCGCCGCGACAAGGCCCTGGTCGACGGGGTAAGCGCCACCATCATTTTGCAGTCCTACCTGGAGCAGAAAAAGAATTGTCTATGAAATTTCCGATTACCGTCTATGGCGATCCGGTGTTGCGGAAGAGCGCCGAACCCATTGGTCCTGATTATCCCGGGCTGGAGGAGTTTCTTGCCCATTTCTGGGAAACGATGTACTATGCCGACGGGGTAGGGCTTGCCGCTCCCCAGGTGGGGCTTTCCATCAGGGTGTTTGTGGTGGATGCCAGTGCCATGGCCGATGAGGATCCCTCCCTGAAGGAGTTCAGAAAGGTGTTTATCAATCCCACGATCCTGGATTATGCCGGCGATCCGTGGTCCATGGAGGAGGGGTGTCTGAGCCTGCCTGAAATCAGGGAAAATGTATCACGCCCCGACCGGGTCCGGATCAGGTACCAGGATGCGCAGTTCAACTGGCATGAGGAGGAATACTCGGGCTATGTGGCCCGTGTCATTCAGCACGAATACGACCACCTTGAAGGGAGGTTGTTCATAGATTACCTCTCCCCCCTGCGCAGGAAAATCCTCAGGGGCCGGCTGATGGCCATCAGCCGCGGAAAAGTCTCCCCCCATTACAAAATCAGGGTTCCCGCCTGACCTTTTTTTTCGTATATTTATCTGTCAGGACGCTGTAAACCCCTCTGGCAGATTTTCCATGCGCGACACCCTCAGGCGCGTTCCCTTTTTGCGGATGCTCCTTCCCCTGCTGGCAGGCTTGGGAGTGGCCCCCTGTTTTTCCGGGGTCCCTCACCCTTTGTGGCTGTTCATCGCGACCCTGCTGTGGAGCATGGCATGGGGGATTTCCCGGCATCCCGCCCGGGAGAGGGAGTGGCTGGAGGGCCTTTCCCTGACTCTGTTTTTTGTAGTGCTGGGGATCTTTCTGGGATTGCGGAGCCGGGATGTGCCGACGCCGGTTTCCGGTGACCGTTACCTGGCAACCCTTCTGGAGCAACCCTATTCCAAAAATGGCCGCACCCGTGCGGAAGCGCTGCTGACGGCCGCCCTTGACGGGGAGAAGGTCATCCCGGCCCGTGAGAAGATCCTGGTATATTTCCCGGAAGGCTATGCGGGAGATTCCGCGGTTGCCGGGAGCAGAATTCTTTTCGGGGCCACTCCGGCGGCGATTGTCAACCGGGGCAATCCCTATGAATTTGATTTCCGGGGGTACGCCGCAGACAAAGGTTTTTACAGGCAGCTTTTCCTGGCCGGAGGCCCCTGGCAGATGACCGGCAGCGATCCCCGTTTCCGGCTCAGGGTCGCCGCCGAAAAAACCAGGGATGCCCTGCTTACCCTTTACCGACGGAACGGCCTCTGCGGAGAGGAATTTGATATTCTTGCTGCGCTCACCCTGGGTTACAAAAAGTCCCTCGATACGGAGATCAGACAGGTGTTTTCCTCCACGGGGGCTTCTCATGTCCTGGCGGTATCAGGACTCCATACCGGGATCGTCTACCTGATCCTCAGTTTCTTTCTGGGGTTTCTGCGGCGGGGGAGGTTCACCCGGATTTTGTTTCCGGTGGTGTCGGTGGCCGCCCTCTGGGTTTTTGCCTTCATCACGGGTCTTGCCCCCTCGGTGCAACGGTCGGCACTGATGTTCTCGGTGGTGGTGGTGGGTGACAACCTCCGCCGGCCTGTCCACATCTGGAATACCCTCTCCGCTTCGGCTTTCCTGCTGCTGGTCATCAACCCGCGGCTTACAGGTGACGTGGGATTCCAGCTCTCCTATGCCGCCGTGGCGGGTATTGTTTTCTTCCAGCCCCGGATCTCCGCCTTGCTTCGTTTCCGCCACCGGCTGCCCCGCTACTTCTGGGAACTGCTGGCCGTCTCCCTGGCCTCCCAGATCACCACCTTCCCCCTTTCCTGCCATTACTTCCACCAGTTCCCCGTTTACTTCTGGATATCCAATTTTGTGGTGATTCCTGCAGCCTTTGTCTTTATCTCGCTGGGCATCCTGGTCCTGGTCACCTCAGTGGTGGCGCCGGTCTCTTCCTTTCTGGCGCAGGTGACCGGCATCCTGGTGCACGGTGTTTACCTGGTGCTGGAGAATACGGCATCCCTGCCGGGAGCCCTCATCCCGGGGATAGGTTTTCCGCAGAGCTCCCTGGTGCTGGCGTATGGGGTTCTGCTTGCGGGGGCTTTGTTTCTCGTTAAACGTAAAGCAGTGTGGTTGCATTTGTCGCTGGGGGCGGCTGTGCTGCTGTTTCTGGCGGGGGCGGCCGGGCGGTGGTACCAGGCCGGATCCAGGGAAATCATCGCCTATAACCGCCGTGAACCGGTCATCCATCTTATTGCCGGTTTCCGGAACTACCTTCTACTCCCCCGGGAGTTGATGGAATCAGGCGATCCCCTGCGGGAAGCCGCAGCCGTGACCCTTCGCTGCCGGCTCCTTCCTCCTGTCATGGTTCCCCTGGAGGAGGACTACCACGACCGGTTTCTCCTGAAAAAGGGTCCCCTCTTCAGTTTCGGGGGGATCCTCGCTGAGATCAGTGACGGACGGCGCACTCCTTCCCTGCCGGTTACTCCCGATGTGCTCTTCCTCACCGGCCGGGGCGACCTCCCATCCTTCCCGGAAGAGGTGCAGGTGGTCAGCTACCGCCGTGCCCCCCCACCGCAGGCAGGGTCTAAATACCACCGGGTGAACGAAATGGGGGCCTGGCGCCGGCCTCTTCCGCATGGCCCGAAAAAATAGAGCCGGTGCGGACAATCTTAGCGGAAATATCATTACTTTGCATCTCCTTTTGAAAACAGGAAGCTTATGAAAGTAGTCATTGCCGGTGCGGGAGAAGTGGGTACCCATCTGGCGCGGATGCTCAGCCGTGAAGATCACGACATTGTCCTGCTGGATGAGGATCCTGAAAGGCTGGCCCAGATCAGCCGTGAAGTGGATCTGATGACGGTCACGGGATCGGCCCATTCCTTTGCCGATCTCAAGGAGACCGGACTGAACAAGGCTGAGCTTTTTGTGGCGGTGACCCCCTCCGAAGAACGGAATGTGCTGGCCTGCAGTATGGCCACCTACCTGGGGGTGGGGAGGACCATCGCCCGGATCAACAACTCGGAATACCTCATGGAACGCTACCGGGAAAAACTGCGGAACATGGGCATCCATGAGCTGATTTACCCTGAGAGCCTCGCTGCCAAGGAGATCGTTTCTTCGGTGAAGTTTACCGGTACGCGTCAGCTGTTTGAATTCTCGGGCGGAAAGCTGATTCTGATGGGGATCAAGCTCAGAGCCAACGCCCCTATTGTGGACAAGACCCTGGAAGAGCTGGGGCCCGTGCTCAGTGAAATTGTGGTGGTGGCCATCATGCGGGGGCACGAAAATGTGATCCCCAGCGGGAAAGATATGATCCGCAGCGGCGACATCGCCTATTTCGTGACCAACAGGAGCAGCCAGCAACGTCTTTTCGACCTCTGCGGAAAGGATCTTTTTGAGGTACGGAATATCATGTTCCTGGGCGGAAGCCGCATCGCCCAGAAAGCCATAGAAAAGCTGGGCGACCAATACCGGATCAAGGTCATTGAAGAGAACAAGGAGCGGTGTAACTTTCTGGCCGATAGGTTTGAGAATGTGCTGGTAATCAATGGGGACGGGCGGAACCTGGACCTTCTCAGGGAAGAGGGGCTGGCCAAAATGGATGCATTCATCGCCACCACGGGGAGTTCCGAGGTCAACCTGCTCTCATGTCACCTGGCCAAATCGGTCGGCCTCAAGCGCACGGTTGCCGAGGTGGAGAATTTTGCCCTGATCAACACCGCTGAGGGACTCGATATCGGGACCATCGTCAACAAGAAACTGATCGCCGCCAGTTATATATACAGGTTTACCCTCAATGCCGAGATTTCGAATGTGAAATGTCTTACCTTTTCCGATGCGGAAGTGTTTGAGTTTATAGCCAAACCGGGGAGCCGGATTACCCAGAAGCCTGTCAGGGAGCTTGATTTTCCCCGGGAGGCCAAGCTGGGAGGGATCATCCGCGGGGATCAGGGGATCATTGCCTCGGGTAACATGGAAATCAGGGAAGGGGACAAGGTGGTGGTGTTTACGCTTCCCTCGGGAATCAAAAAGCTGGAAAGATTTTTCAAGCAGCCCTAACCGCGCGCAATCATGAATCTGAAGATCGTCATCAGGGTCACCGGGTTATTGCTCCTGGTGGAAGGGGCGGCCATGCTGGTCAGCCTGCTGGTCTCACTGGCCACAGGAGGGAGCGATGCCGCCGCGTTTGTCTGGTCGGCGTTGATTTGTACGGTTCCGGGAGCCGCTGCCGTACTCCTTACTGCCCGCGCTCCCCAAACGATTACCCGCAGGGAGGGATTTCTCATCGTGGCCCTGGTGTGGCTCATCTTCTCCCTGTTCGGGGCCCTTCCTTACGTCATCAGTGGCTCCATTCCCAGGTATACCGATGCCTTTTTTGAAACCATGTCGGGGTTCACCACTACCGGGGCCAGCATTGTCGACCTCATCGACCCCTTTCCGCGGGGGATTCTCTTCTGGAGGGCCCTCACCCACTGGCTGGGGGGAATGGGCATCATTGTCCTGTTCCTGACCATGATGCCGGCCTTTGGCATCGGCGGCCTCCAGCTCTACGATGCCGAAGTCCCCGGTCTTTCCGTAGAGAAAATAAGCCCCCGTATCCACCAAACCGCCAGAATCGTATGGGGTGTCTACGTCCTGCTCACCTTCCTGCAAACCCTTCTGCTCATGTTCGGCGGTATGTCCCTCTTTGACAGCGTCTGTCATGCCTTCGCCACCATGGCCACCGGGGGGTTCTCCACCAAACAGGCCAGCATCGCCTTCTGGCCTTCCCCTTACATCCAGTATGTCATCACCCTGTTCATGTTCCTTGCCGGCACCAACTTCACCCTCCTTTACTTTGCCGGAAAAGGTCATTTCTCCCGGATGTTCCGCGACGAGGAGTTTAAGTATTACTTCCTTTTTGTATTGGGTTTTACGATTCTGATTTTCAGTGGATTATTGATCGACACGCTGATGCCGGCGGAACAGGCTTTCAGAGATGCCCTTTTTACCGTGGTCTCTATCATCACAACGACCGGGTTTGCGACCACCGATTATCTGAAGTGGAGCCCGGTCCTTTACATGCTTATTTTCATTCTGTTCTTTTTTGGCGGCTCCACGGGGTCTACGGGCGGCGGGGTGAAAATCATGCGTATCGTTTTGCTGCTCAAGAACAGTTATTATGAGTTGCGCAGGATCATTCACCCCAGCGGAGTGATTCCCGTGCGGTTCAACCGGCACGCCATCGAACCCCGGATCATATCCAACGTGCTGGCGTTTTTCATGTTTTACCTCATGGTTTTCTTTGTCAGCACCCTCTTTCTGATGATTTTCGTGGGCGATATGGATACCTCCATGGGGGCTGTGGCCTCCTGCCTGGGCAACATCGGTCCCGGCCTGGGAAGCGTGGGGCCTGCCTTTACCTATTCACACATTCCCGATGCCGGCAAGTGGTTTCTCTCCTTTCTGATGATGCTGGGGCGGCTGGAACTCTTCACGGTGCTGGTTCTTTTCACGCCATCCTTCTGGACGGAGCAGTAGCCTTTGGTTTATTTGCTATATTCGTACTTTTCCGGTAGAGCGGAGTCTCCCAGGTAGGGGGTCGCTTTTTTTGTTTCAGGGCGGAGCATATGAATTTCAGTCTTATTTTCAGGGTGATCGGGCTTCTTTTGCTCATTGAGGCGGTGGCCATGGTTCTGAGCATGCTGGTGACCCTGGTGACCGATGGCAGGGATACCCTGGCCTTTGGCCTGGCCGCTGCGGTCACTTTTTTACCGGGGGCCCTTCTTTTCTTCCGGAACGCAGGTATGCGGGGGACCATTACCCGGCGGGAGGGTTTTCTGGTCGTATCGCTGGTGTGGCTGGTGCTCTCCCTTTTCGGCGCACTGCCTTACCTGATCAGCCGCGAGATTCCGGGTGTCATGGATGCCTTTTTCGAATCGGTGTCGGGGTTTACCACCACCGGGGCCACGGTGATCTCCGATATTGAGTCTCAGTCGGCCGGCATGCTCTTCTGGCGGGCGCTCACCCAATGGCTGGGCGGGATGGGGATCATCATGTTCACCCTGAGTTTCATGAAATCGTTCGGAATCGGAGGAATGCAGCTCTTTAGTGCCGAAGTACCGGGGCCCACCCATGACCGCGTCAGTTCCCGCATCCAGCAAACCTCCCGGAACATCTGGCTCATTTATGTATTCCTGACGGGTCTGGCTACCCTCTTGCTGCTGTCGGGGGGAATGCCCCTCTTCGACAGCGTCTGCCATGCCCTCTCCACCATGTCTTCCAGCGGTTTTTCCACCCGGCAGGCCGGACTGGATTACTGGCCTTCGCTTTACATCCACGGAATTGTGATCGTTTTCATGGTACTCGCCGGCACCAACTTCAACCTCCTCTTTCTGCTGGTCAACGGGCAGGTCAAAAAGGTGGTCAGGAACGAGGAATTCAGGTACTACCTTTTGTTTATTCTTGGCTTTACGGTACTGGTCTTTGCCGGGTTGCTGGCTACCACCACCGAACCTGCAGTGACGCTTTTCCAGGATGCCCTCTTTATGGTGGTGTCTGTCATCACCACCACGGGATATGTCACCAGCGACTACACCACCTGGTTCCCGCCGGTGACCATGCTGCTCTTTGGGTTGTTTTTCTTCGGGGGTATGGCAGGCTCAACCGGCGGGGGGATGAAAATCATGCGCATTGTGGTCCTGCTCAAAAATGCCTGGTATGAGCTGCGCAGGCTCGTTCATCCCAAGGCGGTGCTGGAAGTCAGGTTCAACGGCCGTGCCGTGCCTCCGAAGATCGTCTCCAACATACTGGCGTTTTTTGTGTTTTATATGATGGTCTTCGTACTGGGAAGCCTTTTCATGGTCTTCTGGCTGGGTGACCTTGATAGCAGTTTCGGCGTGGTTGCCGCCTGCCTGGGGAACATCGGGCCCGGACTGGGGAGCATGGGCCCATCGGGGAGTTATGCCATGATCCCGGATGCAGGCAAACTCTTCCTTGCCTTCCTGATGATTCTGGGGCGCCTGGAGTTCTTCACCATTCTGGTGATCCTGACCCCTGCCTACTGGCAGGAATAGCATCCCGCACGGGGCCTTCCCGTCCAGTGCCGGATCACCTCAAACGACCAGGATCCCTTTCCCTTCCCTGAGGATGACAGGCTCCCCGGAGGTCAGATCCACCACCGTCGAGGGGATGATCTCTCCCGTGCCACCATCCACCACCAGATCGGTGACTTCCCCGTATTTCTCGTGGATCAGCTCCGGATCAATGGAATACTCCAGCATCTCGTCCTCATCGTGGATCGAGGTGGAGACAATGGGATTCCCCAGTTCCCTGACAATCTCACAGATGATCTCGTTGTCGGGAATCCTGATACCCACGGTTTTTTTCCTGCCCTTGAAATATTTCGGAACGTTGCTGCTGGCTTCCAGCACAAAGGTGAACGGCCCGGGCGCATTTTTGCGGATGATCTTGAAAACATGGCTGGATATCGGCCGCGTATAGAGGGAGAGATGACTCAGATCACTGCATATAAATGAAAAATTGGACTTCTCGACGTCGACTCCCTTTAACCGGGCGACCCGTTCCACTGCCCTGGTCTGGGTGATGTCACATCCCATCCCATAGACCGTATCGGTCGGGTAGATGATAATTCCTCCGTTGCGGAGGATATCCGCAATTTTCCGGATATCTTTGGGGTTGGGATTCTCGTTGTAGATCTTGATCAGCATGGGCTTTATCTAATATGGGCCCGTAAAGATAGGATATAATCAGGACAAAAGCGTATTTCACCGGGCTGTTCATTTCCGGCGGCTGGGGGGCTGCGGCTCCCGGCTGTCGGGGGTATGCCCCGGAAAACCCCATCTGAATATGGCGATATTTACCCCGGAAATATGCAAGAGCAGCGATGGTTCCGACACCCTGTACGTGCCGGAAATCGACGAACACTATCATTCGGTGCACGGTGCGGTGACCGAATCGGAACTGGTCTATCTTGAAAACGGATTCCGTTATGTGACGGGGATGGATTGGTCCACCGGGGAGGCCGGAGAGGAGGCCTGCCCGGGAAGCGGTAAGCGATTTGCCCGACCGGCGGTCAGGGTCCTGGAGATTGGCTTCGGGAGTGGTCTGAACTGCCTGATGACCCTTCTGGAAGCCCAAAAAACGGGTACCCGGGTCTCTTACCACGGGGTGGAGGCCTTTCCCCTCTCCCCGGAGCTGCTTTTGCGCCTGAACTACCCTGCGCTGTGGGGCCCGGAAGGCCGGGAGGGGTTCGGCGCCATACACCATGCCCCCTGGGGGGTGCCGGTGCAAATATCGCCCCTGTTTGAGCTGACCAAGTGGCCTGCGGACTTCACCATTTCGGAACTGAAGGAGGTGGACCCCTGCCATGTGGTGTATTATGATGCCTTTGCTCCCGACAAGCAGCCTGCCATGTGGGAGGAATCCCTATTGCGGAAAATTCACGACAGGCTGCTTCCCGGGGGCGTGGTGGTGACCTATTGCGCACGCGGAAGTGTCAGGAGGGGATGGGGGGCCGCCGGCTTCCGCATGGAACGCCTACCCGGCCCTCCCGGAAAAAGAGAAATGTTGCGGGGAATACGCACCGGTTGATCTCTTCATTCAAAAAATGCGTTATCTTCGCGGATTATTTCTCCGGAAACAGTGAGTCATCAAAGTATTTATCAATCTATTAATTAAAAATGAAAATTAAATCGTTCCTTTTATTTGTGGCGGTGGTTTCCTTTGTGGCCACCAGTTGCCAGAACGGTGGGGCAGGGAAGGTCAGCCTGAAAACCGATGTGGATTCCACCAGTTATGCACTGGGGATATTGATTGCCCAGCAGAACAAGCAGAGCCTGGAGACGGTTCCCGGCGGCGACCAGATCAACATTGACCTGTTGGCGGAAGCCTTCCGGCAGGTGCTCAAGGGAGATTCCACCCTTTTCACGCCTGCAGAATCCAATGAAATGGTGTCCAACTTCTTCCAGAAAATGGGTGAGAAGGTGGCCCAGGAAAACCTGGAAGCCGGGAATGCCTTTCTGGAGAAGAACAAGAGCCGTGAAGGGGTGACCACCACCGCCTCAGGTCTGCAGTATGAAGTGATCACGGAAGGGACGGGACCGAAACCGACAGCCGAAGATATGGTCAAGGTGCACTACCATGGAACCCTCATCGACGGCAAGGTCTTTGACAGTTCCGTGGATCGCGGCGAACCTGCCGAATTCCCCGTGGGCGGCGTGATCCAGGGATGGGTGGAAGCCCTCCAGCTCATGCCGGTCGGTTCCAAATGGAAAATCTATCTTCCCGCCAGCCTGGCATACGGCGAACGGGGTGCCGGCGGCGACATCGAACCCAATTCGGCCCTTGTCTTTGAAGTCGAATTGCTCGAAATTCTGCCTAAGACCCAGAACGGACAGGAGTAAACCCATCTTTCAGGAGGATTTAACAGGGGTCCATGGAGCCTTGTTAAATCCTCTTTTTTTTAATCATTTTTTCAATATGAGCCTGACAGTCAAAGGAAAACTTATCCGCATCCTGCATGTGGAGTCGGGGGTGGCCCGTTCGGGAAATCCCTGGAAAAAGCAGGAATTTGTGGTGGAGACCCATGACCAGTTTCCCCGAAAAATATGCTTCACCCTATTCAATGACAAGGTCTCGCTGATAGAGGGTCTCGCCGAAGGGGATGAGCTGGAGGTCTCCTTTGATGTGGAATCGCGGGAGTTCAACAACAAATGGTACCATAACATCAACGCCTGGAAGGTAGAGAAGTCAGGCGGACAGCCCGCAGGGGAATTCCCGCCGCCCTTCACCGAAGAGGATCTTCCTCCGGAGCCTGTGGATTCGGGGACGGATCTTCCCTTCTGACCAGGAGGACAATGTTTTCCACATGGTGGGTGTGGGGAAACATGTCGACCGGCTGAACCCGGTCCACCCGGTAATGCTCGCCGGCCAGGGCCAGATCCCTGGCTTGGGTGGCGGGATTACAGCTGACATAGACGATTTTCCCGGGGGAGGCTTCCACGATGGCCCTGACCACGTCGGGGTGCATTCCTGACCGGGGAGGATCGGTGATGATCACCGACGGCCGCCCCTCTCTGGCAAACAGTCCGGGCGTCAACAGCTCCCTGATGTCACCGGCCAGAAAAGAGACATTCTCCCGCCCGTTGGCCCGGGCGTTCACCCAGGCATCCTCCGTGGCCTCCACCACATACTCCAATCCCACCACCTTCCGGCACCAGCGCGAAAGAAACAGGGCGATGGTCCCCGTACCGCTGTACAGATCATACACGATCTCATCCCCCTGTAACCCGGCAAACTCCCTGACCTTGCGATAGAGTTCCAAGGCCTGCATGCTGTTGGTCTGAAAAAAACTCTTCGGCCCGATCCTGAACTTCAAACCCTCCATCTCCTCGGTGATGTGATCCCTTCCCCAGAAAAGCAGGGTCTCCTGATCGGTGATGGTGTCGTTTCCCTTCGGATTAATGACGTAAAAGAGGGAGGTGATTTCGGGGAATTCCTCCAGGAGGGCTGTCAGCAGCTTCTCCCGGTTGTCCCGCTCCTCCCTGAAAAAGGAGAGGATCACCATGACTTCTCCGGAGGAGGAGGTGCGGATGATCAGCGACCGCAGGAATCCTTCCCCGTTACGGATATGGTAAAAGGAGAGGTTGTGCCTGAGGGCGTATTCAAAGAGAAAAAGGCGTATTCTGTTGGAGGGTTCGGGCTGGAGCCAACATTCGTCCACGGCGAAAACCTTGTCGAACATACCGGGAACATGGAATCCCAGGGCGTTTTTTTCGGCTACGGGAAGGCCAGAAGCCATTTCCTCGCCGGTGATCCAGCGGTTGGCGGAAAAGGAAAACTCCAGTTTGTTGCGGTAGAAACGGGTTTGGGCCGATCCCAATATGGGAAGCAGATCAGGGAGGGACACCTTCCCGATTCTCTGTAACTGGTCGGCCACCTGCTGCTGTTTGTATTGAAGCTGCAGGGAATAGGGAAGGTGTTGCCACCTGCAGCCCCCGCAGAGCCCGAAGTGACGGCAGAAAGGATCAGTGCGGTCGGGCGAAAGCGTGTGGTAGCGCAATACTTTTGCCTCTTCATACCTTTTTTTGCTGGAGGTCACCTGCAGATCCACCACATCGCCCGGAAGGGCAAAATCAGTGAAAACCACCTTCTCTCCCACTTTGGCCAGAGATTTGCCCTCGGCTCCTATGCCCGTTATCATCACCTGCGTATAGCAGGGCTTTGCCTTTTTCCGACGCACGCTTTTTTTGTGCAAATATAGGGGTTTGCCGCTGATCCCCGCAGGGCGGGGTTTTCCAATTTGGCGAGTGGATTCCCATTATGGGAAGGGGAGTCGTTAGTAAACAGTAAAAACTGTTTTGATAATGAAGTATTTATTCTCATGGCATGATTTTGGCAAGGGATGGGATACAAATGTGAACGTTTATTGAAATACGTACTGGGGAAAGCAACTTCTGTATTTTATATGATTGGTTTTGTGTTTAGGGGTTTGTAAATCATCAATCATCTTCAAAAAGCGTCCATACTGCTTTCCCCATTTCTATAGGAGCCCGGCTAGGAGCCGGGCTTTTTTTGTATCCGGGTTTGGCCATTTTCCCAGGAATACTATTTTTATCGGAACTTTGGAAAAACAGCGCGATGCATCAACTCAACGAATTTTTCAGTCTGATCGACGGATACATCGGCGGATCGCAATGGTTCGTCTTTTTGCTCCTGGGGACGGGGCTTTTTTTTACGGTTTACCTGCGGTTTCCGCAGTTTCGTTACCTGAAGCACTCTTTCCGCATTGTCAGAGGAAAGTTTGACAAGGAGGGGGATGTGGGGGATACTTCCCATTTTCAGGCGCTGACCACGGCCTTGTCGGGGACCGTGGGCACCGGCAACATTGCCGGGGTGGCCCTGGCCGTGCATCTGGGGGGACCGGCTGCCCTTTTCTGGATGCTGATGACCGCCGCCGTGGGAATGACCACCAAATTCGTGGAGGTGACCCTTTCCCATAAGTACCGGGAGATTGCAGAAGACGGATCCATTGCCGGCGGACCCATGTATTACATGAAGAACCGGCTGAAGATGCCCTGGCTGGCCGCCATTTTTGCCGGAGCCGCCATCCTCTCCTCATTCGGAACGGGAAACCTGCCCCAGATCAACTCCATTTCGAATGCCGTCTATGCCACTTTCGGCATTGAGCGGATGATCACCGGGGGTGTTCTGGCCATCCTTTTGGCGGCCGTCATCCTGGGGGGGATCAAACGCATCGCCAAGGTCACCTCCCGGCTGGTTCCCTTTATGGCATTCTTCTATTTCATAGGAGCTCTGGCAGTGATTGTATATAACTATGAGAACATTCTCCCCTCGCTCTACGCCATAGTCCATGACCTGTTCTCCGGCACGGCCGCGACCGGGGGATTTTTGGGGGCGGGGCTGGCCTTTGCCTTCAACAGGGGGGTGAACAGGGGCCTTTTTTCCAACGAGGCGGGGCAGGGGTCGGCACCCATTGCCCATGCGGCTGCCCGGGCCCACGAACCGGTGTCGGAAGGACTGGTGGCCTTGCTCGAACCTTTTATTGACACCATCATCATCTGTATGCTCACCGGAATGGTGCTGCTGGCATCCGGTGTCTGGAAGGAAAAGCATCTCAACCAGTTTCAGACCGCCGATATGGTGGCCCTTGCCGGCACCTACCAGGAATCGGACCCGGAGGATGCCGCCCTCCTCTATGATTTTCTGCGGGGCAAAGCCTCACCGGAACTCTTCGACGGGAAGATCCCGGTGAACCAGGGGCTCCTGGTCAACCCCCCCACCATCCTCCACGCCCGCTCGGTGGCCGAAGAGATCAGGGTTTCGCTGCGCGGAGCCCCCTATTCCGGGGAGATTACCTTCGCGCGGGGGAAACCCACTCTCCCGGACGGGGTCACCCTCACCGGAAAATCCCTCCTGCACAGCGCCCCCCTGACCAATCTGGCCTTCAGCCAAAGCTGGCTGGGCAAATATGGCACGTACATCGTCACCTTCGGACTCCTGCTGTTCGCCTTTTCCACCGCCATCAGCTGGTCCTATTACGGGGACCGCGCCGTGACCTATCTCTTTGGAACCAAAGGCGTTTTCTGGTACCGGATCGCCTTTATCGCCGGCTTCTTCATCGCTTCCTTCACCGATACCACCATCATCTGGACCCTTTCAGGTATCGCCATTGCCCTGATGACCATTCCCAACCTTTTCGGCATTCTCATGCTGCATAAGGAAATGAAGCGGGAGGTCCGCCTTTTCTGGAAGGAATATGCTGACCGTTACCCGGGAGAGAAAGTCCCCAGGGATTGATTTTCACCCCTTAAAAACCAATGACCATGACGGCGGGTGTATATCCCGGAAATTTTGAGGCCAAGATAGGATTTGACCGGATCAGGGAGATGCTCCGGAATCATTGCATCAGTCCCCTGGGCGAAGAATGGGTGGAGCGGATGCAGTTTTCGGCCGACTACGGGCGGCTGTCGGAGCAGCTGGGGGAGACGGGGGAGTTCGTGCGTATTCTGGCCGAATTCCCGCAGTTTCCGGTGACACATTATTATGATGTGCGCCGGGCCCTTCACCATATCCGTCCCGAGGGTCGGTTTATGGAGGTGGAAGAGGTTTTCAACCTGAAGCGCTCCCTGGAAACCCTCAGGGCGGTGGTTCATTTCTTTGGCCGGGAAAAGGAGCCGATGCTGCCCCTGTTGTTCCGTAAGGCAAGGCAGGTGACCCTTTATCCGGTGATCTGCGAGCGGGCAGACGGGATCCTGGACCGCCACGGGAAGATCAGGGATAAGGCTTCGCCGGAGCTGGCACGGATCAGACAGGAGCTGGCGGCCCTGCTGGCAGGGATTTCGCGCAAACTGCAATCCATTCTGAAGCAGGCCCAGAAGGAGGGTTGGGCTGAAGAGGGCTCCTCGGTATCGATACGCGACGGCAGGGCCGTCATTCCGGTTCCGTCGGCCCATAAGAGAAAGATCAGGGGTATCGTCTATGACGAGTCGGCCACCGGGAAAACCGCCTACATAGAACCCGCGGAAATCGTGGAGATGAACAATTCCATCAGGGAGCTGGAGAATGAGGAACGGCGGGAAATCATCAGGATTCTCGTGCGTTTCTGCGACGACCTGCGCCCCTACATCGATGAGTTGATGGCCTCCAACGAGTTTCTGGGGGAGATGGATTTTATCAGGGCAAAGGCGTTGCTGGCCAGGGTGTTCGGGGCGATTAAACCCGATTTTGGCGATGGGCCGGCCCTCGATTGGAAGGAGGCCGTGCATCCCCTGCTGATGCTTTCCCTGCAGCGGGAAAACCGGACCATCGTGCCCCTCTCCATTTCCCTGACCAGGGAACACCGGATTCTGCTCATATCGGGTCCCAATGCCGGAGGCAAATCGGTATGCCTCAAGAGTGTGGGATTGTTGCAGTATATGTTGCAGTGCGGGTTGCTCATCCCCGTTGCCGAAGGGAGCAAAACGGGTCTCTTCGACCGTATTTTCATCGACATCGGTGATGAGCAGTCGATTGAGAACGACCTGAGTACCTACAGTTCCCATCTGTTGAACATGAAGCATTTCCTGCGCAACAGCGACGGGAGGTCGCTGGTGCTGATCGATGAGTTTGGGACCGGCACGGAGCCCATGTTGGGGGGAGCCATTGCGGAGGCCATCCTGGGCCAGCTCAACCGGCAGGAGACCTATGGGGTGATCACCACCCACTATACCAACTTGAAACATTTTGCCGCCTCGGCCCCCGGAATCATCAATGGCGCCATGCTTTATGATTCGCAGAAGATGGATCCTCTTTTCAGGCTGGAAATCGGAAAGCCGGGGAGTTCCTTTGCCTTTGAGATTGCCCGCAAGATCGGTCTTCCGGAGTCCCTACTGCAGGAAGCCACGGAAAAGGTGGGACAGAAGCAGATTGACTTTGACAGGAATCTCAGGTCGATTACCCGGGACAAGGTGTATTGGGAGACCAAGCGGCAGAAGATCCGTAAGGTGGAAAAGAGCGTGGATGAGCTGGCAGGGATCTATGCCCGGGAGTTGGAGGAGATCAGGCAGCAGCGCAGGGAGATTCTCAGGGTGGCGCGTGAGGAGGCGCGTGTGCTGGTGGCGGGTGCCAACCGGCAGATTGAGCAGGCCATCAGGGAGATCAGGGAGTCGCAGGCCGAGAGGGAAGTCACCCGCCAGGCCCGGGAGGAGATCGGTAAACTGCGGCAGGAGGTGGCCGGTGGGGAGATTCCCGAAGATCGGCTGTTAGATGCGGTGGCCGGAAAGGTCAGCAAGGCAGAGAAGCGTCTCCGCAGGCGTCCGGCCGCTGGTAAGGCTGCCCCTGCAGGAGGGGATCAGGTTTCCGGCGGCAAGGAGCCCCGGGAGGAAAGCCCTGCCTGGAAAGAGGGAGACAGGGTCAGGATCAGGGGGCAGGAGCTGACCGGAGAACTGGTGAGTTTCAACGAACGCAATGGGGTGGTGGCCTTCGGACAGCTGCTCTCGACGATGCCCCTGCGGAACCTGGAAAAAACAGGTGACCGGGGAGAAGCAGTGCCGGTGCGGAAAGGGAGGTCGGGAGTGGCCATGACCCTGGATTTCAGCGAACGCCGGATGAACTTCAAGACCGAGATTGACGTCAGGGGAGAGCGTGCCGAGGCGGCACTGGCCCGTATCAGGGCCTGGCTCGACGACGCCGTGATGTTCCAGGTGGGCCGTCTGCGGATCCTTCATGGGAAAGGCGAGGGAATCCTCAAGGAAATGATCCGCGCCTACCTTCGTTCTGAACCCGTGGTCAGAGCTGCCTTTGACGAGGACGTCCGCTTCGGAGGCGCCGGAATCACCGTGGTGGAACTCGATCTCTGAGAAAATTCAGGCCAACTCCCGCACTTAGCAAAAAAATAGTACATTTGTTATATCACCAATATTATTTGAAATGCTGCCAAAGTTCTTATTAGCTGACAATTCACAGCAGGCCCCGGATACCATTTATGTGGTCCACAACGAGAATCCGCGGTTCATTATTGAAAGCGACATCGATGATTTCTGGAGCAACCAGCACATCCACTGGATTGATGAGGAGCCGCAGAACGAGGAGTTTGTGGCCCAGCTTGTGGAAGAGGCAGAAGAGTTCCTGGAGATAGAATTCTCGCAGGAATTTGATGAGGATGAGGAAGAAGAGGAAGAGTAGTTCCTGTTTCTCCGGGAGGCCGGGTAGCCGGAGCCGACAGGCCGGTGGAGAGCCGTGCCGGGCTTTGGTATGCCATTGGTGAAGCCTATTTCTCAAGAATCGCCGGCCTGTTTCAGGGACAACTGAATTCTGCGGCGGGCCAGGTCGACTTCCAGTACTTTCACCCTGACATGCTGGTGGAGTTTAACCACTTCTCCGGGGTCGGCGACGTACCTGTTGGCCAGCTCGGAGATGTGAACCAGTCCCGACTGTTTCACCCCGATATCAACGAAAGCCCCGAAGCGGGTGATGTTGTTGACGATACCCGGCAGGATCATTCCGGGCTGGAGGTCTTCAATTTTATAGATTCCGCTGGCGAATTCAAACACCTTGACCGTTTTTCGGGGGTCACGGCCCGGTTTGGCCATTTCCTGGCAGATATCGGTCAGGGTAGGAATTCCCCGTTCAGGAGTCACATACCGTGAGAGTTCAATTCCAGCAATCAGTTCTTCTTTGCCGATCAGGTCGGAGAGGGTGGTTCCCAGGTCGGCGGCGATTTTTTCGACCAGGGGATAGGATTCGGGGTGGACGGCTGAGTTGTCGAGAGGGTTGGCGGAGGCGGGGACCCTGAGGAATCCTGCGGCCTGTTCAAAGGCTTTGGCGCCCATCCGGGGTACTTCCATAAGGGCTTTGCGGGAAGAAAAGGGGCCGTTTTCCCTGCGGTGGTCGACGATGTTCCGGGCCAGCTGCGGCCCCAGACCCGAGACATAGGTGAGGATCTCCGGACTGGCGGTGTTGACGTTGACTCCCACGTGGTTGACTACGGAAACGACCACCCCGTCGAGGCTCCTTTTGAGCATTTTCTGGTCCACGTCGTGCTGGTACTGCCCCACGCCGATGCTTTTCGGGTCGATTTTGACCAGTTCGGCCAGGGGGTCCATCAGCCGGCGACCTATAGAGACGGCGCCCCTGACCGTCACATCATAGTCGGGGAACTCCTCGCGGGCCACTGCCGAGGCTGAGTAAACCGAAGCGCCGTCTTCACTGACCACAAAAACCTTTACCTCCCGGTCGAGGTAATGCCCTCTGATAAAATCCTCGGTTTCGCGGCTGGCGGTGCCGTTGCCGATGGCGATGGCCTCGATTTTATAGGCTTCGGTCATGGCCGAGAGTTTACGGATGGCCATTCTGCGGTCGCTCTGGGGCGGATGGGGATAGATGGTTTCATTATGCAGGAGGTTACCCTGTTCGTCGAGGCAGACTACCTTGCAGCCTGTACGGAAGCCGGGGTCGATGGCCAGGACCCGCATGGGGCCCAGGGGCGGGGCCAGCAGCAACTGGCGCAGGTTTTCGGCAAATACCGAAATGGCTTCCCTGTCGGCTTTTTCTCTGGAAAGGGCGGCAAATTCGTTTTCGATAGAAGGGGCCAGCAACCGGGAATAGCTGTCCCTGGCGGCCTGGATCACCTGATCAGCGCAGGGGCCTTCGCTTTTCACGAAAAGGCGCAGCAACTGGCTGGTGATTCCCTCGATGTCGGGAACCAGGGATACCCGCAGGTAACCCTCCTTTTCCCCGCGGCGCATGGCCAGCAGCCGGTGAGAGGGGCACCTTTTCAGAGGTTCCTCCCAGGTGTGGTAGTCACGGTATTTCATCCCTTCCTCTTCCTTGCCTTTGACTACAGCGGAACGGATGAGCGCCGTCCTCTCAAAGCCGCGGCGGACCACATTCCGGGCCTTTTCATTCTCGTTGATCCATTCGGCAATAATGTCCCTGGCTCCCGCAAGGGCCTCTTCTTCGGAAGTCACCTTGTCGCTGAGGAATTGCCGGGCGCGGGCCTGCGGATTTCTCTCGTACTGGGCCATCACGATTTTTGCCAGTGGCTCCAGCCCGTTTTCACGGGCCGTGGTGGCCCGTGTTTTACGCCTGGGTTTATAGGGAAGATAGAGGTCTTCGAGTTCCGCCGCATCGAAGCATCCTTCGATGCGGGCTTGCAACTCCGGAGTCAGCTTCTCCAGGGCTGCGATGGTCTTCAACACCGTTTCTTTCCGCTTTTCAAGTTCCGTGAATTTTTCCCAGAGTTCCCTGATCCTGCCGATCTGCACTTCGTCGAGGCTCCCGGTCATTTCCTTGCGGTAGCGCGCAATGAAGGGAACCGTCGCCCCGTCGTGAAGCAGGTCGATGGTGTTGCGGGCCCTGACCACGGGGATCTGCAGTTCCCCGGCAATGATTTCCGTGATTTTTGGGTTCATCTCCTTTTCGGGTTGTTTCTGCAAAGGTACAAAACCCGCACGATTCTCCACCCCGCACGATTCTCCACCCCGACGATTCTCCCCGGGGCTTTAATCGGGGAGGGGTGGGCTGCCGAGGCCCATTTTTTTATATTTTTGCGGCAATTAAAAAAGAGAAGCGCATGTTTGAGAATCTGAGCGAAAAACTGGAACGGTCATTCAAGTTGCTGAAAGGACAGGGGAAGATCACGGAGATCAATGTAGCCGAGACGTTAAAGGAGATTCGCCGGGCGTTGCTTGACGCCGATGTCAACTTCAAGACGGCCAAGACCTTCACCGATACAGTGAAAGAGAAGGCCATAGGCATGGATGTGCTCACGTCGGTGAAGCCGGGGCAGTTGATGGTCAAGTTGGTGCATGATGAGCTGGCGTTGCTGATGGGGGGTAAGTTTACCGACATCCATCTGAAGGGGAGTCCGGCCATCATATTAATGGCGGGTTTGCAGGGATCGGGAAAGACGACTTTTTCGGGGAAGCTGGCGCATATGCTCAAGCACAAGCGGGGGCGCCATCCGTTGTTGGTAGCCGGTGACGTATACCGGCCGGCGGCCATCGAGCAGCTGAAGGTGGTTGGGGGGCAGATCGGGGTACCCGTATACACCGAGGAGGGGAACCTCCAGCCGGTGGTGATTGCCCGCAATGCCATCAGGCATGCCCGTGGGAATGGATTTGATGTGGTCATCATCGACACCGCCGGGCGCCTGGCCATCGATGAGCAGATGATGAAGGAGATCACGGCCATCAAGGAGGAGGTCAGACCCGACGAGATTCTTTTCGTGGTGGATGCCATGACCGGCCAGGATGCCGTGAATACGGCCCGGGAGTTTAATGAGCGGCTTGACTTTGACGGGGTGGTGCTCACCAAGCTCGACGGGGATACCCGGGGTGGGGCGGCTCTTTCCATCCGTTCAGTAGTCGACAAGCCCATCAAATTTGTGGGGACCGGCGAAAAGATGGACGCCATCGAGGTGTTCCATCCCGACCGTATGGCCGACCGGATCCTGGGCATGGGAGACATCGTTTCCCTGGTGGAGAAGGCCCAGGAGCAGTTTGATACCGAGGAAGCCCGGAAACTGCAGCAAAAGCTGGCCCGCGACCAGTTTAATTTCAATGACTTTCTCAAGCAGATACAACAGATAAAGAAGATGGGCAACCTGAAGGATGTGGCCTCCATGATTCCCGGAATGGGAAAAGCCCTCCGCGATGTGGAACTCGACAACGACTCTTTCAAGCACATCGAGGCCATTATCCAGTCGATGACCCCCTCCGAGCGGGAAAATCCCTCGCTGATGAATGGCAGCCGCCGCAAGCGGATTGCCGACGGTTCGGGGACTTCCATCCAGGAGGTCAACCGTTTGCTGAAACAGTTTACTGAGACCAGCAGGATGATGAAGATGGTGGCCACGGGAAAGAACCTGAAGAACATCATGGGAGCCCAGCGGAAGCGGTAGGCACCGGGAGGCGTAAACACTTAAACCAATGACCATGCAACTGATAGACGGGAAAAGAATTGCCGGTGAGATCCGTCAGGAGATCGCCCGGAAAGTGGCGGCCATCAGGGCCGCCGGTGGAAAGGCGCCGCATCTGGCGGCCATCCTGGTGGGGCACGACGGAGGCAGCGAGTCATACGTAGCCCACAAAATCAAGGATTGCCAGGAGGTGGGATTCACCTCTACCCTGGTACGCTATGAGGAGGAGGTCACCGAAGAGGAACTTCTTTCCGGGGTGGACAGGCTGAACCGGGACCCGGAGATCGACGGGTTTATCGTGCAGTTGCCCCTGCCTGCCCATATCCGTGAGCAGAAGGTGATCGAGGCCATCGATCCTGCGAAGGATGTGGATGGGTTTCATCCCGTGAACGTGGGGAAGATGGTGCTGGGGATGCCCTCGTTTGTATCGGCGACGCCATTTGGTATCGTGGAGCTGATCAGGCGCTGCGGCATAGAGACCAGCGGCAGGTCATGCGTGATCATCGGCCGAAGCAACATTGTGGGGCGGCCTTTGAGCGTATTGATGTCTCACAAAAACGTCAATGCGACGGTGACGGTGGCCCACAGCCGTACCCGTGATCTGGAGCGCCTCTGTGCGGAGGCCGATATTCTGGTGGCGGCGATGGGAGTTCCCGGGTTTGTGACCGCTGCCATGGTCAAGGAGGGGGCTGTGGTGATTGACGTGGGCACCACCCGCGTGGCCGATCCTACTGCCAAATCAGGATTCAGACTCAAGGGGGATGTCCGTTTTGAGGAAGTCGCCCCCAGGTGCTCCTGGATCACCCCCGTTCCCGGTGGCGTCGGCCCCATGACCAGAGTCTCCCTGCTGCTGAATACCCTCAAAGCCGCAGGCCACTGATCCCTTGCTTTTTTTAGCGACAAAGGGGTTTTGTGGCGTTTTTTTTCAGAAATTTGGTGTTTTAACAGGAACGTAACTGACGGAAAAATGACAGATCCGGAAAAATTTGAAAGGACCGAGGAGACAGGTGGCGGTTTCAGCCAGGATGTCCGTTCCAAAGTGATCAGGGCAGGAAAAAGGACCTATTTCTTTGACGTCAAGCGAACCAGAAACGGTGAGATGTATATTATCATCACCGAAAGCAAGAAACGGATGGAGAATGACGGTAATTTCTTTTATGAGAAGCATAAGATCTTCCTATATCCCGAAGACTTCGATAATTTTACCTCGGCTCTGGAAGAGAGTTCGGCCTTTATCAGGGAGCAGCAGCCAGAGGCGGGTCACCGCCATGACATCAATGACAGGGTGGAGTTTACCCCCGGCTACGATGAAGATGAAGGGTAATGGGGGATTCTCGTTCAGATCATCTGACGTTCTTTTTTGATGGTTTCATAGGCTTCATTCACACTTCTGAATTTTTCCTGGGCTGATTTCTGCACTTCCTCGCCCAGAGGGGCCACCTTGTCGGGGTGGTATTTCATAGCCATTCTGCGGTAGGCTTTTTTGACCTCCTCGTCGGAGGCGGAGGGGTCTATTTCGAGGATCTGGTAAGCGTAGCCGGTATCCTTGATGAACATGGCTTTGATGGAGACCTGGTCGTTCCCGCTGATGCCCATTTGTGTGGCCATGAAGGCGATCAGTTTTTGTTCTTCGGCGTTGATGGCGGTGTCGGCGCCGGCGATGCCGTAGAGGAAGTGGAGGAGCTGAAGGCGGGCCGAATAATTCATATGGGTTTGGATTTGACGGCAGACGTCGGCCACGGGGATGTTCTGCCGGAGCAGGTCGCGCAGCATGCCCACCGCTTCGGCGGCGGCTTCCTCTCCGAAGTTGGTCCGGAGGAACTCCCTCACATAGTCGAGTTCCGAACGCATCACCTTTCCGTCGACCTTCATGGTCGCTGCGATCAGTACCAACAGGCTCATCAGGTAGCCCCCAGAGGTGGTACGCGTTTGCGGGCCCCGTTGTGTACCGGTAACCATGGTGGCCCCGTCAACCACCGAACCAATGACGAATCCCAGGAGGCCGCCGATGGGGCCTCCCACGGCCCAGCCCAGGCCTCCGCCTATCCATTTGCCGAAATTTCCCATATTTTTCTTGTTTTTTGGTCGGTATCCAGAATCTGATCGAGCAGGGGGTGTGCCTCATCGTTGAGGAGAATATAACTTGCCAGCTCCTTTTTTTGTACATCTTTCCATTGATGGTTCATGCGGGCGGTGACCTCTGCGGGGGATACCCGGTCGCGCCGGGTGACCCGGTGAATGCGCAGTTCCTCAGGGGCGGTCACCAGCAGGGTGAGGTCCATGGATTTCCAGGTGCCTGTTTCAAAGAGCAGGGCCGATTCAAACAGCACATAGGGGCCTGTTTGGGTGACGAACCATCCTGCAAAGGCCTCCCTGACCAGGGGATGAATGCGTCTGTTGACGGCTTCCAACGCCCGGGGATTGTTGAAAATCAGTGAGGCCAGAAGGCTTCTGTGGATCTCCCCGCCGGGAAGGTAGATCTCCGGACCGAACATCCTGACCATCTCATCTCTGACGCCCTCATGGGAGGTATAGAGGTCACGGGCTGCACGGTCGGCATTGAAAACGGGGATCCCGAGTGTGGTGAAAATCCTGCATGCCAGTGTTTTGCCACTGCCGATGCCCCCGGTGATTCCCACCTTCAGGGGCAGCCTACGGTTTCTCAATGAGGTATTCGACATGGCTGGGGTTGATTTTCAACGCGGTAATGCCCGGAGTCAACTTCTGGACCCTGACCGGCAGCTGAGGCAGCTTGGCCTCTATCTCTTCCCAGGATACAAACAAGCTGATGTCTTCGGGCCTGATCCGGGCATACCGGGAAAGGGCAACCCTGAAGGTAACTTCCACATCGCCGGGGAAAAGCCTTACGCGGGCCTCCTCGGGCTGGTTGTCGATCCAGACGGGAACGCGCATGGTCTTTTCGGTGAACTCGTCGACGGGGACCGACATGTGGACTTTCCCGGGTTCCACGATCAGCTGACCGGGGATGACCAGAGGAATCTCCAGTTCAAAGGAGGATTCCAGGTTTTTGTAGTGCCTGGGGATGGTGTAGATGGTGTCGGTGGCCTCGATGGCATGGAGGGGCCCCGAAATGGTGACCCGTGAGGGGGTGAAGACGATGGGGGAGGAGAGCCCGAAGCCGGCCTTGAATTGGAATTGTCCTCCGGGGGCAACCGGAACCTGCCTGACCTCCAGACTGTCGAACGAGATGGTGAACACCCCCGGGGAAATGTCGACCAGCTGAAGCTCGGGATTGATCTGGGCGGCAATGTCACTTCGGAGGTTCTGTGTTGAAATGATGTATAGCCCTCCGGTCACCTGCGGTGTGTTGCCGGTGAGTTCTTCCACGTCGATGGTCAGGGGGGAAAAGGAGGTTCCCATTTTGTACCGGAGCAGGGCGAACCCGTGGGCACTGATTTTAAGGTTGAGCTTTTCCGGGGGATTATTGATGATGAATTTATTCCGGGGAAGGTTGGTATATTGGACGGGGTGGGCGATGGTGGTGGTGTAATTCTTGCTCAGGGCGTTGAGGAACCACAAAGCGGTGGCAATCACCAGACAGATGACAAAGACCGCCAGGGTCCGGTTGTTCGGCCAGAAGGGCGTGTTCATTTTTCAGTGGTTGGTTGAAGCGGAGATCATCCTGACACAAAGGTATAAACCGGGGCCGAAAATACAAAAAAAAGGCCGGCGGTGGGCCGGCCCGGGCGGAATATCTTTCCGGTCAGCGCTGCTGGACGGCATCGCTCATGTCCTTGATGATGGCTGCCTTGTCGACTTTGATGTTTACATTGTCGTCAACCTGCATGACCACATAATTGTCTTTGATTTCCACTACCTTACCGTAGATACCTCCGGTAGTGACCACCTTGTCGCCTTTGGCCAGGCTCTCACGGAAGGTTTTTAGCTCCTTCTGCCGTTTTACCTGCGGACGGATCATGAAAAAATAGAATATGAGCAGGATAACTAAAAACGGAAGGAAAGTTGCCCAGGGGCTGGTTTCCGCACCTGCGGGAGGTGCCATTAACAGGTAATTCATTCTTCTTTTTGTTTTAAAAAATGGTTATTAAAAATTCCGGAAGGGTATGTGGCTTCCGGAGGTTTCAAAAGTAGTCATTATCTGTGATATTCAAAAGAATGTCATTCGCTTTCTCCGATGAGGCCGCGGCCGCTTTTGCGTACCTGACCGTTGCTTTTGAGCTCCCTGAGGGCCTTGTCGAGAATACCGTTGATGAAATTCCGGCTTTTATCGGTGCTGTAGTATTTTGACAGTTCGATGTATTCGTTGAGGGTGACCTTGGTGGGAATGGAGGGGAAAAAGAGGAATTCGGCCAGGGCCAGCTGCATGATCAGGATGTCCATGTAAGCGATGCGTTCCAGGTCCCAGTTGGAAGAGTGGGTATTGATGAGGGCGAGGAGTTCGTCGTGGTGGAGGATGGTTTTACGGAAGAGTTCGCCGGCAAATTCTTCGTCTTCCCTGTCTTTGAATTTGGGCAGCAGGGGCTGGTATTCGTCGGCCTCCTCCCCGAAATCGCGCAGGGTTTTAATGATCATGGCCACCACCAGGTCAATGTCGTCATTCCAGTAGATGCTTTCCTCTTCCAGGACCAGGTGCAGTTCCTCGGCGGCCAGCATGATGTTCTGGAAGACTTTTTCCGCAAAGCGGCGGTCGTCGGCAAAGGAGCTCTCCTTTTTTTCGAGGTATTCACGATAGAAGGCCGATTCGGTGAGGAAGGCGTAGAGTTCCCTGATGAGTTCGGGGTGGTTGACCCAGGGGGGTTTGGCATGGCTGAGATAGGCCTGGAGCCGGCGGTTAACTCTCAGCAGGGCGATGATGCGGTTGTCGACAAACCGGGTATTGGGGTGAAGATCTTCGTAGGTGGGGACCAGTTTGGCCAGGTTGGTGTCGATCCGGCGCTGGGCAAAGTCGGCCAGCTCGGTCAGCAGAGCCAGGAGATGATGGTAGAGGTCGTATGATTTGGAGAGGGCATGTGCCAGCTCCTTTTCACTGTTGGCTATGGACTTGTCGGAGGATGCGTAATAGGCGTATAAAACCTGGAGTACCTTGATCCTGATGGTCCGTCGGCTAATCATAAATTCAGAACTTCATTAAATACGGCGGCAAATGTACGACAAATTTCGGATCACCCGCCCTGGGGTCTGTTTTTTTCGGCAGCCGCCGGATCGGGGGTTTCGGGAGGGATTGTGCCGGTGTTCCCGGGGGATTCCTTTTCCGGGAGGGTGGAGTTGCTGACATGGCGGAAAGGAGCGTCATGGGTCACGGAGGTGGGGTCATGCGGATTCTCGCCGGGGCCTGTCTCCTCTTCGGAGGATTCTTCTCCGGAGGGTTCCTCCTCCCAGTCGAATTTTCTGCGGCGGATTCTGTAGCGGCGATAATACACGGCCAGGGTGATGCCGGAGAGGGCGCCCCAGAGGTGGGATTCCCAGGAGACTTCCGGTTTCAGGGGGAGGATGCCCCAGACCATTCCCCCGTAAAGGAAGACCACGACGATGGCCAGAACCAGCAACCGGAGGTCATTGCGGATGACCCCGCTGGTGAAATGAAAGGCCGCCAGGGCGTAAACCACCCCGCTGGCACCGATATGCCAGGCAGGCCGCGCTGCCAACCACACACACACTCCTGCCAGAAGGTACATCTGGAAAAAAATCCGGTAGGAAAGCCCCCGATAGTAATAAACCAGGGCAAACAGCAAAATGAAGAAGGGGATGGTGTTGGAAACAAGGTGGTTGTATCCTGAATGGATGAACGGTGAAGTAAGGATCCCTGGAAGACCCTGCAGGGAGAGCGGGAAAATCCCGCCCCGGTGCAGATCCAGTCCGAAAAGCTCACTCAGGAATTCCACCAGCCAGAAAAGGAGTGTGAAAAATAGGGCAAAGAGAAAGCTGTGCCGGGCAATTTTCTTTTCCAGCGCTTTGTCATAGTGCGACGGATCCTCGGGGTAATACCTGAAAACAGCCATTCAGGGGAGCAGTTGACGTATGAGTCTGGCAAAATCGTGTATTTCCTCTTCCGTAGTGTCGAAGGAGGTCATCCAGCGCACTTCCGGGCCTTGTTCGTCCCAGATGTAAAAGAAGTATTTTTCCCGGAGGGGTTCGATGATTTCACGGGGAACGATGGCGAAGATGCCGTTGGCTTCCACTTTTCGGGTGATTCTGATGGCGGGGATGGTGCGCAGTTCGTTTTCCAGGATGCGGGCCATGAGGTTGGCATGGAGGGCGTTTTTCTTCCAGAGCTCCTCCCGGAAGAAGGCCAGGAACTGTGCCGAGATGAACCTCATTTTGGAGAAGAGCTGCATGGATTGTTTCCTGATGTATTTGGTATTTTCGGCCAGGGCGGGATGGAAGAAGAGGACGGCTTCACCTGAGAGCATGCCGTTTTTGGTGCCTCCGAAGGAGAGGACGTCGATGCCGCAGTCGCGGGTGAAGGTGCGGAAAGGGAGGTCGAGGGCGGCGGCGGCGTTGCTGATGCGGGCTCCGTCCATATGAAGGATCATGCCGTGGTCGTGGGCGAGGCGGGCCAGGGCGCTGATTTCTTCGGGCCGGTAAAGGGTTCCCACCTCGGTCACCTGGGAGATGGAAATGACCCTGGGTTGGGCATGGTGTTCGAAGCCGAAACCATGCAGCAGGGGTCTGATCCGTTCCGGGGTGAGTTTCCCGTCGGGGGTGGGCACCCCCAGCAGCTTGCAGCCCGTGAATTTTTCCGGGGCACCGCATTCGTCGGTGTGGATGTGGGCTGTATCGGCACATATCACGGAATGGTAGCTCGACACTACCGAGGAGAGCCCCACCACGTTGGCTCCCGTGCCATTAAATACAAAAAACACTTCGGTATCCTCCCCGAAGTGGGTGCGGAAGAGCCCGGTGGCCTCCGCGGTCCAGGGGTCGTCACCGTACCCCGCAGCATGCCCGGTGTTGGCCTCTGCTACTGCTTGCAGTATGGCGGGATGGACCCCCGCATTGTTGTCGCTGGCAAAACCTTTGCGCATATCTCTTTTTTCTTCAAAAGTAGTTTTTTTGGCCTCACGGTTATAATATTTTCCCTGGGGGCGGGCAATTTAAGCCGGCCGTTGTTAACTTTACCCTATGGAAAATCGTTTACACCTTACGGAAATGGTTCTTTTGCTGGCTGTGCGTCCACAAAAGGGGGGAATTACCTGGTTGGCCGGAAACCACCTCGATCTGGTGCTGGCGGGGGCCACCTTCCTGGAGATGGAGATGGCCGGCGCTGTGGTCATCCGCGAGGGGCGCATCGAGGTGCTTCCTGAAAGAAGTAAGGATCCCTTCCATGCGGGCCTTCAGGAGAAACTGGCAGCCCGTGGAGAACCCCGGAAGATCTCTTACTGGCTGGGTGGTCTGAGACTTTCGCCCTCAAAAATCAAGGCCTCGGTGCTGGGAGCCTTGGAATCAGGCCGGGAGATCAGGCTGGAGGAGCGGCGTTTTCTGGTTTTCAGGTGGAAGAAGCCTTATCTCATGCCGGGGCACCATGCCGGCCAGGTCATTGACCAGGTCAAGAGGGGGCTCAGCTCTTTCCCCAGGGAGAAGGAAATGGTGGCCTTGCTGTTGATGCTGGATGTGGCCGGGCTTTTGCCGCGGGTATGGCCTGACCGGTTTACCCGCAGGAACGCCCGCACCAAAATAAAACAGATCAAGTCCGATCTCGCCGGGAATCCTGAGATGGCTTCCATTGCCGCAGTCATTAAGGCCGTTGAAAGAGCCAAAACACAACGCCATGCCGCATCCACTGTCTGACACGAGACCTCATCGTCCGGGCATTCCACTCCGGGAATATTGACCGGAATCAAGCCACCTCCCCACATCACAGGCTATGGAGAAAGATATCCACATTTTCTGGTTCAGGAGAGATCTCCGACTCGATGACAATGCCGGTCTGTTCGCTGCACTTTCAGCCGGGTTACCAGTCCTCCCCGTGTTTATATTTGACACGCACATCCTCAGCAGGCTGGCACGACGTGAAGACAACCGGGTCGCGTTTATCCGCCAGGAGGTGGAGGCCATCAGCCGTGGATTGCAGAAACGGGGATTTTCCCTTTTCGTTTACCACGGTACCCCTGCAGAGGCTTTTCTCACCCTGACAAGCTCCTATCGGGTAAAAGGGGTCTACTGCAACCGTGATTATGAGCCTTATGCCACGGCACGCGACACAGAGGTGGAAAGATTACTCCGATCCCGGGGGATTATGTTTCACACCTTTTGTGACCATCTGATTTTCGAACCCGGGGAGGTGATGAAGGAGGACGGCACCCCCTACACAGTATACACTCCTTTCAGCAAAAGGTGGAAGCGCCTTTTAACGGCTGGCCGGCTGGAGCGGTTTCCCTCAGAAGGGCTGATGGATCGGTTTCTGAAAACAGAAGCGTTTCGGATCCCGACATTGGAGGAACTTGGATTTTCCGGATCCGCGGAGTGGGCTCCATCCAGGAAGATCCCATCGGGGATTCTGCGGAACTATGGGGCGGTCCGAGATTTTCCGGGTGTGGCGGGTACTTCACGGCTGGGGGTTCATTTGCGATTCGGGACGGTCAGCATCAGGAAGGTGGCGGCGATGGCCCTGACAGAGAGCGAGGTATTCCTTGGGGAACTCATATGGCGGGATTTCTTTGCTTCCATACTGGCGCATTTTCCGTATGTGGCGGAAGGCCCCTTCAAAAAGAGATACGGATTTATTGCCTGGCGCAACAAGGAGGAGGAGTTTGAGCGCTGGTGCCAGGGAGAAACCGGCTATCCCCTGGTCGATGCGGGCATGCGGGAGCTTCGTACAACGGGTTTTATGCATAACCGCGTGCGGATGGTCACGGCCAGCTTTTTATCGAAGCACCTGCTCGTCGACTGGCGGTGGGGGGAAGCCTGGTTTGCCTCGTGGCTGCTTGACTTTGATCTGGCCAGTAACAATGGCAACTGGCAATGGGCTGCGGGCTGCGGCTGCGATGCCGCCCCTTATTTCAGGGTATTCAACCCTGAAACCCAACGGGTCAAATTCGACCCTGATGGAGCATATGTCAGAAAGTGGGTTCCAGAAGCGGGAAGCCTGTCCTATGCAAAACCTCTCGTTGACCATGCCTTCGCCCGCCAGAGGGCCCTGGAGACCTACCGGAAGGCCCTGGAATAAGCGCCTTCAATTCGCAACAGATTACTTCTCCAAAAGCCAGTCAATGACTGTCTGATCGTCGGGTTGGGTTGCCGGGGGAAGAACATCGACCAGTTTCCCGTTTTCATCGATCAGGAATTTTTGAAAATTCCATTTCACGGGAGCGTCAGTCGTGCCGTTTTCCGATTTTTCAGTAAGCCATTTGTAGAGCGGATGGATGTCTTTCCCCTTGACTGATATTTTCGCCATCATGGGAAAGGTCACTCCGAAATTCTGCGTGCAGAAGGCCGCGATCTCTTCATTGCTTCCTGGTTCCTGGCTCATGAAGTTATTGGCAGGGAACCCGATGATTTCGAAGTTTTTGCCCCCATACGTCTCGTAGAGGGACTGCAGTTGCTTATACTGGGGGGTGAATCCGCATTTGGAGGCGGTGTTGACGATCATCACCTTTTTCCCTTTCAGGGTGGAAAGGTCAAATTCCCTGCCGTCGATGGTTTCGACGCTGAATGCGTGAAGGGATTCTTTCTGGGCCGTGGCGGAAAAAAGGAGTCCGGTCATCAGGAAAAAGGTTGCCAAAATTTTCATATAGTATTGTTTGTTAATGATCAGATCTTCAGTTATATATTAGTCAAGCCGGTTCATGTGCCTCACGCCCATGGAAGTGGCATAGCGCAAATATGCATCTCCTCATGTGGTAGAACCACCATACGACTTTCATTTGTCTGCATGAATCAATGTTTCAATATTGATGTGAGCGGGGCGGGAGCAAGCCAGCCTTACCTGCGGAGCGGAGACGGGTTTTAGGCCGTGGATTGCCGTTCCGGGTATAAAACGGTAAGGAGGGCATAATGTTCATATAAGAAAGGGCAGGGGCAGAATTTTTTTGGGAAGGCAAAGGGGAAATCGCTATCTTTGGCCGGCGAGGTAGCCTCAGTGAGAATGTATGGAGAATTTTATTGTTTCGGCCAGGAAGTACAGGCCTGATTCTTTCCGGATGGTAGTGGCCCAGGACGCCATTACGTCGACCCTGAAAAATGCGATCAGGACCAGGCAGCTGGCCCATTCCTATCTTTTTTGCGGGCCCCGGGGGGTAGGCAAGACCACCTGTGCGCGCATCTTTGCCAAGACCATCAATTGCAGTAATCTGACTCCTGAGAATGAAGCCTGTGGGGTCTGTGAGTCCTGCACAGCCTTTATGGCCAACCGTTCCTACAACATCCATGAGTTGGATGCGGCCTCCAACAATTCGGTGGAGGACATCCGCAGTCTGATAGATCAGGTGCGCATTCCCCCACAGATCGGGCACTACAGCGTATACATCATTGACGAGGTGCACATGTTGTCGGCCCAGGCATTCAACGCCTTTCTGAAGACACTGGAGGAGCCGCCGCGGCATGCCCTGTTCATTCTGGCCACCACTGAGAAGCACAAGATCATCCCGACCATTCTGTCGCGCTGCCAGATCTTTGATTTCAACAGGATCAGGGTGGAAGACATCGCGGGGCACCTGGAGTATGTGGCGAAGGAGGAAGGGGTGGCCATTGAATCTGCGGCGCTGAACATCATTGCCCAGAAGGCCGACGGAGCCATGCGCGATGCACTCTCCATCTTTGACCAGCTGGTGAGTTTCTCAGGAAGGGAAATCACTTACCAGGATGTCATTTCCCATCTGAATGTGCTGGATTACGACTATTATTTCAGGCTGGTCGATGCCTTTCTGAAAAACGAGGTCACCGGTGCGCTGTTGATTTTCAATGAGGTGCTGAACAAGGGATTTGAAGGACAGCATTTTATCAGCGGGTTAAGCCGTCATTTCAGGGACCTGATGGTGTCGCGCGATCCGGTGACGGTGCAGTTGCTGGAGGTGAGCGGGGAGATCAGGGAGCGCTACAAGGCGCAGGCTGCGGCCACCCCTCATGACTTTCTGCTGGAGGCGCTGCGCATCAGCAGCGAGTGTGACTACCAGTACAAGGGAAGCCAGAACAAAAGGCTGTCGGTAGAGCTGGCTTTGGCGCGCATTTCTCAGTTGACCTTAAAAAAAAAATAGCTGACGGGGAGGATTCCGATATTCTGGAATCCATTTTCAGTCAGCTGCCCGCTTCGGTATCGGCGACGGATCCTCAGGGTAGCGCCGAACCTCCCAAACCTGTCAGGACAACCATCCGCAAACTTACCGCCGACATTGCCGGTCCTTCCGTGAGGTCGGTTCTGGCAGGAAAGAGTCTCCAGGATGAAAAAATGTCGGCCAGGGAACAACATCAGCTTTTTTCCCGGAACCAGGAGGAGCATCCCTTTACCGAGGAGCAGCTGATGCAAAAATGGGCCGAATATCTCGAATCCCTCAATGACCGGCCCAACCTGAAAGCTTCCCTGAACCGGCAGCCCATGTGGACCCCCGACGGGAAACTGGTACTTAAAATAGATAACCTGGTGCAGGAGGAACTCATCAGGGATGAGAAACCGCGTCTGGTGGCCTGGCTCAAAAGGGAGCTGCGCAATGGGAGCCTCGAACTGAACACGGTGATGGTCAGTGAGCCTGCCCGTAAGATGATTTATACCGATGGGGAGAAACTGGAGGAAATGGTCAGGAAAAATCCTACGCTGGCCCTGCTGAAGCAGAAATTCAACCTCGATTTTGACACCTGATTCAGGGGGAGAGCCGGTCGGCTTTCCAGCCGAGACCATGCCTGGTGTACCGGAACCGGTCATGGAGCCGGTTTTCGCGCCCCTGCCAGAATTCCATTTCTGCAGGGAGGACCCTGAAGCCGCCCCAGTGAAGAGGAACGGGGATGTCGCTGGCGGCATACTGACGCTCCAGATCGCGATAACGGTTTTCCAACCAGGCCCGCGAGGGAATGACGGCACTTTGTTCGGAGGCCAGGGCCCCCAGCTGGCTGCTGACCGGCCGTGACCGGAAATAGGCCTCTGACGCCTCCCGGGAAACCTTCTCCGCCACTCCCGTGATCCTGACCTGCCGCTGTAGCTCGGGCCAGAAAAAAAGCAGGGCTGCACGGGGTTCTGCAGAAAGGGCTTTCCCTTTCTGACTGCGGTATCCCGTGTAAAAGACAAACCCCTCCCCATCGAAAGATTTCAGCAGGACCACCCTGGACTCAGGGAAACCCCTCTCTCCAATGGTGGAAACCACCATGGCCGTGGGTTCGGCCACCCCTGCGGCGATGGCCTCCTCCAACCAACGCACGAAAAGCGCTCCGGGAACTTCCGTCAGATCCCTGCGCCGGAGAATCCCGCGCCCGTATTCCTCCCTGATCGCGTCAAGATGCATTCTTTCCATATCCCCTTAAACATTTTGCAGGGCCCGTTGTTTAAAAAAGAGGTGAGTTGTTTAATATATGTGAAAATTAATACTACAAAAATGAAAAGTGTGCGTCTCTTTATGATGATTTTTTCGGTGGTGATCGCCTCTGCGGCGGTGGGCCAGAAACTGGAGATGGGGGGTAAGGCTCCCTTTACCGATGTGAAGATGACCGATGTGTCGGGTAAGAAGCTAAGCGTAGACGATGTTGCCGGGGAGAACGGGGTGCTGGTGCTCTTTTCATCCAATACCTGTCCTTTTGTATTGAAATGGGAAGGTCGCTATAATGAATTGAAGGCCTTTGCCGGGAAGCATAAGGTAGGGTTGATTGTGGTGAATTCAAATTGTCAGAACCGGCAGGGGGTAGATTCTTTGGAGGAGATGAAAAAGCATGCCTCGGAGAAGGGGTATGAAGTTCCCTATGTGGTGGATGCGGGCAGCAAGCTGGCCAATTCTTATGGAGGGCAGACCACTCCGCACGCGTTTCTGCTTGACAGTCAGAGGCGTCTGGTTTACAAGGGGGCGATCGATGACAACTATGACGATGCTTCAAAGGTGAAGCACAGTTATGTGAAGGATGCCATTGCGGCCCTTTCAGCAGGAAAGGCCATCGCGGTGACGGAGACGAAGCCTGTGGGTTGCAGCATCAAGCGTGCGCCTGCCAACTGATCAGTACCCGCATGGTCCTGCTCCTGATCATCGCCAGGGCAGTTTTTCTGGAATAATCAGCTGAGGCTCACCACCTCCCTGCAGATCAGACCCGATGGAATGAGTAAACCCCGGAATGACAAGTCAAAGCTTGTTGTTCCGGGGTTTCTGCTTCACATCTTTTCAAGGCCGGGGGTTGGTTTCTTTTTCTCCCATTTATCGCGGAACTCCTGCATTTCCTTTTCCTGTTTTTTGATCAGTTCCTCCCACTCCTTTTGCTGGTCGGGATCAAGGAAGCGCTGGAAAGGAGCGGGAGGTTCCCCCAAACCGGGAGGGAATTCCCCGAAATCAAATGATTTGAAATGGTGTTCAAGGAGTTCTCTGATGTCGTCGATACCCTCCTGTCCGGGGATGAAAAACCCTGGGGGAAGCATGAAGGAGGAATGGGGCCCCATAAAGAAAGAGGTGTCGTTGTGAAAGATGAAGTTCCGGGCTGAGTCTCCGGGAAGGTTCCCGAACCCGGGGAAGAGTTCGTCTTCGTGGAAAAAGCTGAAGGGGAGTCTGTCGAATGGGGCCGGGAAAGCAAAGAGGGAATCTCCTGACAAGGGATGCCCCGGCATCTGGCTGAAGAAATCACGGGGAAAGAATTTTTCCCAGCCTGAAAATGGTTTAAAAATTCCTAAAAACATTTAAACCCGATGGTGTCAGTCGTAAAGGTGCTGGTCGCCCTGGGAGTCGGTTTTTTCGCAGGGGCATTCCATGCCTTTCTCGTACTGTTGGAGGGCGCTCAGGCTCATGCCCATGGAGGAGAATCCGCCGTCGTGATAGAGGTTTTGCATGGTGACCTTGCGTGTCAGGTCGGAGAAGAGGGTGATGCAATAGGTGGCGCATTCGTCGCCGGTGGCATTCCCGAGGGGGGACATTCTTTCGGCGAAGTCGAGGAGTTTGTCGAAGCCTTTGACGCCGCTGCCCGCGGTGGTGATGGTCGGCGACTGGGAAACGGTATTGATGCGCACCTTACGTTCCATGCCGTAGATGTAGCCGAAACTCCGGGTGATTGATTCGAGGAGGGCTTTGGCGTCGGCCATGTCGTTGTACCCGTAGAAGGTGCGCTGGGCGGCCACGTAGCTGAGGGCGACCACCGATCCCCATTCGTTGATGGCATCGAGTTTACGGGCTACCTGCAGCATCTTATGGAGGGAAATAGCCGAAATGTCAAGGGTCTTCTCCAGCATCTGGTAATCGAGGTCGCTGTAGTGGCGTCCTTTACGCACATTGGGCGACATACCGATGGAGTGGAGCACAAAATCGATCTTTCCCCCCAATTGTTCCATGGATTGGGTGAAGAGGTTCCTCAGGTCGTCGACATTGGTGGCATCAGCCCCAATGAGGGGAAGACCCAGTTTTTCGGCCAGTTTCGGAGTGTCTCCCATACGCAGGGCAACGGGTGTGTTGGTCAGGGTGAATGTGGCCCCTTCCTCAAAAGCCATTTCCGCCACCTTCCAGGCAATGGAGTCGGCATTCAGGGCACCGAAAATGATGCCTCTTTTTCCTTGTAACAACTGATATGACATTTTGCAGGTAACTTTTTGGTGCAAAATTAATGGTTTGCCCCGATAAGAGACAAAAGGGTATTTAAAATGGGGTGAAATTAACGGCAGGGAGACGCATTGCCGGAATATTCCCCGGCAGTGTTCGAAAGTTCGGCCCGGGGTCGTTCCAGAAAGGATCAGATTCTGACCAGGCAGGAGTCTTTCAGCCATCCCTTGTTGCCGTCGGGAAGGCGGATCTCCTTCCACGAGTCGAGGCTGTCGGTGATTTCCACCTTAAGGCCCTCATGTATGAGGAAGAGGTCGGTGCCGGTATCGGAGGGGGAGCTTTTGATGGTGCTCCTGGGGCATTGGATGATGGCGCCTGTTCGGTTTTTCAGGCGGATATGGTTTTGTCTTGCGAGGAAGAAGCTGACCAGAGAGAGAAGGATGGCGGCAATGGCCATGAAAAAGGCCACTTTTTTGATCAGGGCGGAGCGGCTGAAGAGGTAACTTCCCAGGAGAATGAGAAAGAGCAGGAAGGTGGCGGAGCTCAGCCGGGCCCAGCCGTCGGCGGAGGCTTTTTGGGCCAGGGAGGTCATCCATCGGGCAAAGAAAGGCCGCGGGAGTTCCTCAATGCGGTCGACCACCGATTGGTTGGCGATGGTGAGGTTGAAGGCGATATCGTCATTCTGGGGGGCCAGGAGCCTTGCCCTTTCATAGTTGAGGATGGCTCTCACATGGTCTCCCATTTTAAAGTAGGCGTTTCCCAGGTTATAATAGATTTCGGCCGACTCTTTGCCAGAAGCCAGTACCTGTTCCCACATTTCAGCAGCCCTGGCATAGTCCTGGCTGGCATAATACTTTCCGGCCTCTCCGGGGAGGTCTCCCTGGGCGGTCATCTTGCCGGGGATGAGGAGCAGGAGGAATAATAAGGGAAGATATCTCATCGTCATTGTTTTTTAATCTGTTTTTCAAGCGTGGTGATGACCTCTGCGGCGCGGTCATAGAGTTCGTGCATGGCCTTGTTTCCGGCGGCGGGGGCGAAGCGGGCGTATTCGCACTGGTCGGTGATGGCCAGCAGTTTGTCGATCAGTTCCGGTGCGGCCTTTGCGGCTTCGAGGCCTTCGGTGGCGGTTTCCCTGCGCAGGTTGGCCAGAGGGATGCCCAGTTTGTCGCTGAGGTATCCCCAGATCGCCTTGAGGAGGGCGTCATGGAAGGCTTCGTCCTGGTTCTGGCGGAGGTGGCCGGCGGCCACCTTGAGATGCCGGCGGGCCAAACGGCTCGCCTTTTTATTGCGTACCAGGGCGATGTTGGCATTCTCCTCCATCTTCTTGCGGTAAACCACGAAGAAAACGGCAAAGGCGGTGGCACCCAGAAGATATACCGACCAGAAGTAGGTACTCCCGAACCAGGAACTTCCCCTGGGGTGCAACCGCTCCTGCTTCTGGCTGATATAGCGGATGTCCTGTCCCAGGCTTTGCACATCCTGTTTGCGGAGCTGCCTGACCGTACTGGTGCCGGCATCGCCGCTGCCCCGGGTGACCTTCAGCTCATACTCAGGGGTAGACTGGCGTTCGTACTGCCCGCTCTGGGGGTTAAACCACGAAAAGGTCATCGGTGGAATCTTAAACGTGCCCTCGTATTTGGGCTGGAAGAGGTACTCAATGGTTTTGGTGCCGGTCACGCCCGCATCGGAAGCCCTGACGTTGTCGGTGACCGTGGGATCATACTGTTCGAAGTCACCCGGCAGGTTCAGCTGGGGCGTCTGAATCAACCTGATGTTACCATTGCCCGTGATGTGGAGTTTTAAGGTCACGGCATCGTTGGTGGTGACTTCGTTCAAATCCAGCTCAGGGGAGATTCTGAACTCCCCCACGCCTCCTGAAAAACCGGCCGGTGCAGGGGGAAGCTCCTTAACCGAAACCGTCACCGCATCACTGGTAAGCTTAGCCCTGACCGTTTGCACTCCCGTGAAGAAATCGTCGAAGAAGCTGCGTTGCCTCACCCTTTGCTGTACCTGGGTAGTGATACTGAAGGGCCTGATGGTGAGGGTTCCCGTTTGTTGCGGGAAGAGCACGGTTTTCTTGAGGATGCCTACCTGGTATATTTTGTCGTTGTATACTTCCCTTTTGAAGTTGATTTGCTGGGGGATTTCAATATCCTGGGTGTAGAATCCCTCATAGGTGGGGAGGTTGACCTCTTCGAAGCCTGCCAGGGGAAGGTTGGGATTGGCATAGAGCTTCACGGTGGCGATGATCTGCTGTCCTTTCCAGGCCTGGCGGCGGCTGAGCTCCAGGCGAATGAACAGGTCACTTTTGCTGATGGTCGCGGAGGAGGCTTCAGCCTCACCTGACCCGGAGGGAGTGTCAGTCTGTGCCTGTCCCCCCTGTGCCGTGCTCCCCTGAGCCTGGCCAGATACCACCTGGATGGTCAGCGCATTGGATTGGTAGATTTTGCCATCGACCTCGATCGACCCGGGCCTGATGGTAAAACTCCCCGTTTCTTTTGCCCTCAGGATGTAGGTGTAAGCAAAATCCTGGCTTTGGCTGCTTTTGCCGTTGATGTACTGGATGGAGGTGGAGGAGGAGAAACTCGGCCCCATCAATACATCGAAACTCGACAGGTCGGGCAGGGTGAGGTTCTCTCCCCGCTGGTTGATGTTGAAGGTCAGCCTGAATTGGTCCCCGACGGCCACCGCATTGGGCGCCGACATCACCAGACGGGTCTCCTCAGCCCCCAGACGGAACCCAAGGAGCACCATGACTGCAATGATCACTGTTTTTCTGAACATATCCTCGGTCAATTGTGGTCTTTATCTTAATTATCCCCGGAATGAAGTCTCCCAAACCGTTCCATATGCCAAAATTACCAGTCTTTTTCGACTCTGGTGGCTTTGGCTTCGGCCGCTTTGGCTTTTTTCACTTTTTCCTGGATGTTTTTCTCATCATTCTGAAGCGCCTGCAGTAGCTGCTCGGCATTCTGCCGTGAGATTTTGGGCTGCTGCTGCTGCTGTTGCTGTTGCTGCTGTTGCTGCTGTTGTTGCTGCTGTTGCTGTTGCTGCTTGTCCTGGTCCTTTTTCTGATCTTTGTTCTGGTCCTGATTTTGTTGCTGCTGTTGTTGCTGTTGTTGTTTCATTTTCTGGGCGTAGGCCAGGTTGTATTTGGTGTCGAGGTCGTCTGGGTTATGACGGAGGGCATCTTTGTACGCCTCAATGCTTTCATCTATTTTAGATTGAAAGAGGAGGCTGTTGCCCAGGTTATGGAGGGCTCTGGCTTTTTCGACGGGCACGGTAGCCTGGGAAGCCAGTCCGCGGAATCCTTCGGATGCTTCCCCGAAACGGGTTTGTTTGTATACCGCATTCTGAAGGTTAAAATTCCATTTCGGATCGTTGGGTCTCTTGTCGAGGGCTTTACGGTATGCGGTTTCCGCCTTGCTGAAGCTGACGGTGTCGAGACGGGTGGTATCTTTAATTCCTTCCAGGTAGAAGCGGTTTCCCTGGCGCACGAATTTACGTTCGTTTTGGGCGGTGGCCGCGGTGACCAGGAAGAGGGCCAGAGTAATCAGTAACAGTGGTCTCATGGTTGAGCGGTTTTAAAGAGTTTAATTCTCCGGAGGTATTTGTTTTTGCGTTCCATGATGAAAAATTCAAGTATAAGCAGGAGCAGGCCCGCTGCAAAGAAATACTGGAACTGTTCCTCATACTCTGAGAATTGCCGGGCTTCGATTTCGCTTTTCTGCATTTTGTTGATTTCATCGAAGAGATCGTCGAGGCCGACCTGGGCGGTGTTGGCGCGGATATAGAGGCCGCCGCCGGCGCTGCTGATTTTTTCGAGGGTGGCCTCATCGAGGCGGGTCATAACGATTTTGCCTTCCCGGTCGCGGCGGTAATCACCCCGGGTTCCACTGGCTACGGGGATGGGGGCACCCTGGGGGAGGCCCATGCCTATGGTATGGACCACAATGCCCTGCTGGTGTGCTTTTTCGGCAGCGGCTATGGCATCATCCTCATGGTTTTCCCCGTCGGTTATGATGATGACGGCTTTTCCCGCTGCCGGATCGGGGGTGAAAGAGCGCATGGCCATCTCAATGGCGGCGCCGATGGCTGTTCCCTGTTTGGGGACGATCTGGGTGTTGACCGAAGAGAGGAAGAGCTGTGCCGAGTTGTAGTCGGTGGTGATGGGCAGCTGGGTATAGGCGTCACCGGCGAAGACGATCAGGCCGATTTTGTCGTCGCGCAGTTTGCTGATGAGCCTGTCAATAGCCCTTTTGGCCCTTTCGAGGCGGTTGGGTTTGATGTCTTCGGCAAGCATGCTGTTGGAGACGTCAAGGGCGATGATGATTTCCACGCCATGGCGTTTCACCTGTTTGAGGCGTGTTCCGAACTGGGGTCTTGCGGCTCCTGCGATGAACAAGGCCAGGGCCAGCATAAGCAGGATGAATTTCAGCACAGGACGGCTAGCCGAGGCACTGGGGGTGAGTGTCCTGATCATTTCAGGGGTGCCGAATTTTCTCAGGGCCCTCCGTCGCAGGATCCTGGTCAGAATGAAAAGGGCTGTCAACAGGGGAATCAGGATCAATCCCCCAAAATATTCGGGATGGGCAAATCTGAACATTTCCATGGCGTTCATATTAAGGGATATTCCTGAAGAGGGTGACTTTCAGGAAAAGGCCGGTGATCAGCAGCACGAGTCCTGCCAGGGCAAAGGGCATGAATTCCTCAGAGCGGCGGCTGTATTCTTTGATGTCGATTTTGGATTTCTCGAGTTGGTCTATTTCCTGGTAGATTTCGGCGAGTTTGAGGTTGCTGGTGGCCCTGAAATAGCGGCCGTCGGTGATCTGGGAGATTTGCCTGAGCATGCCCTCGTCGATGCGGACCTCCAAATTCTGGACCTGGGTGCCGAAGGGTGTCTGTACGGGATAGGGGGCGGTGCCCACGGAGCCCACGCCGACGGTATATACTCTGATGCCGTAGGTTTTGGCGATTTCGGCGGCGGTGAGGGGAGCCACCTCTCCGCGGTTGTTTTCCCCGTCGGTGAGCAGGATGACCACGCGGCTGATGGCCTGGCTGTCCTTGAGCCGGGCCACAGCAGTGGCCAGTCCGTTACCGATGGCTGTGCCGTCTTCAATGAGGCCGGTGCGGATATCTTTGAAGAGATTCAGCAAAACGGCTCTGTCGGTGGTCAGCGGGCATTGCGTGAAGGCTTCACCGGCAAAAACCACCAGTCCCATCCGGTCGTGTTCCCTGCCGGAAATGAATTCCATGGCCACCTTTTTGGCCGCCTCCAGGCGATTGGGGGAAAAGTCCATGGCCAGCATGCTGGTCGAGATGTCCAGAGCCACAATCATGTCGATACCTTCGGTGGTGACGTTTTCCCAGCTGGTGGTGGATTGGGGCCGTGCCAGAACCACGATGAAGAGGGAGATGGCGGCCATTTGCAGTAAAAAGGGGAGATGACGCAGGTAGTGCATCAGGGTGACAGGAGCCCGGGCTATCGCTGAGCTCCCCGGGATCCGGATGCTGGCGCTGTTCTTCCGGTAGCGCAACACATACCAGGCCACCATGGGCAGCAGGAGCAAAAAGAGATAAAACAGCTCCGGGTTTTTGAAGGTGAGGTCGTCAAACATGGCTCAACGGTTTTATCGTTTCTCCGTGGTTTCCGGCGCTTCCGGAATCTTCCCCGTTCCCCTTCTCCGGGGTGCCCGGTTGGACGGGCTCCTCGGGTTTGGTCTCATTGACGAAGAAGTAGGCATTGACCAGGACCAGGTGGTGGTCGTCGGGAAGCGGCTGGTATTTGGCAAATTTCACCAGGTCGGCCAGGGGAAGGATGTGTTGCAGATGGCTCATCGCCTTTTCCGGTGCCACTCCGCTGCGGGAAGCAAAACTTTCAAGGATCTCCGAGGTGGTTTGCTCCAGGGCCGGTATTCCGAAACGCGCTTCGATGTAAGTGCGCAATACCCCGGTGACCTCACTGTAATAGGCTTTGATTTTCTCCTTCTGCCACAGTTTTTCCTCCTTTATTCTGTCGAGTTCGCGCAGCGCCACCACATGGGCGGGTTCCTGTGGTTTGGGGGGCAGCGTAAAGAGGGGCAGGTTCTTTTTTCTTCTTTTGAGGGAGTATAAGACCAGGAAGAGCAGGGCTCCTGCCAGGAGGATGCCCATCATGTAGGGAGTGACCTCCTTCAGGGTGAGAGGGGCATCGTAGGGCATTTTGACATCGGTAGGTCCGCGGGTAGTATCGACCTGTAAGGTGAGGACTTTCAAAATAAGTTCGTTGGTGAAAAGTGAGTCCGGTAGTCCGGCCCCCCGAAGGTCAAACCGGAAGGGGGGGATGCGGTATTCGCCGCTGTCAAAGCAGGTGATCCGGAAGGTCTGCACCAGTTTAAGTCTCTGGTCGTCGAGGCGGAGGGTGTCGATGGCTGAACGGTCCATTACTTCAATGCGGCCCGCCAGGGTGTCGGGAATTCCGGCGAAAACCGATTCCATGTTCGCGGGTTTTTCGAGTTCCACCACCAGGTTGATCTGGTCACCGATGAGGATCTGTGTGGAGTCGAGGCGGGCGATGGCTTTGACGGGTTGGGCTTCCAGGCGGTGGGCGCCGGTCAGCAGAAGGGCCAGGAATCCCGTCATAAGGGTGTGTTTCAGAACAATTCTCACTTGCGGGCCTCCCTTTTCTTAAACAGGTTCATCAATGCTTTTACATAATCTTCCCGGGTGTTGATCCAGGCGGCGTCCACGCCACAGCGGGTGAACATCCCCCGGAGGCGGCCGGTCTGACTGATCCACCAGTCGCGGTAAATCTTCCGGGTGGTCGCATCGCTGCTGTTGATCCAGAAATACCTTCCGGTTTCAGCATCCTTGAGTTTGACCATCCCGATGGGGGGAAGCTCCTCTTCCCTTTCGTCATAGATGCGCAAGGCCACCACATCGTGTTTGTTGTTGGCCACCGACAGGGCTCTTTCCAGGTCGGGATGCTCATCGATAAAGTCTGAAATGACAAATACCGTACATTTTTTCTTGATGGCATTGGTCAGGTAACGCAACGCCTCCGGTATGTTGGTTCCCCTGCTTTGGGGCCGGAATTCGATCATCTCCCTGATGATCCGCAGGATATGGGACCTGCCTTTTTTTGGCGGAATGAACTTCTCAATGGTGTCGGAAAAGAAAATCACCCCGGTTTTGTCGTTGTTCTGGATGGCACTGAAGGCCAGGATCGCCCCCACCTCGGTAATGATGTTTTTCTTGAGCTTCTGAGCGGAACCGAAATCATGGGAGCCGCTCACGTCGATCAGAAGCATTACCGTCAGTTCCCGCTCCTCCTCGAAAACCTTCACGTATGGGTGGTTATAACGTGCGGTTACGTTCCAGTCGATGTTGCGGATGTCATCCCCGTACTGGTATTCCCTGACCTCGGCGAAGGCCATACCTCTTCCCTTGAAAGCACTGTGGTACTCCCCGGCAAAGATGTTGCGCGTGAGCCCGCGCGTCTTGATCTCTATCTGCCTTACCTTTTTCAGCAGGTCGCTGGTTTCCATGAAAAGAATCTTAAGTCCTGAATTTGGAATCCTGAATCCTGAATTTGGAATCCTGAATTTGGAATCCTGAATCTCGAATTCTGAGTGAGGTCGTTTATAAACGCTTCTGGGTTATTTCAAGTTGGGCCGGTCACCGCCTTTGACTCAGTTCCCGGCTCACTCTTCTTCTCAGCCTTCGTCTCAGTTTTAGACATCATCTGAACGTCAGTCTGGCCGGAGCCTGGGCCGCCGCTGCAAGATATGACGGTCTACGGTCAATGACGGCTTAGGGGACCTCGATGGTATTGAGGATGTCGGTGATGATCTCCTCGGAGGTGATGTTGTTGGCTTCGGCTTCGTAGCTGAGTCCGATGCGGTGGCGCATCACGTCGGGGCAGACCGCACGGACATCCTCGGGGATGACATAGCCTCTCCGTTTGATGAAGGCGTAGGCCTTGGCGGCCTGGGCCAGGCTGATGCTGGCACGCGGGGAGGCCCCCCAGGTGATCATGTCGCGGTACTTCTCCAGCTTGTATTCTGCCGGTTCGCGGGTGGCAAAGACCATGTCGACGATGTATTTCTGGATTTTCTCATCGATGTAGACCTCCTTGACCACATCACGGGCCTTCATGATATCGGCGGGCTTCATGATGGTGGCGGTTTCAGGGAAGCTCTTGAGCAGGTTCTGCTGGATGATGAGCCTTTCTTCCTCCTTTTTCGGATAGCGGATGACCACCTTGAGCATGAAACGGTCGACCTGGGCCTCGGGAAGGGGGTAGGTTCCCTCCTGCTCGATGGGGTTCTGGGTGGCCATGACCAGGAAGGGTTTGTCGAGGGGGTAGGTCTGATCACCGATGGTGATCTGGCGTTCCTGCATGGCTTCGAGCAGGGCCGACTGTACCTTGGCGGGGGCCCTGTTGATTTCATCGGCCAGGATGAAGTTGGCGAAGATGGGACCTTTCCTTACCGAGAACTCCTCTTTTTTCTGGCTGTAGACCATGGTCCCGATCAGGTCGGCGGGGAGCAGATCGGGGGTGAACTGCACCCTGGCAAACTTGGCATCGATGGTGTGGGCCAGGGACTTGATGGCCAAAGTCTTGGCCAATCCCGGTACCCCCTCCAGCAAAATGTGCCCGTCGGAAAGCAGCCCGATCAGCAAACTCTCCACCAGGTGCTTCTGCCCCACAATCACCTTGTTCATTTCCATGGAAATGAGATCAACAAAAGCGCTTTCGCGCTGAATTCGTTCGTTTAATTCACGGATGTCAATGGACTGGTTCATATGGAAAATATTACGTCAAATGTAGTTTCCTTTAAAGGGCACGAAAATAGGTGATTGCTCTTAAAAAAGGGATTTAATTTTGTTAAAAATAGTAAAACCAGGCCCCACAGGGCCTGGTTTTCATGGGGCATTATCTGATTTCGATTTCGCGGGCCGGCTTTGGCTTTACTTCCTCTTTTTTGGGAAGATGCACACAGAGAATACCCTCACAATAGCTGGCTGTGATCTGGTCGCCTTCAACCAGGTTTTCGGGAATGGTGAAACTCCTCTGGAACGACTGGTAACTGAATTCACGGCGGGTAAAACGCCCTTTCTCCTCCTGCTTTTTCTCCTCCTTTTTCTCGGAAGAGATGGTCAGCGTGTTGTTTTCCAGATTCACCCTGAAATCTCCCTTCGACATCCCTGGAGCCGCCACCTCAATCTCAAAGGCCTCATCGGTCTCTTTCACGTTGACAGCCGGCAACGTGGTGTCGGTACTCGAAAAATTCGAGGTTCCCCAATCCATCAGGTCCCGGGAAAAGAAGTTGTCCCAGAACGACGGAAGATACGCATTGGTACGTTTTAAAAGTGTCATGGCTTAATCCTCCTTTTTAAAAAGTTATGTTTTCCGTTAATGTTTTCACGTGGTTAACGACAAATAGGGTACCAGATGGATGGGGAATATGGATGGATGTGTTTTTAATGTGCACGAAATCAAAGTATTAGTTGTTGATTAGGTTGTGAATAGGGGTATGGGGCGAGTGAGGCGCGGTGTCAATATGTCCTGTTTCTGGTGAAAAATTGACAGAATAGCAGTCAAAATGGAAGTAATTTGTAATTTCGTCGGTGAAGGAGGAGAGGTATGCAGCGATATATGGTAGAGTTGCGGTTTAAGGGGAGCCGCTATTTCGGGTGGCAGGTGCAGCCCGGGCAGGTTTCGGTACAGGAGGTACTGGAGAAGAGTTTTTCGTTGTTTTTAAGGCAGCCGGTGGCCGTAACCGGTGCAGGGCGGACCGACACGGGAGTGCATGCCACCTATTTTGTGGCCCATTTTGATGCGGAGGAGCTCCCCAATGCGCTCTCCGACGTGGTATATAAGCTCAACCGTTTTTTGCCTGAAGATATCTCCCTGATCTCCATCAAACCTGTATCTGCTGATTTTCATGCCCGGTTCAGTGCCCTTTCCCGGACCTACCGTTATTGTCTGAGCCTGGTCAAGGACCCTTTCACCAATGATACCGCCTGGTATTATCCATGGCCCCTTGACGTGGAAAAGATGAATGAAGCCGCCGCCCTGTTGTTGCAGCACCGTGATTTCACGAGTTTCAGCAAGCTCCATACCGACGTGAAAACCAACCTCTGTCATATTACGCATGCCCGGTGGAATAGGGAAGGGGCCCAGCTGGTCTTTACCATCACTGCCGACCGGTTTTTGCGCAACATGGTGCGGGCCATTGTGGGGACCCTGCTGGAGGTGGGCCGGGGCAAGCTGACCTCCGAAGGCTTTGAAGAGATCATCCTGAAAAAGGACCGTTGTGCCGCGGGCACCAGTGTGCCTCCCCACGGCCTGTTCCTGGCCGGCATCCGCTATCCTTCCCTGTGAGAATAAGCCGGCTTTTACCATACTATCCTGGTAATCATATAAATTTGGAAATGCCTTCAGATTTTCGTAACTTATAGAGACAATTTCCCCCTCAGAGATGGAGAATGGTTTTCATAGAAATCCTGATCCGGCAGAAGAGTTATTCCTCAGAAAACTAGATCAAATCCTTGAAGAACAGCATTCTGATGAGCAGTTTGGGGCACCCAGCTTGCCCGCCACCTGGTGATCAGCCGGTCGGGTCTTCATAGAAGGCTGAGGAACCTGAAGAATAAAACCGTCAGCCAGTACATCCGGGATTTTCGGATGAAAAAAGCCCTTGAGCTCCTGAGCCAGAGTTCCCTGACCGTCTCTGAAATCGCCTTCAAGGTGGGTTTTGGCAGTGTTACCTATTTCAATAAATGTTTTCTGGATTTTTTCGGCAAGACGCCTACGGAGGCACGGCATGAAGGATTAACATGGAGTGAAGTCCGTGTGGCCGGACCCCCCGGAGCAATAGCCGGGGAAGAAAAAAATCCCTCCGCATCCCGGAAGATTTTGTTTGGTTCTCTCTGGGTGGTTTTGCTGATTCTGACGGGCTGGTCGCTTTCCAAACTATTTGAGGATGATGCTGTTCCAGGAAAAACCATCACGGTACTCCCTTTCCGGGATGACAGCTCCGATCAGGAGAATTCCTATATCCTGCGTGGATTGCGGGAAGAGATCCTGAATAACCTGAAAACTTTCAGTCCGTTGGAGGTCGTTTCTTTAATAGCCTCTCAGAATTATGACTACGACGAAAAAAAGTCTGCCCGGGAGATTGGTCAGGATCTGAAGGCCGACTATATCCTGACGGGAAGTGCCCAGACCATCCGGGGAAAGTGCAGGGTCAGGCTTCACCTGATTGAAACCGCCACTGACAAAGATCTTTGGGCAATGCCTTATGAAGGAGAGGTAACCATTGATAACATCTTCGAATTTCAGAAAGAGGTGGCCATGGCTGTGGCCGATGAACTCGGAATTATTATTTCGCCTGAGGTGAAAGAAAAAATCGGGTCAGCGAAGCCCCCCACGAATCCGACAGCCTACAATAATTATTTAAAAGCCCGTAATATAATTGAAGCCTTTCTGGATCCCTACAAGGAAGAACCCATGCAGGAAGCCCGCAGATTACTTGAACTCTCCCTGAAATACGACTCCACCTTTGCCCTTTCCTATGTCGGTTTAGGCTGGTATTATTTCGGCAAAGGCAAATCAGCGGATTGGAAACAGCGGCGGATTTACTGTGATTCCCTTCACCAGGTGGCCGACAAGGCCATTCACTACGACCCCAAATACAGGGATGCCTACAGCCTGAAATCAGCAGGTTATGCCCAAATCAGCAGGTGGGATGAGGCCATTGACGCAGCTAAAGAAACCATCAAACTGGATCCTGAAGATCCGGATTCCTACCGAAAGCTGGCCTATTGTTATTTTATGACAAACCGTTTGGCCGAAGCCGCCCGGAATGACTTAATGGCTTATAAATTAAATAAGGAACCGCTGCCGGACAAATGGAATCTTGGAGGGTTGAACAGTGTCTTGAGGTTTTCGGGATTTTTTGAACTTGCTGATCAATTCAATAAGATGCATCTTGCTCAGGAAAATGATTCCACCTATTACTACAGCTGTCAAAGAGATATGTTTATTCACCAGTGCCGTCCCATGGACGCCCTGGAAGTGTCGGTTTTAAAATTGAAATACATGACCGATACCACCAATGTTTTTCGATTTTTAGCTTATGCCACCTATTATTTGTGGGATCATAACATGGAAGAAATGAACCGTTATTTTCACCTTTTTCTGGAAGAGGCAGAGAGAAAAAAAATGAAAATAGAAAATTCCAGGTATAGTTCTGAAATTGGGTACATGTTCAAATTAAACGGTAATCAATCCAAGTCCGACTCTATTTTTCAGGAGTGCGAAAAAAGGTATGAGGAATTGTGGAACCTGGGCTATAATGAAAAGAGCAACGGGGGCTTTGAAACAGGTATGGCCATCAATTATGCTTCGTGGGGGAAACCGGAAAAGTCACTGGAATATTTGCGGGCCCTGCTCCGGTTTGAGGCGATTCCCCTGTACATTCTTTCCTGGATGAAGATGTTGCCTCAATTCGACACCATGCGGCAGATGCCGGAGTTCCAGGCTTTGCTGACAGAATTTGAAGCCAGGTATAACCGGGAAAGGGAGAAAGTCAGAAAGATCTTTGTCAGGGCAGGTTTCACCCCTTGATAAGAAAAACGGAAATCAGGAAGCTTAGACTGCTTTTGTATTTTCTAAAAGCCATCCGCTCTCTGACAGATGGTTTTCATTTTGCGGCTGCTGTTATTTGTGATTTTCACCCTCCAGGCAACTCCCTTTAAAAAAGATAAGTTTTTACCCATAATTGCAATAGTGTGCATGAAAAATGGAAGCTTCTCATGCAATATTGCTATATCTACACCTGCCTTTTGCCGGAAATTGATTGTGCTGTTAATCATCATCATCATCAATTGTTCAGACACCTCTTAATACATAGAGACATGAAAACAAAGGCAATTTTTTGGAAGATTTTATTAATCCTGATCCCCTTCTTATCTTCCGGACAAAAAAGTGGGGATGGTTTTACCGGCCTGAACCGGCATCAGAAAATTGAAGAGCGCTTGAACCATGCTTCAGATGGGACATTCTCCCTTATGGGAAACAGACCTTTTTGGGCGCCGGAGCTTAAAAAATCTCCTGTTTTGGCAAAATCGGCAACGACGGTTAAACAAAGGCTCGATAGGATGACTTACCAGATTTACGACAGTTCATCCGGAAAGTGGGCGGATGTGTTTAAGCAGGAATGTTATTATGATGAGTGCTGTAACCTGTGCCAGATGATTTCCTTTTCGAAGAATGGCAGTTCCGTCAAATGGGCGGGAGAAACCATGGAAAGCTATTGTTTTCAGGAAAAGGGTAAAATCAGTCAGTATCTTCTCTCCATTTGGTCGGGACCACTGGGAATGTGGTTAAATGACTACAAGGAAGATCATTATTATGATGGCCGCGGTGTTTTAACAAAATCACTTTATTCTGAATGGGAGGAATCTTCAGGGGAGTGGGTGACCCATTTCATACAGGAATATGTTCTTGATAACCATGGAGATATAAAGGGATCTCAGATTCTCATGAAGGATTCGGCAAATGGGAAATGGAATTTGTACTGGAAAGATGAGTTGTTTTTTGAAAACGGCAAACAATCGAGCTACATCACACACATTTGGTCAGGTGATTCAGCAAAATGGATTCCTGTTTACCGGGATGAATATTCCTTTAATGAAGAGGGTGATATCTCCACCATCCTGTACTATCGGTGGTCTGTCGCTGCTGCAGTATGGATCCTGGGCTACAAGGATCAATTTATGTATGACCAGTACGGCAACATGAAGGAATTCATCCAATACATGTTGGATACGGGGACCTCCCAGTGGAGACCGCTGAAAAACGAGGTTTGTACCTATGACAATTCTTATATCTTTCCGGAACTGGTCATCCCTTTCGTGGACGATGAAATGCTCATCTATTTTCATCATAAGCTTACAGGAATTGCCAAATCGGAAATGAACGCTTTCACTAAAAGTTGGAGTACAAAGAACCTGATTCACTTTGATTATACCGGACTATATATTACCCATGCCCTGGAGGCGGCGATTCCGGGAATCCAGATTTATCCCAATCCGGCCTCTGACTTCCTTTGTGTGAAAACCTCCCTTCGCGGGTGTAGGCCTCTTATTGCACTGTATGATATGAAGGGGAGTCAGCTTCTCTCACGGCAGGTTGCCGATGGGGAGCGCATTCCATTACCTGGTTTTTGCACGGGGATCTATGTGGTTGAAATAAGTGCAGGAGATATGATTAAAAGGGAAAAGCTGGTCATTGAAAAATAGCGAGTTGCTGTGGCCTGCGAGCTTTTTTCCCAGGTCATCCTGCGGCGGAGCATGGGTGATGCTCTCTTTTTGAAGTTTCAACCATTCTTATGGAATTAGCTGTAACCGGAATTATTTTAGGTGGGGAAGAGGGGCGAAAAGTTTTACGATATCTATTACAAAAAAAGCGAGCCTCATTTGAGGCTCTGTAACCTTTTGATTTTCAGTCGGGGCGAAAGGATTCGAACCTTCGACCCCCTGCTCCCAAAGCAGGTGCGCTAGCCGGACTGCGCCACGCCCCGAAAAAGAATGGATGGTGACTGTTGATTTCCGGAAGAACCGGTTTTTCAAAGGAGCGGAGAGGGGGGGATTCGAACCCCCGGTACAGTTTCCCGTACGACAGTTTAGCAAACTGTTGGTTTCAGCCACTCACCCACCTCTCCAGATCCACATTCCCCGCGGCTGTTTCCGGGGAACGTCGGGGAACCCCCGCTGAAATGTGGCTGCAAATATAAGGCTTATTTCTCCTTTTCAAAATATTCGGGCCTGAATTTTCAGCGGGGGCAATGGAAGCCCGGGGGAATGAGGCGCCGTACTTACATCCGGCACGCGTTGGGGATCAATTAAGGGGCAGGTGTATCCCCCTGACTCAAATTTTCGATTATTTTTGCAAACGAGCCGGCCTTCAGACATGCTTTCTGGCGGCCGCTCTAAATATTGCGTTTTACAATTCTAAAGAGAATGGAGTACAAGATTGCTGTCATTGGGCTGGGATATGTGGGACTTCCGCTGGCCCGTCTTTTTGCCACCAGGTATCCCGTGGTAGGATTTGATATCAACCAGGGCCGGGTGGATGAACTGATGGCCGGCGAGGATTCCACGCTGGAGGTGGAGCCTGGTGTGTTGCAGGGGGTGCTGGTTGCGGAGAACCCCGTAACCCATCCTGCGGGCGGAGCGGCCGTTCCCGGGGCTGGCCTTTTCTGCACCACCTCGCTGGAGGAGATCCGTCCCTGTAACATCTTCGTGGTTACAGTGCCCACCCCTGTCGACAAGAACAACCGACCTGACCTGACCCCCCTGGTGAAGGCCAGTGAGACGGTAGGCAAGGTGATCACTCCCGGCAGCATCGTGATCTATGAATCGACGGTTTATCCCGGGGCCACCGAGGAGGACTGCATTCCCGTGGTGGAGAGGGTGTCGGGATTGACGTTCAACAGGGATTTTTACGCCGGATACTCCCCTGAGCGGATCAATCCGGGAGATAAGGAGCACACGGTCGAGAAGATTAAAAAGGTGACTTCCGGTTCCACGCCTGAGGTGGGGAAGATCGTAGATGAACTCTACCGTTCGGTGATCGTGGCGGGGACCCATCTGGCGCCCACGATCAGAGTGGCCGAGGCGGCCAAGGTGATAGAGAACTCTCAGCGGGATATCAACATTGCCTTTGTGAACGAGCTGGCCAAGATCTTCAACCGGATGGGGATCGACACGCATGCGGTACTGGAGGCAGCGGGGACCAAGTGGAATTTCCTGCCCTTCAAGCCGGGGCTGGTGGGGGGGCACTGCATCGGCGTGGATCCCTATTATCTGGCCCAGAAATCGCAGGAGTACGGATATCATCCTGAGATCATTCTGGCTGGCCGGCGGTTGAACGACGGCATGGGGCAGTATGTGGCTTCGGAGGTGGTCAAGCTGATGATCCGCAAGGGTATTCCGGTGAAGGGAGCCCGGGCCCTGATGCTGGGGGTTACCTTCAAGGAGAATTGCCCCGACATCCGCAATACGCGTGCGGTCGACATCTACCACGAGCTTACCGCGTACGGGATGGAGGTGACGCTTTATGATCCCTGGGCGGAGCCTGCCGAGGTGATGCACGAATACGGGATGGTCTCCCACAGGGAGCTGCCCGCCGGGGACGGCTTTCATGCGATCATCCTGGCTGTGGCCCATCAGGCGTTTCTGTCCCTTGACCTGGGGGCGCTGAAGAAAGAGGAGACGGTCCTTTACGACGTCAAGGGAATACTGGATCTTTCACTGGTCGATGGACGCCTCTGACCGGTTGAACACAACTTAGGAAAACTGATATGGTGACTGGAATACCTCATAAACCATCCACCCTGCCAGACACACCGCAATGGTATGCCATATATGTGAACAGCAGGGCCGAGAAAAAGGTGGAAGCTGATTTGGCTGCCAAGGGAGTCGAGGTGTTTTTGCCTCTGAAGATGTCGCTCCGGAAATGGAGTGACCGGAAAAAATGGGTGGAAATGCCCCTGATCCCGGGCTATTGTTTCGTACGTATTTCCCTGAAGGAGAACCTCCGGGTTTTGCAGACCACCCATGTGGTGGGTTTTGTGCGTTTCGAGGGAAAACCGGCACGTATCCAGGACCGGCAGATCGAGTTCCTGAAGCGGATGCTCAAACAATCGGATTACGACTGGGAGATCACCCATGAGGAGTTTATGCCGGGCCAGACCGTGGAGATTGTTGCCGGACCCTTCATTGGCCTGGAAGCAGAACTGATGGCCATCAAGGGTAAGAAAAGGGTAGGCGTAAGGATTGAACAGATCAACAATACCCTGTTTGTTGACATCCCCATGTCTGATCTCGTGGTCATAGGATGAAGGCCGGCATCTGTCGCGGGTGATCCGGCAGGGTTCCCTGCGGGTGGTGAATCGGCCGGTTGCAGGGGGAAAGGCTCCTCTTTTTGACGGGAGATAAGGGGATCCCCTCCGTTTTGTGGAGGAATTCCGGCGATAAGTGGTAAATTTGCCCGTCAAACCTGATTGAAAGATGAAGAATTTCGCACTGATTGGTGCCGCAGGGTACATTGCTCCCCGGCATATGAAAGCCATTAAGGAAACAGGTCACAACCTGGTATGCGCCCTCGATCCCTATGATGGGATCGGAATCATGGACAGCTATTTTCCGGAAGCCGATTTTTTTACGGAACCCGAGCGTTTCGACCGCCATCTCGACAAACTCAGGCGCCGGGGGGAAAAGAAAATCGATTTTGTCAGCATCTGTTCGCCCAATTATCTGCACGATGCCCATATCAGGATGGCTCTGCGCAATGATGCCGATGCCATCTGCGAGAAGCCGCTGGTGCTCAATCCCTGGAATCTGGATGCCCTTCAGGAGATCGAAGCCGAGACAGGAAGAAAAATTTATACGATTCTGCAACTCCGGCTGCATCCGGCCATTCAGGAGCTCAGGGCGCGGGTGAGTGAGGGTATTTCCCGGGGGAAGGTATATGATGTCGACCTGCAATACATCACCAGCCGTGGCCGGTGGTATTTCATTTCGTGGAAAGGAAACCTCCAGAAGAGTGGCGGGGTGGCGACCAACATCGGGGTGCACTTTTTCGACATGCTGGGCTGGATCTTCGGTGCGTTCAAAGGGGTGGAGCTGACGGTCAACCAGCCGGCCAAAGCCGGTGGAAAGCTGTGGTTCGACCATGCGCGGGTCAACTGGTTCCTGAGTGTGGATGACCGCGATCTGCCCCCGGAGGCTATGGCCCAGGGTAAACGCACCTTCAGAAGAATCAGCATCGAAGGCTCCGAACTGGAGTTCAGCGAAGGTTTTACCGATCTGCACACCCATTCCTACCGGCATATTCTGGAGGGAAACGGATTCGGCCTTGCCGATTCCAGAAAAAGCATCGAAATCGTCAGCCAGATCAGGAAAATAAGCCTCTGATCTTTTGCTCTTCCTAAATACTAATCTTCTGTGGCATTGCTGAGCAGCAGGCGGACCAGGTTGGCGGCAGCTTTACCGTTGTCGAAGTCGGGGGTCAGCCGGCTGTGGCCGATGTATTCGTTATAGAGCCAGGGATCCCCCACGGCCAGGACATACCCTTTTCCGAACCGCGTTTCAGCGATAAATACTGCCCCGTCGTCGTTTTTCAATACAGGTGCCGCTCCCTTTGAAAGGGAGATGGGGGCCACCTCCTTCATGTATATTTTGCTTACACCTGTGAAGAGGGGATGGACGGGAAGATGGGTTTCGGCGCCCATCTCCCAGTTGCGGCCGGTGACCGGATTGAGGGTTTGCGGATGAAAAGTAAATCCGAAGGCCCCGGCCAGCCGGTTGAAATGGGTGAACTCTGCATTGGGTCCGTCATTGGCCATCAGCAGCAGTACGCCCCCTTTTCTGACCCAGCGTTTGACCGCTTTGATGTCCTCCCCCGTCACATAATGCGGTGAGGGATTTTCGCGGGTCGTGTCGGGATCCACGATGATGTAAATGGCGGCATCCCTGAGGTTGCGGGCATCCGGGGCGGCGGAAAGGGTGACCAGCCGGGCTCCCTGGTCCGCAAAGTGCTCTCCCAGCTGGCTGAACCCGCTGTCGAGGGTGTCTTCCCAGGTATAATGGTAGATTTTCCCTGTTTTGGCGTGGGTTTCGCGGTTGAACCAGTTGTCAAGTACAACCTTGGGCTGACTGTTGACCGGCATGGGGCAGGTCAGGAGAATGGCGGCCAGGAACGCATAAAGTCGGGATATCACCGGTTTCATAATGATTGTGTTAAAGACAATTCAAAGATAGATAATCATCTTATAGGAAGCGGTACAGCCAACTATTTCAGAAAAAAAAGAAAACCCCGATAAACTTTGATTTCAAAGATTATCGGGGTTTTACTGTGCCCAGGACAAGACTCGAACTTGCACATCCTTACGAATACTAGTCCCTGAAACTAGCGCGTCTACCAATTCCGCCACCTGGGCCTGACTATTCAGAACTTGCGCTTTGGCCGGCCAATGACCTGCAAAAGCGGTGCAAATATATAAATTTCCGGATAAAATGCGGGGTGGTGCCGGATTTTTTATCATTTTTATGGCTCTTATCATAAAACCGCTTAAACTGATTATGGAAAAGCAAAAAAGTGTGGTATTGCCCCGGGGCATGGTATTGCCGTTTGTACTGATCACCTCCTGTTTTGCCCTGTGGGGCTTTGCCAACGACATCACCAATCCGATGGTGAAGGCGTTTTCCAGGATCCTGATGATGAGTAATTTTGAGGGGTCTCTGGTGCAGTTTGCCTTCTACGGGGGGTATTTTGCGATGGCTTTTCCGGCGGCGCTGTTTATCAAGCGTTTTTCCTATAAGGCGGGGATCCTGATGGGATTGGGGCTTTATGCCGCCGGGGCGTTGCTGTTTATTCCGGCGAGTCTGGGCATGATTTTCTGGCCTTTTCTCCTGGCCTATTTTGTGCTGACCTGCGGACTCTCCTTTCTGGAGACCAGTGCGAATCCCTATATTTTGTCGATGGGCCCGGCGGAGACCGCTACGCGGCGTCTTAATTTTGCGCAGGCTTTCAATCCCATGGGGAGCCTGCTGGGAATGTTCACGGCGCAGCAGTTTATTTTGGCCCGGCTGAATCCTGCTTCGGCCGCCGAGCGGGCCGCCATGGATCCGGAGGCCCTGCATGCCGTTACCGCCGCCGACCTTATGGTCATCCGCAACCCTTATGTGGTTATTGCACTGGTCATACTTGGGGTACTGGCGGTGATCGCCCTGGTCCGGCTCCCCAGGAATGAGGATCAGGACCGCGACATCCATTTTATGGTCACCGTCAGACGTCTGCTGAAGCATAAAAGGTATTACGAGGGGGTCATCGCCCAGTTTTTTTATGTGGGGGTACAGATCATGGTGTGGACCTTTATCATCCATTATGCGGTGAATGAGTTGGGATTGAGTGAAACCACGGCACAGGGATACAATATTGCGGCCATGGTCATTTTCGTGACCAGCCGGTTTATCAGCACCTACCTGTTGAAATTTGTTTCCCCCGGGCGTCTACTGATGGCTCTGGCCATCGGGGGATTGGCCACCACGCTGGGGGCGATCTTCCTGCAGGGAATGGCCGGCCTGTACAGCCTGGTAGCCATTTCAGCCTGTATGTCGCTGATGTTTCCCACGATTTACGGCATTGCCCTCGAAGGCATGGGTAGCGACGCCAAAATCGGGGCAGCCGGATTGATCATGGCCATCCTCGGAGGGTCGGTACTCCCGCCCCTGATGGGTTCGGTGATCGACCTGGGATCGGTAGCCGGCTTCTCCGCCACCAGGGCCTCCTTCTTCCTCCCATTCCTCTGCTTTGTGGTCATCACCCTTTACGGCTACCGGACCTTTGCGGTTCACAGCCGCTCCGGAGAATGACCTGTTCCGGGGTCAGCCTCAGCGACAATCCTGCATCGCTGCGAAGAAAGTGAGCGGTGCAGCTGCCCCGCTCAAAGCATGTGAAGATGTTCCTGGTCGGTGATTTTCTCGCAATAATGGCATTTCAAAGCCAGTGGCGCCTTGGAGACCACCGCAAACCGGGTGGTGATCTGTTCGTTGTTGGTAATGCATTTGGGATTGAAACACCTTACAATGCCCTCGACATGGGAAGGAATTTCCACCACCTTTTTTTCTGTGACGGCGTAGTCGCGGATGATGTTGAGTTTGGCATGCGGGGCGATTAGTGCGATTTTGTTTATTTCATCGTCTTCGAAACACTTGTCGCTTACCTTGATGATGGCTTTGCTTCCCAGTTTTTCACTCTCCAGGTTGGTCCCGAAAGTGATCTGGTTCTCAATCCGGTCAAGCCCGAGGATGGTGATGACTTTAAAGAGGTTGCGGGCGGGAATATGGTCGATGACGGTGCCATTTTTGATGGCGCTGACTTTCAGTTTCTTTTTGATATTTTCCTCCATGGCGGCTTACTTAAGGTTTAAGGTGTGTGCGATGATGGCTTCACGTGTAAATACCCCGTTGAGGGCCTGTTCAAAATAGTAGGCTTTATCGCTCCGGTCGACGTCGGTGTGGATTTCATTGACGCGGGGCAGGGGATGGAGCACCCTGACGTTGGGCTTGGTATGGCGCAGCATTTTCTCCCGCAGGATGTAGACATTTTTGACCTTTTCGTATTCAATGGGGTCGGCAAAGCGTTCTTTCTGGACCCTGGTCATGTAGATGATATCGGCGGCGCTGATGATATCGGTGAATTCGCGGTGCTCATAATAGCGGATTCCCCGTTCGCGCAGGTGCATTTTATACTCTTCGGGCATCAGCAGTTCATCGGGGGCAATGAAGTTGAAGATGGGGTTGTCGAATTCCGACATGGCCATCAGCAGGGAGTGGACGGTCCGGCCATACTTGAGGTCGCCGACCATGAAGATGTTGAGGTTATCAAGGGTGCCCTGTGTCTTGAGGATGGAATACATGTCAAGAAGGGTTTGGGTGGGGTGCTGGTTGGCCCCATCGCCGGCATTGATCACGGGCACTGTGGCGATTTCGGCGGCATAGCGGGCCGCTCCCTCCAGAGGATGGCGCATGACAATCAGGTCGGCATAGTTGGTGACCATTCTGATGGTGTCGTGCAGGGATTCTCCCTTAGTGACACTTGAACTGCCGGCATCGGCAAAACCGATGATCCGGCCACCCAGGCGGGAGATGGCCGTCTCGAAACTCAGACGGGTCCGCGTGGAGGGTTCAAAAAAGAGGGAAGCCACTACTTTGCCCTTCAGCAGATCCTGGTTGGGCTCCTTTTCAAATCCGGCCGCCAGTTCCATGATCCTGAGGTATTCCTCTTTTGTGTAGTCGGTAATGGAAATCAGGTCTTTCTTCATATGGTTATGTGATTTTGGTTAGATTTTTCCCGTTTCCGGGCAAAAAAAAACCAACACTCCTTTCAGGGATGCTGGTTGTTCCGGCAGGTGGGGCAATTTCTTCCCGTGGTGTACATGGCGGTGTTTTGACAGGGCCCGGGTGAGGGGAATCATCGGGGGCAACGCCCTGTGGAACTCCTTTCCCTGCAGGCAGCCAGGGCTGTCGGCGGCAGGAAAAGATCCCGGATCTGACGAATTCCTCATGTTGCAAAGATAGAATTATGGGAAGGGGCGGTAAGTGCGACTGCACCGGAGTTTTCATCTAGTTATCAACAGCAGGGAAAGGGGAGACCTTCACCCCGTAAATGGCCTTGATAAGGTCTGTTACCCTGGTGGCGTCAGATTTGCGCACCGCGAGGAGAATCCGGCATTTTTCGGTAAGTTGCATTTCTTCGGGGGTGAGGTTTTCGTTTTTAAGCAGCAGCATGACTGCGTTCATTTCCGCGTAGCCGAATTCGAGCTGCCAGGAGGTGGTGATGAGCCTGGTGACAGGGGTGGCATGGTGGATGGCGTTGGCTGCCGCTTCACGGTAAGCCTGAATCAGTCCGCTGGTCCCCAGCAGGGTACCTCCGAAATAGCGGACCACCACCAGCAGGACATCGGTGAGGTGATGGCTGACCAGCTGCCCCAGTATGGGTTTTCCGGCAGTGGAGGAGGGCTCTCCGTCATCGTTGGCACGGAACCGGATGTGCTCTTGTCCCAGCCGCCAGGCATAACAATGATGCCTGGCATTGTAATGTTCCTTTTTGATTTTCAGCAGTATCTCTCTGATCTGCTCCTCAGTGGTCACCGGATAAAGGCAGGAGATAAAGCGGCTTCCCTTCTCCTTGAAGAATCCTTCGGCAGGCGCTTCAACGGTGGTATAGGTGTCGTGGGTCACCCCGGCTACATCTTGAGTTTTTTCTCTATTTCGTCGACGTAAACCCTGAAATTTTTGTCGGTCTCCTTGAGGTTGGTGACCGTTTTGCAGGCATGCAAGACGGTGGCGTGGTCCTTGTTGCCGATCTGCGCGCCGATGCTGGCCAGCGAATATTTGGTCATGTTTTTAGAGAAGTACATGGTGATCTGGCGGGCTTGTACGATCTCCCGTTTGCGGGTTTTGGCCTGCAGGGAATCGACGGGGATGTTGAAATAGTCGCACACCACCTTGGAGATGTATTCGATGGAGAGTTCCCGCCTGGAATTCTTGACCAGCTTGTTGACCAGCTTGCTGGCAAGCTCCAGGGTGATCTCCTTCTTGTTGAGCATCGATTGGGCCAGCAGGGAGACCAAAGCCCCCTCGAGTTCCCTGATGTTGTTGGTGATGTGGGAGGCGATATATTCCATCACGTCATCACTCAGGACGATCCCATCCTTGTAGGCTTTTTTGCGGAGGATCTCCATCCGGGTTTCAAAGTCGGGAACCGTCAGGTCGGCGGTGAGCCCCCATTTAAAACGGGAGAGGAGGCGCTGTTCCATCCCCTTGAGCTCGATGGGCGGCTTGTCGGAGGTGAGAATCAGTTGTCTTCCGGTTTGGTGCAGATGGTTGAAGATGTGAAAAAAGGTCTCCTGGGTCTTCTCCTTGCCGGCGAACTCATGGACATCGTCGAGAATGAGGATGTCGATCATCTGGTAGAAGTTGAGGAAGTCGTTCCGGTTGTTGTTCCGGGTGGACTCGGTAAACTGGGTCTGGAACTTGTTGGCGTTGACGTAAAGAACCACCTTGTCGGGGTAACGTTCCTTGGCCTCGATGCCGATCGCCTGGGCCAGGTGGGTTTTCCCCAGTCCGGAGGCCCCGAAGATCATCAGCGGATTGAAGGCCGTTCCCCCGGGATTCTGGGCAACAGCATATCCGGCACTGCGGGCCAGACGGTTGCACTCTCCCTCCACAAAATTCTCAAAGGTATTCTCGGGTTTCAGCTGGGGGTCAATTTGCAGCTTCTGGATGCCGGGAATTACAAAGGGATTTTTGATGGCCGCCTTATCCTCATTGCTGATGGGCAACGTAAGTGGTTTGTTCTGTATCCGGTTGTTGTTGTTGGTGGGGTATTTCACCGTGTAGGGCGTTTCCGCCTGGTTGTTTCCCATCACCACATTGTACTCCAGCTTGGCCCCTGCTCCCAGCACCATGCGCAGGGTCTTGCGGAGAATGTCAATGAATTGTTCTTCGAGATACTCATAGAAAAATGCGCTGGGTACCTGGATGGTCAGAATCTTCTGTTCCAGCCTGACTGGAACGATCGGTTCAAACCACGTTTTAAAACTGCCTGCGGGAACATTGTCCCGTATGATGCGCAGACAATTATCCCATGCAGCCCAATGCTCACTGTTCATAATAGGATAGCAGGATTATCTGATTTAACAAAAAAATTACCCTTGTATCATTACCGAAACAAAATTTGTGAAAAAAAAGTAATAAAAAAATTGTTTAAGGCTTGATTTTCTCAAAAAATGTATATGGATTTCGCTATCAGTCGGTTAAAATCTGTAAAATAAAACATGACTTTAAATTATTGATAATCAGTTTAATAGCATTAAGCTTTTGAGTGTTAGAAAGATATCCGGTATGGGGCGGTAGGTTTGCCTGTCCGGAGCCGTGGGGATATTCCTTGAGAGGCTGGTTATTTCTTCAGCAGGCGCATGGCTTTGTCGAGAGGGATGATTTTCCCTTCCCTGAATGCGACGATGGTGGCATCGGGGAAGTTGCGGTGGGCGCGTACCAGCCATTGGGTGGCTTCTTCGTAGCGGGTGAATTCACCGGTCAGGTATGACCAGGCGCCGCTGCTTTCCACCGATATGATCTCTCCCAGTCCGTCGAACAGGGGGGAGTCGGCAGGGAGGGGTTGGGTGACGGAGATCAGGTGCACCCTGAAGAGGATGTTCCTGTTTTCAGCGGGGGTTCCGCTGGAAGTGACGTACACTTCTTTTCCCAGGTCAATGGCTGAGAAATGAAGATATCTTTTGGGATTGGTGCGGATGTCGGTGAGCAGGTACTCCAGGTTGGAGGTAAGTCCGGTAAGGTTGCGGTAGAGCTGGTCGTCGTGGAGGAGAAGCCCGGCGCTGCTCTGGTCGGAGTTGGCCTTGGCCAGGATCTCTTCCAGGGAATTTACGGCGGCTGAGACATCGGCGAGGACCGGCCCGAGGGGTTGCGTCACCAGGGTGTCGCTGAACTGCGACAGTTTTTCCACGATGTTGTCGAATTCCTCCGCATTGCCGCTGAGGATTCCGCTGAATTCTTTCATGTTGTTGATCAGTCCGCTGATGTTGCTCTTCTCGGTGGCCATCAGGGTTTGCAGGTCGGCGGAGGTCTTCTCCAAATTGGAGATGGTGCGGTTGATGTTGTCAAAGCTCTGGGAGAGGTTTTTACGGGCATCTTCGTTGAAGATGACAGTCAGCACGGTGATGGCCGAGTCAAGGGTTGAAAGGAGGTCTTCGGCCTTGTTCTTGAGGGGGAGTACCTGCAGGCTTACCTGTTCTTTGAGATCGCTTTCGATTTCCCCGGGCAGGGTGTCTCCGGCCTGGTAATAGCTGGTTTCGTTGCTGAAGACCAGTTTGACCGACCGGGTTCCCATGATATCGCTGCTGACGATTCTGGCGGCTGAATGAACCGGGATCCTGAAATCGTTGTCAAGCATAAAGGTTACAATCAGATCGCCTGTGCGGTCATCGGCAAACCGGATGTTCTTCACGCTCCCCACCCGGTAGCCGTTAAAGGTCACATGCCCCGACTCCTGGAGGCCGTCGACTCTTTCATAGCGGGTATAGTAATAATCGACCGGTTTGAAAAAGTCATGGCCTTTCAGGTAACTCAGCCCCCATATGAGGGCTGTGAGGGAAAATACCATCAGCAGTCCCAGTTTGGCATATTTTGAGATCTTCATCACCGCGATTTTTGATGTAAAGGTATTCAAACCGCGTGAAATCGCAAATCAGGGGAGTTCACTTTTCTTCAGGGCCCTGGGGACGCCGTTTTCGATGAGGACCACAAATGCCTGCGGAAATTTGGAGGATACCCGTTTCAGTTCTCTGGCTGCTTCTCCGGCAGTAGGGAATTTTCCGTAGAAATATTTGTAGTAGGGGGCGACCCTGATCTGGTAGATTTCTTTCAGGCCTTTGAAATTGGAAGGGGTGGGGGGGACGTTTCTGGTGACGGCGCCGATTTGGACTGCATACCAGCTGGTGGCAACCTGTTTGCCCTGAGGGGGAGAAGGCTCGGTTTTTGTCATCCCCGGCGAGGTGCTGTTTTTTTCTGCTGGCGGGGTCTTCCCTTCGGGTTTTCCGGAGGGGCCTGATGCGGGTGTGGAATCGGGGGGGGTGGCCGCAACGGCAAGGCCTGTTTCCTGTGGTTCAGGTTGTTCCTGCCCTGTCACGGGGGTGTTGCCGGCCACGGTAGTGAACCTGCTCCGGTCGTCAATCTCTTTTTTGTAGGTCTTGAAAGCCTTGAAAAGCGATTCGGCCACTTTTCTTTTTCCTTCTTCAGAAACCAGGAATTTGCGTTCTGTGGGATTGCTGATGAAGCCGATTTCGACAAGCACCCCTGGCATGGTGATCTGCCGCAGCACGAGGAACCCGGCCTGTTTGACCCCCCGGTTGTGGAGCCGGAGGTGGCGGGTGAATTCCTCCTGGATATGGGCCGCCAGGGAGATGCTCTGGGATTGGTACTCCGACTGCATGTTCTCAAACATGATGTAGGATTCGGTCTCATTGGGATTGAATCCCTCGTAGTTGGTGGAGTAGTCTTCTTCGAGCAGGATGACCGAATTTTCTTTCTTGGCCACCTCCAGATTTTCCTGGCTGCGGTGCAATCCCAGAGTAAAGGTTTCGGTGCCCCCGACGGAGGTCTGGCTGACCCAGTTGGCGTGCACTGAAATGAAAAGGTCGGCTTTGTGGCGTACAGCTGCCGACGCCCTTGCGTGAAGCGGGATAAAAACATCTTTAGAGCGGGTATAGTGGACCTTTACCCCGGGGTAGGCCTCACTGATCATCCTGCCCAGGCGGAGGCTGACGTCGAGCACCAGATCTTTTTCGCGGATTCCCGCGGCCACAGCCCCGGGATCATTTCCCCCGTGCCCGGGATCAATGACCACCGTCTGCAGCTCCCTGACTTCCCCGGCCGGCTGCCCGCAGGCCATTACCGGCCACAGGGTCAGCCCGATCAGCCAGATAAGCCCTGGCAATATCCACATGGCATTTGTTGGTCTCACGCTCTCCTTTTATCCGCGATAACGGCAAAAATAGAAATATTAGTATAATTTCACGTTTGGCGGCTCAACTATAATGGCCTTATTTATATTTTTGCACCCTTCGGGCCGCTCTGAATGCGAAATTTCCGGAAAGGTTTGAAGAGACTTCTTTTCACATATTTACTGGCCCTGGCCGCGCTGCTGACGGTGGGCCGGGAACTCCCGGATACCCTGTTGCGGCCGCGCGGCAACGCTCCGTTGTTGCCTGATTCCACCCTGCGGATTTTCATGCAAAACGACCGGTGGGTGTCAGACCGGAATGGAGCCTCCTCTTCCGGAGATACCCTTCAGCGTGACCTTCCTCCTGAACAGCCCCTGATGCTGGCGTCTGATACGCTGACAGCCGATACGCTGACGGCCGACTCCACGGAAAAGGTGGTCCTGGAAGCTCCCATCGACTATGTGGCCAAGGATTCTATCATCGTTTCCCTTGACGGTCAAATGGTGTATCTCTACAACGATGCAAAGATCAACTACATGGACATAGAGCTGACGGCTTACCATATGGTCCTGGATCTGGAAACCAAGGAGATTTATGCCGAGGGAAGGGTTGACTCCACAGGAGCCCTCACGGGTAAGCCCGTCTTCCAGGAGGGTGACGACAAGTTTGAATCGAGGACTCTGCGCTACAATTTCCAGACGCAGAAGGGAATCATCACCGATGTGGTGACCAAGCAGGGGGAGGGATTTGTGCACAGCGCCCTGACTAAAAAGATCTCCAGGGATGAGTTTGTCCTGAAACAGGGTAAGTACACCACCTGTGATGCCGACCATCCCCACTTTTACCTTCATCTGTCGAGGGCCAAGGTTATCTCCGATAAAAAGATCATCACCGGGCCGGCCTATATGGTCCTGGAAGATTTCCCCCTTTATTTTCCGGTGCTGCCCTTCGGTTATTTTCCCAATTCCCCCAAGTATTCCTCAGGGATACTGGTTCCTTCTTACGGGGAGGAGGGTAACCGGGGTTTTTTCCTGCGTGACGGGGGGTATTACTGGGCGGCTAATGAATATTTTGATCTGGCTGCCCGCGGTGACATCTATTCCCGCGGATCATGGGCGGCGAAGCTCCATTCGAACTACCGGATGAGGTACCGTTTCAGCGGCGGGTTTGATTTCCGCTATGCCGTGAATGTATATGGTCAGCGCGGCCTCGACACCTATACCCGTTCGCCCCAGTTTCAGATCACCTGGTCGCACAGCCAGGATGCCAAGGCCAATCCCAACCGTTCCTTCAGCGCCAACGTGAACTTCTCGACCAGCGGCTACGACAAACAGAACTCCCTGTCGGCCGAGAGCTATTTACGCACCCAGAAATCGTCGAGTATCTCCTATACCAAAAGGTGGGAAAACTCCCCTTTCAGCATGTCGGCCAACCTGAGGCATTCCCAGAATTCCACCGATTCATCGCTGACGCTATCCATGCCGGAGCTCACCTTTAACATGGCCAAGATCTATCCCCTGAAATTCAAAAACCGCAAGGGATCGGCCAAATGGTACGAGCAGTTTGGCTTCAGCTATTCGGCCAATATGCGTAACACCATCACCGCCAAGGAGAAGGAGATTCTGGACAAGAATTTCTTCACGGACTGGCAGAACGGTATCCAGCACAACCTGCCCATTTCGTTGCCCAGCTTTAATCTGTTCAGGTACATCAACATGAGCCCGAGTTTCAGCTACAGCGAGAAGTGGTATTTTAGCCATATCGAGAAGAGTTATGTTCCTGATCAGACATTCCGTGACCGGATGGGGAGGCTCACCCATGTGAAGACCGACACCATTACCGGGTTGAAGCGCAGTTACCAGTACTCTTACAGTCTGGGGGCCTCCACCAACATTTACGGGATGTTCATGCCCCGGAATCCCAAGTCGCGGATCAAGGGAATCAGGCACAAACTCTCCCCATCGGTCAGCTTCAGCTACAATCCCGATTTCGGGGATCCCAAATTCGGATTCTGGAAGCAGGTACAAACCGATTCAACAGGCAGGATGGAGTATTACACCATATTCGACGGGGCCATCTATGGGTATGCCGGCCGCGGGGCTGCGGGTAACATCTCTTTCTCGCTGAACAACAACCTGGAGATGAAGGTGCAGGATGCCAAAGACACGACGGGGGCCAATCCCTTCAAGAAGGTAAAGCTGATCGACAACCTGAGCCTGGGTACCTCCTATAACCTGATTGCCGACTCTCTGAATCTGCAGCCTGTGAGCATCAGGGGGCGTACCACGGTGCAGGGGGTGGGGATCAATTTCGGGACCACGATCGATCCCTATATGACCGATAAAAACGGGGCGAAGATCAATAAGTACGCCTGGAATTACAACCGGGGACTGGCCAAGCTGGGACGGCTGACCAATGCCAACCTCTCGTTCGGGCTCCAGTTCAGCTCCAAGAAAGGGGAAAAGGAGTCGGCAAGGGCAAAAGAGGCCATTGAAGAGGAGGGATTGTTGCCGGGCGACTACGCCAATTACACCGACTTTAACATCCCGTGGGATTTCGGCTTCGATTATACCTTCAACTATTCCCGGATCAATCCCAACGAGAAGGGGAGGTTTACCCAAACCGTCAATATGCGGGGAAGCCTGAACCTGACCAAAAACTGGCGGTTCAATATGAACACCAACTATGACATCATGGCCCGGGAGTTTTCCTTCACCAGTTTCAGTGTGTACCGTGATCTCCACTGCTGGGAAATGTCGCTCAATTTTGTGCCCTTCGGCAGAATGAAAAGTTACAGTTTTACGCTGAATGCACGGACCTCGATGCTGAGGGACCTGAAGGTGACCAAGCAGAGAAGTTTCTATGACAATTTCTGACCTGGGTGACTGCACCGGAGAAATCACCCTATATATGGTTCACGCAAAGTCGTTTTGTGGTGTTTTTTTTTCGAAAGCCGTTATCCTGGGCGGTGTTATCCTGTGGCGCAGTTTGATGGTCATCATGGGAATTCTATTCGGATTGTTGCCCTTTCAATTTTATTGTGTTTGCTGAAATTGTCGATGAACCTGTCTGAATATCAATGAGTCGGAATGTGTGCTGGGCTCGATTATCCAAATACTCATTGTATCGTAAATACTACCACACCTCGAACAACTCACGGGTAACCATAAAGAGTCAAGGTTATCTTCAACTTCTAACCACGTTTTGTTTTTGTATGTAATGCTGTCAAGGATTGAAGAGGGCTTAATAAAGGAATCATCATGATAGTCGTTATATTTGAGGTAATGCTCAAGAAAGTAATATTTATAATTTGTACTCAGTAAGATAGAGTCCTCAGTATAACGAAGTACAGGTTTACGAATTACATATATTAAGCAGTCCAGGGTATCATTTGAATTGGCTACCACATAAAAACTACTGTTCCGGTTATCGATAAAAATTGCCGGTTGAGATTCCACGGATGGATTACTTTTACATCCCAGTAAAATAAGAAAGATCAGAACAAGCATTCCTATTCTAGTGACAAATTGTTTTATCATATAGCAAAGCAAGAAATTCTTTTAATTGGTTCATATATATTTACCGGAGATTTAACGTCGACATTTAATATCGAAGGATGAAGAAGGTGATTTTTACGGAGAAGGCTCCCCAGCCAGTGGGGCCTTATAGTCAGGCCGTGGAGGCCCAAGGCATGCTTTTTATTGCGGGTCAGGTACCTTTGGACCCGGCCACGGGGAAACTGGCCGAGGGAGGCATTGCGGAGCAGACGCGCCAGGTGATGGAGAACATTGGGGCCATCCTGGACGCAGCCGGCTATACTTTTAGCGATGTGGTCAAGTCGACCTGTTTATTGGCCGACATGACTGATTTTAAAGCCATGAACGAAGTGTATGGCCGTTATTACCCTTCAGATCCTCCGGCCCGGGTTGCCTTTGCCGTCAAACAGCTTCCCCTGGGGGCCCTGGTGGAAATCGAGACCCTGGCCGTCAGAACCCATAGCAGGTAACGGCTTCCCCCTGCATGGCCGGAAGTGATGCCAGTAACGGGTGGAAAAGATTCCGGAGTAAAAAAAAAGGTTGCTGCGTGTTACGCAACAACCTTCCTATGCTTTACCTGCTGGCAGTGGACGTCTATTCGGCCACAATTTCCAGGGGAATTTCCACGTAAACGTCGCGGTGGAGTTTCACCTTGACGGTATAGCTGCCCACCTCCTTGATATGGTCGTCGGCGACCACTACCTGTTTACGCTCGATCTCATAGCCGTTCTTGTTGATGGCTTCGGAGATGAGCAATGGGGTGACCGAGCCGAAGATCTTGCCGGTGGCACTGGCCTTCACGCCGATGGTCAGCCTGAGGTTCCCCAGCTGGGTGGCCAGCGATTCGGCATTGAGTTTCAGCTTGGCTTCCTTGTGGGCCTGCTGTTTCTTATTCTCAGCAATGACCTTGCGGGCCGATTCGGTGGCAATGATGGCCATTTTCTGGGGAATCAAATAATTCCGCGCATACCCGTCCTTCACATTGATGATGTCGTCCTTGTGCCCAAGGTTCTCTACGTCCTGAATTAAAATAATCTGCATCGTCTTTCCTCCTTTAATTATTTCAACATATCAGCAACATAGGGTAGCAAAGCCAGGTGGCGAGCCCTTTTAATGGATCGTGCAACCTTGCGCTGGAATTTCAGTGATGTGCCGGTGAGGCGGCGGGGAAGAATCTTGCCCTGCTCATTCAGAAACTTCTTGAGGAACTCCGGATCTTTGTAATCCACATATTTGATCCCGTTCTTTTTGAAACGGCAGTACTTTTTCTTCTTGATCTCTACTGACGGCGGGGTCAGGTATCTGATTTCACTTGAATTGGCGGTCATGGTCTATTCCTCCTTTACTGCTTTGTCCTTTAATAAATTCCTTCTTTTCTGGCTGTATTCAGCCGCATACTTGTCCAGTTTCACGGTCAGGAAACGGATCACTTTCTCATCACGGCGGAATTCGGTTTCCAGTTTGTCAATGAAAGCCGGAGCTGCCTTGAATTCAAACAGGTGATAAAATCCTGTCGATTTCTTTTGGATGGGGTAAGCCAGTTTTTTCATCCCCCATTCTTCTTCATGGATCATTTCGCCACCGTTGTCGGTGATGATGTCCCTGAATTTTTTTACCGCTTCCTTTACCTGTGGCTCAGATAAAACGGGAGTTGCAATGAAAACGGTTTCATACTGATTCATCATTTGACATCAATTTTTAATTAAACACTCTTTTGAAATGAGGGCGCAAAAATAGATATTTTTTTGGAAAGAGTGAAAAGTTTTTAAACTAAAAGTACTCTTTTACAAGGGAATGTTTCCATGTTTTCTGACGGGGTTGGTTATCCGTTTATTGCGGGTCATTTCGAGGGCGTCGATGATTTTGGGCCGGCTGTCGGCGGGTGGGATGATTTCGTCGATATAGCCCAGGGCTGCGGCTTTGTAGGGGTTGGCGAAAGTCTGGCGGTACGCTTCCACGGCCTGGGCTTTTTGTTCCGGGGTGTCGAGGTCACGATAGAGGATATTGATGGCTCCCTCGGGACCCATGACGGCGATTTCCGCGGAAGGCCAGGCATAGTTCACGTCGGCACCGATATGTTTGCTTGACATGACGTCATAGGCGCCGCCGTAAGCTTTCCGTGTGATCAGGGTGATTTTGGGCACGGTAGCCTCTGCGAAGGCATAAAGGAGTTTGGCCCCGTGTTTGATGATTCCCCCGAACTCCTGGCTGGTGCCGGGCAGGAATCCCGGCACATCGACGAAGGTCACCAGGGGCAGGTTAAAGGCGTCGCAAAAGCGGACGAACCGGGCTGCTTTGGCCGAGGAGTTGATATCGAGGACACCGGCCAGGGTCGCCGGCTGGTTGGCGACAATTCCTACCGGGTGGCCTCCGAAGCGGGCGAATCCGGTGATGATGTTGGCGGCATAGTGGGGCTGTACCTCCAGAAAATGATGGTCGTCGATTACCCGTTGGATCACCTCGTGCATGTCATAGGGCTTGTTGGGATCAGCCGGGATCACTGCGGTGAGGTCGGGATCCCTGCGGTCGGCCGGGTCGGCCCCCGGTTTCACCGGCGGATCTTCCATGTTGTTGGAAGGGAGGAAACTGAGCAGTTCACGAACCATCATCAGGGTTTGCTCCTCATTTTCTCCGGAGAAATGGGCCACCCCGCTGCGGGAGCTGTGGGTGTGGGCCCCCCCGAGTTCCTCCTTGGTCACCTCCTCGTGGGTGACCGCCCTGATCACCTCCGGACCAGTGACAAACATATGGCTGGTTTCCCTGACCATGAAGATGAAATCGGTCAGCGCAGGGGAGTAGACGGCCCCTCCGGCACAGGGCCCCAGAATTACGGAGAGCTGGGGAATGACCCCCGAGGAGCGCACGTTGTTGTAAAAAATGTCGGCATAACCTGCCAGGCTCTCCACACCCTCCTGGATGCGGGCCCCCCCGGAATCATTGAGCCCTACTAACGGGGCCCCCATTTTCATGGCCAGCTGCTGGAGTTTGACAATCTTATCGGCATTGGCACGGCTCAGCGTCCCTCCAAAAACGGTGAAATCCTGGGCGAAAACATATACCAGCCGGTCGTGGACCCTGCAATAACCCGTCACTACCCCGTCACCCGGTATTTTTTTCTTCTCCATGCCGAAGTCGTAATTCCGGTGGGTGACCAGTTTGTCTATTTCGCGGAATGTGCCGGGGTCAGCCATCATTTCAATCCGCTCACGGGCTGTCTTTTTACCGGCCGCATGCTGCCGGGCCTTTCTCTCCTCACCACCTCCCTGTTCCGCCAGAAGATTCATCTCTTCCAGCTTTCTGAATTTCTCCTGATGATCCATTCTGTTAAGCTTCAAATTCAATTAATGGCTGATTTCCTTCGACGATATCCCCTTCTCCGACGTGTACTTTATGGACTTTTCCGTCGAAGGGAGCCTTGTATTCGCTTTCCATCTTCATGGCTGAAAGGATGATGGCCGTTTGGCCATGGGTCACGGCATCGCCTTCCCTCACCAATATTTTGACCACTTTGCCCGGCATGGGAGACCTGATGCTCTTTTCGCCGGTGGCGGGGCCTCCCCCTCCCCGGTTAAGAAGGTACCTCGCCTCGGCATCTATGACCTCCACATCGTAGGTCTCATAATAGGTGTAGGCCGTGTATTTGCGGGGTTCCTGCTTCGGAATCAGTTCAATGTTCCAGGAACGGCCCCCTTCTAGGATGGAGAAGGTCCCCCCCGTGGTGTGCATCAGATCGACATGGTATATCATCTCGTCTACCTTGATCTTCAAGAGGTTGTCGTTCCGCTCAAGCAACTCGACCCGGGCCAGGCGGTTTTTGATCCTGATCTCTACTGACATGGCATGTATTTAAAAATGGTGAATGTGGGTGGTTTTCTTCCAGCGGTTCTGGACAGGCTGGAACTCTTTGGATTCCAGAAGGCGCCCCAGCTTCTCACGGTAATCGATATAGGCGGCAATGATGACCATGTCCTCACAGGCGTTCCGGCAGGTTTCGCTGCTTTCCAGACAGGCCTTGTTTTTCTCAATGAAGCTGGTGTCATAATTCCCGGCGGTAAAATCGGGGCAGTTCATGATTCTCTCAAGGAAACGTACGGAGGTTTTCACCCCGGTGATTTTGTATTCATAGAGGGCCCGTTTCATTCTGCTGATGGTTTCCTCCCTGGAGGAACCCCAGACGATCAGTTTGGAAATCATGGGGTCGTAAAATATGGGGATTTCGTATCCTTCATAGACATAACCGTCGGTACGGATACCCAGGCCCGTGGGTTCGGTAATCCGGCTGATTTTGCCTGCCGAGGGCAGAAAGTTATTGTCGGGATCTTCGGCATAAATGCGGCACTCCATGGCATGGCCCCGCTGGAACAGTTCTTCCTGGGTGAAGGAGAGGGGGAGGCCCATGGCCACCAGGATTTGCTGTTTGACCAGGTCGACCCCTGTGACCCGTTCGGTGATGGGGTGTTCCACCTGGAGACGGGTGTTCATCTCCAGGAAGTAATATTGAAGGGTGTCATCGACAAGGAATTCGATGGTGCCGGCACCCGTGTACCCTACGGCCTGTGCGGCACGAACTGCCGTTTCCCCCATGCGGGCCCGCAGTTCCGGCGTCATCAGCGGCGAGGGGGTCTCCTCGATCATTTTCTGGTGCCGACGCTGTATCGAACATTCGCGTTCAAAGAGATGCAGGGTATGGCCGTGTTCGTCGGCAAGGATCTGAAATTCAATGTGGTGAGGAGTGGTGATGAATTTCTCAAGATACAAGGCGTCATCGCCGAAGGCGGCCAGGGCCTCGGAACGGGCCGCCCGCAGGGCCGGATAGAGCTCCTCCTCATTGTGGATCAGGCGCATTCCCTTACCGCCGCCACCTGCCGCTGCCTTGACCATCACGGGAAATCCGGCCTCCCTGGCAAAATCGAGGGCCTCCTGTTCTTCAACCACTACCCCTTCTGTTCCGGGAACCACGGGAATCCCGGCTCTCTTCATCGCCTCCCGGGCACTTATCTTGTCGCCCATCTGCCTGATCACTTCCGGAGATGGACCGATAAAGGTGATCCCCTCCGCAGCGCACCGCTCAGCAAAAACCGCGTTTTCCGACAGAAATCCGTACCCGGGGTGAATGGCATCGGCCCCGCTTTTGCGGGCCGCATCCAGAATATGGTCTATGTGAAGGTAACTCTCCGGTGAGGGCGACTTCCCGATATACCAGGCTTCATCGGCATACCTCACGTGAAGGGATGTCCGGTCGGCCTCCGAATATACGGCAACCGTGGCAATCCCCATCTCACGGCAGGTACGCATCACCCTGATGGCAATCTCCCCCCTGTTGGCCACTAATACCTTTCTGATTTGCTTCATGTGAAATTTCTGGTTTTTCCTACAACTCATTAAAACTCCGGGGGAGGCAATATGTTCAAATGGGCAGATTTATTTTTTTTTGGTTCACAGTGCCGGAACATTCACCGGGCGTACGGCATTTGTCAGGGCTTCCTTAAAAAAAGATTTTCAGGCTGTAGCCCGAGTTAAAAATTATGTACATTTGAGCGTTTAACAAACCTGAACATGAAGCTTGATAAGGCCATCCTATTCATCATTTTGGTTTTTGCGATACACTGTTCGAAAGCTCAAACCGGGAGTTATACCCTGTCAGACGATTCACTGGTCAATTTTCATGCGAGCCAGAAGAGGGTTTATCATGCCGTGAGGGTGGAGCACCGGCCCCGGACCGATGGTCGCCTGGATGATCCCTGCTGGGCTACGGAGGGGGAATGGCAGGGGGATTTCATTCAGCAGACGCCGCGTCAGGGACAACGGCCATCTCAACCCACGCAGGTGAAGATCCTTTACGATGACGAATATCTGTATGTAGCCATGCGCTGTTTTGACAGTGAACCCGAAAAGATCAGTCCGGTGATGGGACGGCGCGATGACTTCACCTCGGGCGATGTGGTGGGTATTGCCCTTGACACCTACCACGACCGGCACACCGCCTTTGAATTCAATGTGACAGCTGCCGGCCAGAAGGTCGATGTGATGCATCTGGGGGCCTATGAATGGGATACCAACTGGGATGCGGTATGGACAGGCAAGGCCGCCCTGGAGGATTCGGCATGGACTGCCGAAATCAGAATACCCTTTTCACAGCTTCGCTTCAGCGACCAGCAGGAGCATGTATGGGGCATGCATATCTGGCGGTGGATCGACCGTTACGATGAGGAGGACCAGTGGAAACTCATTCCCATCGATGCCCCTGCCATGGTCTACCTTTTCGGGGAACTCCATGGTATCCGCGATATTCCCCGCAAGCGCCATTTCGAACTGATGCCCTTCACCGCAGCCCGGCATGTCACCGATGCCACGTCGAGCGACCGGTTTGCCCTGGGTTTGGACGGAAAGGCAGCGCTATCCTCCAATTTTACCCTTGATTTCACGGTGCTTCCCGACTTCGGACAGGTGGAAGCCGATCCTTCGGAGCTCAACCTGACCACCTACGAGGTTTTCTACAGTGAGAAACGCCCCTTTTTCCTGGAGGGAAATGCCATCCTGGATTATTCGGTAGGGAACGACATGATGTTTTACAGCCGGCGCATTGGCCATGCCCCCACGTGGGTTCCTCCCGTGGAGGAGGACCAGGAGCTTTCCATGCCTTCGGGGACGGCCATCCTGAATGCCCTGAAGGTGACCGGGAAAAACCGGAAGGGATTTTCCCTGGGAGTGGTCAACAGTATGACCGGCAGGGAATTTGCCACAATCACTGGTCCCGGAACCCGGCAGAAGACAGAGGTGGAGCCTTTCGCCAACTATTTCATCGGCCGTGCGCGTCAGGATTTCAACAACGGGAACACCCTGCTGGGTGTGATGGGGACTTCGGTGACGCGCTCGCTGAAGGAGGAGCACCTGGAATTTATGCCCCGGCAGGCGACAGCCGGAGCCCTGGACTTCCGGCACAACTGGGCGGAGAAAAAGTATTTCATCGATGCCCGGATATTTGTGACTTCCGTTGCGGGTTCCACGGAGGCCATCACAGCGCTGCAGCGTTCTTCGCGGCATTATTACCAGCGGATCGATGCCACCCACCTCACCCTGGACAGTGCGGCGACCTCGCTGAGCGGTTTCGGAGGCCAGATTAAGGGGGGCAAGCAAAGCGGCAAACTGCGGCTCACGGGCACCCTGAGCTGGCGCTCTCCGGGTGTGGAACTTAATGATGCCGGTTACCTGCGCGATGCCGACCTGATCAGCCAGCGGACCGACCTCCGCTACCAGGTCAATAAGCCCGCAGGGATCATGCGCAGCTGGTATGTGGATTTTATCCAGAAACACGAGCGGACCTTCGGCAACCACCGGATTACTGACCACCTCAACCTCCATGGGTACATCAAGTTTACCAACCTCTGGAACCTCCATGCCGACATGGTCAGGAACTTCGGGAAAAGCGATCCCCGCCAGCTGCGCGGCGGACCTGCCCTTTACAACGATCCTTACTGGAGTGGAGAGCTGTTTGCCCAGACCAACAGCGCCCGGAAGATCTTTGCCGGCGCAGGCATGTACCGGAGATGGGTCGACGGCGGAGAGGCCGGCTCGGTCGATTATACCCTTTACCTGCAATGGAAAATCAACAACCGGATCTTTCTGACATCCACTACCAAATATGAGGATCTCACCGACAACAGCCAGTATGTGACCCGGAGAAACCTGAACGGACAACCTCTTTATATCGTGGGGCAACTCGACCGGAAAACCCTGCAGACCACCCTGCGGGCCGAGTATTTCATTACGCCGGAACTCTCCCTGCAATACTACGGGAATCCCTATGCTTCTGTCGGGCACTACCGGAAACTCTACAAGGTGGAAAAGAGCCTGGCCAAAGATCCTGAAAGCCGGTATACCACCTTCGGGATGCTCAGCCGGGCCGATGGCCTCTGCGCCCTGGACCTCAATGGCGACCAGATACCTGAAATTACCCTGGCCGACCCCGATTTTGACTTCCGTGAATTCCGCTCCAATTTCGTCCTCCGTTGGGAATACCTGGCCGGATCAACCCTTTACCTGGTGTGGTCCCACAACTCCAGCGCCTATGATTACATTCATTCCTCCTCTATCATCGACAGCTTCAAGGGGATCGGAGGCATCAAGGGGACCGACGCCCTGATGGTTAAACTGAGCTATTGGTTCTCCCTGTAAGCCATAAAAAAAACAGGCTACCCGGAGTTCAGGTAACCTATTTTTCAAGTTTCGTTTAGCCAGATCAGCAATTATTGGTTTATCAGAGAAAAGGTCGTTCTGACTTTGTTGTTAATGACCTTGCGAAGTTAAATAAAAATCAATTCAAGATTAGGGCATTATTAAAAATTTATTAATTTTTGTTAATAAGGCTGATCGGCGTTTTTGTAAGTCTTTGTTTTTCAGAAGCTCTGAACCGTGCATATGTTTTATAATACATTTTGTACGGGGGCAAAGATGGGGTGAGGCTTGACGGTCCCTGACCAGGCGTGGCAATATTAATTTTTCCGGAAGTGAAGGGTTCATAATTGAACAGGTTGATTATCAGCTTGTGAAAAATGGTTACACTTGGAGAAAAATTGAATCATGCTGGCAGTACAACTGACGGGGATTGAAGAGATGGCCCTGGTGGAGATGAATAAGCCGGAGAGGAGCCGTGATGACGAGGTGCTGGTGAGGGTGAAATCGGTGGGGGTTTGTGGTTCCGATATTCATTATTACAGTGAAGGGCAGATTGGGACGCAGGTAGTGGCCTATCCCTTTGTGGTGGGACATGAGTGTTCGGGGGTGGTGGAATCGTGCGGGCCGGCCGTGAAGGGGCTGGTTCCGGGAGATCTGGTGGTCATCGATCCGTCGGTTCATTGCGGGGAGTGCGACCAGTGCCGGGCCGGGCGGCCCCATACCTGCCGGAACAACCGTTTTCTGGGATGCCCGGGTCAATTGGAGGGATGTCTGAAAGAGTATGTGGTGATGCCCTCCTTTTGTTGCTACCCTGTCACGGGAAGGTTGGATGCGGATGAAGCCGCATTGGTGGAACCTCTTTCGATAGGAGTGTATGCCGTCAGGCAAGCCGCCCTCGGCCGGGAGGCCCGGTGTGCGATCTTCGGCGCCGGACCTATCGGCCTGAGTGTTCTGATGAAACTGCGTGCCGACGGAATGGAGGAGATCACGGTCGTGGAACCCTTGTCCTATCGCCTGGAAAAAGCTTTGGAAGTGGGGGCTGCCTATGGGGTGAATCCCGCGGAGGAACAGCTCATCCGGAAGGTCTCTGACAGGATTCCAGGCTTACTGGATGCCGTATTTGAGGCCAGCGGCGAACAGCAGGCCGTCACTCATGCCCTGGAACTGCTCAAACCCGGCGGAAAACTCATCCTGATCGGGATCCCCCCTTCGGCCAGGTTTACCTTTGATATGGACCTGATGCGCAGAAAGGAAATTACCGTCATCAACATCCGGCGCCAGAACCATTGCGTGGAGGAAGCCATTGAACTGGTCGCCTCGGGAAAAATCCGCGTCAAGCAAATGGTTACCCACTATTTCCAACTCAGGAAAACCCCCGTGGCTTTCGATATGGTAGCGGGCTATCGCGACAATGTCATTAAGGCCATGATTTTCCTTTGAAAGTCGCAAGGTGCTGCAACCACATAAGGACATGTATATTTGCTCCATGCGACTTCCATGGGCGTGAAGCACCTTAACCGGCCTCACTGCCATATATAACTGAAGAGCAAATTATTAACAAACAACTCTACTAATGAATAGGCCAGAATGTCATCATATCAGAATACCAGGATCGGGAATAATGAATGGTGCAGGAGAGAAGGGTTCAGGGAAAACGTGCTGAGGTTATCTGACCAGGGTGCGTTCTCCTTCGGAACGGGCGATGGTGACGGCGGCGCAGGAGTCGCTCCATACGTTGACCGCGGTGCGTGACATGTCGAGGAGCATGTCGACGGCCAGGATGAGTCCGATTCCCTCCAGGGGAAGGTTGACGGCGGTCATCACCACGGTCATCATGACCAGTCCGGCCATGGGGATTCCCGCTGCTCCGATGGAGGCCAGCAGGGCAGTGATCACCACGATCATCTGCTGGGCCAGGGTGAGTTCAATACCATAGACCTGTGAGATGAACATCACGGCCACACATTCATAGAGGGCCGTTCCGTCCATGTTGATGGTCGCACCCAATGGAAGGGTGAAACTGGAGATTTTGTTGGAAACGCCGCTTTTATGTTCCACGGCTTCCATGGTCAGGGGCAGGGTAGCGCTGGAGGAGGCCGTGGAAAAGGCCGTCAGCAGGGGGGTGGCCATGTTCCTGAAATGCTTCAGGGGATTGGCGCGGCCGGCAAAACGGACAATGGCCGGCAGTGTAAAGGTAGCATGGATCGCCAGGGCCAGCAACACCGTCACCATGTACAAAGCCATGCTTCCTGCAATCTCCCCCAGTTTGTCGGCATTGCGGGCCACTTCGCGCGACACGATCCCCAATATTCCCAGGGGCGTGAACCGCACCACAAACATGGTGATCTTCATCATGACCTCGAACAATCCCTCAAAAAAGGTGGTGAGCTGTACCCTGTACCCCTCTTCCACACGCGATATGAAAAACCCCGTCAGTATGGCAAAGAAGATTACCGGCAAGACATCCCCCCTGGCCATGGCATCCAGGATGTTCTCAGGAATGATCCGAAGAAAAATATCGGAAATCTCTCCTTGGGCGCCCTCCGGTACCGCGGCTTCTTCGGTGAAACCCAGCTGTACCCCCACTCCAGGCCTGATCAGGTTCACCAGCAACAAGCCCGTCAGAATGGCCATTAAACTGGTTGAAATATAATACCCCAACGTCTTGATCCCGATCCGCCCCAGGCTCCTCCCTGACCCTATGCTGGTCACCCCGCTCGTAATGGAGCTGAAAATCAGCGGAATGATCACCATCTTGAGCGACCGCAGAAAAACATCCCCCATCCAGGAAAGCCCCTTCACCGAGGCCGGAAAAAAGTAACCCAGCAACACAGCCAGGACCAGGGCAATCAGAATCTGCCAGTGCAACTTCAACCGCAAAAGTTTCATCCCTAAGTCAGTATTTGGTTAGCGGCCGCCCGGAAACCCCTTTGAGGATGGCCTGGCGTACCGGCGCACTAAAAATAGTTAAAATGTCGGACATCATTTCTTTCTTCCGGAATTCTCCCTAAATTGCAGCACAGTACAGTACAGTTAAGTTCACGATAAAAAATACAGCAGACCATGAGTGAAAGCGCAGCAGTAAGTTATCCGCGGGTAGGGATCAGGCCGGTGATTGATGCCCGTCAGGGGGGAGTCAGGGAGAGCCTGGAAGAGCAGACGATGGGCATGGCGCGGCGGGCCGCGGCGCTCATAACGGGGAGTTTACGGTATCCCGACGGCCGGCCGGTGGAATGTGTTCTTGCCGACACGACCATCGGGAGGGTTCCGGAGGCGGCGGCATGTGCCGCGAAGTTTGAGCGGGAAGGAGTAGGGTTGACCCTGACGGTGACCCCATGTTGGTGTTACGGTACAGAGACCATTGACCTGCATCCTTTTTATCCGAAGGCGATATGGGGGTTTAACGGTACGGAGCGCCCGGGGGCGGTATATCTGGCGGCGGCGCTTGCCGGCCATGCCCAGAAGGGGGTGCCGGCCTTCGGTATTTATGGCCGTAATGTGCAGGATAATACCGACCCCTCTATTCCTGCCGATGTGGCGGAGAAGATCCTTCGGTTTGTGAAGGCGGGGATGGCGGCAGCCCTGATGCGTGGCAGGTCTTATCTGGGAATTGGCGGCCAGTGTATGGGCATTGCCGGCTCGGTGGTAGACCATGATTTTTTTCAGGAGTATCTTGGGATTCGCGTCGAAGGGGTCGATGAGGTGGAGATCCTCCGCCGTATGGAAAAGGGAATTTACGACCATGCCGAGTGGGCCGCAGCCATGGCCTGGACCGAAAAATACTGCAAGGTGAATGAGGGGACCGACTTCAATTTGCCAGGGGTGCAAAGTGACCGTGTCCAAAAGGAGAAGGACTGGGAGTTTGTGGTGAAGATGACCATGATCATCCGCGATCTGATGGTGGGGAATCCGGTGCTCCGGGAGATGGGGTTTGCCGAGGAAGCTTTGGGGCATAATGCCATTGCCGCAGGATTCCAGGGGCAACGGCAGTGGACCGATTTTCTGCCCAACGGCGATTTCAGTGAGGCGCTGTTGTGTTCATCCTTTGACTGGAACGGTCTGCGTGAGGCGTTTGTCCTGGCGACCGAAAACGATTCACTCAACGGGGTGGCCATGCTTTTCGGCCATCTGCTGACCAACACGGCTTCCATTTTCTCCGATGTGCGCACTTTCTGGAGTCCGGAAGCGGTAAAAAGGGTGTCGGGATACGATCTGGAAGGTCAGGCGGCCCATGGGATCATTCACCTGATCAATTCGGGGGCGACCTGTCTCGATGCCACGGGGATGCAGGAGAATGGCGCCGGGGAACCCGCCATGAAGCCCTTCTGGGAGATCACCTCCGGGGAGGTGGAGAAATGCCTGGCGGCCACCACCTGGTATCCTGCCAATCAGGGTTATTTCCGGGGAGGAGGTTATTCATCCAATTTCCTCTCGAAGGGAGGGATGCCAGTCACCATGTCGCGGATCAACCGGATCAAGGGGCTGGGACCGGTGATGCAGATTGCCGAGGGATGGACCGTGGAGATTCCGGAGCAGGTACACCGGATCATCAACGAGCGGACGGACAAGACCTGGCCCACCACCTGGTTTGCACCGCGGCTGGCCGACAAACCTGCCTTCAGGGATGTCTACAGCGTGATGAACAATTGGGGGGCCAACCATGGGGCGATCACCTATGGCCACATCGGGGCCGATCTGATTACCCTGGCTTCGGTGCTGCGCATTCCGGTGTGTATGCACAACGTGGATGAGAAGGATATCTTCCGCCCGGCGGTCTGGAATGCCTTTGGGATGGAGCCCGAAGGAGCCGATTACAGGGCTTGTGCCAGTTTTGGTCCCCTGTACAAATAGGCCGGGGTGAAAGGCGCGGGAATCACGGCAGGCCAGGGGCAGGGAGGTACCAAGATCGGTGCGGTGGTTCGTGCCGTCACGGAAGCCATCGACAGCGGAAGGGCCGGCCAGGGCCAACGGCTCCCCTCCATCTCGGAGATAAGCCATCACATGGGCTGTTCCCGCGATACCGCCACCAAAGCATACGCCATCCTGAAGAAGCGGGGCCTGATCGAGGCGGTGCCCGCCAAGGGATATTATGTCCGCAGCGCATCACGGAGGGTGTTCATGCTCCTCGACGATTTCAGCGCCTTCAAGGAACAGCTCTACCACGCCTTCAGGGAAAACCTCCCCGGGGAGTGGACGGTAGACCTGCTGTTTCACCATTACAACGAAAGGGTGTTTGAACAGCTGGTCAGGGAGAGTGCCGGCCGATATGCCGTTTATGTGGTGATGAACCTCTCCCATGCGTCGGTTCACCCGGTGTTGGCGACCCTTGATCCCTCAAGGTTGCTGTTACTCGACATGGGAAGCGCTGAAAGGCCTGAAATCAGCTGTCTGCTTCAGGATTTCGGTTCTGCAGTGGAGAGATGTCTGGAACAGGGGCTGGCACAGATCAAAAAATACAGGGAGGTGGTCGTGGTCTATAATCCCAGGAAGACGCCTCACCCCCCGGAAACCGGGAAGGCGGTCAGGCGGTTTTGTGCACGCTACGGCTTCTCCTTCCGGATGGTGCCGCAGGTCCTTCCCGGGGAACTCCGTTCCGGTCAGCTTTATCTGGTGATCAGGGAGGCCGACCTGGTGACCGTGGTCAACGCCTGCCGCTCCCTCTCCCTGGAACCCGGAAGGGAGGTCGGTGTTCTGGCTTATAATGATACCCCCATGAAGGAAATCGCCGCCAACGGCATCTCCGCCATCTCTGTCGATTTCAGGGAAATGGGACGGAAAGCGGCCCTTTTTGCACGTGAAGGATTGAAAATCCGGGAAATTTTACCAACTTCACTCATTCTTAGACAATCGCTGTAAACTTTGGAAAATCCTTGTAGTTCATTGTATGAAAAATAGGTACACCCTTCTTCTCGGATTGCTGGTGATGGTGCAGCCTTCCCAGGTTTTGTCACAGACAGTGAGAGGGGCATTCCCCGATGCCCGTAATATTGGTGATCCTGCATTTAAAGGGAGCTTCCGTTATGAGGCTGCCGATGGGGCCTGGATACTCAGGGGATCGGGGACCAATATGTGGGGCAGCCGTGACGAATTTTTCTTTTTATCGGAGCAGGTGAATGACGACTGCATTCTTTCGGCAAATCTCCATTTCACCGGGGAGGGGGTGGATCCCCACCGCAAGGCAGGGGTGATGTTCCGGGCCACTCCCGAAGACGACTCCCCATATGTAGATGTGGCGGTTCACGGTGACGGGCTCACCTCGCTCCAGTACCGTATGGAAAAGGGGGGTGAAACCCGGGAGGTGACCACCCAGGTGAAATCTCCGGGTTTCATTCAGCTCGAAAAATCGGGGAATACCTTTATCATGCGTGTGTCAAAGGATCAGACCCCTTTGGACGAGGTGGCTTCAGTGACTGTTGATCTGGGGGGTAAGGTGCATGCCGGAATTTTTGTCTGTTCCCATCATCCGGAGGTCATGGAAGAAGCCATTTTTTATAATGTCAGGCTCGACGTTCCTGCGGAAGCCCGGGGAGGCCTGCAGGCACCCCCATCTCCCAGCAGGCTGGAAACCTTTGACCTGGAGACCGGCCTTCGCCGGGTGGTTTATACCACCTCCGACCATATAGAGGCCCCCAACTGGTCGAGAAACGGAAAGTTTTTAATCTTTAACAAGGAGGGCAAACTCTACCGGTTTATCCTCCGGAATGGAAAGGTGAAGGTGATCGATACCGGAGAAGCCGATGCAAATAACAACGACCACGGGATTTCCTTTGACGGAAAGAAACTGGCGATCAGCCACCACCTGGAAGAAAACGGGGCCCGCCACTCCATTATTTATACGGTACCTCTGAAGGGTGGCACCCCTTCGCGGGTCACTCCCCTGGGGCCCTCATACTGGCATGGCTGGTCGCCTGACGACCAGTGGCTGACCTACTGTGCCGAGCGAAACGGTAATTACGACGTGTACAAGATTCCTGCCACCGGCGGGGAGGAGATCAGGCTGACCACGGCCGCCGGTCTTGACGACGGCCCCGAGTATTCACCTGACGGGAAATATATCTATTTCAATTCGGTGCGCAGTGGGTCTATGCAGATCTGGCGCATGAAACCCGACGGCAGCGGTCAGGAGCAAGTGACCGACGACCAGTTCAACAACTGGTTTGCCCATCCGTCGCCCGATGGCAGGTGGCTCCTTTTCATTTCCTACCGGCCTGATGTAGCGCCTGGTGACCACCCCCGGAACCAGCGGGTGATGCTGCGTCTGATGCCTGCGGCTGGCGGTCCTGTGAAAACGGTGGCTTTCCTTTATGGCGGCCAGGGCACCCTGAACGTACCCTCCTGGAGCCCCGATTCAAAAAAGTTCGCCTTCGTCAGCTATACCTACTGAATTTTTCTACCCTTCTCCTGAGGGAATCGCCCCCGGGGTACGCCGGCCAGTCTGTCGTCAGCACCAGGTCCATGGTCAGGCTCCGGTTTCCTGTTTTTTTGCCCTTTTCCGGTCGTTTTCATCGAGAAGGATTTTACGCAGGCGCATCGATTTGGGCGTGATTTCAATGAATTCATCCCCGGCGATATACTCCATGGCCTCCTCGAGGGAGAATCGCACCGGTGGGCTCAGGATGGCCTTGTCGTCTGATCCGGAAGCCCTCATGTTGGTCAGTTTCTTGGTGATGGTCACGTTGACCGTCAGGTCATCCAGCCGGGAGTTTTCGCCAATGACCTGACCGGCGTATACTTCCTCCCCGGGGAAGATAAAGAATTTTCCGCGGTCCTGAAGTTTGTTGATGGAGTAGGCGATGGCGGTGCCCGTATCCAGGGCGATGAGCGATCCGTTGCGGCGGATGCCGATCTCTCCCTTCCAGGGTTCATAGTCCTTAAAGCGGTGGGCCATGATGGCTTCGCCTTCAGTGGCCGTAAGCATCAGGTTGCGCAGGCCGATGATCCCCCGCGAGGGAATCGAGAATTCCAGGTGGGCCCTCTCGTTTTTCACCTCAAAAAGGGTGATTTCCCCCTTGCGCTGGGAGACCAGTTCAATCACCTTACCCGAGAATACTTCGGGGACCTGCACGGTCAGGGATTCCACCGGTTCAAATTTAACGCCGTCTACTTCCCTGATGATGACACGGGGCTGTCCCACCTGCAGTTCATATCCCTCACGGCGCATGGTCTCGATCAGGATGGAAAGGTGCAGGATACCCCGTCCATAGACCATGAAGGTGTCGGCCGAGGCTGTATCCTCCACCCTGAGGGCCAGGTTTTTTTCTGTTTCCTTGTAAAGGCGGTCACGCAACTGCCGCGAGGTGACATACATACCCTCCCGGCCAAAAAACGGAGAGTTGTTGGAGGAGAAAACCATGCTCATGGTGGGTTCGTCGACTCTGATGGGTGACAATCCTTCAGGCTCCAGATGGTCGGCAACGGTATCCCCGATCTCGAAATTTTCAAGCCCGAAGATGGCGCAAATTTCGCCTGCCCTCACAGGTTTCTTGGTTTTCTCCTTGCCCAGCCCCTCGAAAAGGTAAACCTCCCTGGCGGTGTTTCTGATCATGCTCCCGTCGCGCTTCACCAGGGTCACCTGACTTCCGGGCACTAACTCCCCGCGTGAGACCTTGCCCACCGCGATCCTTCCCACATAGGAGGAGTAGTCGAGCGAGGTGATTCTCATCTGGAGGGTTCCCGCGATGTGGCGGGCCGGGGGAATGTACCTGATGATGGTGTCGAGCAGGTAACTGATGTCTTCGGTGGGGCTCTTCCAGTCGGGTCCCATCCACCCCTGTTTCGAGGAGCCGTAGACAGTGGGAAAATCAAGCTGGTCCTCGGTGGCATCGAGGCTGAACATCAGGTCAAAGACTTTTTCATGGGTCTCTTCAGGGTTGCAGTTGGGCTTATCCACTTTGTTGATGACCACCAGGGGTTTCAAACCCAGTTCCAGGGCTTTCTGCAATACGAACCTGGTCTGTGGCATCGGCCCTTCAAAGGCGTCCACAATCAGCAGCACCCCATCGGCCATGTTGAGCACCCTTTCGACTTCCCCTCCGAAATCAGAGTGTCCGGGTGTGTCGATCACATTGATCTTTACATTCTTATAGCGAACCGAGACATTCTTGGAGAGGATGGTGATCCCCCGTTCCCTTTCCAGGTCGTTGCTGTCAAGAATAAGGTCCCTGACCTCCTGGTTGTCTCGAAAAAGTTTGACCTGGTGCAATATGCGATCGACGAGCGTTGTTTTGCCGTGGTCGACGTGTGCGATGACGGCTACGTTCCTGATTTCTTCCATTCTTTTATCAATTGGGCTGCAAAAGTATAAAAGGATTTGAGTACTCCTTTAAATTTGAATCAATTACTGTAGTCCGGATCCTCACTGTTAACATTAAGAATGCGGCTTTTTTAATATCTTTCCCAAAAATTCGGAACCCATGATGATACCACGCATAGACAAGCTGAGACATACCGGATCGGGAAATTTCCTTTTGATGGCTGGTCCCTGTGCCATCGAGGGGGAGGCGATGGCCATGGAGATTGCCGCGTCGATTGCGGCGATCACCGACCGGTTGCAGATTCCTTGGATTTTCAAGGGCTCCTACCGGAAGGCGAACCGTTCGCGGCTTGACTCCTTTTCGGGGATCGGGGATGAGAAGGCGCTGGAGATTCTCCGGAAGGTGGGAGAGCGGTTTGAGGTGCCTGTGGTCACCGATATTCATGCGGCGGGTGAGGCTGCGCTGGCTGCCCGTTATGCAGATGTGCTGCAGATTCCGGCGTTTCTGTGCCGACAGACCGATCTGCTGGTGGCCGCCGCGGTGACCGGAAAGGTGGTCAACATCAAAAAGGGTCAGTTTTTATCACCCGGGGCCATGAAGTATGCCGTAGGAAAGGTGAGGGATTCGGGCAACGACCGTATTTTGCTGACCGAGCGGGGTACAATGTTCGGATATCAGGACCTGGTGGTGGACTACCGGGGGATTCCGGAGATGCAGGCGCTGGATTGCCCCGTGGTGCTGGACATCACCCATTCCCTGCAGCAACCCAACCAGGCAGGTGGGGTGACCGGAGGCCAACCCCGGCTGATTGAGACCATTGCCCGCGCCGGAATTGCCGTGGGTGCCGACGGCATTTTCATCGAAACCCACCCCGACCCGGCATCCGCCAAATCGGATGGGGCCAACATGCTTCCCCTCGCATTACTCGAAGGATTGCTGGAAAAACTGGTCCTTCTGCGCCAAACCATCCTGGCCTTTCCCGCATAGCGCCGAGCCTGGCTTATTCACCTGGTCCACCCGGCTTTCGTGGAGGAAAACAGTGCACTCTGGGAAAAGGTGGTTGTCTACGATGCGGTGGATATTCCCTGAACCTCATCGGGTGCAGTGGGAAATAGGGTTCACTTCCAGGGAGCCTCATGCCGGTAGCCTCTTCAGGGCATGCTTTTGCGGGGTACCGGGGAGGCATGGTGGAACCCTGCTTGAAGCGGGCGGCCTGAAAGTCTGGGAAGCGAAGGAATCCTGTTGTTTACCCTTATGCGTTATACACAGATGTCATCGAGGATAAAGAGATTGGTTGCGGTGTTCACCGGAGGAGAGAAAGCTTCCTGGTGGCAGGATATCAGGGAGGCGATTGCCGGCACGGAGCGTGATTTCACGGAGAGCAGTGTGGGCAAGGCCATATTCATTCTTTCGGTGCCGATGGTCCTGGAGATGGTCATGGAATCCCTTTTTTCCATTGCCGACATCTGGTTTGTATCGCGTTTGGGTGCCGATGCCATAGCCACGGTGGGTTTGACCGAGTCGGTGATGACCATTGTGTATTCGGTGGCTTCAGGTTTCGGGGTGGCCACCACGGCGCTGGTGGCCCGCCGGATCGGGGAAAAGGATCCCCGTGGTGCAGGGTCGGCGGCGGTGCAGGCGATCCTGTTGGCCCTGCTGGTATCGGTGGTGATTTCCCTGCCGGGAATTTTCCTGGCCCGGGAGTTCCTGATCCTGATGGGAACCACTGAGGCGGTGGCCGAAGAATACGCCCTCTACCCAGCCATCATCTTCGGTTCCAACGGGGTGGTCATGCTGTTGTTCATCATCAACGCCATTTTTCGCAGTTCGGGCGATGCGGCCATCTCTTTCAGGGTGATTCTGGTTGCCAACCTGATCAACCTGGTTCTGGATCCGCTGTTTATTTTCGGGTGGGGGCCGGTGCCGGCCCTGGGTATCAAGGGGGCAGCCATCGCCACTGCCATGGGCCGGGGCATAGCGGTAATCTATCAGCTTTATCTTTTATTGGGGGGGCACCACCGCATTGCGGTGAAGCCGTCCGACTTCCGGGTCAGGCCCCGGGTCATGGGAGAGCTGGTCAGGGTCTCCCTGGGAGGGATCTTTCAGAATCTGATCGCCACCTCCTCCTGGATATTCCTGGTGCGCATCATTGCGGTCTTCGGATCCCTGGCGGTGGCTGGCTATACCATTGCCATCAGAATCATCGTCTTTGCCCTTCTGCCGGCTTCGGGAATCGCCAATGCCGCCGCCACCCTGGTGGGCCAGAACCTGGGGGCCGGCCATCCCCAGCGGGCCGAGAGATCGGTGTGGATCACCAGCTACGTCAACATGGCCATGATGGGCCTTATCGGCATACTCCTGGTGCTCCTCCCCGGAGGCCTGATCAGCTTCTTCAGCAGCGACCCGGGGGTGATCTCCCAGGGAACCCTCGCTTTGAGAATCATCAGCATGGGATTTGTGTTTTACGGGCTGAGTATGGTCATGATCCAGGCTTTCAACGGCAGCGGCGATACCGTCACCCCCACCATTATCTTCTTTTTCGGATTCTGGCTCGTCGAGATCCCTCTGGCCTGGCTTTTCGCCTTTACCCTTCAGTGGGGCCTCACGGGAACCTGCCTGGCCATCGTCATCGCCGAATCCCTGGTCGCCGTGGTGGCCTGGTGGTACTTCCGCAAGGGAAAATGGAAAACCGAGAAAATCTGACCCCCTGCCATGCAGATGCCGTTCTGGCATAAGGAGTGTAATAACACAGGGTGTAGTGAATACCTATAAAGAAAAAGAAGATGCGATTACTTGGCAATTTGATTTGGTTGTTGTTTGGCGGACTGGAGGCATTCCTGGGGTATGTGATCGGGGGCCTGCTGCTTTGCCTGACCATTGTGGGGATTCCATTCGGTTTGCAGGCGTTCAAGCTGGCGGAGGTGGCCCTGTGGCCCTTCAATAAAAGCTGGGAGTTGAAGGAATGGGCTCCCGGCTGCCTTTCCACCCTCATGAATCTGATATGGCTGGTGGTGGCGGGATTCTGGATCGCCCTGTCCCATTTGCTGTTCGGGTTGTTGCTGGTGATCACCATCGTGGGTATTCCGTGGGGCAGACAGCATTTCAAGCTGATGTCACTGGCGCTCACTCCCTTTGGCCGTAAGGTCATCACCACCTGAGTGACCCGGTCAGCACATGATGACGGAACCCGGTGAAGTCACTTCTCTTCTTCGGGGGTGGACAGAGGGCCAGGGCCCGCTTCCTCCTGCGGCACCGGCATCGGGGCGGCGGATGTCTCTGTTTTGCGGAAGATATCGGCACGTGACTGGGGCCTGATACGTTCCTTCCAATCGAAGCCTGAGAGGCGGCGCTCTTCCTCACTCAGCTGGGGCAGGGGAGTGAGCCGCCCTTCCGGGTTGCCCAAAAATGAAATCCTGAAGGCTTTCCCCTCTTTGAACTGTATGGCCAGTTTGCTGCTCTCGGCCCGGTTAAGACCGATGATATTTCCCTTGTCACGGGCATAATAGATGGTTTGGCCGTTCCCGTCGACGAAAATGTGGTCAAGCTGTTCGCCGACGATGTACCCGGTCATGTTTTTCCCCTTCACCTGATCAAACATCGCCGAGTCCTGCCTTGAAATGATAAAGGCGTCGTTCCGGAGCTGCACTTCGTCGGGGGCGGGATTCCGGGTGATCATCTCAATATAGTCGGCGCTCATCTGGTGGATTTCAGACCACAGAACCGGTTCACGGTGGAGCTGGATAGTCGAATCGCGGCTGAAATATACCAGGGAGTCGCATTTCCCCTGCAGGTCGGTCCGATAAAACCTCACACCGTGAAAGGCTTTGATGATTTTTTCATCGGGGATGGTGTCGGCGACGGTTTTGAGCGTATCGGCATGAAGGAAGAGGGAGTCTCCTTCGCTGATCATGATAAACTGTGCCGAATCGGTGATGAAGGCCGTTTCGGTGACTTCGTCGAACCATGCATTCCGGCCTTTGACAATAACATTGTTTTCGATGTCAATGATTTCGATCATTCCGCGGGCCTTACCGTAGCCTTTGTTGCGGTCGTAATCGATGACATCGCCCTTCATCTGCTGTTTTTCATTGTACACCAGTGGATTCTTCAGGAGTTGTGCTTCGCCGGTCCGGGAGTTGTACCAGCCGTCCTCGGCGTATATGGTATTCACTGAGTCGCGGATGGTCGTCGGCCCCTGGATGTAAAAAATGCCGGTGGCCGTGTTGTATTTGACGGTGTCGCTTTCCAGGCGGTAATCTTCATTGTAACCCACCACCTCCTGATAGAAATAGACGATATCCTCGTCGACATGGTATCGGGCGATACGGCTGGTGAGTACGTTGGTGCTGTCGATGATTTTCCCCTGGTCGTCATAGTATCCTACATTGGGGATCAGGTCGTAGTCGACGGTATCGGAGAAGAGTGTGGTGGATTTGTTGACGAGCCTGACATTGCGTATGGCCCTGGCGAAGCTCAGGTCGCCGTCGTAATAAATCATGTCGGCATAGAGGTGGGCGGTGTCACCCTGGTTGATGTGCACATTTCCGAAGGCGTCGACGCGGTTGGTTCCGGTGTAGGCATAGGCGCTGTCGCACCACATTAAAACATCGTTGTGGCGGATGCGTACGTTGCCGATGAGACGCTGGGCATTGGCCACAATGGCTTCGTTGAATTCCAGGAAGTCGGCTTGTTCGATGTCGATGCGTTTTTTCTCCGGGTCCTGCATTCCATTGACGGCGTAGGAGGTGGTCTGAGGGGGTTGGCCTGCCGCTGCTCCCTGGGAGGAGGGGAAGGTATTCCCGGAGTTCGTGGCCGGGGTTGTAGCCGGGGTTGTAGCCGGGGTCCTGGCCGGGTTCGTGGCCGGGGCAGTGGCCGGGGCAGTGGCGGGAAAAGTGGCTGCCGGCCGGCCCGTGTTGCGGGCAGGTGTGCGGACCGGTGGCGTGGCCGGGGCCATCACCGGCCGGCCGGTAGGCTGCCCTTTTTTCTCCTGGGCTCCCAGGGGGATCACCCCCATAAGGAGCAGCACCAGTAGAACCAATGTGCCCGGTTTGCAGAAAACACTGTCGGAAAGGGTTGTCTTCATTTACAGGAGTCCGGCGATGATGTCATCCACAGAGATATTTTCAGCTTCAGCCTTATAGTTTTTGATGATACGGTGGCGGAGGATGGAGGGGGCCACAGCCTGCACATCTTCGATGTCGGGGGAGTACTTTCCGTGGAGGGCGGCGTGGGTTTTGGCGCCGACCACGAGGTACTGGGAAGCCCTGGGGCCGGCTCCCCATTTTAGATACTGGTTGGCTGCGGAGGCGCCATGGGGGGTGCCGGGACGCGACCTGGCGGCGACCTTCACCGCATAGCTGATCACATGGTCGCTGATGGGAATCTTCCTGATGAGTTCCTGGAAATACTGGATTTCAGGCCCGGTGATTACCGGCCGGAGTTCCACTTCCCTGTTGGAGGTGGTGTTCCTGACGATGGTCAGTTCATCTTCGAACCGGGGATAGTCAAGCCAGATGGAGAACATGAACCGGTCGAGCTGTGCCTCGGGAAGGGGGTAGGTACCCTCCTGTTCGATGGGGTTCTGGGTGGCCAGGACAAAAAAAGGCTGCTCCAGTTCGAAATGCTGCCCCGCAGAGGTGACGGCCCGCTCCTGCATGGCTTCGAGAAGAGCCGACTGGGTTTTGGGGGGGGTACGGTTGATTTCGTCGGCCAGGATGACATTGGCGAAAACGGGCCCCTGCACAAACCGGAACTGCCGGTCCTTGTCGAGGATTTCAGTGCCGATGATGTCGGAAGGCATCAGGTCAGGCGTGAACTGAATCCGGTTGTACTTCAGCCCGAGCACCCTGGCGATGGTAACCACCAACAGCGTCTTGGCCAGTCCGGGTACCCCGATCAGAAGGCAATGGCCCCGGCTGAACAGGGTGTTAAGCACCTGGGTGACCACCTCGTCCTGTCCGTATACCACACGGGTGATCTCTGCATGGAGTTCCCTGTATTTGGCATGAAGCGCATCGAGCGCCTCCACATCGTTGCGGTATTGCATAAAAGTGAATTCTGGGTTACTTGATCCAGTTGGCAAACTTGAAATTGCAGTTCGAATAGGTGGGGTCAATGCGGATATAGGTCCTGGCCTGCTGCGTGGATATCCACTTTTCCAGGACTTCCTGTTTCTTCTTCTCAAGATAGAGTTGGGCCAGCTGCTGGTAATCGCTCTGCAGGTTAGCCCGGTGCCCGTCGGTCTTATTGGTCAGCTTGATGACCTTGTACACCGTTTGGCGCGAGTTCTCGTCGATGGTCTGGAAAGGACGGGAGATCTCATTGATGTTCATGGTGGTGATGATCTTACTGATGTCGGGATCGAGTTCCTCCACGCTGAACCGTGAGGAGAGACTCTCGGGGTTGATCATCAGTCCGCCATTGTTGCGGGTGTTTTTATCCTGGGAAAACATCATGGCTGCATTCTCGAAGGTGATCTGTTCCTTGCGGATCATATCAGCGAGGCTGTCGAGGCGGGCGGCGGTCCTGGCAAGGGCTTCCGGGGCTACCTTTGGCCGCATCAGAATATGACGGGTGTTTATTTTTTCACCTTTCCGGTCGATGAGCTGGATGATATGGTATCCGAAATCGCTTTTTACCACATTGGAGATCCGGTCATCTTTAAGGTTAAAGGCGGCTGCGGCATAGGCAGGGTCAAGCTGGGCCCTCCCCAGGTAACCGATCTCCCCTCCCATGCGCTGTTCCGGCGCTTCGGAATACAACACCGCCAGCGTGGCAAAATTGGCCCCTTCCTCCTCAATCCTCCGCTTGAAATCACGTAGCTGAGCCTTGACCCGGTTCTCCTCCTCGAGATCTATCTCCGGAATGAGGGTGATCTGCTTATATTCATACTGCACGGGAATCAGAGGGATCTCCTCCTCTTTCAGATTCCTGTAGTGATAGCGCACTTCCGATGGCGTCACCGTGACGTCCCTGATGATTTTATCCTGCATCTGCCGGCTGAGAAGCTGGTTTTTAATGGCTTCCTGCATGTCGGCCTTCAACAGGGGGATCGGTTTCTTAAAGTGGTTTTCCACTTCCTTTTCAGACCCCAGGAAACTGATGTAACGCTGCAGGGTCGCATCCAGGTTCTGGTTGATCTGGTTATCGGTGACCACGATGTCGGTATCGAGCAGGGCTTCGGCCACCAGCAACTTGTCGATCAGGAAGTTTTCCAGGATCTCGCATTTCATGTCTCCTTCGGTGGTGATGCCCTGCGCCTGCTGCTGAATGAACATATCCTCGATTTCCGATTTCAGGATGATGTTGTTCCCCACGACGCCAATGATCTGGTCGATCACCCTGTCCTGGGCCCGGGCGGGCTGGCCCGGCCATATGCCGGAAAGCAGGAACACCAGGGTCATTGCCCCGTAAAACTTCTTATTTCTTCTCCATTTCATATAATCTGAATTTTTTGTTTCTCACTCCTTCGGCATAAATATCCTCTTCCAGTTTTTTCAGGAATTCCGTTTTACGGGTGTTGATGATCAGGTCACGGATGTTCCCGCTCACATATTCGGGAGGGGCGGGTTCACCTTTTTCTTTGAATCCCAGCACACAGATGAGGTAATAGTATTTATCGTCCCTTTCCTCGAGGGTGGATCCGGAGGTGATCCGGTCCTCCCGGGGAGAATCGTATCCCGGGAGGTTCCTCAGGACCAGGCCGGCGTCGACCCAACGGTCGGTATAGAGTTGGTAGGATTCGGCATAGCGGAGACAGAATTCCTGGAGTTCACGGAGTTCAACGGGGTTGGAGCTTCCGCAGAAGGCCCTGGCCTTTTCAGGTTGGGAGACCTCCAGGGGGATTTTGATAAAAACCGCCTTCATCAGAGGGGCGGTAAGGGTGAAGTGGGGTTTGTTTTTTTCATAGAAGGCCGTGATCTCCTGATCGCTGACCACCGTGTCCAGTTTTTCGGCCATAAGGGCTTTCTTGTAGCGGTAGGTAATCAGGCCGGCGCGGTATTCTTTGAGTTCCGCGGTTACATCGCGTTGCGCCATGGTGAGGTTTTCCTCTGCTTTGGTGACCAGCAGGGAGGCGGTGACCCATTTCCTGATGTAATCCTCGGCCATCAGAAGGCTGTCTCCGCTACTGATTCCGTCAGGGATGATGCTCTGCAGTTCATCGAGGTACAGGATGTCATCGCCGGCTTTGGCTACGGCCACCCGGTCGTTGCTCCAGGGAGGCCGGCAGGCCACCAGCAGGCATAAACAAACGGCCAGCAGGTATGGAATGCGGGTTCTAACCATCGGCAAGTTGTTTGACCAGCTTCTTGTTGATTTTTACAGGATACTTCCTGCGCAGTTCCCTGACCCATTGTTCTTCGAGATACTGCTGGTAATCAGAGATATGGTAGCCCCTGGATTCGTCAAGGGCTTTGGGAGCCGGGGCCATCTTCTCGCCGGTGATGAATCCGGTGGTTTCATTCCAATCTACGGGCAAACTCCCCTCCCAGAGGTAATAGTCGATGACCGGGTTTTCACCCTTTTCCCAGATTCCCCGGCTGATGGTAAGCGCTCCATCGGGCAGTCTGAGCACATCCTGGATCTCCCCTGGGTCCACCCCCGAATCCACCAGGGTTTCGGCCTCCTCCTTCAACTGCGGGCTCGCACAACGGACGATACTGCCCTGGTACCGCTCGGGCCAGAGATACTTCCCCTTGTTGGTTTCATAGAACGCCGCCAGTCCCACCGAATCGGAAGCCGCCTTCTGCCAGATCTTGCGCTCAGAGATATTGAATAGAAGGATTCCGTCGTGGTATTCCTGCAGGAGGGAGCGGAAGTCGGGGTGTTTTTCCTCCAGACGGCTCTCCTCGTACCGGATCAGGGTTTCATTTTCCCAGGCGTGGTAGTAGCGGGGGAGCATCCCGGGATCATTCCGGAGTTGCTGACCGGGGATGGTTTTGAGGTGGTCGGCCCATTCGCGGGCGGTAATTTTCTGGTTGGCGAAGGTGAAAAGCAGCTGGCTCTGGTCAAAATCAGCAGGGATGACCAGGGAATCACCTGAGATCCAGGTTTTGCCGGCAGCCAGCACCCTTTCCACACGCTCTTCACTGCGGGTGAAATGGTATTCGTTTTTCAGGTCGGCCACAAAGGCTTCCCTGCTGTGTTCGCTGCGTTCACCATCGCGTTTGATCCGTTCCTCGAGTTCTCTTTTTACCTGGTCAAAGGCAGGCAGTGGCCTGTATTCGAGCCTTTTGATAATATGGAATCCGAAGCCGGAATCGATGGGCCGGGTATAATCTCCGTCGTTAGAGAGGGCAAAGGCGGGATCGGCAAAGGCGGGGATCATTCTGTTGCGTGAAAACCAGGGAAGCTCCCCGTTGTTAGCGGCGCTGCGTTCATCGTCGCTGTTTTCCCGTGCAAGCCGGGTGAAACTGGCTCCCCCTTCCAGGAGGTGGTAGAGGCTGTCGGCCGCCTGCCGGGCTTTTTCCTTTTGTGCGGGAGAGGCATCGGGAGCGTAAATCTTCATGATGTGCGCCACATGGATCTCACCCTGGGCCTCGCGGATGCCGTTGACCTTAAGGAGATGGTATCCGAATCGGGTACGCACCGGCATGGAGACTTCTCCCACGGGGGTGGTATAGGCAGCTTCCTCAAAGGGATAAACCATCTGGAAGACCGTGAACCACCCCAGGTCACCTTTATTGGCCTGTGCCGAAGGATCCTGGGAATACGTGACGGCCGCGTCCCCGAAATCGAGGCCCCCGAGAATCTCTTCCCTGATCTCCATGATTTTTTTGCGGGCAGCAAGGGTGTCGGCGGGGGAGGCCCCGTCCGGAACCTCTACCAAAAGGTGGCTGGCATTGACCTCTTTGAGCATCCGCTGGTAGGTCTCTTTTACCAGCTGGTCGTTAAAGGTGATGTTGGTCAGGTAGGGCGTCGACAATTCGTTGCGATAACCTTCCAGTTCCGTTTTGAAGGCCTGTACCGTGTCCATTCCCAGGTGCATGGCCTCCATCACTTTCAGCTTGAAATTGATGAACAGCTCCAGGTACTCCCTGGCCGTTTTTTTGTTTTCCGGGTCCTGGATATTGGCGTTGTTCCGCTCATAGATGCGGTGAAACTCATCGGGAGTGATGGCCGTTTTGCCGATGGTGACCAGCGCCCCCTTTTTCTCCTGGGCCGGGGCCATCCCTGCCAGGGTCGTCAGAAGCAATCCGAGGATCAGAATATTTCTCATAGGTGTTATACTCAGGAAATTAAGTTCATTCGTGATGCGGCAGAGAGCGCTGTTCAGAGGGTGGTCAGAGGGATTGCCTGCTGCTGTAATTCGGGGCTTCGCGGGTGATGCTCACGTCGTGGGGATGGCTCTCCTGGATGCCGGCATTGGAGATGCGGGTGAATCTGGCCTGCTGGAGCATGGTGATGTTTTTTGCGCCGCAGTAACCCATGCCGGCCCGCAGTCCGCCCATCATCTGGTAAAGGACTTCCTCGAGAGTGCCCTTGAAGGGGACCCGGGCGGCGATGCCTTCGGGTACCAGTTTGCGGATGTCCTCTTCCATATCCTGGAAGTAGCGGTCCTTGGAGCCTTTCTGCATGGCTTCTATGGAGCCCATGCCCCTGTAGGCTTTGAATTTTCTGCCCTGGTAGAGGATCGTTTCTCCCGGGGATTCCTCGACGCCGGCGAAGAGTCCACCGGCCATAATGGAGTGTGCCCCTGCGGCCAGGGCTTTGACGATGTCTCCGGAATAGCGGATGCCTCCGTCGGCGATGACGGGTACTCCCGAGCCACGGATGGCCTTTGACACGTTGTAAATGGCTGAGAGCTGGGGCATGCCGACGCCGGCAATCACGCGGGTGGTGCAGATGGACCCGGGGCCGATGCCTACCTTTACCGCGTCGGCGCCCGCCTTGACCAGGTCGGCAGCGGCTTCGGCCGTGGCGATGTTCCCGGCGACGATCTCCAGCCCGGGCCAGGCCTGCCTGGCCCTGCGGAGCATCTCCATCACCCCCCGCGTATGGCCATGGGCCGTATCGATGACGATGGCGTCAACCTGCGCACGTACAAGGGCTTCGATGCGCTCCATGCTGTCACCCGACACCCCGACCGCCGCAGCTACCCGCAGCCTCCCCTTGTCGTCCTTGCAGGCCAATGGCTTATCCTTGGCCTTGGTGATGTCCTTATAGGTCACCAGCCCGATCAGCTTGCCATGCTTGTCGATCACCGGCAACTTCTCTATCTTGTAACTCTGCAGAATCTCCGAGGCCTTTTCCAGGTTCGTGGATTCGGTCGTGGTGATCAGGTTCTCACTGGTCATCACTTCCGTGATCGGCCTTTCCATATTCTTCTCAAAGCGGAGATCCCGGTTGGTGACAATCCCCACCAGGATGCCCTGCCCATCGATGACGGGAATACCCCCGATCTTGAAGTTGGCCATCAGCTCGAGGGCGTCGGCCACCTTCTTCCCCTTGTCGATGGTCACCGGATCGAAAATCATCCCGTTCTCAGCCCGCTTGACACTAATGACCTGACGCGCCTGCTCCTCAATATCCATGTTCTTATGGATGACGCCGATCCCCCCTTCCCGGGCTATCGCGATGGCCAGCTTGTATTCGGTGACCGTATCCATGGCCGCGGAAACCACCGGAGTGTTGAGCAGGATGTTCCGCGTAAACTGTGTCCTCAGATCTGTTTCGCGGGGCAGAACTTCCGACCAGGCCGGAATCAGGAGTACATCATCGAAGGTGAGACCTTCCGAAACCACTTTATCAGAAAGAAATGACATCAGCGTGTGTATTAAATTTTAATAAAGCGCAAAACTACAAATTTTAGTCTATTTAGGCCGATTTATTTTGGCAGCCCCCGGTTTTTGGCTTTAAAAATTGTTAAAGAAGAAGGGGTTTCGTTAATTTGCATCAGGGTGAGCGATTTTCAAAAAATACTGCAGAAATACTGGGGTTATGCTGCATTCAGACCGCTCCAGCTGGAGATCATCGAATCGGTGGCGGCGGGTAAGGATACCCTGGGATTGCTGCCCACGGGAGGCGGCAAATCGGTGACTTTTCAGGTGTATTCCCTTTCGGTCGAAGGGATGTGCCTGGTGATCACTCCATTGATTGCCCTGATGAAGGACCAGGTGGAGAACCTCCGGAAACGGGGGATCAGGGCGCTCAGTCTGCACAGCGGGATGACAGCGGGCGAAATTAAAATCACTTACGACAATGCGGTATGGGGGGAGTATAAGTTTCTTTATGTATCCCCGGAGCGGCTGGAATCGGAGGTGTTCCTGGAGAAGCTGCGCCAGATGAAAATCAACCTGATCGCGGTGGATGAGGCGCATTGCATTTCGCAATGGGGGTACGACTTCAGACCTAGTTATCTGCGGATTGCCGGCCTGAGGCCTCTTTTACCCGGGGTGCCGGTGCTGGCCCTGACGGCCACCGCCACACCCCGTGTGGTCGAGGATATCCAGGAGAAACTTCTCTTTGCCGTAAAAAACGTGAAGGCCACCTCTTTTTCGCGCAGCAACCTGGCCTATATGGTGAGGGAAAAAGAGGATAAATTGGGGTATCTGGTGAAGAGTCTGGAGCGGGCCCGGGGGAGCGGGATTGTCTACGTGCGGAACCGGCGGGGAAGCAGGGAGATTGCCGAGATGCTCCGCAAGAACGGCATTGCCGCCGACTTTTATCATGCCGGGCTCAGCAGCGAGGTGCGGCATCAACGCCAGGACGCCTGGATCAGCAACCAAACCAGGGTCATCGTGGCCACCAACGCCTTCGGCATGGGTATCGACAAACCCGACGTGCGCTTCGTCATCCATGCCGACCTGCCCGACTCGCTGGAAGCCTATTTCCAGGAGGCCGGACGTGCAGGCCGCGATGGCCAGAAATCGGTGGCTGTCCTGCTTTACAATCCCTCCGACAAACTGAAACTCCAAAAACACCTCTCGGTCGTCTTTCCTTCCATCGATTATGTTAAGCGGATATACGAAGCCATCTGCAATTTTCTGCAGGTGGCTGTCGGCTTCGGCAAGAACCAGGTCTTTGATTTCCCTCTGGAACGCTTTGCCGAGAAGTTCCACTTTCAGGTGGCCCAGGTCTATCACAGCATGAAAATCATCCAGCGGCAGGGCTACTTTGAGTTTACCGAGGAGGTCGATTCCCCCTCCCGGATCTATTTCACGGTAAGCCGTGACGAACTCTATAACTTTCAGATCGCCAACGAAGCCTACGACGGATTCATCAAGCTGCTGATGCGCTCCTATACCGGGTTGTTCACCGGTTATGTGATGGTGGAGGAGGAGCTGCTGGCTGCCAGGGCCGCCACAACGCCCGATGTCATCGTCAACTTCCTGAAGCAACTCCACAACCAGCGGATCATCGATTATGTTCCCCGACGCAAAAGCCCTTACATATACTTCTCCAGGGATCGGGTGGAACTGGAACGGCTTCTCTTTTCCCCTGAGAATTATGATTTGCGGAAGCAGGATTTCAAGGAAAGGATCGGGGCGGTCATCCATTATGCCTCTTCCACCCTGAAGTGCCGGAGCCAGATGCTTCTGGCCTATTTCGGGGAGACGGATTCACAGCGGTGCGGGATCTGTGATGTGTGTCTTGAGCGCAACCAGCTGGGACTAAGCAGGATGGAGTTTGACCGTTACCGGGAGGCCATCCGGGAGGGGCTGCAAGAACCCCTTTTGCCCGAGGAACTCCTCTTCCGCCTGGGACCCGGGAATGAATCCCTGCGGGAGGTGCTCCGCTGGCTGATGGACCACGGCAAGATCGTCAGGAGAATTGACAACCGCCTGGAATGGAAAAGCGAAAAGTAAAGAGCCTGAAGGAAGGGAATGGGGGTTTTTCTTAATTTTGCCGGGTTATATTCTGAAAAATGGAGAACAATGGATTAAACAGCGTGGTATATGGCCGGAATGTGGTGGAGTTTGTGGCGGTGGCCAGCGAGTTCTGCCGCCTTATAGAGGCGCCCGGGGGGTATCCTCTTCCCGCTCTGGCCGATCTTACCCGGAAATTGCTGCCCCTGCTATACTTCAAGGCCTCCCTTTTGCCCCCGGTAGACACCGTGAGTGAGGAGCCTCTGGAGAAGTATGTGACCGAAATGGAGTATAATCTTCATCTCCAGAAATGGGCCGTATTGCTCGGGGAATATGACACCTACCAGGAGGTTTTCGACCCGGAGCTTCAGTTCGGAACGGAGGCCGTTACGGCCAGTATCTCTGAAAGCCTTCTCGACATCTACCAGGATCTGAAGGATTTTCTGACCTCTTACAGTTTGGGCAATGAAGAGGTGATGAACGACGCCCTGGCCGAATGCCGGGCCCATTTCGGGGAATTCTGGGGTCAGCGGCTGGTGAATGTGCTGCGGGCCCTGCATCAGCTGGTTTTCAGCGGTGACCTGGAGGTGGGGGAGAAGAAACCAACGGAACACCCGGAAGGCCGCAGGGGGACCTCCGGTTGGGTGGACCGTTTTTTTGGGGAAAACCATGAGTGACATGCCAGACATGGTCAGGGAGTCCATCTCGAAGGAAGAGGTGGCGGAATTGCCGTTGCGGCAGTTCGAAGGAGAAATGGTGGTTGTGGAGAGCCCCGCCGGAGTGCATGAGGCTGTCAGGGAACTCCGCGGGTATCCCGTACTGGGGTTTGACACAGAGACGAAACCCTCCTTCCGGAAGGGCGACAACCACCAGGTGGCCCTTCTTCAGTTGTCGACACATCAAAAAGCATATCTCTTCAGGGTGAAGAAGACGGGTATTCCTCCTGATTTGAAGCAGTTGCTGGCCGATCCGGGTGTACTCAAGGCCGGCGTGGCCATCCGTGATGATCTGAAGGCCCTGCAGAAAATAGTGCCCTTCCGGCCGGGGGGGTTCATCGAATTACAGGACCAGGCCCAGTCCCTGGGCATCAGGGATTTCAGCCTTAAAAAGCTGAGCGCCATCCTGCTGGGGTTCCGGGTTTCCAAGTCCCAGCAACTCTCTAACTGGGAAGCCGACCAGCTCACTGCGCCGCAAATGGCCTATGCCTCCACCGATGCCTGGGCCTCCCTGCTGATTTATGACAAACTTCAACAGCTGTTGCCATGAACCGTTCCCTGCCCGTGATAGGGCTAAAGTCGGGCAAGGAGCAGTCGTTGCTGCGTTTTCATCCCTGGGTGTTTTCGGGGGCCATAGGTCATCTGCCACCGGGGCTCCGTGAGGGGGAGGTGGTGCAAGTCATGTCACGGGAGGGAAAGAGTTTGGGATGGGGCCATTACCAGATCGGTTCGATTGCCGTGCGGATGCTCACCTTCGGGGAGGAGCCCCCGGGGCCGGATTTCTGGACAGAGAGGATCGCCTCCGCTCTGGAAGTGCGTCGCCGGGCGGGACTCACCGGGCAGCCCGGGAATGATGTTTTCAGGCTGATACACGGGGAAGGAGATGGCCTGCCGGGGCTCATCTGCGATTACTATAACGGGGTGGTGGTCCTCCAGGCCCACAGTGCGGGAATGTTCCTTGCCCGCGGGGAGATTGCCCGGGCTCTGGGCGAGGTGATGGGCGGGGCCCTGTCCGCCGTCTACGATAAGAGCGAAAAAACCGTTCCCTATAAGGCGGGCCTCGATCCCCGCGACGGCTACCTGTCGGGAAGGGCACAGGTGCCCCATGAGGTGACCGAACACGGGCTCCGCTTCCGTGTCGACTGGGAAACAGGCCAGAAGACCGGCTTTTTCATCGACCAGCGTGAGAACCGGCAGCTCGTTGGCCAGTACAGCCAGGGACGACACGTCCTGAACATGTTTTGCTATACCGGGGGTTTCTCGGTGTATGCCCTGCGGGGGGGAGCCGCACTGGTCCATTCTGTGGATGCCTCCCGGAGCGCCGTGGAGATGAGCCATGTCAACGCCGGCCTTAATTTTCCGGGTGACGGGCGCCACGAGGCATTCGCCGCCGACGCCTTCGCCTTTATGAATGGGATGGGCGGAAAATACGATCTGATCATTCTTGACCCTCCGGCGTTTGCCAAACACCAGGAAGCGCTGCCCCAGGCCCTGAAAGCCTACAAACGGATCAACGCCAAAGCCATGGAACTGATTCGCCCGGGGGGCCTGCTCTTCACCTTTTCCTGTTCGCAGACCGTCGCACGCGACCGATTCCGGGAAGCGGTGTTCAGTGGTGCCGCCCTCAGCCGCCGGCAGGTCCGTATTCTCCATCAGCTCACACAGCCTGCCGACCATCCTGTGAGCATTTACCACCCCGAAGGGGAATACCTCAAGGGGCTGGTCCTTTACGTCGAATAAACCTGGCCGGAGACCTCCGTGCATGGGTAATCCCCTGCAGGTCATCTGAAAACCTGGGGGGTGAAGGGCGGGCAGCTCAGGAAAGCTGTAAACGTGATGTGGTAGACTCCCATCCACAGGGAGCCCGGAAATGGAGTATACTCCGGTCAGGCCAGAAGGCTTTCCGCTCTGTTTCCTGCAGCGTCGATGGCAGCCACCACCACCGTTTCCCCCTCAGGAATTTCACAGCTGAATGGTTTCTTGCGCAGGAGCTGGGGGTGGTGGGTCACTTCCGCCGCCGCTACTCCGTTGACCAGTACCTCGTAGCGTACAATGGGATCGTCGCCGGCATAGGCCGTCTGCCAGGAGAGAAGGATCTTCCCGTCCTCTTCTGTTTTCCGGAGTTCCCGGGGGCCGGAAAGCCCGGTTCTGGCCATCTGGAAGTAATTGGTTTTACCCTCCTTGATGCCGGCAGCCAGCTGTTCGATTTTTCCCCTTTCATCCGGTGACAATCCGTCGGGGGTGATCTGGGCCGCGTAAAAATTCTGAACCAGCTGGCACCGGAGGGGATCCTCATCGATATGGCCGATGCCCGTGATGAGGGTATGGACCCCCGGTGTGGTCAGGGCGTATTCAATAAGGGGGCGGCTGGGAAGCGCCGGGTCGCCCACCTTCAGGTAGACATGTTCGGGTTTGCTGGACCAGCCGGGTTCCTTGTGGTACATGGCCGCATCGGCAAAGGCCTTCATGCCGATGATGCCCATTCCTTTGGCTTCGGCCACGGGAATGACATTGTGCTGCATGTTGAACATCAGCCGGTCATTGGCATTGATGGCCACCAGCAATCCCCCGAGGAGATCCCATTCGTCGCGCTGAATCATGTCCATCATGGCCGGAGGATTGCTGTGCCCCGAGAAGCCGATGTGGCGGATCAGCTTTTCATTCCGGGGATTCATGCCGGTGAGGTTGGTGCCGTCACGGAAATCGCGCAATGCCACCAGGGCCCCGAAATGACCTTCAGGGTCCAGGGGAGTCTCCAGCCCTTCATAGAGGACATCCACCTCGGCGCTGTTGTGCAGGGTATGGATAAGGATCATGTCGAGGTAAGCCCCTTCGGGGTAATTCCCCTCCCCGTCGCCGAAAACCTGGGTCAGGGTGCGTTTCAGGTCGTCAACAGCGCACTGCACATGTTCCCCGTTTGACCAGTTGCTGACGTTTTCACGGGGTTCCCAGCCTGGATTGCCCCAGCGCATGCAGGTTTTGGAGGTCAGCCAGATGCGGCTGCGCAGCTCCCTGTCATACCCCTCCTCTCCCGGTATCAGATGAAGCCTGCGGAAAGCCTCGTGAAAGTTCCGCTGGCTGGGGCCATACAGGTTCGATGTATCGTAGTAGTTAATCCCTAAATCAAAAGCCTTGAGGATGATGGCCACCGGATCCACTCCTTCCGGGGTCCACTGGATGGAAGCCTGTCCTCCCAATCCCAGGGTAGTGACCATGAAATCGTGTTTCCCGAATTTGCGTGTCATGGGGGCAGGGGTCTTCTCCACATTACAGCCTCCCAGGGGCATCAGGGTTACCGCAGCCGTGGTAGCAGCCGTGGTCTTCAGGAAATTCCTGCGTGAAATGGTGTATTTTTTCATTCTGTAGTGAATTAAGGATTTTACACAGAGAGACGGCGGGCTGGGCCGTCAGGCTTCTCCCCGCCGGCAATGGCTGCAGCCTTCATTGGCGGAGGAAGGGACCGGGGTCAGATGCCGGGTGGTGCCGGCCTTAGTTTTCCCGATTTGTACATGAGGACCGTGGTCCTGTCAAGGGTCGCCAGGCAGCCGTAACGCACCCCTTCCAGCACCGGTTTCACGGTTTCCCAATAGTGGTTGATCCTGGAAAGCTCATCCACGATCTCCACGATCACCGGAACCTTGTCGAGGGTTTCCCAGAACTTGTACGAGTGAATGACTGAGCTGGCTCCGTAACTCATTGCACCCTTGACGGCCGTGGCCCCCGCCAATCCCTGTTTCTTGGCCTGGAAAACGAGGTATTCGTACAGGAGCTGCTGGTTGACCTTGTCGGAGGAACCGACAAAAATCCTCAAAAGATAGTGGTCAGTGGTCTCATTCATGGCCAAAGGAGTTGGATGACAATTTTTCCGGCAAACACGGCAGCCAATCCCAGGAAAAAGGAGAGAGAAGCGTAAAGGGAGAAGCGAAGCCATTCCTGCTGTTGGGCCAGCATGAGCGCGTCATGGGAGAAAGTGGAAAAGGTGGTGAATCCTCCGCAGAATCCCACGGCCAGGAAAAGGCGCAATTCGGGAGAGAGAAGGTTCCCCTTCTCGGAGAGGCTGTACACTACTCCGAGGAGGAAACAGCCCGCCAGGTTCACCACAAAGGTGCCCCAGGGGAAAAGGGCAGCGAGGTGCAGCTGGAAATACCTGGAAATCAGATATCGGGTGATGCTCCCGAGGAACCCGCCAAAACCAATAAATGCCAGCGTCTTAACCATTTTCAATACGGATTGTGGGTGACACGAGATGTCCTCAGCCTGAATCCGGGACCAGGCACTTTAAAGCAGACCTTATCGCCTGATACAAAATTAGCAGCTTTTCACACTTTCCCGCACCGGAACACTCTTTTTTACAGCGCCGGCATCGGCGACAGCGGTTCAAAACCCCGCATATTTAACAATTCTTTAAGGAAATTTTCCGGGGGAAGGGATTCCGGAGAAAAAGTAACGGTTACCTTTGTGACCATTAAAATCAGCAACATCATCATTCACATGGACGACGGCCCGTATCATCAACAAACGAGAGTATTCACCTGCGGTTAGGGTGTGCGTTTAAGCCTCCCCGGCCGTATTACTAGGAGGCTTTTTTTATGATCAGAATCTTCCGTAGCCTTGGCGGGCATGTAGAGTTGCCGGCGGCGGGGCAGAACAGCTGGATCAACGTGACCCAACCCACACCCGCGGAAACAGAACGGATTCAAAGGGAATTCGGGATGCCCGCCGAAATCATTTCTGACATCCTGGACCCTGATGAAAGGCCGCGTGTTGAATTTGACGATGATTTCTCGCTGGTCATTCTGCGCATTCCGGTGGTGGTTTCCAACAATGGCATCCCCTTTCAGACCATTCCCCTGGGGGTTTTCATGACTTCCAGGTATACCGTGACCCTTTGTGGCAGCCCCAATGAGATTTTACCCGCGGAACTGCCTTCGCTCTACAGAGAGCACAAGGAGCAGGTTTCTGACGTCTTTAATTTCATGCTCAGGCTTTCCATGCGCTCGGCCCAATTATACCTCAGATACCTCAAACAGATCAACCAGCAAACCTCGGCGATCGAACGCGAACTGGAGAAGTCGATTCGTAATGAGGAACTCAACCAGCTGCTCAAAATGGAGAAATGCCTGGTGTTCTTCATCACCTCTCTCAAGGGGAACGAGCTGGTGCTGTTCAAACTGAAGAATTCAAAGCGCTATAACCTGGATGAGACCAACGAGGATCTTCTGGAAGACGCCGTGATTGAGACGCGTCAGGCCCTGGAAATGGCGCAGATCTACTCCGATATCCAGGCCGGCATGATGGATGCTTTTGCATCGGTCATTTCCAATAATCTGAACGTGGTGATGAAAAGACTCACCTCCATTTCGATCATTCTGATGATTCCCACACTGATTGCCAGCCTCTATGGCATGAATGTCCCCAATCACCTGGAGGGATGGAAATGGTCTTTTTATCTCATATTGTTGTTTTCCCTTTCCCTGTCGGCCCTGGGGATCTTTCTTTTCAGGCGGCGAAGGTGGTTCTAGACCATTTGCAGGAGCAGCTTGAAGCGGAGGTAGTTCTCCTCCCAGTCGCGGGTGTTGGCGGGCAGGTACTGGATGACGCCGAAGGAGCCGGAGACGATCTGTCTCATTTCGGTGCGTGATTCGAGGTAACCGAGTCCCCTGGCCTGCAGCAGGATGTTTCCGATGGCGGTGGCTTCCACCGGCCCGGCCAGTACGGGCAGGCCCGTGGCATTGGCCGTGAGCTGGCAAAGAAACCGGTTGTTGGCGCCGCCCCCGATGATATGGATCTTCTCCACTGGTTTTTTAACCACCTTCTCGATTTGTTCGAGGGTGAATTTATACTTCAGTGCCAGACTCTCATAAATGCAGCGGGCGATGGCCGCCTGTGATACCGGCACAGGCTGTCCTGTTCTGGCACAGTAGGCACGGATGGCCGCCGGCATATCGGCCGGGTTGAGAAAGCTCTGGTCATCGGGGTCGACCAGGCTGACAAAGGGAGTGGCTCTTCGGGCCATCTCCACAATGTCGCTCCAGGAGAGATTGCCCTCCAGGTCCCACTGTCTCTTGCATTCCTGGATGAGCCACAGCCCCATGATGTTCTTCAGAAAGCGCGTGGTGCCGTCGATCCCTCCCTCGTTAGTGAAATTCAGGGCCAGGGTCTCTTCTGTGACCAGGGGTTCAGGGCTTTCGATGCCCATCAGGGACCAGGTGCCCGAGCTGATGTATGCCCAGGTACCCTCCTCTGCCGGAACAGCGGCGATGGCCGAAGCGGTGTCGTGGGAGGCCACGGCCATGCAGGGAACCGGGTCACACCCCGTTTCGGCACAGACCTCAGGCAGCAGGGGCCCCAGTACATTCCCGGGAAGAATGATCTCCTCGACCAGATCGCGGGGAATGCCCGCCGCATCAAGAAGCCGGAACTCCCATTCCGGTTTTCCCGCTTTTAACATCTGGGAGGTGCTGGCTATGGTATATTCGTTTTTGCGGATTCCCGTAAACAAAAAGTTGAGCACATCGGGGGTGAAAAGCAGTGAACGGGCAATCTTCATGGTTTCAAGCTCCGACCTGATGGCTGAAAACAGCTGGAAAAGGGTGTTGAATTGCATGAACTGGATTCCCGACAGGAGATAAGTCTCCTTCCTGGAGAGGATCTCAAAGAACTGCTTCATGCTTTCGTCGGTTCTTCCGTCGCGGTAAGCAAAAGGGAGCCCTGCCAGATGGCCGTCGGCGGTCACCAGGGCATAATCGACGCCCCAGGTGTCGATTCCGATGGCCTCAGGTTTGATGTTCAGCTCCCTGACACATTTGGCCAGTCCCGTTTTCAGCTCGCTGAAAAGGGTGTAGATGTTCCAGAAGTAGTGGCCGTGGAGCAGATGCATCTGGTTGGGAAAACGGTGGACTTCGGTCAGGGTCAGTTTTTCCCCGGAGAGGGTTCCCAGGATGGCCCTTCCGCTTGACGCCCCAAGGTCAAAAGCCAGGAAATGGTGGTCTTTCATCGTTCATGTGGTTAATGGTGGTGGTCAAGGTAAATGACGTGAAACTGAGGTGAGGCCCGTTTCAGGGCATAAAGATACGGAAAAAGGGCTGCATTCGGGAGCAGTGGGTGTGGATTCCTCAGCGGGGTGGGAGGTGCCGGGTAGCAAAGCGGATGAACTGTTGCCAGTCCCAGGGTGTGATGTCATGAGGGCCTTTGCGGATATGGTATCCGGTGACCGGCATGAGGGGTTCTCCGGGTGGGGGCATGGCAGGGGAGGGGAGGCCGGCCTGTCCGTAGAGGGCATAGACCGGGGCAGCGTGCCATGTCGCGAGGTATTCGCCATGGGGGTCGGCCCACTGGTCTTCCAGGGCACTGGCCACGTAAAGAGGCCTCGGGGCGATCAGGGCCAGAAGCTGATGCTGGTCGACAGGAAGGGTTTCCTCACGGTTGTTGTAAGCTTTAAAGTTGTTGCAGAACCAGTGGGGGAAGGCGTCGTTGATCCTTTCGGCCGTTTCACCGAATTGGCGGCGAAAGAGGGCGGCCCCCCCGCATCCCGAATTGTTGGAAATGACGGCCGCGAAGCGCTGGTCGAGGGCTCCGGCCCACAGGGCGGCCTTCCCCAGCCGGGAGTGGCCGGTGAGGATCACCCTGGAGCCATCCACGCCGGGTTCCTTCTCCAGGCAGTCCATCACCTGGATGAGCCCCCAGGCCCAGGCTGCGAGCGATCCCCACTCTCCGGGACCGGGTTGCACCTGCCCCTCCCGGTAAGCAAAGGGGTGCACCCCGTCACCGAAATCATCCCGGTCGGGATCCACATCCCCGTAGAAAAGGGTGGCCACTCCAAACCCTGCATCCAGGATCATCTGCACCGGCCACCGTTCGCTTTCTGCACCCCGGCTCTGCTCCGTCAGCTGATGGTTGACGATTCCGATCGAGGGGTCGTTCCGGCTCCAGGAGGTACTGATGAATACCGCCGGATCGGTGGTCACCGTATGGTTGCCGTAAAAATTGAGCCCCAGGAACAGAGGGGCTTTTTCCACCCCTTTGGGCAGATAGAGGAGCACCTGAAGGGCCAGTTCCCTGCCGTCCCTTGCCAGTAGCAGTTCCAGTTGCCGGCGCCGTCCGTTGGAAAAGGGAGTGATTTCGCTCTCCTCCCTCACCCTGAGGCCGGTGATCTTCACCCCGGGGGGGATCTTCCCGTATACCTGATCTTCAAAGAGTCCAAGGATCTGCGCCCTCCGCTTTCTTTCCCACGTTTTGGCAGTTTTCACACGCCTGCCCCCGGGAAACATCAACGGATCGGGCAGCGTATAGGCGGGAACGCGGTTTTCGTCGTAGTTGGCGTCCGGCTGGCCGCTCACGGCAGGCGTAAGCAGCAGTAACAGCAACAGCCAGGTCAGCAATCTAAGCATGTTGAATTATTATGGTTACCGGTTAATGTTCAGTGAAGGGAATTCCTCCCCGGGTTATTCCTGCCGGGAAGAGCCCGCGTCGGGTGTGCCGAACCGTTTTCCCCACCAATGGGCCAGCCTTTCCAGGATTTTAGCCTCCGCGGGATTCTTTTGGGGATGATAGAAGCGGAGGTCCCTGATGGTTGCGGGGAGGAACTCCTGTACGGCAAAATTTCCCTCATAATCGTGGGCATATTTATAGTGGTCGCCATATCCCAGTTCTTTCATAAGGCGGGTAGGGGCGTTGCGCAGATGGAGGGGTACGGGCAGGTCACCGCTCCTGCCGACGGTTTCCAGGGCTTTGTCGATGGCCAGGTAGGCAGAGTTGGATTTTGGGGAGGTGGCCAGGTAAATGGCGCATTCTGAGAGGATGATCCGGGCTTCGGGGTGGCCGATGGTGTGGACGGCCTGGAAGGTACTTTGGGCGAGCAGCAGGGCGTTGGGATTGGCCAGTCCCACATCTTCGGCGGCCAGTATCACCATCCTGCGGGCGATGAACTTGACATCCTCTCCCCCCTGGATCATCCTGGCCAGCCAGTATACGGCCGCATCGGGATCACTCCCCCTGAGGCTTTTTATGAAGGCCGAAATGATGTCGTAATGAAGTTCCCCCTGCTTATCGTACATGGCCAGGTTTTTCTGCAGCAGGTGCAGCACCTTGTCGTTGGTGATCACCACGGGATCAGTATCTTCAGCGGTGACCACCAGTTCCAGGACATTGAGGAGCTTGCGGGCATCCCCGCCTGAGAAACGGAGCAGCGCTCCCTCCTCTTCCAGGATAATCTGCCGCGATTTCAGGTCGGGATCCCTGGTGAGGGCTTTATCGACCAGCTTCAGGAGGTCTTCCCGGCCCAGGGGGTTCAGGGTATAGACCTGGCAACGCGACAGAAGCGGGGAGATCACCTCGAAGGAGGGATTTTCGGTGGTGGCCCCGATGAGGGTGATGGTCCCTGCCTCCACGGCCCCCAGCAGGGAGTCCTGCTGCGATTTGCTGAACCGGTGAATTTCGTCGATGAACAGGATGGGGTTGGGGCGGTTGAAAAACTGCTGGCTGCGCGCTTTGTCGATCACCTCTCTGATATCCTTCACCCCTGAGTTGATGGCGCTCAGGGTGTGAAAAGGGCGGTCAAGGGTGGTGGCGATGATGCGGGCCAGGGTGGTTTTTCCGACCCCGGGAGGCCCCCACAGAATAATGGAAGCCAGGTTGCCTGAGGTGACCATTTTCCGCAGGACCGCCTCAGGCCCCACCAGATGCTCCTGCCCCAGAAACTCATCCAGGGTCCGGGGGCGCATCCGCTCGGCCAGGGGTATGGGACTGTTCATGGGTCTGAAATCTGCATGGTGAAGAGTTGCGGTGCTCCCCGGGGGTACGTTCTCCCCGGGTCATCAATAGGTGGTGGTCATGTTTTCATCCACGCACAGAATATAGTCGGCCTTGTGGTGGTTCTCTCTATCCAGCTTCCGGGGATCGGCCTGGGAAACTGTGGCGATGGTGACATAACGGAGCCCGGGGAGCTGACGTTTGAGATACCAGAGGATGCCTTCGTAATGGTCAGTATGGTAGGTGCCGTGGAAATGGATGAAAAGCGATCCGGGAAGGTAATGGGTGGCGATGAAGTGTGCCATGGTGGCATCCTTGATGGCCTGGGCCTTGGGCAGGGTCTCTGAGGAGTGCCCTCCCATCATGTTTTTCATGCCGGCATAGCCCGGAAGGGAGGGGTCGTAGTCGATGGGCAGGGGGGCCATCCAGCTTTTTTCCAGCTCCGACAGGGAGTCGAGAGCCCCGAAATCCTTTTTGAAGACCAGGTTGGCATACCGCCGCGGAATGTTGGTGGCAATGAACCGCAATCCGTGGGTCTTGGCATAATCCACCAACGGGGCATAGTCGGTCTTAAAGTTGGGCCACAGGCGGGCCAGGGTGTCGAGCCCCTTGCGGTCTATCTTTCCCGACAGGTAATCGTCGAGGGGTTGCTGGTTGTCAGCTTCGAACATCTCGGCGCCCAGTACCAGATCCCTTTTCCCGTGCAGCGATTCGGTCACTTCATACTGAAGCCAGTGGGCAATGGGATTGTTATGCAGTTCTCCGAATAGGAGGATATCGCATCGGGCCAGGTCCCTCATCATCCTGGCGTATGTGATTTTCTCCCCTTTGCCGGTGAAGAGGGTATAGGCGGTTTTGTTCCCCGTGGCAAAAGAAGGGGCGGCAGGCAGCAGCAAGGTCAGCAAGATCAGCCAGGCGGCCCGTAAACTGCCCGTACTGTCTGGTGATCCTTGAAAAAACAGGTATTTCTTGCGGTTATTCATTGCAGTATCGTTTGATCACACTGTAAGCTTCCACCAGGCCGAGTTCACCCGCCTTGGAAAGATCGACGGCTCCTCCCCGGGGGTCGTCAAGGAAGATTTTTGTCAGTCCCCGGTTGTAATAGGCTTCGGCAAATTCGGGTTCAGTGGCGATGGCCTTGTCGAGGTCCTGCAGGGCCAGGTCGTAATTCTTCTGCCGCAGGTGGATGAAGGCCCTGTTGAAATAGCCGAAGAAGAGGCCGGGGCGCAGTTCCAGGGCTTTGTTGTAATCCTCCAGGACCAGATCATAATCGGTAATGGTTCTGACTCCGGACGGACCGGCGCTTCCCGGGCGGTTCTCCCTGCCCGACAAAACCGGCACACTTCCCGGAAACTCGGGCAACATCTCGATATGCTCGGTCATCCTGAAACGGCAGGTACCCCTGGTGATATATATCAGCGGATTGGTGGAATCCAGTCCGGCCGCCTTGTTAAGGTCGGCAATGGATTGGTTGTAATTCCCTGTAAGACAGTGAAAAATGCCCCTGTTGAGAAAGTTGTGGCTGTTTTCCGCTACCCCGATCTTTTCATTGAAAAACAGGATGTAATTCTGGAAGGAGGTTCCTTCGCTGTGCTTGTTGGTAAAGGAGAGCAGGGGATTGTAGTTGTTCTCCCGGTTGATTTGTTCAATATCGGGGTTGTAATACTGGAGTCTTTCATAGTTCCCCGAGTTTTTTTCAATGGCGGAGATGAAAAATAGGGGCTGCAGGTCGATCTCGATCTGGCGGTTTTGCACATAAGGGTCCCCGGGGTCTTCGTTATTGTCGCGGGGGAGGTTGCGGGTATCGGAGACGATGAGGTTAAGTCTTCTGCGCCGGCGGATCTCTTCCTCCCGGTTTTTTTCCTGGTCCCGGAGGTTGTCTTTTCCCGGGGGCTGGTTGTTTCCGCTGTTGTTGGCCGGTGGGTTGGTGTTTGCCGCGGTGCTGGCGCTCTGTCCGGAAGGGGGGCGGTTGCCCTGTTCGGCGGCGAGGGTAAACCGCGAGAGGTCATAACGGGGGTTGAGGTCTGCCGCAATCTGGTAGTCGTCTTCGAACCCGGGGCGGCGAAGGATCTCACGGGCCATGGCCCTGTTGAAGTAGGCGTTGGCCATTCCGGGATCCAGTTTGATGGCCATGTCGTAATCCATGATCGCCCCGTTGTAATCTTCCAGTTTGTGCTTGATGATCCCCCGGTTGTTGAAGGCCAGGGCATTGTCGGGTTCGAGTCTGATGCACTGGTCGAAATCACGCAGCGCCGAAGCGTAATCGTTCAGTTCGAAACGGGCCAGCCCACGGTTAAGGTATGCCCCGGCAAAATGAGGCCTGATGAGGATCACCTGGTTGAGATCCTGGATGGCCCCGCGGGTGTCGCCGGCGATGATCCTGGCGTTGCTCCGGTTCATCAGGGCCAGGGTCGATGCAGGATTGATTTCGAGGGCCTTGCCGTAATCGGCCAGCGCTCCCTCGACATCTTTCCCCGAGAGCCTGGCGATCCCCCTGTTGATGTATATCCCTTCATTCCGCGGATCAAGCTCCAGGGCCTTGTTGTAATCGGCTATGGCCTTGTCATATTCCTTCAGTTCGTGCCAGGCCAGTCCGCGGTAGGCATACGCATCGGGGAAAAAGGGCTTGATTTCAATGGCTTGGTCGAAATCACCGATGGCCCCCTGAAAATCCTCCAGCTTCTGCTTGGCTACCCCCCTGAAGAAAAAGGGCTCCGGCATGTGCGGCTTGAACTTGATCACAATGTTGAAATATTCAATCGCCCCGACATAATTGCCGATCGATATCCTGGTTTGACCCACCCGCATGTAATGGTTGATGTTGAGCTGACCGGAAACTCCCGTGGACAACCACATCAGGAGCGACACCAGGATCATTTTTATCGGAAGACGATTTTGCATTGCACAAAAATAGCATTTTGAGTCATTGGGTAGGGAGGCCCTTCACTTAATTTAACGAAACATCCGGACTGGAAAACCTCTCCTTCCATGCAGGGAAAATATTCATTTTTATCGTGTGTTAAAATTCCTATTTTTGAGGAGTGTTATGAAACCGTCACCATGATTAAACGATTTTTTCTTTTCCTCACCCTGGCCGCTGGGCTCTTTCCCTCTGGCATATGGGCCGGGCCGATTGCGGAAGATCCTGAAGGTCTGCGCTTTACAGATGAGTTCGTCCTTCAGCACACACCGGTTAAGAATCAGCACCGTACGGGTACCTGCTGGTCCTTCAGTGCGCTCTCCTTTTTTGAGTCGGAGATGCTACGCCTGAAAAAGCCGGAGACCGATCTCTCGGAGATGTATATTGTCTACCATACCTATCTCCAAAAGGCCCAAAAGTTTGTCAGGATGCAGGGGAATACCGGTTTTTCAGAGGGGGGGGCGTTCCATGATGCTTCGAATGTCATCCGCACCCTGGGTATCGTCCCCGAAGAGGTCTACACGGGACTGAATTACGGCGAGGAAAAACATGTGCATGGGGAGCTGGACCACTCCCTGCGGGATTATATGGAAGCCATTGTGAAGAATCCCAACCGTAAGCTGTCGCCGGCCTGGCAGGAGGGAATGACCGGTATTCTGGATGCCTACCTGGGGAAGGTGCCTGAGAAGTTCGATTATCAGGGTAAAAGCTATACTCCCCAGAGTTTTGCCCGTGAGGTGACCGGCCTCGACATGGATGATTATGTGGAGATCACTTCTTACACCCATCATCCGTTTTATGCCCCTTTTATTCTGGAAGTTCCTGATAACTGGTCGTGGGACGAAGTGTACAATGTGCCTCTGGAAGATCTGGAAGAGATCATCGACTTTTCACTCCGCAGGGGCTTTTCGGTGGCCTGGGCCGCCGACGTGAGTGAAAAGGGATTTCAGACCAGCAATAAGGGCATTGCCCTGATCCCGGTAAAGAAAACCGAAGAGATGAGCAATGCTGAGATTCTCAGGTGGGAAAAGCTTTCAGACCGGGAGAAGGAAGACGAGCTCTTCAACATTGCCGGGCCGGTGCATGAGCTGGAAATCACCCAGGAGATCAGGCAGGTGGACTTTGACAATTACCAGACGACCGATGACCATGGCATGCATATCATAGGCATGGCCCGTGACCAGGAGGGCCGGCTTTGGTACAAGGTAAAAAACTCCTGGGGACCCTATAATCTCTATGGCGGGTTTTTCTACGCCTCCAAACCATATGTGCGGTACAAGACCATGAGCATCATGGTACACCGCGACGGCATCCCGCAGCAAATCCGCAGGAAGCTGGATCTCTGACGATTTTCATCCTGTTGCATGGCGAGATTCCTGACTGTTTTGTTGCTGCTGTTGTCGCAGGTGCTGACTGCACAGGACAACAAATGGGATTGGTGGAACGAGGCCCATGGCTGGAAGCCCGGGGATCCGGGGTGGCGTAACTGGATGATCCTGTCGCCAGGTTATCTGGGGCCCAATGCTTTGCCGGTTCCGGAACCAGGGAAGGGGGTGGTCCCCGGCGAAGGTGAGTTTATCGCTTCCCTGACACGGCACTACCAGCCCGGGGATCCAACCCAGGATCTCTCCTTTCAGCTGAGGGTTCCGTTTCATGAGGGAAAGGTGGCCATAGAGGCCTGGGGGGTTCTGCTGGAGAATTACAATTACACCTCCGACATCAGGGATTTACGGTTTTCACGTGATCAGAACGGCAAGGGGATAGCCCATGGGGATTTTTACTTTGCGGCCCTGGTCCAGCTGGCGCGTGACCGGCGCTTCCCCGACACAATGCTCCGCATGGCCTGCAAGACGGCCTCGGGGCATGCCTGGGCGGCCCGCTATACCGATACCCCCGGCTATTTCCTTGATCTCAGTTTCTCACGCAGCCATCAGCTTGGCCGCCGCATGACCATGCGCCCGTTTGCTATGCTGGGTTTTTACAGCTGGCAGACCTACAACGAGGCCACACCCCAGAACGACGCCCTGCTCTATGGGGCCGGCATCGACTTCAAAAACGACCACTGGCTATTTTCCGGAAACCTTTCAGGATATTCGGGATACCTTAAAATCCACGATAAACCCGTGGTGGCTACCCTCGAAACCCGCTACGACTGGCATTTCACTGCCGCCAAAGTAGCCCTCCTCTATGGATTGCGCCATTGGGATTACCAGACCTTCAGGTTCTCTTTTATCTGGAAATTCCCCGGAATACACTGACCTCCCATGGCCTTGCCCGGGAAATTTTCCTACATTTGGAATTAGCCTATATTTGGAATGACTGCCAACCTCGGAAATATCGCTGCCATGAAAAAGCTCTCCATCGTGATATGTGTCTACAACGAGGAACCCAACATAGCCCCTCTGAGCCGGCAAATTGCGGAAGCGATGGCAGGGACCGATTTCGAGGCTATTTTTGTCGATGACGGCTCTGTCGATGGAACCCGCGGGGAGGTGATGGCCATTGGTGATGACCGCTTCCTTCTGGTGGAACTCATGCGCCATTACGGGCAGAGCAGCGCTTTACAGGCTGGCATTGATGCGGCCTCGGGTGAGTTTATCTGCCTGATTGACGGGGACCTCCAGAATGACCCCGCCGACATTCCGCGGATGCTGGATATGGCCCAAAGCGGGGAATGGGATATGGTGGCCGGGGTCAGGACCCACCGGAAGGACGGATTATGGCGCAGGATCCCCTCTCAACTGGCCAACTATATGATCAGGCGACTGACGGGTACCCGCATGCAGGACCTGGGATGTACCCTGAAAATCTTTCCCCGCAACATCATCACCAGCTTTCATATTTACGGGGAACTCCACCGTTTCATTCCGGTGCTGGCAGCCCTCGAGGGTGCGACTCGCTTTACCCAAACCGGGGTCCATCACCGGCCCAGACAATTTGGCCGGTCAAAATACAACCTCTCCCGAACCAGTCGCGTCATGAGTGACCTGCTGCTGATGTGGTTCTTCAAAAAGTACCTGCAGAGGCCCATGCATCTCTTCGGACAGATTGGTTTTATTACCCTGGCCGCCGGTGCACTGATCAATTTATACATGCTGACACTGAAGATCATGGGCCATGACATCTGGGGCAAACCTCTCCTGCTGCTGGGAATTCTCCTGCTCATTGCGGGGATTCAGTTCATCACCATTGGGATTGTGGCCGAAATGCAGATGCGGACATACTACGAATCTCAAAAGAAAACCCCCTACCGGGTGAGAAAGGTACGCACCTCTGCCGGGGAGATCCTTTCCACCCCCGGTTCCGGAAAAGGTTAATCCCCCTTTTGGTCGATGATCCATTTCAGGGAGCGGGTGCCCCAGGGGAGAATGGCCTCCTGGTGACCAAGGGCCGGCAGCAGATCAAAGGTGACCAGCGCCTCTGCTACACCTGCATCCCTGAAACCCTGATATACCGCTTCCGAAGAAGTGGCTGGCACAAAGGTGTCGGCGATGCCGTGGATGATGAGCGTGGCGGTGGTGGTCTTCCACGGTTTCACCGAATTCCGGTCCAACGCGGTTCTGAGTGAAGCATATTTCTCTCCCGTAGCCCACTGCTCCAGAAACTCCTTTTTAAAAAGCGTGGGTACGGAGGTGGACAACTTTGAATTGATATAGTCGCCTTCGTGGGTTCCGTCAAAAAGAGAGGAGATATAACCTTCTCCCGTATAGGGCTGGTTAAAGATGTCGGCATAGGTGAGGGTCACCTCCCCGGAACGAATATAGGAATTGATCATATAGGCCAGGAAATAGGGCATGGGATAGGTGGGCAGCCCCAGGATATGGCTGCAAATGGCCGTCAGGTTGTAGGGACCTGCCCCGCATGAACTGGCCTTCAGGGTGTATTCTCCCGACAAGGTCGTTTCCATGGCCTGCTTCAGGGCCATGGTCGCCCATCCCCCCTGCGAATACCCCATCAGGTAGGTTTCCTTGGCGAGACTGTTTTTGCCGAGCTTGATCAGCAATTCCCGGGTGGCACGGTGCAGATCGGTCACCGACAGGATCGTCGACTCCTTGTGGAGATAGGGATGATACATTCCCGAAGCGGCGCCGAAGCCCAGGTAATCGGGAAGCGTCACCACAAACCCCGTGGAGGCCACCAACTGCAACACCCTGAAGAGGTTGTCGTCAATGTTGGCCGTGGGGGCTTTGGCATGCAGGGTGTTGGTGCCGTTCTGAAAACTAAGCAGGGGAAAGGCCCCCGATCCCATGGGGACCGCCACCAGCCCCGAAGCCTCCACATCCTTCCCCTCGTAGGTGGTGGTATAACGCACCTTGTAAACCCAAACCCCATATTTCACTTCCGATGAGATCCCCGCCAGCTCGGAATACTGCCCTTCCAGCGCCTGGAAAGCTGGCTTGATCATCTGCACCGTCGCCGAATTCACATTCTCGTAACTGACCAGATGGTCGTCAACAGGTTCAGGGTCGGGTGTATCCCCCCCGTTAAACAGATCACAGGACGCCAGACCTAACATCACGGCCATGGCCACCATCCTCAGGAAAATAGAGTTGCTCTTCATGTCTGATTCTGTTATTTACAGCTATTGTAACGCTCAAAGTTACGACAAATTGCGCAATGGACTCCTCATCCCCCTTTCCGCCCGGTTTTAAAACTGAACAATCAGCGCTTCACGCTGTTAAATAGGAATAATTCTAAATAATTGTTAAATGGGGGGAGGAAGCGGCCTGGATTTGAAAATGATTTTGTAATTTTGGAGTAATCATTAAAATTAAATCGTCATGTTAAAAGAAAAAGTATTAAAAGCGATTAATCAGCAGATTAACAACGAATATTATTCGGCATTTCTCTATTTGTCGATGTCGGCATGGTTTCAGGGCAAGGGTTTTCCCGGATTTGCCAACTGGATGTACATTCAGTATCAGGAGGAGCTGACCCACGGGAACAAATTTTTCAAATATGTTCATGAGCGTGGGAGCCAGGTGATTCTCAGGGAGCTTGCCCAGGTGGAGACCGATTTTGCGAGTGTGACGGAGGTTTTTGAGAAGTCGTTGGAGCACGAGCAGTTTGTGACGGCCAGCATCAATAAGATCATGGATGTGGCGGTTGCCGAGTCGGATTATGCCACGCAGAGTTTTCTGAAGTGGTTTATTGATGAGCAGGTGGAAGAGGAAGCCAATGTCACGGAGATACTTGACACCCTGAAGCTGATCAATGGTCACGGGAACGGTTTGGTCATGCTTGACCGGGAGATGCGTCAGCGGGTTTTCGTGGATGAGACGGCGGCAGCTGGAGAATAAATCTTAAAAGAAGGTATATTTGCGAAGGCTGCCCGTGTGGGCGGCCTTTTTTTTCGGAAGAGATGGAAGGATTGGGAGAGGCCTTCAGGCGCTATGAGGAGTTGGAGGCCAGATGTACGGCGCTTTTCGGGGAGCAGGGAAGAACAGAGCTTTCCAAGGCCTTCGTTTTTGCCCGGGAGATTCTGGGTGAGCGCTGTTTTGATTCGGGGGAGATGATCCTGGTGCACTCCCTGGAGGTGGCGGCCATCATTGTGGAAGAGATTGGCCTGGGGATCGATTCGGTATTGGCGGGGTTGCTGCACAATGTGATGTACCACCGGCTGGAAAGAAAAGCCGATCCTGAGGAGATCAGGCGTCTCTTCGGAGAGACGGTCACCGTCATGCTGGAGGGGATGGCCAAGATCAATGCCCTGGGCACCGATACCGTCGAGCTTCATCCCGAGAATTTCAGGATGCTGATGTTGGCTTTGGCGGGCGACGTGCGGGTCATTCTGGTGAAGATTGCCGACCGGTTGCAGATCATGCGCAATTTCGACCGCTATCCGACCCCTTCGGTCACGCGGATTGCCACCGAGACCAACCACATCTATGCGCCGTTTGCACACCGGCTTGGACTCTACAAACTCAATTCGGAGCTGCTGGACCTCTGTCTGAAGTATCTCCGTCCGGAGGCTTACGCCGAGGTGGTCCACCGCCTCAGTGAAACCGAAAGTGAGCGTTCGCGGTTTACCGCCGAGTTTGTGAAGCCCATCCAGGAAAAACTGAAGGCCAGGGGATTCAGGTTCGAGATGAAGGCCAGGACCAAGTCGGTTTTCTCCATATACAACAAGATGCAAAAGCAAAAGGTCGCTTTTGATGAGGTATACGATCTTTTTGCCATCAGGGTGATCCTTGACTCTGCACCGGAGAATGAAAAGGCCGATTGCTGGACGGTCTATTCGGTGGTGACCGATGAGTACCAGGCCAATCCTGAGCGGATGCGCGACTGGATCACCATCCCCAAGTCGAATGGCTATGAGTCGCTGCATGCCACTGTCATGGGTCCTCACAAGAAATGGATCGAGGTGCAGATCAGGACCCGCCGCATGGATGAGCTGGCCGAAAAGGGGGTGGCTGCCCACTGGAAGTACAAGGGTGGCAAGGAAAACAAGGAGCTCGACCGCTGGCTGTCGGGTATTCGCGACATCATGGAGAACCCCGAGGTCAGCGTGGTCGACTTCATCGACGAATTCCGGAAGAATGTCTACATCGATGAGATATACGTGTTTACCCCCAGGGGGGATCTGAGAAAGCTCCCGCGAGGGGCGACGATCCTCGATTTTGCTTATGACATCCATTCAGATCTGGGGGACCGTTGTGTGGGGGGCAAGGTGAACGACAGGAAGGTGACGCTTCGCCACAAACTCAAGAACGGGGATACCGTGGCCGTGGAAACCGGTCATAACCAGCATCCCAAGATCGACTGGCTCGATTTTGTGGTCACCTCCAAGGCGAGGAACCGCATCAGGGCTTCCCTCAACGAGGCCCGCAAACGCGAAGCCGCCAACGGCAGGGAGATCCTGCTCAGGAAATTCAAAAACTGGAAAATCGAACTCACCGACGATATCATCCGCAAGCTGCTCAAGCATTACGGAATCAAACTGGCATCCGATCTTTACTTCCAGATCAGTACGGGGAAGATCGATACGCTTCAAATCAAGTCGCTGATCCGTGAAGAGGAAAAGGAAGCACTCAGGTCGCGGCTTGGAGAGATCCTGCCTGCTGATCCCGGAAAGGAGTTGGTGGCCGATGGCGGCGACGATTTCATGATCATCGACAGCAATATCCGCGATGTCAATTACAAGCTGGCCCCCTGTTGCAATCCGGTCTATGGCGATGAGATTTTCGGTTTTGTGACCATCCATGAGGGGATCAAGATTCACAGGGTCTCCTGTCCGAACGCTCCCCAGATGGTGGAACGTTTTCCATACCGGTTGGTCAAGGCCAGGTGGAAGCCTACCACGGGGCGGGGGTCTTTTCTGACCACCTTGTTCATCACGGGAGTAGACAGTCTGGGGATCGTCTCTGAGATATCGCATGTGATTGCCAAGGACCTGGGGGTTCAGATGCGTTCCATCAATGTGGAGTCTAACCGGGGGGAATTCCGGGGAGTGTTGAAAATATGGGTCCACAACCTGGAGCATCTTGATTTTCTGCTTCACAAGCTGAGAAATTTGAAAGGCATCAATTCGGTTACGAGGGGGGACCACTGAGCATGAATATACTTATTGCACCCAACAGCATGAAGGGGAGCCTGGATGGCCGGGCTTTTGCGGAGGCGATTGCCGGGGGATTCCGGCGGGCCTCTCCGGTTTTCAATCTCCGGCTGGTACCCATTGCCGATGGGGGAGACCATACCGGGGAGCTTCTGCGGGAGGTCATGGGAGCCCGGGAGTACCGGGAGGTGGTGGCCGATCCTCTGGGGCGGCCGGTGGAAGCCTGCTATGGCATTGCCGGGCAGACAGCTGTCATTGCGATGTCGGAGGCTTCGGGGTTGCGATTGCTGAAGGAGGAGGAGTTATGCCCCGGGGAGGCCTCCAGCTACGGGACGGGGCAGCTCATCGGGGCTGCCCTGGACAGGGGCTGCCGGGAGATTTTGCTGGGACTAGGCGGGAGCGCCACCATTGACGGGGGTATTGGCCTGTTGTCGGCACTCGGGTTTGCCTTTTATGATCAGAAGGGGGTTTTGTTGCCGGCATTGCCGGCCTCTCTCCGCCGGGTTGCCCATATCCGCACCCCGGAAGGGAGGCTTTCCGGGGTCAGTTTTGTATTGCTGGCTGATGTTCCCAATTTCTTGTTGGGCGGAGAGGGGGCGGCAGCCACTTTCGGGCCCCAGAAGGGAGCAGGGCCCGTCATGGTCAGGGAACTGGAGGCCGGCCTGGCCCACTGGGTTTCCCTGTTGGAGGAGTTTTCAGGCCTCCCCCTGCGCGATCTCCCCGGAATGGGGGCCGCCGGGGGCGTGGCTTCCGGGCTGGTGGCCCTCTGCGGAGCCAGGCTGATGCGCGGTGCCGATTTCCTCTTTGATCTGTTGAAAATCGACCAACACCTTGCCTGGGCCGACTGGGTCATCACCGGTGAAGGATGTTGCGACACCCGTGGTAACGCCGGCAAAGCCCCCGGCAGGCTCGCGGCACGCGCCGCCCTTGCCCGAAAACCGGTGACCGCCCTGACCGGCTCCTTTGACACGACGGCCACCCTTGACTATGCCGGGGTATTCTCTCTTTGCAACGGACCCGATACCCTCCGCGACCTCATGACCCATGCGGCCCGCCATGCCGGGGAAACAGCATTTCAGCTGGCCCGTCTCCTCCTTCACAGCTTCCCCGAAGCCGCTCAGCATCACTCCCTGCTCACACAGGCCGGGCAGGCCTTTGAACTCCACAACCCCGATGCAGCCCTCTCCCTTCTACGACAGGAGCCTCTGGACCAGCTCGCCGCCACCTGGTTCCTGCGGGGATCGATCTTCCAGAAACTGCAGAAATGGGGAGACGCGATCAATTGCTATGCCAGATGCCTCGAACTCGACCCCCGACACCAGAAAGCAGAAACGGGCCTGGCCATGGTCAGACAAATCCTTTCCTTCCGGAATCCCGACCTTTTGAACCCTTGATTTTTTGGCATTTTATTTGTTTATTCTCAGGGTAAATGAGCAGTGAGTTGAAAAAATTTGGAATTTTTATTTCAATAGTATTAATTTTGAGCCTCCTGCTTTGAGAAATTGGATTTGAGAAACAAAACGATGATTAATTATTAAAAACCGGAAAATGATGAAAAAAACTTTCTTACTGATTGCAGCGCTCTTTCTTGGTGTGGCGGTATTTGCCCAGGATGCCGCAGAAATGATCAACAAGGCCCAGGAGGCTATGAAAGCCAACAAGTACCTGGAAGCCTTTGAGTTGTATGACAAAGCGATGGCCAATCTGGGTGACGTGCAGGTCGACAAGGCCATTAATTTCAACATTGGTTATGCGGCTATGCAGGCAGATAAGAATGAGGCCGCCCTGGCTTATTTCGACAAGGCCATCGAAGCGGGGGTCAACGTGCCGAAGTGTCACGAGTTCAAGGGGACCATCTACAACAAGATGAAGGATTATCCCAATGCCCTGGCCAGTTACGAGAAGTCCCTGGAACTTTCTGAGGAGAAAGCGGGCGCTCTGCTCCTGAACGCCGCGGTCACCGCATACCGTCTGGAGAATTTTGAAAAGGCGGTCACTTACTTTGACCAGGCTTATCAGGCTGGTTTCCGCCCTGAGGATGCCCTGCTGAACAAAGCCATGGCGCTGAAGAAACTCAACAAAGACGAGGAGTACAAGCAAGCCCTGGTGGAAGGTGCCGGAAAATTCCCTGCCAACAAGAAGATTGCTGCGGCCCTGGCCGGTGTCTATGTCATGGAAGGCAATGAATTGTACAAGGATGGTGTGGCCGTGCTGAATGCCGCCAACCAGAAGGTCAACGACGGCGCCCTGAAAACCGACGATGATGCCTACAAGGCTGAAGTGGACAAAGCCAAGGCTGAATTTGCCAAGGCAGCGGAGATTCTGGAAATGTCGGTAAAACTGGATGCCACCAATGCCAACGCCCAGAAACTTCTTGAAGCCATCAACAGTGTGAAATGATCTTTGCCATGGCAAGGCTGAAAAAGCTGTCCCGGGTTCCGGAGACAGCTTTTTTTTGCATCCGGGTGCCATTGTCATTTGCAGTTGTACCCGTCAATATGTAGCTTTGAAGGATATAAATAACCTGAAGTGATGAAAAAAACGGCTGTTATTCTGCTGGCGCTCTTTATGGGAGGCTGCGGGGAGAAAAGGGATACCCTGATCAATGAACCGGAAGTGGATATGAACAAGATCACCCAAATGGCGGGGGAGTATGCCTCATTTCGCCTGGAGACCTCTCTGGAAGGGCTTTCGGACCGGGAAAAGGCAATGTTGCCTCTGTTGTTTGAAGCGGCGGCGCAGATGGATGCCATTTTCTGGAAGGAAGCCTGGGGTGACCGGGCGGAACTGATGCGTGGAGTGACCCATCCTGACCTGATCAAAATGCTGAATATCAATTATGGGCCGTGGGAGCGGCTGGGCGACAATCTCCCCATTGTGCCGGGAGTGGGGGCCAAACCCGCCGGGGCGGCATTTTATCCGGCCGACATGACCCGGGAGGAGTTTGAAGCTTGGGAGGACCCCCTGAAAAGCAGTTTGTATACGTTGGTCAGACGTACGGAGGAGGGGGGACTCAAGGCCGTGCCATACCATGAGGCTTTTGGGGAGGAGATTAACCGTGCCGCCATACTGCTCCGGAAAGCGGCGGAACTGGCCGAAGATCCCGGATTGCAACGCTACCTGGAAGCCCGTGCCGAAGCCCTGCTCTCTGATGATTATTTTCAGAGTGACATGGCCTGGATGGAAATGAAGGACAACAATATCGACTTCATACTCGGGCCTATTGAAACATACGAAGACCAGTTGTTCGGATATAAGGCTGCCCATGAGGCTTTTATTTTGGTCAGGGACAGGGAATGGAGCGGCAGGCTCGAGAAGTACAGCGCCCTGTTGCCGGCCCTGCAGAAAGCGTTGCCCGTGGGCGAGGCCTATAAGAGCGAAACACCCGGCAGCGGTTCTGACATGAACGTCTACGATGTGGTTTATTATGCCGGCGACTGCAATGCAGGAAGCAAGACCATTGCCATCAACCTGCCCAATGATGAAAAAGTGCAGGCCGCCAGAGGAAGCCGCAAACTGCAGCTGAAAAATGCCATGCAGGCCAAATTCGATAAGATTCTTGTGCCCATTGCTGAGCAGCTCGTCGCTGAAGAGCAGCGCCACCATGTGAAGTTTGACGCCTTCTTTGAGAATACCATGTTTCATGAGGTAGCCCACGGCCTCGGAATGGGAATGACCCTCGACGGGAAATCGACCGTGAGGGAAGCCCTGCGCGACCATTATACCTCCCTGGAAGAGAGCAAAGCCGACATCCTTGGATTGTGGTGCGTATATCAGCTTAATGAAATGGGAGAGTTCACCGACAAGGATCTGATGGACAATTTTGTGACCTTCATGGCAGGCATTTTCAGGTCGGTACGCTTTGGTGCTGCCTCGGCACATGGAAAAGCCAACATGATCAGATTTAACTATTTCCAGGAAAAGGGAGCCTTTGAAAAGGACCCGGTCACAGGTACCTACAGGGTACACTTCGAGAATATGAAGGAGGCTATGTTTTCCCTGTCGGAATTGGTCCTGAAGGTCCAGGGTGACGGGGATTATGAGAAGGCGGGAACCCTCATCCGTGAAAAGGGGGTCATCAGGGAGGAGCTCCAAAAGGATCTGGACCGGATCGCGGCTGCAGGAATTCCCCGCGACATCGTCTTTGAACAGGGACCGGAGGTACTCGGCCTTTGATTCCGGAGAGGAACCGGGATGATAATATCCCCTGGAAAATGGAAGAGCGATCTGTTTAACTTTTTATTAACAGCAATTCATACTTTCATATCTTAATTTTGCAGTATGAAGGTATGGAGGAAAATGATGGCCATTCTGGTCCTGTTGCCGTTCCTGGTGTCGGTGTCGGGGGTGGTCGTATTCCATACCCATTGTCAATGTACCGGCCGGGATGTGACCTCCCTGTTTGTGCCTCCCGTGAGTTGTGAGGAGCTGGAAGCCGACCACCATCATCTTTTTACGGACCATGCCCGAGATCTGCAGGCTTGCTGTGTGCCGCAGGAAACCACGGGAGAAAACCCCTGCAGTCATGATTGCGGCTGCCACTCTCCGCGTGTGGAGTTCTATAAACTTAAGCTGCACTTTACCGATGACAAGCCGGGCCCTCAGCATAAAGTCACGGAAACACTCTCCTTTGTTCTTCCCGGAGTCATTGCCAACCGACTCCATGGTCCCCTGGACCTTAAATCCTTTATCCCCCCTTCCGGGGATCCGCCGGTAGTGACCCCCGGAACCGATCTTATCCATGTGATCTGTCAGCCGAAAATCCCCGGTCTCATCTGATTGCAACTCCTTGCGGTATAGCCTGCAGGGAGTCTGATTCCGTCAGGGAATGCCCTGGTCTTCTGCCGCCAACGCCGGGGCAGAACCCATAGAATTCGCAACCAACGGAATTCAGGCAATATCAGCTGTCTTTTTAACATCTTAAAGCAACAGAGATGAGATCAATCTTTTTAATATATCTGTTTATGGCACTCCCCATGGTCCTGTTTTCACAGGAGGTCACCGGAGTGGTATCTGGTCTTGACAACGGGGAGAAGCAGACCCTTCCCGGGGTCAATGTATACTGGGAGAACAGCCGTCAGGGTACGGTGACCGGCGAGGAGGGGACGTTCAGGCTCCGGCGCCGGAATGGGCAGGATGTACTGGTTTTCAGCTTTGTGGGGTATGAGACCCGCAAAGTGCATGTCCATGACGATACCCCCATGGAGATCGTACTGGAGCCCAACCTGGAGATCGGGGAGGTGACTGTGATGGTCAAGGACCGGGGGGTGTATTTGTCCACAATTGATCCGATCCATTCGGAGCGGATCGGGGGGGCGGAACTCCACAAGGCGGCCTGTTGTAACCTGGCCGAGAGTTTTGAAACCAACCCGTCGGTGGATGTAAGCTACAACGATGCGGTCACCGGAGCCAAACAAATCAGACTCCTGGGGCTCGACGGTATTTATTCACAGTTGCAAACCGAGAACATCCCCAACTTCCGGGGGTTGGCCACCGGTTTTGGCCTGACCTACATTCCGGGGCCGTGGATGGAGTCGATCCAGGTCTCCAAGGGGACCGCCTCGGTGGTGAATGGGTATGAATCGGTCACCGGGCAAATCAATGTGAATTTTAAAAAACCCGACAGCGAAGAGAATCTGCACCTGAATCTCTTTGCCAGCGGCGAAGGCAAACTGGAGTTTAATGCCAATAAGAATTTCCGTTTGCCGGGCGATAAGGTAACGTCAGCGGTTTTTATACATGGGGAGGATTTGTCACGCCGGCTTGACCACAACCACGACGGCTTCCTCGACCATCCCCTCACCAGGCAGGTTCATCTTTTCAACACCTGGAAGTACAACAACCATAATGGGCTGATGGTCCATGGGGCGCTCCGGTTCCTGACCGACCAGAGGTACGGCGGGGAGGTGGATCTGGAAAGGGAGGGGCCTGCCCGGCTGGATTTGCCCTACAAAACCGGGATTAAAAACCAGCTCGGGGAGGGGGTTTTCAAAATCGGATATGTATGGCCATCGCAGCATACAGCGCTGGCCCTCCTCTCCAATGTGGTGGTGCACGATCTGGCCTCCCAATATGGATTAAAGGGGTATGATGCCCGTGAGAACCGCTTTTATGCCAACCTGGTATGGACGCAGGACCTGGACATCGCCGCCCGTCATGTGCTCAACGCCGGGGTCAGCTATTTCTTTGACGCCTTTGACGAAACCCTTCAAAGCCGCCTGATGAACCGTCATGAGTCGGTACCGGGCCTCTTTGCCGAGTACACCTTCAAACCGTCGGCGAAGCTGACCGCCATGCTGGGAATAAGGGGCGATGACCATAACCTCTTCGGAACTTTTGTGACCCCCAGGGCCCATTTCCGTTACCAGCCCGATCCGCGCCTCACCATAAGGGCGAGTGCCGGCAAAGGCTTCCGTACGGCCAATGTGCTGGCTGAAAACAGCCATCTTCTTTCCAATTTCAGAGACCTTGAATTTGACGAAGCAGTGCAGGAAGAAGCCTGGAATTACGGGGTGAGCCTGATCCAGAACTACCGGGTGTGGGAAAGGGATCTTCAGATCGCCGCCGAATTTTACCGGACCGACTTTATCAGGCAGCTGGTGGTAGACCGGGAAAGTTCGGCCGGATTCCTCCTTCTCAAACCACTCGACGGCAAGTCGTATGCCAACAGCCTCCAGGTGGATGTCCGGTATCCGGTCCTCCGTAATCTTGATGTCACGCTGGCCTGGCGGCATAACGATGTCAGGCAGACCATCGGGGGACAGCTCCTCGAAAAACCATATACGAGCCGGTACAAGGGCCTGTTTACGGTCAACTATACGACCAACCTGAAAAAGTGGATGTTTGACTACACCCTGCAGCTCAACGGCGGAGGGCGCCTTCCCCATACGATGGGGCAGGGCACCGATGTCTATGCTACCTCTCCGGCGGAATTTCCCGCCTATACGGTCATGAATGCCCAGATCACCCGCTATTTCAGGTACTGGAGCCTTTATGCCGGTGCAGAAAATTTCACCGGCTTTATGCAGGACGATCCCGTACTGGGGGCCTCTGATCCTTTTGGACCCGGCTTTGACGCCACAAACATCTGGGGACCGGTCATGGGCCGCAGAATCCACGCCGGAATCAGGTTTACCCTGAATTACAATTAATGGAGATATTTCCTGAAGATCAACAATGCCCTGCCGGAAGGGTAACTTCCGGAGGGCTCTTAAACACGGAAAAAACCATGTCATCGCATAAATATTTAAAAATGAAACGAATCTTTTTTCTTATGACCATTGTGGCCTCCCTTTTTGGTATAAAAGGGGCGAGTGCCCAGAATCCCAATCAATCTACATCATTTTACAAAAGCAACATGCACTGTGCTTCGTGTGAGAAGTCGCTTTTTGAGCATCTCCGGTTTGAAAAGGGGGTGAAGGATCTCAAGGTGGACCATGTTTCGAACACGGTGAAAGTGGTGTATGACAAGCGGAAGAATTCAGAGGAGTCCCTGGCCAAATCTATCGTAAAGAAAGGGTATGAGGCCCACAGGATCACCTCAGAGGAGTATGAAAGGCTCACCCTGGAGGCCGGTAAAAAGGGCTCCCCTGAAGATCATCAGCACTGAGGATGTAAGAGCCATTTTTCCTACCTTCGCCACATAAACCAAATTCATGGAAAATGAAGAGAGATTGGATGGTTGTGGTGGCAGCGGCTGTTGTTTTGCTGGGTTCCTGCCGGCCTGAAGTGGGAAAGGTGGAGACTCTTTTTGACGGGACGGGGATTGAACCCTGGAGGGCTGAGGCGGCTCCCGGAACTTTTCAGCTGGAAGGAAATGAACTGGTATGTTCGGGTGGGCCGGGCACCCTGGTGTGGGAAGGCGGCAGAACGTTCCGGGATTTTGTTCTGGAGGCGGAGCTGAAGACTGAACCGGGGGCTTTTGCCTTGTTTCATTTTCATCAGGCGCGGCCATTTGACGCCCGGGTCAGCCAGGGATACGCCGTGGTGGTGGCCAACACGCCCTGCACCATGGAGGAACCGGCCCTGGCCATGAAGAGCGGCAGCCTTTACGGTGTCAGGCATGTATACTTTCCGATGGTCCGTGACGGGGAGTGGTTCCGGCTGAAGGTCAGGGTGTCGGGAAACCAGGCAGAGACCTGGATCAACGGCGTCAGGGTGATGGAGTACATCCAGCCTGCCCAACCCTGGCGGGGGGAAGAAAACGCCGGTAGGCTCTTCTCAGAGGGGACCGTTGCGTTGCAACTCACTTCCGGAACCATGAGGATGAAGTCATGCCGGGTGGAGCTCCTTCCCCCGGGGGAAGCACTGCCCCTGAGGGTGGATGAAGCCTGGGATGCCACGGTCACCCGGATGATGGAAGAGGGATTTCCGCTGATTGACTTCCACACCCACCTGAAGGGAGGACTGACCATTGAGCAGGCCATTGAAAATGCACAGCGGCTGGGGATCAATTACGGAATAGCCCCCAATTGCGGTTTAAAATTCCCCGTCACCAACGATGTTTCACTGGCCGCATATATGGATACCGTTGCAGGTAAGCCTATCTTCAGGGGAATGCAGGCCGAAGGCCGGGAGTGGATCACCCTGTTCTCACCCGGAGCCGTGGCCCGGTTCGATTATGTTTTTACCGATGCCCTTACCTTCACCGATGCCCGGGGCAGACGAAACCGTCTATGGATTCCGGAGGAGGTATGGGTAGAGGATAAGGAGCAGTTCATGGACCAGCTGGTAGGCAAGATTGAAGCCATTATGTCTCAGGAACCGGTGGACATTTATGTGAATCCCACATTATTGCCCGATGCCCTGATGCCCGATTACGACCGGCTGTGGACCCCGGAGCGTGTGGCCCGGGTGATCAGGGTGTTGAAAGAGAATGGGATTGCACTGGAGATCAATGCCCGTTACCGGGTGCCGTCGGCGGCCATCATTAAAGCAGCGCGGGAAGCCGGACTGAGGTTTTCCTTCGGTACCAACAATGCCGCTGCAGATCTGGGGCAACTGGAATACTGCCTGCAGATGATCGATTCATGCGGATTGACCCCACGGGAGATGTTCCTGCCCCCGGTCCATGAAAAAAAACCGGTGCTCATCAAGGGACTTCCTGATAAAATCACCGGATAGTATTTCACAATCCCTTCAGGATATAAGCTATGGTCACACCCAGGTAATTACCGATAGCGTAGCCGATGAGACCGTTGGCGATGCCGGTCAGGATGACCTCCTTATTGCGGATGGAGGCGGCTACCGCGGGTATGAAGGGTGGGGAGAAGGTCAGGGCGGTGATGGTGATAATGGTGGTGTCGGTATCGGCCTTGAAGATTTTGGAAAGCCCTACATGAACGAGGATTGACCCGAAGACGGCAATGGCCACGAAGAGCGGCAGTCCACGGAAATCACCCTGGAACATGGCTCTCAGGTCGGCCATGGAGGCGATGACCAGCGAGAAGACGATCACAAAATACATCCCCAGCTGGAAGGTGTTTTCAATGGTATTAATTCTGGGAACAAGGGAAGCCAGTAATCCAAGGGTGGTGATGGAGAGGATGATGACCGTGGTTTGTATCTCCTTGGGAACCAGCAGCCCGAGGCCGTAACTGACGGCCACGATGGCCAGGGAGATGGCCATGGCAACGCCCAGCCTGCGGAAGGCCTTCCAGGAGAGCATCCCCAGGTAATTGTCGATCCCCTCGGTTTCCTTCATCACTTTGCAGATGGCCTTGTGCCTTTTGGTTTCTGAGAAGTGGGGCAGAAAAAGGTTGAAGATCCTTTGGGCTATGGTCATCAGGAATACCAGCACAAAGGCGCTCATGACCATATCCCAGGTATTGGTCAGGATAAAGGTTTCGGGGGAGACCTTCAGGGCCAGAGCGATGGATACCAGGTTGGGAGTTCCTCCCGTATAAACGCCTACCAGCAGCCCCCCTACCTTCCACCCTTCATGGAGGTCAATGCCCACCAGCAGATAGCCTGTAAAAATCACGATAATGACGGAAACGACTCCCAGGATAAGGGATTTCATGGCTTCGGGGGCCAGATGCATCCACCTTTTAATATCAAGTGAGAAAAGGAGCAGGGGTATCCCCAGAAGGATCACCACATTGGAGACCAGACTTTGCATGGAAGCCATCTGGTTTACCAGAAGGTCGTTGGCGGTGATGGCGCCTGCTTCCGCCAGGGATTTGGCCTGGTGGGCCGGAAGAAAGAGGTCGCCGTTAGGGGCCGGAAGCAGAGACCGCAGGGCATCACTGGCCCGCGGCAGAATTCTGATGTTATTGACCACAATCCCCACCAGATAGGCAATGGCAATAGAACCCACCTTGTTGAGGGTTTTGTTGATGTGTGTCAGATAGATGATCAGGATGGGGGTCAGAAAATAGAACAGAAGAAGCGTTACGTTCAGAATCATCTTGGTTCAGTTTACAGGTTAAAGGTAGTAAAATTCCTTTCTCTTCATTGAATGATGTGCGTTTTATCAGATCTGCTGTCCGGATGTATATATAAAAAGTAAAGCCCGCGGGGGCGGGCTTAATATCCTATACAGACGAAATGTTCAGGTGTTCCGGAATCTGGGAAAGCGGTCTACAGCTCCAGGTCGGCGTTATGGATTTCGTGCCAGGGGAGCCCGTGCTGGTTGAGGGCTTCCATAAAGGGATCGGGGTCGAATTCCTCCACGTTAAAGACGCCTGGCTTTTTCCATAGCCCCTTGAGGTACATCATGGCGCCGATCATGGCGGGCACGCCGGTGGTATAACTGACGGCCTGGGTTCCTGTTTCGGCATAGGCTGCTTCGTGGCTGCAGTTGTTGTAAACGTAATAGGTTTTCTCCTTTCCTTCCCTGACACCCCTGATACGGCAGCCAATGGAGGTCCATCCCTTGTAGTTCTCCCCCAGATCGCCCGGATTGGGGAGAACGGCTTTCAGGAACTGGATGGGGACGATTTCGTGCCCTTCGTACATCACCGGTTCAATACCAGCCATGCCGATATTCTGGATCACCCGCAGGTGGGTAAGGTATTCCTGGCCGAAGGTCATCCAGAATCTGGCCCTTTTCAGGGTGGGAAAGTTCTTGACCAGCGATTCCAGTTCTTCGTGGTAGATGAGGTAGGATTCTTTGGGCCCGATCTCAGGATAATTGAGCGGTTTGTGAATCTCGTGGGGTTCCGTTTCCACCCATTTGCCGTTTTCGAAATATTTCCCTTTCTGGGTGACCTCCCTGATGTTAATTTCCGGGTTGAAGTTGGTGGCAAAAGCTTTGCCATGGTCGCCGGCGTTGCAGTCGACGATATCGAGGTAATGGATTTCGTCGAAATGGTGTTTGGCGGCATAGGCGGTAAAGACGCTGGTGACGCCGGGATCAAAGCCGCACCCGAGAATGGCGGTGATGCCTGCTTCCCGGAAGCGCTCCTGGTAAGCCCACTGCCATTTGTATTCGAATTTGGCTTCATCACGGGGTTCATAGTTGGCCGTATCGAGGTAACTGGTTTCGGTTTCCAGGCAAGCGTCCATGATGGTGAGATCCTGGTAGGGCAGGGCCACATTGACGACCAGGTCGGGTTTAAAAGTCCGGATCAGGGCCACCAACTGGGGCACATTATCGGCATCCACCTTGGCGGTTTTGATGCGGTCGCCTCCGACCTTGCGCGCGATGGCATCGCACTTGGACTTGGTGCGGCTGGCCAGCATGATGTCGCTGAATACCCCGGGAAGCCCCGCCATCTTATGCACCACAACGGTTCCCACACCGCCGGCGCCGATCACTAAAACTCTTGCCATATCTTCTTTTTTTTACAAATATGCATTTTATTTCACTCTCCTCCCATGGCCTTTTCCAAATTTTGAAGTTTTTCGGCTACCCGGGTATCATCCGGTTTCAACTGCCGCGCACGGTGGTACCAGACCCGGGCCACGTTGTAGTTTTTCCCCGAAAGCGCTTTATCTCCTTCCCTGAGGTAATCGAGGAAGGAGGTCTCGGTATGCCCCTGGAGCTTTTCGGCAATCTTCATCTGAATGTCGGCGATCTGTGCACGGGCATATTCGTCGTCAGGTCTGATGCTCAGGGAGCGGTTATACCATCCGCGGGCCACGGCCATTTCCCCGGCGCGGAAAGCCTCATCCCCCTTGTCGATGTATCCCTGGAATTCCCTTTCCCGCTGTGACATCTGCTGTGAGCCCAGGATCATGTTGATCTCGGTAATCCGGCCGGTAGGATAGGCTTCTCCCGGTTTGACTTCCAGTGCTTTGTAATACCAGGCCCTGGAGACATTGTATTCCTTTTCGGTGAAAGCCTGATCGGCGGTGGCGATGATCCCGGCATACAGCGCTTCCGTTTCGTCGCTCATGATTTTCGTGCGGGCGGCAGATTCCGCTTCTTTCTGGGCTGCCAGGCGGGCTTTCTCTGCCTCGGCAGCCTGACGTTCGGCCTCCAGCCTGGCGAGGCGTTCGGCCTCCGCCCGAGCCTGCTCTTCTGCGATGCGCTGCTTTTCGGCTTCCACCCGGGCTTGCTCTTCGGCGGCGCGGGCCTGTTCTGCCAGCAAAGCGTCAATACGGGCAATCATCTCCCCGGGATAACCTTCGCCGCTTTTTGCTTGCTGGGCACGCAGGAAGGCTTCTCTGGCTGCCGAATACTGCTGCCGCCTGAACTCCCGGTCCCCGTCAGCTATGGCCTCTTCATAGGCTTTCTGGGCAGCGGCCAGGTTGGCCAAAAGGGTTTCACTCTCGGCAATCCGCTGCCGGGGGTAGGTTTCCTGTGGTTTCTCACGCAGAGCGGCACGGTACTGGCCGATCGCCGGAGAATACTGCTTCTCATTGAAGAACTTGTCGCCGGCTGCCACAGCATCGGCATACCGTTTTTCCAATTCGGCTTCAGCGGCCAGGCGCGCGGCCTCCTCGCGTGCGGCCTTTTCAGCAGCCAGACGTGCTTTCTCGGCCTCGGCAGCCTGACGTTCGGCCTCCAGCCTGGCGAGGCGTTCGGCCTCCGCCCTGGCCTGCTCTTCTGCGATGCGCTGCTTTTCGGCTTCCACCCGGGCTTGCTCTTCAGCGGCGCGGGCCTGTTCTGCCAGCAAAGCGTCAATACGGGCAATCATCTCCCCGGGATAGCCCTCGCCGCTTTTGGCTTGCTGGGCGCGGAGGAAGGCTTCTCTGGCTGCCGAATACTGCTGCCGCCTGAACTCCCGGTCCCCGTCAGCTATGGCCTCTTCATAGGCTTTCTGGGCAGCGGCCAGGTTGGCCAAAAGGGTTTCACTCTCGGCAATCCGCTGCCGGGGGTAGGTTTCCTGTGGTTTCTCACGCAGAGCGGCACGGTACTGGCCGATCGCCGGAGAATACTGCTTCTCATTGAAGAACTTGTCGCCGGCTGCCACAGCATCGGCATACCGTTTTTCCAATTCGGCTTCAGCGGCCAGGCGCGCGGCCTCCTCGCGTGCGGCCTTTTCAGCAGCCAGACGTGCTTTCTCGGCCTCGGCAGCCTGACGTTCGGCCTCCAGCCTGGCGAGGCGTTCGGCTTCCACGCGGGCCTGCTCTTCGGCAATGCGCTGTTTCTCGGCTTCAGCGGCCAGGCGCGCCGCCTCTTCGCGTGCGGCCTTTTCAGCAGCCAGGCGTGCTTTCTCGGCCTCGGCAGCCTGACGTTCGGCCTCCAGCCTGGCGAGGCGTTCGGCTTCCACGCGGGCCTGCTCTTCGGCGATGCGCTGCTTTTCGGCTTCAGCGGCCAAACGCGCGGCCTCCTCGCGTGCGGCCTTTTCAGCAGCCAGACGGACTTTCTCGGCCTCGGCAGCCTGACGTTCGGCCTCCAGCCTGGCGAGGCGTTCGGCCTCCGCCCTGGCCTGCTCTTCTGCGATGCGCTGCTTTTCGGCTTCAGCGGCCAGGCGCGCGGCCTCCTCACGTGCGGCCTTTTCAGCAGCCAGACGTGCTTTCTCGGCCTCGGCAGCCATTTGCTCTGCTTCCAGGGAGGTGATCCTGGAGATCATTTCTTCCGGATATGTCTCTCCGGGGAGATGGTTCAGGGCCTCCTGGAATGCCTTTCTGGCCGGACCGTAATTTTGTTTTTTAAACTCCTGGTCACCTAAGGCAACGGCTGCCTCGAAGGCTTTTCTGGTTTCATTCTGGCGGGCGATGATCCCCCTTATTTCCTCGATTCTTTGGATAGGGTAAGATTCCCTGGGTTTTATTTCAAGGGCGGCCCTGAATTTTCCTACGGCTTCCACCAGAAGGTTTTCCGTGGCCAAACGGTCGGCGTCCCTGATGGTAGATTCATACTGTTGGTCCCGGAGTGCCTGTTCGGCCAGCAGCCGGGCTTGTTCTTCCTGTTCCCTGCGGGTCTGTTCTTCGGCCAGCCTTAATTTCTCAGCTTCCGCAGCCATGCGGGCGGCCAGTTCTTCGGCGGCTTTCCGGGCTTCTTCCTTGGATTTCTCTTCGGCCAGGCGGAGCAACTCCTCATCTATCGCGTCGATTTTCTCCAGCATCCGGGCAGGATAAGGTTCATTGCTCATGGCCTTCTGGGCCTCCTCAAAGGCTTTGCGTGCCTGGCGGTAGTTCTGTTGCCTGAAGGCTTTATCCCCTTCGGATATGGCGTTATCATAGGCTTTGCGTGCTGCGGCAAGTTCGGCCATGATGGTTTCCGCTTCCGTGATCCTGGAGGTGGGGTAGGATTCTCCCGGTTTGATCCTCAGGGCGTTTCTGTAGCCGGTGATGGCCTGGGGGTATTCCTGCCGTGTGAAGGCCTGGTCAGCCAGCGAGAGGGCCTCCCCGTATTGTTTTTCCAGGTCGGCCAGCATCTGAGCCTGTCGTTCTGCTTCCCGCCTGGCGTTTTCTTCGTCCTGGAGGGCTTTCTCTTCGAGCGCAACCGCTTGTTCTATTTCTGTAAGGCGACCTGTGGCATAGCTGTCACCGGGCTTTACAAAGAGCGCCTGGAGGTAGTTTTCCCTGGCCCCGGGCCAGCTCTTCAAACCAAACTGGCGGTCTGCTTCCCTGATATATCCGTTGTATTTTTCTGCATTCTGTTTATCCAGTTCAGCCTGCAGACCCAAAATGGCAATGAGGTCGTTGATTTCTGCGATCCGGTCCTTCGGATATTGTTCCGTCGGGAAAATTCTGCTGGCCGACTTGTAGTCGCCCAGGGAGGCAATATATTCCCCGCGGTCGAATTCGGTGCCCGCCTTCTTGAGCAGTTCGTCGTACTCCTTTTTAAGTTCGGCCAGTTCGGCCGCCGACAATTTTTTGAGCAGGTCGGCTTCCCTCCTCACATTCTGGCTTTGCCAGATGGCCTGGTCAATCAGCCTTTTTATCTGGGCATTGTTGTAATAGAGTTCAGGTATGAAATTGTCGACCGATGGGGAGTAATAGATTTTCATGATGGCGTTGTCGGCGAACGTCCGGTCAACTCCTTTTATTTCCGTAAAGAGGTTGACGTCAACGGGAAAGGGGGGGAATTTCCGGTCGCGGCGTAAGACCTCTGCGGGGACATGGGTGGTGATGACTATTTTTTGGGGGAAGTTATCACTTCTCTGAAAGACAAGGACATAGTCGTTGTTGAATTCAAATCTGAGGTCAAATTTTCCATCGGGCAGCACCTGATAATCCTTCATGGGCTGGCCGTTGCGGGTCATGCGGATGGTGGCTCCGTTCACGCTGCCCTGTTCCGTGGTGATCTTTCCGGTGAGGTAAAGGCCACCGGGTTCCTGCTGCCCCGTGGCCGGAAACGGCCCGAAAAGCAAAACCAGCACAAAACAGGTGAACATCCGGTAAAATCTCTTCATATGCATTGTTGTGTTTTGAAGAAACGCAAAGTAACAGAAATAATTATCCCGATGTTTTTTTTAACGTTCCTCCCTTTCAATTTGTCGCAGGGGTGAGGATAAATCTCGGAATATTTGTGTTAGTTTGAAATGTAAAAGGTTCCCGGAGCATGAAAAAGGAAGAAAAAGAGCGGAGAATCACGCTGTTTGAGGCTGTTGTACCCCTGGTCTTTCTGATAGGGTTACTGGCGGCCAATGTATTTTTGTTTGAGGATACCTTGGCGGGGTCGAACCAGATGGCCCTGGTGCTGGCTGCGGCCGTGGCATCCATATTGGCCTACCGGTCGGGTGTGAGCTGGAGGCGGCTTCTGAAGAAAATGACGGGAACGATCCATTCGGCCATGCCGGCGATGCTGATTCTCCTGATTATAGGAGCACTTGCGGGGACCTGGATGATCAGCGGTGTGGTGCCGGCCATGATATACTATGGGCTGGAGATCATATCACCGAAGCTGTTTCTTTTTACGGCGGTGGTAGTGGGGGCCATAGTCAGTGTAGCCACGGGGAGCAGCTGGTCGACGGTGGCCACCATCGGGGTGGCCTTGCTGGGTATAGGGAAGGCCATCGGCCTCAGTGAGGCGGTGGTTGCCGGAGCCATTATCAGCGGAGCGTATTTCGGTGACAAGATGTCGCCTCTGAGCGATACCACCAATCTTGCACCGGCCATGGCGGGGACCGACGTCTTTACCCATGTGCGGTACATGGCCTATACCACCACACCCTCCATGGTCCTGACGCTGATCATTTTCCTGTTTATCGGATTCAGCTATGATTTCAGCGGGGCTTCGGTCGATGTGGAGAATGTACAGGCCACCATCAGGGGGACCTTCCACATCAATCTGTGGTTGTTTCTGGTTCCGGCATTTCTGCTGACGATCATCATGCTGAAGGTTCCGCCGTTGCCGGCCCTTTTGGCGGGGGCATTGGCGGGGGCATTGTTTGCCGTCATTTTTCAACCCCAGATCATCACCGAGGTGGGAGGGAAGGCTGGCAGTTTTGCCGGGGCATGCTACAGCGCCACCATGCAGGCGATGTTTGGCCAGGTATCGCTGACCACTCCTGACGAGAGTGTCAATGAGCTGTTAAGCACTTCAGGCATGCGGGGGATGCTCGATACCATCTGGCTGATCCTATCGGCCATGATCTTCGGTGGGGCTATGGAAGCTGCCGGTTTCCTGCGGAGAATCACTGCCCCTGTCATCCGTTATGCCAACAAAACCGCCTCCCTGGTGGCATCCACGGTAGGAACCTGTATCTTCTTCAACTTCACGGCTTCAGACCAGTACATCTCCATCGTCATTCCGGGGAGGATGTACCGTAAAGCCTATGAACAGATGGGACTCAAACCGGAGGTACTCAGCCGTACCCTCGAGGACTCGGGAACCATGACCTCGGTGCTTATTCCCTGGAATACCTGCGGAGCCACCCAGTCACGGGTTCTCGGGGTGGCCACCCTCGACTACCTTCCCTATTGCTTCTTTAACCTGATCAGTCCGGTCATGTCCATCCTTTTTGCCCTCTTCAACATTAAAATAAGGCGGCTTGCAGGAGGGAAAAAGACTATTTGAAGAGTTTCTTGAGTCCCTCTCCGATTTTGTTGACCGACTGCCGGATCTCCTCTTTGGTGGCGTTACCCACCTCCTTCTGGATCATTTTCCGGGCATCGGAAAGGTCCACTTTTACATCCGGGTTTTTCACTGGTCCGCTGATGCTCACCCCGACGGGGATGATCTGGATGTTTTTCTGTCCTGGCAGGACACCCAGGGTGTTCTCAATGTTCTTGCTCAGGGCATCGCGGCTGACCAGAAAATTGATGTCCATGTCGATCAGGTTGCTGGCATTCAGTTTTCCCGAAAAGGTGGCTTCCTGTCCTGAAATCTTCGTTTTGAAAGGTTTCAGGAGCAGGTTCCCGTTCTCGATGGTGAAGCTGGCCGCAAAGTCGTCGATTTTCAGGTCACGGAGACGTTCTTCGTTCAGGACGCTTTTCACCTTGTTGAAAACAGGGGAGTTGAGGACCTGCACATTCATAGAGTTAAAGAGTCCGGAGCCGTTAAGGCTCTCCATCACCAGGCCCATTTCTTCATCGAGCTGGCCGTTCAGGCGCAGGCTGGTGCTGAATTTGCCCTTGCTCTGGGCAGCGATCGGCAGATAATTTCTGACCAGTTTCAGGGACTGGAAGGCGGTGGGGATGTCGAAGCTGACCAGGTCCACGGCCACGTTGACTTCCGGCTTTTTGAGGGGAGTATTTTTGTAGGTTCCGGCGAGTTTCATCTCCCCGTCGAAGAGGTTCATGGTGACGCCGCGGAGGTCGAGCTGACCATCGGAGACGATCACCTGCCCTTTGATGTTACTGATGGTGAGCTTGTCATAGAGGGCCTTTCGGATATCGGTCATCAGTGAGAGGTTGACCCGTTCAGGCACTTCAAAGGGTTCAGGGGCGGCTTTAAGCGTATCATGGGCAGCAGTCCGTGTTTTGGTCTCCTTGGGTGAGTGTGACGTTCCGGGATCCATGGTGAGCGCCATCAGCTCATTCAGGTTGAGGTAGTCGGCATCGAGGGTGATGTTGCCATGGAGGGTCTCCCTGGCAAAAAGATAGGGATAGTAGTCGGTGACAAACCCTGCCACAGAGAGCTGGCTCTGGCCTATTTTCAGATCCATGTGCTGTAGGTTGACTTTTTCGGGAGCGAAATCCATTCTGCCTGTGGAAACCGTGACAGGCCGGGAGAGTTGGTTGCTTTCAAAGGAAAAGCCGGAAAGTTCCACCGTGCCATCGGTTTTAATCTGTTCATACTGTTTGTTTTCGATGGCTGCCATGTTGCCTGCCAGGTCGATGTTGGCATCGAGAAGCCCTGAGATCAGCACGCTGTCCATGGGAATGGCGTCGCGCAGATGGTCGAAGTTCACCCTGCCGGTGAGGTTGCCTGCAAAACGGATGTTTCCGAAGAGGTTGTCGAGGCGCAGGGAGAGGTTCAGGGGATTGTTTCTGACCTCGGCGTGCACCCCTGAAATGTCAATGGCGGTCAGGTCCATGCCGCCCTGGGGTTTGAGGATGGAGATGTGGCCACTTATGTTCCGGATCTCCTCCGGAAGTCCGGCATAGCGGATCTGACCTTCCGAAACGCGGAATCCGAGGTCGAAAGCGGGATACTCCTCCTCATAATAGATCCCCTTGAAACTTCCTTTGAGTTCGGCCCGGCCTTCGGCTTTCAGTGCTTCCAGGTATTGCTGGTAGTCTGGAGGAACCAGGGTGAGATAGTCGGAGAAGGAGGAGGCTTTGGCGTTGAAGCCAAGGTCAAAAAGAAGGGAGTCTCCCGGCATGGAGAAGGATCCGCGGAGGTCAACAGGGAGGTCGTTGACCAGGAGCTCGCTTTCGCCAAAGGTGAAAAGCCAGGTGTCGAAATGGATATCGAGGAGGGATTCGAGATCCAGCCTCACTTTCGAGATATAGGTGGCGGAGTCGTAAGTGAGGTTGAAGGCTGCCGCAGACCCTTCGGCTTTCAACCGGGTTTGGCTGCCATAAAGGTTGCCTTTCAGCCGGAGTTCGAGGTCTGTCAGGTCAAGAAAGAGGGGGGCAGCCTGGTCGGTATAACTGATATACCCCTTGTTGATCTCAATTTTGCTCAATTCGAGTCCGAATGTGCTTTCATGCTCTTTTTCATCGGGAGTGGTTCCAGGGCTTTCTTCAGGGAGGATGTCCCAGTTGGCTTTTTCGGCGGGGTTGACCCGGAGACGGAGCTCAGGGCGTTCCAGGATGAGTTCCTGGATGGTGAGGTTCCCGGGGGTGAGCAGGTCAAAAAGCCCGAATCGGGTGGTCAGGGCAGGAATCCTCAGGAGGGTGTCGCCTTCGAAGGATCCCTTTCCGGTGACCAGCACATCGGTAACCGAGAGGCTGGCCCGGGGAAAATTCCGGAGCAGGGAGAGGCTGAATCCGTCGAACCCGACCTGAACATTCAGGTTGCTGCTGATGGTGCTTTTTGTTTTTTCGAGCAGGGCATCGCGGAACAGCACCGGGACCAGCACAAGGGTACCCAATAAGACCGCAAAGGAGATTCCCGCAATGATCAACCCTTTTTTAACCATGGTTATCCGTTTTTTTCTTCCAGAATCAGTTTACGCAGAAGTTGCAGGGAGGTTTGGGAGGCCCTGAGGATATTCCTTTCCCTGTCATTACCGAAAACGTATTTTTCGCAGAAAAATTTTGCAGGGCCGGTGGCGGCGATCCAGACGGTGCCCACGGGTTTTTCCGGGGAGCCTCCGTCGGGGCCGGCGATGCCTGTGGTGGCCAGGGTGAAGTCGGCGCCGGTATGCTTTCTGGCGCCGCGGGCCATTTCCAAAGCGGTTTCGCGGCTTACGGCCCCATGGTGTTCCAATGTGTTGGGGCTGACGCCCAGCAGGGCGGTTTTCAGTTCATTGGAGTAGGCGGTCACCCCTCCGCGGTACCATGCTGAGCACCCCGGGGTAAGGGTGATCAGGTGGCTCACATACCCCCCGGTGCAGCTCTCAGCGACGGCCAGGGTGTGGCCTCCCGGGAGGAGCAGCCTGCCGATGGCCCCGGCCATGGTATCCCCGTCGTAGCCGTATATACTCTCCCCGATCAGGGGCTTGAGGGAGGCAATCTGGTTGTCTACCTCCTGTCGGAGGAGCTCCCGGTCGTTTCCCCTGGCGGTCAGCCGGAGCCTGACGGCCATCGGACTGGGGAGGTAGGCCAGGCTGATATGGGAGGGAAGCGCGATTTCCCATGCTTCCAGTTTTTCGGCCAGCACCGATTCGGGAATGCCCTGGGTCAGGACTGTGCGGTGCCAGATGGCTCCGGTCATTCCCGTGGTGGCCAGGCGGGGCAGAACCTCCCGGATCATGAGTCCTTCCATTTCAAAGGGAACCCCCGGCAGGGAAACGAATACGACTCCCTCTTTTTCGAACCACATGCCGGGTGCTGTGCCCAAAGCGTTTGCCAGGACGGTGCAGGAAGCGGGGACCAGGGCCTGGTCACGGTTCAGACGGTTCAGGGGGATGCCTCTTTTGAGGAACCTTTCGCTGATCTGGTCGAAGGTGGGCTGATGAAATACCAGTCCGGTGCCGAAATGGTCACACAGCGCTTTTTTGGTGATATCGTCGCGAGTGGGGCCCAGTCCTCCGGTGATCAGCACCAGACCGGCCCGGGATTGGGCCATGACCAGGGCTTCCAGGATGGCTGCATGCCCGTCGCCCACTGCCGTGTGGCGTATAACCTCCACTCCGGCAAGAGTGAGTTGCTGCCCGATCCAGGCGGCGTTGGTGTTGACGATCTGCCCGATAAGGATCTCATCGCCGATCGTCAGAATTTCAGCTGTCATATTCTTTTTTCAAGGTTGTCGAGTCTCCTCGGGAGGGGTGGGTGGGAATAGTTCACAAAGACATAGAGGGGGTGGGGGGTCATGTTGGTGAGGTTTTTGACCGCCAGTTTTTTCAGGGCTGACATCAGTGGGAGGGCCATTCCGTGGTCAGCCGCAAAGTTGTCGGCTTCAAATTCGTGTTTCCGGGAGAGATAATGGGTGGCCATGCCGGTGAGGAGGCTGAGGGGGGAAAAAAGGATACCAAAGGTGATCAGTCCGGTGTGAAAGGCGGGATGGTCTATGCCGAGGCCTTGGCTGAGGGCGCGGCTTTCCACTACCCTCGAAAAGAGGAAGAGCATTACGCCGCTCTGCAGGAGCCCTGCGATCAGGCCGGTGAGGAGATGTCTCTTTTTATAGTGGCCGGTTTCATGGGCCAGGATGGCCACGATTTCCGGGGTGGTCATTTCATCGAGGAGGGTGTCATAAAGCACGATGCGTTTGCGGGGTCCCCAGCCGGTGAAGTAGGCGTTGGCTTTCGACGACCGTTTGGATCCGTCGATCAGGAAGATTTGGCTGAGCCTGAAGCCGGCCCTGGCGGTGAAGGATTCGATGGCCGTACGGAGCTCTCCCTCAGGCAGGGGGGTCTGTTTATTGAAAAGGGGAACGATCAGGCTGCTGTAGAGCAGCGACCCCAGGAGGCTGACCATGCCCATGGTACCCCAGGCCAGAAGCCAGAACCAGCGGCCTGTCTCCAGGTAGATGGCGATGATCAGTGCCAGCAGTCCCCCACCCAGGATAAGCGTGAGCAGCAGGGATTTGAGCTGGTCGGTCACGAAGGTTTTCGGAGTGGTTCTGTTGAAGCCGAATCTCTCTTCGATCACAAAGGTGTCGTACATGGTAAAGGGAAGGTGGAGGAGGGCGGAGCCCAGGGTGAGGATTCCGGTGAAAACCAGGGGGAGGAAGAGGGGATGACTTGTCAGGGTGGCGGCCAGGTCATTGACCAGGGCGAAGCCGTGGAAGAGGAGCATGGACATCATCACCAGGAAGGTGATTTTTGCGGTCAGGGCTTCGAACCGGTAATTGGCGTGCTGGTACTCCTGTTGCCATGCATACGCCTTGGCATCAAAGAGGGTACGGAGCTTTTCCGGGAGGGGTCTGCGGGCACTTTGATGGTTCAGGAATTCGAGCCACCGGTCGGCTACAAACCCGGCCAGGAGAATGGCCGGTAAGATATAATAAAACGGTTGGTTCATTGGGGATCGGTACGGGGTCTCTCCCCGGGGGCCTTTCCGAAGCTTTTCTCCGGGGTGCTTCCCATCTCCAGTTCCAGCAGGCCGCCGCTGAGGATATCCCTGTGGGTAATGTAGCTCTTTTTGTAGGGCTGGCCATTGAGCCGGGCCGACTGGATGTAGATATTCCGGGGGGAATTGCCATGGGCTTTGACGGTGAAATCCTTGCCGTTGGGGAGGTGGAGGGTGGCTTCCTCGTGGAGGGGACTTCCCAGGACATAAACCCCGTTGGAGGGATTAACGGGGTAGAACCCCAGCGAGGAAAAGAGGTACCAGGCCGACATCTGGCCGCAGTCTTCATTGCCGCAGAGCCCGTCGGGACCGTCATGGTAGAGATGGTCGAGGATGAACCTTACTTTTTCGGCGGTTTTCCACTGTTCTCCTGCGAAAGCATAGAGGTAGGCGGTATGGTGGCTGGGTTCGTTGCCGTGGGCGTACTGGCCAATCAGTCCGGAGATATCGGGAGAAGCACCTTCGTTAAGTTCGCTGCTCACCAGAAAAAGGGAGTCAAGGCGGCGGGTAAAAGGTTCATCTCCTCCCAGCAAGGTGATCAGGCCTTCGGGATCGTGGGGAACCATCCAAAGGTATTGCCAGGCATTTCCCTCGGTATAGTTCCCCTGTTCATGCAGGGTGTATACGGGGTGAAAGGGTTGGCTCCAGGTGCCGTCGTAGTTTTTACCCCGGAAGAATCCCACCTCCGGGTCATAATAGAGGAGGTAATTGCGGGCCCTTTCTGCGAAATACGCATAATCATCGCTCTTTCCCATGGCCTTGGCCATGGCGGCGATGGCCCAGTCGTCGACGGCATATTCGAGGCCCTTGGAGACCGACTCGCGCGTGGAGTCGGCGGCCACCCACCCTTTTTCGATGAGGAATTTCAGACCGTCGCCATCATCGGAAAGCGCTGTGGTTTTCATGGCCTGGAAGGCATTTTCGGCGTCAAAGCCGGTGATACCCTTCAGGTAGGCGTCGGCGATGACCGGAATGGCGTGGTTTCCCACCATGGTGCCGGTCTCGTTGCCCATCAGGTGCCATACCGGAAGGCTTCCCTGCTGTTCGAAAACGGCCAGCATGGAATTGACCATGTCGCTGACCCTGCCGGGGTGGGTCAGGGTAAAGAAGGGGTGTGCCGCGCGGTAGGTATCCCAAAGGCTGAAGATGGAATAGTTCTGGAACCCCGGGCGGGAATAGACCTGTTTGTCGGTGCCACGGTAGTCGCCGTGGGCATCATTGAACAGGGAGGGATGGATCATCAGGTGGTAAAAGGCGGTGTAGAAAGTACGCAGGTCGGAAGTATCGCTGCTCTTGACGGTGATGGCCGAGAGTTCCCGGTCCCATTTCGCATGGGCTTCCCGGGCGGTACGGTCAAAATCCCAGTGGGGGACCTCCGCGGTGATGTTGGCCAGTGCGTTCTCCTCGGAGACAGGGGAGATTCCGGCTTTAAGGAGAATCTGCTTGCTGACGGGAGGATAGAAGGTGAGCACCGCCTTGAGGGTCCGGGCAGTGTCGGTCCCTTTTATTTCCTGCAGGTTGCGGTCGTAATGTTTCCATTCGTCGGGTTCTTCTGAAAGCTGAAGGCCAAAGAAAAAGCGCTGATCGGGGGCCCATCCGCGGGAATGGCGGTATCCGCTCCAGGTGGCCTCTCCGCATTTCCGGAGGTCGGTGGCCATCGCCTGGTCCCAGCCAATCCCCATCTTCAGGTCAATGATGATTCTGGCGGTATCCTGCTCCGGAAAGGTATAGCGGTGAAACCCCACCCTTTCGGTAGCGGTGAGTTCGGCGGTGACTCCCCAGCTTTTCAGATCTGCGGAATAGTAGCCCGGACGGATAGTCTCCCCCTGATGAGCGTAAAGGGAAGCATATCCCTGGGAAATATCCTCCTGGGAGCCGGGCAGGAGCCTGATACTACCGGTGTAAGGCATGAGGTGCAGATCACCCAGGTCGCCGATGCCGGTCCCGCTCAGGTGGGTGTGTGAAAATCCCGTGAGGATGGAGTCAGAGTGGTGGTATCCCGAACACCAGTCCCATCCCTTGACGAAATTGTTGGGGCCTGCCTGAACCGCACCAAACGGTACATTCGCTCCCAGAAAGACATGGCCGTGGGCGGCGGTGCCAATCCGGGGATCCACCCACGTCACAGGGGAAAAATCAGGGCGGTCTGCCTGCCGGCATCCTGCCAGGAATGCGGCCACGATTCCCGCCGCCAGAAACAGCGTGTAACACTTATTTCGCATGGGTTGCCTTGGTTTTAAGGGGGCTAAATTACAAAAAAAATACCGGTAAAGACCGGTATTCCGGAGGTTCATCCGATAGGTTCCCGGGACGTTTCCCGGGGCTGTTCCGGGGTATTATTTGCCCTGAAGCAGTATCTGGTTGATGTTGTCTACGAACATTTTTTTGGTATCTTCCTTGGTTCGTGCGATCCCGGGTATCATGGTCGGTTTGCCGTTCCGGGGAATGTACAGGAAAGCGGGAATGCTCCGCACGCCAAAGACGGCTGCCAGTTCCTGTTCCTTCTGGGTATCGATTTTGTAAACGTCGATTTTTCCGGCAAACTCATGGGAGACCTCCTCCAGAATGGGGGAAGCGATCTTACATGGCCCGCACCAATCGGCGTAGAAATCAATGATGGCGGGTTTATTGCCCAGGAAGACCCATTCCTGCGGATTCTTTTCATAATTCCAAACCGATTGGAGGAATTCGGCCTTGGTCAGCAGTTTGGTGCCTCCCTGTTCAGAACCCTGCGATGCTGAAGGTTCTCCTTCCGTCGCAGCGGGCTGATCTGTACCTTCCACGGCACCGCTTTCCCCTCCGGAAGCTTCCACGTGCGCAGCAGAACGAGGGGTAGCCCCCTCAGGGTGAACAACTTCTGCGACCTTTTCTTCCGCCACCGAAGCTATAGCGGCCCCGACAGTTTCTGTTTGCCCATCTCCCGATTTGGCCGTGCTGCTCCCGCAGGATACCGCCAGCAAGGCGGCCATGGCCAGTAGTAAACCTGTTTCTCTCATCTTTTTACTTTGCGCTTTATTTATTATTTAAGTTTCGCAAGTGATTTTACCCCACTTGCTTGAATTCAATATTTTCAATGTTAACAATATGTTTAAAGGTTTCACTCCGGTTGATCAGGGTATCCATCACTTTTTCATCGTCGATTTCAAAT